>Ga0193717_1000007_pt1 | contig 397695 bp, 309 predicted proteins | sample U2c2metaG_FD_145900 | JGI IMG/M metagenome (GOLD analysis project Ga0193717, IMG submission 145900) | Soil microbial communities from a riparian zone of the East river system, Colorado, United States - U2c2 | ecosystem: Environmental > Terrestrial > Soil > Riparian zone | place: USA: East...
GTTCGGGGTTCTTTTCACCTTTCCCTCACGGTACTGGTTCACTATCGGTCTCTCAGGAGTATTTAGCCTTACCGGATGGTGCCGGCAGATTCCCACAAGGCGTCTCCGACCTCGCGGTACTCAGGATACTGCTAGACTAATGGTACTTACGTGTACGAGGCTCTCACTCTATATTGCCAGGCTTCCCATCCTGTTCCACTTCATTGCATTATAATCACGTCGCAGTCCTACAACCCCACATATGCCGTAACATAAATGGTTTGGGCTCTTTCCCGTTCGCTCGCCACTACTTAGGAAATCATTATTATTTTCTTCTCCTCTGCTTACTTAGATGTTTCAGTTCGGCAGGTTTGCGTATTATACGACTAGTCTTCAACTAGCCAGGTTTCCCCATTCGGAAATCACCGGATCAATTCATATTTGCTAATCCCCAGTGCTTATCGCAGCTTATCACGTCCTTCATCGCCTCTGAGAGCCAAGGCATCCCCTGTGTGCTCTTATTTACTTTCTTCTCTCCATAGCCTTTTGCGCCTATGGAAATGCTTTTTTTGATCAATCGCTAACTCTTCAGTATCAGGTAGCAAGTCTTTAGCAGCAAGACCGGAGTCCTGTCACTTATTACCAGTTACTTTCATCTTCCAAGCTAACAACCTATCTATTGTTGTTTGCTCTTCTTTTTTAACTTCTTCCAATATGTCAAAGAACTTTTCTAGCCCGGGTCACTTACCCCTCAGGGAGCGTTTCCTATTTCTGTACCTTTTATATTAAGTACCGGTGATGGTGGAGAATAACGGAGTCGAACCGTTGACCTTCCCGATCATAATCGGGACCCTCTAGCCCCAATGGCTAATTTCCTGTTCAGTATGTCAATGTATTACCAGCTCCCTGGTAAAAATGGTGGAGAATAACGGAGTCGAACCGTTGACCTTCCCGATCATAATCGGGACCCTCTAGCCCCAATGGCTAATTTCCTGTTCAGTATGTCAATGTATTACCAGCTCCCTGGTAAAAATGGTGGAGAATAACGGAGTCGAACCGTTGACCTCCTGCGTGCAAGGCAGGCGCTCTAGCCAGCTGAGCTAATCCCCCGTATTATTGTGAGATTAACTGAATCTAACCAGATGACCTTCCCGACCTGAAATCGGGACGCTCTAGCCAGCTGAGCTAATCCCCCTTAGAATTATACCTGTAGTCCCGAGCAGATTTGAACTGCTGACCCCTACATTATCAGTGTAGTGCTCTAACCAAACTGAGCTACGGGACTATTTGTCTTTACTGCAGTATGAGAACACTATATGATGTTTCATCCTATGGGTTTTCTTTTTTTTGAGATCTTTTGTCATTTATATCATTTCGCGCAGCGAGTAGTCTAGTCTACTCCAGAAAGGAGGTATTCCAGCCGCACCTTCCGGTACGGCTACCTTGTTACGACTTAGCCCCAGTTATCGGTTTTACCCTAGGACGCTCCTTGCGGTTACATACTTTAGGTACCCCCAACTTCCATGGCTTGACGGGCGGTGTGTACAAGGCCCGGGAACGTATTCACCGCGTCATTGCTGATACGCGATTACTAGCGAATCCAACTTCAAGAGGTCGAGTTGCAGACCTCTATCCGAACTGTGAATGGCTTTTTGAGATTCGCTTGCTGTTGCCAGCTTGCTGCCCTCTGTACCATCCATTGTAGCACGTGTGTAGCCCCGGACGTAAGGGCCATGATGACTTGACGTCGTCCCCTCCTTCCTCTCTGTTTGCACAGGCAGTCTGTTTAGAGTCCCCACCATTACATGCTGGCAACTAAACATAGGGGTTGCGCTCGTTGCGGGACTTAACCCAACACCTCACGGCACGAGCTGACGACAGCCATGCAGCACCTAGTTTCCTGTCCTTGCGGACTGATCTATCTCTAGATCATTCAGTAACTTTCAAGCCCGGGTAAGGTTCCTCGCGTATCATCGAATTAAACCACATGCTCCTCCGCTTGTGCGGGCCCCCGTCAATTCCTTTGAGTTTCACCCTTGCGGGCGTACTCCCCAGGTGGAATACTTAACGCTTTCGCTTAGCCGCTAACTGTATATCGCTAACAGCGAGTATTCATCGTTTAGGGCGTGGACTACCAGGGTATCTAATCCTGTTTGATCCCCACGCTTTCGTGCCTCAGCGTCAATAAAACCATAGTAAGCTGCCTTCGCAATCGGTGTTCTGTGACATATCTATGCATTTCACCGCTACTTGTCACATTCCGCCTACCTCTAGTTCATTCAAGCTCATCAGTATCAAGGGCACTGCGATGGTTGAGCCACCGTCTTTCACCCCTGACTTAATAAGCCGCCTACGCACCCTTTAAACCCAATAAATCCGGATAACGCTTGGATCCTCCGTATTACCGCGGCTGCTGGCACGGAGTTAGCCGATCCTTATTCCTTCGGTACATTCAGCACCATACACGTATGGTGGTTTATTCCCGAATAAAAGCAGTTTACGACCCAGAGGGCTGTCTTCCTGCACGCGGCATGGCTGGTTCAGAGTTGCCTCCATTGACCAATATTCCTTACTGCTGCCTCCCGTAGGAGTCTGGTCCGTGTCTCAGTACCAGTGTGGGGGGTCATCCTCTCAGATCCCCTAGTCATCGTCGCCTTGGTGGGCCGTTACCCCGCCAACTAGCTAATGACACGCATGCCCATCTTAATCCTATAAATATTTGAACATTGGACAATGCTGTCCTGTGTTTTTATGCGGTGTTAATCCGAATTTCTTCGGGCTATCCCCCTGATTAAGGTAGGTTGCATACGCGTTACGCACCCGTGCGCCACTTTCCCAATGTGCAAGCACATTGGTATCGTTCGACTTGCATGTATTAGGCCTGCCGCTAGCGTTCATCCTGAGCCAGGATCAAACTCTCCATTGTAAAATGTTATCGTTTGAACACTGACCATTCTTAACTTGTTAATAATAGTCTTTATTCTAATTGTTGTATTGTCTGTCAGAACTTGACTTAAAAATAATAGCTCCGGTATCATGTACTTTGATCCAGTACTTTCTTACCTCGCTACGCTATAAATGACATCTCTTTAATGAACTTATCGAATCCCCTCACGGTTCTTCTTTTATATCTTGTATGGTGATCTGCTTTGTTTCAGCCTGGTCTTTCTTGTCCAGTCATCAGTTTGTAAATCCCATACCCTCAATCTTGTTATTCCGTTACTAAACTCCGTTCGGTAACGCCCGCTCTGTTTGGGATTGCAAAGGTAGAAATCTTTTTGTATTTGTCAAGCCTTTTTGAAAACTTTTTTTTCTTTTCTTTCTCCCAACTTTATTCGTCTAAAGACTCCTAAAATCAAAACCCCAAAAAGAGACATTTCGTTACCTCACATCATTCAACCCCCTATCCTCCTGTATCAACCTCAACCCAAATCTTCCTCCGAAGCGGGTTGCAAAAGTAGAAAAATATAACCAACACCCAAACCATAATCCACTTTTATTCCAACCAAATCCTTAAACACCCTGATACACAACCAGAAAAAAGGCATCTATATATTAGTTGGGACAGGGAATTAACCAAATAAGCCCCATGATCGGGGCTTATTTTTCTGTTTTTTCTTATTCTACTTATCTGTGTCCGGCTTCTTAGGCTTGTCTGAATTCTTAAACGTGGCCTTTATAATGTCATCAAATGAACCACGAACATAAACCTTCTCCGAATACTTGTCTGGACGAACTACCTTGTGCCCCCCAGATTCCTTTTTGCTGTTATCCATTCTCCCAAAATGTTTAAGTACAAAATAAATATTAGCTAATATACGAATTTATTAATAGATGACTATTGTGCTATTGCTTCATCCATACAATTAGCATCAGCGTAAATATCCCTATGCCTATGGCTATATTACTCCATAGCTTAGTGATTGGATTCGGAGACTTGGCCTTTACAGCACCAAAAATAAACCAGAATAAAGGGGTTGCTGAAATTAGGATTAATGCATACCATCCGCCAGTATACCCTTTAATCTTAAGTAATTTGCATCCAGCAACAGCGTAGCCTATTAATATTAAGGCAGGTACTAAAGTAGCAATAGTTTTCATTGTTATTTAAAATAATGCCTTTGATCCCTGAGGGCAGTTAAAAAAAATAGCGTGGGACTCAAGCCACGCTTAGTTTTCAAGGCACTGGTATACCTACAACCCAAACAGACAAGAGCCCACGCATGGCGTGAGCGTCCTACTTCTGTTCTTGGGTTGTTTTGAAATTACCAGTTTCTGAAAACAAGAACATAGCAAACGCTATATCATTAATATCTTAAGTCTTTCGACTATCAGCGTAAAAATATGAAAAGTATTTATCTTTTGTCCGGGCGGAAATTATTAATTTAGAAGTAACTAAATACTACGCCATAATGAACAGTAACGAATTAAAACCGTTTAAGGAAACTTTAGAGAACATTTACAATCAACAAATTGAAATAAAAAAGAAGATAGCTAAGATAAAAAACAGCGATTCATCATCTACTGTTCTAGAAGATATACTAACTGAATGCCGGTATATAGAAAGTGATTTAGCTTACTTTATCGACCTGATTAACCGAACCTAAAATACGTCCTCTGATAGTTCTATGTTCAAATAATAAGCTTTGGATCAAATCAATCTTAATATTCCTGTCAACACCTAACGTAAGAACTTTTTCCACTTCCAAAAGTGTTTTAGCCTCTGCTTTAGTTACCTTATTTTGAATGGCTTCCATAATATAATTTGTTTTGACAAACAAATATTATAAATAATAACTTATTATGCAAATTACTTTAAAATACAAAGCGCTTTTAATCAATAGGCGCAATCAGATCAATATATCTAATTCTAGCATTACCACATTTGCTAACTGCATCATGAAACCTCGTATGCTCTGCTAGTAATCTAGTGTTGAATCTATAGCTGATCTCGTCACAATAACGCTGAACATGCTTGCGACTGATAACATGATAAGTACCGTAAATACTACGCTTTAGCACACTCCAAAAGTTCTCTATTGTATTGGTATGGACATCGCCAATTACATAAACCTTATCAACATGCTTAATTGTATTATGGGTAAACTTAGTCCCTAAGTCCTGATAGGCATACCAGGTATCAGTCATTAGCTTGGCACCTACTTTGGCATTTTCAACTACAAACGGATGCAAATGTTCTTTTTTGGTGTTAGGCACGTATTTTAATCTCACCTCTCCTTTTCGCTGAACAATTCCCACAATAGGCATCTTATCTTCACTAGCAGCTCTACCCATGCTGCCCTGACCTTTCATATATCCCCGCTTACTTAGATGCCTGTTCTTTTCTTTCCCACCTACATAAGTTTCATCTGCCTCGACAACTCCGTCTAACAACTCTGGTGCGTTATGCTTCAACATCGTTCTGATCCTATGCAGAATAAACCAAGCTGTTTTTTGCGTCACACCCAAATCTCTGGATAATTGTAAACTTGAAATGCCCTTTTTGTGTCCAGTACATAGGTACATAGCCGCAAACCATACCCGTAGTTTGATCTTCGTATTCTCGAAGATTGTACCCGTAGTTACACTAAACTTTTTATGACAATCCTTATCCGAACATTTATAACCCCTGTTGGTTACATATGCTTTCTTAGCACTTCCGCAATGCGGGCACGTAACAACACCGCCCCACCGCTGACTGGTAAGATAATCTATACACGTCTGCTCTTCTCTAAAATGATCTAGTAATTGTATTACACTTTTGAATTCGCTTGTCATGGCCTTGAAATATATTTCAAATATACATCTTGTCCCGACAACTACCTAATTTATTTTATATTACTGTTAATAAAAATAAACGCTAAGTTTGCTATATAAAAAAACCGATCAGGTTCTTACGCGCTGATCGGTTTAAAAGTGAAGATGATAATTTGTTATCTGTTGGACTACTTCGCAAACTTGTCGTTTGCTTTTTGTCACGGTTTATGACTTGTATCTGTCGGCCGCTCCGTCAATCGTTATGAAAGCGGTTCACTAGTTCATCTATCATCACCCTCGATTTCAAAAGCAAAGCTAGTGAATAATCACTAGCTTTTTTTGGTTTATTCATGTCCCAACTAATATATATATGCCAGAAAAAATACAGCAGCTACCCGGCCAAACCGCAAACCATACAGGAATGGGCAGTCACGCTTTAAATCTATCGCCTCTCCAAGGCTCAATTGCCAGTATACATACTCCATTGTCAATATACTCCATTGATACTATATATATAACTATACGCAATTGCTATTGGCTATGATATTATAAGTATGCTGCATCCGGCGATGACCGGAGGTATAGCCATAACAGGGTAAGGCAGATAAGACAGTGCCCGGTACCTGCCGGGCCTTAAAGTCCAGCATTAGTCCAACTTTAGTCCAGCATTAGTCCAACTTTTGCCGGAAAAACATGGACTAATGTTTCACTTTCAATTCAATTATCCTTCACTAACATCAGCACCACTCTGAACACTGCAGCTATCCACTGCTTATACAACATCCCAGTACATCAGAGACCCCCACATTTTTAACGCCATAAGCCACGGTCCAATACGAGATTAAACAAAATCACAGGAATGTATCATACCGGGATACATGACAGAAGCCAGGCCCAGACATGCAGCAATAAAAAGATTTTAGAAATATCCGGGTTAGTATTGGCCGGTCGACAGCAGCACCAATGTGCAGGCCCTTAACGGTTCAATACCGTGCTGCTCCAGCAAAGATTCTAGCTCCCTGTTTTCAGTGCCTGGATTGAAAACAACTCTTTTAGGATTCGTTTGCAGTATATAATCATAGTAACCACTTTGCAAATGCGGACCTATATATAATGTAATGGTATCAATGTCATTGTGAATCTCGCCCTGCTCTTCTATTTCCACACCGGATACTGTTCCTTTTTTTATACCGACATTGACAATGGTATGCCCTTTTGAGGTAAGCATTTGTGCCGCCATGTATGCATATCTTGCAGGATTTGTTGTTGCACCAATAATTAATGTTTTTTTCACGATCTAAAATTTAAGCAGTAAAGCAATTTGCCCGCCATGATAAGCATGGTGCTGAATCAATCCATTCAATAATTCCCATTTAGTCAGCCGGGGACCCTCTATATGACGAACATTTTCCAGCCATTGATCACCAGTCATCATCAGGGCCAGGTTGACTAGTTTTTCATTGGCAATATGAAAGTCACGCAAGATCACATCCCAGGAGGCAGGCGTTTCTTCATTTACCTCGGGCCAGTCCCCATTTTCAGGTTCTTTGGCCATATTATCCATTAACCTGGAAATCACTTCTTCAGTCCAGGCAGTCAGGTGAAGCACCAATTCCGCTATGGTATGTGCATTGGGGATAGGCCTTTTAAAAACCTGCCTGTCTTTTACCGACGAAATTATCGCCGACACATTATTACCATGCCAGGCATCACCACTGTAGGCCTTCCTCAATTCACTTGCAAAATCAATCATAACTAACTAACAAACGATCACTAAATCTGTTTAATAATACTTCATTACCGCATTGGCACAATTGACACCGTCTATAGCTGCAGATACGATTCCGCCGGCATAGCCTGCACCCTCTGCACATGGAAATAATCCCGCCACCTGAGGGTGCTGAAGAGTTTCCCGGTCCCTTGGTATCCGCACAGGGGACGAACTCCTGCTTTCTACACCGACCAATATCGCTTCATTGGTAAAATAACCTTTCATCTTTTTTCCAAACAAAGGTAACGCGTTTTTTAAGCTGGATGCTACAAAATCCGGCAAGGTATCTTTTAACATCACACTTCTGGTGCCGGGTAAATAGGAATTTTTTGGAAGATCAGGGGATACTCTGCCTTCAACAAAGTCCACCATCCGCTGGGCTGGTGCTACAAGATCACCACCGCCAAGTTTAAAAGCAGTCCGCTCTATTTCGGCTTGAAAATGCATCATGCGCAAAGGATCATCGCCCTTCACATCATCAAGCGTGATTTGCACTACAGTTCCTGAATTGGCATAAGGGTTATTTCTTTTAGAAGGCGACCAGCCATTTACTACAATTTCATGCTCATGAGTAGCGCATGGTGCTATTATCCCTCCCGGGCACATACAAAACGAAAAGACTCCCCTGGACCCGACCTGCTCTACTAAACTATAATAAGCAGGCGGCAAAAACTCACTTCTGGTGTCGCAGTGGTACTGAGCGGCATCAATAATAGCTTGCGGGTGTTCAATCCTGACCCCCAAAGCAAATGGCTTGGCTTCGACCAGGATGTTTTTTCTATGCAGCAACTCGTAAATATCCCGGGCGGAATGGCCGGTAGCCAATATAATCGCTTCGGCAGGCAGCTTTTCCTGATGATCAGTAATCACGCCCTTTATCTTGCCAAATTCGACCAGAATGTCTGTTACCTTTCGCCCGAAATGCACTTCTCCGCCGGCATTCTCAATTGTTTCTCTGATGGCAGTAATGATATGCGGAAGCTTGTTTGTTCCAATATGGGGACGCGCATCTATAAGAATGTCTTCTGTCGCGCCATGCTGCACAAAGGTTTGAAGTACTTTATTGATGTCTCCGCGCTTGTTAGACCGGGTATACAGCTTACCATCAGAATAAGTACCCGCGCCACCCTCACCATAACAATAATTAGATTCTGTATTTACTATTCCTTCTTTATTTATTGCTGCCAAATCTCTTCTGCGCTGTTTTACATCTTTCCCCCGTTCCAGTACTATGGGTTTTAATCCATTTTCAATGCATTGGAGTGCAGCAAATAGACCGGCAGGACCGGCTCCAATAATCAGCACATGTTTTGCATTACTGACATTTTGATAGCTGACCCTGAAATGTTCTGCCATAAAAGCCTCATTGATAAACACCTTTACCTGCAGTCTGTAGATTACTTTTCGGGAGCGTGCATCAATCGACCTTTTGAGCACCTGATACCCATTAATGGCAGATTGATCTGTTTTTAAAGCTATTGACAAGGCTTTTCTGATGGCGTCATCTTGTCCTAATTCTTCCGGAGCGAGTGTGATCTCTATGTCTTTTTGCATAAACTGTCAGGTTTTTATCCCGAACTGTAACAAAGGTACGAAAGTTGAGTTCTAATGTGTAAATTAACCAATGCAAAGCAAATCCCCTCATTGAGAATTACATTTGGGACAATTAAAACAACAAATAAAAACAACATGAAACCTGCGGAGCAAGCTTCATGACAATTAAAACAACAAATAAAAACAACATGAAAAAAGTAGTATTAGCAATAGTAGCGATTTTAGTTTTGATCCTGGCCATTAGCGGTTGTGGCTACAATGGGCTTGTTAAACTTGATGAAGATGTAAAAACAAAATGGGCACAGGTAGAAACACAATATCAGCGCCGTTCTGATCTCATTCCTAATCTGGTAAGTACCGTTAAAGGTGCTGCGAAGTTTGAGCAGGGAACCTTGACCCAGGTTATCGAGGCCAGATCCAAAGCAAGCCAGATCACCATTGATCCGGACAAACTGACCGAGGAAAACATGCAAAAATATCAGGCAGCCCAGGGTCAGCTTAGCCAGGCCTTAGGAAAACTAATGGTGCTCACTGAAAATTACCCGGAACTTAAGGCTACCCAGCAGTTCAGCGAACTTTCAGCCCAGCTAGAAGGTACTGAAAACCGCATCACTGTAGCGAGGAAGGATTTTAACGAATCTGTCCAGACTTACAATGTCAAAGTGAGGTCATTCCCCAACAATCTTACCGCCGGTATATTTGGCTTTAGTCAGAAAGCTGCATTTAAAGCGGATGCAGGCGCCCAAAACGCACCTAAAGTAGAATTTTAATACGATTTCATGGGATTATTCACGGAACAAGAACAGGAAGAGATTTCAAATGCCATATCAAATGCGGAAAAGGCGACTTCAGGAGAAATCAGAATTGCATTAGAGGAACATTGTGAAGGCGATGCATTTGAAAGGGCAACCGGCTACTTTGCAAAACTGGGGATGGATAAAACATCCCGGCATAATGGCGTATTGATCTATATGGCTCATGCCGACCATAAATTTGCCATAATAGGAGACCGGGGCATCAATAAAGTAGTCCCTCCCGATTTTTGGGAAACAACCAAGGTTGCCATGCAGGCACATTTTGCGGCAGGTAATCTGGCCCAGGGAATGATAGCAGGTATCGTCCTGGCGGGAGAAAAATTAGCACTCTTTTTCCCTTCGCAAAATGACGACGTCAATGAGCTGCCGAATGACATTATTTTTATGGATCAAAACAAAAGTAGCAAGGCATGAAAAAATTAATAATAGCCCTGTTTTTAAGTTTTGTGTCTTTGTTGAGCTTCGCCCAGGATTTTCCGGCAAAGCCCAACAAACTGGTCAATGACTATACCGGGACATTATCATCGGCCCAGATTCAGCAACTGGAGCAAAAATTAGTTGCTTTTGACGATTCCACTTCTACCCAAATTGTCGTAGCCATCGTAAAATCTGTTGGCGATTACGATATTAATGAATACGCGCTGGAACTGGGCAGAAAGTGGGGTGTGGGAAACGCAGGCAAGAATAACGGTATTATGATTCTGGTAGCGCTTGGCGACAGAAAGATCTCTATTCAGACTGGTTACGGCCTGGAAGGTGTTTTACCGGACATTTATGCCAAACGTATTATTGAAAATGACATCAAGCCGTATTTCAAGTCCGGCGATTATTATGCCGGCCTGGAATCAGGAACTGATGCCATCATTAAATATACCAAAGGAGAATACAAAAATGACAAGCCCAAAACCAAAGGAGGCGGTGGTATTCCCTCAATATTCATAATTCTCGTCATTATTGTTGTGATCATCATCATTGCTAAAAAGGGTGGCAGAGGCGGCGGTGGCAGCCAGGTAATTGGTGGCCGCGGTGTTGCTGACGCACTGTTCTGGAGCATGTTGCTTGGCGGAGGAAGAAGTTCCGGAGGCGGCTGGGGAGGAGGCGGCTCCAGCAGCGGCGGTGGTTTTGGTGGTTTTGGCGGAGGCAGCTTCGGCGGCGGCGGCAGCAGCGGAAGCTGGTAAAGATATGTACAGACGAGACCTGATCTTAGCTGAAATACAGAAACTGACCCAGGTGCTGGCACGAATCATGGGACTGAAGCTTGAAGGAAAAACTATCGAAGCGGAAGACCTGTTTGCGGAATCTCTTCAAAAAGATTTCGAAATGTCTCCGGAAGATTTCTTTTCCAATGACACTGAAGCATTTAAAACTGCCCTTCTTCGACATACTTACACAGCTGAAAAGCTGGAGATGCTTGGCCAATTTATTTATGAGCAGTTCAGGACACCGGCCGACGATATCCGAAAACAAGCCTTTGCTGAAAAGCTACTCGTGATTTACCAGGTACTGGAAAGCAAATATCACATTGTTAACATGACCAATCTGGACCGTCAAAAAAACGTCCTTCAATATCTTAATACCTAAAAATGGAGATTCTAAAATGGAAAAAACTTTCATCCAAATATTTGGTGAGAGAAAAATGGGCGACTTTACGGGTGGATACCTGCGATTTGCTGAACGGAACAATAAAAGATGATTATTACGTATTGGAATATCCGAATTGGGTAAACGCTGTGGCACTGACCGCCGAAAATAAAATTATTCTGGTGAGGCAATACCGTCATGGCGGTGATATCATTTCCCTTGAGGTTCCGGGTGGCGTAATAGATGGGGATGAAGCCCCTGAGTCGGCTATAAAAAGAGAGTTGCTTGAAGAAACCGGCTATTCTTTTACGGATGCGAAATTGATCGCCACGACCTATCCCAATCCAGCTACCGCAAACAATTTGACTTATACCTATTTACTTACAGGAGGGATAAAAACTCATCAGCAGCATTTGGATGAACATGAGATCCTTAATGTTGAAGAGTACACGGTAGAAGAGGTAAAGCAGCTTTTGAAAGACAATAAAATTGCCCAGGCACTGCATGCCGCCGCTCTGTTTTATGGATTAATGGAGCTCGGGGCACTTGTATAAAAAAAATGACAGCAATAAAAAAGCCGCTGATTTAACCAGCGGCTTTTTTATTGCTAACTGTGAGCACTAGCTCATCTTTAATTTCTTCTGTATATCGTGTACGTAACCTTTAAATTTTTTGTCTGTATCAATCAGGTCTTCGACTGTCTGGCACGCGTAGATCACCGTAGAGTGATCTCTCCCTCCAAAGAAGGCCCCAATTGTTTTCAATGAAGATTTGGTGTGGCTTTTTGAAAGATACATCGATATCTGCCGTGCCTGAACAATTTCGCGTTTGCGTGTCTGGGACTTCACCATGTCCACAGGAACTTCAAAATACTCACACACCAGTTTCTGGATATATTCCATAGAGATCTCCTTGGACGTGTTCTTGATAAAGTTCTTTAGCATCTGCTTGGCCAGGGCCAGGTCAATGTCTTTCTTGTTGAGTGTGGATTGAGCCAGCAGAGACACCATTGCTCCTTCAAGCTCCCGTACATTGTTATCAATATTATGCGCTACGTATTCTATCACCTCGGCAGGAAGTTCTATGCCATCGGCATACATTTTCTTTTTCAGGATAGCGATCCTGGTTTCCAGATCAGGAATTTGAAGATCTGCAGACAGCCCCCATTTGAAACGGCTCAATAACCTTTCTTCTAATCCTGCAAGGTCTTTCGGCGCTTTATCAGACGAAAGGATGACCTGTTTACCTGACTGGTGCAGGTGGTTGAAAATATGAAAGAAAATGTCCTGTGTTTTCTCCTTACCGGCAAAATTGTGCACATCATCCATGATGATCACATCCATTGCCTGGTAGAAGTTAACGAAATCGTTTATCGTGTTGTTCTTCAATGAATCTACGAATTGCTGACAAAATTTTTCGCAGGACACATAGATCACCAGCTTATCAGGCATATTGCGTTTAATCTCATTACCAATTGCCTGGGCCAGGTGGGTTTTGCCTAATCCTACCCCACCGTAGATCATCAAAGGATTGAAGGAAGTACCTCCGGGCTTTGCGGCTACCGCGTAACCTGCTGAACGTGCCAGGCGGTTGCAATCTCCTTCTATGTAATTTTCAAAGGTATAGTTTGAATTTAACTGAGGGTCTACGTTAAGCTTTTTTAATCCCGGGATGATGAACGGGTTCTTAATGTCCTTGTTTATTGAAACAGGAATTGGCATAGATTGTATCTTGGCCTCTGCCCCATTTCCATTACTCGGCATATTGGTCGTATAAGGAGAACCTGTGTTGGAAGATTTATCCACAACAATGTTGTACTCCAGTCTTCCTTCATCTCCCAATTGCTTTTTTACTGTCTTGCGCAGCAGGCCAACATAGTGTTCTTCCAACCATTCATAGAAGAATAAGCTTGGTACCTGTATGGTCAAAACTTTGCCTTCCAATTTTAGCGCGGATATAGGTTCGAACCAAGTTTTGAAACTTTGGGTCGGAATGTTATCCTTTATGATTTGGAGACAGTTTTTCCATACTTCTGTACAAGTTTTTTCCATAGTTATTCTATAATTTGTTGGTTTACAGTGACGATACGAGCATAAAAAAAATGCTGTTTCGAGAGATCGAATATTCAAAAAATTATCAACAAAAAAAACTTAATTTTCATTTATTTGGTAAGTGCTTAGACAGCAGTCGCATACCCCACTTAACCTGAATTTTTTGTGTTGATAACTATTTCTTAACATACTTTTTAATATTCTCCGAAAACGCTACGCATTACATCCGCTACTTCTCCAAGGGTTGCATAAGCCTCTACTGCCACGAGTATAAAAGGCATCAGATTGGCTGTTCCTTTCGCAGCTTCTTTAAGGTCGGCCAATGCAAACGACACTGCTTCATTGTTTCGCTCAGCTTTAAGCGTATCCAGCTTTATGGTCTGTACTGTACGGATTGATTCATCAATAACGAAACCATCATTGATGGCCTCCGTCTTCTGGGTAAACTTATTAACACCAACTATGACCCTGCTGCCTTCTTCTACTTCCAGCTGATGGCGATAGGCGGCATCAGCTATTTCATTTTGTATGTAGCCTTGTTCAATGGCATTGACTGACCCGCCCATTGCATCAATTTTGTCCATATACAACTGTGCGGCAGCTTCTATCTCATCAGTCAGCGTTTCCACAAAAAAAGAGCCTGCCAAAGGATCTACTGTTTCAGTTACCCCGCTTTCATATGCAATCACCTGCTGGGTCCTCAAGGCGATTTTTGCTGCTGCTTCCGTAGGCAGGGACAAAGCTTCATCATACCCGTTGGTATGGAGTGACTGCGTCCCCCCCAATACCGCTGCCATTGCCTGATTGGTTACCCTGATTACGTTATTAAGCGGCTGCTGTGCAGTGAGCGTGGAACCACCGGTCTGTGTATGGAACCTTAGCATCTGTGCTTTTTCATCCGTAGCTCCCAGTCCCCTGGTTATTTTGGCCCACATTCTCCGGGCGGCCCTGAATTTGGCTATCTCTTCAAAGAAATTGTTGTGGCAGTTAAAAAAGAAGGACAGCCGCCTGGCGAAAACATTAATATCCAAACCTTTTTCAAGAGCTGCCGTTAAATATGCTTTTCCATTTGCAAGTGTAAATGCAAGCTCCTGTACCGCGGTTGACCCTGCTTCTCTAATGTGGTATCCGGAAATAGAAATGGTGTTCCACCTGGGCACCTCCCTGCTGCAATATTCAAAAATATCCGTGATGATCCTCATTGAAGGCTTTGGCGGATAAATATAGGTACCCCTGGCTGCGTATTCCTTCAATATGTCGTTTTGTATGGTGCCGGAGATCTGCCTGATGTCAGCCCCCTGCTTTTTGGCCAGTGCGATATACATTGCCAATAAAATAGACGCGGTAGCATTGATGGTCATTGATGTTGTGATCTTCTGGAGTTCAATCCCGTCAAAAAGCATTTCCATATCTTTAAGCGAATCAATTGCAACACCTACTTTTCCCACTTCGCCTTCCGCCATCTCATGATCAGAGTCATATCCGATTTGAGTAGGCAAATCAAAAGCGACTGAAAGCCCCATTGTTCCCTGCGCCAACAGGTAGTGATACCGCTTGTTCGATTCTTCTGCTGTTGAAAATCCAGCATACTGCCGCATCGTCCACAACCTGCCCCTGTACATGTCCTTTTGAATACCCCTGGTGAATGGAAACTCACCGGGGGCCTCCGCTAATGGTGGCGCAGAAGAATAAATTTCTTTGATCTCTATACCGGAGCTTGTCACAATCTTTTTTTCTTCCATGACTTAAAACAGTTCTTGAATATCTTTTTTTATGAGCGCCAGAGTCAGATCATAAGGATTTTCGGCTGAAGCTGCCATGTGCTGTAAAACTTTTTTACTCAGGTCCACGCCTTCCGCGTCAGCAGGAAGGTTTCTCACTGCGTTGTTGATCATAGCCAGGGTATCTTCTTTCAGCTTACTCACGATATTCCATATCAGCGGACTAACATACAACTGCTGAGCTACATTGTGCTGGTATTCGGACCTGATCTCGTTGAGCAGTACAGATTGCATATCGGCTAATGAAATACCCTGGTGGTGCAATCTTATAAATAAATTGGTTGGATTAATCCGCTCTATGAAAAGAATTAATCTCTCATGTGCCTGTAACCTTAACATCAGCAATTGAGGACGTTCTTCCTTTTTAACCTCTGCCAATTTCAACCTAAGGTATCTTTGTATATCGGGTCTGACCAGGTAATACCCGGCTGTCACAACGATCACGCCGCCGCCGGCAAGTCCGGCAATATCCATTATCAGTTTATTTATGTCCATTCAGCTTTGTTTGAATACGGTAATAATTAGTCTTTTATCCCAGCAAAAGTCTGCATTTTATTTATCTTTACATGATAAAACAATTTTTAACAGGCTACGATACGGAACATAATATTAAATAATATGAGTACTACAGTGGATACAGCATTTGCGCCGGTTACCTTTACAGAAGGAGCAGTTAAAGAGCTTTTTAAATTGAAGGACCAGCAGGAGATTTCTGAGAATTTCGGATTACGTGTCGGAGTTGAAGGAGGAGGATGCTCCGGGATGACCTATGTACTTGGTTTTGATCAAAAAAAAGACGGGGATCAGGAATTCATAATTGACGGCATTAAAGTTTTCATGCACAAGGCACACCAGATGTACCTGCTGGGCATGCAGGTAGACTGGCAGGATGGGCTAAATTCAAGAGGTTTTACCTTCAGCAACCCGAATGCTAACAGCACTTGCGGTTGCGGGACAAGCTTTTCTGTTTAGACAGAATTTGATTGTAACATTATAGGTGGTCTCGTTGTCTTAACAGCGGGACTTTTTAATTTTATCCCTTAAAGAATTTTATTTCTGCAGAATGACCTACACCGAAAACGTAAGACTAGCAATTCAATCTATAAAAAGTAACCGGCTGCGTACTTTGCTTACGGCATTGATCATTGCTATTGGCTTATCGGCGTTAGTGGGTATTTTAACCACGCTGGATGCAGTGAAAACCAGCATGACCGAAGCGTTTTCGAGTATGGGTGCCAATTCTTTTACAATAAGAAACAGGGGAACAGGGATCAGAATCGGCGGTGGAGGAAAAAGACCAAAACCATTTCGGTCTATTAAATATGAAGATGCCACCAGTTTTAAAGAAAGGCTGAACGCCCCGGCAAATGTAGCAATAAGTGTATTCGCCAGTGGGGGATCAACCGCCAAATACGGAATTGAAAAAACAAACCCAAACATTAACATTCAGGGTATTGATGAAAACGGTTTAAATTCTCAGGGTCTTGATTTGGCTTTGGGGAGAAATTTTAGCCAGAAAGAAGCATTTTCAGGAAACAATCTATGTATCATAGGAAGCGAAATCAAAGAAAAGCTGTTCAAAAACGAAGATCCGCTCGATAAGGTCATCAATGTAGGCAACAGCAGGTTAAAAATTGTTGGTGTACTGGTTACCAAAGGCCAGAGTATGGGCTTTAGCGGAGACAGAACTGTGTTTGTTCCCCTGTTAAAAGCCAAACTGATCAATTCCAACTCCAATCCATCATATACTATAACCGTTGCAGTTCCAAATAACGAACAAATGGATAATGTGATAGGAGAAGCGACCGCTGAATTTAGAAATATCAGAAAAGTGAAGATCGCTGAACCTAATAATTTTGAGATCACCAAAAGTGATGCGGTTGCGCAGACCTTGTTTGAGCAATTAAGTTATATCGTATTGGGTGGCATAGCCATTGGTGCGATCACGCTGATCGGTGCTTCTATTGGCCTGATGAACATCATGCTGGTATCGGTAACTGAAAGAACCAGGGAAATAGGTATACGAAAAGCAATCGGGGCCAATCCTTCGGTGATCCGAAAGCAATTTCTAATTGAGGCGGTAATGATCTGTCTTATGGGTGGTGCATTTGGTATATTTTTAGGTATCGCTATAGGAAACCTGATTTCCTTTTCAATGGGCGGATCCTTCCTCATTCCCTGGGAGTGGATCATGGGCGGTTTTGCGCTTTGTGTGCTTGTAGGAATCGGCTCAGGATATTACCCCGCAAAAAAAGCGTCTAAACTTGACCCGGTAGAAGCATTAAGATATGAATAGTTTTTATCGCCCATGATATTGGGCATCATAATAAGCCTGGTAATTTCCTGAGGTCACATTACCCAGCCATTCTTCATTTTCCAGGTACCATTCCACTGTTTTGGCCAGACCTTCTTCAAACTGAAGGCTTGGCACCCAGTCCAGTTCTTTTTGCAGTTTGGTCGAATCGATCGCATAACGAAGGTCATGTCCCGCCCTGTCGGTTACAAAGGTGATCAGTTTTGCCGAGTCCCCCGGTGTTCTGTCCAATTTTTCATCCATGATCCTGCACAGTAAATGGATCAGGTCAATATTTTTCCATTCATTGTGTCCGCCTATATTATAGGTCTGTCCTGTTTTCGCCTGATGAAAAATAACATCTATCGCCCTTGCATGATCTTCTACCCATAGCCAGTCCCTTATATTCTCCCCTTTTCCGTATACAGGTACAGGCTGGTTATTTTTAATGTTATTGATCGCAAGAGGAATCAGCTTTTCAGGAAAATGATGTGATCCGTAATTGTTCGAGCAGTTGGAGATCACCACATCCAGTCCATAGGTGTCGTGGTATGCCCTTACAAAGTGATCCGAGGAAGCTTTCGATGCCGAATACGGACTATGCGGGTCATAGGCAGTAGTTTCAGTAAACATTCCTGTTTCTCCCAATGCCCCGTATACCTCATCTGTGGAAACATGATAAAAACGTTTGTTTGCATAGTCTCCTTTCCAATACTCTTTGGCTGCATTTAACAGGTTCACTGTCCCGATCACATTGGTCATCACAAATGCACTGGGGTCAGTTATGGAACGGTCAACATGGGATTCTGCCGCCAAATGAATGATCGCATCAAATTTTTCCTTCTGGAACAGCTCATTTATTTCAACCGCATCAGTTATGTCCGCTTTGACAAAACTGTAATTCGGTTTATCTTCTATGTCTGTCAGGTTTGCTAAATTCCCCGCATAGGTCAGCTTATCCAGGTTTACAATCTGGTAATCGGGATACTTATTTACAAATCTTCTCACAACGTGAGAACCTATAAACCCTGCACCCCCTGTTATTAGTATTTTTTTCATGCTATAATTCTTTTGGCAAACCAAGCTCCCGGGCCACCGCCTCAGATTTATTGGTATATATTTTATTTAAAACGTCGTTTAGCTGCTCCTTGAGATCGAATTGAAGGTCTTCATGCATTCTATAGTATTTATTCAAAACACCCTGCGTTGATTTAACAAAATAAACCATGAGCTTCTCATTAAACTTATGCAGCGGAGAAAAAAGACTTTCCTTAAATGCTATCGGGATCAGACCCAGCAAATGTATCCTTAGCTCGATATCGGAGCCGGCATCTTTGGTCACTTTAAAATGATGATTGGTCTGGCCTAAAAGCCCCCTCATCTTTGTGAGTGTATCTTTGGACGTCAGTTTTTTATTATTCAAAAGCTCACCTACGCCTCTGTCTATCAGAGATACCAATGCCTCATGCCGATCAACAAGGTCTTGTTCATCTTCCAGCAATTTAAAATGAAGATGCTCTGTTAAGACTTTATCTTTAGCAATGAGCCTGAGCAAAAGTTTATCTTTTTCCTTTTCAGGAAGAGATCTGATCGCCAGTTTAAGATCCTTGTGCTCACTTAACAGCATCTAGAATGGATTTTCCTTTAAATATTTCTCCCATTTCCATGCAGAAGACATCATTTCTTCTAAACCAAGCTCCGCTTTCCAGCCCAGTACTTCTGTTGATTTGGTGACATCGCCCCAAACCTGCTCAATATCTCCAGCTCTCCTGGGGCCTATCGTATAATTCAATTTTTCGCCGGTTGATTTTTCAAAAGCATCAATGACTTCCAATACGGTTGATCCTTTACCTGTCCCCAGGTTGAACACTTCATAATTAGATTCAGCTTTATCGCTCTCCAGTCTTTTAATGGCCGCAACATGCGCCTTAGCCAGGTCCACAACATGAATGTAATCTCTGACGGCACTTCCATCAGGAGTATTATAATCATTGCCGTAAACGGTAATGGGACCGCGCTTGCCTATGGCTGACTGGGTGATAAAAGGAACCAGGTTTTGAGGAACCCCGATCGGCAATTCCCCGATCAACGAAGTATGATGTGCCCCCACGGGGTTAAAATAACGAAGTGAAGTAACCTTCAGAGAAGGGACAACCGCACAGGTCTCCCGTAAAATTTCTTCAGCAATCTGCTTGGTATTTCCATAAGGTGATTCCGCCTTTTTTGTTGGCGCCTCTTCAGTTACAGGCAGTACATCTGGCTGACCATAAACGGTACATGAGGAGGAAAAGACCAATTTTAAGGAGCTGTCAAAGGCATTGATTAAATTGATCAGTGAATAGAAATTATTTCTATAATATTTTAAAGGCTGCTGAACAGATTCTCCTACTGCCTTGAAAGCAGCAAAATGGATCGCTCCTGATATATCCTTATGCTTAGCGGCAAATTCCTTGATTTTGTCCTCATCACACAGGTCAAGTTCAGCAAATTCTGGTTTTGCTCCAATGATGGCTTCAATCTGATCGAGTATTTTCGGGTTGGAATTGGACAGGTCATCAATGATGATTACTTCATAGCCTGCATTGTATAATTCTACCACTGTATGTGAACCAATAAAACCGGTCCCGCCAGTCACTAATATTTTCGACATTCTTTTTAATTAACGATTATAGGTTGTAAAATCTTTATGTTCTTTATTTATTAATGCTTCTTTCGGCAAAGATTTAAAATACTCGTAAGTGATCTTAAGTCCTTCTGCCCTGCTTATTTTTGGTTCCCAGCCCAGAATTTTCCTGGCTTTTGTGATATCAGGCCTGCGCTGTTTGGGGTCATCAACCGGCAGATCCCGCAATACCAGTTTTTGGGTAGTACCTGTCAGTTTAATGATCTCTTCACCAAACTGTTTAATTGTAATTTCATCAGGATTTCCAATATTAACAGGCTGTGCATAATCACTCAGCAGTAACCTGTAAATGCCTTCAATTAAGTCATCTACATAACAAAAAGACCTGGTCTGCGATCCGTCCCCAAATACCGTCAGGTCTTCGCCGCGAAGTGCCTGACCAATAAAAGCAGGGAGTACCCTTCCGTCATTCAGGCGCATTCTTGGTCCATAAGTATTAAAAATCCGGACTATCCTTGTCTCTAATCCATGAAAAGTATGATAAGCCATCGTCATTGCTTCCTGAAAACGCTTTGCTTCGTCGTATACCCCTCTTGGGCCAACCGGATTCACATTTCCCCAGTATTCTTCCGGCTGAGGATTAACACTAGGGTCTCCGTATACCTCTGAGGTTGAAGCGATCAGCATGCGGGCATTTTTATTTTTCGCCAGTCCCAAAAGATTATGGGTGCCTAATGAACCAACTTTCAATGTCTGGATGGGGATTTTTAAATAATCTATCGGACTGGCCGGAGACGCAAAATGCAGTATATAATCCAGTTTTCCGGATACGTAAACAAATTTTGAAACATCATGATGGGAAAACTCAAAATTCTCCAGACCAAACAAATGTTCGATATTCCGCAGGTCCCCGGTAATCAGGTTGTCCATACCGATCACATGATAATCTTCTTTAATGAACCTGTCACACAAATGAGATCCCAGAAAACCCGCAGCACCAGTTATTAAAACTCTTTTACGTCCCATTAATCTATCAGTTTACGCCCAACACTATTGTAATAATATCCAAGATCGATCATTTTTTGAAGGTCATAAAGATTACGCCCGTCAAAAATAACCTTATTGGTCAAAGTTTCTTCCATTCTGTCAAAATCCGGGTTTCTGAAAACCGACCATTCCGTAGCAATCAGCAAAGCATCTGCTCCTTTCAAAGCCGCATACTGATCTTCCGCATATTGAATTTTATCACCCAGCAAAGCCTTTACATTGGCAATACCTTCAGGATCAAAAGTATTTACGGTAGCGCCATGTTTCAGGAGATCCTCTATGATGTACAATGCGGGAGCTTCGCGGATGTCATCGGTCTCAGGTTTGAAAGCCAGCCCCCACAACGCAAAATGCTTGCCTTTCAGGTCACCTTTATAGTATTTCAAGAGTTTCTCCACCAACACAGTTTTTTGTTTTTCATTTACCCTCATTACCGCCTTCAGGATCTGAAAATCATACTGGTTCTCATCTGCGGATTTGGCCAGAGCCTGCACATCCTTAGGGAAACAGCTTCCGCCGTAACCTATCCCCGGGAACAGGAAACGCTTACCTATACGGTCATCAGATCCAATCCCTTTTCTGACTGCATCCACATCAGCCCCGACTATTTCACAAAGATTGGCCACCTCATTCATAAAAGTGATCTTTGTAGCAAGGAAAGAATTTGCGGCATATTTAGTAAGCTCAGAGGAGCGCTCGTCCATAAACAAAATAGGATTACCCTGCCGTACATATGGGCCGTATAATTCCGCCATCAGTTTTTTAGCCTTTTCGCTGGTGGTCCCGATCACTACACGATCAGGTTTCATAAAATCATCTACAGCAACGCCTTCACGTAAAAATTCAGGATTAGAAACCACATCGATCTCTACCGATGTGTGCTCCTTAAAAACAGCCTGCACCTTATCCGCTGTTCCCACGGGAACAGTTGATTTATTCACAATAACTTTATAAGCTGTAACCAATTTGGCGATGTCTTTTGCTGCACCCAGAATATAAGAAAGGTCTGCAGCTCCATCTCCGCCTGGGGGGGTTGGCAATGCCATGAATATGATCTGGGCATCTTTAATACCCGCTGCCAAGTCCGTAGTAAAGGTAAGTCTGCGCTGGGCAATATTCCTGTGGAACAAAACATCCAGGCCAGGTTCATAGATTGGTATTTCACCGGCCTGCATCTTTTGCACCTTGGCTGCATTCACGTCAACACAGATTACATTGTTCCCGGTTTCAGCCAGACAAGTCCCTGTTACCAGACCTACATAACCTGTTCCTATTACAGCTATTTTCATATATTAATTTCGATTTAATTTTATTGAGGTATCTTCGGCTAAGATAACAAAAAACAATAAAATGCTTTGGCTTTATAATATAGGGATTCAACTTTATGGACTCATTATTTACCTGCTTTCTCCTTTCAGCACAAAAGCAGCACTTTTTATAAACGGCAGAAAAAATATCTTCAAAAAAATAGCGCTTACCGCTGATCCATCACAAAAGCACATCTGGTTTCATTTTGCGTCCCTCGGAGAGTTTGAACAAGGCAGAACTGTATTGGAGAAAATAAAAGAGCTTTATCCCCAAAAACGGATTGTCATTACTTTCTTCTCTCCTTCCGGTTATGAAATAAGGAAGAATTACCCCCTGGCAGAGGGAGTCTTCTACCTGCCCTTGGATACCCCGGAAAATGCAAAAAAACTAATCGCTGCTCTAAATCCGGAAATCGCAATTTTCACCAAATATGAATACTGGTACCATTATTTTAAAGCGCTAAAAAAAAATGGCACTCCCCTATTTATCATCTCCGGAATATTCAGGACCGGACAGGTTTATTTCAAGTGGTATGGCTCATTTAACCGGAAAATACTAAGTTTTGTCGACCACTTTTTTCTGCAAAATGAAGAAAGCAGGGCATTACTTAGCAGCATTCAACTTAAAAACACCAGTCTAAGCGGCGATACCAGATTTGACCGGGTAGCTGAAAATGCCGCTTCACCGAAAACATTCGATCTTGTTGAAAAATTTTGTGGCACAGCACCCGTTCTTGTTGCCGGCAGCACCTGGGCGGCGGACGAAAAATCTTATCCGTATTAATTTCCGCCTATCCCGGCTGGAAATTCATTATAGCGCCCCATGAAATTGATACAGGTCATATCAGTGCGCTTCAGAAATTATTACCTGAGGGCATAAAATATTCCGGTCTGTCCGAAACCACACAAAAAAGCCAGGTACTGATCATTGACAACATAGGCCTGTTATCCTCACTTTATAGATATGGAAATATTGCATACATAGGTGGCGGATTTGGCGCAGGGATCCATAACACCCTTGAAGCTGCTGCATTTGGCATACCTGTTATTTGCGGGCCAAAATATGAAAAATTCCAGGAGGCAAAGGACCTGATCTCACTAAATGCAGCCATAAGCATCAGAAATGAGGGCGAGCTCCTCGATGCATTCAAAACACTCGTTACAAATAAGCGATCTGGCGATGCTGCGAAAAACTATGTGATCTCTAAAACAGGATCAACAGATCAGATTATAAATTATATACAACCGTATTTTTAGGCTACTGCCATCCCAGCCAGGGCATCTATAAACCTGGGGTCATCATTAAGGCTTTCCACCAGCTGGACGTGTTCACCACCCAGCGCCTTAAACTCCTCATGATATTCTACCGTAATTTCGTACAGTGTTTCCAAACAATCCGCAACAAACGCAGGACTAAATACCAGTAACCTCTTTTTACCTTCTCTGGCAAGTTTCTTTAAAACATCAGTGGTATACGGCTGTACCCACGGTTCTTTGCCCAGCCTCGATTGAAAACAAACTGTATAATTCTCACTTGCGATGTTGAGTTTAGCTGCGATCAGCCTGGCTGTATCATACCCCTGCGCAGAGTAACAGAATTTATTTGTGTCATTCAATGATTCACAGCAGTTATCCTGCTTCAGGCAATAATGACCAGTATGATCACATTTCAAAAGCTGACGTTCCGGCAGTCCGTGAAAACTAAACAACACATGGTCGTAGCTATCCGGCTGGTATTTTAGCGCATTATTCGCAAAAGTTTCAATTACAAGATCATTGTCATGAAAAGAGTTGACAAAAGCTACAGGGGGCACAGTAGACCATCTACTAATGATCTCCATTACGCTCTGCATGACTGATCCGGTACTCGCTGATGCATACTGGGGGAACATGGGTATTACTTTTATACTTTCCACCAGACCTGCCTTCATCTTCTCCAATGCTGATGATATAGAAGGATTTTGATAGCGCATTGCAAGTTCGACATGATATTCGTCACCCAGTTTTTCCTGCAGCAGGTTGGCCTGGATCTTACTGTAATACAATAATGGAGAACCGTTCCCGTCCCAGATCTCCTTATACAGCTTAGACGTTTTCGGACTTCTGAAAGGGACAATAATTCCTTTTACCAGAAGCGTGCGTTTAAATGCATTGACATCTATCACACGCTCATCCATCAAAAACTGATCAAGATATTTACGCACGTCTGCTACCTCCGGACTATCCGGAGTTCCTAAATTTACCAGCAATACACCCTTTTTTCCCATAGTTACGGCGCGAAATTAACTTATTATCTTATTGCTTCCTTAAGCAGGAAAGCAATATTTACTTTCTAATGATCGAGCAAAAAGGTTTTCACCTCCTCCATAAGCCACATCGGGGTTGATGTAGCACCGCAGATCCCAACCTTATCCCCTGGAGAGAACCACTTGAAATCTATTTCTTCCACATTGGAAATAAAATGCGAATTTGTATTGTATTTTTTGCAAACATCGTAAAGCACCTTCCCATTTGATGATTTCTTACCTGATACAAAAACGATGCTGTCAAAATTCACCACAAATTTCTCCAGGTCACCATACCTGTTAGAAACCTGCCTGCATATCGTATCATTTGCCTTTACTTCATATCCTCTGCTCAGCAGCTCATCTTTGATCTGATAAAATTTGTCGGTGCTTTTTGTCGTCTGGCTATACAATGTGAATTTTGCGGGAAGATCAGTGTCGTCCAGTTCAGCAATATCCTGAAAAACAATCGCCTTACCATCTGTCTGACCCTGCAACCCTACTACCTCCGCGTGCCCGTGCTTGCCAAATATGAGAATCTGCTCATCGTCATCATGAGAATTCTTTATGCGGTTCTGCAATTTCAGCACCACCGGACAGGATGCGTCGATTAGCGTCAGCTGGTTTTCTAAAGCCAGTTTATAAGTAGATGGCGCTTCGCCATGCGCCCTGATCAGTACCTTCTCATTTTGAAGCGTTTGCAATTGTTCATGATCGATGATCCTTAGCCCCTTGTCCGTCAACCGCTTTACTTCTTCATCATTATGAACGATATCCCCCAGGCAATACAAATAATCTTCATTGTCCAGAATATCTTCCGCCATATCAATAGCATAGACTACTCCAAAACAAAAGCCTGAAGCCTTATCAATAGTTACTGTTAGGTCGTATTTCATGATTTATACACAAGCATCTTCTGCAAAATTAAGCAAAAAGACTTTGATATTTTCAATTCTTCTGTCTTGTTAGTGTCAGCACCCTGATTGTTATTGCTTTTATCATTACAACTACCAGCATTACAACCTGCAAAGGGTGCAGCAATAGATTAACCACCTGATTCTGGGCGGTTAAAAAGGATATCATCACCCGGGTCAAAAAAATAAGGCCTACCGGCAGCGCTAAAAAAGCAGGGTCAAAATTCACCGCCATAACAATAGGGCAAAATACAACAAGCAGCGTGTATATCGACGCTGCAAATACATTGTTTCCAAATATCCTGAGCAATCCCTTTCCAACAGAGCCGGTATCAGACTTGTCTTCCAAATGAACAAATCCATTTGCCTGCAGGAGTTCCATTTTTGTTTTGCCCTGATTTTCACTCACTAAATTTTGTCTGTATTTGTCCGCATTGAAAAACATACATGGCTGACTGGCTACAGAAAATGCGGGAATATTAATTAACCGGATCAATCTCATCGGAAATATATTCATCAGCACGAAATCATTCAGCGGGTAAATACACCTGTCAAAAAAGCCATTAAACTTCCTGTTCGGTACCAGACTGATCAGTGCAAGATCGTATACTTTTGCCCGGTAGATCAAATTATTGATCAGCCCTTTTCCAGTGCTCAGCTTTCCCTTTAAGAACAACAGGTACTTGCCGGTGGCCAGATCTGTGATGTCATTAATTCTTTCCTTCGCGTTCTTAACAAAAATTTCAACGTGTTTGTAGTCCTGTTCTTCTATAGATTTCAATAACTGGCTGTGATCATCCTCAGGATCACTGAATATGATAATGGAGACTTTATCTGTATAATGTTTTCCATAATATCCCAATTTAGGATTCGACAGGAAGTTAAACAGCGTGACTGAAAATCTTAATACCAGGAAGATGAGGCCTGCATAAATGAACAAAATCATACTTCCGTTTTATTTTGATCTTTAACGGCATAATCATAATGCTTATTATACTCACTTTTAAGCAATTGCAAACTCATATACTCTTCCGCTTCCCAGGACCTCAAATAAGTATTCATTGTAGGTTTACGCTTTCCGTAATAATCCGAGAGGCTTACAGAAAAAACAATTTGAAATTTCTTTTTTGATGAATTGATCACCTGCATGATGCCCTTCTCGAAATTAATACCCGTAACGTGACTGGTATAAGATCTGCCTTGCGGGAATAGGAGCACAAGATTGTTTGGGTCGTCCAGTAATTTTCCGGCATAGATCAATGTTTCAATCACGTCTTTCTTATTATTTTCAGCGGCAAATGCACCCAGGTACTTCAGGTACCAGTGCCTGCTGTAGTCCTGATGTGTAATTAAAACATGAAATTGCTTTTTGAAAAGCAGTCTGTTTAACTGAAACATTAAAAAACCATCCCACCAGCTAAAATGATTGGCGAGCAGCAACACAGCTTCATCAGCGTTAATTTCCAGTTTGTTAAAATGATAACCGGCGAAGTCCTTCCTGAGCAAATGAGCAATATACCAGGAAAAAAAATGAAGGACAAAAGGATTTTTTTTGAACTGGCGCATCCCCTAAAATGGGAATAATTCCTCTTAAATACAAGTTTTAGCTTAAATACACCCGGTCCTCTTCACCTTCCACATCCATCACTACATCCACGTGTTCCTTTAGTATAGTTGCCAGCTGCAATCCTACAAAGTCAGTTGCTATAGGAAATATTTTATGACTTCTGTCTACAAGAACCACAGTCCTTATTTTTTTATGTGGTGTGTTCAGAAATACCCCAAGCCCATACGCAAGGGTCTTGCCGCTGTTTAACACATCATCTACCAGTATGACTACCTTATTTTTCCATTGTGATTCGTCCAGATCAGTATTTGCAACCAGCTTACTGTTCAACCTGTCCAGATCTATCCTGAGCATCGTGATTTTAAGATCAGAGATTTTCGACAATACAGATTTCAAACGTAGAGCAAGTTTATATCCGCGGTCCCATATCCCTGCCAGTACAATTTCCTGTTCATCCAGGTTGTCTTCCAAAATCTGGTAGGCTATCCTGTTAATTTTTTGTTGTATCTGTTCTTTATTGAGAATAAGTAACTGAGATTCTGCCATTGGTGTCACATTGTTTACGTGCTACAAAAAGAACCATTTTAAGGTTGAAAATCAAACTTAGCTAAAATTTTATTTTATCCTTCCTTCTCCGGCACAAAAAAGGCCTTGAAAAAAAATATTTAAAAATAATTTACAAATGATGCAACGTTTACTACCTGTCTGCGTCTAATTCATGAACCCCTTAACTTAACCGATTATGAAAAATTCCAGTTTCACTTTAATCGCAATTGTTTTCATCGCACTTTCTGCAAATTCAATAGCAACCAAAGCTCAGGAAAACAAAGACATAGCCATTACCAATTTTACTGAAGTTTCCGTATCAAGCGGTATAGATCTTTATCTGACACAAAGCAGTTCTGAAAACATCAGGGTCAATGCCCATCCCGATCTGTTAAAAAACGTGGTTGTTGAAAAAAAAGGAAATAACCTAAGCATCAGATATAAGGATAACATTAGCTGGGGCAGGCTGTTTAAGGGCCAAAGCATCAAAGTCTATGTGAACTATAAAACGCTGCAGGCCATTTCCGCCAGTGGCGGCAGTGACGTGTATTCACAAAACACTTTAAAAACAGATAAATTATCTATAAGCGCATCAGGTGGTTCAGACATTGACTTAAATGTCATTGCCAAAGACATCCAAATTCAGACCAGTGGTGGTTCTGATGTAAACATAAAAGGAAATGCAACAAATATGGAGGCAAGCAGCAGCGGTGGAAGCGATATCGATGCACTGGGCTTTGTGGTAGAAAATGCCAGGGTGACCGCAAGTGGAGGTTCTGACACCAGTGTCCATGTCACCAAAGCACTGGATGTAACAGCAAGCGGCGGCAGTGATGTAAACTATAAAGGAAACCCTGCTGTAAAAAAATCCTCAGGCAAAAGCGGAGAAGTCAACAAGATAAATTAATATTTAAGTTTAGTTTTAGTGAATCCCTACCGGTGGAGGCCGTTAGGGATTTTTTGTGTCTTAACCCTTATTCTTGTAGGGATAGTAAATAAAGTTAGCCCCTTCCGGAACGATCACAAACACACACATAAAATCTTCGGGCTTTTTATAATTTTTCAGGAACAAAGCCTTTTTATCAGGCTGAATAATCCCCTTCTCTACAAATTCTTCAAATGTAGATGCCTGAATGGTCCATTCCGTATTCAAATCCTTGCGGTCCAGGATCACTTCCCCAATATTGACCGTAAACTGATGGGCTATAAATATAGGGTTAGCAGAAATACCCTCTACTATGATCTCAACTGCAACCTCTTTAACAGAGTCGGCGTACAGTTCAAGGTCTTTTTCAAGACTGATCAGCGGACTTTGTTTTTTAGTTTCAGGTTTTTCACCTTCCGGCTGCTGCGGCAATAATTCTTCTATATCCATTATAATTAATCTTCAAAAGCGCTACACCGCGCTGCCAACAAATTTTAACAAAACAACGTTTTCAACGTGCTGCGTATGAGGAAACATATCAACCGGCTTGATCCTCAGCACTTCATATTTTTCTTTCAGGAGAGCCAGGTCTCTAGCCTGTGTGGCCGCATTACAGCTTACATACACAATTTTATCAGCTTCCATCTCCAGCAATCTCGCGACCACATCTGCGTGCATTCCGGCTCTTGGCGGGTCAGTGATGACCACATCCGGTTTACCATGTGCCGCAATAAATTCTCTTGTCAGAATGTCTTTCATATCCCCGGCATAGAAAATTGTATTGTCGATTTTATTAAGATGCGAATTGAACTTTGCATCATCAATAGCCGTAGGGACGTATTCAATCCCGATCACCTGTTTAACATTTCCGGCTATAAAATTTGCAATCGTCCCTGCGCCGGTATAAAGATCATAGACCAGCTCATTCCCGGAAAAACCTGCAAATTCCCTGGTAATTTTATACAGTTCATGTGCCTGATCAGAATTGGTCTGGTAGAATGATTTTGGACCGATCTTAAATTTCAGACCATCCATTTCTTCAAAAATGTGGTCCCTTCCTGAATAGGTAATTACGTCCTGGTCAAATATGGTATCGTTCTTTTTTTGGTTGATGATATACAGCAGCGCAGTGATCGCCGGAAAACTTAGTTTCAAATGTTCCATCAGTCCTTCTGCCTTTTCCTGGCCCACATAAGCAAAAACCACTACAACCATTACTTCACCAGTAGAAGAGGTACGGATGATCAGGTTCCTCAAACTGCCTTCGTGGTTGCGGAGATCATAAAAGCTCATGCTGTTTTCCAGCGCATAAGCGCGTACCGAATTTCTGATGGTATTTGATGGTTCAGCCTGCAGGTAGCAATGCTGGATGTCAAGTATCTTATCAAAGCGTAAAGGTACGTGAAAGCCCAGGGCGTTCATTTCAAGATCGGGATCAGGCCCTTCAGTATCAGGTCCCTCCTCAAGTACCCCGCGTTCTGCAATGTCCTCTTTATTTAACCAGCGTTTATTAGAAAAAGTATACTCCAGCTTATTCCTGTAATATTTATTCTCAGCAGATCCTAAAATAGGCTCCATACCTGTCGTATCGATCTTTGCAAGGCGCTGCAGTGCAGCCTCTACGTTCTTGTGTTTAAATTTCAACTGGGCTTCATATCCCATATGCTGCCATTTGCAACCGCCGCAGGTGCCAAAGTGCTGACAAAAAGGGTCTGTCCTTAGCTCCGATGCTTTATTTAAACTTTCAATGACGGCCTCTGCAAAGTTCTTTTTCTTTTTAATGATACGCACGTCTGCCACATCTCCGGGAACCGCTTTATCGACAAATATCACCAGCTCATCTGCCTTGCCTACACCCTTACCCTCTTCAGCAATGTCAATTATATTTAGATTTGGAATGATACTTACTGTCCCCGATTTTCTATTTCTACTCATTTTGCTGCATAACTTATATAAAACTGCAACGGCAATAATCGCGTACAGCTAAAAAGTGCAAAGATGCGAATAATTAGTTTTAAATTTTATTACGGCGCAAGATTTCTCAAAGATGCAGACAGCACCCTTTAACCAAGAAATCATAAGATCAAGCATTATTTACCAAAAACCCTAAGGATAAAACCAAAAAGGCCACCCAACCAATTAAAGCTCATATCAAATTTTTCTTCTACTAAAACGGAAACTTCCAAAATTTCGTTACTCATGGCGACAATATTGATATATCAACAAATGTAAGTGTTTTTATACCAAATACCAAAACGGTCTACACAAGAGCTACAAGGCAGCCTTAACCAAAAAAGGAAGCAGTTCTTTTTGGAAACTGACAAAATTCTTGCGTACATCCGAATCACTTACAGAAGTAAATGCAAATGAGAATACTATGCTTTTACTCGCTTTGAGTAAAAAAGCCAGCCCTTCCTTGCGCGAAGGATTATTCTTAAAGTGATCGAGCTCCAGGTAAGCAGACAACAGCAAAGATTCCAGCTGGTCAGATAAATGTTTAAGAAACTCCTGGGAATTGGCATTTTCCCTTACAAAGTCCCAGCCGATAAACTCGTTGCACACCGTATAAGTCAACCTGCAGGTCTTCATGACCAGTGCCTTCAGATGCTCTTCTTCATCTGCAAACTGGGCTTTATTTTTTAATATCTCATGAAGGTTCAAATCCAGATAATTCATCAGAATGGCATCCAGTATCTGTTCCTTACTTTCGAAATATTTATAAATGGTGGCTTTTGCGATTCTTGCTTTCTTAGCGATTTCGTTGACACTGGTCTTATGATAACCGTATTTTCTAAACAGCTCTTTAGCAGCCCTGATTATGCTTTCTTTAATTTTTTCCGGTTCCATCAATTCGTTACATGTATAGTATTTCCCTGTATAGATGTATTGTACATCTTTAAGGCCCTTTTAGCAGGGGCCTTCACGGGGCTGCCATCTTCCAGTGAAAATTTTGCCCCTGTGCATTTATCAGTGACTGCAAAATTCGATTCATCCAGTACAACAGCACATTTCTCATCCGGATTCACCGTACTGCACCGGTCGTAAGACACATAACTGCCGTCCAGCTTGTGGTAAATGATCAGACCTGCTACCCCATGGTCCTTGATCAGCACCCCCTGTCCGGGACTGCTCAACCTCAGGAGCCTCGGATCTGTCAGCAGCGCACTAAAATTCACCGGAACATTAGGAATAGCCATATCTCCCTTGCCGCAGGCGGCACACATCATCCAAAGCAACATCCAAATTCCGGCAATCTTTTTCATTATATCAGTGAGGTTTTGTATTGTTTTAAAAACCGCGTATCATTTTCAGAGAACAGGCGAAGGTCCTTGATCTCAAATTTTAAGTTCGCGATACGCTCGATACCCATTCCAAAAGCAAATCCGCTGTATTTTTTACTGTCAATACCGCAGTTTTCCAAAACATTCGGATCCACCATGCCGCAGCCCAGTATCTCCACCCAGCCACTATATTTACACATCGGGCATCCGGCGCCTTTGCAGATCGTACATGAAATATCCATTTCCGCAGAAGGCTCAGTAAACGGAAAATAAGAAGGGCGGAAACGGACTTTCGTTCCTTCCCCGTACAATTCCTGTACAAAATAGAACAGGGTCTGCTTTAAATCCGCAAACGATACATTCTCGTCCACATAGAGTCCTTCCACCTGATGAAAGAAACAATGTGCCCTTGCGGAGATCGCCTCATTGCGGTATACCCTGCCGGGCATGATTGCCCTGAACGGTGGCTGACCGGCTTCCATCATCCTCACCTGCACAGAAGAAGTATGTGTACGAAGTGCTATATCCCCCTTTTCACCGCCTTTTTTAATAAAGAAAGTGTCCTGCATGTCTCTTGCCGGATGTTCTTCCGGGAAGTTCAATGCGGAAAAATTGTGCCAGTCATCCTCTATTTCCGGACCTTCTGCCACCACAAAACCCAGCTTGTTAAAAATCTCGATGATCTCTCTTCTCACCAGTGCCAGCGGATGGCGCGCGCCTACTTCAAAACCCTCACCCGGCAAGGTCAGGTCCAGACCAGAATCGGCAACAGCTTCTGTTACGCCACCCTGATCCTTTAAAATTTGGTATTTTGCTTCAGCCAACTGCTTAAACTCATTTAAAACCTTGCCCAGGGATCTTTTCTCCTCAGGTGAAACCGCTTTAAACTCGTCAAAAATATCCTTGATAATTCCCTTAGTTCCCAGGAATTTAATACGAAACTGTTCTAACTCATCTGCTTTATCTGTGGAAAATGCATTTATTTCCCCAGCATACTGTGTTATCTTATCTTGTAACATGGGTCCAAATATACAGCTATTTATACAATTTTATATCACCCCCAATGCCTTACCTACTTTAGTAAATGCAGCAATAGCCTTATCCAGATGGTGTTGCTCATGCGCAGCAGACAGCTGTACGCGGATCCTTGCTTTGCCCTGGGCCACTACCGGATAATAAAACCCGATCACATAAATACCCTCCTCCAGCATTTTTGCAGCAAACTTTTGTGCGAGCTTCGCATCGTATAACATGACCGGCACAATAGGGTGTACTCCTTCCTTGATGTCAAAACCCGCTTCAGTCATCTTTTTACGGAAATAAGCAGTATTCTGCTCCAGTTTATCCCTCAGGTCGGTTGTCTCACTCAGCAAGTCCAAAACTGCCACCGATGCCCCTGCAATAGCCGGTGCCAGGGTATTAGAGAAAAGATAGGGACGGGACCTTTGGCGCAGCATGTCGATAATTTCTTTTTTACCGGAAGTAAAGCCTCCCGAAGCGCCGCCCAATGCCTTGCCCAAAGTACCGGTAATGATGTCAACCCTGTCCATCACATTAAAGTGCTCATGCGTACCGCGACCAGTCTTACCAATAAAACCTGTACAATGTGATTCATCGATCATGACTAAAGCTTCATACTTGTCAGCCAGGTCACAAATTTTATCCAGAGGCGCCACTACGCCGTCCATAGAAAAAGCGCCGTCAGTAACGATGATGCGGTGTCTGGAATCCTTAGCCGCGATCAGCTGCTGTTCCAGATCCGCCATATCCGCATTTTTATACCTGAAACGCTTTGCCTTGCACAGGCGCACACCGTCAATAATAGAGGCATGGTTCAGTTCATCGGATATAATGGCATCCTGATCATTGAACAAAGGCTCAAAAACACCGCCATTGGCATCAAAGGCCGCTGCATATAAAATGGTGTCTTCCGTTCCCAAAAATTTTGAGATCTTTTCCTCCAGTTCTTTATGCACATCCTGCGTACCACAGATAAACCGTACAGAAGACATCCCATATCCGTATTTATCCACAGCTTTTTTTGCCGCTTCGATCACCAGGGGATGTGACGACAATCCCAGGTAATTATTGGCACAGAAATTTACTACTTCCTGACCTGTACTTACCTTAATATCAGCACCCTGAGGGGTTACAATGATTCGTTCACGCTTATATAATCCGTCCTTTTCTATTTGTGCCAGTTCCTGCTGCAGCACCGGTTGTAATGTTTTGTACATAATAATAATCTAGTTGTTGCAGCCAAAGTTATGTAAATATCGTCTTAGATAGGTAAAACAATAAATACACTTGACAAACTTTGGCACAATATTTCTGTTACCTTTAATAACAAAACGGATATTTAGGCTTTAATCCTCTTTAATGAAAAATACGATACTAACGCTAACATTACTTATCTGCGCATTGTTCGGCACAGCACAACAAATTAAATTAAGCGGGATTATAAAGGACAATGAAGGGCAAATCGTACCATTTGCTTCAGTTTACATTAAAAATACGACCACAGGAACTTCCGCCAATGTTGATGGAATTTATGCCTTCGCGCTGGACAAAGGCACTTTCACCATAGTTTATAAGGCGATTGGCTATAAATTACTGGAAAAAACCATTACCCTGTCAGAAAACACCATAGAAAACGCAGTACTGACATCCGAAACCTACACACTGCAGGGGGTGACCATCAGAGGCAATGGCGAAGACCCCGCCAATGAGATCATCAGACAAGCGATCAAAAGCAGAAGCAGGCACCTGACCGAAGTTGAGGCTTATACCACCGGCGTTTATATCAAAGGAGTTCAGAAACTGGTTGGTGCGCCAAAAAAATTCTTTGGGCGGGACATCCAGAAAACGCTTGATCTGGATACCAACCGAAAAGGCATTTTGTATCTGTCAGAGTCTACTTCTAAGTTTTCATTTGAACGTCCGGGTAAGATTCATGAAGAAATGATCTCCTCCAAAGTCGCCGGCCGCAACAATGCCTTTAGTTTCAACAAAGCTTCCGATCTGATTATCAATTTTTACGAGAACATACTTTTAGAAAATACACTAAGCACGCGTGGCTTTGTTTCTCCGATATCAGACAATGCATTCCTTTATTACCGTTATAAGCTTATCGGTACAGCCACTGAAAACGGACAGACGGTCAACAAGATCCAGGTCATTCCAAGAAGGGAGCATGATCCTGTTTTCAGGGGCACGATCTATATCAGCGACGACAGCTACCACCTGCTCAATGCAGAGGTATACCTCACCAAAAACACGGGAATAAACCTGCTGGACACCCTAAACATCACCCAGCAATTCCTCAAAGTGGAAGATACATATATGCCCTCGAATATCAATTTCCAGTTCAACGGCAATGTCTTTGGATTCAAGTTTGAAGGGTATTATGTCGGGATTTACAGCAACTACAACATCCATCCCAGCTTTCCGAAAAATCATTTCAATGGCGAGATCCTTAAGATCACCAAAGCAGTAAATAAAAAAGACTCCCTGTTCTGGCTCAACAACCGCCCCATCCCGCTTACTGCAGAAGAAAGCCGGGATTACATCAGAAAGGACAGCATAGCTGTCCTCAAAACCTCCAGGCATTATTTAGACTCCGTAGAACGGGCCAGCAATAAATTTGGTATCGTCAAATTACTGGTCACCGGTTACACCATAAACAATCGTTATGCTAAGAAATCTTATGCCTTCGACCCCTTGTACCGGTCTGTATTCTACAATACTGTAGAAGGCTTCGCGCTGAAATATGGGATTACTTATACCCGCTACCTCGAAGACCGAAAATACTATAACATCAGGCCTGAAGCAAGGTATGGCTTTTCCAACAAGACATTTACAGGAAGCCTCAGCGCCAATTACTTTTACGATCCGGTCAAACAGGCGAGCATCAGTTTTAGTGCGGGATCAGGCATTTTCGACCTCAACAACTACGGTTCCATGAGCTTACTGGGCAACTCCATCAATTCCCTGTTATTTGAAACCAATTTTTCCAAATTCTACAAAAAGGAATTTGCGAACATCGGAACAGCAAGAGAACTCACCAATGGTCTTCAGGCAGAAATAACAGCAAGTTATTCAAGAAATACAAACCTGGTAAAAACCACACATTTCAAGATAAAAGACCTTAAAGGAGAAACATTTACGTCAAACAACCCATTCAACCCCGAAACTGAAAAGGAATTGTTCCCTACCTACCGGGCACTGACTGTAGACGCAACACTGACCTATACCATCGGACAGACCTATATCACCCGTCCGGACGGCAAATTTTATCAGCCCTCGAAATTTCCCGTGATCAAACTGAATTATAAAAAAGGGATCAGCGGTCTGCTGAACAGTGATGTAGACTACGACCGAGTTTCTCTGGAAGTATCAGAAGACAGGATCAACATGGGCATGCTGGGTTACTCTTCATTTGTTGCCGGCGCAGGTAAATTCCTGAACAATGATGTAGTTTATTACCCCGAACAAAAACACTTCAGGGGCAACAATTCGCTGCTGAGCAAGCCGGATCTCAGAAAGTTCCTGTTCCTTGATTTTTACCTGTTCAGCACCAACCGGGAATACGCCGAATTCCATTATGAACATAATTTTTCCGGCTTCCTGACCAATAAGGTCCCGCTGCTGCGCAAATTAAAGCTCGAGGAACTGGTAGGTGCCAGCTACCTGACCCAGCCGGTTAAAAGAAACTATACAGAGTTCTATTTTGGTTTGCAGCGCCTGATCTTCCGGGCAGCTTATGGCTTTGCTTACGATGGTAAAAGACGTGCAGATCACGGCTTTAGATTGACATACGGTTTTTAATTGGCTGAAAGAAGAGGCTCTAAAACGTCATTGCGAAGCACGAAGCAATTAGTGTAGCGGCATTGGTTCTTCGGCTAAGCCTCAGGAAAACGCTTCGCTTAGTTCGTGCCTCGCAATGACGACTTACCAATTAATACTTATTGTTAAATATCCAGTTTCTTTCTGATGTCAGATGGAATTCCTTTTTTGTGCAGCAAAAACGCAGTAGTTTTATACTTCACAAAATTCTTGGTTACATATAAATAACCTTTATAATCATTGGTTGCGCCCCACGAATTTTTCACAATATAATACTCCTTACCATTCTGGTCTTTTGCCATTCCGGTAATCTGCATCCCATGATCATCAGTAGTCTGATAATCGTCAAATGCAGCCTGACGCAGGTCCACTGTAATTTCCTTTTCTGGTTTTGGTCCGTTAAACATTGCTTTTTTCTCATCAGCACTCATGCTTTCAAAGTCCTTCTGAGGTACATAGGCCACTCCGTTTTTCCAGCTGAAGCCCTTCTCGCTTACGTCAGTAGCCCAGGCAACAGTAAAGCCACCTTTCAGTGCATTGTCAATGATCTTCGTGATATCGTCCATCTGAACATTATACACCTGATCATAAGACCAGTTGTCCGGAACCATCAATACCGTTTTTTGGTAATAAGGAGAAGTATTAAATGAAGAAAGCTCCACGTAATCAGCCGGATTGACACCTACAACCTCTTTAGCAAAAGTTTTCGGGGTATATTCTTTACCCTCATAAGTAAACTTTTCCGGAACAGCACCCATGCAGGAATCAATGGCCCCGATGTAATTCGTTTTCCAGTTCGGATCAAAATCACCCTGTACGGCTTTTTTAAGAATAGCTTCCGTCAGCTTGTTCATTTTATCAGATGACGTTTTACCGCCGTAATCATTTCCGGTGTAAACGTCCTGTGGCATAGCTCCATATTTTGCAAACATATTGATCACATCATGACATGCACCCCCATCACCCAGGGTCAGGGCACCATGCATGCGCACAAAATTAATCCCTTTTTCCACGTAAACATTCCGTGCAGAAAAAAGATCAGCAAGATCAACCGGTTTTTTGCCCATGCGGATCATCTCCGACTCCAGAAACGAATTGGTACTGTAACTCCAGCAAGTGCCCGATGATTTTTGATTTTTCACAGAAGTCGCTTCTGTATTCATTACTTCAGTAAAAGTAAAACTGTTCTTGCTTGCCTCACTTTGATTGTCTTTAAGTGAGTTAACCAGATTGTCCTGGGCAAATCCCACATTAGCACCAAGCAGCAAGCCCGCAGCCAACCACAATGGTTTCATTGAAATTTTAGTCATTTGTATGTTTAAAAGTTAGTTAGTATAAGTTGTTTAGCTCTACAAGAGCAAACATAATTAATTTTAAAACAAAAACAATGTTTACCTGAGTCGGTCACCACAAATTTACGCCTGCTGTCATTATGTCAAAGAAATGACAGTAAAGATTCCAAAGATAAGACCGATCGGTCTTATCTTTGGCCTGTGTTAACAAAAGCAGAAAAAACCCGCAGGTATATTATTGAGAAAGCAGCAGTGCTTTTCAACAAGAACGGCATGGCCGGAACTTCCATTAGTGACATTATGCAAGTTACCAATCTCGCAAAAGGGGGGATATACGGCAATTTTGAAAATAAGGAAGAGATCTGTCTGGAAGTTTTCAAATACCTTTCCCAAAACCTCCTGGGGTTGATCGATGCAGCACTCAACAGCAAGGACAGCGCAAAGGATAAACTATTTGCGTTGCTGGATTTTTACGAAGATACCCTGCTGCGCAGTGATAAAGGGGGCTGTCCCGTTCTCAATTTCGGAACTGAAGCTGATGACACCAATCCGGTGATCAAACAGGCGGTAAACAAAACGATCAAAGACACCCAGGACAGAATGACCAGAGTGATCACTGATGGTATTGAAAGCGGTGAGTTTAGTGCCTCAGTAAACGCAGGTGCCTTTGCTGTCAAAATGTATCTTTCGACAGAAGGTGCAATCCTGGTTGGCAGGATTCAAAACAGCAATCAGCAAATGAAGATTATGAACGGCATCCTGAAGGCGGAAATTGAATCGTTCTCACAATGATTTTTTTTGACCAAATACAGACCGATCGGTCTATTATACCTCTAAATCAATTAAAAAAATATAAAAGATGAACATTACAAATAACACTGTACTGATTACCGGCGGAACTGCAGGAATCGGTTTTGAGCTTGCAAAATCATTTACAGAAGCCGGCAATAAGGTCATCATCACCGGCAGAAACCCACAAAGACTTGCCGAAGCACTCTCCAGACTTCCGGGCTCAAAAGGCTTCAATGGCGACATCAGCAATTCCGGGGATACCGAAAAACTGGTAGATTTCATCAAAACCAATGCTCCCGAACTCAATATTGTCGTGAACAATGCAGGTGCAGCACACTTGTATAAACTGGCCAATAATGAAGATGCCTTTGAAAATGCACAGGATGAAATGCTGACCAATTATCTGGCAGTGATCCGCCTCAATGAGAAACTAATCCCATTACTTAAATCGCAACCCCAGGCTGCAGTGGTCAATGTTTCTTCCATAGTCGCTTTTGTTCCCGGATCATTGCCTACCTATTCTGCATCCAAAGCAGCATTGCATTCCTATACCCAGTCTTTAAGGATCACGCTTGAGCGTACATCTAACGTAAAGGTTTTTGAACTGATGCCACCACTGGTTGATACAGAGTTTAGCGCCCCGATCAATGGTAAAACCGGTATACCGGCATCCCAGGTTGCCAGTGATTTGATCACAGCGATTCAATCAGATGATTATGAAGTACGAGTGGGCAATACGCAAAAGATCTATGAACTTTATCTTCAGTCACCTGCAGAAGCACTGGCCGCAATGAACCCTGCAGGATGAGCTACAGGATTATAATTGTGTTCACCTTAGTCGACACTGGGCTGGGATTGGGTTGGGCTTTGCTTACAAAAAGGTACCTGTTTTGCGAACGAGCCTTAGCCCAGGCCCGAATAAATCCAGAGCAAAGGGCTTTCTCGGACATGACCAGGCAATACTTACCAGCTCAGGCTCACCTTAATGCCATCCGGACTATTGTCAAAGCCCATATAATAAGTTTTTGACCCTGCATCCCAGGAAGTTTTGACATCAGTGACCTTCCCGCCTGCATGACCTGTAACCGCTATACTTTTTGGTTCAGCAGGCAGCAATATCCGCATGCTGTTTACCGTATTGGCCGGGCTCTTGCAAATGAACGAATAAGCTTGTTTTGCGTTAACTTCCTCTGATATTCTTGATGCAGAAGCCAGTACCATTGGCTTTGACTTATCTTTTATCCGCGTAATGTTGTACAAAAAGCCCTGTTCTCCCGGATGAATAACCTTTTGTGCAAGCACCGGCAAACCTGAATCAAACAGATCCACCACAGGCCCCTTGATCACAAACGGCTTAGCATCAGCGTGCTCATCCAGAACCGAGACGATATCATATGCACCCCGTGGCAGGTAAAGGTTGTTTTTAAACAACAGCTTACCGGCCCTGGCATCAACTTCATAAGCATGTTTCACAGTTTGTATATACTCCTGATCTGAATCGGCTTTCAGCACAAAATCTTTAGGGTCCTGCCTGATGACGTATACAGTACCTCTTCCAAACGTTAACTTTTTGTGCGCCTCCGCTTTAATGTTCATTAAACCAAACAAATGTTCCGATGGCACTTTATAGGAATTTCCTTTTGTATTCCACCATTCCAAAACCGATTGATACGGATCATCATCACTGCCGCAATACACCAACACTCCCCCGCCTTTTACCCAGTCTGCCAAATGCTGGTTTACCTCAGCAGCAAATGGTTTCATATTGGAATAACTCACCACCAGTACTTTGATCTCTTTCAATGTATTTTTGAACGACAGGTTTTCCATGTGGACCGTCTGTACAGGCACCCCGTTTTTCAATAAGGGCAGGGTCTGTCCATAGAAATTGGAAAACGCCGGATCATTGTACCCTTTGTGAACCGGAAATTGCTGAAACATGAGGCTGTTGCCCATCAAAACACCGATTCCATTGACCCCTGTAACCCTGTTTTCCGACAGGGGCATGTTGTTCAGCGCATTCACCATGACTTGCATCTGCGTAGAATAATATTTGGGGATCAATACTTCTTCATTGCTGCCAGCCAGTTTATAGGGCCTGGTGTAAATGCGCTCCGGCCATGGCATCACCTCATAATTATTTACTACAGGATATAACAGCTTAGCAGTAAAAGTAGCCTGATAATTTTTCTTATAATCTGCCCAGTCCCGCGGCCAGTCCTCAATCGGGTCCGTCAGGAAAAACATCTTGCGCCCTGTCGGGGCAGTCATAGACACCATAGAGCCGTATTCCAGAAAAGCATTTTCAAAAACACGTTCCTTTTTCTGACCGTCATAATAAGTTGGTTCACGTGAAGTGCCTGTCCACACCTGCGCGATGTACCCGTCTATCCCAGGCAAAGATGCCAGACTTGCCTCAGGGCTCACAATTCTCCAGGAAGAATAATTGACCAGCGAGTGTGTCGCGATGTACACCTTAATGTCCATGCCTTTCTCCTTGCCGTAGGACTTGGCATAAGCCGATACCTCCTTAATTGCATTGTAATAAAGCTGGTATTTCAGCTTGTGCGATAAATAAGTGTTTTCAGCAGATTCATGCTGCGGTCTCCAGTCGAAACCGTAAAAAGACTTCCATTCTTTTTTGAACACCTCACTGTACCCCGCCCTGGCCCAAAACTCCGGCTCTTCCAGGTATATGGAACTGATCCCGGCATCTATGACTTTTTTGATGATCGCGGTTTTCATGTATTCCAGAAAAGACTGTACGGGCACGATGTAAGGCACCCCGCCGCCATGCCAGATCACCTTGCCGTCCCTTTCCATCTGCCCTATCTCCTGGTGATTTTTTCCATCCCACTTCCCTAAGAAATAGTCCTGGTACTCTCCCCAGGCTATGCCCGTCATGAAGTGTGTCTGGTAGCCATGGTCCCGCCAGGACTGTACCCGCTGTTCAAATGTCATGCCTTTACGGTCGCCCGCACCATACACGATCGCAATATCTGACCGTACGTCGATCTCCGGCCGCCAGGCGCTACCCGTCTGGAATGCTGTTTTCTCTTTTGGTGCCGACTGCGCGAGGCAAAAGCAGGCCATAGGCGTTAAGACGCAGGTTAAGAATATTTTAAGTTTCATTGTGTGTGTCAGGTCTATTTGGATATTCCTAAAAATGAAGGTAATAAAAATTCTTTCAAGACCCTTTCTCAACCTCTTCACGACCTCTTCTAGGGGGTTGCACGACCCCCAAGCCTCGCAAGCCCCCCGAAACCATTAAAAAGCCGGGCTATTCTGGCTCTGAGACATCTAAAATATTTTTTCTTATCTTTGCCACCGCATTAAACGCCGTTTGCACCGGTATCAATGAATTATGACAACCTATCAGACACTACTTTACTATTGCTATAGTCCAATAGCCGGCGCAGAACAATTCGCCGCAGATCATCTTGCTTTTTGTAAATCTTTGAACCTTGTAGGCCGGATCATCGTGGCCGATGAAGGACTGAACGGGACCGTTTCGGGAACAAAAGAATCCTGCGAGGCCTATATGGCTGCCATACATGCCGATGAGCGCTTTGCAAAAACAGATTTTAAGATCGACAATGTAAATGAGCCTTCATTCATTAAAATGCATTGCCGCTATAAATCCGAGATCGTACACTCCGGACTCAGGGACCCCAATATCATCAATCCCAATATACAAACCGGGAAGCACCTGGAGCCTGCAGCGTTTCAGAAAATGATAGACCAGGATGATGTGGTCATTCTTGATGTACGTTCAAACTACGAGCACAACCTCGGTAAATTTAAAAATGCGGTGACCCTGGACATTGAAAACTTCAGAGACTTCCCGGATAAGATCAACGAACTTGCCCGGTATAAGGATAAAAAAGTACTGACCTACTGTACTGGCGGCATCAAATGTGAAAAAGCTTCAGCACTACTGCTTTATCATGGCTTTAGCGATGTGTACCAGCTGCATGGCGGCATCATCAAATATGGCAAAGAAGCTGGTGGTGAAGATTTTGAAGGCAAATGCTATGTATTTGACAACCGGATCGCCGTTGATGTGAATACGGTAAACCCGAAGATCGTCTCTACCTGCCGCAACTGCGGTACGACCACTCCAAAAATGATCAACTGTGCCAACCCGGAATGCAATGAGCATTTTACCCAATGCGATGAATGCGGTGAGAAACTGCAGGGCTGCTGCTCCGTCGCCTGTACCACAAACCCGCGCAAGCGTGCATATGACGGCACCGGTTATTACGTAAAAGTGCCGCAGCCAATAAACACCGGCAAATAAACTACCTTTGCCCTTCATGACCCTAAAATCCCTGAAATATCTTCTTTGCTCGGTGATTTGCTTTTTTGCGGTCGCTGCCCTGGCAGATGACATCAAAAGTATCGGCGTACCTTATATCCAGAATTATCCCAAATCGGTTTACCAGTCGGGCAACCAGAACTGGTCAATTGCCAAAGACAACCGTGGTATCCTGTATTTTGGCAACGCACAGGGCTTATTGACCTTTGACGGCAAATACTGGCAGCAATATCAAATGCCCAACCGGCAGATCGTCAGAGCTGTAGCCACAGGATCTGGCTTCGTATATACCGGTGGTTTCGGTGAATTCGGTTACTGGTCCAACAAAGACCGTAAACTGACTTACACCTCGCTCACCAAACTCATTCCCAAACCTCATATTATTAAAGATGAGATCTGGAAGATCTATGTCGATGGCAAAAGGGTCATATTTCAGTCCTTTACCAGTATCTTTATTTACCAGGACAACAAAATAACCGTAGTCAGGGGGGACAATGCCTTTCTTTTTCTCCATAGTGCCGGCAAAAAATTTTATGCCGAAGTACTGGAAAGAGGATTGTTTGAGCTGGCAGGCAATAAGCTGATTCCACTGAAAAACAATGGAATCCTGAGACCTTCCAATATCCTGTCCGTACTCCCCTACAAAAATGGAGGCTTACTGATCGGGACGAGTAAGGATGGCTTGTTTATCTATGATGGTGAAAATTACACCCCCTTAAATACACCGGCAAATGCTTTTCTGAAGACCTACCAGCTCAATAATGGCGCCCGGATACTCAATAAATATTACGCGTTTGGAACGATCCTCAACGGGCTGATCATTATTGATGAAAATGGAAACGTTGTACAGAGGATCAATAAATCAAGTGGTCTGCAGAACAATACCGTTTTGAGCATCTTTGCCGATGACCACCAGAACCTATGGACCGGACTGGACAATGGTATTGACAGGGTAGAGCTCAACTCCCCCCTGTACTCTTATTTTGATAAAGACGGACAGTTCGGAACAGTTTACTCCAGCCTGATCTATAAGGGAAACATTTATCTCGGAACCAACCAGGGTCTTTTTTACAGCAAGTGGACAGGAGGAAATGGCGATAGTTTCAATGCTTTTGATTTTAAACTGATCCCAAATTCTCAGGGCCAGGTCTGGAACCTTACTGAAATAGACGGACAGTTACTTTGCGGACATAACCAGGGAACTTTCCGGGTTACCGGAGACAAGTTTGAAAACATATCAGCCGCTGCCGGTGGCTGGACGATTAAAAAACTCAATTCAAATCCCGATTATCTTATACAGGGATCTTACAACGGACTGGTGCTGTTCAGAAAAAATGCCGCGGGGCTTTGGGCCTTTCATCACAAGATCGAGGGTTTCGGAGAACCGTCAAGGTACGTGGAGCAGGATGCAAAAGGGGACGTCTGGGTAAGTCATGCCTATAAAGGCCTGTATAAATTAAAGCTGAGTGCTGACCTAAAGAGGGTAACCGCCACAAGCCAATACAATGAGAAGAATGGGTTGCCGAGCGATTACAACATCAATGTATTCTCTCTGGAAAACAAGCTGATCTACTCCTCAGATCAGGGATTTTTAAACTACGATGAGATCAGCAACCGCTTTTCCAAATACCAGACGCTGAACACCTCTCTTGCTGCATTTGCCGCATCCAACAAGATCATACCCGCCGGATCAAGAAAATACTGGTTTGTAAACCATGGAAAAATGGCACTGGTCGACTTATCTGAACCCGGAAAGGTTCATATTGACTCCAATACATTCAGTGTCCTGGATGGGAAAATGGTACAATATTATGAAAACATCAGCCGGATCAGCCAGGGTATTTACCTGATCAGTGTAGACGACGGATTTGTGATCTACAATGCCGGAGATGAACAGCAGGGCCATAAGATCAAGCTCCCGGCCGTCCTGATCCGCAAGATCGAAGATGTGACAGACACCTACAGGACTATCAGTGAGATCGGCAACAGCGGATTGGACATCGAGATCCCCTTTAGCAGGAATAACATCAGGATCTCCTACGCCCTGCCCTATTACAGACAGGGAAAAATAACTTTTCAGTACTACCTGGAAGGATATTCCAAACAGTGGTCTGACTGGAGCGCGGCTTCACAAAAGGATTTTACCAATCTTGGTCAGGGCAGCTATGTCTTTAAGGTCAGGGCCAAAGTGAATGAGGAGGCGATCAGCAGCACGACACAGTTCGAGTTTATTATACTTCCGCCGTTTTATGCCAGCAACTGGGCTTTTGCTTTATACGTCATTGGGTTCATCATCGTCCTGCTGCTCGGCAAGCAGCTTTACGAAAGAAAGTTAAAAAAAGATAAGCAGGTCATTTCCGACAGGATGCATGCAGAGAAAGAGGAATTCCTCAAAAAAGAAGCTGAGGCCAATGAAAAACAGATCATCAGGCTGCAAACAGAGAAACTGCAGGTGGAACTGGCCGGCAAGAACAGGGAACTCGCCAATTCGGCCATGAGCCTGGTTTACAAGAATGAATTGCTGCAGAAGCTGAGCCAGGAGATCCTGAAGATAAAGGATTCCAGCGGTCATCCTTTGGGCGAGGACCAGCTGAGAAGAATTCAAAAAGTGATCGACGAGGGAATGAATGACGAGCGCGACTGGAACTTGTTTGAGAGCAGTTTTAATGAGGCCCATGAAAGCTTCTTTAAGAAGCTGAAAGCAAATCATCCCGATCTGGTTCCCAATGATCTGAAATTGTGCGCCTACCTGCACATGAATATGAGCAGCAAGGAAATGGCCTCCTTATTAAACATTTCATTGAGGGGAGTAGAAATCCGACGTTACCGGCTCCGCAAGAAGCTGGATGTACCCCATGACAAGAACCTGGTGGAGTTCCTGATGGAGCTTTAGCACTACATCATTACCTCTCATAACCCGTTTTTCTCCCCTGCTTTTTTACATTTTTTTTCTGACCGACGTGTAGTAGTGTTTTTTGCTATGCAGGCATAAAAAACAAAGCATTTCGCGAAACAACGCCTTATTTCAATTGTTTGAGATGTATAGATTTCTGTGCTGATGTATTAATGTAGAGGCGCTTTTTTTGCAATAGCGGCATTAGGAACGGAAATTTAGCTAACTAAATAACTTAAACCGTATGAAAAGAATCCTTACTAAGTTTTCTGTTTTCACGTTCCTGTGCTTTTTATTTATCAACGTCGCATCGGCCCAGAATATTACTGTGACCGGTGTCGTTACTGATGGCAAAGACAATACTTCGCTGCCCGGTGTTGGTATACTGGTCAAAGGAACTGCGATAGGAACAACGACAACAGCCGCCGGTAAATACGCCATAAGTGCCCCGGCCAATGCAACCCTGGTATTTACCTATATCGGATATACTCCCAAAGAAGTTGCTGTAAACAATCAAACTACATTAAATGTCACGCTTTCTGAATCGGCCGAGCAGCTGGAGCAGGTAGTGGTGGTGGGTTATGGTACACAGCGCAAGAAAGACCTGACAGGATCTATAGGCTCTGTAAAAGGCGAAGACCTCGCAAGGCAACCGGTACAAACACCGACCCAGGCCTTGCAGGGAAAGATAGCAGGCGTCCAGGTCATCAGTTCAGGTGAGCCCAATACCAGCCCTACAGTTAGATTAAGAGGTACGGGAACATTGCTTGGTGGTGCAAATCCACTCTATGTGGTCGATGGAGTATTCACCGACGATATAAAAAACATCAACAATGCCGACATTGTAAGTGTAGATGTATTGAAGGATGCCTCTGCAGCAGCCATTTATGGTATGCGCGCTGCCAACGGGGTTGTCCTGATCACTACCAAAAAAGGAAAACCCGGAGAGAACGTGATCTCCTTTGATGCAAATATCGGTTTTAGAGAAGCCAATAATCTCGTGGATATGGCTGGTGCCAATCAATATACAGGCTATTTGAATGAAGCCAATAAATATTATTTAACTGGAGTAGACCTGATCACGCCGTCTATGCTTACCGGAGCGAATACCGACTGGTATGACGCCATCCTTCAAAAAGGAATAATGAGCTCGGAGAATGTTTCACTTTCAGGCGGCAGTGAAAAAGTCAATTATTTTATAAGCGCAGGCTTTTTAACAGATGAAGGTATCCAGAAAGGGAACAAATACGACCGGTTTACACTAAGAACAAACAATGAATATACCCTTACTAAAAAACTAAAATTCAGCAATATGATTTCCTATACCAATGGAAAATCAAAAGGCGCTCAACTGGATGCGTTTACCAATGCCTATCGTGCGGCACCTATCATTGCTTCGAAAATCGGCGACAAGTACGGAAATACCTCGCTTTTCGGCAACGTAGCTAATCCACTGGTGAGCATCGATAAAGTGGACAACACGGCATTGCAGAATCGGATACAGGGAAACTTCGCCCTCGATTACAAACCCATTGACGGACTAACCTTAAGATCAGCGATCGGACTGGACCTGAATTATCTGAAATCTACAGACTATGGCTTTAAGTATTTAAATGAACTTTCCACCTTTTTAGTCGCCGGTGGCAATCAAAGCAGACCAAACAGCACTTTAAAACTGACTAAAAATGATAGGATAAGCTGGATCTGGGACAACACCGCTACCTACACAAAAACCATTGAAAAACATAATTTCACCATACTGGCAGGCGTTACAGCTGAAGAATTCAAATCTAATGACATGATCGGAGATGCCAGAGACGTGCCGGTTAACAAAGACCAGTGGTTTCTTGATGCCGGTTCCGGCGGTTCTCAATCTGTCAGCAATACTGGTGATAAATACCATAGAAACTCCTACCTGGCACGCGTCAACTATGGTTATGACAACAGGTATTTATTAACCGCGAGTTATCGTGCCGACGGAACCTCTAAATTCGGAGAAAATAGCCGTTGGGATTATTTTCCTGCTATAGGTCTGGCCTGGAACATCAGCAATGAAAGCTTTATGTCGGAAAAAAAGATATTCAGCAATCTGAAATTGAGAGGAAGCTATGGCCGCTTAGGTAATGACAATATTCCCTCATCACTATATATATCAACAGCCGCGATCAACAAGCCCTATTATTACGGCGGTGAGCCTGGAAAACTTGGTTCACCAGTACTTGGAATAAGACTGGAAGACATTATAGATAACCAGCTTAAATGGGAAGTAACTACCGAATATGATTTAGGATTAGATTTTGGGTTCTTAAATAACAGGCTGTCCGGTACTGTCGATTACTATGACAAGAAAACCAATAATGCTTTAATTTTTGTAAACATTCCGGCTATTCTCGGAGATCCGGATGAAAAGGTACTGACCAATGCCGCCACCGTATCTAATAAGGGGGTTGAGCTTTCGTTGAACTGGGCGGACCAAATTGGTGAGGACTGGAAATACAGCATCGGAGGTAACATTGCGTACAATAAAAACACCATCAACAAACTGAATGGCGGCCAGCCGCTGCTTGGCGATAAGATTGCCGAGACCAACATCACAAAATCTGACAACGGACAAGCTATAGGCAGTTATTTCCTATTGGAAAAAATAGGACTATTCCAAAACCAGGCACAAATTGATGCTTCAGCGCAAAAAAATGCCAGGGCAGGGGACATCATTTACCGGGATGTCGATGGAAACGGAGTAATCAATGACGGTGACAGGATGTTTGTCGGATCTTACCAGCCTAAGTATACTTATGGCCTAAACGGAAACGTGAGTTACAAAAGCTTCGACCTTAACTTCGGATTCTTCGGAACTCAGGGCGGAAAAATTTACAACGCAAAAAAAGCAGTGCGGGGAGCAAACCAGTTAACGGATAATATAGAGGCCTCAGTGGCCAGAGACCGCTGGACGCCAAACAATCCAAATAACAATGTACCCAGAGCGACTATAGGCACCCTGCCTGGTTCTACTTATTTTGTCGAAAAAGGAGATTATCTGCGTTTGAACAATTTAACAATCGGCTACACCTTACCTAAAACGTTGCTAAACAAGGTGCACATCAGCAACCTTCGTTTGTTCCTGACAGCACAAAATTTATTCACCATCACCTCTTACACCGGCTTCACACCAGAACTGCAGCCTTCTATACCAGGTGCGAAGGAAGAGAACGCAAACCTGAACCAGGGTGTCGATTTAAACAGTTACCCCTCAACAAGGACATTCGCGTTCGGTATTAATGTTGGATTTTAATTAAAAGAAAGATGAAAAAGATATTTTATATAATTACACTGACATTATTGACATCAGCAGTATTTATCTCTTCGTGTAAAAGGAGTTTTCTGGACGTCCCACCTCAAGGTAAAACAACAGAAGAACAAGCACTTATAGATCCGGACGCAGCTGACAAACTTGTTGTAGGCGCCTACAATAATCTTTACCTGCCGGGTACAGTAGGTTTAAAGCTGGTTGTACTGGCAGATGTGACTTCTGATGACTCCGATAAAGGTTCTGTAAGCACCGACCCGGGATTTGATGGCATATTCCTCGACAACTTTACTTATACCCCGACCACAGGTATTTTTAATGACATCTGGGTCGACAATTACAAAGGTATCGCCTCGGCGAACAAAGCGCTGTCTATTTTAGATAAAAGTACCATTGATGCGGGTATCAGAGACCGTTTAAGCGGAGAAGCCAGGTTTCTCAGAGCATTGTTATATTTCAATATGGTCAGAACTTTCGGAGGCGTAGTTAAATTGACCACTGTACCTACATTTGCTGAGGCCAATAATGATGAATTTCAAACACGTGCTACCAAAGAGGAAATCTATAAAGTAATTACGGATGATCTGCTGTATGGCATCGATCATTTGCCTGCAAAAGGAGAAGCAGGTGCTATAGTGGGCCGGGCTACCAAAGGAGCCGCGCAAGCCTTACTGTCAAAAGTATATTTATATCAGCAAAACTGGCAGGGTGCTTATGACATGTCTCAGGCTGTTATTACCTCGCAGAAGTACGAGCTGGCACCTGTATACGCAGATATCTTCAGAGAAGTAGGCGTAAACAATAAAGAATCTATCTTCGAAGTACAAACCGGCCCTTATGCCAACCAAACAGCAAGCGGACTTGCCTGTGATGCGGTAAGTAAAAACTACAGCAACTTTCAGGGACCGCGCGGGTCCTTTCCGACACAAAGTGTGGGCGGGCAAACCTATAGCGGCGGAGATCTCGGATTTGGTTTAAACACACCTTCAGCAAACCTTGCTGACGCCTATGGGCCAAATGATGTCAGGAGAGCGGGCACCATTATTTTTACCAGTGACGCAACGACAACGACCTTGTGGGATGGTTTCGTTCTGCCTAAACGTCCTGATGTAACTAATGAACGCTACAACTACAAAGCTTATCACAGTCCTTTTCTGGAAACTAAAAGCTGTCTGGGTATTAATGACAAAGACAATAAACCTAAAAACATCCGCATCATCCGTTTTGCCGAAGTATTGCTCATCAATGCCGAAGCCGCAACTCATATTGGCCAGGATGCGTTGACCCCTTTAAAGAAAGTCCGCGACAGGGCAGGTCTGAAAATTACTTCATCCGCGTCTGTGCAGGACATATGGAAAGAAAGAAGAGTTGAACTGGCCATGGAAGCGGACAGGTTCTTCGATCTGGTACGTACCGGGCAGGCGGCAACGGTAATGAACGCTTTAGGCAAACCATTTGTCACCGGTAAACATGAGGTATTCCCGATCCCTCAAAAACAAAGGGATTTAAGCGGCGGCAGGCTAACTCAAAACAATTATTAATCACCTTTAGACCATAAGAAGATGAAATTAAGATATTTAAGCATAGGCTTTGCAGGTATAATAATTGGAACTACTTTATTATACTCCTGTACAAAAAATGACAACGGTGACGATTTTCCTCCAGGTGACGTACCACCTACCGCCGGGGGCTTTACTGCATCCAGTCAGATTGCACCAACTAACCTGATCGCTTACTGGAATTTTAACGCCGATAACCTATTAGATTCTGTCTCTAATACCGTAGGGACTAATTCAGGCATGACCTTCACCGCAGGACTCAAAGGGAAAGCACTTAATGGAAACCCGGACGCCGCTAAAAAGGCGTATGCGACTGCGGTTGCCAGTCCTGCAGTAAGGGCAATGACACAATATACTATAAGCTGCTGGGTAAACTCACCGCAGAATACTGGTGCTACAGGCATATTTAGTCTGGGAGATACCAAGGGCTTTTGGGCCAATATCAATATGTTCTTTGAGAATGGCGGAACAACTACAAACGCCCCATTCAAGACAATTTTCGCGGATAATGGTGCAACCTATGATACCGGCGTTCCGCTGGTCAGTAATGGTTTTAACAATTGGGTGTCCTACATTGCAACCTATGATGGCGCGGGAACATTTAAATCCTACATCAATGGATCACAGGTCGGGAGTAACACGGTAACAGGTATTGGTGCCATCCGTTTTCTCAATATCGGGCCCGTTGTTTTCGGAGCCCTTCATTTTATGACTGTCCCAAGTAGCACCACAGGTTCTTCTGGTGAAGGGTGGGCGGGCTACCTGCCGGGGAAAATCGATGAAGTAAGGATTTACAACAAAGCACTTACTTCGATAGAAGTATCAGCATTATCCACTCTTGAAAGACAAGGCAGATAAAAGGTGATGATTGGAAACAACTGGTATTTTCTGTTTTTTTTAATGCTTTTTTTTTCCTGCAAAAAAAGCAGCAATACCGTTGTGCCCGATCCTGAAAACCCCGGACCCGTAACAGAAAACCCGGACAAATTCCCGCGGATCACAGACGAGGAGCTGCTGACAAAGGTTCAGCAGCAAACCTTTAAATACTTTTACGATTTTGGTCATCCGCAAAGCGGAATGGCCAGAGAACGTAATACTTCCGGCGATCTGGTGACCAGCGGAGGTACAGGGTTTGGTGTGATGGCACTAATAACCGGAATAAACCGTGGTTTTATCACAAGAGGGGAAGGCCTGGCGAGAATCCAAAAGATCGTCGGCTATTTAAAAACCGCCGACCGCTTTCATGGTGCCTACCCGCACTGGCTCGACGGCAATACGGGAAAAGTGATTCCCTTTAGTCCGAAGGACAACGGCGGCGACCTCATGGAAACTGCCTTCTTAATGCAGGGACTGCTTACCGTCCGTCAATATTTTAATGGTGCTGACGCAGCTGAATCTGCATTGCGTATGGATATCAATTCGATTTACAATGGAGTAGAATGGGACTGGTACCGGAAAGACAACAGCAATGTGTTGTACTGGCACTGGAGCCCCAGCTATAACTGGGACATGAACATGCCCATCCGTGGATGGAACGAAGGACTGATCGTTTATGTACTGGCCGCCTCCTCACCTACTCATCCCATTTCAAAGTCCGTATACGACAATGGCTGGGCGCAAAACGGGGCGATGAAAAACGGCAACAGCTATTATGGCGTAAAGCTGCCTCTGGGAGAAGCCAACGGCGGCCCCCTGTTCTTTGCGCACTATTCTTTTTTAGGAATAAACCCCAATGGGCTGACAGATGCTTATGCCGATTATGCGGAGCAGAACAAAGCACATGCCCTGATCAACTACAATTACTGCAAAGCCAATCCCCTCAACTATACAGGCTATAGTGAAAACTGCTGGGGACTAACGGCGAGTGACATTCCAAACGGCTACACCGCAAGTTCACCAAATAACGACAAAGGGATCATCGCGCCAACCGCAGCACTTTCCTCATTTCCATACACACCTGCGGAATCCATGCAGGCCCTCGAGTTCTTTTACTATAAACTAGGAGATAAACTGTTTAAAGAATATGGTTTTGTGGATGCGTTTTCACAGCAGCAGCAATGGTATGCCAGTTCGACACTCGCCATAGACCAGGGACCGATTGTCATTATGATTGAGAATTACCGGACAAAATTACTTTGGAACTTGTTTATGAGCGCCTCTGAAGTAAAAACGGGAATGAAAAACCTGGGTTTTAGCAGTCCCAATTTATAACACGACAAGATGAAACGAAATTTAATTTTTACGCTGACTATACTTGCCGCCGGAATATTCACCCATCCCGCGAAGGCCCAGAAAAAAACTGCGGCGATCAAGCCCGAACTGAAGATCCAAAAGAACCTGACCGATGACGAGCTGCTGGACCTGGTGCAAAAACAAACCTTCAGATATTTCTGGGATTTTGCACATCCCGTAAGCGGCCTGGCCAGGGAGAGAAGCAATGCATCTTTTGGCTATGGCAATGAGGTCACCACTACAGGTGGTACCGGCTTCGGCATCATGGCTACCATTGTAGCGACAGACCGAAAATGGATCACAAGAGACAGCGCCTCCAGGTTCCTTTTGAAAATGGTGAATTTCTTAAGCAAGGCCGATGCCTACCATGGGGTATTCCCACATTGGCTAAACGGCGCAACAGGAAAGACCATCCCATTTAGCAGGAAGGACGACGGAGCAGACTTGGTCGAATCCTCTTATTTGTTCCAGGGCTTACTTACCGCAAAACAATATTTTAATGCCGATAACCCCATAGAGAACGAATTAAGAAACCGCATTTCCTGGCTATGGAATGACGTGGAATGGGACTGGTTCACCAAAGGCGGAGAAGAAGTACTTTACTGGCACTGGAGCCCGAACAATGGCTGGGCCATGAACTTTCCGCTGCGCGGATACAATGAATGCCTGATCACGTATGTTCTGGCTGCATCCGGCAAACGCTATCCGGTACCTGCATCGGTCTATCACAGAGGCTGGGCCCAAAGCAATTTCTTTAAAAACGGCAAGGAGTTTTACGGGTATAAACTGCCCCTTGGATTTGACAACGGAGGCCCGTTGTTCTTTTCGCATTATTCATTTTTAGGCTTAGACCCCCGCGGGCTGAAAGACCAGTATGCCGACTATTGGGAACAGAATAAAAACCATACCCTGATCAACCGGGCCTATGTCCTGGCCAATCCAAAGCAATATAAAGGCTATGGAGCAAACAGCTGGGGCCTCACTGCCAGCGATAGTTACCAGGGTTATGCCGCCCATTCCCCTAATGAAGATCTGGGTGTCATATCCCCGACCGCAGCATTGTCTGCTTTCCCTTATACCCCAGAATTTTCTATGCAGGCCCTGAAGCATTTCTACTTTGACCTGGGCGATAAGATCTGGAGCCAGTACGGTTTTGTGGATGCCTTCAGTGAGCAGCACAACTGGTACGCGAAGTCGCATCTGGCGATAGACCAGGGGCCTATCATCGTGATGATTGAAAACTACAGAACAGGTCTGCTCTGGAAATTGTTCATGAGCAATCCGGAGGTCAAAGAAGGTTTAAAAAAATTGGGCTTTGAAAGTCCCGTATTGCAAAAATGAGCATTAGAAAACATATCTTCCTTTTAGTCTTGCTGGTTGCCGGCATGACTGCCGCTGCACAAAAAAAACAGCTTACCTACTGCAACCCCATCAACCTGGACTACGGCTACACCCCTATTCCAAATTTTGCCGAACAGGGCAAACACCGGGCTACAGCAGATCCTGTAATGGTCAATTACAAAGGTGACTATTACTTGTTCTCCACCAACCAGTGGGGCTACTGGTGGAGCAGCGACATGTACAACTGGAAGTTTGTCTCCCGGCATTTCCTCCGGCCTGAGCACAAGGTCTATGACGACCTCTGTGCGCCCTCTGTATGGATACAAGGCGATACCATGCTGGTATTCGGATCTACCTATTCCAAAAATTTCCCGATCTGGATGAGTACCGATCCAAAAAAGAACGAATGGAAAGAAGTCGTACACGAATTTGAGATCGGGGGCTGGGACCCAGCACATTTTGTGGATGACGACGGAAAGCTGTACATGTACAACGGCAGCAGCAATGTGTATCCGCTCTACGGTGTAGAGATGAACCGGAAAACCTTTGAGCCCATCGGCAACAGAAAAGAGCTTTTACTGCTCGATCCTGACCGCTACGGATGGCAGAGATTTGGCGAGTACCTTGACAATACCTTCCTCAATCCCTTTATGGAAGGCGCCTGGGTCAACAAGCACCATGGCAAGTATTATTTGCAGTATGGAGCACCAGGGACTGAATTCAGCGGCTATGCAGATGGTGTGGCCGTAGGGCCTACACCTTTAGGCCCATTTGAGCACCAGTCCCTGCCTTTTTCTTACAAGCCCGGCGGCTTTGCGCGCGGTGCAGGTCATGGTGCCACTTATCAGGATAAATGGAAGAATTACTGGCACATCTCTACCATTGCCATTTCCGTAAAGAACAACTTTGAACGCCGTCTGGGTATCTGGCCTGCCGGTTTCGACAAAGATGATGTGATGTACATGGATGCTGCCTTTGGAGATTATCCGCATTACCTGCCTGGCAAATCTGCGGATCATCTGAAAAGCCGTTTTACCGGATGGATGCTGCTCAATTACAACAAACCTGTCAGTGTTTCTTCTACACTGGGCGCCTACAGTGCAAATAATGCGGTAGATGAAAGTATTAAAACCTATTGGAGCGCTGCCACTTCAGGAAAAAACGAATGGATCCAAACCGATCTCGGCAGGGTTTCGACAGTAAACGCAGTGCAGATCAACTACGCAGACCAGGATGCCGCATTTTTGGGCAAACAATTGGACACCTATCACCAGTATAAATTGTGGTATTCCGCAGACGGAGCCAAATGGACGATTTTAGCAGATAAAAGCAACAATAAAATTGATGTTCCGCATGACTATATCGAACTCGAAAAACCGGTAAAGGCGCGCTTCATCAAACTGGAAAACGTCCATATGCCGACCGGCAAATTTGCCATCAGCGGCCTGAGGGTATTTGGCAATGCCAATCTTGCCGCCCCAAAAACAGTTAAGGATTTTGTGGTACTGAGAACCGAAAAGGACAAGCGCAGTGCATGGCTCAAATGGCATCCGATCGAAGATGCCTATGCCTATAACATCTACATCGGTACTGCTCCCGACAAACTATACAATTGCATTATGATCTACAATACCAATGAGTATTGGTATAAAGGAATGGATAAGGATAAAACTTACTATTTTAGCGTTGAAGCAATCAATGAAAGCGGCGTGTCGCCACGGACAAAGGTTGTCAACGTAAACTAAAATCAACATTAAATGAAGCACAACTTTTTATCCCGCCTTTTCCTTATCACCCTGGTATGTCTTTCTGTCCATTCATTTGCCCAGAACAAACCGTTCTGGAATGAGATGCAGCAATTTCAGCGCCAGGACAGCATCGCTATGCCCGCCAAAAACGGGATTGTTTTTACCGGGAGCTCATCCATTAGGATGTGGAAAGACCTGGAAACCACCTATAAGGAATACCATGTCATCAACCGTGGTTTTGGCGGATCTGTACTTCCCCAGGTCAATGACAATATAGACCAGGTCATCCTCAGGTATAAACCCCGTCAGGTAGTGATCTACTGCGGTGACAATGACATCGCTTCTGGCGCCAGCGCAGAGGAGGTCCTGGCCCGTTTCACTACGCTATTTACCAACATCCGTAAGGAACTTCCAAAGACGTCTATTGCTTTCATCTCTATGAAACTGAGCCCCTCACGCACCAAGTTCGTCCCGGAAGTCATTAAAGGAAATGCCCTGGTCAAAGAATTTATCGCGAAACAAAAAAACGCCGCATTCATAGACATCGCTTCAAAAATGCTGGATAGCAAAGGAGAAATGAGACCGGAACTGTTCCAGAACGACATGCTGCATATGAAACCTGCGGGCTATGAAATCTGGACTGCGGCAATAACCCCCTACCTGAAAAAGAAATAACAACACCTACATGAAAACTACCTATCTGCTTTTCCTCGCCGTACTGATCAATGCCGCCGCATTTGCTCAAAACAAAAAAACAGTTTCTGCTGCTGATCTGAAAATGAACAGCTTCATCGGCAATCTGATGTCAAAGATGACCTTAGATGAGAAGATCGGGCAGCTGAACCTGCTGACAGGCGGTGAAGCCACTACAGGATCTGCAGTGAGCACGAACGTGGAGACCAAGATCAGGAACGGACAGGTAGGTGGTATTTTCAGTTTGACTACTCCTGGACGCATCCGCAAGGCGCAGGAAATTGCAGTGAACCATACCAGGCTCAAAATACCGATCATCTTCGGGCAGGATGTGATCCATGGCTACAAAACGACTTTCCCTATCCCCCTGGCCCTGTCGTGCACCTGGGATTTACCCTTGATCCTGCAAACCGCAAGGATCGCCGCGATTGAAGCCACCGCAGACGGCCTCAACTGGACCTTCTCTCCTATGGTCGATATTTCGAGGGACCCGCGCTGGGGAAGGATTTCCGAAGGATCAGGTGAAGACACCTATCTTGGATCCCAGATCGCCAAAGCAATGGTCCGCGGTTACCAGGGCGATGACCTCTCCAAATACAACACGATGATGGCCTGTGTAAAGCACTTTGCCTTATATGGCGCTGCTGAAGCGGGACGGGACTACAACACGACAGACATGAGTTTGGACAGGATGTACAACGACTATCTGCCTCCTTATAAGGCAGCAGTTGACGCCGGAGCAGGAAGTGTAATGACTTCTTTCAATGACATCAATGGTGTGCCTGCTACGGCCAACAAATGGCTGATGACCGATGTATTGCGCAAGCAATGGGGTTTTAAAGGTTTTGTGGTCACAGATTATACCGCAGTAAATGAACTGATGGACCATGGCCTGGGCGACTTGCAAACCGTTTCGGCCTTATCATTAAATGCCGGAGTTGAAATGGATATGGTAGGCGAAGGCTTCCTGACGACCCTTAAAAAATCACTGAAAGAAGGCAAAGTAAAACAGCAGCAGATCGACCAGGCCTGCAGATTGGTACTGGAGGCAAAATATAAACTGGGCTTGTTTGATGATCCTTTCCGTTACTGCAATGAAGAACGCGCAAAAACCGAGATCTTAAAGCCTGAGCATTTAAAATACGCACGTGAAGTAGCCGGACAATCTTTTGTACTGTTAAAAAATGACAACCAGACCCTTCCGCTTAAAAAGACCGGAACGGTAGCACTGATCGGCCCTCTGGCCAATACAGGGGCCAATATGCCGGGTACCTGGAGCGTGAACAGCGACCTGGCCAATACGAAATCCCTTTTGGAAAGCATGACCGCGCTGGTGGGTAATCAGGTAAAGATCCTACACAGTCTGGGTTCCAATCTGGTCGAAGACACTGCCTATCAAAAAAGGGCCACCATGTTTGGCAGGGATATCCCAAGAGACAACAGACCCGAGGAAGAGCTCATAAAAGAGGCTGTAGCCACAGCAAAAAAATCTGACATGGTACTGGCTGCTTTGGGCGAAAGCTCCGAAATGACAGGTGAGGCCTCCAGCAGGACAAACCTGGAAATTCCGGATGTACAAAAAAGATTGCTCCAGGCCTTATTAAAAACCGGCAAACCAGTTGTCCTGGTGCTGTTTAGCGGTCGCCCGCTGGTGCTGAACTGGGAAAATGAAAACGTACCTGCGATATTGAATGTTTGGTTTGGCGGAACAGAAGCAGGTGCGGCCATTACTGACGTCCTGTTTGGAGATGTAAACCCTTCGGGAAAACTGACCGCGACCTTCCCCCGGAATGTGGGCCAGATCCCTTTATACTACAGTCATAAAAACACCGGAAGACCGCTGCCTGAAGGCAAATGGTTTTCCAAGTTCCGCTCCAACTATCTGGATGTAAGCAATGATCCGCTTTATCCATTTGGGTACGGATTAAGCTACACCACCTTTGAATACAGCAACCTGATATTGAGCAAAAACAGCTTTAAAGCCGGGGGATCAATTGCCGCAAGCATTACTGTTAAAAATACCGGTTCCAGGGAAGGCAAAGAAGTGGTGCAGCTCTACATCCGGGACCTGGTCGGAAGTTCGACAAGACCAGTTAAACAATTGAAAGGCTTTCAAAAGATCAGCTTGAAACCGGGAGAAACAAAAACTGTCTCATTCCGGATCACAGCTGAGGACCTGAAATTCTACAATTCTGATTTGAAATTTGTTGCAGAACCAGGTGACTTTAAGGTCTTTATTGGAAGCAACTCCAGAGATGTCACAGAATCGCAGTTTACTTTGATTAAATAAGACACTATTGCCGGATGCCTGCATTTACTCAGCCGGTTATGCCTCTACCAATGCCTGTATATTAAATTTTGACATTTTCATAAATGCTGCTATTACCCGTGGAGCTTTCTCAGGATCAGCCATAAACTGATGTAAGACTGCGGGTACAATTTGCCAGGAAAAACCAAATTTATCATCAAGCCAACCGCACTCGTCGTACCTGCCACCTTCACCCAGCTTTTCCCAATAATGATCAATTTCTTCCTGTGTCTCACATTCAATCACATAAGAAGTTGCTGGTGTAGGTTTGTATTTTGGCCCGCCATTTAACGCCATGAACTTATTTCCATTCAGCTCAAAGTTTACTACAATCGGATTTTCCGCGGTGATCCTTGAGTTTTTAAAAATAGAACAGTAGTAGTCTGCGGCTGCTTTAGCTTGTCCGTCAAACCATAAACATGGATACATTTGATTTTTCATTCTATTGAATTTTGTTTAAAGATATACAACAAAAATAGGGCTGCCGGAAATGTCAAAATAGAACGAAACGGACAATTATGTATTTTCTGGCGAGGTGCCAAAGTTGAGGTATTCTTTAGGTGTGATGTTGGTAAACTCCTTGAAGGAACGGATGTAATGGCTCTGATCTGCATAGCCATGTTGAAATGCTATGTCCGATAACTTCTCATAGTTCCTGTTGTTCAACTGCTGAAATGCCGCGTTAAACTGGCAAATCCGTCTATATAAGTTAGGTGCAATACCGATATTTTTCTCGAACGTTCTCCGAAACGTCTTTTCAGTGATGTGCAATTCCTTTTGGAGCAGTATAGAAATTTCTGGCAGAGGTTGTCCGGCAATCCTGCTCACGGCATATTTGATCAGATCAGACCCTCTTTTAGAATTAGCCAACAGATGAAGGATAAATTGATCCAGCAAAGTAATCATACTTTCGACAGTGTCGGCGTTCAACAAGCGATCCTGAAGTTCAGTCGTCCCCGTCGGCATTACCAAATTCAAATCGACAGGCCTGTCTGTCAGTTCCCGGGCTGATACATCAAAAACGGCACTGAGTGCATAGGGTTTGAAAAAATAGGCAATTATCGTAAAATCTTCATTAAATGTTATGGTCTCGGGAAGAATTGTTTGCCCAAAGAGTGTAAAATGCGTGGTAGTACGATTGTTAATGATCCCCCTGGTCGATTTGAAAAGCAAAGTTGGTAAGCCATTGGCAAACAGTGGCAGTGAGAAAGGTGTTATCATTTGATGATTTTCTATCACCAATATCCTTTCGACATATTCCGCAACCTCACAGGTTGGTTTGAAATTTATGACATTCATTCCTATCTCACTAATATACTAATATACTACCCTTGACAATAAACATCAAGCAACTGAAGCAAACCGCAGTTTTGAAACTCATACTGCTGATTAGCTGCAACCGTCACGAGCGGCTGCTATGCTGTCATTTGTAAAAGAATAGCGGCAAAAACGATTACCAGTCTGGAAATTTTTGTGTTCATTGTTCGCGTTACTATTTGGTTCCTGTTAAAGTAGCCAAACTAGTGCTTTCCCACCAGTAAAAAATAGATTATATCCTATTTAATGGACTATTCTCCTTCCTGATTAACTGCAGAAGCTCCTGCAGATCCTTTCATAGATGAGAAATCTTTTTTGTCTGGCAGTGAAAAAGCAATATAAATATCGCTGGACTTACCTCCCCATTTGGACCCGCCGCAGGCAATGACAATGTATTGTTTGCCATTTACCTGGTATACTGCCGGAGTGGCAACTCCGGGAGCAGGGAGTTCAGTTTCCCATATTGTTTTCCCGGTTCGCTTGTTTATGGCCCTGAACTTTCCGTCTGCAGATGCGCCGATAAAGATCAATCCGCCCGCTGTAACCACCGCCCCCCCGTAATTCTCCCTGCCGGTTGCAGGTATGCCTTTCTTTTTTAATTCTTCAAATTCTCCAAAGGGCACCTGCCAGAGGTATTTACCGGTGTTCAGGTTGATTGCGCTGATGGTGCCCCATGGCGGACTTAAAGCAGGATATCCTTCCTTTGTGAGGAATTTGTTATAGCCCGTAAATCCGTATGAAGGCCGCAATTTGTCATTTTTAATGGCAGCACCTGTATAGGTTTCCTGCTGCCGGGACTTTAAATTTAAAACAAATGAGCCGATTGCTGTCTTCTCGGCTGTAGTAAGCTGGGCAAATCCGGGCATCATCCTACGGCCAGTAGTGAGCAGTTCGCCTAACTGTGCCAGATTATATTTTTTGTCCGCGCCGATCAATGAAGGGTAATCTCCTGAACCCAGGCGTTCAGGTCCATGACATCCCATACAATTTCTTTGGTACAGTAAGACACCTGCCTGGAGATTCGAAAGGGTGGTTTGACCATCTGATTTTTCTTCGACAAGGTTGAGTACCCAGGCCATTTCGTTTGCGTTCACATATAGGATGTTGGTCTTTGGATCAACCGCCGGGCCGCCCCACTCACCTCCGCCATCATATCCGGGCAGGATGATCGTTCCCTTTTCCGTCGGCGGAGTAAATATCCCCTGCGAACGGTAGGTTTTAAAGCGTTTTTTGATATCCTGGTAAGAGGAATCACTAACCAGGGTGTTCAAATCCTTTTCGGTCATGATCTGCCTGACGAAAGGTTTGGGTAGAACGGGAAAAGGCTGAGTTGCACTTAATTTTTCGCCTGCCACAGCATCGTTTGTTGGCACGGGTCTCTCTTTTATAGGGAAAAGTGGCCTGCCGGTGGCGCGGTCAAAGACAAATACGAAACCGGTTTTTGTGGTTTGCACCACCGCATCGATTTTCTTCCCGTTCCTGGAAACAGTAGCAAGGACCGGTGCGCTGGAAATGTCCATATCCCAAACATCATGGTGTACGGTTTGAAAATGCCACCTGAGCTTACCTGTGGCTGCATCAAGGGCCAGCAGGCAGTTCCCAAACAGGCCCTTTCCAAGTCGGTCTCCGCCGTAAAAATCATTGCTTGGACTTCCTACACCAGCAAACAGCAATCCCCTTTTACTATCCAGGCTGAATCCTGACCATGCATTTGTTGACCCCATTCTCTTGTAAGCTGTTTTATCTTCCCAACTCAAGTACCCAGCTTCACCTGGATATGGGATGGTATGGAATATCCACTTTTGTTTGCCTGTCCGGACATCAAAGCCGCGGATATGTCCTGGCGTTGTTTCGCTCACCAGGCCGCTGGTGATGAACAAGTCCTTATAAATCATCACAGGAGAGGTAGGCGAAATGGATACACTTTTTTCATCTCTGCCAAGCCCTTTCCTTAAATCCACGCCTCCATCAATCCCAAAACCGGGTATGAGTTTTCCGGTCTCTGCGTTGATGGCGAATGCAATAGGGCCTACAGTATAAATGATCCGCCTGTCTGCTCCATCTTGCCAGTAGGCTACGCCCCTGTTCATATTGACGCTGTTTCTCGCCCAAGTTTTATTACTGGTGGAATCGGATGGATCAAAGTGCCATTTCTCCTTGCCGGTAGCAGCATCGACGGCAAAAAGCTTAAGCCGCGGGGAAACACCAAACAAAGTATTGTTTATAATGATCGGATTACATTCCATCGGACCAAACCTGGATTTGTTCCCGTTTTCCGATTGGTATACCCAGGCAATCTGAAGCTGGCTGACATTGGAGGTATCGACTTGAGCAAGATCTGAATATTTATTATTATTGCTATTGCCGCCATAGCTTTTCCAGTCGGCATACTTTTCTTGAGTGAGGTAAATTGCCCCTGATAAAATTACGGTTAAGACAATTCCTGCGAGTAATACCCGGGTTTTATGTATCATGCTGAAACAGTTTATTAGATTAAGGATTGCCAAATTTGTATTAGAAATAGGGGCATAGGTTTTCCAAAGATTAAATTCTGTGAGGGTAAACTATTCATTATTAGGAAAATCAGTTTTTCAAATATAACATAAAGTGTAAGTTCGAAAAAAATACGTCATTTGCTATTTCTGATACAATATTTACATCACGTTGGTTAAAAAGAATGGAATGAAAAAGATCTTAAGAGAACTTGCTAAGCCAGAAAACTCAAGTTATATCGTCAAGGAAGAGATCGCCATTCAATTTGCGGCACCGTTTCATTTTCACAAAGGTTATGAATTCACCTATATTGTAAAAGGACACGGTAAATTTTATGGCGGTGACAGCCTGCTTAACTTCACAGCAGGTGATCTTTACTTATTTGGAATAGGATTTCCTCATTATTTCATCAACGATAAATCTTTTGTCAGGTCAGGGGAGCTAGCCCATTCCATTGTCATTCAGTTCCATGAGAATTTTTTGGGCGGGGACTTTTACCTTCAGCCGGAATTTTTAAAGGTGAAAACCTTGCTTAGAACCGCACATTTGGGAATAAAAATAACAAATCCGGGTACCCGGTTAAAAAAACTGATGATGGCCGCCCCGAAAATTCCGGATTTAAAAGGCTTGATCAATTTACTCCAGATACTGGAAACAGTTTCCTCATTAAAAATGGCAGATACTGCTATTATCAGCACCAATGCCTTTGAAAACGCTATTAGTACCAAAAGAAAGGAAAACAAACTGGATGGAGTCTACAGGTATGTTCTGGAGAATTTTAAGGATCAGATCACCAATCAAAAAGCAGCGTCACTTGCATTCATGAATGAGTCCGCTTTCTGCCGGTATTTCAAACGTCGTACCAATAAGACATTGTCACAGTTTGTGAATTATGTGCGCATAACACATGCCATTCATTTGCTGGCAGAAGAAGACATGAGTATTTCAAAAGTTTGTTTTGAATGCGGCTTCGGCAACCTGTCTTATTTCAACAGACAATTTAAAGCAGTTACCGGAAATACCCCATATGCCTATCGAAAAGAGTTTTGCAAATAAAAATCGACCGCCCTCCCTGCACAACCGCTATCCAATTTTTATTATAAATGGCACGGTCAATCAGGAAAACTCCAATTTTCGGGCTTACAACAGCCGGTTCAGAAAAAACTGACAAAAGACGCTGGAACAGAACATTCGGAAGAATATCAAAGTATAAAATAGTAACTAAGCAGGACTTACCTGCGAAAATAAATGCCGTCACTAATGTATGGGACGGAAATAAAAGATGGGAACGCTATTGGACATTCATCGCAACGGCTGCCCCAAATAAAAATTTAAAAAAGACAAACTGAATTTGCTAATTTAGTAAGATGGACCGATTTAAATTAACAGCAGTTTTGCTAATGCTGCTTCTCACTACCGGCAGCTATGCCCAGGATTTCAAAAAATACGACCGGGGAAATTTTATCGAAGGCAAGGACAGCATCTACTACAGGCTGCTGTTCCCCGAAAATTTTGATCCTAAACAAAAATATCCCATACTTTTCTTTCTGCACGGTTCAGGGGAACGGGGGAACGACAACGAAAAACAACTGACACATGGCGGCAAGTCGTTCCTTAAGGAAAGCATTCGCAAAGGATTTCCGGCAATCATCGTTTTTCCGCAATGCAGCAGTGACAGTTTTTGGGCAAATGTAGAATTTACCGAACAGCCCGGTAAGGAGCGTTTTAACTTCCTGACCGCGGGAAAACCTACCAAATCTATGCACGCGCTTTTGGGCATGATCGACAACTTCCTGGATAAGCCATACGTGGACAAAAAGAAAGTCTACATTGGCGGACTCTCCATGGGCGGAATGGGCACCTATGAACTGCTGAGGCGCAAGCCCAGAATGTTTGCGGCGGCCTTTGCCATTTGCGGCGGGGATAATGTTGCCAATGTCCGGAAATACAAAAAGACCCCTTTATGGATCTTTCACGGTGAAAAAGACGACGTGGTACCTGTCGTATTGTCTACGAACATTGCAGATCAGCTGAAGGTACTTGGTGTAGATCCCAGGATCACGCTGTATCCTGAAGACGGCCACAACAGCTGGGACTCTGCCTTTGCAGAGCCTGAACTGTTGTCATGGTTATTTTCTAATGAACGGTAATAAAACCTACTCTGCCATATTGTGGTATACCGCCTGAACATCGTCGTCCTCTTCGAGCTTATCGAGCAGTTTCAGTACATCGGCAGCCTGTTCTTCGGTCACTTCATGGTGCGACAGGGCAATACGTTCCAGCTTGGAACTTTTTAGTTCTATACCTTTCTCTTCCAATGCTTTTTGCAGGGAACCAAAATTTTCAAATGGCCCTTGTGCTACTGCGATATCATTTCCTTCCTCATCGGCTTCAACATACAGATCTTCCAGCCCGGCATCAATCAGTTCAAACTCAAGTTCTTCCAGATCCAGAGCATCGGCAGGTACAAACCTGAATACAGATTTTCGGTTAAACACAAAATCGAGTGAGCCTGTCTTACCAAGAGTACCGTTTGTTTTGTTGAAATAACTGCGCACGTTTGCGACCGTTCTATTTGTATTGTCGGTAGCTGTTTCAATCAGTATCGCTACGCCATGCGGCGCATATCCTTCATAAATGATCTCTTCATAGTTGGCCATACTCTTATCGGACGCCCTTTTTATGGCAGCATCGACACGGTCTTTCGGCATGTTTACGGCTTTCGCGTTTTGTATGGCTGTACGAAGGCGTGAATTGGTTTCCGGATGCGGGCCGGCATCTTTTACAGCCATCACGATGTCCTTACCTATCCTGGTAAATTGTACGGCCATTTTGGCCCAACGCTTAAATTTTCTTTCTTTTCTAAATTCAAATGCTCTTCCCATTTCTTGGTTTTTATTTATTTCAGTAATGCTGAAGCTGGTCAAAAGATTTCCTTTATAGTTTTTGCCGTCATTGCGAGGCACGAAGCAATCCCAACATGAGATTGCTTCGTGCCTCGCAATGACGAATAGCTGTTAACCTGCAACTTCTTTCACTGTTTTACTATTTCTTTTGTTATACTATTAGTTCTTTGTTATATCACTACTTCTTTAAATTCTTAAACATATCCTCAGTCATTTTACTCAGGTCAAACTCAGGCTTCCAGGCCCAGTCCTGTCTGGCATAACTGTCATCAATAGACCTCGGCCAGCTGTTGGCAATCGCCTGACGGGGATCATTTTCGGTGTAAGTTAATTTAAAATCCGGAATATGTTTCCTGATCTCCTCAGCAAGAACCTCCGGGGTAAAACTAAATCCTGTAAAATTATAACTTGACCTGATCGATATTTTAGCCGCCTCGGCATCCATCAGTTCAATCGTACCTCTGATCGCATCATCCATATACATCATCGGCAGTTCAGTTGCCGCATTCAGGAATGAGGCATAACTGCCTTTTTTCAGGGCATCGTGGAAAATATGGATCGCGTAGTCCGTAGTGCCGCCTCCGGGTGCCGCCTTCCAGCTGATCAGGCCCGGATACCTGATGCTGCGCACATCCAGTCCAAACTTCTGGTGATAATATTCGCACCAGCGTTCGCCTGCAAGCTTACTGACGCCATATACCGTATTGGGATCCATCACACAATACTGCGGGGTATTGTCTTTCGGTGAATTAGGTCCAAACACGGCAATAGAGCTTGGCCAGTAAACCTTTGCCGTTTCGTAAGTAATGGCAAGGTCCAGGATATTGAGCAGGCCGTTCATATTAAGGTCCCAGGCCAGTTTAGGGTTCTGTTCACCCGTAGCAGACAATAATGCCGCAAGCAAATAAACCTGCGCAGGCTTATACTTCGCAAAGATGTGATTCAAGGTCTCTTTTTCCAGGACATTTACAAATTCAAAAGGCCCGGAATTCTTGATGTCATAATCAGGTCTGCGAATGTCGCAGGCGATCACATTGTCTTCACCGTAGCTTATTCTTAACGCGGTTACCAGCTCCGTTCCTATTTGCCCGTTAGAGCCCAACACTATTATTTTTTCCGTCATAAATCCTGGGATTTTGGCAAAAGTAAATAAAATATTTATGCCTCAATTTACGTTGGATTGATTAAGTAACAAAAACATTATATATTTACTTTAATTGTGTATTTAGAACACTAACCATTTATTTTTTTCTTAATATTACAAAACAAAAGCACACTTAGAGCACCAAAACACCTAAACCGCCAAATATGGACAGAAGAGAAGCTGTGAAGAACATGGCCTTTTTAATGGGGGGCGCATTATCTGCGACAACCATAGGAGTATTCCTGGAAGGCTGTAATTCACCATCTACCAAAACCAATGGAAGCTTGTTTACCGAAGATCAGCTAAAAATGATCACAGAGGTTGCTGACATTATCATCCCAACTACCAGTACGCCGGGCGCTAAAGCCGCTGGTGTAGGGCCATTCATCGCACTAATGGTCAAGGACTGCTATCCTGAAGATGCACAAAAGGCTTTCGTAAAAGGCCTGGAAGACCTGGACGAACAATCAAAAGACGAATTCAAAAAGTCATTCCTGGAAATTTCTGTGGAGCAGCGCCAGCAGCTATTGGGCAAATTGCGCGACAAAACCGTTGCAGACACCAAAGCTGAAAAGGAAATGCTGGATAAGCAATCGGAAGCCGAAAAGGAAAAGCAAGCGGCCAATCCGGAAAAGGCAAAATCTCAAACCGAGAATGCAGGAGTCATTTCTATGCTGCCAAAAGATAAGCCTAAAACAGAACCGCGTTTCTTTGCAATTGCAAGGGACCTGACCCTGCTGGGTTATTTCACTTCAGAAATAGGCGCAACCAAAGCCTATGAATACGTAGAGATCCCCGGCCGTTATGATGGCTGTGTGGATTTGAAACCGGGACAGAGAGTCTGGGCATCTTAAACCATTTATAGCACAAAAATGAGCAATTTAAATACTAAAGCTACGGCTAATAATACTTATGACGCCATTGTTGTCGGTTCGGGAATAAGTGGCGGATGGGCGGCGAAGGAATTGACAGAAAAAGGCTTAAAAGTTCTGCTGCTCGAAAGAGGAAGGAACATTGAGCATGTAAAAGATTATACCACGGCCATGAAAAAGCCATGGGAATTTGAACACAGGGGCAAAATAACCGAAGCCCAGAAAGAGGCGCACCCTGTACAAAAAAGAGATTATCCGTACTCAGAGTTCAACGAGAGCTTTTGGGTAAATGACCACGACTGTCCGTATACTGAAGTTAAGCGTTTTGACTGGTACCGCGGATTCCATGTCGGCGGTAAATCACTGATGTGGGGCAGACAAAGCTACCGTTTCAGCGACCTGAATTTTGAAGACAACCTTAAAGATGGACATGGCGTGGACTGGCCAATCCGGTACAAAGACCTTTCAAAATGGTACGACTACGTAGAAAAATTTGCAGGCATCAGCGGTTCAGTTGAAAACTGGCCTGCATTGCCTGATGGACAGTTCCTCCCCCCTATGGAGATGAACTGTGTAGAAAAAGATGTAAAGAAAAGGATTGAGGACAAATGGAAGAGATCCAGGATCATGATCATGGGACGTACGGCAAACCTGACAGTACCTCATGGCGGCCGCGGACAATGTCAGTACCGGAACCTGTGCAGCAGGGGCTGTCCTTTTGGAGCCTACTTCAGTACGCAATCTTCTACCCTTCCTGCAGCAGTAGCTACAGGCAACCTGACCCTTCGCCCGTTCTCGCTGGTGAATACCATCCTTTATGATAAGGAAACACAAAAAGCAAAAGGTGTCGTAGTGATCGATTCTGAGACGAAAGAAACTATAGAATACTTTGCAAAGATCGTCTTTATAAATGGCTCTACTTTGGGTTCAACGTTTTTACTGCTAAACTCCACTTCTGCTGAGCATCCTGATGGTTTGGGAAATGGCAGCGGGCAATTGGGGCACAATCTGATGGACCACCATTTCCGCTGCGGTGCTTCTGGCAGAGCTGAGGGCTTTGATGATAAGTATACTTATGGCCGCCGGGCAAACGGCATTTACATTCCAAGATACCGGAACATGAATGGTGAAAAGCGTGATTATGTAAGGGGCTTTGGCTACCAGGGCGGTGCAAGCCGCGGCAACTGGCATGCAGACGTCGCTGAAATGGCTTTTGGCGGGGAGTTCAAAGACCAGATGACCGTACCGGGAGCCTGGAATATGGGTCTGGGTGGTTTTGGTGAATCCCTTCCTTACTTTGAAAACCGTGTTTACATCGATAAAAGCAAGAATGACAAATGGGGCCAGCCTGTGTTGGCCATCGACTGCGAATTCAAAGAAAACGAGCAGAAGATGCGTGTTGACATGATGAACGATGCCGCGGAAATGCTGGAAGCATCGGGCATTAAAGACGTAAAAACTTATGACAACGGATCCGCACCAGGTATGGCGATCCATGAAATGGGAACTGCCCGCATGGGGCATGACCCTAAAACTTCAGTGCTGAACAAGTGGAACCAGATGCACGAAGTAAAAAATGTATTTGTAACTGATGGATCCTGCATGACTTCAGCAGCATGTCAGAACCCGTCATTAACCTATATGGCTTTAACTGCGAGAGCCTGTGACTTTGCAGTCAGTGAATTAAAAAAAGGTAACCTTTAACAAACAAATGAAGACTAGAAAACTTAGAATGGGCATGGTCGGCGGCGGTAAAGATGCATTTATCGGAGCTGTTCACCGTATTGCCGCAAACATCGACGGACAAATTGAACTATGCTGCGGAGCGCTGAGCATCAACCCGGAAATCGCAAGAGAATCCGGCGAAATGCTGTTCCTTCCTGAAGACAGAACCTACCTGACCTATCAGGAAATGATCGAGAAAGAAAGCCAGCAGCCTGCCGATAAACGCATCGATTTTGTAACCATCGTCACTCCAAACTTCGCACACTTTGCACCGGCAATGATGGCACTGGACCATGGTTTTAATGTAGTCATCGAAAAACCCATTGCATTATCTTTAGACGAAGCAAAACAGCTTCAGCAAAAAGTAGCGGAAACAGGTCTGATCCTTTGCCTTACCCACACCTATTCCGGCTACCCTATGGTCAAACAAGCCAGGCAAATGGTAAAGGAAGGAAAACTGGGTGCCATTAGAAAAGTAATGGTAGAATACCCTCAGGGATGGCTGAGCACACTGACTGAACGGGAAGGTAATGCACAGGCAGCATGGCGTACTGACCCTGCAAAAAGCGGAAAAAGCGGTTGTATGGGAGACATAGGTACCCACGCAGCACAACTTGCCGAATACATTTCGGGCCTGAAGATCAGCAAACTTTGTGCGGACCTGAACATCGTGGTTACAGGCAGGGCACTGGATGATGACGGAAACGTATTGCTGCGTTTCGACAACGGCGCAAGCGGTGTGCTTTCTGCTTCACAGGTTGCAGCAGGCGAAGAAAATGCATTGAAGATCCGCGTATATGGTGAAAAAGGTGGCCTTGAATGGCATCAGCAGGAACCCAATACTTTATTGCTGAAATGGCTGAATGAGCCGACACAGGTATACCGTGCCGGACAAGCCTATCTTTCAGACATTGCCAAACACAATCTGCGTGTACCGGGCGGTCACCCTGAAGGCTACCTGGAAGCATTTGCCAATATCTACAGGAACTTTGCATTGACACTTTCTGCAAAAATACACGGCACCACGCCTACTGAAGCCATGCTTGACTTTCCAAAAGTTGAAGACGGTGTAAGGGGAATGGCTTTTATTGACAACGTAGTGGCTTCGAGCCAGTCAGATCAAAAATGGTTTGATTTTAACATATAATCAGCATGACAACACTTAAAGGACCCGGAGTTTTCCTTGCCCAGTTTATCGGTGATGAGGCTCCGTTCAATTCATTAGACACCATTTGTGAATGGGCCGCGGGCCTTGGTTTCAAAGGCATTCAGATGCCGACATTAGATGCCAGGTTCATTGACCTTCAAAAAGCCGCTGAAAGCAAAACATACGCAGATGAGCTCAAAGGCAAAATCGCTTCCTACGGATTAGAGATCACAGAATTATCTACGCATTTACAGGGTCAGCTGATCGCGGTACACCCTGCTTATGACCTTGCATTTGATGCTTTCGCCCCCGACAGCGTTAAAAACAATCCAAAGGCCAGAACAGAGTGGGCCGTGCAGCAAATGAAATATGCGGCACAGGCTTCACAAAACCTGGGCTTAAATGCACATGCTACTTTTAGCGGTTCACTGCTGTGGCACATGTTCCATCCATGGCCTCAAAGACCTGCTGGTTTAGTGGAAGCCGGATTTACGGAACTGGCTAAACGCTGGATGCCGATCCTCAATAAATTTGACGAATGCGGCGTTGATGTATGCTATGAGATCCACCCGGGTGAGGACCTTTTTGACGGCATCACTTACGAGATGTTCCTTGAAAAGGTAAACAACCACCCGCGTGCCTGTCTGCTTTACGATCCGTCCCACTTTGTCCTGCAGCAACTGGATTATATCCAGTACATCGATTTTTATCATGAACGCATCAAAGCATTCCATGTAAAAGATTCAGAATTCAATCCCACCGGCAGACAAGGTACCTTTGGCGGCTACCAAAGCTGGGCAAACCGTGCCGGCAGGTACCGTTCTCCGGGCGACGGACAGGTAGATTTCGGGAAGATCTTCAGCAAACTGGCCCAGTACGATTATAAAGGATGGGCAGTAATGGAGTGGGAATGCTGTATCAAAGACGCCCAGGTAGGTGCGGCAGAAGGTGCAGAATTCATCAAAAAACACATTATTAAAGTTACGGAGAAAGCTTTTGACGATTTCGCAGCTTCAGGCGGCGGCGATGATGACTTTAACAATAAGATCTTAGGTTTATCATAAAAACAACACACAAATGAAAAAATCAATTTTTTTACTGGGTTGCCTTGCCATTGCATTAGCATCCTGTCATAGTCCCGAAGAAAGGGCCGCGATGAAAGCCTCGGCTGATTCAGCAGCCAACGCAGCCGGTGCCCCAAAATCTGAGCACGCCGTTGTTGCCAAACCCGCGGCAGCGCCTGCTGCAGAACCTGCAAAAACGGATACGGCTGCCAAAGAGATCGCTCCCAAAACGGACGCTCCTGTAGTAGCAGCCACCGAGGTGAAGCCTGCTGAAAAGGCTGCTGCGTTACCTGGTGAAGCACTGCTCAAAAAATCGGATTGCCTGGCCTGTCACAATGTGAGCCAAAAAATTGTCGGGCCGGCATACAAGAATGTCGCAGCGAAATATCCAGCTACAGAAGAAAACATCGAGTTACTTGCAGACAAGATCATCAACGGCGGATCCGGTGTATGGGGTGCTATTCCTATGAGTCCGCATCCCGCTGTAAGCAAAGCTGATGCAAAAGAAATGGTGAAATACATCCTTTCCTTAAAAAAATAATTTAACACCTAACCAAAATTGAACCATGGAAGAAGTAAAAAAAGACCAGAATGCTGCCTCAAGACGTAGTTTCTTAAAAACAGGTGCTATAGCAGCTTCTGCATTTATGATAGTTCCCCGTCATGTGCTGGGCGGCAAAGGATACCTGGCACCAAGTGACAGACTGATCGTTGCCGGTGTAGGTGCCGGAGGTAAAGGTCAGTCAGATATTGCAGAATTCGCAAAAAGCGGAAAAGCCGATATCGGTTTCCTTTGCGATGTGGATGACAGAAGAGCAGCGACCTCACGCAAAAACTTTCCTAAAGCCAAGTATTACAAAGACTGGCGCGAGATGTACGACAAAGAGCATAAAAACTTTGATGCCGTATCTGTATCTACACCGGATCATAACCATGCCATCATCAGCTACCATGCCATGCAATTGGGCAAACACGTTTACGTGCAGAAACCATTGACGCATGACCTGTTTGAGGCACGTTTGCTGACAGACGCAGCCAAGAAATATAAAGTGGTGACACAAATGGGCAACCAGGGCGCATCCAATGACGGTACACGCTTGTTGTCTGAGTGGTACGATGCCGACCTAATCGGTGACGTACATACTGTATACTGCTGGACAGACAGACCAGTCTGGCCTCAGGGTATCGCATGGCCTTCTCCTGCGAAAGAAATTCCTAAGGAACTGGACTGGGACCTGTGGCTCGGTACTGCACCTAAAAAAGATTACGTAGATAAACTGGTACCTTTCAACTGGCGCGGATGGTGGGATTACGGAACCGGCGCACTGGGCGACATGGGCTGTCACCTGATCGAGGCACCTTTCCGTGTATTGGGCTTACAATATGTAAAAGACGTACAGGCAACAGTCGGCAGTGTATATGTGGATGAGTTCAAAAAAGGCAAATTCCCTGAAAGCTGTCCTCCGTCAAGTCACATCACCATGACCTTCCCTAAAACAGACAAAACCAAAGGAGACATCACCCTTCACTGGATGGATGGTGGTATCCAGCCGGAAAGACCTGTAGAACTGGAAGCCAATGAAAAATTTGGTGACGACGGTAACGGTTCATTGTTCATCGGTACCAAAGGCAAGATGATTGCCAGCACCTATTCCAATAATCCTTTATTGTTGCCTACTTCCCGCACCAAAGACGCAAAAGCCAAACAAAAATGGGCGCGCGTACCGGGCGGCGCAGGCGGTCACTACGCACAATGGGTGGAAGGTGCCATCGCCGGTTACGGCAAAACAGAACTGAGCTCGTCATTTGACAAAGCAGGTCCCCTTACTGAGGCGCTGCTGATGGCCAACCTCGCAGTTCGTGGTTACGATCTTCCGGGCGGACACATCAAATTGCTTTGGGACAACATCAACATGAAGGTAACCAACTTTGACAGCGTAAACCAATATGTGAAACGCGAATACCGCGAAGGCTGGAACCTCAAAAAAGCTTAATCAAAACAACACGATGAAAACACAAATCTTTTCTGCGCTGACCATGACTTTATTGTTAAGTTATGGCAGCGCAAAAAGCCAGAGCAAAGGTTTTATTAAACTTTTTGATGGTAAAAGCACCAAAGGATGGCATTCTTACGGCAAAACCACTGCCGGCGAAAAATGGAAAGCTGAAGACGGCGCACTGCATTTTGATCCTTCGGGGCAAGGTGACGGCGGTGACCTCGTTACCGACAAAGCCTACAGCAATTTCCATTTAAAACTGGACTGGAAAGTTGCGCCCAAATCCAACAGCGGGGTCATCTTTTATGTACAGGACGACGCAGCGAAATATGGTTCCACCTATTTTACCGGACCTGAAATGCAGGTGCTGGACAATGACGGTCATCCTGATGGAAAGATCACAAAACACAGGGCAGGAGACCTTTACGACCTGATCAAAAGTGCTTCTGAACCGGTAAAACCAGTCGGACAATGGAATACAGCTGAGATCATCAGCAAAGATGGCAAGCTGGAATTAAAATTAAACGGGGTGACCACCGTCTCGACCACTTTATGGGACGACGCCTGGAAAAACCTGGTCTCAAAAAGCAAATTTGCCCAGTGGGCGGACTTCGGAACTTTCAAGTCAGGCAAAATTGCCCTTCAGGATCACGGAGATAATGTTTGGTACCGTAATATAATGATCAAAGAACTATAATATACAAGCGAAAACCTTAAAATGACTTCAAACAACCGTATCAAATTATCATTAATGATGTTCCTCGAGTTTTTCATCTGGGGAGCATGGTTTGTTACACTCGGCACCTATCTGGGCCTCACCTTAAAAGCCTCAGGAGCAGAAACAGGGGCAGTATTTTCTACCCAATCCTGGGGGGCCATTATCGCTCCGTTTATTGTCGGTCTAATTGCAGACCGGTACTTCAATGCAGAGAAAATATTAGGAGTGATACACCTTATAGGCGCTATCTTACTATACCAGGCCTACACAGCAACAGATGTGACCACACTATATCCTTATATTTTGGGTTACATGATATTGTATATGCCTACACTTGCCTTAGTCAATTCCGTTGCCTTTAATCAGATGGCAGATCCTGAAAAAGAATTTTCAAAGATCAGGGTCTGGGGAACCATCGGATGGATTGCTGCAGGCATGATCATCAGTTATGTTTTCCTTTGGGATTCAAAAGAGGGAATAGAAGCCGGATCTTTAAAAAATACTTTTTTGATGGCCAGTATCGCTTCCCTTGCATTAGGATTGCTAAGTTTTACCTTACCAAAAACACCACCTAAAGTCGATAAAAATGAAAAGATCAAGCTGGGACAATTGCTGGGTTTTGACGCTTTGAAATTACTGAAGGATAAAAATTTTGCAGTATTCTTTATATCAGCCATCCTGATCTGTATCCCGCTGGCATTTTATTACCAGGTAGCCCATCCATATCTTGAAAGCTCGGGTATTCCGAGCCCAACAGGAAAGATGACTATCGGACAAATATCCGAAGCCCTGTTCCTGTTGCTAATTCCCGTATTCTTTAAAAAATACGGGTTCAAAAAAACAATACTTGTTGGAATGATCGCCTGGTCGGTCAGGTATTTATTATTTGCATTTGGCAACGGCAGTGAACTCAGCTTCATGCTTTATATCGGGATTGCACTGCATGGCATATGCTATGATTTCTTCTTTGTATCAGGACAAATCTATACCAACTCTAAAGCCGGTGATCAGTTTAAAAGTTCAGCTCAGGGCTTAATTACCCTGGCAACTTACGGTGTGGGAATGCTTATAGGTTTTGCCATTGCCGGAATGATCAAGGACAATTATGCTTTAGCTGACGGAAACTTCGATTGGAAAATGATCTGGATCATTCCTGCAGGAATAGCCTTTGCGGTATTTTTACTGTTCTCCATCTTCTTCAACGACAATAAGAAAATTGAGGCAGATGCCATTAATTAAAAAACTCAAATGAAACCTGAACTTAGCAGAAGATCTGCACTGAAAAATATTGTTGCCGGGACCGCCGCATTAGGTGTTTCGGCAACATTGCCGGCTTTTGCTCTGGAGCCCCAAAAATCTACTATGCTAAAAGGAAATGTAAACCACTCTGTCTGCCGCTGGTGTTATGGCAGCACAGATCTGGAAACCCTATGTATCGAGGCAAAAAAAATTGGCCTCAAGGCAATTGACCTGGTAGGTCCTGAAGACTGGGCGACCTTAAAAAAACATGGCCTTGATTCTTCGCTCTGCAACGGAGCGGAGATCAGCATTGACAATGGCTGGAATGAACCCCAGTATCACGCAGAACTCATCAAACGTTATTCAGAGATGATCCCGAAAGTTGCAGAAGCCGGATATAAACAATTGATCTGCTTTAGCGGCACAAAACGAGGGAAAGATAATGAGACAGGCTGGAAAAACTGCGTGGAGGGGCTGAAGCAAATCATTCCAATCGCTGAAAAGCATAAGGTCGTTCTGGTTATGGAGCTGCTAAACAGCAAAGTCAACCACAAGGACTACCAGTGCGACAACACCCCATGGGGAGTCGAACTGTGTAAACGTCTGGGTTCCGAAAATTTCAAATTGCTTTATGACATCTACCACATGCAGATCGATGAAGGCAATGTGATCAGTACGATAAAAAATAATCATCAGTACATTTCTCATTACCATACCGGTGGGGTACCCGGCAGAAATGAGCTTGATGAAACACAAGAACTCTATTATCCTGCGATCATCAAGGCCATTCTTGAAACAGGTTTCAAAGGCTATCTTGCACAGGAATTTATCCCTAAGTACAAAGACAAATTCAAGTCATTGAAAGATAGTGTAATGGTTTGCGACGTATAAATCCAAATATGAACTCAAGAAGAATTTTCATCAAACAGGCAGCAGTAGCTGCCGCCGGTGCAGCACTGATCCCGGGCTTTGCCTGCTCTCCTGCCCCTGCCACCGCCAGCACTAAAACTGTCGGCCTTCAATTGTATACACTCAGAGACCTCCTGCCAAAGGACGTGAAGGGTGTGATTGAAAAGGTAGCGAAAGCGGGATATAAGGAAGTTGAAACCTACGGTTATACTGCCCAGGAGGGTTATTGGGGCCTGGAAGCTAAATCATTCAAAGCTTTGCTGGATGCCAATGGTCTGAAAGCCCCAAGCGGACATTTCGGACTCGAAGAATTTGTAGAATCCGGCAACAAAGAATTGCTAAAGCCCCTTATGGACGGTGCCGCGGCATTGAACATGGAGTACTTTACCTGTCCCCACCTGAGAGATGACCTGAGGGCAAACCTCGAGGACTATAAAAAGCTTGCCGGCAGGTTAAACGAAGCAGCAGAAGTTGCCAAACAACATGGCCTGCAGATGGGCTACCATAACCACGATTTTGAATTCCAGAAATACGGGGAAACAACCGGCTATGACATCCTGCTTCAAGAGACCAGCAAAGACCTGGTCCATTTTGAGATGGACATTTATTGGGTAGTCAGGTCTGGCAATGATCCTTTAGCTTTGTTTGAAAAACACCCCGGCCGTTTTGTCATGTGGCATGTGAAAGACATGGACAAGGCCGACAACACCAAAAATACAGAAGTTGGAAACGGCAAGATCGATTTCAAAACCATTTATAAACACGCAAAGCAATCTGGCCTGAAGCACCTGATCGTAGAGCAGGAAAACTTTGCGATCGATCCTTTCGACAGCATTAAAAAGAGCTTTGATTATGTAGATCACGAACTGGTTTAAGAAGATAAAATCTTAAAAAATAAAGGGAAGTGGTCTGTAAAAGGTCACTTCCCTTTTTGTTATAATAAGGTCTTAATACAGAAACCTTTACCCATTGCGTGAAAATTTTCTCATATTTGCGGACTTATTAGACAAAAAAAATCCTTTATAAACAATTAAAAACAAGTAAATAACAATTAAAAGAACCATTAGAAAAAGATGAAAATTGCAGTAGTAGGTGCCACCGGACTGGTAGGTACCGTAATGTTAAAAGTATTAGAAGAGCGGAACTTCCCGTTGACAGAATTGATCCCCGTAGCCTCAGAAAAGAGCGTTGGCAAGGAAATTTCTTTCAAGGGTAAGAAGTATGCTGTTGTAAATATGGATACTGCAATTTCAATGAGACCAGATATCGCATTGTTTTCTGCAGGTGGCGGCACCTCTTTAAAAGAAGCCCCTCGCTTCGCTGAAGTGGGTACCACAGTGATCGACAACTCTTCTGCATGGCGGATGGACCCTACCAAAAAACTGGTAGTCCCGGAAGTAAATGCAAATGTATTGTCAAAAGAGGATAAGATCATTGCCAATCCGAATTGTTCAACCATTCAAATGGTCGTGGCCTTAAAACCGCTCCATGATAAATATAAGATCAAACGTGTAGTAGTTTCTACCTACCAGAGTGTGACCGGTACAGGAGTAAAAGCTGTAGAACAACTGATGAACGAACGCAAGGGCATTACCGACGGGCCAATGGCCTATGCCTACCCGATCGATCTGAATGTCATCCCTCAGATTGACGTTTTCACAGAAAACGGATATACCAAAGAGGAAATGAAGATGATCCTGGAAACCCAGAAGATCATGGGCGACAACAGCATCAGGGTTACCGCTACAACAGTTCGTATTCCTGTAATGGGCGGCCATTCAGAGTCAGTGAATATTGAGTTTGAGCGTGACTTTAACCTTGCAGATGTGACCGAATTATTGACCAATACCGAAGGTGTGATCGTTGTTGATGACCCTGCAAACCTGAAATATCCCATGCCTATGGATGCCCATGAAAAGGATGAAGTATTCGTAGGAAGGATCAGACGTGACGAGTCGCTGCCAAACACATTGAACATGTGGATCGTAGCCGATAACCTGCGTAAAGGTGCAGCCACCAATGCAGTTCAGATTGCTGAATACCTTGTAAAAAAGGAACTGGTATAGTTCATTGATAAAATACAATTACGGCCGTCATCCTGGAACAACCGGGACGATGGCCGTTTTAATTTTAAACTTAATATGCTTAAAAAATCCACTACCCTCCTTTTTGTACTTATTCAAACGCTCGCGTTTGCCCAAAGCCCCATCAAGAAACTGGAACAGGCATTTAATACCCTGCTCGCCGACCCACAGGCAAAATACGCCCTGACTTCCTTGTGTGTACTGGATGCCAATACCGGGCAGACCCTTTTCGCGAGAAACGAAAACATTGGCCTTGCCACCGCATCAACCCTAAAGACCATTACCTCAGCGACTGCTTTCAGCCTGCTGGGCAAAGACTTTCAATACCAGACCACCCTGGCTTACAGCGGCACCCTGGATGCAAACGGAGCTCTCCATGGCAGCCTGATCATCATAGGCGGCGGAGATCCTACCCTGGGCTCCTGGCGCTATGACACAACCAAAGAAGGATTTATCCTCAACCAGTGGGTAACTGCAATAAAACAGGCCGGCATAAAAAAAATAGACGGAAATATCATTGGAGACGACAGCCTTTGGGGTTCACAGACCACCCCGGACGGATGGGTGTGGCAGGACATTGGCAATTACTACGGGGCCGGCGCATCCGCATTGTCCTGGCGGGAAAACCAGTTTGATCTTCATTTGAGGGCAAACAGCGCGAATGGCAATGTATCCATCCAGAAGATCATACCTGAAATGCCCTATCTTAAGATCATCAATGAACTGAAACCCGGAGCAGAAGGAACAGGCGACCGGGTATATGCCTACCTACCTCCTCTTGCCAGCACAGCTTACCTGAGAGGAACCTGGGCTTTGGGGATATCCAAACCCGGTATCTCCGCCGCCTTGCCAGACCCTGCTTTTGATGCCGCATTCCGCCTGCAGGATACCTTACGCCGTATCGGCATCCCGGCATCGTTAACCCCAACCACTACACGTCAGCTCAAAGCAGACCAGCAGCCCCTTCCCCCGATCACACAAAAGCTCAGCACCATCAGCTCACCTACGCTGAGCCGGATCATCTATTGGTTCAATAAAAAAAGCGTCAACCTCTATGGCGAACACCTGCTCAAAACACTGGCCTGGAAAGCCGGCAAAGAAGGCACGACCAAAAATGGAGCCACTGCAGTGATCAGTTACTGGACCGGCAAAGGCCTGGACAGAGACGCACTAAACATCATCGACGGCAGCGGCTTGTCACCAGGTACGAGGGTCACTACCTCAGCCATGGCCAGCGTATTGTTCCAGTCCCAAAAAGAAAGCTGGTTTGCCGGCTATTACGAGTCTTTTCCCGAAAACAATGGCATGAAGCTGAAGAGCGGTTCTATTAACGATGTTTCCGCATACGCGGGCTATTATACAGACCCGGCCGGACGCAAATACATCATCGTGATCAACATCAACAACTATACCGGCTCAGGGATCAGCAGAAAGCTTTTCAAAGTACTGGATGCGTTAAAATAGCCGCCTGTCTTAATAGCACTCCTGCAATTGATATAATTTTGATTATCTTGAATCTGTTTAAAGAAAACTTAGCCAGGATGAGGAACCCCAATGCCTTACAAATTTTAAAAGCCGGTCTTTTAGCCGGGCTGCTGGATATCCTCGCAGCATTTGCCAATTTCTACATCAAGACAGGCAAAAACCCGGTTGTGATTTTGAAATTTATCGCCAGCGGTGTCTTTGGTGACAGTGCCTTCTCAGGAGGAACCGGGATGACGATCCTTGGCCTGCTCATTCACTTTATTATTGCCCTCCTATTTGCCACGTTCTTCTTTACAGCCGTTGCCAGAATACTCCCAGTGAATTCCTCTAAACTATTGACAGGCATCTTATACGGGCTTTTCATATGGCTGGTCATGAACCTGATCATTGTCCCTTTGTCAAGCGCTCCAAAACTGCCTTTTAATATAACTGACGCGGCGCTCAATGCAGCTATCCTTATCGTTTGTGTTGGTCTCCCCATTTCCTATTCCTATTACAGCAGTGTAAAGCCTTCCAAATAAATCCCTCTGGGGTAGTTATTTGTCTTTTTATTGATAAATTGCGGGAGTTTATAAAATTCCATTTCAACCGTTACCTTATCTTATGAAAAGATTCTTTCTCTTTTTATCCTGCTTTTTAATCAGCAATTATATCATCGCACAAAATGTCCAATCAGAATCTGCCGGCATGACCGCAACTGCAGATCCGGTCGGAAAAGCCCCTGAAATCGCCATTATTCCCGAGCCGGTATCCATCACTAAAAATGAAGGTTATTTTGTGCTTCCTGCCAATGTGGTCATCCAGTCGCCCGCTGCAGCCGAACTGAAACAAGTGGTTGCCTTTTTACAGGAGCGGCTATCTGTTCCGACCGGCAGCTTTATATCCAATGTAAATACACATACCCCAACTGCAAATATCAAGCTGATCCTGAATGACAAGGCCAACCACCAATTGGGCAGCGAGGGTTACCAGCTGTCCATTACCCCAAATTTCATCACCATCAAAGCCAATAAAGCTGCAGGCCTGTTTTATGGTGCTCAGAGCCTGATCCAGCTCTTTCCAAAAGAAATAGAAAGCAAAGAAGCCAGTACCGGCACAGACTGGAAAGCGCCCTGCGTAGAAGTAACGGACTATCCGAGAGTGGGATGGCGGGGCCTGATGTTTGATGTGGCCCGGCATTTTTTCACCAAGGCAGAGGTAAAGCAATACATCGATGCCATGGTGCGCTACAAGTACAACCTCCTGCACCTCCACCTTACCGATGATGAAGGCTGGCGGATAGAGATCAAGGGCCTGCCTAAACTCACAGAAGTCGGCGCCTGGAATGTCAAAAAAATAGGAGAATTCGGAAACTTTATCCCTCCGACTGCTGATGAACCACGCAACTATGGCGGTTTCTATACCCAGGAAGACATTAAAGAACTGGTACAATATGCCAAAGAAAGATTTGTAAACATACTACCGGAAGTAGATGTCCCGGGCCATAGCCTTGCGGCAATAGCCTCCTATCCCGAGCTGTCTTGCACAGCCGGAGCAGAGACCTATCGTGTGCGCTCGGGCGAAAGAATTATGGACTGGTCAAGGGGCGCCCCTCCCATCGCACTGCTGGACAACACCCTTTGCCCCGCCAATGAAAAAGTATATGCCTTTTTAGATACCGTGATCACCCAGATCGCACAGCTCTTCCCTTTTGACTACATCCATATGGGCGGTGACGAAGCACCCATCAATTTCTGGGAGAAGAGCGACGCCATCAAAGCCCTGATGCAAAAAGAAGGGCTAAAAAACATGCACCAGGTACAAGGTTACTTTGAAAAACGTGTACAAAAGATTGTGGAGTCCAAAGGCAAGAAATTTATGGGCTGGGATGAGATCCTTGAAGGCGAGATGTCGCCGAGTGCAGCAGTAATGAGCTGGAGAGGCACGAAATACGGCATAGAAGCATCTAAAAAGAAACATGAAGTCGTCATGAGCCCGACCACCTACGCCTACCTGGATTACATGCAGGCAGATGCCATCACCGAACCAAAGGTTTACGCCTCACTGCGGTTAAGCAAGTCCTATGAATTTGACCCGGTCCCTGTCGGGGTTGACCCAAAATACATTAAAGGCGGTCAGGCCAATCTGTGGACAGAGCAGGTATACAACATCCGTCAGGCCGAATACATGACCTGGCCAAGAGGTATGGCAATCGCCGAGTCCGTTTGGTCGCCCGCAGAAAAGAAGAACTGGAATAACTTCTTTGGTAAAGCAGAACAGCATTTCAAGAGACTGGACATCGCCGAGACCAAATACGCACCAAGCGTTTATGATCCCATATTTACAGTCAGCCGCTCGGCCGATAAACAGCTCATGATCGACCTGAGCACTGAGGTGAGCGGTCTTGACATTTACTATAGTTTCGACAATTCCTTTCCTGATCGTTTCTATCCAAAATATACCGAGCCGCTGATGGCACCCAAAGACGCGACTACGCTGAAAGTAATTACCTATAAAGGCAAAGAAGCGGTGGGCAGGATGATGTCAATGCCTGTCGACGAACTGAGCAAAAGAGCTCCAAGGCGATAAGCATTGAGGTATTTCGTACACATTGGCTACAATGGCCAGAAATACAACGGCTGGCAGAAGCAACCCGGTGTATTAAACGTTCAGGGCGTCGTAGAGCTTGCGCTTTCACAAGTCCTTAAAACCCCCGTATTTGTCATCGGATGCGGGCGCACCGACGCGCATGTGCATGCCAGTCAGTTCTTCTTCCACATGGACATCGAACAGAAATGGGACTTTGACCTGCTGTTCCGGCTCAACAAAATATTACCGCACAACATTGCTGTATTTGACGTTATTCCAGTGGAAGCACAACGTCATGCGCGCTTCGATGCAGTGCAGCGTTCGTATGATTATTTCCTCCATACCTACAAAAATCCCTTCCTGAATGGGCTGAGCTCCTATTACCTGCTAAGGGACCTTGATTTCGATAAAATGAAACAGGCCGCGTCTATCCTGCCCGGTTACAAAGACTACCGGGCATTTTGTACCAGCCCGGATAAATACGAACACACCCTTTGCAATGTGATGTCTGCCAGCCTGCTGGTAGACCCCAATGGCGACAAACTCCGTTTCAGCATCTCCTCCAACCGCTTCCTGGGCAAGATGATCAGGATCATCATGGGACAACTGCTCAAGATCGGCAAAGGCGTGCTGAGCCTGGATGAATTTGAAAACTATCTCATCACCAATACGACCCCCGAACTGATCACCCCGGCCCATCCCGAAGGGCTTTATTTGTCAAAGGTGAGCTACCCCTATCTGAACCTGCCTCCCCGTACCGACTTTGCCGCACCCTTTATCCTATCCTGAGGATTACCATTTTGCTATTGACAGTCTCACAAATAATGGGTAAATTTAATAGACCATTAATAAAATAGGAGGCAAAATTATGACTGTTATTCAAAAAATTGAGCATTGGGGCGATCACCATCATGCCAAATGGCTTGACATCATCCGCATCGCATTAGGAATCCTCATCTTTAGCAAAGGCATTGCAATCGTCAGTAACACCGCCGCACTTCAGGACCTGCTGCTGCAAAACAATGTATTTGGATTTTCTGGTCTCATGGCCAGTGCTGCCCTTCACATCGTCGGCTTCGTACACCTGGTAGGTGGTATTCTGATCACCATTGGGCTGGTTACCCGCTTCGCGGTGGTCATCCAGATCCCGATTCTGCTCTGTGCCGTATTTTTCGTAAACCTTTCCAATGGGTTTTCCGCGCTTAACTCAGAATTGTGGTTATCCCTGATGGTATTGTTTCTCCTGATCTTATTCTGGGTAGTCGGTTCAGGACCCTATTCTGTAGACCAGAACATGAAAACACGTCCTAACATTTTCAGATAGAAATCTAATCTTTAACTATAATTAAAGCACTCAAGGCATCGGCCGAAAGGTTGATGCCTTCTACAATAAGTTTTGCGCGCTTATAATAACCTTCCCGCTCTGCCAGTTTGCCTTCAATAAAAGCAATCATTTGCGCTTCATTAAGATCCTTTAACAAAGGACGCTTTGCCTTTCCTTTTTCCAGGCGTCCGGCCAGTGCCAAAGGCGACATTTCAATATATACAGTGGTCCCGTTCGCATTCATCCAGTCCATATTGTCAAAATAACAAGGAGCACCACCACCCGTAGCCACAATACAATTGGCAGGATAGTCAAATTCCTGCAGCGTTTTACGCTCCAGGTCCCGGAATGCCATTTCCCCGTTCGCCGAGAAATAATTTCCTATAGCAGTATCCGTCCTTTTTTCTATCTCCTGGTCCAGGTCAATAAAATCATAGCCGAGCTGCTTTGCCAGCCTCCTGCCCATTGTACTTTTACCGCAACCCATAAACCCGATTAGAAATACCTTCATCATTTAAGCCAGTTTTACCCTTGGATCAACCAGGGCATACAACACATCTACCAAAATATTAATGACTACAAATATAAAGGCAATAAACAATATAGCGCCCATCACCACCGGAAAATCAGACATTTCCAGCGCAGTAACCGTAGTACGCCCCAGACCATTGTAGCCGAAAATGTATTCCACAAAAAAAGAACCCGCCAGCAAGGAAGCAAACCAGCCCGAGATCGCCGTGATCACCGGATTTAACGCGTTCCTCAAAGCATGCTTATAAATGATGACGTTCCGGCTCAGACCCTTGGCCCGGGCCGTCCTGATGTAATCCTGTGCCAGCACATCTAGCATTGCGCTCCTGGTCAGCTGCACAATAATGGCCAGCGGCCGCAAACCCAGGGTAATCATAGGCAGCCATAAATTCTTCCAGGTCATCACCTCCCCTTTGAAAGGATCATAGCTGTACAGACTGCCCGACATGTTCAGACCAGTATAGTCGCTCAGCACAAAGCCAAACAACCAGGCAATGATGATGCCTGCAAAAAAAGAAGGCGCAGAAATACCCAGAATGGCAAAAGCATTTGCTGCCTTATCTATCCAGGTATCTTTATTTACCGCCGACACCACTCCAAGAAATACACCGAGCAAAGTAGCAAAGATCATGGCCGTCAGCGCCAGCACAAAAGTGTTGGGCACCGTTTCCTTCAATATGGTCATTACGTCCCTTTTCGTCTGGTAAGACCGCCGCAGATACGGCCATTTCAATACCAGCACATCATTCCCGAGAGGAATCAGTTTCTGGTAATGGTATTTTCCCTGATCCGCCGCAGTATTTTCATGCAGCCCCAAAGGCGAAAGATCGTTCAGGTACAACATAAACTGCACAGGCCTCGACTTGTCCAGTCCAAACTCCTTGCGCACCGCTTCAAGCGAAGACACATCAGAGCGCTGGCCAAGCGTCATCCTGGCCGGATCTCCCGGCAAAATATTAAACAACACAAACACCACGATCACTACCCCAGCCATCACCGCAAATCCGTAGCAAAACTTCTTTATGGCGTAGCGCAGCATGGCCCGTTAATTAGCAAAATAAGTTTTGGAAAGCTCATCAAACGAAGGTACCGCATTGTAGTGCCATTTGTTGACCACCACACCGTTCCGCATCAGCAGCACACCCGGACTTGCCCTGACCATACTCTTCAAAGGAACTGCATCTGCGTAGAAAACCTCCATAAACAGTTTCATTTTCTTGCTGTACTGATCTGCATCCCGGGCAGCACTTGAGGTCAGCAGCACGGTCCTGATGTTGAACTGCTCCGCAGCATTCAGAGCCAGCGCGTTCATTTTCGCCATACCTTGCTCATCCGCGTCAGGCAGGTTATACGAAACCACCAGAATGTTGTAATAAGGATTCTCAATCAGCTCTTTCGTATAATCCGTACCCGAGGCATCACTGATGATCAGGTCTTTGATCTTGGCCTGATGGCCCTTTTTAACCAGTTTGCTTTCCGGTGTACCTATGATTTCCCAGTTGTCATCTTTCCAGATCTCTGTTTTCAGATAATCCTTATCGTTCATGACCTTTGTTTCTCCCGAAACCTTATTTTTAAGGTTATACAGGATCGAATATTCATCGGGCTGGGCACCCGGCGGGATCTTCATCAGCTCAGGAATATTGGCTCCAACCTTGTACGGGAGAAAATCAAGTACCGGAAGCCTGTTGTAAGTATACAAGCTGAACAGGAGCGAAGCAATCAGCGCAAATGCAAACAGCGCGGCCTGCAGACTTCTGCTGTCCGTCAGCGGCCTGATCATTTCCCGGTGTATGAACAGGTAGATGATCATGATCAGCAAAACAATGTCCTTAGAAAAAGACTGCCATGGCGTCAAAGGAATCGCATCCCCAAAACACCCGCATGAGGTCACGACCTTAAAGAACGCAGAAGCAAAGGTCAGGATCGTAAAAAATATGATCACCAGGAGCAATCCGGAAGTCACCTGTTTGCGCCAGAAGCCCAGCAGCAGCAGGGCACCCAGCACGATCTCAAATACGCACAGCAGGATAGCAATACCCGTAGCCATACTGCTAAAGAAAGGCATGTGGAATACCTCAAAGTATTCTTCCAGCTTGTAGCCGAAGCCAAGCGGATCATTGGCCTTGATCAGGCCCGAAAATATGAACAGGACACCAACAAAGATCCTGCAAAAGTTTAACAGCGTCTTTTTCATTCTATTTTACCCCCAGTTTAATCAAAGCAAAGACTGAATAGTTCAGCATGTCCTGGTAATTGGCATTCACGCCCTCCGAAGCCAGCGTTTTGCCCAGATTATCTTCAATCTGTTTCACCCTGAGTATTTTCATCAGAATAAGGTCTGTTAAAGAGCTGATCCGCATATCTCTCCAGGCTTCTCCATAATCATGGTTCTTGGCAAACATCAGTTCTTTCGTCGCATTTACATAGGCATCAAACAGCTCCCGGACCTTCTCCGGATCAAGCTCATAAGGATCATCCGGCCCCAGGTCAAGCTGCATCATCGCGATGACACAATAATTGACAATGCCAATATATTCGGAGGTAATGTCCTCCCCTACTTTTGATATTTTTTTTTCCTCCAGGGTACGGATCCGCTGGGCCTTGATAAAGATCTGGTCAGTGATAGAAGCCGGCCGCAATATGCGCCAGGCTGTTCCGTAATCCTTGGTTTTTTTTAAAAACAGCGATCTGCAGACCGCTATTACTGAATCGAATTCTTGCGAAGTGTTAGTTGCCAATGCAAAAAAATTATTAAGTTTAATTTCTCTAAGTTTGTACTCAAACAATGGCTAAAGATACATTTTTAAACGCAAAACGCACACTTAACGTCAAAGGCAAGCTGGTAGATCTTGCACTTCCGCGCGTCATGGGGATCCTCAACCTTACACCGGATTCTTTTTACAATGACAGCAGGGTAAGTACCGTAGACAATGCCCTGCGCAGAACAGAAGCCTTCCTGAATGAAGGAGCTGTGTTTATAGATATCGGCGCCTATTCCTCACGCCCCGGTGCAGCACAAGTAAGTCCGGAGGAGGAGCTGCAAAGACTGATCCCGGTCATAGCCGCCATCACAAAAAAGTTACCTGAAGCGCTGCTTTCCATAGATACCTTCCGGGCCAGGGTTGCATCTGAGGCAATAGCTGCAGGAGCCCACCTCATCAATGACATCTCAGCTGGCGGCATGGACGAAGCCATGTTTGAAACCATTGCAGCCCTGCAGGTTCCCTACATCATCATGCACATGAAAGGCACGCCACAGACCATGCAAAAACAGGCACAATATGAGCACCTCACCCTGGAAGTCATCGATTATTTCTCGGCGAAGATCGCCGAACTTAAAAAACTGGGTGTGCACGACGTCATCATTGACCCCGGATTTGGCTTCGCAAAGACCCTTGACCACAACTACGAACTGATGGCGCAGCTGCAGGACCTTCAGGTATTCGGGCTGCCCATTCTGACGGGTATTTCCAGAAAATCCATGATCTACAAACTCCTGGGTACAACAGCAGAAGAAGCCTTAAACGGCACAACCGTGTTGAACACCATAGCCCTGTTAAAAGGTGCATCCATTTTGCGGGTCCATGACGTCAAAGCAACCGCAGAATGCATTGCTTTAATAGAAAAGCTGCAGCAAAAATAATAATCCCTAACTTGGCACCAATGAAAGGCTTAGACTTTGATTTCGATTTTCTGCACCTGACGATCACCGATTCGGTGGACATCATTTTGGTAGCATTGCTCATCTACTACATCTACAACCTGATCAAAAACACCATTGCCGTAAACCTTTTCCTGGGGATGGTGATCATCTTAGCCATCAACTGGCTGGTCAACCTGCTCCAGATGAAACTGCTTTCCACGATCATCGATTCCTTCATGAGCGTCGGCATCATTGCATTGATTGTCATATTTCAGCCAGAGATCCGCAGGTTCCTGCTGCTCATTGGCAAAAACACCTTCCTGCAGCAGAACAAGGCCTGGTGGGGCTATCTCTTTGGCAGCAAGAACATAGAAAGAGACAACCTGATCCGCATCAAGCCCATTATCGACGCCTGCAAGAGCATGAAGAAATCAAGGACCGGGGCCCTGATGGTCTTTGTAAAATTCTACGATGACCAGCTTTTTGCCAACAGCTGTGAAGTCATGGACGCAAAAATCTCCAAGCGCCTGCTCGAAAGTATTTTCCAGAAATACAGCCCGTTGCACGATGGTGCGGTCGTCATTGCCGAAAACAAGATCAGAAGTGCAAGCTGTATCCTGCCGCTGACCGACAATGACAAGCTCCCGCCGCAATTTGGCCTGCGGCACAGGGCAGGCATTGGAATTTCTGAAACAACAGACGCGGTAGCAGTCATCATATCAGAAGAGACCGGAGAGATCGCCTATGCCAAACAGGGGCGCGTACGGATGAACGTTTCTTTTGGAGAACTGGAAAAATTACTAAATAAAGATTTTTAAACCTGCTCTTCCTGGAGTTTTTTCTGGTAAGCCGCCTTTGCTTCCAGGTCTTCCCTGGCAGACTCTCCAAAATAAATCAGACCCAAAGCCCTGCGCGATCGCGCAGAACGGTTTGCGCCCGCCTGATGTATGGTCAAAGAATGATGGACGATCAGGTCACCCGGATTGGCCGGAAAACTCAGCTCTTTTTCCAGGTCAGCCGCTGTTCCAAAATCTGTTATTCCCTGAGAAAAACCCAGCGTCTGTGTTCTGCCATGAGGCCGCATTCCTTTGAGGTGAGAACCCCTGACATATTTAACACAACCATTTTCTTCATCGGCCGGCTCCAGTGCCATCCACATGGTCACCGCAACCGAAGGATTCAGCATAAAATAATAACCATCCTGATGCGGCGGAGTTGGTTTTCCGATCAAAGGAGGTTTATTAAAATATTCCAGCGTTTTACCGGTCACCTGATCTTCCAGCAAAAACTCCGCAAGCTCCTTAAACTTGCCGGTTGATAGTTTTTCCTTAAAAAAAGCGTCATATTCCTGGATATCGATCAGTTGTTTTAGCGTAGAAGAATCCTTCTGCGGCCCCTCATAGAAAACATGTTTAAGCGGCATAGCCGGAACAACCTCCGCTATGACCCTGTCAAAGTTGCGTTTCATGGTATCCACTTCAGCAGGGCTGAGAAAACCCGGCAAAAACACGTAACCATCTTTTATAAAATTTTCTCTGAGATCTTTTGTATGTTCCATAGCTGTTTGACTAACACTAATTTAGCCAACATGTATGGACAGACATGATACATTTATACCTAATTTTTATATATTCTTAGGATTAAAGGCACCATGTTCCCTGTCATTTTTATAATTGAGGGCATCGTCCTCCTTCGACTCATCACCCTCTTCAGCTGAAGTCTTTCCCTCCCTCATTTCCTTAATGCTCAGATTTGAATCAATATTGTTCTCGCGCTTATCCTCACGACCCTTTAGTTTATCGTCTTCATGACCTGAAAATCCCGGATCAACATCATTGTTTTCAAACTCAGCGTTATTATTGTCCTGTTGCGTATTCATAATTACAAAGATTTAAATGCTTGTCACTATACAACAATCAGATCAGGCTATAGTTTGTATCATTGCGTCACATTTTAAAGATTTCTTTCAGTTTGACGTCAACATCTTTTTCATCCCCCGAATACACGAGGATTTCCCCTTCCTTATCCAGCAACACATAAAAAGGAATAACACTGATCCGGTACAACGTACCGACCCTCGCCGGCTTCAGTTTAATCGGATATTCATCGATCACCTGTATCCAGGGCATTTTCTCCACTTCCATGGCTTTTATCCAGTCATTCCACCTGCTGTCACCCGACACACCGATGATCTCAAATCCTTTGTCGTGGTACCGCTTATATACCGACTTCCAGTGCGGCACCGCATCCCTGCAGGGCTTGCACCAGCTCGACCGGAAATCCAGCAAAACGTATTTACCCCATGTTGAAGACAATGTAAAAGCCGTACTGTCTTTTCTTACCAGGCTAAAATCAGGAGCAACCTTGCCGGGCAGAAATTTTCTTCGCATCTCAGCCTCTTTGGACAAATTAAAATAGTAGACAGACCGCTTTGCATCTCCGGTAAACTTGCCGATAAGCGCATCCATTTCCTGAAGCGGGATCGAATCATTGAACTGATAATAATCAGTAAGAATATATGCCACTGCCACTGCATCCGGATGTTTGGCAATATTTTCCCTGATCCATTTGAGCTGCCATGCATAAAAAGCCTTTGCCGCAGCTTCAAACCCCGCACGTATTTTTTCCTTTTGTCCGCTGTGCGCTTCCGCCTCATATCTTTTAGCTGTTTCCGCAGCAAAAGCCCGGAACCTCAGCTGTTCCGGTTCGTTCAGAAACCGGTCATAAGCGTCCTGCGATGCGGAGCCTTTCACTTCCACTTTTTGAAGCCTCGAGCCCTTATCTTTGCCATATGCCGTGTAGTCATAGCGTTCCGCACCCGAAGTGTCGGCATTTACCGTCATTTCCCTGTTCTCTGCGAATATCAAAAAATCAATGTTGCCGGGCATAATCCTGATCCCCAGCATTTCCGGCCCGTCCAGATTTCCCTTCAGTTCAAAAACCCCCGCCCTGATCACTGCACTATCCAGTGTCCTGCAGCTTTTATTGTTGTTGTATTTCACCAGCTTCACCGTTCCGGAATCTACTCCCTTTATGGTTCCATGGATGGCATATCCATCCGGCTCTTTATGCAGACAACCCACAGACATCAGCAATACCGCCACGATCTGGGCGGTGGTCTTTAATACGCTTTTCATAGTCATTTCCTATTGCAGGGACCGGTCATGTGTTAAAACAAAGTGGCGAGTTTCGCGTCAATTTGTTTTTCTTCCCCTGAATACACCAGTATTTTCCCCTCTTTGTCCAGCAATACATAAAAAGGAATGAAGTGGGTCTGATAAAGTGTTCCCACCCTTGCCGGCATGTTTTTTACCGGGAATTCATCTATCACTTGGGTCCATGGCATTTTTTCAAAATCCATGGCTTTGGTCCAGTCGGCCCACCTGCTGTCATCCGATACACTGATGATCTCAAAGCCCTTATCATGATACTTCTGGTATACCGATTTCCAGTGCGGGATCGCTTCCCTGCAAGGCTTGCACCAGCTCGCCCAAAAATCCAGCATCACATACTTTCCCCTGGTCGAGGACAAGGTCAGCTTTGTACTGTCGCGCTTTAGCAGCGTAAAATCAGGAGCCGTTTTTCCTGGCAGCAATGCCCTTCTCATTTCGGCCTGTTTCGACAATTCAACATAATAGACCGATTTTTTGGCGTCATCTTTAAATTTCGCCAGTACAGCATCCATTTCCGTAAGCGGCATGCTGGTATTGAACATGTAATAATTATTGAACAGGTGGGCACCTGCAGCTGACCCTGGCTTTTTCGCAATATAATTGTTGATCCATTTGATCTGCCAGGCTTTACTTAGTTTTCCAATGGAGTCAAATTTTGACCGCATCTTTTCTTTCGCCTCTGCCTTTGTCTCAGCTGTATAAGCCTTATTCAGCGCTTCAAAACCTGCCTTAAATTTCAGGTTCTCAGGATCATTTTCAAACTGCTGGAAATCGGCATGCACTTCCGAGCCGGTGACAGTTACTTTTTTCAGCATTCCACCCTTGTCCATACCATAAGCCGTATAATCGTAGTGCTCTGTGCCAGTCGTATCGGCATCTACTGTTATTGCACTATTCTCCACAAAAACAGAAGACTTAAAGTTTCCGGGAGTCACCGTGATCCCCAAAATTTCCGGGACTTCCATCTTGCCTTTCAATTCAAACTTACCGTCCTTTAAAGGTACACTGTCAATGACTGTTGAGCTCCTGTCCGCATTGCCGCGGATGAGGCGGACCATACCGGAATCCACCCCTTTTATCGTTCCGCTAATGGTGAAGCCATCAGGTTTGCTGTCTTTACAGCCAATTGCGAATAAGGCCGCAGCGGCCATTATAGTGATCAGATTCTTCATCTTCTTTTATTTTGAACCGGTTGAACCTGCGTTGAACAATTCTGCCAGTTTTTTGTTCAGCATTTCTCCGCGCAGGTCTTTTGCGATGATCTTGCCCTGAGGATCAACCAGTAAAGTACTTGGGATGCCCATGATGCCATAATAAGTAGAAACTTCATTTTTCCATCCCTTGAGGTCAGACACCTGTGTCCACGGCATGTTGTCGTCCTTAATGGCCTTTTTCCAGTTCTCACCCTTATCATCCAGTGACACCCCAACTACAGTAAAGTTTTTGTCCTTATACTGATTGTAAGCCTTCAAAACATTGGGGTTTTCTGCCCTGCAGGGCCCGCACCAGCTTGCCCAAAAATCTACCAGTACATACTTTCCTTTAAAATCAGCAAACCGTACCGGTTTCCCTTCCGTGTCATTTTGGGTAAAATCAAGCATTGGCGTACCAATTGCACTTCTTTCCAGGAGCACCAGTCTTTCCGCAATGCGCTTCCCCGCCGCAGTCGCCTGTGCAGACTTGTCGAGCGTTGCATAAGCAGCCTGAACTTTATCATAAGTACCCATCATGGCCTTGTCAGCAACCAGGCTCAGGCTAAGCGAACTTTTAGGATGTGCCGCAATATATTTATCATTGCGTGATCTTCGCACATTCCTCAAACTGTCCACCTTCTCTTCCAGGGCGACCTGCGCTTCTTTGGTACCCTTTCCCCATTTTTGATACAGCGGGCTTTCCAGGTCATCCAGATCCTTCAGTGTTTTGTCGTATGCTTCGTATTCATCCTGGGATTTAGAACCGGTTACCTTCAGATCCTCAACAGCCGGCCCGCCGGTCACACTGATATTTCCCGGTTCAGCAAAAAACTGAAAGTACCGTTGAAAGAGCATAGCACCTACTTTTTGTGGTTCTGACAGGTTCGGCTTCCAGCTAAACTTCCCGTCCTTTACCTTTATGGTATCGGAAACGGACTTATCGCCCTTGTAGTAATAAAACACGACCTGTTCTTCCTTAAAACCTTTAAGTTCGCCCGATACACTCGTAATTTGAGCAGAGGCCCCCAGGCCCGTACACAGCAATGCTGCGATAATGAATTTTGTTTTTAACATGATATAGGTTTTTTATGATTATTTGTCAAATAGTTCAGCCAGTTTTTTATCCATCGCCTCATCTCCCTCGCCGCCACCGCCATAGCGGCCCACGATCATCCCCTCTTTATCAATCAGTATCTTTGTCGGCAGTGAATGAATGCCATAAGGTGCACTAATGTCCTCAGATTTATCAAATCCGGCAGCCGTACGCTTCAAGCCCCGGAGCACATGTTTCCACACACCGATCTTGTCCTGGGCCACTGCTTTTTTCCAGGCATCAGGCGCGCTGTCGTCATCAGAAACCCCTACCACTTCAAAACCTTTTTCCTTGTACTTACTGTACAGCGAAAGCAGGTGCGGGTTGCCTTTTCTGCAGGGCACACACCAGCTGGCCCAAAAATCGATCAGCACATATTTCTTCCCTTTAAAATCCGAGAGGCTCAAAGGTTCACCATTGATGTCTTTGACACTAAAGACCGAAGCAACACTCCCCGGCGATCCGCTTTCCAGCCCCTTGATCTCCTCCAATACCCCTTTCCCATAGCTGCTTTGCCTTATCCTGTCAGAAAGAACTGCATAATAACTTTTGGATTCCGCAAGTGACATGGAAGATACTTTCCACTTCAGCAAATAGGCCGACAGATAAGAATCAGGATGTGTTTTGATGAATTCCAGATCGATTTTTCCCTGCTGTTCACTGAAAGGTTCAAACTGGTCCCTTACAGCAGATGCTTTTTCTTTTAGCGCATCCAGTACCGTATCCGGTTTCTTCTCTTTTCTGGCCTGCATATAGGCCTCATTGGCCTTTTTATAGGCTGCTGAAATGGGTTTGGTCTGTGCATAGACAGGAGCTTTAAGTTTTTCCAGAGCCACATATTCGTCCTGAGTTTTAGATCCGGTAAGCTTCAGGTTTTTAAAATCTCCGGCGGTCACAGACAGCACCAGTTCCCCGGGCTCAATGAAAAAGCTCGCACTGTTAGGGTCATCCATATCCCTGCTTTTTACGGCCCCGCTGAAAAAGACCATCGCAGGCTCCCTCAACTGTCCATTAAACTCAAAAGCCCCAGCTTTTACAGACGTACTGTCCTGTACATACTTGCCTTCCGGCACCGCATAAGTAAATTTCAGCATTCCGGCAGATTGCCCTTTAATTGTTCCTTTTAATGTAAAGGGCAAAGCAGCCTCAGGCTTCACAGCAAAAAGTTCAGCCAGTTTTTTGTCCATTGCAGCATCGTCCTCCCCGCCACCGCCATAGCGGCCCACAATCACCCCCTCTTTATCAATCAGTATCTTTGTCGGCAGCGTATGAATACCATATCCCTCACCAATAGCTTCAGACTTGTCGTATCCAAGAGCCGTACGTTTCAATCCGCTCAGCACATGCTTCCAGATACCGATCTTGTCCTGATCCACGGCCTTTCTCCAGGCATCAGGAGTCGTATCGTCACTGGCCACCCCAATAATCTCGAGGCCCTGGTCCCTGTATTTATTGTACAAAGAGATCAGGTGCGGATTGCCCTTACGGCAAGGCACACACCAGCTCGCCCAGAAATCCAGCATCACATATTTTTTCCCTTTAAAATCCGACAAGCTTATTGCAGTTCCATTGATATCCTTAGCGCTAAAAGCTGCAGCTGTGCTGCCCGGCGACCCGTTCTCGAGCTTTTTGATCTCAGCAGCGATCTCTTTACCATAACTGCTCTGTTTGATCCGCTCTGTCCAGCCGTTGTAGATCAGCTTCGCTGAATCTGCAGTCAGCGAATTGAGCTTAAAACGCATCATCCATGCAGCCACATAAGAATCCGGATGAGCAGCAATAAAAGAATAATCAATTTTATCCATCCTGGCGTTGAAAGGTTCAAACTGCTCACGGATCTCCGCAGCCTTTTCATGATCCTTTTCCTTCATATAAGCATCCGTAAACGGCTGCATCTCTTTACGGACGGGTTCTTTTAGTCCGTTCAGCTCATCCTGTTCTTCCTGGCTTTTGGAACCGGTTAATTTTAGGGCCTTGAAAGCGCCCTGCTCCACCTGCAGCTTCATCTCCGCGGGCTCAATAAAGATACTGCCCAGGTTTGGATCGTCCATTTCCCTGATCTTCGGTGAACTGGCCAGCCAGGCCATTACGGGCTCTGTTACACGCCCCCTGAATACAAATGAGCCATTTTTAAGGACCGCACTGTCCTGTTTATATTTTCCGTCTGATCCGGAATAGGAAAGGTAAAGGAAGCCCTTCGGCTTTCCTTTAATTTTGCCTGTAAGGATAAAATCCTGTTTTTCTGCTTTCTGCGCAAAGCCATTGCTCAGGCCCGCCAGTATCAGGGCAGAGATTAAAATATGTTTCATAACCCTCAGTTTTTACTGTAAGTTGGATTTTGTGCCCCTATCTGCGGATTTTTGTCAAATTCGGCCTTAGGTATCGGCAAAATAAAATGGTCTTTATCAGTGATGGCTGGTTTAACGGACAACACCGTAGCCAGAGGCAGTCTCAGCAGTGCCGACCATTCCTGCCCGTCTTCAAAAGAAAGGTTCCTTGCCGTTTCATTGTAGATCTGTCTCAGCATGGCATCTGGTGTAATCGCAGCAGTTATCGGGCTGAAGTCGGTAACACCAGCGTGTTCCTGTACCGTTTTAAGTAATGCCCTGGCCGCATTGATGTCGCCACCCGAACGCACCATTCCCTCCGCCTCCAACAAGTACATCTCAGTGAGCCTGATGGCATAAGACACCTCAACCTTAGATCCCGCATACTTCGTAATACCTATGCTTCCGCCGACATTCCCAATCAGCCAGTCCTTCCGCGGATCATTTGCAACCAGGTTTTTCAATGCATCCGTAGCCAGGTAACCGGCATTGCCATTGTAAAAATACACATCGTTCTTGGTCACCTGGTTCGGCTTCGGCGTAATTCCAAAAAGCACTTCTTTGCTGTCCAGTCCTTTGCCGCTGAAAATATCCTTCACACTGGCTTCCAGCTGATAAGGCGAGTTCTGGATGATGTCTTTTGTAAGTGCAACCACCTGGGCGTAATCACCAGCAGTGCCACGGACCATCAGCACCCTCGCCTTCAAAGCCTTTGCAACCCATTTGTTGGAATAATAGCTTACGCTCGAAGAAGGAGCACCGGCAATGCCCTCATCCAGATCAGCCAAAATGAAATCATAACTTTCCTTCACAGCGCTTCTTGGCAGAGAAATGTTATTGGTCGTTACAAATTCCTTGCGGATCAGCAGTCCATAAGGACTGTTCACATCATAAAACTGGGTGAAATACCGCAGCAGATTCTGATGTCCATAGGCCCTCAATATCCTGGCCTCTGCAATGATCTCTGCTTTCCTGGTCCCGGTAAATTTACCATTATCAAGTACAGCAACCTGTTCGATCACCCCGTTAGCCGCGTTGATCAGTGCATAACTGCCAGCCCACATTGCCGCTACACCATAATCATCAGCAGTAACCCGCGAATTCTCATCAAAAGAGCCGCCCCCGGAAGGATAGGTAAGGTAGCCGGCCAGCCAGGTTGCATTGATCTCATGGACCTGGGCCCACATCACACTGGGCGTACCCCTGTCGTCGCCCCCTTCGGCAAAACGCAGATAAACTCCGTTCAAAGCTACTTCGGCACTTTTTTGGTCTATGATTGCATTGCCCTCCACCTTAGACTGGGTTGGAAGCGCGTTGAGTTCCTTCTTGCAGGACAACTGTGCTCCTGCCGCAGCAACACACAATATATATAAGAATAATTTCTTCATGATCTAAGTTTTAATAGTTAAAATCCTAAACGAACGCCAAATGTGTATGACTTTACTGTCGGATATGTGCTCACATCCCTTCCCCCGCCAATCACACTGCTTGGATCGTCACTTACCTCAGGATCCGGCCCCGGATATCTGGTAACAGTAAACACATTTGTTCCGGTAGCATACACGCTCAGGCTGCTGATCTTCAGTTTCTGTGCTAGCTTCGCAGGCAAGGCATACGATAAGGAAAGCGACTTCAGTTTCAGGTAAGAAGCGTCGTAGATGTTTTCATCTGTCAGGAAGGAAGTTTCGTTAAAAAGGTAACGTGGTCTCTTCGAATCCGGTTGCTCAGGAGTATAATGGTCAAGCACCCGCACACCCCTGTTGGTCAGACTGTTTACATTCATGTCGGCCACATCTTTTTGATACATCAGTTTGCCGCCATAAGCAAAGGTAAACAGAGAAGTCAGGCTAAAACGTTCATAGGAGAAAATGTTGGTATAGCCACCAAAGAACTTAGGTGTGGCCCTGCCGATGATTTCCTGTTTCCAAAGCCCGGTTTCATCAAGTGCATAAGACATATCGCCAACGTTTACCAATGGCTGGAAATAGATGTAATAAGCAAAGGCTTTTTTGTAAGCATCAACTTCCTCCTGTGTTTTCAATAATCCTGCAGAAACACGGCCGTACAGGAGGCCCAGCGGCTGGCCCTCCTGTACAATGCTCGTACCGAGATTCAGCGTATTTCTATCGTTAGGGTTAGAGAACGGGCCGCCATCAATATTCAGCACCTTGGAGATGTTCCTGGAAATATTAATTGCGCCGTTCCAGCTAAATTTCTCACCGCGGATGAAATCACCATGCAGGTCGAGTTCCAGACCACGATTCCTGATCTTCGCAATGTTATAAATGACGCTGGTATATGACGAGCTTGGCGCCGGTGTCAGGTTGAGCAGCGCTCCGTCGGTGATCTTGTTGTAATAGCCAAAAGTTCCGCCCAATCTGCCTTTAAAAAAAGTAAAGTCCAGTCCCAGATCCTGTTGTGTTGTCGATTCCCACTTGATGTTCGCGTTGCCCAGCTGTGAGGGTACCAGCGCATTTGTTCCGGCATAAGAGTCAGGAGAATACAAGGTGCGCCACAAATGGTCACCAATGTTCTGCGTTCCTGTTCGTCCTGCACTCGCCCTGATCTTGATCTCATCGATCCAGCCGACCTCTTTTAGGAAGTTTTCCTGGGAAATCCTCCAGGCGATTGCCCCGGAAGGAAAATAACCTACATGATTCTCCGGAGAGAACTTGGACGAAGCATCAGATCTTCCGGTGAAGGTCAGCAGGTATTTATCCCTGAATACATAATTGGCCCGCAGATAAAAGGAAAGCAATGAGTTCTGGCTAGCGGGATTAGCTCCCCTTACTGCAACTGCAGTTGCCGCAGAGCTCAGGTTGTTTAAATAGCTGTCATCAGGAAACCCGCGGCCCGTGGCAGAGAAAAAATCCATTTTATTGTTTTCCCATGAAGTACCTGCCAGTACATTCAAACGGTGGTCTTCATTAAATTCTTTGTTCCAGGTCAGCGTGTTTTCAATAAAAGTACTGAGTGTACTGGAGTTGGATTGCGAACCCAATCCGCCCTGCGAGCTCTCCCTGCCATAAAAGCCACCGATCTCCACATAGCTCGGCGTATAATTGAGCTGGTTATAAGCGCTGTGATTTACCGACACTGTACTTTTAAATTTCAGGTCTTTTAAAATGTCGTACTCAGCAGACAAAGATCCCATCAGGGTATAATCCTTAGCCTTGTTAGTTACAGTGGTCAGCGCCAGCGGATTTTGATAACCCCTGTAATCCGAACTCAGGGCCCCCAGTGCGGAATAACTCCCGTCTTCGTTAAAAGGCGCGAATGTTGGCGGCGCGGTCAGCGCCTGTCCGTATGCCCCGTCCGTCACATTTGTTTGGGTAAAACCATAGTTCAGGTTGGTGATCACCCTGAACCTGTTGCTGATCTCATTGTCCAGGCTGATCTTACCCGAGATCCTGTTGAAGTCCGTACCGATGATGGTCCCGTCCTGTTTGGTATAATTTAAGGAAGTATAATAGCGTGAGCCTGCACCCCCGCCGTTAACGGCGATGTCTGCATTCTGGCTAAACCCTGTTCTCAGGATCTGATCAAGCCAGTCTGTATCCGCGTTTCCGAAAAAAGAAGCATCGTTTATAATGCCCAGCGCCTGTATTGCCGCAGATGTGGTCAGGCTCAGGTTCAGGCGTTTACGCTCATTGATATAATTGGTTGCCGCTTCTTTTAGGGTCGACTTGTATTGCTCAGCGTTCAGCACCTGTTCTTTGATCGGCTTGTTAAAGCCCGCATAATAATTTACATTCAGCTGAGGCTTGCTGTTTTGCCTGCCCTTTTTCGTGGTAATGATCACCACCCCGTTGGCCGCCTTCGAACCATAGATCGCAGTGGCAGAAGCATCTTTTAAGATGTCGATACTTTCAATATCCGAAATGTTCAGGCCCGCAAGGTTATTCAGCCCTCTGGCAAATGAACCCGCAATACTATTGTTAAAGTCTTCCCCATAATTGGCTGCCTCAATCGGGTTCACAATATCCGATTGCGCATTGATAAAGCTGTTGCTCACTACAGTAGGTATTCCGTCTATCACGTACAGCGGGTCGTTGGTACCCAGTAATGAGGCGCCACCGCGGATCCTGATCCGCACCGCACCGCCCGGAGAACCATCGGCTTTGATCACCTGGACACCGGAGGCTTTGCCCGACAGGGCGTCATCAACACTCATGAATGGCATGTCTTTAATTTCGCTGGTCTTTACTGAGGAAACCGACCCGGTCAGGTCCTTTCTCCTGGTACTGCCGTAGCCCACCACAACCAGGTCGTTCAGTCTGTTTACATCAGCATCCAGGGTGATCAGCATCATTCCAGCAGTGGCGGGCACTTCCTTAGTTGCATAACCTACATAAGACACAACCAGTATAGAACCAATTTCAGGCACATTGATTGAAAAAGCACCTTCTTTATTGGTCACTACTGTTTTGTCCGAACCTTTTACTTTGATGCTGGCCAGGTATACCGGTTTATCTTCCGCATCCCTGACCATTCCCCGGATCATCACCTCAGCCCGCTGCGATACAGCAGGCAAGGATGTTCTTTCCTTTTCTTTGACCAGAATGGTCTTGTCCAGGATCTTATAGGTAAAGGGCTGTCCACCAAAGATCTGGTCCAGCACCACCGTAATGGGCGCGTTGATCAGACTGAGTGTTACCCGGTTGGATTTCTCCAGCAGCTGCGAATCGTACAGCAATTGAAAGCCGGTCTGCTTCCTGATCAGTTGTAATATTTTTTTAAGCGGAGCGTTCGTTTCAGAGAGTGTTATGCCTTGTGAGTATCCTGCCGCTGATACATGAAGACAGCAGACAGTGATGAGTATCGTGGTTAGTTTCATAATTAAAATCAGTTTAGATTTTAAATAGTCTGAATGCCCGGCCAAATTGTTATCGCCTTGGGATTCCTTGCATAGAATCTTGAAATTCATACATTTGTAAAGTTAAGGTTGGTTCAGTTGATTGATTGCTAATTGATTGCTGTGGTGTGCCTTAATAGAACCGTCTGCGTTCCCGCGCAGCCGGTTTATTTTTTTTATGGCGTGTATAAATGTTACATAGGCTATTCGTTTATAATTTTTATGTTGTTGTGCTCTACTTTAAATTTGATGCGTCCGGTCTCTTCCAGCATTTTCAGCACTTTGGAAAGATTGACATCCCTTGAAATAAAACCGGTAAAAAAACGATCAGCAGGCACATTGCTGTAATCGATATCTACGTTATACCAGCGTGCCAGCTGCTTCATGATGTTAGGCAGATCCGTATCGTTAAACAGGAAGTTCCCATCCTTCCAGGCCGTGACCATTTCCACATCCGCATCTTCCACACCGATCCGCTGTCCCAGCGTACACTGCTGTCCCGGCTTGATCACCACAAAGTCCCTGTTTCCTTTTTCCGATCTCGATCCCAAACGGCGTACCAGTACAGCACCCTGCAGCAGCGTTGTCCGGGTAGCAGGCTCATCCGGATAACTGTTGATGTTGAAATGCGTTCCCAGTACCAGCACATCCTGCTTTTCGGTCTTTACAATAAATGGAAGCTTCTTATTGTGGCTTACTTCAAAATAGGCCTCCCCAACAAGTTCGACCCTTCGTTCCTTTAAATTGGCAAAAGAAGCCGGGAACTTTAAAGAGGATGCTGCATTCAGCCATACTTTGGTGCCATCCGGCAGATTGATCTGGTACTGTCCGCCCATTGGCGTAGACACCGTATTATATATCCCGCCTGCCTGCGCCGGATCACCCGGGTCAGATGATTCCATAACCGTATACACCAGCTGCCCGTCTTTTGTTTTTTTAACCGAGATTCCGCTCTCCTGCGCCAGCTCACCGTTTAGCGCGTCAGTCAAAGCAATCCGGGTACCGTTGCCCAGTGTAAGCACCGCCTTGTTGCCGCCCGGAGCCACATCATGACTGGCCAGGTCAGCTTCCATGCTGCGTTGGGTGTTCAGGTAAAATACCAGTCCGGCAGAAAGCAGCAGTAATACGGCCGCTGCCGAAGCCATCCGCAAATGTCTTTTCCAGAAAGGAATAACGACCGCAGGTCTGATCTGCTGATGGATCCTCTGTTTCAGCCTGGCAGATACACGGCCCTGGTCACCCATCTCCTGCTCGTCCCACATTTCGCCTGCCTGCTGGTAAGCCGCATAATAACGGTTATACAGTGCAACCTCGGTATCCGATGCCTCACCGTCACTTACTTTTCTGACCAGATCACGAAATTCTTCTTTATTCATTTTATGGCTTTATATCAGTAAGGCACTTATCAAAGCCCCGGCACCCACGCCAAATGAAAATAAATTTAAGACTTCTGTTTTTACAACAGACTTACGAAGACAGAAAGCTTCCCCAGATTGAGTTTTAACCTTTTCAGCGCCTTATTAATTTGATTTTCTACTGTTTTTTCAGTGATCCCCAGGTATTCTGCAATTTCCTTATTGCTCATGTGCTGATTTCTGCTCAAATTGAATACTTCCTGGCAGCGTTCGGGCAGCTCCAGCACAAATTGAGCAATCATTTCCTTCAGTTCCTTTAATTCCAGAGCCTCATCCGGAAAATCAGCATCCAGTTCAATCTTCGGGATCCTGTCGTAAAAAGACTCCCTGACCTTCCCGTTGCGGATGTAATTGGCCACCTTATATTTCACGGCAACCAGCAGATAAGCCTTTACAGACCTGAAGGAAATGTCTGCACGGTGCTCCCAAAACCAGACAAAAACATCCTGGATCACATCCATGCAGGCATCTTCATCCCTTAAAACATTAAAAGCGGCACGGTACAACAAAGACCAGTACCGCTCGTATATTTCATTGAACGCAGCATCGTCGCCGGCCAAAAGTGCCATCAATTCATTGTCGCTGAGCCTGCTGTAAGCAATCATTTGTTTGTCCCCTGACCGTAAAGCTAAGGAATATTTTAACGGCAAGCAAAATGCCTACTAATTTAGTATACTATAAAGCGCTTTAATGTAAAAACAAAATCTTTCTGCCATCAGCATCAGCGCTTCAATGCGCTCCTGCTGCTCAGCACCCCGGTAACCACGACCATTGCGGAGATGACCAGGAAAAACAAAATTACCGGCCATACAGGCGGGTTAAAGCTTGCTGCAAAGACAAACTTAGCCAGCGCCCAGCTGCCACCCAGCGCAAGCAGCATCCCTGCCCCTGTAGCCACTACTGCCAAAAACAGGTATTCTACCGCAGTGATCACCAGAATCTGGTTCCGGCTGGCACCCAATGTGCGCAGCAGCAAACTTTCCTGCAGCCGCTGTGCCTTGCTGGTCAGTACCGAAGAGATCAAAACGATCCAGCCCGTCAGCATGCTAAATGCCGCCATAAACCGGATCACAAAACTGATCTTCGACAGCAGCTCATCCAATACCTTCAGGATCAGCTTCAGGTCCAGCACCGAAACATTGGGAAAACTACGGACTACGGCACCCTGGTATTTTGCGGAGGCCTCATCGCCCGAAACCCTGGTCATCAATACATGAAACTGCGGAGCTTCCTCGAGCACACCCTTCGGGAACACCACCCTGAAATTGGTCTGCATCCGGCTCCAGTTGACCTCCCTGATGCTCCCCAGTACCGTCGGGATCAGCATGCCCTGTACATTAAACACGATCTTGTCCCCGATCTCCGCACGGATTCCCCTTGCATAATTTTCTTCCAGGGACACGTATACAATTCCATCCCTGCCTACCTTACCATGCCATTTTCCTTTGATTACCTTTTCCGCAGCAGTCAGCGTATCCTGGAAAGTAACCCGCAGTTCGCCCCTGAAAGCCCGCTGGGAAGGTTCGCCCCTGCCCATTCCGCTGCCCGGCCGGCTCTGAGGCCCCTGGTCTGCATCTGCCTTCTTCGGTTCCTGATTTGCAGCACTATCCGCCGCAGCAAGATCAGCGGCCGTCCTGCCGTTCATCTCTTCAATCCGTACCGTAATGATCGGCACCTGGTTCATGACCGGCAGGTGATGTGCCCTGGTGAGCTGCGCAATGCCCTCTTTTTGCTCAGGCTGAATGTCAAATAATACCATATTTGGCTGGTTTGCCCCCGATGATATGGTGACCCGGTTGATCAAAATGCCTTGCACAAAAAACAAAGTAGCGATGAACAAGGTCGACAGTCCTATAGCTACCGTCAGCACCATAGTCTGGTTGTTTGGCCGGTAAAGATTGGCGAAACCCTGTCTCCACAAATAGCTCACAGCATCCGGCAGCGCTCCGCGCAATAACCACATCAGCAATTTGGACACTGCAAACAACAGTAAAAAAGCAAGTAACACACCTCCGGTAAACATCGATGCCTCCATCCAGCCGCCCATCTGCAGCCAGGCAAAGCCCAGTACAAAAAGCACGATGAACAGATATACCAGCCATTTCAGCGGATCAGCGGCTCCCGCCGAACGTTCAAAAGACCTCCTCAATGCATTCAAAGGCGAAATACGCCGTACCGCCAATAAAGAAGGCAAAGCAAACAATATGGCAATCACCAAACCCAAAACAAGGCCCTGCCCTATCGCCGGCCAGGAAACCTGCATGGTCAGTTCCACAGGTATAAAGTCTTTCAATACAGCGGGCAGCACAAACTGGACGGCTGTCCCCAGGAAACTGCCGATCACCGCACCGATTAAGCCGATAAAAGCGATCTGGATCAGGAAGATCAAAAAAGCCTCCGAAGCTTTTACGCCCAGACAGCGCAGCGTCGCAATGCTGTTCAGCTTCTCCCCGATGTACACATGAATGGCACTGCCCACACCGATACAACCGAGCAGCAGGGCAATAAAACCAGACAGTGACAAAAACCGGTTCACGTCCCGGAAAGACCGCCCGGTATCCGCTTTCCTGCTTTCCACAGTCTCCGTATCCAGGCCTTCCTTGTCCACCACAGGCTGTATCTTTTTCAATACCCGGTCCACCTGCGAAGGGTTCTTATACTTGAAATAATATTTATACTGGATGCGGCTGCCGATTTTGGTCAGCCCGGTCGCTTCCAGGTATTTTAACGGAATATACACAATGGGAGCCACCGTAGATGACAAGCCCGTCTGCCCCGGTGCTTTGTCCAGCGCCCCAGCGATTTCGAAGGTCAGCGCCCCCACTTTAATAGAATCGCCTGCCTTTGCATTGTACTGGAGCATCACCGTCCTGTCGACCAAAGCCCTCCTTTCGTTCCTGAATCGGGAAGCCGCGGCAGCAGGCGTAGTTTCTATCACACCATAATACGGATATCCTCCCTCCAGCGCCCGCACCTGCACCAGCCGGCTGCCCTGGTTTTTTACAAAATACAGCATCGAAGCAAAACTCCGCTCCGAAGAACGCTCGTCACCCAGTGTGTCCAGCATGGCCTGTGCTTTTTTACTGACTGGTTTTCTCGTATCCAGGATCAGGTCCGCACCCGTCAGTTCTTTGGCCTGGTTGTCAATGTCCCGCAATAAATTGTCCTTGAAAGCATAAACCGCCACCAAAGCCGCAATGCCCACCACAATGGCTGAGATGAACAGCAGCAAGCGAGACCTGCTGCGGCGGCTGTCGCGCCAGGCCATTTTAAACAACCAGCCTATATCTGCCGATCTGCCGTTCAGTACCCTAAACTCCTGCATAAGTATCCGCTATAACCGCCCCGCTTTTTAATTTGATGATCCTCGAGGTCCTGGAAGCCAGGTCCATATCGTGCGTCACGATGATCAGTGTCGTGCCGGCCTCCCGGTTGAGATCAAACAGCATCTTCTCTATCCTTTCCCCGGTTTCACCATCCAGGTTTCCCGTAGGCTCATCGGCAAAAAGCACCGCCGGGCGGTTGGAAAAAGCACGTGCCAGTGACACCCGCTGCTGCTCCCCGCCCGACAACTGGACCGGGTAATGGTGCGAGCGGTCTGCCAGACCCACCTTGTCCAGGAGTTCCATAGCCCTCGCTTTTACCTCTTTTTGTTTGCGCAGCTCCATCGGCACCATCACATTTTCCAGTGCGGTCAGCGTAGGCATGAGCTGGAAGTTTTGGAAAATAAAGCCCACGTACAGGTTCCGTACCGCAGCACGCTCATCTTCCGTCAGGCCATCCAGTTTGATGTTGTTGAGTGCCACACTCCCTGAACTTGCCTGGTCGAGACCAGCACAAATGCCCAGCAAGGTAGTCTTGCCGCTGCCCGAAGGACCTGTAATGGCTACCGTGGTCCCTTTCTCAATCGAAAAATCAATTTCTTTCAATACCAAAAGCTCCTTTCCGGCGCTTTTATAAATTTTACTGACTTGCTGGACTTCAAGGATGGTTTCGGCGGACATAGAAAAAAAGATTTTAAACTTAACGCTGGATTTACCTGTTAAATATACAAGGTTCAACAAGTATTCCCTACTTTAGACCTACAGATTGCAGCTATGTTACGAATGAAGATAATGCCACTATTGATCCTTGCAGCCATTATTTCGGGTTGCGGCAATGAACAGAAAAAAGGTGCCGAAAGCGGGAAACTGGCCGCAAACCCTGACACAGCCGCCGCTGAAGGCACAGCAGCAGGTGCAAAACAGCAAAATATCCTGTTTTTCGGGACCAGCCTTACCGCCGGTTACGGCGTGGACCCGACTGAAGCCTACCCCGCACTCATTCAGAAAAAAATCGATTCTTTACACCTGCATTACAAAGTGATCAATGGCGGACTGAGCGGCGAAACCTCTGCCGCCGGAAAAAACAGGATCGGCTGGCTGCTGAAACAGCCCATAAGCATCTTTGTGCTGGAGCTCGGCGCCAATGACGGCCTGCGAGGCCTTCCTCTTGCAGAAACCAGGGCCAATCTGCAGGCGGTGATCGACAAGGTCAAAAAGAAATACCCGAAAGCCCAAATGGTGATGCTCGGTATGCAGATGCCGCCAAACCTCGGCGCTGCCTATACCGCAGAATTTAAAGCCCTGTTCAGCGACCTGGCCGGCAAAAACAACATGACCTATGTTCCATTTCTACTGGATGGCGTTGGCGGTGTAAGCAAACTCAACCAGCAGGACGGCATCCACCCAACCGCCGAAGGTCATCAGATCCTCGCGCAAAATGTCTGGTTGAAACTGCAGGGAATTTTATAACAGCAGATTTTTCCGTATTTACAGTTTGAGCGTCCCTTAAATCTTAATTTTTAGAGGATTAATCAATTTCTTAACCAGCTTTTAAACATCCTGCGAGATTAGGTGTTATGATTAAAACGAAGAACAGGTTCATGAACATAACCTTTTCTTTGAAAATGAAATCTAGCCTTATCAAAATGAAACCATCATTCCTTTTCCTTGCAGCAATACCCTGCATACTGGCCTGCAACAGCAATTCCAAAGATGAAGCATCGGCCACCGATACAGTCACTATGGATACCACAGCAACCGGCTCCATTGCCCTCCCCGCACCAGATACCAATGCCGCAATGACCAAATTCAGCAAAGTGATCGGCTGGCCTGAAGGCAAAACCCCAACCGCACCTGATGGCTTTACCGTCAGCAAATATGCCAGCAATTTTAAAAGCCCCCGCAATATCTATGTAGCCCCCAATGGGGATATTTTCGTCGTACTGAGCAATTCTGAACGTTCCCTCAAAGAAAAAGTTGTCGGTGCCATCACCGGCAAGACCAAAGCAGAAGTAACGGGCGAAAGTGCCAACACCGTCGTCCTCCTCCGGGATGCCAACAAAGACGGCGTAGCCGAATTACAGACCAATTTCCTCGGCGGTCTGAACCAGCCTTACGGCGTACTGATCATTGGTGATTCCTTTTACGTAGCCAATACCGACGGACTTTGGAAATATCCTTATAAAACCGGCGATACCAAAATCACCGCTTCCGGCACCAAAATTCTTGAACTGCCCGCAGGCGGCTACAACAACCATTGGACCCGCAACCTGATCGCCAACGCAGACAACTCCAAAATCTATATATCCGTGGGATCGGGCAGCAATGCCGGCGAGAACGGCATGGAAAACGAGATCCGCAGGGCGGCTATCCTGACCGTAAATCCAGACGGCACCGGTGAAACGATCTACGCCAGCGGACTCAGAAATCCGGTAGGCATGGACTGGGCGCCAGCCTCAGATGTATTATGGACCTCAGTAAACGAGCGTGACGGCCTTGGCGACGACCTGGTTCCCGACTACATCACCAGCGTTAAAAAAGGCGGCTTTTACGGCTGGCCATATTCTTATTTCGGCAAGAACGAAGACCCCAGACTAAAAGGACAAAAACCTGACCTGGTCGCTGAGGCCATCGTGCCGGACGTGGCCGTTGGTGCACATACCGCATCTCTGGGCCTGGCCTTTTACAAAGGCACTAAATTTCCTGAAGAATACCGCAGTGGCGCCTTCATCGGGCAGCACGGTTCCTGGAACAGGTCTGCATTGGCGGGTTATAAAGTAGCTTTCGTGCCCTTCAAAAATGGCAAACCCAGCGGGGTGCCCGAAGATTTTCTGACCGGCTTCATCGCCAATGAAGAGAAAGGTGAAGTATACGGCAGACCGGTCGATGTCGCCATAGCACCCGACGGGGCGCTACTGGTTGCGGATGATGTGAGCAGTACGGTATGGAGGGTAGCGGCGAAATAACGGGGAAATTAGAATAACCTTAATCTGTTTGACATTAATATGCAAATGACACTCGCTAGAAGATAGGGTAAAAACACAACTGCAAACAGGTTAAACTGCACATGCAGGTCGATATACACCTCCGGAAGGCTTTTATTATTGCTTTTCAGTAAATAAATCACCACTGGAAATAATGCATATACGGTCAGGGTCGTAATGATCAATAAAGCACTGTTCCCTTTAACCTTAACCAGAGTAGAGATTACTATTCCAACAAAAGGAAAAAAAACGAGGATGCAAACTGCCCTTAAGATAACAGAGGTTATGATCACGCTGCCAGCGTTGTGCTGAATAAAATTTATAACCAGATTTATAAAAAAATCAACACCGATTAAAAATAAGGTATATATGGCCAGTTTCTTTAGCATTTCTTAATCTCCCCCGCAGCCCCCGCATCCGCCACCATCCCCGCCCCCACAGGAGCTGGAACAGCCTGAACTGCAGGAAGAACCGGAGCCAGCATCCGGATTTCGTTCCGCATAACTATGCAAAGGCACAAAAGCTGCGACAAAAACGGCGGCTCCCATTGAAAAATAATTCCACTCCCAGTCATGATCAACAGGTCTCTCAGCAAGGATGTTTTCCTGATAATACTCTGGTAAGGTTGTTGAGCCGATCAATACTTTTAACTTGTATAAATGCCTTATCCCAAGAACAATGTAAATGATAACGATGAAAATGATGAAGACAACAGGCTTGTCTCTTATGATACCAGTCGCAACTCTGACGAGCCCCAGCATCAGCACAAGCGAAAGCACAGTAAAATTAACCGCAAAAAGACGAATAAAATATACAGACCTGCTGAAATACTTTTTAAAAGCTTCCATGGCGCGCTCTGTTTTATGAAAAGCGGGTTTTAACACCAATCGCTTAAATAATACCGGATATTCCGTACTTACTTCCTCCCCGATGGTCTCCATGACGCAAAACTCAACCGGGCCATTGATGGCCGAAAAATCTTTTACAGCCAGTTTCCCTTCCGGACTTATTGAAATCTTTTGCTCCGCAACCATGTTATTAACTACCCCATGAACAACATCTGAGAGCTCGCTCCTTTTAAGATATACCAGTTCAAGTGCAGACAAATTGAACAGAAACGACGACTTGTCAAATCCGTTGACCAGGGCTGTTAATCTTGACCTGTTATAACGCCGCAGCACAATAAGACTACAAAATAGGATTGCCATATAGCCCATTGAAAAATAGGGATTCTGAATATGAATATACAGCGGGCGAAGAAGGAAGTAAAGTGCAAAGACAGCGGGTATCAGCGGCAACACTCCTAAGCTCAGCAGTTTCCAAACCGTAAGGGCGGACTTCTTTAGCATTAAAGGCTCATAGATATCCGAAAACTCCCAGAACTCTGCAGGCTGTGAGCCAAAGTTTTCAGCGTAAAGCCTCTGTGTCCTGTCCTTTGCCAGCTTAAATTTAGAAGATTCATTTTTGTTATGGGTTGAAGGAATATGCGCGATCTTCTTTCCAAGAAGTGTACAAAATGCATCATAAGACTGACTAAAAATCAAATGCTGGTGCCAGACGACATCTACAATCTCCGAAGGTGATACCATAAATTCTGAGGTTGCAGCCAGATACATAAACTTCTTGTACTCTAGAATTGCACCTTTTGCAAAATTGACTGTCCAGCCATTCTCATGTTCAAGCCTCGTAGAAAAACCATACTCACTCACCGGATGATCGAGATCAAAATCAACAATACTATTCCAGAGCGCTGTGTTCATTTATGCCATTTTTGACTGCATTAAATTAGTAATTATTTCAGACATCCGCTCCACTCTTTCTAAATAAACCAAAAAGGGAAATAATTTAACATAATGTTTTAATATTAATTCTCTTCTCATTTAATCATATTTTGCTTTATTTAAAAAGCATTATTAATAAATAATGCTTTTTAAATAAAGCAATTTTTAGTATTTTTGTTAAAAATAATAAGCAATATGGAAGGCCTGTTCGAAAAATCTTATCAAAAATTATTACGAGTGCCGACAGAGTTTAAAAGATACCTGGCAGACGAAATTGATTGGAGCAGCCGGCTGATCGGCATAAAAGGTGCCCGGGGAGCGGGAAAAACAACTTTAATGCTACAGTATGCGAAATTACACTTGCCTCAAGGCAAAGAAACTTTGTATACCAGTTTAGATAGTCTATATTTTACAGACCATACATTGGTTGATCTCGCTGATCAATTTGTCATGCAGGGCGGTAAATTTCTTTTGTTGGACGAAGTACACCGGTATGCAAACTGGTCTCAGGAAATTAAAAACATTTATGATGACCAGCCGGACCTGAAGATCATCTTCACAGGCTCTTCAATTATGCACATCAATAAGGCCAAAGGCGATCTGAGCAGACGGGCGGTTATGTATGAACTCGCCGGACTTTCATTCCGGGAATACCTCAACTTCACACAGGGCACTACCCTTAAAGCGATAAACTTTAACGATTTGATGAGTACGCATACCTCGATAGCAATGGATATGATAGCAACTATGCGTCCTTACGAACATTTTGACAATTACCTCAAATACGGCCATTATCCATATTTTTTGGAGAATATCGGTTTATATCCCCAAAAACTCGCTGAAACTATATCACTTGCCATCAACATTGACCTGCCTGCTTTTCATGACATCAGCTATAAGAGTATAGAAAAGATCCGTTTGTTGTTGCACATCATCGCAGAGTCTGTTCCCTTTAAACCCAACATTTCAAAACTAAGTGAGCGCATCGACCTTAGCCGCAACAATCTTGTTCTGTACATCAAATATCTGGAAGACATAAGGATCATAAGGGGCCTGTATCCGGATACCAAAGGAATCGGTCTGCTGCAAAAACCCGAAAAGATTTACCTGCACCATCCAAACCTGCAGTACGCGCTGGCCAATGAACAAAGTAATGTTGGCAATATGCGTGAAAGCTTCTTTATTAATCAAATTGGCAAACTTGGTCCCGTTACGTACACAGCTGAAGGTGATTTTTCATTCAAAAATTATATTTTTGAAATTGGCGGAAAAAATAAAACAAACAAGCAGATAAAGCATATTGAGAATTCTTTTGTGGCTGCGGATGAGATTGAGATAGGCCACAATCATAAAATTCCATTATGGATGTTCGGCTTCCTCTACTAAAGCGGAAACCTTTCCTGCTTATCTTTTTTATTCCAATCCAAAACCACATCAGGAAACATTTTTATTAAAAAGATGATTTTAGTGCGCTTGTTAATATACTTTTTCTCCAAATCTCCTTATCTTTAATCAACCGTAAATAACTCCTAAATTATTCTTGTTTGACACCCGGCTGTACCCGGCTTTGTACTCGTTCGCACTGAGTGCACAGTGAGTGCACCCTGAGTCCACGGTGAGTGCACCTTTTTTCGGTAAAAAGGTGCACTCAGTATGCATTCACAGAACTGTGACGCTTCACTCAGTAAAACCGGATAGAAACCTGAATAAAACCCGGAGTTATTTACGAACTAACTTATATAAAAAAACTATGGGCAAATTCGATGGAAAACACATCAGGGGATTGGTGGGTCCTCTTGTCCTCAAACGAGGCACTAAAAATGGGGACATCATTCAAACAAAACCTGCAAAGGTAAAACAAACTAAAGCTACAAAAGTTGCCGGAAAATCATTTGGTCAGGGCAGCACATTAGCAGGGGTCATCAGACATGATTTAAGGCAAATTACCCTGAAAAACTACGACGGCGACATGGTCAATGATTTTGCCAGCCCGATTCGTGATGTGCTAAAACAATGTTTCAATAAAGAAACCGGGCAATATTCCTTTGAGGAAGACAGCTTTGCCCGTCTATCGGGTTTTGAATTCAATCCAAAATCATTATTGATCAACAGCCTTTTGGCCACGCCTGAAATGACCCTAACCGGGAATTTACTTAAAATTAGCCTGCCGGAATTTGAAGTTCCGGAAAAGTTCAAATTCCCCCAGGGGAGCAATGTCTGCGCACTTACCGTTGGGTTATCGATGATTGCGCTGCATGCAGGGCTAAATATAAATGTCCCTGCCGAGACCATGGAGATCACTATGGAAGAACATACTGTTCCGCCAAGTGAATTTGAATTTGAGGTAAGTGAAGGCTGCCTGTGTGTGACGGCCATTGCGCTGAAATACTATTACCTGTATGAAGGCATCAAAACAGTTTATAACTCGAAAGCTTTTCATCCCGCAGCGATATGCGGGGCCATCATTACCCCCGGAACCTTTATCGTGCCGCCGCATTCTATCAAAATTGGAAATAAGACAATTATGACAAACTGGAGAACAGCAGGCAAGATAAAACTATCTGCGGCAGAATGAAACAAAAAAAGAGGAACCTTCCAATTGGAAAGCTCCTCTTTTTAAGATTTTACGATAAAGTAAACCCGACTAGCAATACTGCTCAAACGCACCGATCAAACTGTCAGCGATCATTTGTGCCGGACGGCCTTCAATCTGGTGACGCTCGATCATGTGTACCAGCTTGCCGTCTTTAAACAAAGCCATTGATGGTGATGAAGGCGGGAAAGGAATCATATAACCTCTTGCCCGGTCTACCGCATCTTTTTCCATACCTGCGAAAACGGTCACCAGTTTATCCGGATGTTTTTCGTTTGCTGCTGCCAGCCTTGCTGCCGGACGTGCGTTTGCTGCTGCACAACCGCATACTGAGTTTACGACTACAAAAACAGTTCCCTCACCAGTGATGGCCTGATCAACTTCCTCCGCTGTTTTCAATTCCTCAAAACCTACTTTGGTCAGTTCTGCACGCATTGGCTCAACTAAATATTCTGGATACATATGTTTAATATTTTATATTTTTTCCTCTATGAGTGTACAAAGGTACTGTACCCGTAACTAGCATCAAAGCATTGGCGGTAAGACAAATATAGTTTTGACCTTTAAATTACTTTGCAAAGCAGCGGAAAACAGGAACTCATTTCCTCCGGGCCCTTATTTTTTTGCTTTATTTTTCTTTCCAAACTGTCTTGGGTAGTAGGAGATCGTGGTCATAAAATATTGTTTCAGCACATTTTGGGTACCTATGGTAAAACTGTTAGAATTTCCGTAATTGATCACACTGGTATTCTGGCGGAGCAGATCGAGTGCAGAAAATTTAAATTCTGCGTTATTGCCTTTTAAGAACCTGTAGACCGCGCTGGCGTTCCAGATGGTGAAATTTACATCTTTAGCGTTTGACGAGGAGCTGTTGTTGAAACTCACATTGCTGTACAGCGTAAACCTTTTGGTCACATTATAGCTTGTACTGAGGTTGGTCCCAAGGTTCTTGCCGCTGTACTGCGTATTGAAAGCTTCCTGTTTGGACTGATAGGTGGAATAAGACTGCCCGAGCGCAACAGCAAGATAGCTTTTGTAAGTATAGTTGACATTTGCACCGGAATTTGTATTCAGGTTACTTGAAAAAGTAAACACATTGTTGGTGTATCCGGGATTTTTATTGGCGTTGACATAGCTGTTCAGACTGAACTGGAGTTCTGAGGATTTTAACTTAAAAGCCTTTCTGACGCTCCCGTTAAAATTAATGTACTTGTGCCCGTCAGCATTGACCAGGAACACCGTGCGCCGGTTCTGGTCATCAATCAAAAGGCTGTCCACAATATTGTCTTTTACAAGACCCGCGGACATACGTAAGTTGTAATTAAGCGTGTTTTTATTGGTCTGGTCATAATGGTTTAAGCTAAAGGCGATTTCCTGCCGCACTGCGGCTCTGAGGTTAATATTGCCCCTTTGCAGGTAATACAGGTTGGTGCTGTCGGTGAGTGGTGCCAGCTGCTGTATATTGGGTATCTGCAGTGTCGTGTAATAGTTCAGGTCGTAGTATCTGGAATATTCGCCATATTGGTTGTCGTTGTAGCTGATGCCTGCATCTGGAGCAAACCTTTGGTAATTTCTTTTGATGTTTTGAAAAGAGCGGTCTGACTTGTTGTCCTGTGCGATCAATAACTGTTTTGGATGAAACCTGATTGTCAGGCTCTGATAAAACCGGTTGGAGAGGCTTTTGGTAAATGATTTCTGGATCCTCAGGCCCGGGGTTTCCTCAATGAGGTCCGTCTGGACCTGGTTGTTCAGATAAGTGTTGGTGCGGTAAGTATTGGTCAGGGTATCCAAATCCTCTACCTGGTTATTGTCCTTGTCAGATTTCAGCACCAGCTTATTGGTCAGGTCAAGATTTATTCCCGCAAATTTCTTATTGCCGAAGATGAGCGTTTTCAGATCGGGCAGGGTCAGGTTGATCTCCTGGCTGATGCCATCATTGCCGGTATGGTACCTGCGGTTAAATTTCTGGTTGCCTGCAGCATCGGTAAAAGACCGGAACTCGGTCATATTGGATCGCTGATTGTCATTGTTATAGGCGGATAAATTATAACTGGCTGTGAGGCCGCGGAAGCGTGTATGCTGTGTGATGAAATACGGGGAGTACCGGTATTCGCCACTGAGGTGAAAGCTCTTGTTGTTGTAATTGCTGGTGTTAAAAGTATTGTTGGTGCTGGTCAGCGCGTTCTGCAAATTTCCTGCGGTACGGAAGGTTTGCTCTTCATTTTCTCCCTGGTTGATGTCTACGGATTGAGAGAGCTCCAGATTGTGGCCCTTTTTTGTAAACTCATAATTGGAATCGAAACGCTGGTCGGTGCTTGAAGATGAATTGCTGTGACTGCTGTTCTCAAAGATCTGATCTGTACCATTCACGGTTGTGGTGGTCCTGGTTTCAGATAAGTAATCGTTGTCCCGGCCCCGCAGGAAGTAGTTGGATTTTAAGGTGCTTTTGCTTTGATAGGTGGGGTTCTCAATGAAGTTGTAGGTCAGGCTCGCCCCTGCGGCAAGGGGCCGGTTGATGCCCGAGGCCCGGAAGTCAGGCTGGTACTCCACATTGGTACCCACGCCCTTAAAAGTACTGCTGGACACCAGGTCATTGACGTCATCCGGGACTTTATTGATATTGTTCATCGCCCCGACCAGGGCAAGCTGCATTTTGGGAGTGAACATGTTGATGCTGGCATCGGTTTCAAAGCGGTTGTTGGTGCCATAGCCAAAGCCGATCTTACCAAAGTAGCCGATATCCTTCCCCTTTTTGAGCTTAAGGTTCATTTCCAGGGTAGAGTCCAGCGGGTTGCTTTTGTCCCTCGCTGTGTTGTATACCTGCACTTTTTGCAATGCGTTTTTAGATATGTTCTGGATGGCGATCTTGGCATCCCCGCCAAAGAAAGATTTTCCGTTTACTTTGAGGCTTTTTACTTCAGTACCGTTCACGGTAATCTGCCCGTCTCCCCATAGGGTGACGTTGGGGATTGCCCTGAGCATATCTTCTACTGTCGCATTGCTGTCCAGTTTGAAGGCCGCGGCATTAAATTCGAGGGTATCGCCGTTCATGCTCATGGGCGGAACGGAGATCACCACATCATTGAGCATGATGTCCCTGCGGTTCACTATGATCGTTTTCAGATCGATGGCATTCGTTCCGGAAGGTATTTTGAAATTTTTGCGTGCGGTCATATAACCTACATGACTGATGTCCAGCCTCAAACCCAGGTCTACCGGAAGATTTTTGAAATTGAACTCTCCGTAGGTGTTGGTGACCTGGTAGCTGAGCAGCGTACTGTCGGCTTCCTTATAGATGGATACTGTGGCCGATTTCAGGACATAATTTTGCGCGGTGTCCCTGGCAATTCCTTTGGCAGTACCAGGAGCTGTTGTGGTATTGGTCTGCTGTGCGCGGGCAGTAAAAAAGACTGCACATAGCAGAAATGCTATAGTGAAGAGCGTTAATTTAAACATGGAGCGTTAATTTTTTTTGGGTTTTAACTGGATGATGACCGGGTTGCTTTTCTTGTTCTGTGTTTTAAAATATTCAGTCAGTGCCGGATCATATTTCCGGTTCTTGCCTTCGTTCTGCTCCTTAAAATTGAACAGCATCAGTGAGGAGTAGCTGGTATAGAAATATTTTCTGTCAAACAAGTGAAATCCTGTGTTGGCAAAATCGTAATGCACACCGGCATCAGTCACGGGAAGAAACTGCGAGAGGGAATCAGGCTCTATATCTGAAATAGAGGTCACCATATTGTTTTTCAGGTTATAAATAAAAGCCTTTTTTTCATCGTTGCCCCAGCTCCAGTTATTTACCTTAAAGTAGAGGTTGTCGCCGATCTGATAAGTGCTGCTGATGGCGAAGAAGGCTTTTGGATATTTTTCAAAATACTCCCGTCTTTTCCCTTTATAAATGGGGTTTCCTCTAAAATCGGCGGGCAATGAATTGTTGGCAGGAAAAATGATCTTGTAGGCCAGTGAAAGTTTTTTTGGCGTTAGTTTGTACACATTGTATTCGTACGCGGTAATAAAAAACAATTCATCCGGCACACCGTAGTCGGTTAAGGTTTCTCCGCCGGTATAGAACTGGTCGGTTTTATACCTGGCCAAAGAAAAAGGAAAATAACTTTCCACTTTTTTCTTGTCTTTAACCAGGCTGATCTCAAAGTTGGTGCTGTCGTTGCTGTTTTTCTCCACGTAGCCCTGGTCTACAACTGTACCGTCACTAAACTGGCGCTGGTTACTATTGGCCTTATCCGCTTCCTTTTTTACTTTCCTGATTAATTTGGCATTGAGGTCAAAGTAGAAAAAATTTTTACCTGCGGAAACCTGGATGACCGGCTGGTTATTTTCTGTCTTCATGACAAAACCGTAGAAGTTCTGGTTCTCCTTGTCGTTGGGATCTTTTTCAATCTTGCTCCCGTTGATTTTGGCTTTGTATTTTCCTTCTTTGGTAAAGATTAAAATTGATTTGGTATCGTAGTCCCAAACGATAAAGTTATTGTCAGTCACCTTAAGCTGACTAATGGACCCGAAAAGACTTTCTTTTGTAGTCTCGAGCGGTATAAACTTAACTTCGTCAAAAACCTGGGCAGCGGCGGCGCCTCTGGAACTTGCTGGATCAATACGGAGTGTCCGCATTCCGGTGCTGTCGACTTTACTGGCCTGGGCCATGATATGGCCATAAAAAAGGGTACAAATAATTAAACTGCTGAGAGCGAATTTTAACATACCGGCGTTGAATTGGTTCCCTAAATGTATTGATTTTCGAAACAGGAATGATCTTTTGGAGAGTAAGAGGTGTATTTTTAACACTAATTAACAATAATTGCCCTTACAGAAGGTATGATCTGATCAGTTTGCCAGTGACAGCAACTTTGATGTCAAAAGGGTTCAGATGGGTATCCGGCAGCACTGCAAATTCCCTGTGGGTGATTTTCCCGTCCATATCAAAGGGGGTTAGTCAGTCCCATTCTGCAGGCTTTCCATAAGTACAATTTTGTTAATCTACAGCATAATCATACGCATAATTAAAATATATGCGTATATTTGCTTTATGAAAGCAAGATTGAATTTAACTATTGATGAAGGACTTTTGTCTCGTATTAAGTCTTATTCTGAAAGCAAGAAGGTTAGTATTTCTGAACTGGTTGAGCAATATTTTAACAGCATCTCAAAACCTGCCAGACATGAAAACATTATTGATATGGTGGAAAAATTAAATCCCGTCAAATTTAATGTTAATGCGGATTTGAAGAAGGATTTTTACGAAGAACAGGCAGGTAAATATGGCTTTTAAGATATTTTTAGATGCGAATATTTTACTTGATTTCCTGCTAAAACGGGATAATTATAAAGATGCCAAACAGATCATGATCTTAGTGGTCGAAGGGAAGGTAATTGCTTATATTACTCCTGCTATTGTTCATATTGTGGGGTATTGGCTGACAAAAGCCTATGGATCTGAAAAAGCAAAACGGTTGCTATTAAGTTTAGTAACTGATGTTCGTGTCATTGATAGTAGCCATGAGTTGACCTTATTGGCTTTAAATTCTAAAATAGAGGACATCGAAGATGCTCTGCAATATTATACTGCAATTCATAATCAATTGGATTATTTTCTTTCAGGTGACAAGAAATTTCAAAAGGCGGCTATTCCTACATTGCCTGTGGTTGCCTCAGCATATTTTCTGAATGAAATCTATAGATGAGAACCTGATATCCGCAAAACTCGTAGTCAGATTAGCATACTTAAACATTGACCCTCCTAACACTTTTGAATTTGGTTAAACTATTATGTAATTTTGCATTTCAAATTAAATTAATAACATATGTCATCAGTAGAGACAACTTACGTTCCTTACAAAGTTAAGGACATTTCACTGGCAGAATGGGGCCGCAAAGAGATCGGATTGGCAGAGGCAGAAATGCCGGGGCTAATGTCCCTCCGTGAAGAATTCGGACCTTCGCAGCCATTAAAAGGAGCCCGCATTGCAGGCTGCCTTCACATGACCATCCAGACTGCAGTTTTAATTGAAACATTGGTGGCACTGGGTGCGGAAGTCACCTGGTCATCATGTAATATATTTTCAACGCAGGATCATGCGGCGGCAGCGATTGCGGCAGCTGGCATCCAGGTTTATGCCTGGAAAGGTCTTGACGAAGAAAGTTTTGACTGGTGTATCGAACAGACATTGCATTTCGGTCCGGACCGTCAGCCATTGAACATGATCCTTGATGATGGCGGTGACCTGACCAATATGGTGTTTGACAGGTTCCCTGAGCTGATCGCTGGCATCAAAGGTCTTTCTGAAGAAACGACTACCGGTGTTCATCGCTTATATGAGCGCATGAAAAACGGAACATTGCACTTGCCTGCGATCAATGTGAATGATTCGGTGACCAAATCAAAATTTGACAACAAATACGGATGCCGTGAGTCATTGGTTGATGCGATCCGTCGTGCTACCGACATCATGATGGCTGGTAAAGTTGCTGTTGTAGCGGGTTACGGCGATGTGGGTAAAGGTTCTGCTGAGTCTTTGAGCTCACAGGGCGTACGTGTGATCGTTTCTGAAATTGACCCGATCTGTGCGTTGCAGGCGGCGATGGAAGGCTATGAAGTGAAGAAATTCGCGACTGCTGTGTTGGAAGCTGATATTATCGTAACGACTACAGGCAACTGTGACATCGTTCGTGCTGAGCACTTTAAAGTGATGAAAGATAAAGCGATCGTGTGTAACATTGGTCACTTTGACAATGAGATCGATGTAGCCTGGTTAAATACCAACTACGGTGATACTAAAGTAGAGATCAAACCTCAGGTAGATAAATATACCATCGATGGCAAAGACATCATTTTGCTGGCAGAAGGCCGTCTGGTAAACTTAGGCTGTGCTACGGGTCACCCGAGCTTTGTCATGTCTAACTCGTTTACCAACCAGACTCTGGCACAACTGGAGCTTTGGACAAATACAGATCAGTATGAGAACAAAGTTTATGTATTGCCTAAATACCTGGATGAGAAAGTAGCACGTTTGCACCTGGCTAAAATCGGTGTTGAACTGGATGTTTTAGATCCGCACCAGGCTGAATATATCGGCGTTCCTGTGGAAGGGCCGTTTAAGCCGGAAGCATACAGGTACTAGTAGCCGGAAATAAATGCTTATAAAAAAGGGGCCAATTCGTGCCCCTTTTTTATTATTCCCCCAGGTCCGTATCTAATGTTCAAATTGACTGACCTCATCTAACAAGCCTGCTGCTTTGCTTAATTTTTCGCCATATATACGCTGATACATCCGCAGATTGAACGGATAAAGCAGCAGTATGAAAAGTATGACGGCCAGGAAATAGAGACCGGCATGTAGCGGGCTCTCATAAATATCTTTTTGAACTGCCAGTTTCAGCATGGCAGGTATAATAGTTGCCAGCCAAACGGCAACGATCCCAAAATCATACTTACCCGCCGATATCGAGCTGATCTTAAACCCATTTATAGCTTTCTGGAGCGCTAAAACCGGGGTGTCGTAAACGTTTAGCTGTGTAAACTTCCTGGTATTCTTCAGGTGGTAAACAAATGAACCCAGCATACAGAGTCCTCCCAAAAAAACGGTAATGCTAAAATCCGGTTCACTCTTCATAAAAAAGGCTAACCCTGATGAGGTCAGAAAATATATAAATGCCATATTTCTTCCATGAACAGACACTGCAAGCACTTCCCTGAACTCATCAACAGCTTTGTCTAAGTTCAACCGCCTGAGCAGGGCCTCGTTTAATCTCAGGTTTTTTTCGAGTTGTTTCCCGTGATCTGCCCAAAGATCCTGCATTTCAGATAATTCCATACTTTAATTTTAGTTTAAACTGTTCCTTTAATATTTTCCTGATCCGGTTTATTTTGGTTCCCGCGTTGCTTTCCGATATCCCCAGCAGCTCTCCGATCTCCTGATAGCTTTTGCCTTCCAGGTGAAGGATGATCACGGCTTTATTCAAATTGTCCAGCGCCCTGATGCAGTCGTATAAAAAGCTGATGTGGTTTTCAAGCGCAGGGTCCGAACCATTGGTGTCTACCACTTCTAATATACTTTCATCTATGGCGATGGTCCGTTCTTTCCGTTTATGGTCTTTCCGGTAATGTGAAATGGATACATTCAATGCGATCCGGTATATCCATGTTGATAACTTAGACTTGCTCTCATCAAAGCTGTCCAGTGCCTTCCAGATCTGGATCAGAATCTCCTGCTCCAGGTCACGCTGGTCTTCCGGATCCCTGCAGTAAACATTAATGATCTTAAACAGGATCTTTTTGTGGTCCTTTAAAACTTCGATGAATTTTTCTTTTTTCTCTGTCAAGTTTCTGTAATTATCAATACCCTATTATTCGCAGTGACTTGCTAAAAATCACAAATCGTGATCAGAATATTTTATCTTTGTCTATGGCTAAACTTTCCGTAAACATCAACAAAATTGCAACCTTGCGCAACAGCCGCGGAGGTAATAATCCTGATCTGATAAAAGTAGCACTGGATTGTGAACGTTTTGGTGCCGAAGGGGTCACAGTACACCCAAGACCTGACGAACGTCACATCAGGTATCAGGATGTTTATGACCTGAAAGCGGTCATTGCCACAGAATTTAACATTGAAGGAAATTGCAGGGAACAGAAGTTTGTAGACCTGGTACTGGCCAATAAGCCGGCCCAGGTTACTTTGGTGCCGGATGCAGAAGGGCAGGTCACTTCCAATCATGGCTGGGATACGATAAAATACAAAGACTACCTGAAAGAAATGGTATCGCTGTTTCAATCAGCAGGCATCAGGGTGTCTATATTTGTCGATCCTGTGGTGGACATGGTAAAGGGGGCTGCCTTGAGCGGAACAGACAGAATTGAACTGTATACGGAGGCCTATGCGCACAATTATTACGACAACCGCGAAAAAGCGATCGTTCCTTATGTAGCCGCTGCGCATAAGGCACACGAGCTTGGCCTGGGCATCAATGCCGGGCATGACCTGGACCTGCACAACCTGAAATATTTCGCAGACAGCATCCCCGGACTGCTGGAGGTCAGTATCGGTCATGCGCTCATCAGCGACGCGCTTTACCTGGGGCTGGAGAATACAGTTCAACTATATTTGAAGCAGCTGAAGCATTAAATTCTTACGTATTTTTATTACCTTTGCGCAACTTTTTATTCATAGATTTTCATGAGCTTGAACATTCATTACCAAGAAGACTTTAAAGACCGCCACATTGCAACTAATGACAAGGATACCAATGAGATGCTTAACACGCTGGGCCTGGGTTCTGTTGACGAACTGATCGAACAAACTGTTCCGCAAAAGATCAGGCTGAAACAGCCTTTGAACCTGCCTAAGGCAAAATCGGAAACGGATTACCTGAGCAGTTTAAAGCAGACGGCTTCTTTAAATAAAGTTTTCAAATCTTACCTGGGCCAGGGTTATTATGACACCATTACGCCGGGTGTGATCCTGCGTAATGTGATGGAAAATCCGGGATGGTATACCCAGTATACGCCTTACCAGGCAGAAATTGCACAGGGCCGTTTGCAGGCGCTGCTGAATTTCCAGACCATGGTGATCGATCTGACCGGTATGGAGATTGCGAATGCTTCATTGCTGGATGAGGGTACTGCAGCCGCAGAGGCCATGTTCATGCAATACAGCCTGCGTAAAAATGCTAAAGGGGATAAGTTCTTTGTGTCAGAACTGCTGTTCCCGCAAACGATAGATATCCTGAAGACCCGTGCAAATCCATATGGCATTGAACTGGTTATCGGTGATCACCGTTCGGTGGAACTGAGTGAAGAATTCTTCGGGGCAATTATACAGTATCCTGCCGGAAACGGTGAGGTATTTGACTATACTGGTTTTGCACAAAAAGCACATGAAAAAAATGTAAAAGTAACGGTAGTGGCCGATCTGCTGAGCTTAACCCTGCTAACGCCTCCGGGTGAATGGGGAGCGGACGTAGTGGTGGGAACTACACAGCGCTTTGGTGTACCGATGGGATTCGGCGGTCCTCACGCTGCTTTTTTTGCGACCAAGGATGAGTACAAACGTGCTATTCCCGGCCGGATCATCGGAGTGACCATTGACAGCAATAATAACTACGCGCTGCGCATGGCGCTGCAGACCCGTGAACAGCACATCCGCAGGGATAAAGCGACTTCAAATATTTGTACTGCACAGGCTTTACTGGCCATTATGGCCGGTTTTTATGCAGTGTATCATGGACCTAAAGGTCTGAAACTGATCGCGGAACGCACGCATGGCCTGGCCATTACGCTGGCGCGTTCACTGGAGAAAATAGGTTATAAACTATCTGCTGATTCTTATTTTGACACCATTCAGCTGGATCTGGGCGATCTTGTCAACGCAATACACAGTGAATGCCTGAACAATGAGATCAATTTAAATTATAAAGGCAGCGTGGTGACCATCGCTTTGGATGAGACCACTTCTGCCGAAGATGTGAAATTACTGGTTAAAATCTTTGCAAAAGTAAAGGCAATCGCTGCTGATACAGTGGAGCTGGCCGATCAGAACATCACTACTGTAATTCCTTCTGCCCTGCTGCGTAATTCAGCATATTTGAGCCATCCGGTATTTAATGCGCACCATTCTGAGCATGAAATGCTGCGCTACATCAAATCGCTGGAAGCTAAGGACCTTTCGCTTTGTCACTCGATGATCGCTTTGGGTTCGTGTACCATGAAGCTGAATGCGACGACTGAAATGATCCCTGTGACCTGGCCTGAGTTTGGTAAGATCCATCCTTTTGCCCCGGCAGATCAGGTAGCCGGTTATTATACGGTATTCAATGAACTGGACAAATGGCTGAGTGAGATCACCGGCTTTGCGGCCATGAGCTTACAGCCAAATGCGGGCGCACAGGGTGAGTACGCAGGACTGATGGTCATCAGGGCTTATCACCAGGACCGCGGAGACCACCACCGTAACATTGCTTTGATCCCTTCGTCTGCTCACGGCACCAATCCTGCTTCTGCCGCTATGGCGGGTATGAAGATCGTAGTGGTCAAATCAATGGAAAACGGAAATATTGATGTGGATGACCTGAAAGCAAAGGCTGAGGAACATGCCACTGATCTTTCCTGCCTGATGGTGACTTACCCTTCTACGCATGGCGTATTTGAAGAAAGCATTATTGACATTTGTAACATCATCCACGAGAATGGCGGACAGGTGTATATGGACGGGGCAAACATGAATGCCCAGGTTGGTCTGACCAGCCCGGCCAATATTGGTGCTGACGTATGCCACCTGAACCTGCACAAAACCTTCTGCATCCCTCACGGCGGCGGCGGTCCGGGCATGGGCCCTATTGGTGTGGCCAAACATTTGGTTCCTTACCTGCCGGGCCATGCGGTTGTGGACATTAACAATGAAAAATCAATTCATGCGGTGTCTTCCGCGCCATGGGGATCAGCTTCTATCCTGATCATCTCACATGCTTATATTGCGATGATGGGCGGGGAAGGCCTGACCAATGCGACCAAATATGCAATTCTGAACGCGAATTACATGAAGGCGCGTCTGGAAGCGCATTATCCTGTTTTATATTCCGGAGCTCAGGGCCGTTGTGCACATGAGATGATCCTGGATTGCAGGAGCTTCAAAAACTTTGGGATTGAGGTAGTCGATATTGCCAAAAGGCTAATGGACTACGGCTTCCATGCGCCTACGGTATCTTTCCCGGTTGCGGGAACACTGATGGTGGAACCTACAGAGAGCGAACCTAAGCATGAGCTGGACCGTTTCTGCGATGCGCTGATCGCGATCAGAAATGAGATCACCGCGGTAGAAAAAGGTGAGCTGGATAAAATAGACAATCCTCTGAAAAATGCACCGCATACAGCTACTGTGGTGACGGGTGACGACTGGAGCCATGGTTACAGCAGGCAAACTGCAGCATTCCCGCTTCCTTATGTCGCAGCCTATAAATTCTGGCCGTCTGTGGGAAGGGTGAACGATTCGTTTGGCGACAGGTCACTGGTCTGCGCCTGTCCGCCGATAGAAAGTTATGAGGAAAGTTACGCTTAGGCGCGATTCTTAACATACATCAATTTGAACAGCTAAACCATTTGTTAGATTTGCTGTCATAAAATACAACAGGCCGGGAAATGAGCCCGGCCATTAAAAACCTAGCATACTGTACCATGAAATTGAAAATCACATCACTTGCGCTGCTTCTTATCGCAGCAGTTTCCTCGGCTTTTATAGCTCCGGCGTTCAAGGCAGCGTCTTACAAGGTAGACCCTGCGAAATCATCCCTGACATGGGTAGGCAAAAAGCTGACCGGTGGTCATAACGGCACCATAGCGCTTCAGTCGGGAACACTCGTTTTTGATGGCAAAAAACTGGCGGGCGGTAATTTCGCCATCAATATGGCCACGATCAAAGATGCGGAAGGAAGCGCCAAACTGGAGGGTCACCTGAAGGCTGATGATTTTTTTGGTGTGGACAAATTTGCCACCTCTACCTTTGTGATCAAAAAAATCAGTGGCGGAACAGGCAATACGATAAATGTAACCGGAGACCTGACCATTAAAGGCATCACCAATGCCATCTCCTTTCCTGCTGCTGTAGCCTGGAATGCTGATGGGTCTGTAACTGCAACTGCAGCAAAAATAGTCGTGGACAGAACCAAATACGGCATCAAATTCAGATCGAAAGGTGTGTTTCCTGATGTCGGGGATAAAATGATCTATGATGATTTTGAACTGGCAATTAAGCTGGTTGCATCAAAATAAATGACAATGTAACACTTGTATAGACAATCTAACAAAAATATTACCTGATTGTAGTCCCTGATCTTGAAAAGATTAGGGACTTTTTTTTTGACCCGCTTACAGCTTGTGTGTTTAAACATTATATTTTTTGCATACATTAGTTCTTATACCTTTAGTTCTCCTTAGTGCCATATGACAGAGATCAAGATTAACATGCTGGTTATTGATGATGATGAAATTAACATTTTCATCATCAAAAAGATTGTTGAAAAAACCGGATATGCTGTCAGCTTAACCTCGAAAAGCAACGGGCAGCTGGCACTTGATTATTTGACGGCACTTGTTAAAAACGGAGATCCTTTTCCGCAGCTTATATTGGTAGACATCAATATGCCTTTACTAAACGGATGGGAGTTTTTGGAGGCTTATGAAAAACTGAACATGCTGGAACAGACCCATATGTATATGGTATCGTCCTCAGTTTACGAAAACGACATTGAAAAAGCCAAATCTTATAAGGCCATAAGCGGTTTCATATCTAAACCACTTTCTATTGGGCGCTTAACCGAACTTTTGCGGCTGATTGCTCATTAATGATGCTTCAGCGGCTGATCAGCTGATCTTAAACTGACCATCTTCATAGGCCACGAAGCCGGTAGCTTTTGATTTTGCATGGTAAAACAGGCAGTTCCAGTTTTCGGTTGCGGCTTTTATTCCAAATTCTTCCCGCAGCTCCATGGCTTTACGGCCATCAAAGTCATACTTGGCAATAAATCTGCGCAGCAGTTCCTCTGGTTCGGGAAGAACATCACCACCAAAGAATACTTTGTCTGTACCATCGTCGAGCAGGAATACCTGGTGATAAGGCGTATGTGCACCTGTTAACTCGTAACTAATCTCCTCTGTAAGCTGTCCTGTCCCTTCTATAAACCTAAGCTGAGCGTTGCGCTGTAAAAAATCAAAGATCTCCGTTTTGTAGGAGGAAGAAGGACTCGTAAATGCACGCTCCCACTCTCCCTGCTGGATCACATAAGCAGCATGGGGGAAACTCAGTTCCATACTGCCGTCCTTTTGATGGATCATCCCGCCGGAATGATCGAAATGTAAATGGGACATCAGGACAAGGTCTACATCATCAGGGTTAAAGCCTGCTTTCCTGATGTTTTCATGCAGGATCAGGCGGCCTTGTTCATCGCTGTAACCAAGGCCGGTATCAAACAGGACAAGGCTATCTTTCAACTGGACCAAAAAGGGCTGGATGTGTATGAACAATGAGGCCGGGCGGTCTTTGGGATTGTCCTTTTCAGGGTCAAAAGGAATAAATTTTTTGTCCGCGGCTACCGAATAAGAACCTTCAAATAATGGGAAAACTTGCAATGCCTTAATATTAATTGGAAAAAAAGAATTTATGATATATTTACGATATCATTGCAAAGATAAGGAACCTTAACGAACTTATCACTTTGTGAAGAGGGCATAAAAAGAACGAGAATCTGAATGGAAAAAAGATGGGTGCAGGCCGTAAAGGGCAATCAGGAAAACGCAGATTTGCTTGCACAACAGTTGACTATAGACCTAAGCCTGGCTGAAATTTTAGTGCAGCGCGGCATAGACAGCTTTGATAAGGCGCGTGATTTTTTCAGGCCGCAAATGGCACATTTGCATGATCCTTTTTTAATGAAGGACATGGATAAGGCGGTTTTAAGAATTGATGCGGCATTGCAGAATGGTGAAAAAATATTGGTTTACGGCGATTATGATGTGGATGGCACTACCTCTGTAGCGCTGACCTATGGCTTTTTCAGCGGGTTTACTGAAGCCATTGAATACTATATTCCCGACAGGCATAAAGAAGGCTATGGCATTTCTACTGAGGGTATAGATCATGCTGCTGCAAACGGATTTACGCTGATCATTGCCCTGGATTGCGGGATCAAATCAGTGGAGAAGGTAGCTTATGCCACGACTATGGGTGTTGATTTCATCATCTGTGACCATCACCTGCCGGGTGATGTGCTTCCTGATGCGGCAGCGGTACTGGATCCGAAACGGGCGGACTGCGATTATCCTTTTAAAGAACTGGCGGGCTGCGGTATAGGGTTTAAACTGGCTCAGGCCTATTGTCAAAAGCATCAGCTGCCACCAGAAAAATACGAACAGTATCTTGATCTGGTCATGGTGAGCATAGCTGCTGACATTGTGCCTGTGGAGGGAGAGAACAGGATACTGGCACATCACGGGCTGGTGAAACTCAACAAAAAGCCTTGCACAGGACTGAAAGCTTTGATGGAGATCTCGGGAAAGAACAAAGATTATACCCTTACAGATGTCGTATTTGTCCTGGCTCCAAGGATCAATGCGGCCGGAAGAATGGATCATGCGAGCCAGGCAGTAAAAATGCTGATCTGCGATGAAGACCTGCTGGCTCAGGAGCAAAGTTCATTCATCAACCTGCAAAATACAGAGCGAAAAACTTCTGATCAGAACATGACTGCTGAGGCGCTGGCACTGATCGGCGAATGTGAGATCCTGATGGGGAAAAAAACAACTGTGGTTTATCATGAAAGCTGGAACAAGGGAGTGATCGGCATAGTGGCTTCGAGGCTGATCGAGAAATACTACCGGCCGACGGTAGTGCTCACTGCTTCAAACGGCTTGCTTACCGGATCAGCAAGATCTGTTGCGGGTTTTGACCTGTATGAAGCCCTGCTGGCATGTGAAGACCTGCTGGTACAGTTTGGCGGGCATAAGTTTGCAGCGGGACTGACGCTGAAGCCGGAAAACATGGAGCTTTTTTCTGAAAGATTTGAAAATATCGTGGCCGCAACAATTACTGAAGAACTGCTGAGGCCGGAACTGGGCGTAGATGCGATGATTGAGTTCAGTCAGATCATCCCCAAATTTCAGCGCATCATCGCACAAATGGCTCCTTTCGGCCCGCATAATCTCGCACCGGTATTTGTAACGCACAACGTATTTGTCACAACGAAGCCGCAGGTTGTGGGCATAAAACATTTAAAATTGATGTTAAAACAACAAAATTCCATTATTTTTGAGGCTATTGGATTTGGACTTGCGGAATATGAAAGTCTTTTACAACCAAATGAGCCTTTTTCTGTTTGTTATACAGTGGAAGAAAATGTATGGAAAGACAAACGCAGTCTGCAACTAAATATTAAAGCCATTAAAACCAATATAACTGGATGATCTTAAGAGCCGAGAACCTCATTAAAAAATACAAGCAGCGTACCGTTGTAAATGACGTATCCTTTAGTGTCAGCCAGGGTGAAATAGTAGGACTGCTGGGGCCTAACGGTGCGGGAAAAACTACTTCATTCTACATGATCGTAGGACTGATCAAACCCAATGAAGGCAGGATCTTTTTGGAGGATGAGGACATTACAACTGACCCGATGTACCGCCGTGCTCAAAAGGGCATCGGCTACCTGGCACAGGAGGCCTCAGTATTCAGGAAACTCTCTGTGGAAGACAACATTATGGCGATCCTGGAGATGACCGATATGGGCAAGGAAGAACGTCATGAAAAACTGGAAGAACTGATCTCCGAATTTAGCTTGCATAAAGTACGAAAAAACCGGGGAGACCTGCTTTCGGGGGGCGAACGCCGGAGGACCGAAATTGCAAGGGCCCTGGCTGCAAGTCCTAATTTTATCCTGCTGGATGAACCTTTTGCCGGGGTAGATCCTATTGCGGTAGAAGAAATCCAGACCATTGTGGCCAAACTTAAGCAAAAGAACATCGGAATCCTGATCACGGATCATAATGTCCAGGAAACGCTGTCTATTACGGATCGCGCCTACCTGCTGTTTGAGGGAAAGATCCTGGAATCGGGTACTCCCGAGGTACTTGCTGCCAATGAAATGGTAAGGAGGGTATATCTGGGCGCTAACTTTGTGCTCCGCAGTAAAAATCTATAACCAATATAATCCAAGCATGGCTATTGTAAATTCAATTTTTACCTGGTATATGAAAAAGCGCGTTCACCAGATCGAGCTTTTTATAAAATACCCGCATGATGTGCAGGAGGAATGGTTTCACAAACTGATCTCCAGTGCGGAGGATACAGAATGGGGAGAAAAATACGACTACAGGACCATTGAAACGCCGAAGCAGTTTAAGGAGCGGGTCCCTTTACAAAATTACGATACGCTAAAACCCTATATTGAGCGCATGCTCAAAGGTGAGCAAAATATCCTCTGGCCTACGGAGATCAAGTGGTTTGCCAAATCATCGGGCACGACCAGCGACAGGAGTAAATTTATACCGGTGTCTGAAGAATCCCTGCAGGAATGCCACTTTAAGGGCGGTAAGGATATGCTGTCTATATTCTGCAACAACAGACCGGACAATGAGATCTTTACCGGGAAAGGCCTGGTACTTGGCGGCAGCCATCAGATCAATCAGCTCAACGAGGATTCCTTTTATGGTGACTTGTCTGCGGTGCTGATCAAAAACCTCCCGATGTGGGCGGAGTATTACAGGACACCGAACATTTCGATTGCCCTGATGGACAATTACGAAGAGAAGATGGAGAAAATGGCTGAGGCTACCATCACGGAAAATGTAACCAATATCGCTGGTGTTCCTACCTGGACCATCGTACTTGCAAAAAAAGTTTTGGAGATAACGGGGAAGAAGAACCTGCTGGAAGTATGGCCCAACCTGGAGCTTTATATCCATGGTGCGGTAAATTTTAAACCATACAGGGAACAGTTCAAAGAGCTGATTCCTTGTAGTAACATGTATTATCTGGAGACCTATAATGCTTCAGAAGGCTTCTTTGGTATACAGGACGAGGTGGATTCGGACGAAATGCTGCTGATGCTCGATTATGGAATTTACTATGAGTTTCTGCCGATGGAGCATATTGACAGGGAAAACCCGGATACTTTATCGCTTGAACAGGTGGAGCTGCATAAAAATTATGCGATCATCATCAGTACAAATGGCGGATTGTGGCGGTATATGATCGGGGATACGGTTCAGTTTACCAACCTCTCCCCTTACCGCATCCGCATTACGGGAAGAACGAAACATTTCATCAATGCTTTTGGAGAAGAAGTCATTATAGACAATGCTGAACAGGCCATCTGCAAGGCTTGCGATGCTACTGCTGCCGTGTTTAAAGATTATACGGCCTGCCCTATTTATTTTAAGGGTAAGGAAGCCGGCGGGCATGAATGGATCATTGAGTTTGACCAGCAGCCTAATAATTTTGAACGCTTTGTGGATGTACTGGATCAGACCCTCAGGGAGGTAAATTCCGACTATGATGCGAAACGTTTTAAGGATATGGCACTGAGACGGCCGAAAGTACACAATGCCCCTCCCCATACCTTTTACAACTGGCTAAAGTCCAAGGGAAAACTTGGCGGACAGCATAAAGTTCCCCGCTTGTCCAATGACCGGACGTATGTGGAAGAAATTTTACCGTATCTATAACAATTTGATTTTTTTTAGCTATATTTCAATTAGCTTATCCTTAATTACTTATGAAAACCGTACAACAAATACTTAATGTCAAGCCTTTGCAGGTTTTTTCTGTTACAGAAGGCTCTTCTGTACTGGAAGCACTCCATTTAATGATGGAAAAGAACATTAGCGCTCTGCTGATCGTCGAGGGTCAAAAGCTTCTGGGTATTTTTACGGAAAGGGATTATGCCCGTAAGATCATACTGCATGGCAAATCTTCGGCGGATACACCGGTGAAGGAGGTCATGACTGCTGATCCGATCACGATCAAACCTACAGACAGTATAGATCTGTGTATGGAGATCATGACAGAGAAGCACATCAGGCATCTTCCGGTTGCAAATGAAGGTCAGCTGCTCGGTATGGTGTCTATTGGTGATGTGGTAAAATTCATCATTGCTGATCAGAAACTCACTATATCTCAGCTGGAAAGTTATATCAGCAGTTAGGCAAATTCATCGTTTTTAAGATACCGTGTCGTCATTGCGAGGTACGAAGCAATCCCGTGATGAGATTGCTTCGTACCTCGCAATGACGAGGGATATATACCGAGGAACAGTAGTTTCCTACCAGATCTTTACTCTTTTATCTGGAGCTAAATACAGTGAGTCTGTTGCTTTTACATTAAATGCGGTATAGAATTCAGGTATATTCCTGACTACGCCGTTTACCCTGAATTTTGCAGGAGAATGCGGGTCAGTACCAACCTGGTTCCTGAGGGCTTCTTCTCTGGCTTTGTTCAGCCATACCTGTCCCCAGCCTATAAACACACGCTGCTCACCTGTGAACCCATCCATCACCGGTGCCGGTTTGCCATTTAAGCTGGTCCTGTATGCTTTTAGTGCAATACTCAGCCCACCAAGATCACCGATGTTCTCACCAAGAGTGAAATCCCCGTTTACGTTGAGGTCCGGAAATACTTTAAAGCCGCTATACTGGGCGATCAAAGCATTAGTCCTTTTTTTGAATTCGCTTTGGTCCTTGGTTGTCCACCAGTTGCGCATTACGCCATTTCCGTCAAATGTACTGCCCTGGTCATCAAAGCCGTGACCGATCTCATGACCTATTACTGCTCCAATGCCGCCGTAATTTACAGCGTCTTCGGCTTCCATATTGAAAAAGGGTGGCTGTAAGATTGCCGCAGGGAATACAATCTCGTTCATGGTGGGATTGTAATAGGCATTGACCGTTTGCGGGGTCATTCCCCATTCAGAGCGGTCTACTGGTTTGCCCAGCTTGCCGATCTGACGGTTGTACTCGAAATCGGTTGCGCGCTTGTTATTTCCGTAAAGGTCGTGCTTTACAATCTTCAGCGCACCATAATCTCTCCATTTATCAGGATATCCTATTTTAGGGGTAAATTTGGCGATCTTGGTCAGTGCCTGTTTCTTGGTCTCCGGACTCATCCAATCCAGTTCTTTGATGCTGGACTCGTAAGCTTTCAGCAGGTTACCTACCAGTTTCAGCATACGTTCTTTCGCCGCAGGCGGAAAATGTTTTTCTACATAAAGTTTGCCCACCATTTCGCCTAATGCGCCGTTGACCACATCAACTGCCCTGCGCCACTGGGGCCGCTGCTCAATAACACCGTACAACGTTTTTGCATAAAAATCGAAGTTTTCCTTGTCCAGAGCTGAGGTTAGCGTAGTTGCCGCGCCGTGGACCACTCCCCATTTGAGATAGGTCCTCCAGACGTCAACCGGTGTGTTTTTTAAAATGGCATTAAGGTCTTTAGTGTAAGCCACCTGACAGACGACCAGGCTGTCTTCTTTGCCCACTCCTGCTTCAGTCAGCAAAGTATTCCAGTCGAAATCCGGCAGCAGCGTATTCAGGTTTTTGACAGCATATTTGTTGTACAGCCCTGCCATGTTCCTGGTTTCTTCTTTTTTCATATGTTTGGAAGCAAGCGAAGTTTCCAATGTCATGATCTGCTCTGCTTTGGCTTTGGCGTCTGGAATACCGGCTATGCTGAGCATGTGTTCCACATGAGCTACATACTTTGCTCTTATTGCAGCTGATTTGGCGTCTTTCAGAAAATAGTATTCCCGCTCAGGAAGGCCTAAGCCACCCTGCCAGCTGTACAGCATATATTTTTTGGGGTCTTTAAAATCTTCGAGCACACCTACACCAAAAGGGGCCAGGTTGCCCAGTTTGCCTGCATAGGCAAAATACGCGGCCAGGTCCTTTGCTGAAGCAATGGCGTCTATTTTTTTAAATTCGTCGTTAAGCGGGACCAGACCTATGGAGTCACGAACTTTGAGGTTCATGTAGGATTCGTAATAATCACCAATCTTTTGCTCCTCTGAATCAGTTTTCGGGCTGCCTTTGGCCGCGTTTTCGATCAGTGCTTTTACATCTTCCTGCGCCTTATCATTGACCATGGCGCCTACCCCATAAGAGGCCTTATCTGCGGGGATCTTGGTATTCTTCACCCAGGTGCCGTTCACATACTGCGTAAAGTCGTTGCCGGGCACGGCTGTGGTATCCATATTTTTGAGCAAAATACCCGACTGCAGCTCGTCGCTGCTTTGCGGATTGTTACAGGCGCCTGCAACCAGCAATGCTGCTGCGAGTACGGGCAGCGCCATCATTCTTTTTGTTTTTATCATGAATATAATGTTTAGTGTTACTCAAATTTAATAATTCATTTTTAATCCTGGGTTAATATTGGAGGCCTAATTTTATAGTGCTCACCAAACCCTAAGATTATGATCAGCACAAAGATTGGCTATAATGCTGTTTTGAAAACAGAACTGGTTGATGACCTTCATAAATACCAGGTTCCTCCCGCACCTGCCGGCAGCTTTCCTTACCGTCTGCAGCTGGAGCACGAAGACAAGCTCAAGGGCAAAATGGTATTCCACATGACAGGAGATACGGGCGGGACCGAATCTTCTGAGCAGCAGGAAAGAACGGCAAAGCAAATGACCGGACAATACCACGGTGCTGATCAAAAAGAAGATCAGCCGGCTTTTCTGTATCACCTTGGAGATATCGTCTATCACTTTGGTGAAGCAGCGGGTTATGTGAACCAGTTCTTAGCGCCTTTTGAATGTTACCCTGCCCCGATTTATGCCATAGCAGGAAATCATGATACTGATGTAGATCCGGACAGTGAGGAACCTTATGAAAGTCTGGAAGCTTTTAGTACTGCATTTTGTAACAGAAGTTCAAAAACGATTTATTTTGGGGAAGAAGGCAATAGAAAAAGCCAGGTACAGCCCCACGTTTACTGGACCATGGAATCGCCTCTTGCCATCATCATAGGCTTGCATACCAATGTGCCAAAATACGGGTATATCAACCGTGAGCAAAGGAACTGGTTTGTCGGGGAGCTGAAAAATGCTGCCGAAAATCATCCGGATAAGGCCCTGATCGTATGCATGCACCACGCACCTTATTCCGCTGATGTCAATCACGGATCGAGCAGGCCCATGATTGAATTTTTAGAAGGCGCATTCAGGGACTCAGGTGTTAAACCTGATGCTGTATTCAGCGGCCATGTACACAATTACCAGCGGTTTAGCAAACAGTATCAGGACGGAAAAATGGTGCCCTATATCGTTGCCGGCGCCGGAGGTTTTGATGAACTCCACCAGCTTGCCAATCCTCTGGATGTGACCTGCGATACCCGGAGCCAGTTATTTGAGGGTCTTCAACTGGAGAACTATTGTGACGACCGCCACGGATTCTTAAAGATCAGCATCGAAAAAACTCCGTTCAGCTTTACCTTAAACGGAACTTACTACGCCATACCTTTTGATCAGCAAATACAAGAGCCGACGGCGTTTGATCATTTTACAATTGACCTGACCGGCCGTTGAAAATGTGAAATTTATGACCTTTACATTTAGGCCTGATTCTTGATTTGATCTTAACTTTGCAATAGCAAATCAGTAAAGGAAATGACAGAATTGGACAAAAGTATTTCTGTAGCAGCATTATTTAGTGTTGTGATCTTACTCGCTGTTGTAGAAATGTTCTTTAGCTACATGCACGACAGCAAACATTATAAAAAAAGCGACACAATGACCAACATTTACTTAATGACTGTGGCTTTTGTGATCAATGTAAGCATGAAGGCTGGCACTTTTATGCTGCTGCAATATTTTTATCTGCATTACCGGCTGTTTCAAATTACGAATACCATCACTTACTGGATCGTACTGGTCCTGGCGCAGGATTTTTTGTATTGGGTGCTGCATTATACCGGGCACTACGTCCGCCTGTTCTGGGCAATGCATGTGACCCACCACTCCTCAGAATATTTTAACCTCACTACAGGCTTCCGGTCTACAGTATTTGAGCCGCTTTACCGTGTTTTCTTTTACCTCCCGCTTGCATTGATGGGATTTAATGCCTTTGATATTCTTTTTGCTTACCTGATCACGCAGATCTATGGCAATATGGTACATACCAGGCTGGTCATGAAACTGCATCCGGTCGTTGAATATATCTTTGTCACGCCATCACACCATCGTGTTCACCATGCGAGTAATTTGCGCTACCTGGACAAGAACATGGGAATGGTGCTGATTTTGTGGGACCGCATTTTTGGTACTTTCCAGGCGGAGGTTGCGGATGAAGAAATCAGGTATGGACTGACTAAGCAACCCGAAGATACAGGCCCGGTCAATGTCATCTTCCACGAATTCATCGCGTTATACCGGGATGTCCGGCGGGCCCCTACCTTTGCAGATAAATTGAAATATGTATTTTATCCGCCGGGATGGAGCCACGATGGCAGTACCCAAACGGCAAGGGTAATGCAGCAAGCCATTAATTCCTGATGAAAAAACTGAAGCAGATCGTTGAAGATATAAAGTTACTGGACGGCAATGATCCGGAACAATTACAGGCTCTGCTCTGGAAACTAATCTGCTATTCGCCAAAAATGCCGGGCCGTGTACATCAGCAGGAATTGACAGACCGTGCTGAAAAAGATCAGCTAAAAGTGTACGATGAATATTTCAGCCAGTCAGATCTCAGCTTCAATACTTTCAGATGGGGCAAGGGCCCGGTAAAAGTATTGTTAACTCACGGCTGGGGTTCTAAGGCCATTGATTTCAGCGAACTCATCCATGCTTTGCTGCAGAATCCTGATATTGAGGTCCGGGCCTTTGATGCGCCGGGAAACGGAAGTTCGGAAGGTGAGCTGAGCAACCTTATTCTGTTTGCAGACGCGGTAAAACAAATGCAAAAAACTTTTGGAATGCCGGATGTCATGATCGGCCACTCGCTTGGCGGCATGGCCAATGCGCTGGTGGTTGACCAGACCACTCAATATCCTGAAGTATTGATCAGCATAGCCCCTCTGGTGAACCTGACGGAGAACTTCAGAACAACGATGACTGCAGTGGGTATAACCGAAGCGGCTCAGCAGCACTTTTTCAAAAGCTTTGAGGATTTGTACGGAATAAATACTGACCGCTTCCTGCTCAATGACATGTACAGCTTTGCGGGCAAGTTAAAGCACTTGCTGCTTTATGAACTGAATGATTACATTTCACCTGCTGACTATATCCATGCTTTTCTGCAGGAACACCCTGAGATCAGGGTATCACAGTATATTGATACCTCGCACGCTAAAATAATCGTAGACCCGAGGGTGATTGCCGAGATCGGTCAGTTCATTAAGATCCATCTAGATTAGATCTGCGGGCTAATGTTTAATACCAGGCCCTTGCGGGGGAAGCGGCACAAATTCTGTTTCTCCGGGAACCGGGTCAAAAGTTTGCTCCAGCCAGGCGTTTTTGGCTTCTTCAATCCGTTCACGGGATGAGGCGACAAAGTTCCAGTAAATGAACCTTTCCTCCGGAAAGGGTTCTCCGCCAAAAATATAAACAGTGGTATTTTCCTGCAGGGTAAACTCACAAAGCTTGCTGTCTTTGGCCACCAATATTTGTTTGGGACCAAAAGTATGCTCCTCACTTTCTATCGCACCCTCTAAAATATACAAGGCGCTTTCACCGAACAGTTCAGCCCCGATGGTGATGGTTTGCCTTGCGGCGGATTTGAGCTCCAGAAGATAAAGAGGACTGTACACAGGAACGGGAGATCTGTGCCCCAGCACCTCCCCTGCGATCAGTTTGAAATGCACACCGTCCTGTTCCCAGGCAGGCAGCTCATCTTCATTGACATGGAAGAATTCAGGCTGCATTTGTTCCAGTGATTTGGGCAGTGCTACCCAGATCTGCAGACCATGCATCATCTTATCAGATGTACGCAGGTATCCGGGGGTCCTTTCGGAATGGACGATACCTTTCCCGGCCGTCATCCAGTTGATCTGGCCGGGTTTGATCTCCACTTCTGTTCCTAAACTGTCTTTGTGCATGATGGCGCCTTCAAAAAGATAAGTGAGTGTGGAAAGGCCGATGTGCGGATGCGGGGGAACGTCAAGGTTCTCATGATCGCTCAAACATACAGGCCCCATATGGTCTATGAATGCAAATGGCCCCACCATTCTTTTTTCACGAAAGGGCAGCAGTCTGCCCACCATAAAATTGCCGATGTTGCTGGGTCTTTCTTCGATAATGAGCTGGATATTTGACATGGCTATAAAATATATTTTGAATTTACGCATAAAAAAGCCTTTCAGCAAATGCTGAAAGGCTTTTGGCATGATGATATGTTTAGGGGTGTGCTATTGTTTGTCCCACCAGACCCGGCCTGCAAGGTTATCGCCTCCGGGTACTGCTGAAGAGGCAGCCTTATAGTTGGCGCCGTTTTTAGCGGCCTCATCTAAAGGGTATGGGAACCTGCGCGGGATGGTTCCGTTTGTCGCGTTTCCAGGGTAAACTACTGGTGTCAGTACCGGAAAGCCGCTTCTTCTCCAGTTTGACCAGGTCTCATAGAAATCGAGCATCGTATTGGCATGCAGCCAGTATTGGGTATTGATCTGCTGCAGGCCGGTTAGTGCCACATAAGGGTGAGCAGTCACAAAAAGGTCCGCAGTTGCATCTGATATGGCAAGGCTTGCATCGTATTGTCCCAGATAGGTAATTGCGGCTTTCACTCCATTTGCGTAATGTGTAGCTGCGGAGCCTCCTATGGCCCATCTTTGTGCGGCCTCAGCGATTAACAGTTCGCTTTCCGCATAGGTCAGGATAAAGGTCAGCCCGTCTCTTTTAGTCATTCCCGGATTGGGAGAGGAATAGTCAGGGAAAGTGGTGTATGAGGCGTCCTGTCTGACATCCCTTCCGGCAATCCCGCTCAGGTCCTTGCCATTGGGCATTCCTTTTTGTACGGCAGGATTGGCATCAAATGCTGTATTTTGGTCTTTAGAAGATTCATTCAGGTACAGCTTGGTTACTGCTACTTTACCCAGTCTCGGGTCTCCGCTGGTTTTGAGCAGGTCAATAAAGGTTTTGGACCATTTTACATAGTAATTCTCCTGGCCCCCGTCTCCGAGCAATACCTGGCTGTTCCTGTTTTGGGTTACCCGTGAGCCTGCGACATCGTGCTTGACAAAAGCATTGTCGGCATTACTGGTCATTGTATTTGCTATTGCCTTTTGTGCAAATGCCTTAGCGGTGTTTTCATCGATCTTTGTGAGTCTCATTGCTATGCGCAGCAACAGCGTATTGCCAAAGCGTTTCCATTTGGGGATATCGCCCTGATACAGTGCATCACCTGTCACTGCATCTCCCCCCGTTCCAAGTGCGGCCGTTGCTTCCTCCACCTCTTTCAACAGATCTGAATAAATTGCCTGCTGTTTATCATATTTAGGGTTCAAAACGCCGGTGTAAAAACCAAGCCCCGCCTCGGAATACGGCACATCGCCATAAAGATCTGTTAGCCGTTCAAATACCAGTGCCTTCCAGATTCTGGCAACCTGGCGCAGGTTGGTGTATTTTGTTTTCCCTTTGGTAAACTCTACCACATCTACGATTGGCCTTACCTGTTCTATATAGGCACCAACTGCGTTATTGCCCCAGTATGCGGCTGTATAACCTTCGTTTAGCAGATATTTATCCCCTGCCCAGTAACTGATTACTGAGGACAGGCCCTGCATCATGGTGCCTGAATAGATCAGGTTTCCTCTCCAGGTATCATACGCAAAATCGATACTTCCTGTGTAGTTTAGCTGAGCGGTCGTAAGGGTATAATTGGGATCAAAATTTGTTGGCCCGTAGGCGACCGGGTTTGTATTTATGTCTTTAAAATCTTTGGTACAGCTTGCCGCTGCAAAGATGATGATAAGCAAAAGACTATATATTTTTATGCTGTTCGTTTTCATTGTTCTTTCTGTTTAAATGATTAAAGCTTAACACTTAGATTGATACCGAATGTCCTGACTGGAGGCACACCACCCAGTTCTAGTCCCGGGAAGGTGGCATTATAGCTCGATTCCGGATCAATATTGTCTGTTTTCTTCATTAAGATGAACAGGTTTCGGCCGACTAAACTTACATTCAGTCCCTTTATTTTATTATTAAACAGTTTTGCGGGAAAGTTGTATCCCAGCGTCATTTGCCTGAACTTGATAAAGCTGGCATCCTGAACGAATTTATGCGAGGCATTGTTAGCAGTGTTGAGGTAAAAATCTGCGGCTGTGTTGCCCAGGGCCTCCCGGTTTTCAAGTGTTGCTTTGTGCAGGCCAAAAACATAACCATAATAGTCAGTAGCAGAGAATACCTTTCCGCCCCATTTTCCATCCAGAAGGAAGGAAAGGGTGGCTCCTTTGTAAGTAAACTCGTTGTCCCATCCTGCAAACCATTTGTTGAAACCAGATCCATAAGATTTCAGCTCTCCTCTTTCAGGTGCACCAAGTGCATCCTTAAGCAGTTCTCCATTGGCGCCGTACTTGAAATCGTATGCCATGATCTGCAATGCCGATTTTCCAGGTATATTCTGTAAAAAACCTACACCTGATCTTGAAGTAGCAACAAGTTGCGATGGTACACCATCGGCAAGAGAAAGCACTTCGTTTTCGTTGTAGGTTCCATTCAGAGAAGAAGTCCAGCTAAAATCCTGATTTTTCAGGATTATGCCTCTGATTAAAGCTTCTACACCTTTGTTTTCAACTTCTCCTGAATTCAGTACAGCACCGGCATATCCGGTAGTTGGCGAAGTGGTTGAAAATATAATTTCATTCTTGGATATCTTTTTGTACCAGGTCATGTCCAGGTTCAGACGGTCTTTAAAGAACCTCAGCTCCGCTCCGACCTCGAGTTCTGTAGCTGTTGATGCTTTCAGGCTTGAATTCGGAATCTCTATGTTGCTGATGTTACCCATTGGTTTCCCGTTTATTGTTTCACTTCTGAAAGCATAAGTAAGAAGTGTTTTATAGGGGTCTGTTGATTGCCCTACCATCGCGTAACCTGCCCTGATCTTACCGAATGACAAGGTTTCAGAATTTAACAGCTCAGAGAACACGAATGACCCGCTTATGGACGGGTATACTACATTGAGCTTATTGTCTTTTCCAGGTGTGGCCAGGGTAGAGAACCAATCTGATCTTGCACTTCCTGTAAGATAAAGGATGTCTTTATAAGTCAGTTCCAGTGTTCCGTAGACGGAGTGCGTCTCGGCCTCGCTTTCACTGTAGTTTACCGATTTATTCTTGGCATTCAGGATGTTATAAACTCCAAATATCGCGAAATCTGTACCATTATTGGTAGTTTGACTAATCTGTGTGTTTCTTAAGCTGGCACCTATGTTGGGTGTAATCGTGAAATCATTTTGTACGGTGAACGATTTGCCCAGTAAAACATCGGCGTTTACATCTGCAAATTTAGTACGCTGTTCAGCAATTTTGCCGGCCGCATAGTAAGCAGTACCTGAGGGAACTACATTTTTGTAGGTATCATTGTAAGCATCACGTCCAGCCCGTGCCTGCAGAAACAGGCCATTGTCGAAGGTATACCGGGCATTGAATGAGCTGATCTGACGGTCACGTTTCGTATTGTTGACAAACTCGTTGGCAGCAAACCATGGATTGGTAGCAAAATTGTTCCCTTTGTTATACTGGACCTCATTGCCCGCATCATTTTTCCAGGGTTTAAGTGAATTGATATCAACACTGCTAGGTAGAAAAACGGCATTATAGTTTGCATTACCTGCACCATCTGAGACCATTGGTCTGTTTTTAGCTTGTTCCAGGATATAATTTACACGAGCGTCTATGGTTAGTCTTTTAACCGGGTCAAAAGTGCCGACCAGATTGAAAGATTGTCTGTTCAATCCGGAATTTGGAACAATTGAATTGCTGTTGACATCGTTTGCTGAAAATCGCAGGGTACCGCCTTCGAAGCTCTTATTTAAGGCTATAGTGTTAGACCAGGTCCCACCGTCTTTATAGAAATTCTCAATATTGTCTTTTTGCGCGGCATATGGTCTCGATACCCCATCAAACTGCACAACGCTACTGCCGTCCAGTTTACCTCCCCAGCTAGATCCTCCCACCTGAGCTGCAGCAGCGGCATCTGCCGGTTTAGTGCCATTGGCGCCTTGCCCAAATACGTACTGCCAGTCGGTCCTGTCCATAACCTGCTCAACTACATAATTGCTATTGAACTCAATGCCATTGCCTTTCCCGCTTTTGGTGGTGATCAGGATTACTCCCGCTTTAGCCCGATAGCCGTAAACTGCGGAGGCTGCTGCTCCTTTTAATACTGAAATACTCTCTATGTCATCCGGGTTCAGGTTGCCGATTGCATCTCCCAGATCGGGGGCATTGTCCCACTGGCTTCCAGAGTTCCCATTAGGGTTTGTGTTGTTCAGACCAATGGGCTTATTTTCCATCGGCACTCCATTGATCACATACAATGGCTGATTAGACTGGTTGAGACTGGATACCCCGCGAATGACCACACTTGTGGCCGCTCCCGCACCGCCTGCTGTAGAGCTGACGTCCAGCCCGGCTACCTTACCCACCAACGAGTTCGCTATATTGATCTCCCTTGCCCGGGTCAGCGATTCACCTTCTACCTGGGTAACTGAATATCCAAGTGCCCGGCGTTCTCTTTTTACACCCAAAGCGGTTACAACTACTTCATTCAGTAATTTGGTGTCTTCTCTCAGTACCACATCCAGGGGAGTCTTGCCATCTACAGGTATTTCTTTCGACTCAAATCCAGCGTAGGAAATTACCAGGACTCCATTTTCAGGAACTGAAATGATAAACCTGCCGTTGATGTCTGTGGATACTCCCGCACCGGTTCCCTTCACCCTTACTGTGGCTCCGGGCAGCGGATTCCCGCTGCCGTCTTTAACCGTACCGCTTATTTTCACATCCGCCTGGCGGCTGATCACGATAAGGCCGCCATCGGAAATGGAATATTTAAGGTTGGTGTTGTTAAAGATCGCAGACAGTACATCTGAAACTAATGTGTTTTTCACGGTCAGCGTCACATCTCTGTTTACCGGTACGCTCGAGGTACTGTATACAAAATGATAATCACTCTGCTCTTCTATGATCTTCAGCACTTTGCTCAATTTAGTTTTGGTCACGTCAAACGAGATCTTTTGCTGTGAAAAGACCGTTGCCGAGACATTGAGACAAGTAATAAAGATAATAATACAGGTCAGCTTCATTAAAATAATGAATTTTAAGAGCGCTCTATAATCAAGGCGCGCTTGCAGTAAGTAATAATTAATCATATTTTTGTTTTTTTGGTTGCTATAAGTATTTGGCAGCAATCTGTTTCCGCATAAAACTGCCATTTGCGTGATCAAAAATTTATAAGGGACGGTGCGTCAACACCGTTCCTTTTTTATTTTGATATGGTGATCTGTTTTCCTTTTATCTCATATTTAAAATGTTCTGCTTTTTGTAATGCGATCAGTACTTCTTCAATGGTTTCGTCATTAAATGTGGCGGTGAAGCGATATCTTTCAATATCCTTATCGTCAAGCCTGATATCGACATCATACCATCTTTCCAGTACGCTCTTCAGGTCACAGAAACTCTGGTCGAGGATCTCCAGCTGGTTGCGGGTCCATGCCATTTCGACGATGGTGCTGTCGTTAACTTTGGTGTATTGGTTGATGGTGATCTGAGGGTGACTCTCTGCTGGTTTCGCTGTGGTCTTTATACCAGGTCTTGCAAGTTCTTTTTTGTAAAAGGTCACTTTCTGGCTGGGTTTCATAATTATGGAGTTCCCCTTGCTGCCTTTACCTTGCATCACGATCACCCCTTTGATCAGAACGGCTTCAGAGGTAGCCTCATCGGGGTATACTTTCACATTGAAACTGGTACCCAGGACATTGATGTCAAAATCAGAAGTATGTACCTGGAAGGGCTTGTCTTTATTGTGCTTTACATCAAAAAATGCTTCCCCCACCAAATTCACTTCTCTTTTGCTTTCGTTAAAATCTTTATTAACGGTCAGTGAGCTTTTGGCGTTGAGCAAAACTACAGATCCGTCAAGCAAAGTAATTTTTTTGCGTTCGCCGCCCCCGGTGATAAAACGGGCAATTAAATTTTTCTTTGGTATATCTGCTTGCCGGCTATTCCTGTATAAAATGGAAACACCTGCGATCAACAGGACTGCTGCAGCAATGCGCAGCCAGGTATAGTTTTTATGGATAGGGATAATATGCTGTTCTTCTGAAAGGGATATGCTTTCTTTCAGCCCATCCATTTGCTGGTTCAGCGGCTTTTTATTTCCGCTCAATATGGTGTAGAGACGGCGCGCTTCTCTGATGACATGGTCCTGTTCAGGATGCTGTTTAATATAATTTTCCCAATAAGCAATGCAAAGCTTGTCTGTACCCGCACAGTACAGCTGAAATGTGTTATCTACCAGGAAGTCTTCGACATTAAAAAGACTACGATCTATCATAATACTTGCGTTTATAATAACAGTGCCTGAAAAGTTCTTTTTTTCCTAAGAAAATTTTACTTTTTTTTATTCTGGCGCACAAATATTTGCTCTTTGGTCTTTTGACAGCTGAAATTATCAGTCTTTGAGTTCTTTCCTGAGTACTTTTAGGGCGTCGTAAACGGTATTATATGCAGTTTTGATGGTTTGATGGGTTTGCTCGGCTATCTGTTCGTAGCTGAGGCCGTCAAAGAATTTTAAATGGATCAGCTGTTTTTGTCTGAAGGTCAGTTTTTCCAGTGCGCTCTTTAGCCTGTACCTAACCAGTTCGTCGGTCTGAACTTTTACGATGAATTCTTCATAGGACATCTCCATCCATTCTCCTTCGGCCCCTGCATTTTGGAGTGCGTCGCTGATCTTGCGTTTGCGTTCGAGCATGCGCAGGATCTTTCTCTTCAGAAAAGTCCGCAGGTAGGCAGGCACATTGTCAACCCGGTCTAACTGTTCGCGTTTTTGCCAGATGGTGATAAAAACCTGGTCAGTTGCTTCACCTGATGTTTCGGCGTCACCACAGACCCGGATGCCGAAATTGACAAGTTCATAGTAAAGCGCTTTATAAAGATCGAAAAATGCATCTCTATCGCCTGTACGTATACGCTCCCACAATAAATGATGCACAAGCTTATTGTCCATTGGTTTGGTTTAGGTTATCGCAATGTTAAGACTTTTTTGGAGTAAACCAATTGTTATCTGGCTTATTATATTTTCAGCTTAGCTTTATAGTCAGTGGGGATCATCTTAATAAAATGCTTAAAGTTTTTATTAAAATTAGTAAGGTTGTTATATCCGCATCTAAAGCAGATCTGGGAAATATCAAGGTTATCATCCATGAGCAGTTTACATGCGTATCCGATCCTGATTTCATTGACAAAGCTGGAGAATGTTTTTTTTGTCTTGCTTTTAAAGTATTTACAAAAAGCCGGCGATGTCATATTCGCAATTGAAGCAATGTCATCAAGTTTGATCTTATCGGTAAAATTGTTCATGACATACTTGTAGATTTCATCGATTTTTTGAACATCAGTCTGGTTGTAGTTGGCTGAATAACCCTGACTTGCCAGGCTTTCATATTCTTTGGACAGGTATATGAGTTCTAAAATCTGCAGGATAATAATTATACTGCCCAGCCCCCGGGATTCCCTTAGTTTTAGCACATGTTTAATTACCTTCTCTTGTGTTTTGCCTATTATCCTGACCCCTCTTTTTGCGATGTTCAGCAGTTCTCTTAATTGCGTGAAATCGGGAGAATTGAGGTGATTCTCTGTAAGCCAGTCGGGATGAAAATAAACTACGATTGCATCAATTTCAGATTTACCTTCACAATAATCTTCATTAGGGTAGGAGGCGTGCGGTAAATTCGGGGCCATTAAAATTAAGTCTTTATCGGAAAAATATCCAATATTGTCGCCGACAATTCTTTTCCCGCTTCCTTTGAGGATTAAGGCAAGCTCAAAGGCATTGTGAAAATGAAACTGGTCATTTAACTTCTTGGTTCTGATTTCTTTGACGAAAAGAGAACCTCTCAACAGAGATCTTACATCTAATAATAATGGCTTCATAAATATTAAATCTCCCGCTTAACTTTATTAAGATAAGAAACATCTGTTTAAAAATCGAACTATTTGTTGTTGAATTCATATGCCATCATACCTGTTGAGCCTGTTTTTTTTGCTACAAAGAGACATCCTGCAAGCGGCTGATGATACAGGTCCTCGTTTGTAAGTCCTGCACGGGCTGTTGTAATATAAAGATCCTGCAGATTTTCTCCTCCAAAAACACATGATGTGACTTTTGCTACCGGCAATAAAATTGACTGAATTAACTCTCCTGTCGCCGGGTCGTACCTGGTCACTTTCCAGCCATCCCACATTGCAATCCACAACATGCCGTCTGTATCGATGGTCATACCGTCAGGATATCCTTCCGACTCCGGAAAATTGATAACAGTCCTTCTGTTACTGATTGCTCCGGCGGCGATGTCAAAATCATAGGCAACCACCTTTCTTGTCGGTGTATCTATATAGTAAAATGTGGTATGATCCGGACTCCAGGCCATGCCATTCGAGCAGCTAACACCTTTTATTTTTAAGGAAACGGAAAGATCCTGCTCCAGTACATAGACACTCCCTGCATTGGCTTTATTGGAGAAGGCCATGGTTCCTGCCCAAAATCTGCCTTTGGGATCACATTTACCATCATTAAACCGGTTACCGGGCAAATGCACCTCGGGGTCTTCAATGTGCCGGATAGTCCCCTTTTCCAGATCTACTGTCGCAAAGCCGTTTTGAAGTGCAGCTATAAGCCCACCTGAAGTTGTCAGGCAGATGGCACCAATCATTTGCCCGATGTTTGTCGCCTTGTGTTTCTTATTTTCAGGAAAGAACTGGTGTATCCTGCCTTCAGTGATGTCTACCCATAGGATCCGCCGGTTTCGCGCATCCCAAACAGGGCTTTCGCCAAGAATGCACATATGACTGGTTACTACTTTCCAGCCTTTCACCCTTTGATTTACCAATCTCGTGATAGTTTTCATCTTTCCGTTCTTAATCCGGTCTGCGGTAAAAGTTTAATTGCTGCTCTTTTTATTTAAAAAAAGTTCTATCTCTTCCAGGGACTTGCCTTTGGTCTCCGGGATTTTTATCTGTACAAATAAAAAGCAGATAAAACTCACCGCAGCATGGATGCCAAAGGTGAGTGGCATGCCAAAACTGGACTTCATCACAGGGAAAAAGGACAGTGCAAGGAAGCTTGATATCCATAATGACAATGTTGCCAGTGACATGGCGTTACCTCTGATGCGATTTGGAAAGATCTCTGAAAGCAAAACCCAGGTAACCGGGCCCAGTGTAGCAGAGTATATAGCTACTGCGCCAAGTACAAAGCACAGGATCCAATATCCCGGTAAAGCAAGGTAAAATGAAATCGCTATTGCAACTCCATTGATACACAGTAACGCTGAGCCATATAGCAATAATTTCTTACGACCGGCCTTATCAATTGTAAGAATGGCCACAAAAGTGAATATTAAGGTGATCAGTCCGAGAATTACGGACTGGAGAAATGCAGTATCTTCTGCCACATTTGCCTGCTTAAATATCTCCGGACCATAAGCAAAGACCGGCCCAAGGGTAATCTGTGAAAAGACAGCTATCATTATTCCAATCACTACTGCCTTTTTAGTTTTTTCTTTAAAAAGATCACGGATGTTTTCTTTTATTTCCCGGGAAAAGCTACGGCGAATTGCCTGACATTCTGCCGCCGCATAAACCGTTCCTCCTATTCTTTCCAAAATCCGCATACCTTCTTTTTCATGATGCTTCCTGATCAGCCATCTTGGACTTTCAGAAACGAAGAGCAATCCAAAAAAGAATAAGAGTGCCGGAACCGATTGAGAAGAAAACATCCATCTCCAGTTATTCTGACCTGTGTCCAGCAAGAGGTAATTGGACAGATATGCCAATAGAATCCCCAAAGTAATGGCGAGCTGATAGAAGGCGACCAGACGTCCCCGCAGGGCTGCAGGAGACATTTCAGCGATGTACATGGGGCATACCATTGCAGCAAGTCCTATTGCTATACCGCTGAACAACCTGAAGATGATGAAAATCGGAAAATCACCGGCCCAGCCTGTCCCTACGCCCGTGATGGCAAATAGTATAGCGCTGATGATGAGCAGTTTTTTACGTCCAAGGTCGTCGCTGAGTTTTCCCGCACATAACGCGCCGATTGCCGCACCTATGTTAATACAACCTACAGCTAATCCCGTCTGCAGTTCATTTAGCTGAAATTGCACCGTGAAGAAATGAATTGTTCCGGATATAATTGCCAGATCAAACCCAAACAACAACCCTCCCAGAGCCGCAACAGCACTAACAAGATAAATATAATTGCGATTGTAGGTGAAATCACCTGCTGCGGAAGGTAGATCTCCCAATAATATTAAGGCCATTTTACACTTAGTTAATGATCACCAAAAATCCTGTTATTGAGTTGCGTCATTGTGGGTTAAGAAATCGGCTTTCTCTGTAAGACCCGCATCTCCGGCACTGAGTAATGCACTGTCAGGTACGATGCTCAGGGGAATTAAACAGGATGCAGATTTTTCATTATAAGGAATATTAGACTGCCTGTTATAGGCCGAAATAAGCGACCAGCGGGATTGGTCTGACAGGTTTGCTTCTGAACGGTGCAGGACGTTTGCGTGAAAGAACAGGGTATCCCCCGGCTTCAGTTCAACATAGATCAGTTCCATTGTTTTCAGGGCAAGGTCGACATATCTTTGTGAAGCACCGGCCTGCTCACCCGCAGAGCCATGCTCAACCCTTCCCATTTTGTGAGAGCCTTTAATTACCTGCAGGCATCCATTTTCTTTAGTTGCCTCCGTAATGGCCACCATCACGGAAATCATCTGATCCGGAAACAGGAATTCATTTTTATACCAGTAACCGTAGTCCTGATGCCATTCCCAGGCTCCTCCTACTTTAGGTTCTTTCTGCATTAGCTTGGAGTGATAATGGCAAACAGGGGATTCTCCGTCCATTAAATAACCGACAGCAAGGGCTATCCTTTGACTTCGGGTCAGCAGGCCATAGACGTCATCACCCGGAGTATACCAAAGCGCCAGCTTGGTCTTTTTCCCCGATTGATCGTTCAGGTCTATGGAATGCCTGCTAATTGCATCATCTTCTATCGCTACATGATATAGTTTAGAAACTTCTTTTTCGTTAAAAAAACCATGAAGAATCAGATAACCATCTTCCTGATAGGATGTGATCTCTGCGTTAGTTAATTGATGTGTCATACCTTTAATTATTAGACATTAAATGTTTGTATTTTTTATTTTTCGGTCTGAATAAAGATCGGCATTGCTGAAAAGAAGGGCATTGTTAAATTTATCCAATGCTTAAACTATTTTATCTTTAAAGGGCAAACCTCCTTTTTATAGTATCCATCATATATTTATTGATTTCCCATTGATCTGCTATGGGCCGGCTGGTGAAAGGAAGCTGCACCATATACGGGAACGGACCAAATTCCGGCGTGATCGTAACTACCGGGTCCTCTGCCTCACTTTGCTGTCTTTCTATCACTTTGCCCCACCAGCTTAAATGGATCTGAACGGCTTCCTGCCACTCCGGACTGCGCGGATCGGGCACCTGAGGACCTTCCGGATACCCAACCCTGGCATGAATATGCGCTGTTCTTGAAATGGCCAGGTCCATGGCTTCCTGCTGATCTGTAAGGTAGGATTCTGCCACATTTACCCAATGTGATGCATCTAATGTTAGTTTAAGGCCCGGGATATTTAAAAGGTATTGTTTTGTAATGTGCGCCGCGAAGCTAAATTTGTTCCGGTGCGTTTCATGGCAGATTGCAACACCGGATTTAACAGCGTAACTTTCAGCAAGTGTTATCAATGCTTTATTTTGGTCGAAAGTAAAAAAATCCTTCCCTGTTTGTGAATTGATCTTTAAACTTTTAAACGGATACATTTTTTCAAGCCATGCTGCATAGGTGTCATAGTGCTTATTGTAGTCGGCATCATAGGTACCATAGTGCTGTGGAATAATTGAAAGGGAGTGCCGCGCTGCTTTTTCCCAAACGGGCTCCAGTTCATTTGGGGTTACATCGTTAGCGATGCCATATTCGATCCCGTCATAGCCTGCTTCCTTTACTTTGTGTAAAAAGGTATCCCAGTCCAGGTGCTCACTGCCCCATCTGGGACAAAAAAATTCCAGCTTCATTCTTTTTTTAGAATTTCAGGCTTTCCATAACGCCGTACGCGCAATGCGGCCTGCTCTTTGTGCCCCATGAATCCTTCAATTTCACATAGTCTCATGGCATATCGTCCTATTTCTGCACTTGCCTCTGGTGTACAGCGCTGATAGGTACAATTTTTTAAAAATTTACCTACCCATAAACCACCTGTATATCTGGCTGCTTTCATGGTAGGAAGGGTATGATTGGTTCCAATGACTTTGTCTCCGTAGGCAACATTAGTCTCAGGGCCTAAAAAGAGTGCTCCATAATTGGTCATTCTGTCTAAAAATACATTCGGATCCCTGGTAAGTACTTCGACGTGTTCGTAGGCCAGTCTATCTGCTTCTGCAATTGCTTCATCCTCATCCTCTACCAAAATAATGGCGCCGTTTTCTTTCCAGGCTATTCCTGCGATATCTGCTGTAGGCAGGGTCTTCAACTGACGTTCTATTTCTTTTAGTGTCTCTTGTGCCAGTTTTTCTGAGGTAGTGATCAGAACTCCGGGAGACGTCGGTCCGTGTTCTGCCTGTCCGAGAAGATCGCAGGCAACCATTTCTGCATCTGCGGTTTCATCTGCGATGACGAGTATCTCGGTTGGTCCTGCAAACAAGTCAATACCTACTCTTCCGTACAGCTGACGTTTTGCTTCGGCTACAAAAGCGTTACCCGGACCAACGATGATATCTACAGGCTCAATCGTTTCCGTCCCTATTGCCATCGCTGCCATTGCCTGGACGCCTCCGAGTATATATATTTCATCAGCACCTGCCAGGTACATTGCAGCAACTGTAGCTGCAGGTATTTTTCCATGTATAGCGGGCGTGCAGGCGATCACCCTTTTTACACCGGCAACTTTTGCGGTTAGTATGCTCATGTGTGCGGATGCGACCATTGGGTATCTTCCTCCGGGAATGTAACACCCTGCGCTGTTTATAGGTATATTCTTATGTCCCAGAAAAACGCCGGGCCTGGTTTCTACTTCTATATCTGTGATGGATGCCCTTTGCTTTTCTGCAAAAAAGCGGATCTGTTTCTGAGCAAACTCAATATCTTCAATTACCTGTGGTGGTAAAGAGCTGACAATGTCTCTGATCTCTGGTCCGCTTAGACGAAAGGAGGCAGGGGACCATTTGTCAAATTGTTCAGACAACCTTCTGACCGCTGTGTCTCCCTGTGTTTCAATATCTCTGATGATACCGCTTACTGTCTGTTTTACCTGTTCATCTGCTTCTTTCAGTTCGATGTCGCTTTTCCCCTTTTTTAAAAATGTTGCCATGGTATATTTTTTCTTTTCATCCAAAGTTCGGCCTCTGTCATCATGACTTATGCTATTTTCTTTTTCATTTGTGATATTAATATACAAGGATCTGGCCAAAGGGCTTACAAAGACCCACAGTTAGCCGTCATTATTTTTCATCAAAATTTGGGATTTTCATAGATTCTCCCCTCTTCATAGCAGATTTATGCGCTACAATTCCCGGGGCTGTATAGGCTATGGCTTCATAGATGTCAACCTGCGGTTTACGGGCATTAATTAAAGCATCGATAAATTCATGAGTGATAAAAGTATGAGATCCGTAGTGCCCGCTATCGTGACGCATTGGTTCAGGAAGCAAATCAGTCTTCCACCATTGTGGCTGGTCATAATCTTCTACTTTTGGCTTTATAAACTTAAATCCCGCATCGTCTCTGCCTATCTCGCTTCCGTAACGCACAACCACATGATCTTTTGATTCCTGAGGGCCCGATATGAAACTCATTTTTTCTCCGCGCCATTCTGCACGCACGGTATCTCTTAGCGCGCCTCTCCAATTTACTTCTGCTCTGAATGCAGTCCCTTTATTGGTATTAAAGAAGGCCGTTTCATTCCAAAATGGATTTTTCCAGGGATTATTTTTTAAGATCGGGCTGTTATCGCCATAACCTATGCCGCTTACTTGTGTTAACCGCTCTCCTGTTACAGAGATTAAAAATGAAGTGCAATGCGTTGGATACAGCATGGGGGTCATTCCGTACCTCCAGGTTGGCTTGCCATTTTCCATATATAAGGTTTCCAGGCCAGGATGATTGTATTCGGCAGCTGCGCTGAAGATCTTACCAAACGCACCCTCCTGATATAATTTACGCACAGAAATGGTATTCTGGTACCATACTGAAGTTTCTGCCATCATATAGGTAAGCCCGGTGCGTTTAACGGCGGCAAGAATTTTAGCACAGTCTTCCAGTGTCGTTGCGACGGGAACTGCACACAAAACGTGCTTGCCAGCCTGCAGGCTGGCCAGGACATGGCGGGTATGGTCCGGAGCTGGAGTGGCGATAAAAACTGCTTCAATTTTTGGGTCCAGTATCAGTTTTTCGAGTGATTCATAGCTTTTTGCACATTTGTAAACCTGCATCAATTTGTCACGCCGTTCGGGACGGAGGTCGCTCACCGCTTCAACTGTACAATTTGGGTGTTCATGGAACTGAAAACCAGAGCCGAAATTCCCGCCTATAATACCCATTCTGATCTTGCGGTCAATAATGGCTGGTTCTGCAAAAGTAAACCCTGGCAATAGCGTTGTACCTGCCACCAGGCTGGCCATACCTACAAATTTTCGACGATTGATAAAAGAGTCTGACATAGTTAAATAATCTGATGTTTTTATAGTTTATAATTTCGGATAAGCTGTGAGGAACAATTAAAGAACTTTTATCGTTAGTGTCGGGCTATAATTATACTTGACACTGCTGGCTGTACGGGCAGCGGCCCTAATATAGTACGTTCTGCCAGTTTCCAGGCCAGTATACACATCTGTATACGTAGTGGAAAGGACCGTTTCATCAATTACTGCGGTATGGCTGCGGACGGTAGTTTTGTTAGATCCATTAATCACATCAAAAACCGTTGTAGTTACTGTGGGTATATTGGATACCATCGTCCTGCTTTCAGTGATCTTACCTGCAACAGTACTTCTTGCTATGGTATAGCTTATACTTACGCCGCCCGTTGTTGGTGTAGCCGTTGCAATTACATTTAAATAGGGAGTTATCACAAAATTAAGCATAGCTTTGGTATTACTTTTTAAAGTAACCCTCTGCGTATCTATTGTAGGAAGAAACGGGCCTTCAACAGGCAACACCTTATAATCTCCGGCAAACTGTTTCGTATTGTTCCATATACCGTCAGGTCCCATATCCCAGCGGCCGCAGGTGCTGCAGTAAGGATATTTCAGCTCGATCATTTTAATAATAGTTCCATTTGGCCTTTCAGATTCAAGCGGCTTATTGGTCATATTATCAATAACGGTTACATTAATTCCTGCATCCGGCTCTGCATAATTGTCATTTTTCTTACAAGCAATCAGAAGTGCGGCCAGCATTATATAAATAGTTAACTGTTTCATGTGAGTGTTTTTAATTAATAACCAGGGTTTTGGATCAGTTTAGGATTTACAGTAAGGTGCGCCTGATCAATCCATTCGTAGTTAAAGCGGTTAAGGAATGTTTTAGGATTACCTGCCTTCGCTGTTTTGAATATCCAGGTATTGTCATCGAGCACCTTAAATGGAAGAATGGCACTATAACGTGTTGCATTCATTAAAGATTCGCCAATACGCCATCTTCTGATATCCCAGTAACGATGTTTTTCAAATGCCAGCTCAATTTGTCTTTCATGTCTTATTTTATCACGTGTAACCTCAGCATCTGTCAGCAATTTTATTCCGGCACGGTCACGTATATCGTTGATCGCTGTTTTGGCATCAGATACTTTGTTTAGTTCGATGGCTGCTTCAGCATAGTTTAGCAGTACTTCTCCATATCTCATGTCAATCCAATCCTGATCCTGCCTGCCGGGAATAAGTTCTGATGGTGTATATACCGGATCCATGTATTTTCGGACGTAATAGCCTGTTTGCGATATCTGGGTTCCGCCGCTTATACCATTTAAGCCAATAATCCGGATACCCTTGTTACCCTTGATTTTACTAACAACATCATATAATTCGGCATAGTTAGTTGTAGTTATGGTAGATGTACCGTCTATTAATCCAGCTTGCACATCGATAACAGTGCCTTTCCAATCCGAAAATGGATAAATGATTGTGGCCGCAAAACGAGGATCCTTATTGGCATACAAATCAATAGCATTGTTATATTTTATTGGATTACCAGAGCCATCAGTTAATTTCAGTTTACCGGGTGAACCCTCAATATATTCAAATTCTTCAACCAGTTCCAGAGTAGGATTTAAAGAACCTGAATAACCTGAACCACCTCTTACTCCCCATGGAATGTTATACTGATCGTACGAATGCCCTCTTTCGGGATATTTAAAAATTCTGACAAAAATAGCTTCGGTATTGGCAATGGTCTGATCAAGAAAAAGAGCCTGAAAGTTCAGTGTTTTGTTTTCGTTTTTTCTGTAAAGGCTATACTTTCCATAACCTATCACCTTTTTAGCAGCATCATATGCCAGCTGCCAATATATATCTGCATCGCCCGCAGGGATACCTAAGGTACCATTTAATTGCATTGTGCCGTATTTTGCAATAGAGCCCGCAAATAACATAGCACGTGATTTCAGAGCGTAAACTCCATATTTGTTCACCCTGCCCCTAACACTCGTTTCACTTAGCAGCAAAGCAGCCTCATCGAGTTCTTTAGCTATAAAATCATAGATCTCTTTTTCCGTATTACGCGCAACCGAGAGTTCTTCGATATTACTTCCAGTAAACAATTGAGGTATGGTAATCAATGGAACGCCTCCATATCGTTTCACCATTTCGAAATAATGGTAAGCCCTTAAAAATTTAGCCTCACCTAACCAATTGTTCTTTTTAGCCGCCTCAAGATTAGAAGCTGGTAATTTTTCAATGAAGTTATTTATATTTCTTATTTGTACATAATTCCATTGCGGCAGGTTTCTCCCATCTCCAATATTAACAGGGTCATATCCTGAAACGTTTATGGCCTCTTCTGTATAATGAGCTATCTGTTCTCCTACCTGGGTATTTGGAGCTGTTCCACGAAGTGTCCAGAAGTTAAAGTCTTCCAGGGGTGCCTGCTGATACAGCGAAGCCATATATGCTTCGATACCTGATTCACTGGAGAATATAGCTTCATCCTGGATGATATTTTGAGGCTTTATATTTAATGCGTTCTTACAAGATATGCATAATGAAAATATAAATATATAGAGTACTGTCTTTTTCATGTCCTTAATTAAAAAATAACATTTAAACCGAAATTGTAAATCTTAGTGATGGGGTATTCCAGGCCAAACTGTGAATTGTATAGCTCAGGATCTTCCATCTTGGCAGATTTTGACCAGGTTAGCAAATTTGATCCATTTGCAAATATCCTAAGTCTTTTTGCTCCTAATTTTTTAATCAGCTGCTGCGGGATGGCATATCCGACTTCCAAACTCTTAAGACGTAAATAACTGGCATCATGTATCCAAAATGGAGATGCGTTCCAATTCTGCAGACCGGAGTTTGGTTGTACGGCTCTTGTTGAAGGATACTTGCCCGGTATCCAGGCACTGTTCGGATCCGTTTCCGATTCTCTGTGCCACCTATCCATAAATAAAGAATATCCATTACGACCATATACCAGAGGGCCTTCCAGATGCAATCCTTTGTAACGTACAAAGAATGAAGTACCCCCCTGCAACAGAAAATTCATATCAAATCCATGCCATTCAAGGTCTATAGTAGATGCAAATGTAACTTCAGGCTTATCGGCTGTGCGGGCTACGGAGTAAATATCTTTTGTATCTATTACACCATCTTCATTCCAATCTTCATATTTCAGATCCCCAGGCAAAAGTGTGCGATTTCCTTGTCCATCCTGTGGGGGTGCATTGTTAAGATCTTCCCTGGAATTAAACATTCTGTCATATCCATAGCCCACAAATATATTGGTCAGCCTATTGTTAGCGTTACTTGCTAACCACCAGTCATCATACGATGAAAGCGTTTTACCCCGCTCCACATGAAGGTTCTTATTACGTGCAAAAGCCATATTTCCTGTTATGTTAAACCGGAAATCGCCAATCCTGTTGGCATGACCTAAGGCAATCTCAAAACCGTTAGACTGGTCGCTGTTAAGGTTCTCCTGAGGTAAGGCAGCCCCTACTGTTGTAGGAAGCGATGTTGCACGCGTGGTTAGTAAACCTTCACGTACACGTCTGAACACATCAAGGGAGAAATTCAGTTTTCCATTCCAGAAGTCTCCATCCAGTCCAATGTCAGTAATCGCAGCAGAGTACCATGTCAGATCAGGATTTAGAAGACCTCTGAAGTTTAAACCTGTAACCGAGGTTTGTGTCGCATCTCCATATACCGAAATTGGTCCGGGATAATTATATCCTGTTAGCCATTGAAATGAAGCAGCTCCATCATCACCCAATTTACCCCAGGAGGCTCTAAATTTTAAGTTATTGATAAAAGCGAAATTGTTTTTTATAAATCCTTCTTCTGATATTCTCCAGCCTCCCGATATGGCAGGAAACAAGCCCCATTGATGCCCCGGAGCAAACTTAGATGAACCATTATAATTTAATGTCCCTTCAAACAAATATTTGCCTTTGTAATCATAAGCTAATTTGCTGATGTAAGCCTGATTACGAAGTTCCAGCGGATAGGTTTGAGGAGCATAACCGGTAAATAAAAGATTGGTGCCTGCAGAAGTCGTAGACTGGTTTAGCACATCACCTGCATATAACTGGTCAACTTCGTCCAGTGAAAATTGTCTGAAACCGGTAAGGCCTGTAACCATCCTTTTTGTATCCTCAAAAACCAATGTGGCTTTTAATGTATGATCTTTCAGAAAGGTCTTGTCATAATTCAAAGAACCCTGCATAACAGATTGAGTATATTTGCCTGTGGTTTCTGTTAAACGGCTGGGCGCGTTTGCCAGTGTGGGTTTATACACTGTGGTTACCACATCGTAATCATATAGGATGTGTTTCTTTTTCCAATCTTTAAGATTGCTGTTGGTGACCCCCTGGTTATACATTACCCTTGCTCTAAGGCCATCTAAAAAAGGAGCAGTATAATTGAGGGCAAAAATTCCGTTTACATTCAGGTTATCTTTTTGTCTGTAGCCTCCGATTTCATCTATTGACCCTGCATAAGGATTACGCTGTTCAAATACATTCTGCAAATACTTCGGATCATTATTAGCAAAGGGCGATAGGGAAGGCAACATATTCACTACCATGTTAATTATTCCCGCTGAAGTTTCCAAAGGCTCGTGGCGGCTATCCTTAACACCATTGATTAAAAATTCGGCCTCAAGATCTTTGGTAATCTTCGCTGTCAGATTTGACCGCACATTATATTTTTTCGCATACAGATCGCCGCTTTTCCACATTCCCTGCTCATTAATATACCCCAGGGAGAAAAAATAAGTCATTTTTTCAGTACCACCCCTGCCACTTAGATTATGAGTTGCTTGTGGTGCATATTTGTCGATCACCGCGTCATACCAGTCTGTACTGGGTAGGGTACCATCCCGGTAATTATTTATCAGTTGTTGAGAAAATGGAGGAGGTACAGATATCCTGCCATTGTTAACAGAGGCATTATATGCAGTATTAAAGGCAGATTCATTGTTTAAAACAGCATTTTGTTCCGCATTTAAAGGTTTGAGTGTCCGTGTAAACTCAGAAACGCCATATGTTCCCGAATAACTTATCTGCGATTCTCCAGCTTTTCCCTTTTTGGTAGTAACCAATAGTACACCATTGGCTGCCCGCACACCATATACGGCAGCAGAAGCATCTTTTAGTACGGTGATACTTTCTATTTCATTCGGATCCAGTGTTCTGAAATTATCTCCGGGAACACCATCTACAATAACAAGGGGATTACCCATATTCCTGATATCGAAAGAAGCCACATAATTCCCTGGTTCACTAGATCGTTGGGCAATCCTTACACCAGGTAATTTACCGGTCATTAAATTCAGGACATCAGGAGTAGTTGTGGTTTGCAGCTCTTTACTGGTAATGCTGGAGACCGCACCGGTTAAGGACGCCTTGGTTTTTGTACCGTATCCTACAACCACAACATCCTCTAAGGAATTGTCACTTTCCTGCAGGACAACATCCAGTGTGCTTCGCCCATTTATTGTTACCTCATAAGCATTGAAGCCGATGTAAGAAAACACTAATGTTCCTGAGAGATCAGAAATTTGCAGCGCGTATCTTCCGTTTTTGTCAGTACTTGCACCGGTGCCGGATCCTTTTAATTTAACATTTACCCCGGGAAGCAATGTACCCTGGATATCTTTTACTGTACCGGTAATGCTTTTTTGTGCATATCCCTGCGTGATCGCACACAATATTAAAAATACAGTCAAGATATAGGTTCTCCTGTGTTGAAGCCAACCCTCCCGTTTGTACTTTAAACATCGGATCCCACTACGTTTTGTAGAAATTTGTTCCATAGTTTTATAATTTATCTGGTTAATTATTTACCCCCTGAAATTTCAATTGAAATTTCGATTTTAATCCCTCGTAAGTACCTAATTATTAATAAACTAAGCTAAATTTTAAAGATTAAAAATGTGCTAAATAATTTGTCCAATGCCTAAACTATTTTATCCAGTTCCCGGAGAATCGGGCCTATTTAAGGAAATGCTAATGGAATAAGGTACTCAATGGAATCTTCGCCAGGTAAATACTGGTTTTCCCTTCATGACTGGAATAATAGGAGGTCCATAATTCATTTTTAAAGATCAGCATCCCCGGATAGCTGGTATCACCTGCGCTTGGCAGCTTTAAAGTTTTAAGTATTTTCCCTTTAAGGTCTGTGACATAAAACCCGGTAGACGGACCGTCATCGTAAATTCTGGTTCCAATAAGAAGTCTTGTTTTATTAAGAAATATAAAGTTAGGACCGCCTAGTCTATAGTCCAGTTTGTTGTAGGTCCAGTTGGTGTATGGCGGTCTGCTTTCCGCAAGGACTCCCGTCTTGTCGCCTGCTTCTCTTCTGATTAGAATATGCATCATTCCGGCTTCATCAAAGCGGATGGTTGATTCATTTGGCAGATCTTCGACATCCAGCTTCTTTATATTTTGGAAGTTTATGCCGTCAGTAGTTTTCATCAGATAAAGAACCCAGGCGTCTTTGTTTAAGGTTGTACGATCTTTCGCATTTTCCTTTAGCTGGTAGTTGACACCGTATCCTACTCCTTTATACCAGGTTACCCGCCATATCCAGTCCTGAGTCGGATTAATGGAAGGATCGAGAACACATTTTACGGGCACGGAAAAGTTCATACCATTTTTATCAGAGAAAGAGCTCATTGGTACCATCACAGTTGGAACCCCATTCTGAAATACTGCGCCTGCCAAAGTGATCATCAGCTTATTGTCGGGTGTGACAGACAGCTTGGGATCACGAAGATCGAGGTTGTTGATTTCCAGTAAGGCTATACTTTCCCATTTTGATCCGTCTTTGGACCTTAATACCCGTATCTTTCCGCTGCTTCCTGCGGCAACATGACTTTCACCCTCCCTGAATGAACAATAAAATGTGTTCTTAAACCTTATGAGATCGGTGAAAGCCTGATGGCCGCCCTTATCCCAGATCTTAAATACAGTTGTGGTATCCTGATACTTAGGTGTTACAGCTTTTGTGTAACCGGACTCACACAGCAGGAAGAATAAGATGAAAAGACATTTTGCCATGATCAAATTTATCGAGGTATTTCTATAAACGAGGCTACGATATTTTATATTACTGATACTTTTATTCATATAGCGCATTTAAATCTGCGTCTGATCCGCCGATAGCTTTGTTGATAATTAAATTGATTATGTATATTTAATTCTTAATTTTTCATTTAATCAGTCGTTTATGAGACACGCTTACACCTTTTTGTTTCTTTTGTTATTTATCGGTCTGTTGCCGGAAACTTATGCCCAGACACCGCCGAAAGGTTCTGTTGCAGATATTGCTTTTATTCAGGGTCAGTGGAAAGCAATTACTCCTGAAGGACAGTCCATTGAGGGGGTTTGGCTGGTGCCTGAGGGCGAAAATATACTTGGCTTCATGCGCATGATGAAAGGCGGCAAGGCAGATCTTTATGAAATACTGGCCTACGAACAATCCGAACAGGGATTGATTTCGATGGTCAAGCACTTTAAACCCGGCTTGACCGGGCTGGAAGAAAAAGATAAGCAAGACCGTTACATTTTTGTGGAGGCAGCCAAAGACCGGGCGATCTTCCAGAAAGAAGGCGGAGGTCTGCGTATTTTATATGAAAAACGCTCTCCTGATCAATTCGTTATTGCCAGGGGCAATGAGGAGAATGGCAAGTGGGTGTTCAAGGATTTGTTTGTGTTTAACCGCTTAAAATAACAACAGCTGTTTTGGGACTGCAACATAGCTCCCAATTCAGCGTTATATAGATACACTCAAATTAACGCATGTCAGCCATCAAATTTAATAATACCGGAAGTCCCTTTTTTAAGTCATTAAAAACGAAAGTCAATCTGTACTTTAGCGAAAACCAGCTTCCCAGGACTGGAGGAAGCAAGCTGTTTTTTAAAAGTATCCTTTTCGCATCTTCCGCTCTTGCCATTTATGCTGTTCTTGTTTTCTTTACCCCTCATCCGCTCATAGCGATTTTGCTCTGCTGCCTGTTTGGAAGTAACCTTGCGGGCGTTGGTTTCAATATCATGCATGAGGGCGGGCACGGAAGTTTTTCCAAATACAATTGGGTCAATTCGGTAAGTGCCTACTCTCTGAATGTTTTAGGGGGCACTATTCATTTCTGGAAACAAAAACACAACATTGACCACCATACGTATACCAATATTGAGGGTATGGACCATGATATAGACATTAAGTTTATGCGCATGCATGAAGAACAGCCTAAAAAGAGATACCATAAGTTTCAGCACCTTTACTGGGTTTTGCTATATGGCATTTCTTACATGGCATGGGTCCTGTACCAGGATTTTGAAAAGTACTTTTCACAGCGAATGGGGAAATCTTCGCTGAAAAATAAAATGGAAATCAAGGAGCACCTGATCTTCTGGCTCACGAAGTCCGCCTACGTATTTATTTATATCATATTGCCAATAATTATGGTTGGCTGGCTCGAGGCACTGGCAGGTTTTGTCCTTGCTGCTGTGGTCTGCGGCTTTACGATCAGTGTTGTTTTCCAACTGGCACATGTAGTTGAAGGAACCCAGTTTCCAGAACCCAGCGAGGAGAGCAATAAGATCGAAAAGGAATGGGCTGTTCACCAAATCAATACCACTGCAAATTTTGCCACCAAAAGCAAGCTGGTTTCCTGGTTTTTGGGAGGGTTGAACTTTCAGGTTGAACATCACCTATTTCCGGGCATCAGTCATGTGCATTACCCTCAGATTAACAAACTGGTTAAAGAAACCTGTAAGGAGTTCAATATTGCTTATCTGGAGCACCGGACCATGGCAAAGGCTTTTTTCTCTCACCTGGTCCATATACGGAACCTAGGCAGAGCTGTGTCTTAAAGCCTTTATTGCAGTTGTAGATTAAAACTGTCTTTTTAGTAATAAACTCATCGTCTTACTCATGTAAGATTTTTGAAATGGTGACGTTTATGAATAAAGTAAGAACTAAATTGGTCATTATACAATCGTCAAAATGGATTATAAAATCAGCTTATCAGACGGCACTACCCAAATCGTTAAAATCATTGCCACTACCTATAAAAAGCTTAAAGTATGGAAGCTTAATTTTACCAACGGAAAAGAGATCATGCTCTATAAAGTTGGCTCCGAATGGCTGCAACGTACCGAAGATTACCTGGAGCAGTGCTACGTGATTGCTATCGGCGCGTATATTGACGGTCTGGAACAGGCCTGATTAAAAGATACCCAAGTATTATTCACAATGAGATACTGCACTATTTTCATCAGCAAATTACCCGCGACAGCAATGGCGGTGTACCCATTTATGATTTTTAAAAATCAGGGGGCAAGCCTCATCAGAAGGGTCATCCGGCATGAACTCATCCATTTCCACCAGCAGTTGGAACTTTTGGTCTTGCCTTTCTATGTGCTTTATTTCTTAAATTATTTGCTGAACCTGCTCATCTACCGGGATCATGATAAAGCCTATCGCAATATTTGTTTTGAGGTGGAGGCGTATGCGAATGATGACAATCCGGATTACCTGCTTCAAAGGAAAACGTATGCCTGGATCAATCGCAGGCCGGAAAAAAAGCGATAAACATGACCGGCTTCAACATAAAAAAGCCCATTTCCGTATAGAAAATGGGCTTTTAACTTGGCTCCCTCTGCTGGGCTCGAACCAGCGACCCTCTGATTAACAGTCAGATGCTCTAACCAGCTGAGCTAAGAAGGAGTACTGGTCTTCCGAAAACGGGCTTTTTGATTCGTTTAGGAACATAAAGCTTTGTCCGTTTTGGGAATGCAATATTAGGGCTTTTAAATTATTTATGCAATATTTGCAGCAAAAAAATATTAAAAAAAATATATGAGCCTGATAATCATAGGAACTGTAGCTTTTGATGCTATTGAAACACCCTTCGGAAAGACCGACAAAATAGTTGGCGGCGCTGCGACTTACGCAGGTTTAGCCGCATCTTACTTTTACGACAAGACAAAAATAGTTTCCGTCATAGGTGATGACTTTGGTCAGGACAACATCGATATCTTTACTGAACACGGGATAGACACTGAAGGGCTACAAATCAAAGAAGGTGAAAAATCATTCTTTTGGTCTGGCAAATACCACAACGACATGAACAGCCGTGATACACTGATCACAGAGCTGAATGTATTGGAAGCTTTTGATCCTGTCATCCCGGAGAACTATCAGGACTGCGAATACCTGATGCTGGGCAACTTAACTCCTGTTGTGCAATCCACGGTTATTAAACGGCTTAAAACACGCCCAAAACTGATTGTACTGGACACCATGAACTTCTGGATGGACATCATGATGCCTGACCTGCTCGAAACGATTAAAATGGTGGATGTGCTGACCATCAATGATGCTGAAGCACGCCAGCTTTCCGGTGAATACTCGCTGGTTAAAGCGGCAAGGAAAATATTAACTATGGGACCAAAGTACCTGATCATCAAAAAAGGTGAACATGGCGCATTGCTTTTCCATGAAGATAAAATCTTCTCAGCCCCCGCCCTTCCTTTAGCGGATGTATTTGATCCTACCGGCGCCGGTGATACGTTTGCAGGTGGATTTATTGGTTATATGGCAAAAGTCGGCACAGTGAATTTCAACAACATGAAAAATGCAATCATTTTCGGATCGGCTCTGGCTTCATTCTGCGTAGAAAAATTTGGAACGGAAAAGATCCTCAACTTAACGGACGCTGAAGTTGCTGCAAGGGTACAGGAATTTGTGAGCCTGAGTGCATTTACTCTTGAGGCGTAAGCAGGTTTTAGAAACATAAGAACACAGTTGGGATGTCCGAAATTAATTCGGCATCCCGTTTTATACCGACTGTACTGTCCTATTTTAATTTGCCAATAACCGTAAATTTTTCAAATACAGTTTCGGTGTGCGGTGCGTCCGGCAATTCGTCGGTGAGGTCCTGTCCTGCCCAATGCTCATAATGTTTTCCTTCCCTCCAAAGTCTGCTTTCGCTCACATCATAAATCAGACCTTTGTAGGCTACCCAGATTTGCGGCTTGTCTTGTCCGTTGCGCAATGCCAGCTGCTGTTTGGTATAAAGAGGCTGCTCTGTCATATCAGGCTGCTTTGCTGAGGTTAGTTTTGCTTTTAAAAAGCTCAAAGAGATATACACTTGCAAGAAGTATGATCATAAAATAAGAATGAATCTGGGCCAAGCCTGCTATGATAAAATAAACAGGAAAAATTAAAATCATATACACCAGGTAAGCACGGTAAAATCTGTACATGAACCTTAATTTATTTAAGTATTCAACATAAATAAGCAGGAGTACCAAAATTACATTGAAAACTATGCTGTATATATTTCCAGATTTATAAGCAAAGAAAAGCATGGCTATACATAGCCCGAGCAACAAATTACTAACTGTAAGACTAAATTTTTGCAGACCGGTGCCTGGAAAGGTCAGGTTCAGAAAACTGTAGATACCTAGTCCTGTAAAGGGCATTAAGATACAAAACAACCATTCTTCTAAAGGCAGGATTCCAAGACAGAGGCCCGTAACATATCGTGAATCAAAAGTCAAAAACCCAGAAAGCTTGAGCATGTGAGATGCGGCAATAAATAAAATGGCCGGGATCAGCGCCGCCGGCAGCGCAAGCGTCCATCCTCCCAAAGGCCTTGTTCTTTTGTTAAAAAAAAGAAATAGCGACAGCAACAGGAGTACTATGTTGACCAATAAATAAGTATAGTTCATGTATCCAAAATTTCAGTTTCAAAAGTATGCTTTTAACCTTACATTAAACCTCCCCGTTCAATATCATCTTTAGCACGCCGCAGAAAAATCTGGATAATAAAAAAGGGGATGCCGTACTGGCATCCCCTTTATCGAAGGCCTATCAGACTATATCTGCCCCGAGAATGTCTTTAGAATATGTTTTCAGGTATTTCTTTAATATCTGACGTGCAACATGGATCCTGGTTTTTACTGTCCCAATCGGAATATTCAGCTCATCAGCAATTTCATGATATTTAAACCCTTCGAAATATTTGATAAAGGGCACGTAGTACTCTGGCTGTAAAGTAGCCAGGGCTTTATTGATATCACTGATCACAAATTTACTTTCACTGCTGTTTTTAGCTGCGCTATAATGCAGATTGGCTGAGGAAATATCATCAGACTGGGTGATTAATGAATTGGTTTTCACTAGTCTTCTATAGTTGTTAATAAAGGTGTTCTTCATAATGGTGAATAACCAACCCTTCAAATTTGTACCTTCTTTAAATTTACTGTAATAGGTCACTGCCTTCAACATGGTATCTTGTACTAAGTCGTTTGCATCTTCTATATCTTTAGTAAAATTTAAAGCGAATGACTGCAAAGAAACCGAATGGTCGTTTAGCTGGAGGTTGAATTCATTTTTTGTCATAATGTTTTAAGTTTTAGGGTTAAAAAGGCAAACAAACAGAGTTTTATAAGTGGCGCTTATCAGTTTGTTTAAACTTACATTACTAAAACATATACAATTGGTATACCAAAAATTACTTCCAGTATTGTCAAATTAATTTTCAGGGCTCTGAGGCATGCCCTGCCAGATGTCACAGAATATTTACCTCTCTTTCAAGCCCAACATGAAATTTGGCATCCACAGCAACGACGATCTGTTCTGAAAAACTATACACTTCCTGACCGGTAGCGTGACCGTGGTTCACGAGAACCAGTGCCTGGTTTTTCCAGGTTCCCGTTTCTCCGCTTACTATTCCTTTAAATCCGCATTGTTCTATAAGCCATCCAGCTGCAAGTTTTACCCTTCCGTTCGGAGCAGGATAATGGACTATCCCCGGGAATTGTTTTAAGATAGGAGCAAATTCATCCTGGCCGATAACCGGGTTTTTAAAGAAACTGCCGGCATTACCTATAGTTGAGGGATCGGGTAATTTGCTAACCCTGATGTAAGATACCACAGCTGACACATCCGAGATAGTTGGTGATGCTATATTCCTATTGGCCAGTTCTTCTTTAATGGCCCCGTACTGAATGTTCAAATCCGGGGATTTGCTTAATTTTAAACTGACAGATGTGATAATGTACCGACCTTTGAGCTCGTTTTTAAAAATACTGTCCCTGTATCCAAACCGGCAGTCTTTATAGTTAAACACTTTAGCTCTTCCCGTTGCTATCTCATATGCAACACAGGATTCAAATACATCTTTGAGTTCCACGCCGTATGCCCCTATATTCTGGATCGGGGACGCACCCACTGTCCCAGGAATGAGACTTAGGTTTTCTATGCCGCCAAAACCCCGCTGAACACAATACTGAACCAGATCATTCCACACCACACCTGCTCCGCTTGTAACGATCACATTATCTCCATCTTCAATTGACTTTATCCCCTGGATGGCGACTTTTATCACAAGCCCGTTAAAATCTTTTGTAAACAAGATATTACTTCCGCCGCCCAAAACCAAAAGTTTTTGTTCTTGAATAAGGCGGGATTTCAGCAATTGAACCAAATCACCTTCATTAACGATTTCTGCAAAATATCGTGCGTTCACGAGTATACCGAATGTATTGTATGGCTTTAAGGATATGCTTTCTTGCAGGACTGACATAGAATGAACAGATTGATAATTGTACAAATGTAATTGATAACAGGAGTGTAATAAACATGATAAAGATAATATTTAAAAAAATTTCCTATTTTTCGGCTCTATTGTAAAGATGTCTGAGGGTGTAAGGATGTCAAAAGGCGGCACATTATTGTTTATATGGAAAATCAGGATAAAAAAAGAGTATTAATTATTGAAGCTGCACTAAAGAGGTTCGCTCACTACGGCCTTTCTAAAACCACGATGACCGAGATCGCCAAGGACATCTCTTTTTCAAAAGCACTTTTATATTACTATTTTCCTGACAAATTAAGCTTGTACGTCAGTACCATCGAATACCTGATGCAGATCATGAGCAGGGACCTGGTCAGGTCAATTGATAAAACCACCACCTCAACGGAAGGCGTACTTAAGCTTCTTCAAAAACGGCAGAGCTATATCCAGAAATACTATAACCTTTTTGAATCCAATCAGATTATAGGTAATGATCTGCCAAAGGGCCTCAACGAGAAATTTCAGCGTGCAAGAACTTTTGAAGCGATCATTTTAAGTTCCCTGTTTAGCCGGGGAATAGCCAGCGGCGAACTGGCTATGGAAGATCCGAAACTTGCTACTGACATCTTTATAGACGCCTTGTCCGGAATACATTTTAACATCCTTACCAAGGATAAAAACATTCAACCCGCAAGGGAGCAGTTTAAACAGATTTTCATAAAAGAGCGGATGTTTGCTGAAATCTTCCTCTCAGGACTGCAATCCAGGCATTAATTGTCATTTATCTGTAAGTTTTAAGGAATTTCATCATTAAAATTCCTTAAGCAGGATTATGGCTGTATTTTTGACCCTTAGAATAAAAAAGTCAGAAAGTAAAAAAGTAAAATGGTAGAAACAGATAAAAAAAGGGATGTAATTATAGAAGGGGCGATTAAGCGTTTCATACATTATGGGATTAACAAAACCACTATGAATGAGATCGCTGAGGATTTATCGGTATCCAAACCCTCTTTATATTACTATTTCCCTGACAAGAACAGCCTGGTACTGGGCGTCATTGATAAAATATTTACCGACTACTTTGAGATCGTCGAAAAGGACAAGGTCTCGGATATCTCCCTTGAAGATCGTCTGGGCATTTTTACAGAAGTTAAGCACCGTTTCTTTCAAAAATACTACATGCTTCATTTATCGGGCGGCAGCCCGGACTCTTCTCTGAATTCGGATGAACTGAAGAGTCATTTCCTGAAAATGAAAAAGAAAAATGAAGATTTTCATGCGGAAGTATTTAAGCGGGCAATAGAAAAGGGGGAAATAGCCCCAACTGATGTAAACAAGATCGCGGAGCTGTATCTTGAAAGCCTTGCCGGCATCACCTCACTCTGTATCATGCATGGCAACAAAGAGCTTTTCCCAAGTAAAAAGGAAATGAAAGCCATGCTTGAAAAACAACTCAGCCTTTCCAAAATATTTATAAAAGGACTTCAATAGACTACTAACTATATCATATGAATACGATTATTAAACAGATAAAAACAATTTCTTTATTGCTGCTAGGTTTAGTTTTGTCCAATGTGGCCAGTGCCCAGCAATCGCTGACGCTGAAGGATGCGCTCAATTATGCCGTACAAAACAGTGTCAATGTCCGTAAAGCTAAGCTGGATATCGACGCAGGGAAATATAAAACCGAGGAAATCAGGGCACAGGCTTTACCGCAGCTAACCGGTAGTGCGAGCTTAACCGACAATCTCATTATTCAAAGCATTGTTTTGCCTGGTGAATTCTTTCAAAAGCCGGGTGAAGTGATTGTTGCCAAAGCAGGAACAAAATACAATGCTGGAGCTGGTGTTCAGTTAAATCAGCAGCTTTTCAATCAAACAGTTTTCACAGGACTCAAGGCTGCAAAAACGAGTGAAAGTTATTATAAGCTGAGCGCTGATCTTTCTGAGGAACAAATCATAGAACTGGTCGCCAACAATTATTATTCCGTGCTGGTAAACAGACAGCAACTGAATGTTATCGACACCAACATCAAAAATGTGCAAGTTGTAGAAAAGATCATCGCCAACCAGTACAAGAACGGACTGGCAAAAAAAATAGATGTAGACAGGATCAGTGTAAACATGACCAATTTACTGACACAAAGAGAGCAAATTATAAATGCGATAAGACAATTGGAGAACCAATTGAAATTTTCAATGGGAATGCCTGTGGAAACAGCTATTGTATTACCTTCTACAGAATTAACTGAAGTATCCCAATTGCCGGAGATGTCGGAAAGTATAGATCTGGACAACCGTACTGAACTTAAGATAGCGCGTGTTCAGAAAGAGCTTTACACTTTGGATAGAAAAGCTAAAATTTCAGAATACTACCCGACACTAGCACTAAACAGCAATTATAACTACAGTGGAGTCAGCAATAAATTTGATCTCTTCAAAGGCGGAAATACAACTGCTAACTGGTTTGATATCGCCTCGGTGGGTGTTACATTAAAGATTCCGATTTTTGACGGCTTCGCCACACGTTCAAGGGTACGTCAGGCTGATGTAAACCTTAAAAAGGTAGAGGAAGACATCAGGCAAACAAAAAACTCCTTAAATCTGGCTTACGAAAATGCAAAGATCGGATTGAGGAATAACATGAATACAATTAACGCGCAGCGTAAGAATGTGCTGCTTGCACAGGAAATTTATACCAGTACCCAAAACAACTATAACAACGGACTGGCAAACCTGACAGACCTGCTGGAGACTGAAAATTCTCTGACAGAAGCCCAGAATAATTACAATCAGGCATTACTTAACTATAAGATTGCCGAAATACAATTAATCAAATCAAACGGAAATATAAAATCACTTTTACAATGAAAAGAATAATCATTATCATAATCGTAGTTATTGTTGCCCTTGGTGCAATAGCTTACGTTTTAACTAACAACAAGAAGAAAAATGCCGAGAAAACTGCTTTCATAGCTGAAGGCGGTGGTGCTGTTGCTGTACGTATTGCATCAGTAGAGAAAAAAGTTGTGGATTTGGATTTTATTGTAAACGGTGTGTTTGCGCCAAACCAGGAATTGAATTTTATGGCTGAGAATGCAGGTCGTGTGAGCAAGATCTTCGTAAAAGAGGGTGACCGCGTGAGCAGAGGACAGGTGATTGCCCGTATTGATGCGGAGATCATCAACACTGACCGGGAAACTGCTGAGGCTAATCTGCAAAATGCAGTTAGGGACGAAGCCAGATACAGTAGTTCATTCGCCACCGGCGGTGTAACCCAGCAGCAACTGGACCAGGCCAAACTGGCGGTTCAAAATGCGCGTTTGAAATTGCAAAGTGCGACCAGAAAGGTAAGTGATGCCAATCTTAAATCTCCGATCAACGGGGTCGTGAATAAAAAATATGTGGAAGTAGGTGCTTTCGTGACTGCACAGGGAACGCAAATGTTTGAATTGGTTGATGTTTCCAAGTTGAAACTTAAAGTAAACGCGAATGAATCTCAGGTAGCCAGTATCAAAACAGGCGATCAGATCGACATTAAATCTTCTGTTTTCCCTAATGAGAAATTTTCAGGAAAGGTTACTTTCATTGCGGCAAAAGCCGATGCCACTTTAAATTTTCCTATCGAAGTTGAAGTAGCAAATAACACAAAAAACAGTTTAAGGGCAGGCATGTACGGAACTGCGGTTTTCAATTTCCCTAAACAAGCGCCAAGCATTTTAATTCCCCGTACATCTTTTGTAGGTAGCGTGAGCAGCAATCAGGTTTTTGTGCTGGATAAATCAACCAGCACCGCAAAAGTTCGCAATGTGGTAACAAGCCGTATTTTGGGTGATAACGTGGAGATTGTTGACGGCTTGAAAGAAGGCGAAACAGTAATCACCAGTGGACAAATTAACTTAGCCGAGGGCACTGCGGTTAGCGTGGTTAAATAAGAAAGAAAATGAAGATAACAGACATTTCTATACAAAGGCCTTCACTGGTAATTGTGGTATTTACTGCACTTACTTTACTTGGGCTGTTAAGTTACTTTTCGTTGGGTTATGAATTACTTCCTAAGTTCTCTAACAACGTAGTATCTATTTCAACTATCTATCCCGGGGCATCGCCTGCCGAGGTTGAAAATACCGTAACCAAAAAAATTGAGGATGCGGTATCATCGATGGAAAACATCAAGAAAATAAACGCAGTTTCGTTTGAGAGTTTATCTACAGTGACGATTACTTTAACGGACGCAGCAAACATCGATATTTCACTGAACGATGCGCAGCGTAAGGTAAATGCGATTCTTTCTGATTTGCCTGAGGACGTAAAAACGCCTTCGCTTAGTAAATTCTCCCTCGATGATTTACCGGTGATCACCATGTCTGCTTCTGCAAATATGGATGACATCACGTTTTACGATTTGATTGATAAACGTATCGCTCCTGTAATTTCAAGAGTTAGCGGTATTGCCCAGGTAAATCTAATCGGCGGTTCTGAACGTGAAATCCAGGTTTCATTGGATGCCGACAAATTGCAGGGTTATAATCTTTCTGTTCCGCAAGTTCAGCAAATGATTTTAAGTTCAAATTTAGATTTCCCGACAGGAAGTATAAAAACGCAAAACCAGGATGTTCTGATCCGTTTGTCAGGGAAATACAGAAGCATTGAAGAGTTAAGAAACCTTGTTATAACTACTTCAAAAGACGGTGCACAAATCCGTTTAGGTGATGTTGCGGATGTTCAGGATTCCCAAAAAGAAACCGAAAAACTTGCTCGTATCGATAGAAAAGCTGCCATTGCCATTCAAATTATTAAACAAAGTGACGCGAATGCAGTAGAGGTAAGTAAAGGGGTACATGCTGTTATTGACAAACTTAAACTGGAATATGAAGCCAACAAACTTGACATCAAAATTGTCAACGACAGCTCAATCTTCACTTTAGAATCTGCAGATGCTGTAATTCATGACTTGATCCTTGCAGTCGTTCTGGTGGCTTTTGTAATGCTTTTCTTTTTGCACAGTTTGCGTAATGCGTTAATTGTGATGGTATCTATTCCGGCCTCATTAATTGCGACATTTATTGGCATCAGTCTCTTTGGTTTTACACTAAATCTAATGTCCTTGCTTGGCCTGTCTTTGGTAGTAGGTATCCTCGTGGATGATGCGATCGTGGTGTTGGAAAACATCCAGCGACATATGGAAATGGGTAAAAACAAGGTTAGGGCAGCTTCTGACGCAACAAGAGAAATTGGCTTTACTGTGGTATCTATTACCCTTGTAATTGTGGTCGTATTTTTCCCTATTGCAATAAGCTCCGGCCTGGTGTCTAATATTTTGCGTCAGTTTTGTGTGGTTGTAATTATTGCTACACTTCTTTCGTTGGTTGCTTCTTTTACTATTGTACCGTTACTTTTTTCAAGATATGGTAAACTGGAACATATTGAAGGCAAAAACATATTTGGCCGTTTCATTTTGTGGTTTGAAAAGCAATTGAGAAAATTCACCATCTGGATTACAGGTATTTTAACATGGTCATTAAACCACAAGAGACGTACGATGATCGCCGTAATCGTGTTATTTGCAGGGGCTGTATGGTTGCCAATTGCTGGTTTTATTGGGTCTGAGTTTTTCCCTAAATCTGACAAAGGTGAGTTCCTGGTTCAGATTGAACTGCCTAAAGATGCTCCCCTGGAGCAAACCAACTTCTTCACACAAAGAGCTGAGGCTTTCTTAAGCAAACAGCCTGAGATTACCCAGTTGATTACTACGGTTGGACAGGCAAGCGGCGATTTCGGGGGTACGCAGGCAACTGCTTATAAATCTGAGATCAATGTTAAATTGGTGGAACGCGACAAACGTGAAGGTGTGTCTTCGGATATTTTCGCTACTAAAATGAGTCGCGCCCTGGCTAAGGAATTGGTTGGAGCCAAGGTAAAAACGGTTCCGATCAGTATTTTGGGTATTGCAGAAAATGCACCAATCCAATTGGTTGTGATGGGCTCAGATTTAGACAGTGCGTTGAAATATGCTGAAGGTGCACAAAAAGTACTTGCTGGTATTCCCGGTGCGACTGAAATCAAATTATCCGTAGAAAAAGGTACACCCGAAATCAATGTTCAGGTAGACCGCGATAAAATGTCAGCTGTCGGCCTGACCTTACAAACTGTTGGTACCACGATGCAAACTGCATTTAGCGGTAATACTGATGGTAAATACAGAAAAGGGGAGTACGAATATGACATCAACATTCAGTATCAGGATTTCAACAGAAAAAATATAGACGATGTTCGCAACCTGATATTTGTAAATACTGCAGGTGCACAAATTAAGCTGTCCCAGTTTGCAACCATTACAGAGGGTTCGGGTCCAAGTCAGCTGGAACGTTTAAACAAGTCTACTTCTGTGACTGTCAAAGCGCAATCCATTGGCCGGCCAACGGGTACGGTTGTTGCCGAATTCCAGCAAAAACTGACAGACCTGCAAAAGAACGGCAAATTGAAAGCCCCAATCGGGGTAAGCTATGCATGGGCGGGTGATCAGGAAAACCAGGCAGAAGGATTTGGCACTTTGGGTATTGCATTACTAGCTTCGGTCCTTCTGGTTTATCTGATTATGGTTGCCCTTTATGACAGCTTTGTGTATCCATTGGTGGTCATGTTCTCCTTGCCACTGGCCTTGATCGGGGCCTTTCTTGCATTGGCCCTGACCAACAATTCAATAGGTATTTTCACCATCTTAGGTTTAATCATGCTGATGGGATTGGTTGCGAAAAATGCGATTATCCTGGTCGATTTTACAAATCACATGAAAGCGGAAGGAAAATCTACAATTGAAGCGCTTGTTTTGGCCAACCATGCACGTTTAAGACCTATCCTGATGACAACCATCGCCATGATTTTTGGCATGCTCCCTATTGCCTTGGCGAGCGGTGCTGGTGCAGAATGGAAGAACGGCCTGGCCTGGGTAATCGTTGGCGGATTAACAAGTTCATTGTTTTTAACCCTGATTGTAGTGCCAGTTGTTTATTTAATTTTCGACATCATGCTCGATAAATTAGGTTTTAATAAAAAAGGTAAAACAATAGATGAACTGATGACAGAACCCTACAAGCACAAGGATGTATTAGAATATGATTTAGATAAAAGTCACTAAATCGACGAACAAAGCAGAGAAGGTATAGAAAAGAGGAACCCTAAAAAGTTCCTCTTTTTTTTATTCTCCAAACAATTATAATTACTTTGTTGTATTATTTGCATCATGCTGAAATACATCACTTTAATTATCTTGTTTTACAATTTTTCATTCCACTCAAAAGCCCAGCACCCACCGGTGTTTGAAGGAATGCTAACAGACACTGCTTTCGTAACGTTGAATGATCTTGACATCAACCTTGTCAAATATAGCTATGGCAAACCTAAGATCAACTTTTTAGCCATTCACGATGATGAAGATACAGGAGTTAAAGCCGCATTCGAATACATTAGGTTTAGCGGGGGCTCCATAATTGATTGCCAGTATGGAGGTACCCGAAACTATAAATTCTCCCATAAAGGTGTGGATTTTCAAACAGACCCAAACAGCATCTATTCTTATGGCGGAAGAGTTATGGGTTTGGACAAGTACAGGAACACAGATAATGACGATGTGATTAAACAATTGGAAGTAGCCTCAAAAATGATCCTCAATTACTACAATGCCAAAAAACTTGGTTATATGTTCACCCTGCACAATAATGCCGATGGAGGATTTGGAATATCTTCTTATTTGAAAGGCTACGAGCTTGAAGAGACAGCCGATTCTGTACACATTAACTTTGAGGCAGATCCTGATGACCTGATTCTGGTTACTGATCTGGCTCTTTTCAATAATTTCAAGAAAAAGAATGTAAATGTGATCCTGCAGTCTGACAGAGGACCGGACGATGGTTCGCTTTCTGTATATGCGATGGAAAACAAGATCCCTTATATCAATGTGGAAGTACAGCATGGACATCAGTATGAACATCTGCAGCTCATAGAAATCGCTATAAAGGTCTTGTACGAAACTTATCCGGATTTAGCAAAGAAGGCGGCAGAATAATCTGTCGCCTTCTTTGCTAAATCCGGCCCTAAGGCGCGTGAATTTTATTAAATATGTATGGGTCTGTTGTCGGTTGCCGCCATTGCAGCTTCTTTAAACGCTTCCGTATAAGTTGGGTGAGCATGGCAGATACGGGCAATGTCTTCCGCGGATGCCCTGAATTCCATAGCAACTACAGCTTCCGCGATCATATCCGCAGCACGCGGGCCGATCATGTGCACCCCAAGGATTTCATCTGTTTTGGCATCAGCAAGTACTTTGATAAATCCATCGGTATCCATACTGGCCTTGGCTCTGCCGCTCGCCTTGAAAGGAAATGAACCTGATTTATATTGTACTCCTTTTTCTTTTAACTGCTCTTCTGTCTGACCAACCGAAGCAACCTCCGGCCAGGTATAAACCACACCAGGGATCAGGTTATAATTGATATGCGGTTTCTGTCCCGCAATCCGCTCTGCAACATATACGCCCTCATCTTCTGCTTTATGGGCAAGCATTGCGCCTTTGATCACATCACCTATGGCATAAACACCGGCAACAGCAGTCTCCAAATGCTCATTGACAGGAATCTTGTTTCCTCTTTCCTCGGTTTTGATGCCGATGTTTTCCAATCCCAAACCAGCGGTATAGGCAGTACGGCCAACAGCTACGATGCAGTAATCAGCATCAAATGTCACCTTCTCGCCTTTTGCATTGTCAGCGGTAACAGTGACTTTCTTGCCTTTTACACTTGCTCCGGTCACTTTATGTCCCATAAAAAACTCCATGCCCAGAGATTTTTTCAGCACACGCTGAAGCTCTTTTCCCAGACCTCCGTCCATCGTTGCGATAATCGAGGGCAGGAACTCAATCACAGATACTTTAGTCCCTAAACGGGCGTATACAGAACCCAGTTCAAGTCCGATTACCCCTCCGCCTATTACGATCAATTGTTTTGGCACTTCGGTAATGTTGAGGGCTTCAGTAGAAGTAATGATCCGTTTTTTATCTATAGGTAAAAAAGGCAATGCAGTAGGCTTGGATCCTGAAGCAATAATGACATTCTTTGCAGTTATGGTTTCGGTTTTACCGCCTTCTCCGGTGATCCTGATTGTATTTTTGTCTGTAAACGATCCGACTCCCTCAAAGGCATCAATTTTATTTTTCTTAAATAAATATTGTATGCCGGCAGTATTCTGTGCTACCACATCATTTTTGCGGGCAATCATCTGAGGCATATTTACCTTCAGATCTTTGAGATCAATACCATGAGTTCCAAAGCTGTGTGCTGCGTTATGAAAATGTTCCGAAGAATCTAATAATGCTTTTGAAGGAATGCATCCGACGTTCAAACAGGTTCCCCCGAAAGTTTTATATTTTTCTATAACTGCCGTTTTCAAACCTAACTGAGCACATCTTATTGCTCCAACATAACCGCCCGGACCCGAGCCAATTACAACTACATCATATTGCATATAAAGGATTTTTTTACGGTGCTAAGTTAATAAACCTATGTTGAAATACTTAGCTAATTAAAAAGATTGTAATTTCTTTGACCATTTCAATGCCATTTTTAACACTAAACATTTGCATTTGCTATATTTAGATTTTAAATCTTATTATATCATCATGATCCCTTTCAAACTCCGCTGGCTCACTGTTATTTCTATTTTTTTTGCGGCTCCCGCCCTTGCCCAAACTACTGATTCTGTTTATGTGCTCGAAAATTACACTAAAGTAGAGCAGCAGATCACGATGAGGGATGGTGTTAAGTTATTTACTTCGATTTATATCCCTAAAGACCCGTCTAAAAAATTTCCTTTTCTAATCAACAGAACCCCTTATACGGTAGCTCCTTATGGTGCTGACAAATTCAAAACAAATCTGGGTAATTTTCCGGCAATGATGCAGGAAGGTTTCATTTTTGTATACCAGGATGTGAGGGGCAAATGGATGAGTGAAGGCACTTTCGATGACATCAGGCCACAGGTTGCCAATAAGAAAAGTAAAAAGGATATTGATGAGAGTACTGACACCTACGACACCATCGACTGGCTGGTCAAAAACATAAAAAACAACAATGGTAAAGCCGGGATATGGGGCATCTCCTACCCAGGATTTTACTCCACGACTTCATTACCGGGTGCCCACCCTGCGTTAAAAGCCGTTTCACCTCAGGCTCCCGTTACGGACTGGTTCAGGGGTGATGACTTTCACCACAACGGGACACTGTTCCTGATGGACGCCTTTGGTTTCATGAGTACGTTTGGAGTACCGAGACCTAAACCGATCACTCCGGAAAAAGGACCGAAAAGCTTCCAGTTCCCTATTGCTGACAATTACCGTTTTTACCTGGAATCTGGTTCTGTTAAAAATCTGAAAGACAAATACTTTGCAGACAGCATTAAATTCTGGAATGACCTTTTTGCGCACCCCAATCTGGATACTTTCTGGCAGGCGAGAGACATCCAACCGCACCTGACCAATGTAAAACCTGCCGTCATGGTGGTAGGAGGTTTTTTCGATGCGGAAGATGCGTATGGAACTTTTGCTACTTATAAAAGTATAGAAAAACAAAATCCCGGTGCTAATAATATTCTGGTAATGGGCCCCTGGTTCCATGGCGGGTGGGTGCGCAGCACCGGGAGCAGCTTTGGTGATATTGAGTTTGGACAGGCCACCAGTACCGATTACCAGAAAAATTTTGAACTTCCTTTCTTTAAATATTACCTCAAGAGTGAAGGGGATTTTAAACCTGCCGAAGCGAATATCTTTGTGACAGGGAGCAATGAATGGAAAAAATTTGACACCTGGCCACCGAAAGACACAAAAACCAGGACGCTTTATTTACAGCCAAACGGAAAGCTCAGTTTTGAAAAAGTGGGCAGAACAGACAGCTGGGATGAGTATATAAGCGATCCAAATCATCCGGTCCCTTATCAGGATGGTGTGCAGGCTAAAAGAACCCGTGAGTATATGATAGACGACCAGCGCTTTGCGGCCCGCCGTCCTGACGTTAAAGTATATCAGACCGAAGCGCTGACGGAAGACATTACGCTGGCTGGCCCGCTTATGGCCAACCTCGTAGTATCAACGACCGGATCAGATGCTGATTATGTGGTTAAACTGATTGATGTTTATCCGGAAGATGCTGCAAGTCCATCCCCCAATCCAAAAAACATCATCATGGGTGGCTATCAGATGCTGGTCAGAGGGGAGATCATGCGTGGTAAATACCGCAATAGTTTTGAGAGACCGGAAGCAATTGTGCCCGGAACAATTACAAAGGTAAACTATACATTACCTGATGTCGCCCATACCTTTAAAAAAGGTCATCGCATCATGGTACAGATCCAAAATTCCTGGTTTCCGCTGGCAGACAGGAACCCTCAAAAATTCATGGACATCTACCAGGCTGAACCGGCCGATTTTCAAAAAGCAACACATCGTATTTTTCATGACGTACACAATTCTTCCGCATTAACCATCACCGTATTGAACCCGTAGCATGAGAAAGATCCTGCCCCTAACCGTTATCTTTTTCTGCCTGTTCATTGAATCCAGGGCGCAACTGATCAGCGGAAAAGCCAATTACACGAAGGCGGATACGCTGAGGGGCATGCTCACACCCTTGCGTACCTGTTATAATATAGACTATTATCACTTAGATGTTAAAATAGATATCGAGCGTAAATTCATCGGCGGCAGCAATGAATTTGTGTTTACTGCTGCGCAGAACTTCAGCAAACTTCAATTCGATTTGTTCAGTAATATGAAAGTAGAGAAGGTTGTATATGACGGACGCGAACTACTTTTTGAAAGAACATTTAATGCCGTGTTTGTTACATTTCCCAAAGAAATCAAAAAGGGATCTAAAGGACGCTTTACTGTATTTTACTCGGGCAATCCGGTTGTGGCTGTAAATCCGCCATGGGACGGAGGTTTTATCTTTACGAAAGACAGGTCCGGCAACCCTTGGGTATCAGTAGCGTGTCAGGGTTTGGGAGCGAGCGTCTGGTGGCCTACCAAGGATCACCAAAGCGATGAGGTTGACAGCTTGTTAATTAGTGTAACAGCGCCCGCGGACCTGCAAACCGTTGCCAACGGACGCCTTCGCAGCATTGTTCAAAAGCCCGGCGGCTATGCTCAGTCCAACTGGTTTGTATCCAGCCCGATTAACAACTATAACGTGAGTTTATATATTGGCAAATATGCGCACTGGACCGACCAGTATCAGGGTGAAAACGGGAGCCTTTCTTTAGACTTCTGGTCCTTAAAGGAGGACAGTACAAAAGCCCGCCCGCATTGGGACGCTGATGTAAAACCGATGCTCAAATCCTTTGAACATTGGTTTGGTCCTTATCCGTTTTACAAAGACGGGTACAAACTTGTACAGGCACCTCATCTGGGAATGGAACATCAAAGCGCAGTTGCATACGGCAATAAATTTAAAAAAGGATACCTTGGCGGAGACCTCTCAGAAACAGGCTGGGGACTGAAATTCGACTTTATTACCATCCACGAAAGTGGCCATGAATGGTTTGGGAATAACATAACAACCAAAGACATAGCAGACATGTGGGTGCATGAAGGCTTCACAAATTACTCAGAGACTTTATTTACGGAATCTGAATACGGTAAAGCTGCAGGTTCAGAGTACGTCATTGGGATCAGAAAAAAGATCAGGAATGACATCCCCCTCATTGGACCCTATAATGTCAACCATGAAGGATCGGGGGATATGTATTATAAAGGAGCGAATCTAATACACCTGATCAGACAGCTTGTAGATAATGATGAAAAATTCCGGGGCCTGCTGCGTGGATTGAATAAAACTTTCTACCATAAAACAGTTACCACGAAAGAAATCGAAACTTATATAGCGACACAATCCGGCCTCAAGCTGGACAAGATCTTTGATCAGTACCTGCGTCATACACAAATTCCTGTATTGGAGTATAAAATAAGGAATAACCAGCTGAGTTACAGATGGGCCAAAACAGTGAAAGAATTCAGCATGCCAGTGAAGGTCACACTTAAAAAAGACATTTATAACTGGATCACACCAGCAGCAGCCTGGAAAACAATCCCAGTGAACAAGGAACTTACCAATGAAAATTTTAGGGCAGATCTTAATTTTTACATTCTAACAAGAAGGGTTGATAAATAGATCATAGTCAAATAAAAAAGGACGCTCTACCTAAAAAGCGTCCTTTTTTATAGATCTACAGGCAATCTATATGCCTAAAAGCAGTCTTGCCGGATCTTCCAGTAATTGTTTCACTCTTACTAAAAACCCAACAGATTCTCTTCCGTCAATGATCCGGTGATCGTAAGATAAGGCTACGTACATCATCGGGCGGATGACTACCTCGCCTTTTTCTGCGACCGGACGTTCAATGATATTGTGCATACCTAAAATTGCAGATTGTGGTGCATTGATAATTGGAGTTGACATCATCGATCCGAAAACACCGCCATTGGTAATGGTAAATGTTCCGCCTGTCATTTCTTCTATGGTCAGTTTGCTGTCGCGTGCTTTAGTAGCCAGTTCAATAACGGCTTTCTCGATCTGAGCCAGGCTCATGCTTTCAGCATTTCTAATGATCGGCACTACCAGGCCTTTTGGAGCGGAAACCGCGATAGAGATGTCGGCAAAATCATTATAAACGACAGATTCCCCATCTATAGGTGCAGTGACCGCCGGGAAATCTTTGAGCGCCTCACAAATAGCTTTGGTAAAGAAACTCATGAAACCCAGACCAACACCATACTTTTCCTTAAACTGATCTTTATACTTTCCGCGCAGATCCATAATAGGTTTCATGTTCACCTCATTAAACGTGGTCAGCATGGCAGTTTCATTTTTAACTGTTACCAGGCGTTTTGCCACAGTTTTACGCAGTGGCGACATTTTTTCTCTGCGCTCATTTCTTGACCCCGCAACAGGGACAGCAACTGATACCTTAGGTGCTTCAGTCTTAGCAGCCGGCTGGGCTGCTTTTTCAGCATTCTGTGCATCCTCTTTGGTAATCCTGCCATCAACGCCGGTTCCTTTAACAGCATCCGCAGCAATTCCTTTTTCGGCCAGTATTTTACCAGCTGAAGGCGAAGGTGTCCCGCTTGCATAGCTCTCGCCCGATTTTTCTGCTACAGGGGCAGCTGCTTTGTCTTCAGCTACCGCAGGCTTCTCTTCCTTAACTGCTGCAGGCGTAGATTTTGGAGCCGCTCCGCCATCTTCAATTTTGCAAACTACAGCGCCAATAGCCAGGGTATCTCCCTCAGCTGCTACTGTTTTTAAAGTTCCCGCTTGCTCAGCAGTCAATTCGAATGTTGCCTTATCAGATTCCAATTCAGCAATTACCTCATCCATTTCAACTGCATCACCGTCGTTTTTCACCCAGCGGGATAAAACAACTTCGGTTATCGACTCGCCAACCGGCGGAACTTTTATTTCTATACTCATAACGGTGTATTATTTTATTCTAATCTACATTAAATACTTTACTCACAGACTTCTTAGCGATCTTTTGATCCTGCTCAGTGACCGGTGTTTCAAAGGCTTTTGCTAAAATATAAGCTTGCTGGTCTGCATGTTGTCTTGCAAATCCGGTAGCCGTACTGCTGCTTTCTTTTCTTGAGATCACTTCAATGTCACTAAAGGTAGTTTTTCTTAATCTGCGAAGCAAATACGGCCATGCGCCCATGTTTTCCGGTTCTTCCTGAACCCACAGCGCTTCTTCAGCATTTTTGTATTTCCTATATACAGCTTCCATTTGCGCCAATGGTGTAGGATACAGCTGCTCTATTCTTACTACGGCTACATGTTTGATCTGGTCTTTTTGTTGTTTTTCGAGCAGCTCATAATAGATTTTCCCGGAGCAGAACAATACCCGGGTTACATCAGCTGCCTTCACATTTTTATCAGCGATTACCTCCTGGAACTTACCTTCTGTAAATTCTTCAAGTCCGGACACACAAGCAGGATGACGCAAAAGGCTCTTCGGCGTAAATACCACCAAAGGCTTTCTGAAGTCACGCTTAAATTGTCTGCGCAAAGCATGAAAGAAGTTTGCGGGAGTAGTACAATTGGTTACCTGCATATTATAATCCGCGCAAAGTTCCATAAAACGCTCAATACGTGCTGAAGAGTGTTCAGGACCCTGGCCTTCATAGCCATGTGGCAGCAAAAGCACCAGGCCATTTTCACGCTGCCATTTCGTTTCTGCACTGGCGATATACTGGTCAACCACGATTTGCGCACCGTTAAAGAAGTCTCCGAACTGTGCTTCCCAAATAGTTAACGCATTCGGATTGGCCATTGCATACCCATACTCAAAACCCAGGACACCATACTCTGAGAGATGTGAATTGTAAATATCAAAAGGGGCCTGCTGATCAGATATATTTGCAAGTGGGATGTACTCTTCCTCAGAATCCTCAAGGGTGATTACTGCATGCCGGTGAGAGAATGTGCCGCGTTCCACATCCTGTCCGCTTAGACGAACTCTCTTGCCTTCAGCAAGCAAAGTTCCATAAGCCAGCTGCTCTCCCATTGCCCAATCAAAAACATGCGTGGTGTTCGCCATTTTGCTGCGTTCTTCAAAAAGCTTTTCTATTTTCTTAAAGAATTTCTTATCTGTCGGCAATGAACTTATTCTTTTAGCAATCTCCAGAAAAGTAGTCTTTTTAACAGCGGTATTGGGAGATTCCTCAAAATCTTTTGGTGTCGCAATACGCATATCTGCCCATGCACCTCCAAATTTAACATCCTGATAGGTAGAGGTAACCTCTTTGGCTTCATTCAGGCGCTCCTGCAAAATGCCGCGAAACTCTTTTTCCATTTCTTTCGCCAGACTTGCTTCCATTTTACCTTCAGAGATCAGTTGCTGAATATAAATGTCACGCGGGTTGGCATGTTTCTCTATACTTTTATACAATAATGGCTGTGTAAATTTAGGTTCATCGGCCTCATTATGACCAAATCTGCGGTAGCATAGAATATCGATAAACACATCATTCTTATACCGCTGACGATACTCCATAGCCAGATTAATGGCATAAACCAATGCTTCAACGTCATCACCGTTCACATGAAATACCGGAGAAAGCGTCACTTTAGCAATATCGGTGCAGTAAGTGCTGGTACGGCCGTCTTTATAATTTGTTGTAAAACCGATCTGGTTGTTAATAATCAGGTGAATAGTCCCGCCAGTTTTATAACCATCCAGGCCGGCCATCTGAATCACCTCGTACACAATGCCCTGCCCGGCCACAGAAGCATCACCATGGATCAATATCGGTGCGATGCGCGCATCATCACCGCCATATTTAAAATCTATTTTAGAACGGGTCATTCCCTCTACCACGCCATTTACAGTCTCCAGGTGAGAAGGATTAGGGCACAGGCTAAGGTGCACACTTTTACCGTCATTTGTAGTAACATCAGTTGAATACCCCAGGTGATACTTTACATCGCCGCCAAACGGAGACTCCGCACTATAACCCTTGCCTTCAAATTCAGCAAAAATATCTTTATAGGTTTTTTGCATGATATTGGCCAGCACATTTAAACGGCCTCTATGCGCCATACCAATCACAAATTCTTCAATACCAAGCTCCGCCCCTATTTCAATTACCGAATCCAAAGCGGGAATCAATGCTTCAGCACCCTCAAGTGAAAAACGCTTTTGGCCAAGAAATTTAGTTCCTAAAAAGTTTTCAAAACTCACGGCTTCGTTTAACTTTTTCAATATCCTTCGTTTCTCATCTATCGAGAAATTTGGCGTATTGCGTACACTCTCCATCTTTTGCTCAATCCAGCTTAAGACTTCAGGGGTACGAATGTATTTATATTCTGCACCGATCGAATGGCAGTAGGTCTGTTTTAAGAAGGTAACAATATCGCTCAGCTTGGACGGGCCGATTCCTATTTCAATACCTGAATTGAACACGGTGTCGAGGTCTGTCTTTGACAGCTCAAAATTTTCAATTTCCAGTGTTGGCAGATGCTGGCGTCTTTCCCTAACCGGGTTGGTCCGGGTAAACAAGTGGCCACGCTGTCTGTAGCCGTTAATTAAATTTAGAACATTGATCTCTTTTAAAAAGTGCTCAGGGGCCTCTGAACTAACGACGGTTCCTGATGAGTTTCTGCCAAAGTCGAAACCCTCAAAGAACTTCTGCCATCCAAATTCTACAGAATTAGGTTCTTCTTTATACGATTGATATAGGGATTCTATGTATTCGGCGTTCGCGCCATTGAGATAAGATAAATTATCCATTATATGTGAATTGCTGTAAGTATTGCAAAATTAGGTTTTTTTACCTTAAAAAACAGGTAAATGCGGCTATAAATCTTCAAGAAATTCAACCATGTCACAAACATTTTTTAGAGGCGTAAGCTGATCTTTAACCAGAATGTCGAATTCCGATATCAAACTTCCTGCCACCAGCAAGGGGACCTTGAGATTGTCCATCACTTTTCCAATAATTTTATTTATGTTTTTACCTAAATTTAGTGAGGTGAGTACAATAAAACAATAATCAGGCTTGTAAGACTCCGCTACTTTTTTGAGATCCTGATAAGGAATTTCAGACCCGAGGTATAAGGTATGCTGTCCGCACTTTTTTAACAGGTAGCGGGCAAACAACAGTCCTGTTTCATGCATCTCTGTTTCCGGCAGAAACAGCAGAAATCTTTTAGGATCTGGTTTATCCGGCATTTCAACCTGATCTATCTCCACGATCAGCCTGTCTCTGATCAGGTTTGCGGCAAAATGCTCGTGCGAGGGATCGATAGCTCCGGTTTGCCACAGCATGCCAACTCTTTTCATAAACGGAAACAACATTACATCCATCGCGTTAATCAATCCCATTTCTTTAATGCAGCCTGCCAATATTCCCGAAAATGTCTCCTCATCATATTCAATAGTCGCGTTAGACAAATTGAGCATCTGAACAGAGTCGTTGTTCCAGTCGGTCTTGAGTTGTGCCACCAGATCTGTTATTTGCTTTTGGCTCATTCCGGCAATTTTACTGATCTTATACCCATTTTCATTCAGCGTCACGATGTTGAGCAACATCTTCAGGTCGTCTTCATCATAAAATCTGATGTTCGTTGGTGTACGTTTAGGAGGTACAAGATTGTATCTGATCTCCCACGCCCTTATGGTATGAGCTTTTACGCCGATCAGGCTCTCTATGTCACTTATAGAAAATTTTTTCACGCCATTGATTAATAACAAACGTTAAACAGCTTTCTTTACGAAACAATTATTGTTTAACAATTCGTCGAAGATAGCAATTAATATAAAACTACAACATCCATAATTTTGAATTGTTTTTCCAAATCAAAAGCCCCTTTTGATCCAACTGACAGTCCCGCGCCCGCCACATTTGCCCAGTTCCCCCAGTTGCTTGCAGCAGAATAATCCGTCAGTTTCTCTTCAAAATATGCCGCTCCTTTAGTCCAGTGTGCTTTTATAATATGGATGAGGTAAGTTGCTACGATCAGTCTGCCCGCATGGGGAATAAATCCCGAGCGGTTCAGTTCCTGCATGTATTTATCCACCAGCAAATGTCCTGTTTCCCCTGCTTTCCATTTTTTTACCAAATCCGAATCTTCCTCCACAGGTGCCGCGATCAGCTGTTCAAAATCCGGCTCCTGAAAGAATTTGATACCATGTTTTTTAAACATAAACCTAAAATAGTCGCGCCAAAGCAAACCCAACAGCACCTGATTGAAATTTGAATTACCACCAAACTCATTTTCTGCGGCTTTAAATTGCCAATACACTTTACGCGGAGACAAACAGCCCAAGGCAAGCCAGGCCGAAAGTTTAGATGAAAACCCGGGGCTATCCGTGGTTACTTTGCTGCTGTTTTTTAAATAGATTTCTGACCCTTGTTCCAAAAGCTCTTCCAGGTGTGCCAATCCCGCTGTTTCACCGCCTTCAGCATCCTTACCTGCAGTGATGTGTTCCCCATCATCAAAGTTCAAATCTTCCAGACCAGGCAGAGCCCCCCATTCCTTATTTTCGACAAACGAGATCTGTTTCGGAGTTTCAAAGCAGGACTTCACTATTGCATCTCTTTCCGTTTTCTTCTTGAACTGGCTAAAAATATCAGGAATATCCTTTATTGGAAAAGGCAGATCTTCCTTGTTATAAAGTGTATGGCCAATGAAATGTCTGAGGTTGATCTTTTGTTTCCACAAGGCATCCTCCACATGAGCAGATATATCGGTCTCTTCCGGACCAACTTCCCTGTGATGGTAAACCTCCGAAATTTCAAATCTCTCCACCAGATCCAATATGCTGTCTTCCGGCCTCCCTTGAATCAGCAGAATATCGCCCCCAAAACCCTGAAAAGCCTTTCTAAGCGCATAAATGCTTTCTATCAGAAACCGGGCCCTGGTCAGACCCGTTTTTGCCGTTTCAAAACGGGTATTTTCAAAGTATCTTGGATCGAAAAAATACACAGGCAAAATACTGTCCGATTTAGCTATCGCTTCTACCAGCATTTCGTTATCATGCAGGCGAAGGTCGTTTCTAAACCAAACCAATATCTTCCTTGACTTCATTAGCTTTGAGCTGAGTTTTGTTACAGATTACAAAAATATACGAAATAATAGCTTAGTTCGAATGACTAACGCAATATTTACATAAGCAAAACAAAAAAAACTGTAATAATCCGTTTTATAAAAACCAAAATCAATACCAGAGGTTCTTTTATTATGAAGAAGCACATTTTAATTACCGGCGCAACCGGCCTGATTGGCAAAAAGCTGATCCATGCATTGCAGGAAAACGGACACACCATTTCTGTTCTTGCCAGGAAACCCGGCAAAATTAAGAATGTTACCGTTCATTTATGGAACGTATACAAGCACCAGATTGATCCTGCTTGTATCCAGGGAGTAGATACCGTGATACACCTGGCCGGTGAAGGCATCGCTGAAAAGAAATGGACCAAAGAGCGTAAGCAAAAGATCATTGACAGCCGCGTCTTGTCTGCTCATCTGATTCACAAACTTATAAAAGATGCAAACGCACCGGTAAGAGCCTTTATTTCGGCTTCAGCTGTCGGTTATTATGGTGATTGCGGCGATGAAATCCTGACTGAAAGCTCATCCAATGACTATGGATTTCTGGCCGAATGCTGCAAGTTGTGGGAAGATGCGGCAGACAAAGGGAAATCTCTTGGCATGAGGGTCGTTAAATTCAGGATCGGCTTCATTATGGCCAGGAGAGAAGGAGCGCTGGCTGCACTTGACAAACCCATTCGTCTTTTCGCAGGCGCCCCCTTAGGCAGCGGCAGGCAATGGGTTCCCTGGGTGCACATTGACGACATCATATCCATGTTTACAGCGGCCGTTGACGAACCATCAATTAATGGGGCTTACAATGCCTGTGCACCGTTTCCTGTAACCAATGAAACATTGACCAGAGCAGTCGCCAAAGCATTGCATCGCCCGGTATGGCCCATCCATGTACCTGAAAAGGTATTGGAGATGATATTGGGCCAAATGAGCAATGTGGCGCTCATTAGCAACAATACTTCAGCGCAAAAATTGCTGGACGAAGGTTTTAAATTTAAATATACCCATTTGGAAGATGCTTTGGCAAACATCTATAAAAAATGAAAAAAGAAGTTAGTGTTTGCTGGTTCAGAAGAGACCTCAGAATAGAAGACAATGCTGCATTGTTCCATGCACTCAAAGGAAGCCATCCCGTTTTGGTCCTGTTCATATTTGACAAGAATATCCTGGAGAAGCTATCAGACAAGCAAGATGCCAGACTGACCTTTATATACCGGACCCTGGAAGACCTGAACCAGCGACTGATCAGCCATCATTCGGCCATCCTGATCAAATACAACACCCCTGAAAAAGCCTGGGCGCAAGTCCTCGAAGAATACGATGTCCAGGCAGTTTTTACAAATCACGACTATGAACCCTATGCAAGAGAACGGGATAACAGCCTGGCAGAATACCTTGCATCTGAAGGCATTACCTTCAAAACTTTTAAAGATCAGGTCATCTTTGAAAAGAACGAAATCCTAAAGTCCGACGGCCAACCCTACACGATCTTCACACCCTATTTCCGTCTGTGGCAGCAAAAACTCAATGAATTTTATGCAAAGTCATACCCAGTCGGGAAATACCTCAAAAAATTGCTCCGGACCCAGAGTTTCTCTTTCCCCGGACTCCTGGAAATGGGATTTGAGCTGTCAGATCAGAAATTTCCAACCCGGAGCTTTGAGCATAAACTTGACGCCTATGAAAAGAAAAGGGATTTCCCCGCGGAAGATGCCACCACACACATCGGCCTCCACCTTAGGTTTGGAACAGTCAGCATTCGCCATGCTGTTAAAAACGCGATCGATCATAAAGCAGAAAAATGGCTGTCAGAATTGGCCTGGAGGGATTTTTATATGATGATCCTCTGGCATTTTCCATATGTCGCTAAAAATTCGTTTAAACCCGCTTATGACCATATCGCATGGAGAAACAACGAGTCTGATTTTAATGCCTGGTGCGCAGGCAAAACCGGCTATCCCCTGATAGATGCAGGGATGAGACAATTAAACCAAACGGGCTACATGCACAACCGCGTACGCATGGTAGCAGCAAGTTTCCTCACCAAACATCTTCTGGTGGACTGGCGTTGGGGTGAAGCCTATTTTGCAGAAAAATTGCTGGACTATGAAATGGCAAGCAATGTAGGCGGATGGCAGTGGGCCTGCGGCTGCGGCAACGATGCCGCACCCTATTTCAGGGTTTTCAATCCCGAACTGCAAGCAAAGAAATTTGACCCTGAAAACAGGTACATCTATAAATGGGCACCCGAATACAAAGAACAAAAGCACATCCAACCTATTGTTGAACATGCTTTTGCAAGAGAAAGAGTCTTAAAGGTTTTTAAAGCTGCGCTAAATGAACAGCCGTTATAATTAAGGAGTTACGTCTAAAATTTCTATATCAAAATCCAAACAGGCATTTCTGGAAATAATCAACTGACCCGTTGAATCATCGGTTGCACCGGCCGCTCCATAGCCAAGCGCAGAAGGGAAAATTAACCTGATCTTGGTACCTTTTCTATACTTCTTCAGCAAACCCCATCCTGATACCAAATACCCAAGTTCATTCTTAAATGTTCCGTCAGTAAAGGACTGAAATACAGTCCCATCCAGATACCGGCCTGTATAACTCGCCGTTATTGTAGCAGTACTTGTGATGGGTTCTGTACCTGTACCCTCCTGCGTCACAATGTAGTAAATACCCGCTTCAGGATCTTTAAGCGGAGTAAGTTTATTACTAGCCACAAACTCAACGATCCGTTTTTCATCAATTGCTGACTGGCTGTCCGCATAAGTGGTCACCGTAATATCAAGAATTTCGTTAGAAGGGATATTTAGACTCGCAATTCCGTTTTTGCCAAAACCCAGGGAGGAAGGAAGAATAATTCTGAAGCTGCCGCCCGCTTTAGTCTGATTGAGTAAGGTTGGAATTGCTTTCACATTAATCCCTAAAACCTCGTTTGTATTACCCAAAAAAGAAAGCTGGCTTGAATAACCCACAAAAGTTCCAAGGTTCAAAAAATCAGGTGAAGCATAATAAACCTGACCAGTCAGCAATGACTTGAGCGAGAGATTATAACGAACTGAATCCGTATTTGTATAAACATTTCCTGTTCCGGCATTAAGCACCTGGTAATAATACCCTGTACCTTCCGGGTCTTTAACGGCGTTAATGTTATTCTTTTTCAGATACTCTTCAATCTTTGCACCATCTATATTTTCGGCAGTCTCATATTCCTTTTCACATGAACTCAATATGACCATCAGGGCCAGTAACATAAAGGTATACGAGGATATTTTTTTTAACATATTTATCTATTTTCCTTTTAAAATATTCTTTTCTTTTTTATAACATTTCTAATTCTGACCATAAAATCCAGGGGTGAATTGGCAGGTATGGTGCCAACTACCACGTCTCTGTAAGCCAAAGGCGAGGGCACCAGCAAGCGGATCTGTCCACCTTCCCTTATCAGGGGCAGTCCAGATTGCCATCCCGGTATACCCTTTTCAAGTGCAAACTTATAAAGCGAACCGCCATCAACCCGGCCCACTACAGTATCTCTCAGCAGTTTGCATACGTACTCGACCTCAAGCGTATCTGTCAGCTCAATGGCATCGGCACCCGTTCCAAGGGTATCAATGTGATAGAGCAACCCGCTTTCATGTTTGGTAAGCTCAATACCATTTGCATTCGCCCAAAGCTTAATACTGTCTTCTTCGATTGCAAAACGTTCTGCCGGATCATAGACTTCAGGTTTTTCACAAGCAGCAATCACACCGATCATGAAAATCAACCCAGGTAAAAGTCTATTTTTTAACATAATGCACAAAAGTAGTCTTTTATTAGAGATGGCACAATTTTTAACCAATTTTAACAATTCTACCCTAAATAAAAATGCCCGCAATCAACTTACGGGCGCCCAGTTTAGTTATGAATTATTAATTAAAAGCAGTATTTGTTGGCCGCTGTCAATTGCTGCGCCACCTTCTGCCTTACCTCTTTTACATTAAAAGGTTCAGATTTTGTAAACCTCTTCAATCCCACCATCATCATTCTTAGTTCATCACCTTCTGCAAAAGCCCACAATGCTTCCTTGCCAGCTTTCTGTATGGCATCCAGGGCCTCTACAAAATAGATCCGCATCAGGTTCAATTGTCCTTCGCTGGATTCAGCTCCTTTCAGGCTCACCAATTTTTCTGTTCTCAGCATAGCTGATTCCGCTACATAAACATAACCAGCCATATCTGCGATATTCATCAGGATCTCCTGCTCTTTTGACAGGCTCATCATCAGTTTCTGCACAGCAGCCCCCGCCACCATAAGTGTTGCCTTTTTCAGGTTTTTGATGGTCTTTTTCTCCGCTGCAAAGAGCGCATTATCTTCCTCACCAAAGTCCGGGATGGACATCAGTTCGGCAGCTACAGCCGTCGCCGGTGTCATCAGGTCCAGTTCCCCTTTCATTGCCCTCTTGAGCATCATATCTACCGTCAGCAACCTGTTGATCTCATTAGTCCCTTCAAATATCCTGTTGATCCTGGCATCACGATAAGCCCTGTCCATTGGCGCTTCCGCAGAAAAGCCCATACCGCCATAGATCTGCACCCCTTCATCTACCACATAATCCAGCACCTCAGAGCCCCAGACCTTTAGAATGGCACATTCCACAGCAAACTGTTCTGTTGATTTCAGCTTTGCTTTTCCCTCATCCATTCCTCCGGCTACCAGCGTATCGTAAGCATCATCTATATTTTGCCCTGCACGATAGTTGGCAGATTCAACCGCGTATACTTTTGAAGCCATTTCAGCAAGCTTGTACCGGATGGCACCATATTTTGAAATCGGCCTGTCAAACTGGATCCGTTCATTTGAATAATTGACAGCCGTATCAATCACTGATTTAGAAGCCCCGATAGCAGCGGCTGCTAATTTTATGCGGCCGATATTTAGAATGTTGACAGCGATCTTAAAGCCATTTTGTCTTTCAGAAAGCATATTCTCCACCGGCACAGGGCAATCATTAAAAAATACCTGCCTGGTTGATGATCCCTTGATGCCCATCTTATGCTCTTCCGGATTCATGGTAATGCCGCCAAATTCACGTTCCACAATAAAGGCCGTTAAATTGGCATCGTCATCTATTTTGGCAAACACAATAAAAACATCGGCAAAACCGCCGTTAGTGATCCACATTTTCTGACCATTGATCAGATAATGCTTTCCGTCCTCAGTGAGCTTTGCTTTAGTCTTACCGGAATTAGCATCAGAACCGGAATTGGGCTCAGTCAGGCAATACGCCGCCTTCCACTCACCGGTGGCCAGTTTAGGAATGTATCTATCTTTTTGTTCATTATTTCCATAATAAAGGATCGGCAACGTACCAATACCTGTATGGGCAGAAAGCGCAACAGCAAAAGAATGTCCGGCACCGATCACATCAGCGACCAGCATTGAAGTGTTAAAGTTCTTCCCAAAACCGCCATATTCTTCAGGAATAGATACCCCCAGAATTCCAAGTTCACCGGCTTTGTCCATCAAAGAAGGCATCAGGCCCTCTTCCTGGGTATCAATCCTGTCCAGATTGGGATAAATCTCTGCAGCCAGAAAATCACGGCAGGTCTGGGCAATCATATTTTGCTCTTCATCAAATTCCTCCGGAATAAATACATCCTGGTAAGCTGTTTCGGTGATTAAAAACTCCCCTCCCTTAATTGTTTTTTTATCTGTAGTTTCCATAATGTAATAGATTAAAGCATTTCAAAAATTCCGGCCGCACCCTGTCCGCTACCCACACACATCGTTACCATTCCGTATTTCAGCCCCCTTCTTTTTAATTCGTTAAATAATTGTACTGATAATTTAGCCCCTGTACATCCCAATGGATGGCCCAATGCTATCGCTCCTCCATTTACATTCAGCTTATCAGTATCCAATCCCAAAGTGCGTATGATGGCCAAAGATTGTGAAGCAAAAGCTTCATTAAGCTCAATCAGTTCCAGCTGATCCAAAGTCAATCCGGCCTGCTTCAAAGCTTTAGGAATAGCATATATAGGCCCGATCCCCATAATTCGCGGCGGCACACCGGCTACACCGTAGCTCACCAGACGCGCAACAGGCTCGACACCGAGTTCTTTCATTTTCTTTTCAGACACTACCAGCACAAAAGCCGCACCATCAGAAGTCTGAGAGGAGTTACCTGCAGTGACACATCCATCGGCAGCAAATACAGGTTTCAGCTTGGCCAGTTTATCTAAAGAAGTGTCTGCTCTGGGACCTTCATCCGTATCCACCACATAAGTCCTGGCCTGTTTTTTCATGCCCGCATCCAGGTAGTTCTCCGTTACAGTAATGGGCAGCACGCCCTCCTTTAAATGTCCGTTTTTAATCGCCTCCACCGCCTTCATATTCGACTGATAGGCAAATTCGTCCTGATCTTCCCGGCTCACATTATATTCTCTGGCGACTGCTTCCGCCGTCAAACCCATCCCCCAGTACCAGTCCGGGTTATTTTTGGCTACATCAGGATTGGGTACTACTTTCCAGCCGCCAAAAGGCATACCAGACATCACTTCTACCCCACCGGCCACAATACAATCCGCCATTCCGCTTTTGATCTTGGCCACCGCAGTGGCAATGGTCTCCAGTCCTGATGCACAATATCTGTTTATGGTCACCCCGGGTACTTTATCGGTATCCAATCCCATTAGGGAGATCATACGGCCGATGTTCAGGCCCTGCTCTGCCTCCGGAGTTGCATTGCCCACGATCACATCATCAATTTCCTCCTTGTTCAGATTAGGAACTGAGGCCACCAGATGCCTGATGACTTCGGCAGCCAGGTCATCCGCCCTTGTAAAACGAAATACACCACGGGGGGCTTTGCCTACCGCAGTACGGTATCCTGCTATAATATATGCTTCCTGCATGTCAGTATCTTTTTATTAAACGGTTAATTCCTTAAAGGTTTGCCTTTGGTCACAATACTCTGTATCCGTTCCAGGGTTTTGCGCTCACCGCACAGCGATAAGAACGCTTCCCTTTCCAGGTCCAGTAAATATTGTTCCGTTACTTCAGTGGGTGAAGACAAATCACCGCCGCACATGACCCAGCCCAGTTTTTCAGAGATCTTCTTGTCATGTTCAGAGATGTAATGTCCGGAGTACATGGTATTCGCTCCCGCATATACGATCCCCAGACCTTGTTTACCCAGCACTTTAATGTCTTTTCGCGGAACAGGCCTGGTGTAACCCGCATCGGCCAGCTCTATAGCCCTGGCTTTTGCATCAGCGATCAGCCTGCTCCTGTTCATGGTGATGGAATACTTATCTTTTTGCAGATAACCCAGTTCAAAGGCCTCCACCGCAGAGGTAGAAACTTTGGCCATTCCTATAGTCAGGAAGCGGTCCTTAAGTACCTGCTGAACAATCTGGTCATCACTATACTCATCCGAAGCACGCAAAGCAAACTCTTTGGTACCACCCCCGCCGGGGATCACACCCACACCAAACTCGACCAGCCCCATATATGTTTCTGCATTGAGCTGCACATGATCGGCGTGCAGGCTAAACTCACAGCCACCGCCCAGCGTCAGATTATGTGGAGCCACCACTACCGGAATGGAAGAATACCTGATGCGCATACTGGTGTTCTGAAACAACCTTACTGCCATGTTCAGTTCTTCCCATTCCTGCTCCACCGCCATCATAAAGATCATCCCTACATTAGCACCGGCGCTAAAATTAGCCCCGTCATTGCCGATCACTACCCCTCTGTAATCTTTTTCCGCCATGTCAATGGCTTTATTGATCGCCTGCAAAGTATCGCCGCCAATGGTATTCATTTTGGAATGAAACTCCACATTGATGATCCCATCGCCCAGATCAATGATCGAAGCTCCGGAGTTTTTCCAGATCAGCTTGTTGGTCCTCAGGTTGTCAAGAATGATAAACTCCTCGGTACCAGGCACCGCTTTATAACTTTTAGAAGGGATGTCGTAATATTTTCGAACACCATCTTCCACTTTGTAAAAAGAAGAATTCCCTGCAGCAAGCATTTCATGGACCCAGGCCGCAGCCTCATGTCCGTATTTTTTCATGCCTTCGATAGCTTCTGCCACACCAACAGCATCCCAAACTTCAAACGGACCAAGGTCCCAGCCAAACCCTGCACGCATCGCATCATCAATGCGGTACAATTCATCAGCTATTTCCGGGATACGGTCAGACACATATTCAAACAAGCCAAAGAAAGAAGCCCTGAAAAGCTCTCCTGTCTTATCCTTACCAGCGGCAAACACCCTCATCCGGTCCTTTACATTTTCAATGGATTTGGTCTGGTCCAGCGTAGCAGATTTTACTTTCACCTGAGGCCGGTATTCCAGAGTTTTCAGGTCCAGCGCGAGGATCTCAGTTTTACCCTCAGCCGTCTTGGTCTTTTTATAGAAGCCCTGACTTGTCTTATCACCAAGCCATTTATTGGCGGCCATCTTTTCCACGTATGCCGGAAGCTTAAACAAATCATGCGCTTTGTCATCCGGACAATTGTCATAAAGTCCCTTAGCCACCTTGATCATCGTATCCAGTCCTACCACATCAGTCGTACGGAAGGTTGCAGACTTGGGCCTGCCCAGTGCCGGACCAGTAAATTTATCTACCTCTTCAACCGTAAGCTCCATCTTTTCTACCAGATGCAGCAATGCCATAATTGAATATACTCCGACCCTGTTGGCTATAAAGGCGGGTGTATCCTTGCACAAAACAGTAGTTTTCCCTAAAAACTTGTCCCCGTAGTGCATCAGGAAATCTACCAGTTCAGGCCTGGTGTGCGGTGTAGGAATAATTTCCAGCAACCTCAGATAACGCGGCGGGTTAAAGAAATGCGTTCCGCAAAAGTTAGCTCTAAAATCATCACTTCTGCCTTCCGCCATCAGGTGGATCGGAATTCCGGAGGTATTGGAGGTCACCAGCGTACCGGGTTTGCGGTGCTGCTCCACTTGTTCAAATACTTTTTTCTTGATGTCAAGGTTTTCCACGACAACCTCTATGATCCAGTCATACCCGGCGATCTTTGCCATGTCGTCTTCAAAATTACCGGTACTGATCTTACCCAGCACTTTTTTGGAGTACACCGGTGAAGGATTGGTTTTAACGGCAGTTTGCAAAGCAGCATCAACAATACTGTTCCTGGGGCCCTCTTTGGGCACGATATCCAGCAGCAGCACCTCTACACCTATATTGGCAAAATGACAGGCGATACGGGAACCCATAATACCGGAGCCCAGCACCGCAACCTTATTTATTTTTTTGTTCCTCATCTTGAGTAGGGATTGAATATGCTAAAGTGAGTTTGTTGAGTTTCTGCAAAGTATTGATCAGGTTGTTCTTTTCGGGTATGGTCATATTGGCATTCAGGTATTCATTAAAAGAGATGACGACCCCTTTGGCCAGCTGCCGCTTTTCTACCCCAAACTCCGTCAGGTAAACCTTTACCGAGCGCTTGTCGCCCAATGAAGCCTCACGGTAGATCAGCCCCAGTTCTTCCATATTGTTTAACATCCGGGACAAACTGGTCGCCTTTACACCAAGCAGACCTGCAAGCTGTGTCACAGCTGTACCTTCTTTATCAATATTGATCAGGACATAACCAATGGCCTGGGTTATTCCAAAACCAGAAGCGATCTGGTTATACGTGTTGGCTACGTTCTGCCAAACTACCTTCAAAAAATAATCTACTGTTTCCTGCTGTTTCATTAAATACTATGCTTGCATAACAAAGCTATCGAATTAATAATTAGTTTCCAAGCACAATCTTCAAAATTTTATTATGCAAAAAAGCCATTCAAAATAATTGAACGGCTTTTTAAACTAAATACTATTTCAGACTACAAATTGTATTTTTAGATTTATTCGGACGTCTTATAATTTTCGGCATCGGCATATATCTTTTCTATCAGTTCTTTATTTTTCTCCAAAATTACTTTCCGCTTCAAACTCAGCTTCGGTGTAAGTTCACCGCCATCGATGCTCCAGGGTTTGTTCAGCAGGGCAAATCGCTTGACCTGTTCCCATTTGCCAAAATCCTTGCAGGCATTTTTTACGATCTGGTCAAACTTGACCAATACCTGTTCATTTTTAGCCATTTCCTGATCGGTGGTGTAGTTGATTCCTTTTTTCTGTGCCCATAATTTCAATGCTGGGAAATTTGGCACAAACAGGGCCGCCGGAAATTTCCGGTTTTCCCCCAGCACCATCACCTGTTCCACCAATGGGGTCTCCTTAAATTTGTTTTCCAGCATCTGGGGAGCTACGTATTTTCCGCCGGCAGTTTTAAAAATCTCTTTTATCCTGTCAGTGATCTTAAGGAACTTTCCGTCAACGAGCTGTCCGATATCCCCGGTATGGAACCAGCCATCTTTATCAATGGTTTCAGCGGTGAGGTCGTCCCGCAGGTAATAACCCTTCATAATATTGTGACCGCGCGCCAGCACCTCCCCGTCCTCGGCAATTTTGACCTCTACACCTTCTATTACAGGACCTACTGTCCCAAACATGGTATTCCCAAAATGGTTCACGGTGATCACCGGAGAAGTCTCTGTAAGACCATAGCCTTCAAAAACGGGCATCCCCGCTGCCCAAAAAATCCTCGCCAGCCTTGGATTTAGCGCGGCTCCTCCCGAAATGATGACCACGATGTTGCCACCCAGCGCTTCCTGCCATTTTTTAAAAATCAGTTTGCGGGCAATGCCAAGGTTAAACTTATAAAACCAGCCCTTTTTAAATTCAAATTTTTCAGCCAGGGAAACCGCCCAGAAGAACAGTCCCCTTTTGATCCCGGTTAGCGCTTTGCCCTTTTCCATGATCTTTTCATAAACCTTTTCCAGCAGACGCGGTACCGTAGAGAAAACATTAGGTTTTACGTACTGGATATCGGCAACAATGGTATCCATGCTCTCCGCATAATATACGGCAACGTCGCAGTACATATAAAGGTAAACTACCATGCGCTCAAAAATGTGTGACAATGGCAGAAAACTCAGCCCTTTTTTGATTCCTTCAGGCAGCAATACAGCAGAGTTTTCAAAATTTTTGACCAGGTTATCGTGGGTCAGCATCACGCCTTTGGGTGTACCTGTCGTACCTGAAGTATAGATTAAAGTTAAAATATCATCTGGTTTTATCTGCGTTCTGTAACTGTCCAGATCGACCTCGAGGTCATGCCCTGCTTTTACCAGTTCTTCCCAGTGGGCGACATTCTTTACCGCGTTGAACGTATAAATCTTGATGTCATGTTTTAGTTCCTCACAAACCGCTTTTACTTTGTCGTAAATGGCTTCATCGGCCACAAAGATCAGGCTGACCTCCGCATTTTCCAGAATGAACTTAATGTCGTGTTCCGCAAGCGTGGGATAAAGGGGCACCTGGTAAGCGCCCAGCTGCATGATCGCAAAATCAGTAATGTTCCATTCAGGCCTGTTGTGAGACATTACCGCTACCCTCGATGCTTTGCCAATACCGATACGGGTCAGACCCCGGCTCAAATCGTCCACCGTGCGGCAAAAATCGGATGTGCCATATTTTTTCCACTCGCCGTTTACCTTACCGCTTATAAATTCTTCTTTCGGAAATTTCTCTGAGCTGTATTTGAGCAGATCAAATACCCTTGTTATTGTTTCGGCCATGGCGTATAGCTTTAATTATAGATTTGGTTCATTTATGAATGTAAAGCAATATAAGAAAAAATATGTGTGATGAGCTTCCTTACTATGTGGTATATGCTTCTATATCCTCAGGGAGTTTTTAGGGAAACAATAAGGACATCTCTCAGGCCTTTTTAGGGTCGGGGGTCATGCAACCCCCTAGCAACCCCCTAGTAAGGGCCTTGAGACGGTGGAGAGGATATAGCCGCAGCAGTCACACAGGATGAAGGCAGGACTGATCTGGCATAACTTTTTACAGATGGGCAAAAAGATATGAAGACTTATGTGCTATCGGCACAATAGTTGTTAGGTTTCGTTTATCTATAAAATTAAACAAATACTATGATTATGAAAAAATTACTCTTTACGCTAGTTGCTTGTGCAGGCCTGTTTTTATTTTCGAATACAGCTCAGGCTCAAAACTATAAAACCGCATTGGGTATGCGCATCGACGCGGGTGACGGATCAACAGGTGTCGGCTTCAATGTAAAACACTTTTTTTCCAGCAATGGTGCGGTGGATGCCAACCTGATCTTTTTTGATGGTAATGTTGTAGGGCTTGGAGCAGAGTTTCAATACAACGACAGGATTACAGGAGCTAAAGGACTGGACTGGTATGTAGGTATTGGCCCAAATTTCCTGTTTGGCAAACATGCTACAGCAGTACAATTGAGACCGACTGCAGGTCTGGATTTCAAGGTCCCGGGCGCACCAATTGATTTTGCGTTTGACTGGCGTCCAATGTTTACCTTAAACCAGGGAACAGAATTTACCGCAGCCAGATTTGGTATATCACTGCGCTACGCATTTTAGAAAAAATTAATCTCTACCCGATTAAAAACAAACAAGGCCCCGGTAATACCGGGGCCTTGTTTGTTTTTAAGATAAATTCAGGTTGTTTAGATGAATTATCAATTTGTCTTTCTATTCCAGCATCCTGACCACGCGTGATGCATAAACTCCCGTAAAAAATAATACTATGAAGAGGCATCGCATTATTTTTTACCCAACCACATCACCCTCACCGCAACTTTCCCCGCACTTGCATCCGCATCAATAGTTGCTTCCAGCTTCACATTGGGGTTCACCTTCAGTTTCACAGCATTCGTTTTGATCAATCCGTCCCTTCTTATTGTAAACACCACATCATCACCTGCTTTCCTGCTCGTGATGGCCGGCATCTTATCTATCGCAGCTTCCACCGGAACTCCGTCAACATAAAGGACCTCATCGTTCACATTCAGACCGCTGGTCCATGCTGCGCTGCCGCGGACAACAGCAGAGATCACTATACTCCCTTCGATTTTTTTGGAAGCCGCACCAAGATAAGGTGTATTGTTCCCATCAAACAGGTCTTTAACACCAATACCCGCATAACCCAAATACTTCTTGTATTCGATCGGGTCAGTTCCATTCACATATTTCTTCCAAAAATCAGTAAAGCTGATTCCACTGATTTTTTCTGTCATGGCTTTGAATTCGGCATCGGTATAACCCCTGCCTTTTTTTTTATAATATTCCTGGTACATCGCATTCATGACATCATCAAGACTCTTAGTCCCCTTTGTGGCGTTGGAGATCTCAAGATCCATGAGCAAGCCAATAATCTCTCCCTTATTGTAATAAGAAATGGTTGAATTGCTGGAATTCTCATTGGGTCTGTAGTATTTGATCCAGGCATCATAACTGGCCTCGGAAGCCGACTGCACTTTGGATCCTTGCGTATTCATGACCACGGAAACTGCGTCAGCAAGCGCCTGAACAGTTTCCTGTTCGGTAAAAAAGCCTGCCCTCAACATCAGTTTATGCTCAAAATAAGCGGTAAAACCCTCAGCAACCCAGAGATTCGTCGTGTAATTTTCATTGTCATAATCAAAAGGGCCCAGGGCAAAGGGACGCAAACGCTTCACATTCCACAGGTGGTGATACTCATGGGCCACCAGTGCTAAAAAGCCCTTATATTTCTTTTCATCAGTATAAGCGTCGCGCGTGGCACCTAAAACTGTAGAATTTAAATGCTCCAGGCCACCGCCTGACAAAAAGAAATTGTGCACAATGAACGTATAGTGTTTATTTGGGTTTTCACCATATATTGCTGTAGCTTCTTCCACTATTTTAGCCATATCAACCTTTAGGCGTTCTTTATCATAATTGCCGCCGCCGTACATGGCCACCTCATGTTTTATGCCTGATGCGGTAAATTCAAATACATCCTGGTTGCCAACTTCAAGCGGGCTGTCGTATAAGATGTCAAAGTTCGGCGCGGTATAAGTGAACGCTTCGCCGGCTATCGGCTCCAGCCCTGTGGACACTTTTTCCCATCCTGCAAATGGTTTGATCTTTACGGTGCTCGGCAAGCTGATCATCCCATCGGGATACATAAAAATACTTGCGCTGGATAAAAATGCGTGGGTATTGTCTATAAAGGCGGTACGTACAGATGGTTCATTGGCATATACTCTATACTGAACTGCAAGTGTTTTTGCTTTGCCAGTATAGACTCTCCAGGTGTTTTTCCTTACTTTCTCAAACTTAAGGGGCTTACCGCCTGTGTTTGCCTTAAATCCTTCCAGGTTTTTAGCAAATTCACGTACCAGGTATGACCCTGGTGTCCATACCGGCATCTTCAGGTCAACATAATCCTTGTTCAATCCGGAGATGGTCATCTCTACTTCGGCATAATGCGCCTGAGGCTCAATAAAGCTCACCTCAAATTGTATCTTTATTTGGGATTTGCTTGTCATACTCATAGCTAATAAAATTAATAAACCTGCTAACGATCCTTTCATGCCACAAACTTAGAAATAATTTTACTGATCTTATGCCCCTTAAAAAGTACGCAGGGTAAAGTTTGGATTTATGTAACTTTAAGCATGAAGTTGGGATTTAGGCTGTAACATCCTTAATACAAGCAATTGCAGGCAGCATATTTGAATATTTTTGCATTCAACTAACGAGGAACACACCAGATATGAAGTTAAGATATATCATTTACGCCGTCATCATTTTAGGGCTTGTTTATTTAATTTATTACAGGATTTCTGCAAATAAAAAAATAGAAGGACAGGGCGGCGGCATGAGGGGCGGCAAGGGCGGCGGGCCGCAAAGTGGTTTGCAGGTAGAGGGTATCGTGATCAAAGCCAGTGATTTCGCTTCAGACCTCGAAATTACAGGAACACTGGAAGCCAATGAGGCTGTTGAGCTTCACAGTGAGGTCTCTGGTTTGGTAACCAGCATAAATTTCAGGGAAGGCTCTAACGTCTCTAAAGGAAGTCTGCTGGTCAAAATTAACGACAGGGACATACAAGCTCAGCTGCAGGATGCGCTAACCAAACAAAAGTTATCGGCTACAAATGAGCACCGCTCCAAACAGCTGCTGGAAAAAGGCGCAATAAGCCAGGAAGAGTATGATACTTCGCTGGCTGATCTGGAATCGTTAAAATCACAGACACAATTGATCAGGGCTCAACTGGCAAAAACTTCTATCCTGGCGCCTTTTAGCGGAAAGATAGGTCTGCGCTCGATTTCAGCGGGCGGATACCTTACCCCAGCTACTGCCATTGCAAACCTGTCAAGCATCGATCCGTTAAAGATCAGTTTTTCTGTACCTGAGAAATATATCGGACAGATCAGGCTGAACTCAGAAATAACATTTCATACTGATGGTTTTAACAAAGCTTTTACAGGAAAAGTCTTTGCGATTGAACCAGGCGTAAACGTGCAGACCCGCACCCTGCAAATCAAGGCTTTGGTGCCCAATGGCGACAATGAGCTTTTGCCGGGTTCATTTGCCAAAATAAAATTGAAACTGAGTACACTTAAAGACGCTATACTGATCCCTAATGAGGCCATAATTCCGGTATTAAAGGGGAAAACCGTTTTTGTAAGCAGGAACGGCAAGGCACAGCAGGTAGATGTAGAAACTGGCACACGTACTGCTGAACACATTGTGGTCACCTCAGGATTAAAAGTAGGTGATACAGTAATGACCACCGGTGCTATGGCACTGAAACCTGATGCCCCGGTAAAAGTAACTGTGGTTAAAAACTAAATCCCCATCATGAGCATTTCGACCACGAGCATAAAAAGACCTGTACTGGCTATAGTCATGAACCTGATGATCCTGCTGTTTGGGGTGATCGGATACAACTTCCTGGGCATCAGGGAATACCCGAATATTGACCCTACCGTAGTTTCGGTGAGGACTTCTTATCCAGGCGCCAACTCAGATATTATTGAATCTCAGATCACTGAGCCTCTTGAAAAATCCATTAACGGGATAGACGGGATCAGGAACATTTCATCTTCAAGTAATCAGGGAAGCAGCAATATCACCATAGAATTTAACCTGGATAAAAATATAGACGATGCGGCCAATGACGTGCGTGATAAGGTATCACAAGCAGCAAGGAGCTTACCGAAAGATATTGATGGCAACCCGGTGGTGAGTAAGGCTGATGCCAATTCTGACGCCGTGATCACGATGACCGTGCAGAGCGATAAACGCAACGTAATGGAGCTGAGCGATTATGCTGAAAACGTAATTGCAGACCGCCTGCAGACCATAACAGGTGTGAGCAGTGTACAGATCCAGGGGCAGCGTAAGTTTGCAATGCGCATCAGGATAGCGCCGGATAAGCTCGCCGCTTATGGAATGACCACACAAGATATTGTTGCCGCACTGGACAGGGAAAATGTCGAACTTCCTTCCGGTAAAATTACCGGTGCCAATACCGAGCTGATCGTAAAAACACTTGGCAAACTAACCAATGCGGAACAGTTCAACAATCTGATCCTGAAAAGTGATTCAGGCAATGTGGTGCGTCTGAAAGACATAGGATATGCAGACCTTGGTTCTGAAAATGAAGAAACTGTACTGAGGGAGTCAGGCAAGCCCATGGTTGCAGTAGGACTGGTGCCGCAGCCAGGGGCCAATTACCTCGACATTTCCAAAGAGTTTGACAAGCGGTTTGAGCAGTTGCAAAAGGATATTCCTAATGACATCAAACTAAATATCTCTTTGGACACTACTAAGTTCATCCAAAAGTCGGTGACGGAAGTAGCAGAGACCATTATATTATCGCTGATTCTGGTGATCCTGATCATATACCTGTTCTTCAGAGACTGGGCCATTGCCATCAGGCCATTGATCGACATCCCGGTTTCTCTGATCTTTACTTTTTTTATTATGTACATTTTTGGGTTTTCCATTAATGTATTGTCACTGCTGGCCATAGTGCTGGCTACGGGACTGGTGGTGGATGACGGGATTGTAGTGACTGAAAACATCTTTAAAAAAGTAGAGGAAGGATACTCCCCTTTTGAGGCCGCCATAAAGGGCTCTAATGAGATCTTTTTTGCGGTGATCTCGATCTCTATAACCCTGGCAGCAGTATTTTTGCCGGTAATCTTCCTGCAGGGATTCGTAGGCCGGCTCTTCAGGGAATTTGGTATTGTGATTGGTGCGGCGGTGCTAATCTCCGCATTTGTGTCACTGACCCTTACACCAATGCTGAATGCTTACCTGATGAAAAAAACAGGGCATAAGAAATCTAAATTCTATGATCTGACAGAGCCTTATTTCGTAAAGCTAAATGACGGTTACGCAGAAAAACTTGACAGGTTTCTAAACCACAGATGGCTGGCTATACCGATCATTGCTGTTTGTGTCGGTCTGATCATGTTGTTTTGGAATATATTGCCTAAGGAAACGGCACCTTATGATGACCGCAGCGCCATAAACATGAACCTGAGCACCCCTGAAGGTTCTTCGTTTACCTATACAGACCGGTTTATGATGGAACTGCAGCAGATGATCGCCGATTCTGTTCCCGAAAAAAAGGTCAACATTACCATCACTTCGCCTGGATTTGGCGGTTCGGGCTCTACAAACAGTGGATTTGTGAGAATGGGATTGACTGATCCTGAGGACCGGGAACGCTCACAAGCCGACATTGCTAATAAACTGACTGCCATAACCAGAAAATATACACAGGGAAAGGTAGTGGTAACCCAGCAGCCAACCATATCGGTGGGCAGACGAGGCGGCTTGCCTATCAATTATATTATCCAGGCACAGAACTTTGAAAAGCTCAGGGAAAAGGTGCCTGTGTTTATGGAGGCTGTTTCTAATGATCCAACCTTTACCACATCGGATGTAAACCTCAAATTTAACAAGCCGGAGATTGATTTGACCATAGACAGGGATAAGGCGAAAACCCTTGGGGTTTCGGCTGCTGACATTGGCTCAGCATTGCAGCTGGGTCTTAGCGGCCAGCGTTTTTCTTATTTCTTTATGAACGGCAAGCAATACCAGGTGATCGGACAGTTTGAGATAAATGACAGAAAAAGCCCGCTCGATCTGAGTTCTGTATATGTACGGAACGATAAGAACCAGCTGATACAGCTTGACAATGTGGTATCTGCCAGAGAAGAAAGCAGCCCGCCTCAGCTGTACCGCAACAACCGTTTCATCGCAGCTACTATTTCTGCCGGTCTTGCACCAGGGAAAAGTATAGGTGACGGTCTGGAAGCCATGGACAAGATCTCTGCTAAAGTTCTGGATGAATCTTTTTCTACCGATCTGGGCGGAGAATCAAGGGATTTTAAGGAAAGTTCTTCGAATACCCTATTTGCGTTTGGACTGGCCTTGCTGCTGGTCTACCTGATTCTGTCGGCGCAATTTGAAAGTTTCATTGACCCGATCATCATTATTCTGACTGTGCCAATGGCTGTTGCCGGCGCTTTCCTTTCCCTTTGGTTGTTTGGACAGAGCTGGAACATTTTCAGCCAGATCGGAACGATCATGCTAATCGGTCTGGTGACTAAAAATGGGATTTTGATCGTTGAGTTTGCAAATCAGCTCAAGGAAAAGGGGGCCAGTATCCATGATGCGATCAGGGAAGCCTCGGTATCCAGATTAAGACCTATTTTGATGACCAGTCTGGCCATCGCTATCGGCGCCCTGCCTATTGCTATGGCATTGGGTGCAGCCGCAAAAAGCAGAATGGGCATGGGTATAGTAATTGTAGGCGGAACGACATTCTCTTTGATACTGACTTTATTTGTAATTCCCGCGATCTATTCTTATTGGTCTAAAGAGCACAAGGTAAATGCAGATCTGGATGAATCTTTAAAATCAATCACCGATAGTGAAAAAAATGAAAGCGATAAATAAGGATTGGATAAAACAGCTGCTTTTCATAGCGCTGATGAGCATGGCTCAGGTTGGTCTGGGACAGGAAAAATTATCGTTGCGTGATGCTGTGGCTACTGCGCTAAAAAACAACTACGATATTAAACTGGTGAACAACGAAGTTCAGATCGCCAAAAATAATGTCAATCCCGGGAATGCCGGTTTGTTGCCGCGCCTGGACGGAAGTTTTAGTGAGGGCGGCAGTCGCCAAAATACCACAAGGACACAGAGCAATGGTGCCGAGCAGACACTAACAGGCGTGAGAAACACCAATATGAGCTATGGGGCAGCATTGGGCTGGACGATCTTTGACGGGATGCAGATGTTTACCAATTATGAAAGATTAAAAGAACTGCAGAAACAGGGTGAGGTCAGTGCCAGAGCCACCATCCTGACCACCATTAGCGGTGTCATCAATGCTTACTATACGGTATTGAAAGAACAGCAGCTCGTGACAGCCAGGGACAGTGCCCTCGACATCTCACAACTCAGGCTGAGGATTGCCAACAATAAGCTTTCTATTGGCCGGGGCTCCAAACTGGATGTAATCACCGCTCAGGTCGATTACAATACAGATACTTCATCGTACCTGCAGGAAATAAATCTCCTGAAAAACGCGAAAACAAACCTGAATCTGGTAATGGCAAGGGACCTTAATACTGACTTTCAGGTTGATGAGCTCATTGACATCAGCAGCGGACTTGATTATGCCACGCTGGCGGGACAAATGGAGCAAATGAATCCGGATCTCCAGAATGCTTTCATCAACAAAAAAATAGCAGAATTGAATCTAAAGCAAATAAAAGGTCAGCGTTACCCGGTAATTGGCGTAAATGGAGGGTATGAATATCAGAAAAGCAGCAGTCCTACCGGCTTCAATACTCAGCAGCGGGCCAATGGCTTTACTTATGGGATCACTGCGAGCCTGAATATCTTTAATGGATTTTTACAGCGCCAGAACGAGCGTAATGCTAAGATCGGGATCAATTCGTCTGAGCTTACTCTTGAAAAGACAAAACAGGACATTAGTGCACAGCTAATTTCCGCTTACCAGAATTACAAGACCAGCCTCGAACTGCTTGAAGTAGAGGGCAATAATGTAGAGATCGCAAAACAAAGCCTGGATATAACGCTTGCGAAATACAGATTGGGAAGCATAGCTCCTTTAGAGTTCAGAGAGGCTCAAAGAAATGCGATTGATGCCATTTCAAGACACCTTGAAGCACAGTATCAGGCAAAACTTACAGAAATTAGTTTAAAGGAGCTCAGCGGGACTTTAAATTTCCAATAATTTGCTATTTTTAGCTCATGATTCTAGTAGCAGACAGTGGTTCTTCAAAAACCGATTGGATGGGGTACAGTCCTACCGAAACAATTAGCTTTAGCACACAAGGAATTAATCCTTATTTTTTAAATGCACATGATATCTTCAAGCTTTTTTCCAAAAAGAAGGAGATAGCTGCTTATGCAGAGAAAGTCAGGGAAATTTACTTTTTTGGGGCGGGCTGTTCTTCGCCGGATAAGATAGAGGTGATATCTAACGGGATTTCGTCCTTTTTTACCAATGCTTATGTTTCTGTAGAGCATGACCTTATTGGTTCTGCATATGCAACATGCGGAAATACAAAAGGACTGACCTGTATATTAGGCACAGGGTCAAATATTTCTTATTTTGATGGCACAGAGGTTCACAATGGCTCACACGGGCTAGGTTATGCGCTGGGCGATGAGGGCTCCGGAACTTATTTCGGACGCAAACTCATTACTGCCTACCTTTATGGCCAGATGCCTGCGGATCTGGGGATTGAATTCGCTGCAGATTACGATATCGACAAAGAATCCGTGATTACGAATGTTTACCAGAAACCGGCACCAAACATTTATCTGGCTTCGATCAGCAAGTTTATGGCGGCTCATAAAGAGCACCCTTTTATTCTGGCTATACTTCGGGAAGGCTTCCAGGAGTTTGTAGACTCCAACATTAAAGACTATCCTAATTACAAAAGCCTGGATGCCCATTTTGTGGGTTCTATTGCATTCTATTATCAGGATGTCCTGAAAGAGGTCTGCCTGAATAACCAGGTAAGAGTCGGCAAAATACTGCAAAAACCTATTGAAGGGATTTACAATTATATCCTGAAGAAAGAGGGCATCCTGGTGTAGCTCACCGGCGAATTGTATCTTTTATTTTTTTGACACCATAGGCGGCTCCTGCTAATAGCAGTAAGCCAACACCGCCATCTACAGGCACATCGGGGTCACCCCCAGGCATCCCGGGATCGCCCTGCCGCGCATAGGCACTCATAGTCATTAAAGAAAAGCAAATTATTAAGGTATATTTTTTCATATCTGCCAATGATATATAAACAGCCATAAATAACAAAAATACTCGTGCAATTAACCGGATAATCACCGGATAGTTGCACAGACAATGATCATATTTGCCAAAATTGATTGTTGTTATGAAGGCAATGTTGTTTACAATTGTGGCGCTATGGTTATGTTTTGTTCACGATGCCTGCGCCCAGGAATGGTTGAATGGCTATAGTTACAGAAAAAAAATAACGGTTAACAAATCAAAGGTCCAGGCAATAGAAATAAGTACCGGCACTTCCGTTCTGAAGCAGGATCTGCCAAACTTCCCTGTTCTGATTGAAATTCAGGATGATGACCTGATCCATGTCCCGGGGGTCTGCGGGAATAAAATGAGAAATGCAGAAGGAAGAGATATTTCCTTTGCATTGAGCGGTACTCCTTCCGTTCCGCTAAGCTTTCAGCTGGAGAATTATGATCCTGCAAGAGGAAAATTGACTTGCTGGGTCAGGATCAGCTCACTTTCCGCAAACGGAACTTCAACCGCTGCTACTTCTTTTTATTTATACTACGGATCGGCCCTGCTACACGATCCTTTTGGACCTGGTGGCATAAGTGTATGGTCGGGAGATTTTAGTCGCGTGTGGCATCTTAAATGCGATGTGCCGCCAGCTACAAGTAAAGATGCACAATCACCTGGCATTACCGCTCAGAATGCAACCGGCAGCGCCGGTGTAGACGGAACTAATTTTATCAATTCGAAGATCGGGACTGGCATCAGGCTGGAAGGATCTGCAGGCTCCTTTTATTCCGGTGCGGATACCAGCAGCAACATCACTGTTTCTGCATGGATCAATTTAAAGGCTACCGGTACCGAACAGGTGATCATAGCTAATGACAGTGTGAACGGACGATTTAGAAATGGGTATGTATTCAAAGTTAACGCAGGTGGAAAACTCGTTATGGAACTCTACAGGAGCATGACCGCTTATGCCGTCACTTCTTCGGCGATATTGGATCCCAACAAATGGTACCATGCAATCGCTTTAATATCAGGAACCCAGATTTCCCTTATTTTAAACGGCTCAAAGGTGGGCGGCAGAACCGACGTAACGCTCGGAAACGGCGGTTCAATATGTATAGGCAGCAGCAAACAAAATAATGGATATTACTCGGGCTCGATTGACGAACTCCGGATTCAAAAAACAGCGAAGCCCATGGAATGGCTGAAAACACAATATGTCAACCAGGATAGCCCTTCGCTTTTCTTCACGGTATTTGAAGAAGAATACAATCCGTCTGAATTCTCAAAGTTTATTGGTCCTTCTGGCGGATCATGGATGCTGCCGGCAAACTGGAGCAACGGATCTATACCTGCACCGGGTTCAAATGTCGTAGTTCCTTCAGGAAAATCAGTTCGCATTTCCGGGAGCAGCCCGGTAGCGGTCAATACCCTGATTGTCAAAGCAGGTGCTCAACTTCAGTTAAGTAATGATCTTGAAATAAATTGCACTGTGCAGACAGACATCGGTGCTGCTATAAAACTAGACGATCAAATCGTATTAAAGTGCTCGGGAAACATCATCAACAATGGAAACATATCAATAAATCATGCCACCGGGACATTGGTTTTTTCAGGGCGTAATGGTACACAGCTTTTTTCCGGAAATGGAACAGCGAGTATACACAGGCTGGAAAATGAGCAGGCACTAATAAACAGCGAGCTGATTCTGAATGCACAGATCAGGGTATCAGGTGATGTCAGCTTAAAAAGAGGAGTACTCAATTGCAACGGCAACCTCACTTTGCTGGCGGATGATAAATCCGGGTCAGCGTCTATATTGCCGGTACCGTTGAATGATGCCCGGATCATCGGCTATGTAAATGTACAACAGTACATCTCCGGCAATTATCCAGCTCCTGCAACGGCAAGAAACTGGAGGCTGCTCACCTCTCCTGTATATAGTGATACGACTTCTGGTTCAAAATACTACAATATCTCTGCTTTTAGGAACGCCATGTTCATCACCGGACCCGGTGGAATTTCAAATGGTTTTGATGCGTCACCATTAAACAGCGGAACAATATATCTGCACGATCAGTCCTTGTCCGGGAATTTATCACAAAAGTACACGCCCATAAATGACATTAATGTAAAAATAGCCTTAGGAAAAGGAATTTATGTTTTTTCCAGGGGACCGAGGACAGCACCCGGAGCCTATCTTAATCAAATTCAGCAGTCCCCCTTTTCCAATCCTGAAGGATACTACCTGACACATACTGGTAAGGTATATTCGGGAGACCTAAGCTTCCGGTTAGATAATAAAAATTCCGGGGCAGAGGGAGACGGCTTCAATTTGCTTGGAAACCCGTATCCGGCGAGTTTACTCTGGGGTAATATAATAAAAGTAAATCTGAGCCCCTATGTTTGGCAATATGATCCATTAAACAGGGACTATGTTGTTAGTGAAGCTCCTGACACAAGAATTCCCCTGGGGACTGGATTCTTTGTAAAGGTAATTTCCGGACAATCATCAGGTTCAATTACGTTTTCAGAAAGTGCAAAAGCTATTGCTACCGAAACTGCCGCCAGCAATCCTGCTGCTTTTAGTCAGTTCAAGCCAGGTTCAAAATTATCTTATGTAAATGTGCATTCTCAGATCAGCAGTCGGGGCCAATTAAATATGACCGCTCTGGTAAGCAGAAAAGCCTTTAGTCAACAGTACCGGTTAAATTTTGATGCAAATGGAAATGATGATCTGGATGATGATGACGCCATAAAATTAGGGGAAGGATATGTCAATATTGCAAGTGTGATCGGGAACAGCAGATTAGCTATTGAACAAAGATCCGCTTCTAAAGACATCCAAAAAATCGATCTTTATGTTACCGGCTGGGAAAGCGGGACTTACACGATTGACTTCAAAGCCTCGGCAGCACTGAGAAAAGCTAAAGCAATTACAGTGACAGACAATTACCTGAAACAGGAAATAACATTACAGGATTCCATTGCCAGTTATGCATTTAAAATTGACACCAAAATACAGGCTACTCAAGGTAACCGGTTTGTAATTACCCTGAAATCCTATAACCAAAATGAGCGTTCTGCCAATAACAGAGATGACATTATCATATATCCTAACCCTGTCTCAAACAGGCTTTATTTCAAATCTGTCAATAAAAATATAAAGAATGCGCGAGTCACATTTACGGACCTGACAGGCAAAGCAGTTGCTGCACACAAAATAGACTGGACGCTAACTGAACCCTCGATAGATTGCTCAAATATATCCAGGGGGCTTTATTTAATGAAAATGTATGAACAGGAAAGCCATAAAATCATAAAAACCTTTAAAGTTGTCAAAGAATAATTCTGTTGACAAGCAAAAAATCCGCCTAAAACTATGGTTTAATTAGCAGCACTTCCAAATCATTTATGATTGAGTATCCAATGTCGTAACATGAAAAATATAAATTTTGCATTTGGGTAGGACGAATATTAGTATAATATTTAAAATCAAACCCTTTAGAGATCAGGAAAATCTTACTCACTTTCTTCTTGCGCTTGCTGTATAACAAGCTAAGTATTGCCCTGTTATTTCTAAGTATCTTGTCAACATTGTCAAATGAATCCTTAGCTTCACTTGTTTTACGGGTATAGTTATAGTGGCTACGGCATTGATCGCTGCAGAATCTTTTATCTGGCCTGCCTTTGATCTTCATATTACAGCAGGCACAAAGTCTATCATGAATCATAAAAACAAATTTTCAGAAATCTATATATTCTGCCTCAAAGAAGCCAAATTATCCAATCACATATTTAAAACCTGGTTGGGACAATAATCTAAAAGCCCTCAGAATTTACATCCTGAGGGCTTTTAAGAAGAGTATCGATTTAGAGCAAATTATTTTTTTGTAACCTTGAATTCTGTTCTCCTGTTTAATGCCCTTCCCGCCGGGTTATCCTTCCCGTTTGCCAAAGTATTTGGTGCAACTGGTTTTGTTTCACCATAACCGCGACTGGTCATCCTGGAAATTGAGACTCCTTTTGAAATCAGGTAGTCAACACAAGCTTTTGCCCGTCTGTTAGAGAGGTCAAGATTGTAAACATCTGATCCCTTGCTATCAGTATGAGCGCTCAACTCTATTTCTATGCTTGGATTGTCAACCATAATTGTATAAAGATAGTCCAGTTTCCCTTTAGAATCCTCAGTTAACGTAGCTTTATCAAATTCGTAAAGCACGTCTTTCAATACAATAGGTTTGTCTATCTCGTAAGGGATCAGGCAAATATCAGGACTGAACAAAGTGTCTCTTTTCGCAATTTCCTCGTGTGAGAAATTAAGCACTTTAGTGAAATACTTGTCCTTTTCTGCTGTGATCTTTAACTTACGGTTAGAGTTGATCTTAAAGCTATAAGCCCCAGACTCATCAGTAGTAACTGTAAGTGTTTGCAGTGAATCTACCAGTGAAACTTTAGCATTAGCTAATGGCTTTAAAGTATTGCAATCCAGTATTATTCCTTTCACATTTAAGTATTCGCGCTTAATGCTGAATACTTCCAGGCAGCATAAAGATTCCCGGTCTGAGCTGATGTATCCTTCTGAATCTGTATCGTCTGTTGGAGTGAAGTACATATCATCTTTAGAAGAATTGAATGGATAGCCCACGTTCCTTGGCTCTGACCAGGAAGTAAAGTCACCTTCACTTTCATAAAAATCATATCCTCCCATTCCTACTCTTCCATTACTGCTGAACAGCAGTTTTTTACTTTGACTGTTGTAGTATGGTGCCTGCTCGTCTTCTGGTGTATTGACAGAAGAGCCTAAGTTGACTGACTGTCCTAATGAACCATCAGAGCGCAGCGGGCAATACCATAAGTCATATTTTCCAGATCCGCCCGGCTTATTTGAGGAGAATATCAAATAATGCCCGTCTTTAGTCACAAATGGCTGTATAGAGTTAAAGCCATTCACATTAATCTGTCCGCCGAGTTCCAGCGGCTGTGACCACCCGTTTGCTGTGCCCGCTGTAGCGTTCAGCTGGTATATTTTTTTATCGCCTTTTCCAGTCCAGCTGGTTATGTACATGACTTTTCCGTTCGGATGGAATGCCGGAGCAGCAGATTCCTTATTCTTAGCGTCTGCGATCGCCTTTTTAATGGTTACATTTTCGCTAAGCGGATTCCCCAAAACTTCATAAACTGCATTCAGAAAAGGTGTTTCATTTTTACTCACCTTTGCATTGTCCTTATCTGTCAGTATTTCTCTTTTCCCTGTAGCGGTCCCTGGCCTTGAAGATGTAAAATAAAGGCTCTTTCCTTTTAAAACAGGAGTATAATTTGATCCTTTTTGATTTACACTGCTTTTAAGCTTGCTCAATTTAAATAATCTAGGGTAACGCAGTTCATATAGTGCGAACTGACAGGAAGCTATTTCGGATTTGGCCCGTGTAACATATCCGTCATTCGTTTTATACTTACCTAAAAAAGTGTTAAAAGATTCTATCGCCTCAGTATATTTTTGGTTTGCACGCAACGTTTCACCATACCAAAAAGAACTTAAAATATATTTCGGATTTTTAAAGCCTTTCGCTATAGCATACCATTTTTCTGCGTCAGTAAAATTCTTATAGAGCCGTAACGATTCAGCGAGTTGAAATACGCTGTATTCATAGTCATCATTTTTCGGGCTCTCTTGCTTTATTTTATTCTCAAAACCATAGGGTACAACAAAACCTGCGCTATCTGCAGAAATTTGCAATGATCTCTTATAATATTCTGCGGCAGCATAATATTCTTTATTTTGAAAGTAAACGTCGGCTGCTCTTTTACTATTTGTTACAAACTGTGCATTGGCAACAGTAGTAAATAGGCACAGGATCAGTATTGTTTTAAGCAGTTTCATCTGTAAATGATTTGTTAAAGTATCGCGTTAGTTTATAATCTTGGGCAAAAGAAGTTAGGGCCTAATATGCCTTTCCTGCTGGTAAATGAGACAGAAAGTTCCAATCCGCCCTGGCTTCGTGTGGCACGGTTTAAATTCGAAGTATTGAAGTCATAACTCACTCCAAAGACCATGCTCTTTAAACGCAAACCAAAAAAAGCGATGGCTGCATCATCAACCCTGTAATTTGATCCGAAAAGCAAATCAGACTCCTGATTCAGCATAAACTGTGCATAAGCTCCAGCCGCGATTTCCCGGGCATTACCCTGCTTCATGTAAAGTGCATTTGGTGTGATGTCCAAAACTTCTGAGACCCGTACTCTTGCTCCCCCATGAACTGCATATCTTATCGGCATACGAACACTGTTACCCAAAAATTTATCTACCGGTCTGGTTAAATGTCCCGCCATGGCACCGCCAAAGACGTTAACGGCCTGACCCGGATTTCCATCAAAGTACATAATACCTGCATTTACATCAGGAACTAGTGTATTTGATGAAGCAAAGGATTCGTTTATTCCAAAATTCGGATCGTATCCGGTTACCGGGTTAAACTGAGCTCCCAATTGTATTTTGGAAGGGTCAAAACTTTTGTTTAAAATACCGGCCTGTAAACCGAAATTGATCATATTCAGCCCTGCTTTGCCAAAGTGTATGCGATATGCTCCCGAAACAAGGGCGCTTAGGTGATTGTAGCTTACATCCCCTGCGTTTTGGTTCAATACCATCGCACCAAATGCAAGATTCTTCACAGGTGCCATATCAAATGAAGCTCCTCCCGTAAGAAATGAGTTAGATATAGAACCCCATTGCTGTTTTGCATTGAGGGACACCCTGTATTCTCCATCTGTAACACCAGTCAGAGCAGGGTTTAACCAAAGGGGGTGCGCATAATATTGAGAGAAGTGAGGATCAATTTGTGCTACCACCCTTACAGCTCCCAAACATAGAAACGCTCCTACTGCTATTATTTTTACTAGTTTCTTCATAACAAATTTGTTTTTCGAGTTTTTAGGTAAATGATTAAAATTAACTGGAGACATCTTCTATCTTAATAATGTTATGGTACCTTTTTTTGTTGTTTTTGTTCCATCATTAAAGTCTGCATCCAGGTAGTAAACATATACCCCGTTTGGTTGCATATCACCTTTGTAAGTTCCATCCCAACCATTTTGAATATTCAATGATTCATAAAGGAATTGGCCCCATTGATTATATACCCTAAACTTAATTTTGGCAATTGTATTTCCGTATACATACAGAACATCGTTTTTACCATCGTTATTTGGAGTGAATGTATTAGGGACAAAAATGGTGTTGCCTAATGGGTTATCAGATTTAGCGCTGAATGTCGTAGCATCGCTTAGCTGGCAATCTAACTGGCCCCTAGCTCTAACTCTAATGGTTACTGTTTGATCAGGCTGCAGGCCTCCATACAAGTATGTTGTTCCCGCCGGACCCGCAGTAGGTGCGATCCAGGTTAAACCATTATCAATTGAAACTTCATAAGCAGTCGCTCCCGGTACAACATTCCACTGGAATGTGATACTAGTTCCCGTAACTGACTGAACTGAAACCACAGGGGCATCAAGTTTTGCCAGAACAGTTACAACAACCGCTGTACGCGCTGCACTTGGACATCCTGTAGTTTTATTGACCGCCTCAACATAGTAAGTAGTAGTTGCAGTCAGTACCGGAGTGGTAAATGTATTGCCATCTGCCAATGAGGTACCGCCAGTCTGATCCGTGTACCACTTATAAGTAAGCTGCGCATCAGGATTGTCTACAGAAAGTACTGTAGTACCAGAGGCGCATTGTGGTCCGCCCGCTCCCGAAATTGATACCGGCGCGGCTGGCAATGGTGCAGCATTAACATTAACCGCAGTACGCGATGCACTGGTACATGTACCTGCTGAAGCTCCTACATAAAATATAGTATTCGCGGTGATCACAGGCGTGGTAAAGTTTTGACCCGATCCCAATGCGGTTCCTCCGGTTGATGTAGAGAACCAGCTGTAAATAACGCCAGCCTGAGGATTTGAAACGCTCAATACCGTAGTACTTCCTATACATGCGTTAACCGTAGCCGACAACACCGCAGGTGTAAGCGGTTTTGGTGAAACAGTCACTGTGGCTTTTGTTCTTCCTGTTGCATTTCCACAGCCGGAAAGACTTACGGCCATCACATAGAAGTCTGTTGTCGTATTTAGAGCCAAAGTAGTATACTGAGGGCCGGTATGCAGTAATGTTCCTCCGGTTGCCGCATCATACCATCTGTAGGTAATACCTGCCTGAGCATTTTGAACAGAAAGTATTGTACTCTCACCGCTGCAAATACTTGCTCCGGCGCCGGATACTATTGGGGTCTCAGGCAACGGGTTAACCGTCAACGTCACTGCTTTGGCAGTAGCTGAAGTATTCTCACATTTATTTGATCCCCGAACTGTCACATAGTAAGTTGTTGTTGCTGCCAATACAGGTGTTTCAAATACGGCACCTGTGAATACTGCACTTGTTAGCGCAGCATCAGAATACCAGGTAAACACAGGACTTAAAACTGTAGTGGTAGTCGCAGTCAGGGTAGCTTTATTTCCCGCACAGAAAGGTGCACCTGCGCCTGCTACAGCTATATCAGAAGGCAGTGCAGGAGGATTAACTGTCAGTGTGATGATTTTCGCGTTTGCGGCATTGTTCTCACACTTGTTAGATCCCGTAACAGTAACATAGTAAGTTCTTGTAGCGGTTAGAACAGGAGTATCAAATACAGGACCTGTAAATACCGCGTTGGTTAAAGCAGCATCAGTATACCAGGTAAATACCGCGCTGGTAACCGTGGTGCTGCTTGCTGTTAGTTTTGCTGACACACCTGCGCAGAACGGTGAGCCTGCACCTGTTACGGTTATATCTGTAGCGACGGCCGGCGGATTAACAGTTAACACTACAGCTCTTCCGGTGCCGGTTAAGTTTTCGCATTTGTTAGCACCTTTTACTGTTACATAGTAAGTTCTTGTCGCTGTTAGTACTGGTGTATTAAATATGGCTCCTGTAAATACTGCATTCGTCAAAGCAGCGTCTGTATACCAGGTAAACACCGGATTGGTTACAGTTGTGCTGGATGCCGTAAGCCTTGCTGAAGTTCCAGCACAGAACGGCAAGTCTGCACCTGCGACATTTACATCTATTGCCACGGCAGGTGGATTAACAGTTAATACTACAGGTTTTGCAGTTGCAGCTGTATTTTCGCATTTGTTGGTGCCTTTTACAGTTACATAGTAAGTTGTTGTTGCTGTTAATACCGGCGTGTTAAATACCGCTCCTGTAAATACCGCATTAGTCAAAGCAGCATCGGTATACCAGGTAAATACCGGATTTGTAACCGTAGTGCTTGTAGCTGTAAGCGCTGCTTTTGCACCGGCGCAGAACGGTGAGCCTGCACCTGCAACAGTCACATCTGCAGCTAGTGCAGGTGGATTTACATTCAGGGTTACAACTTCGGCACCGGAAGCAAGGTTTTCACATCTATTAGAACCTTTTACGGTTACATAGTAAATTGTTTTGGCGGTTAATACAGGTGTTGTGAATACCGCACCTGTGAATACTGCGTTAGTTAAGGCTGCGTCTGTATACCACGTGAAGACTGGATTAGTTACAGTCGTTGTCGATGCTGTAAGTTTAGCCGTTGTTCCAGAGCAGAAAGTAACGCCCGCTCCTGCTACGTCAAGATCAGCAGCTGTTGAAGGAGGATTCACTGTTAATGCAACCACCTTAGCATCGGCAGCAGTATTTGCACATTTATTTGCACCCCTAACAGTTACGTAATATGTTCTTGAGGCTGTCAGTACCGGAGTGGTAAACACCGGGCCGGTAAATACAGCATTAGTAAGTGCTGCATCAGTATACCAGGTAAATACCGGGCTGGTCACAATTGTACTGCTTGCAGTCAGAGTTGCGGTTACTCCGGCACAGAATGGCGCTGTTGCTCCTGCAATATTAACATCAGCCGCAAGTGCTGTTGGATTTACAGTTAAAGTTATTTTAGTTCTTGCAGCTGTACTTGTACAAGAGTTGCCATTTACAGCTTCAACATAGAAATTGTGAACGCCGACAGTCAGACTCGCAGGAGTCGCATATGTATTTGTATTCGTTGCCAGAAGATTACCTCCGGTCTGGGCATCGTACCAATTAAACGTTACTCCTGCCACAGCATTAACGCTTAGGTTCACAGAAGTATTAGGGCAGGTTGTTGCAGGATTTCCTACAGCAGCGACCGGTGGCAGAGGCGCAGCCAAAATGGTTACAGTAATTTTTGTTTTTGCACTCTCGCATCCATTACGTGTAGCAGACACGAAATAATCATAAGTGCCGGCAGGCAGCAATGGCTCAGTAGTCAGTGTCGCACCATCATTACCAGATAGATAAGTGGTTCCTCTGTACCATTTGTAGGTAATACCAGCAACAGGATTACTCACGGCCAGCGTTGCAGATGTACCAAAACAAGCAGTAACTGCCGCACTAGAAACTTTTGGAGCAGCAATAATGCGTCTTGCGAAGTTAAAATCAAGCGTAGTAAGAACAGCAGCCAAGCCAGATCTCAATCTAAGCTCCACTCCGTCGAATTGTTTTTGAGGAACAAAGGTGATAATAGCACCACTATTGTCACTTAACAGCTCGAGATTTATTATAGGATTGCTTACAACAAGCATATCGTTGTTGCTCACAGCTCCTTTAAATGTTGTGATTTCTATTGAAGGTAAAACAGCCAGAGAAAGCAATTTACCAGGAGAGCTGATGCGTATTTGAACAGCATCACCAATAGTAGATAAACCGTTGAAAGCAACTTGCTGATAAACTGAGGCACCCAGAGCACCAACAGGCATTACAAATGATGATGCGCTTTCTGTATTGTTATCGACTGCCAGACCAGGATTAAATACAGCTGCAAGTAATGCAACTCCATCAACACCTGCTCTTACTGAAACAGTTGCAGGCTCACAAGGGACATCAGTCGGACTGCCATTAGGTATTACAGTCACTACTACCGAAGCGCGGCCTGAGGCAGGACATCCTCCCGGTACAGTGGCATCTACATAATAGGTTATGGTTATAGGGGCAGTACCATTGTTAACAAGTGCAGGAGTTACAACTCTTGAACCGATAAAAAGAACTACCGGACTGGTTGCCGTAGCATACCAGCGGAATACAGCGCCTGAAGTACTTGAAGTAGCAGTTAAAACGGCTGGAGAGCCTGATCTTACTGTAACTGCAGCAGGGGTAATTACCGGAATATCTAAATTTCCAACATTAATAGTTGCGGTAGCTTTAGCAGCAGAAGCAATTCCACAGCTGTTCACAGCTTCTACTGAATAGGTAGTTGTACCCGCAACACCGGCAACTGTAAATGTTACACCATCTTTGCCGGCCTGATACACACCTGTACTGTTGTACCATTTATAAGTAACACCCATTAGTGGGTTTTTCACCTCAAGAACAACTGTGTTGCCTGTGCAGGTATTTATAGCAGCAGAGACTAAAGCAGGAGTTTGCGGTGTTGGAGTAACCGTCACATTAACCGGTGTCCTGTAGCTTGTGCATCCGGAAGCAGTATTGGCTTCCACAAAATATCTTGTGCTGGTGGTCAATGCCGGAGTGGTAAACGTCACCCCGTCTTTACCAGCCTGGTAAACACCGGCAGCATTGTACCATTTATAAGTAATTCCAGGTTTAGGATTCTTAACTGTTAAGACAGCAGTTTGAGTCGCGCAAGCAGCAACATTTGACGACACTACTTCAGGAGCAACAGCGACCCGTTGTGCATAGTTCAAGTCAACAGTGGTCAACGCTCCTGCCACCCCTGAATTTAACCGTACCTCCACTTTATCAAATTGCTGAGTCGGCACAAAAGAAATCAATGCTGCGCTATTCCCGCTAAGGAGCTCCAAACGAATCAACGGATCGTTAAGGCTTACGCCATCGTTATTACTTGTATTATTATTATAGGTACCTACACGGATATATGATAAAACTCCAAGAGAAAGCAATTTACCTGGGGCGGTTAACAATACCCGTACAGTATCACCTACGTTTGATAAATTTGTAAAAGTAAGGCGCTGATAGACAGACGCTCCCAGCAAGCCAATTGGCATAACCAAAGAAGATGCAGTTCTTGTATCGTTATCTATTGCAAGCTGAGGATTGAAAACACCTGCCAGCAATGCAATTCCGGTTACACCATTTACCTGGGCAATCGGCGCCTCGCAAGGAACTGGATTCGGACCACCTCCGCCATTAACTGTTATAGTTACCTGTACCCTGCTAGCAGCTGAGCAACCCGTTGTATTTGATTTCGCTTCTAAATAGTAAGTTGTAGTAACTGTAAGCGGAGGAGTAATGTAAGTCGGGCCTGTAAATACAGGAGTAGTCGAACCTGCAGAAGTATACCAGTTAAAAGTAACGTTAGTTTCGCTGGACGTTGCAGTCAGAATTGCGGTCTGACCAGGATTTACGCTCGTTGCCGAGGCCAGGATCTGTGGCAGAACAGGGAGCGGAGTTACGGTAACCGCAACGGCTCTGCGTGACGCACTTACACAATCACCATTTGCTGCACCTACATAATAGGTTGTATTTGCAGTCAGTGCAGGTGTAGTAAATGTCGAACCAGTAAACACCGGAGTTCCGCCTGTTGCAGTTGTATACCAGTTGTAAGTTACTCCACCAACCGGACCAGTTACCGAAATCACGGCCCCAGATCCGACACATACAGGAGGAACTGCGGCCACAACCGGAACTGCCGGAGGAGTGGTCACAGTAACCTTAACAGGTATGCGCTGAATATTAGCGCAGCTGCCTTTACTTACTTCTATATAATATGTTGTCGTTGCTGTTAAAACCGGAGTGGTAAAGTTTTCACCAGTATGCAATAACGTACCTCCAGATGCCGCAGTGTACCATCTTAGGGTCGTTCCACCGTTTGCAGCGGCAGAAAGTGTTGTAGCACTTCCAGAACAAATGGTCTGACCTGCAGCTGATACCGTTGGATTAGGATAGATGATCTCAGCACCGTAGATACTTAAATTACTCAGTGCAGCAACGACTGCTCCAAATCTGACTTCAACACGGTCAAATAATCCGCCAGCCGGGAAAGTAGCTTTGAACCTATTTCCGCTTAATAATTTTAAATCTATAAGTGCCGAAGAAAGCGCGTAGGTACTTACAACATCAGCACCGTTCATCACCCTTATAATTGCTCCGCCAAGTGCACTCAAATCAGCCAGGCCAACCGGAGTTGCAAGATCCAGGCGAATACTGTCTGTTGCTACACCGCCATTTGCAAAAATCAGTCTTTGGTAACCAGTAGCCAAAACGCCTACAGTCAGATTTATTTTTGTAAAGTTAGCCGGATTTGCATCTGTTGAATTACCAGCACCTTCGATACCACATAATAAACATAAGCCATCAATACCTGTCTGCTGTGCAACTGCTGCGTTACAATTCGGATTGACCGGACCGCCGATTACAGTTACTGTAACAGGAACTCTTGTTGCACTGCTGCAGCCAGAAGCATTTTCAGTTCCTACATAATAAGTGGTAGTAGCTGTTAGTGCAGGTGTAGTAAAACTTGGACCTGTAGCCAATGCAATTCCACCGGCCGGGCCTGCATACCATTTTATAGTATTACCAGCAGTTGTTGTGGCTTGTAAGGTTGCTGTCTGCCCGGAACTGATCGTCTCGTTATTAGTCACAACAGAAGGCAATCCAGGAAGAGGATTTACATTCACGACAACAGCAGTCCGGCTTGTGCTTACACATGTCCCGGTTACCCCTTCAACATAAAATGTTGTTGTGGCAGATAAGGCTGATGTAGTATAACTATTGCCAGTTGCCAGGACAGTTCCGGCAGTTGGCGTTGTATACCATCGGTACGCCACTCCTGCCGCCGGACTCGTAACCGTCAGAGTCGCTGTTGTTCCGGCACATATTGGCGCCACTGCAGTCACAGCTGGGGCCACTGGCATCGCTGTAACAGTAACAACAACAGGCACACGCACTGATTCATCAACACATCCTACCCTTCTTGCCGCCACATAATAAGTTTTAGTCGCATTTAAAACTGGGGTAACAAATGCTGCATTGTATGCTACTGTTGTTAATGCCGTGCCGCCGGTTAATGAATCATACCAGCGAAGTTCATTTGTCGCTGCCGTTGTTGCCCTCAAGCTTGCAGCATTGCCCGAACAAATAGCTATTGCATTTGATGCAGGAGCTGTGAATGTCGGCCTGCCCGCTGAACGGGTAACAGCATATAAATTTAATGTCTGTGTCAGACTTGCATTTAGTAGCGATGACATTGTTACCTTCACCCTATTATAAGGAAGACCCGGTGCAAAAGGAATTGAAACTGCCTGTCCGCTATTTAGCAGTCCAAGAAGATCCAGGTTTAGCAATGAGGAAATATTTGTAGACCCAACAGCAGTAACTCCGTTATATGCGGTGACTGAAACATTATTCAGCAAACCAACATTCAAAAGAGCAGGGTCTGCCTGAATTTTTATATTGATGTCATCCGTAGGATTTGACAACGTTTCAAAATATATATTTTGACTGATTGTCCCGGCTACCCCGAGAACTCCCAGACTTAGTTCGGAAAAATTATTTGGATTTGAATCTATTGCTCTTTCCGGATTAGTAACACCTGCTTTGCCCAATCCTAACAGGTCTACGGTCAGACCTGTTCCTTCAAAACCTGTAGCGAAAGCCTGAGCACAAGGGTCCACACCAGTTGTATAGAAGGCATTATATACTTTAGTTTCATTATCAGCACTCAAAAGTATCGCATCTGTGACATCTTTTATATATATACGATCATAAGCAAGCGCAGGGGTTAGCGCTACATAAAAATTGCCGATTGCGTCCTTGATCAATCTTAAATTAGAATTAGCGAACACGCTTGAGCTGCTTCCAGACAATACTGTGGTCCCACCATTCCTGGCTTCGACATTAAAATAATGGTTTCCAAGAATAACAGTACCCAAAACGTCAGCAAGCGCTCCGCCAAGATTCCCTCCCAGCAATGCATTTAGAACATCAGGATCAAAATCGATTCTAATGAACGACGTAGTTCCAGCAGGCAATGTGCTTGGAAACTTTAGTTCAAGCTGACCACTGAATTTGCCGATTCCCAATGCGATACCCCCATTTGATTTAACAGTCGCAAAACTATTGTCAGCAAGAATGGCGTTTCCTTCATTGTCTACATGATCACTCGCAGCGGCTCCAATGGTAACCTGATTTGCATAAATTCTGGATTGCGCATACGATTTAGTGCCAATAAGCGTTATACTTATCAAACTAATAAGAAGAATAATAGACTTTTTAAAATTTCCTGGTAGGGTAGATGTCCATTTCATAGGAGAGGGATTGAATTTATCAAAATATACTTGGTACAATTTTAATCATAGATTGGAATGTAATCTCCGTTCGAATTGTTCATTTAGGCCTTTAATCATTCAGCCTGTTATTCATTTTATTCATTTTCACTGAACCAACCCGGCAATCCGAGTTAGGACAAATGGTAATTATCTGTAAATAAGATAATTAAACACAGATTTCTCTCTTCATTCATTTTAGATCAATATCTTAACCTTCTATCTTCTTATTTAAAGCATTATATTCGTTATGTTCAAGAATTTAACGCTCAACTACAATGCTGTATGGATGAAACATTTATCTTAAATGAACTTAAAAGCTTAATTCTTACAAAAACAGGAATTAAAACGATTACTCCTGCTGATTGTAAAAGAATATCTATCGAGATCAGTAAAACACTAAATAAGAATGTAAGCGAAACGACAATTAAGAGACTATTTGGTTTTGCTATGGTGAAGCATAACTTTTCAAAGTTCACGTTAACAACTCTTTCAGAATATGTAAATGAAGAATATCTGGAAACTGGCGTAGTAAGTACGAGCATAACGCATAATACTCCCAGAAGCTGGAAAGATATACACGATAAGGCCTCCAAGATTTCCGAATTCACCATAAAGGCAATCAAGAACCGCTCAGGCATGCCTTATGAAATGACCATAAGCAGGAAATTTAGCGAACACGACTTCGAGATATTTTATAAAAGTGACTATAGCTTCACCAGTTACATTTCTCAGCCGGGCTATGGCAGAAGTATTCTATTGAGCCATTTAGGAGAAAAGTTGATGAGCAATGATCGCTTTCTGTTCAATGATTCTACCCTATTATTCACTACAACAAGTAGTCTGTATACCAATGAAAAAATCTCGCTGAATTTCGAGGAACAACTTAAAGTTCAGCTTGGCATCCAGCCTAAAGATAGCCTGATTACTTATGCTACGAATAACTATGAATTATCGGGAGGAAAACTAGTAATTTTTCTTGATGGTTTTTCTGATATTGAATTGAAAAGAGACCTTAAAAAGCAGTTGTTTGACAGCATTATCAATTTCATCTGCGCCATTGAGAACAATAAGGCCATCAAACTGGTGATGAGTATGAGATCCACAACCTGGGTCAGATTTTATAATGAGATAAGGCATTCAGCTTATCTTAAAACAAAATGGTTTCCCGGAAGCTATTTCAACTTAAATGAACTTTCCAATGTTCCGCCCCTTACTGAAAAAGAAGTTGATCAGATCATCTCAAAGATCAACCCATTACGTGAAGCTGAAATAAACCCAAAGCTAAAAGACCAATTAAAGTTTCCATTTCACATACAGTTATACTATCAGCTAAAAAAGGAAGACCCAAACTTTCATTATTCAACAAACATTACATTTTACGAGCTGATATTCAGGCTCATTCAGAATCAAATCTATCGGGCAAATTACTACACTGAAAAAATCTTATTTCTAAAAAAGGTTATTCTGTTAACAGACTTTGGAAAAAACGGAAGTTCAGTATTAAAGGATGACCTGATCAGTGACCTGCTCGCATTTAAGAATGCTTATATGGAGCTGTTATCTGACGGGATATTGATGGAGGAGAAAAGCAACGAAGAATTTCATCCCAAAGAGTATGTAAAATTCATTCACCCTCACATATTTGAGTATTTCCTGTTCATAGAAATATTGGAAAAATTCAATCTCAAGATCGATCTCTCTTATTTTGACTTCATTAATCGTGAATATAAAAATGAAACTACTCGATTTCAGTTATTACAATGGACGATTAGATTCATTGTACGAATAGGTGATTTCAAATCACTTCCACTAATTTTTGATCTCGAGCTGAATAATTATGAAAGAAACTATCTAATTCTATTTATTGCCGAAAACTTACATTACAGATCTAAAAATAATCCCGAAACAAAAAGGATATTGTATGAACATAAATTTCATGATACAATAATCAAAGAGCTCATAAATTTTGATTTTGTCGATTCATTCTACAAAGAGGCAGTTTCGGTGCTGATTAAGATCACCGATGACGAGGAAAATCTTTTGATCTACAATTCTTTATTATCTATGTTTGATATGCTAAGTTTAAATACTGATCAAATCAAAAATAGAATCACCATTCTGTCTTCGTTATCATCGAACAACTGGTTAGTCCCTCCTCATCAGATTAGCCAGTTAGTTTACAACAAAATAACCGGGACTGATAAGATAAATGAAACTTTCCTAAATGACATTAAAAATTTAATTTCTTCGCAAACTTCAGAGGAAATAACCATCGAACAGGCCATTTCTTATGTACTGATGATTCTTCTAAGTTTGTTCTACGATTATCAGGAAGAAACGATCAAAATAATTACATTAATCTCAAATAAGCATCCAAAAATTTTCACAAACAGATCTCAATTTTCAATATTTATGATCAGTATACTGGCTTTCGCTAACTCCATATCAAACCCAGGAAAAAAAACAGATCAACTTGAAAATATACTGGCAATGTTAGACGAAAACAAATCCAGATATAGAATTAATAAATACACCGAAGTAATTATAAAACTAATTCAGGCAAATCAATTGAAAATAAAAAAAGAATATACCACCTCGTATCAATATTGCCTCGATTGCCTTCAAATATTTAAAAGGAATAATCTCAATCTCAATTGTATTTATGTATATAATTTAATAATTGAGATCTTTACAGAACTAGGAGATGTGACAAAAGCCAATGACTATAAGTATGATATGTTGTGTTTTATCGAAGACAATAAAATATCCAACAAGTTTTACATTCTGACAAACGAACCAAAGAAGTTTTAAACAAGCCATCGTTTATTAATAATAAATGAACGATGGCCCGAAAAAAATTATTCTGCAATTACTTCCTGTATTCCGAAGCTAGCTTCAAGGCATTAAATGCGTTAACGATCCCGCCTGAAACACATAAGTCAGAAAACAAAACTGTTTTACTCTCTGAATCGTCCTTGATGGTAACTGACTGCTCAACTTTAACAACTGATTTCATGATAATATCCTTCACTTCAGCAGCCTTAAGTTTAGGATAATATGACCGAATTAACGCTGCAAGGCCAGCAACAACCGGCGCCGCCATGCTCGTCCCGTTAAACTTCTCATATTTTGAGTCAGGAACAGTTGAATTTATATTCACTCCAGGAGCAAATACATCTACTGTCGTTTTTCCATAATTCGAGAAACTTGCTTTTATACTTCCATCATTCAACCATCCCGAAGCACCAACGGTAATCCAGGTAGACGCAACCCCGCCATCCAGATATCTCGGATCCGGGAAATTCTTCTCCACCTCCAGATTATTATTGTCATTTCCTGCGGCATGCACGAGGAGTACATCTTTCGAAACTGCATATTTTACAGCCTCGTCTACCACGGCCTTATCCCAGGAATAGGACTTACCAAAACTCATATTTATTACTTTTGCTCCGTTGTCGACCGCATATCTTATTGAATTCGCTACGTCCTTATCCCTTTCGTCTCCATTAGGAGTACATCTTAAAGCCATAATCTCTACATTATCAGCGACCCCCTTTATTCCCAAATCATTATTACGAATACCCCCAATAATTCCCGAAACATGGGAGCCATGTCTGGCATCCGGCCCCTTAACATCATTATTCCCGTAAAATTTCTCCTTACTATTGTTTGGATCGTCTCCTACAATTGGTCTTGGATCATAGCTGGTATTTAAATTGAAATCAACCTGCGATTTATAGTGTTCATAGCCCGCTAAGATCTGCGCCTTATAAAAATCCTGAAAAGTGGATTTCTGCAATTGCTGCAACATAATCCGCTGCAAGTTCTCCTCCTTTGCATCTGCTGGTTTAAGCGTCTTAAAATCTTCGAGAGTCGGGTTTTCCTTACCCATCTTCTTCACCAATTCATCTATCGCCATCTTTATACCCGAAAACTGCTCTAAACCACCTTTAGCTTCGGTTAATTCTTTCTCAAGCTCTGCTTTGTTCTTTTTATAATCTTCAAATGCATTGAGGTCAGCGGGAGCTACAGACGTAGCGTCCGAGTTGGCGAACTTTGCACTATCGCGACGAACCAGGCGGGTCAGTTCTAAAGTTTCATAATTGACAGATCCTTTAGAGGACCCTAAAAAATTCCAACCATTAATATCATCTATATAACCATTTTTCCCTTCATCTTTACCGTTAGCTGGTTTTTCTTTTTTATTAATCCAGATTACAGATTTCAGATCCTCATGGCCAACATCAACTCCCCCATCAAGGACAGCTACAATTACTTTCGTAGATTTTTTACCTTTTAATAATTCGGCATAAGCCTTTTCAGTGCTGATCCCAAAGGACGAATCCGCTTTCAGGTCCAGGTTTTGCCAGTTTGCCCTCTGCGCAGCTGACAAAAACGGGAGACCGCAAACTAAACAAAATGTCAATATTTTACTTCTAAAAATATTCGTTTTTTTATCTATCATATCTAATAAGTTTATACAAAGTTAATGAAATAAACATCAAACAGTAAACAACAAATAAGCGATAATCACCAATAATAAATGAAAAAACCAGACTAGTATCTGGCTTTATATATTAATCTGGTGTTATTATAACCGAAAGCATTTTAATTCGTCTGCACATTGTCTGTTTCCCGGGAAATCACATCAGCTATCGAGGTGGCTGATAAAACGTTAAGGGTGGCATTTCTCACATCAATAAACGTCTTTCTGATGCCACAAGTTACCTCGTCATGACATTCATCGCACTTTCGGTAAAATTTCAGACTTGCACATGGCACCATTGCAATCGGGCCATCCGTTATCCTCAAAATATCTGCAAGGAAAATATCTTTAGGGTCTTTATTTAAACTATAACCGCCCCCTGCTCCTTTTTTGCTATATAAATATCCGGCATTACGCATGTCCAGTAAAATTTGTTCCAGAAATTTTCTGGGTATCATTTCCTGTTGAGCCAGTCTTACTATTTGCATAGGCGGATTCCCGGTATTTTTACCGAGGGCGACCAAAGCTTTTATCGCATATTTTGTTTTCTTAGACAGCATATAACAAATTTAAGAAAAGATTTAGGTATTAATAAAAAAAACACACCACTATAGGTCAATTTAACAATTCTAAAGTCAAATACTCATTTTTAAATCAATTTACTGACAAAAGCTCATGCACCCGTCTTTCTTCTAAATTTATCATTAAATAAGGCACCCGGTAATCTGAAAAATAAAAAAATATAAACCTTTAAAAATATACTGAAAACTATTTAAAAATTTTAAAAATAGAGCCCCAAAACCAGCTCTCTTCCGCTTTGAGCATCGTTTCAAGTGTTTTGTTTACATTTTTAGCCAGTTTATTAATGTCCTTAACGGTGGTCCTAAAAGTTTTAAAGTCACGGCTCTTGTCATCACCTTTAGCCTCTGATAATTCATTTAAAAGCTTAATTATAGGATCCAGCTCTCTCTTTTTACGCTCCTTTGCTACCTGCCTCGCAATGTTCCACGTGTTTTTATCCGCAAAAAAGTATTCTTTTCGCTCACCAGGCTTATGCTGTTTCTCTATCAGTCCCCAGCCAATCAAATCCCTCAGATTCATATTCGCATTACCCCTGGAAATATTTAGTTCTGACATAATATCTTCAGTGGTAAGGGCATCCGCAGACACCAATAATAACGCATGAACCTGGGCCATAGTCCTGTTTATTCCCCATTCGGATCCAAGTTTACCCCATGCTTCAATAAATTTCAATTTCGCTTCAACCAATTCCATAACCAAATATATAGTGAAATATTAATCTTTCAAAAACTACTGAATAAACAATTATATTTATGTTAACTCGTTTTGACAGGTAAGGATAAATGATGTAATCCTTACATTTTTTAAATACCCTTTTTGTACTTTTGTTAATCAGCCACAAAGCCCCTATGATTAAAATACTCATTATTGAAGATGACCTGACTTTCTCCCAAATATTGGAGGGCTTTTTAAATAAACACGGGTATGAAACCGCCGTAAGCAACGACGTAAAAAAGAGTTTAGCAATCATTGAAAAACAACAGCCTGATCTTCTGCTTGTTGATTACCGCTTGCCTGATGGTACGGGGCTCGACGTGCTTTCCTATCTTCGTGAAAATGGCCTCCCTCAGCCTATGATTATTATGACAAGCTTTAATGATGTCAGAACTGCTGTAAAATCCATTCAGATGGGAGCATTTGATTACATCACTAAACCTGTAAATCCTGATGAGCTTTTGATGATCATAAAAGAAGCAACGGATAAAAAAAACACAGCAAATACTTCCAGAACGGTTGAAAACAACGACGCGATTAAAGGCAGGAGTTCGATTGCGGATAAACTCTATGAGCATATCAATCTGGTAGCTCCTACAGATATGTCTGTTATTATACAAGGCGAGAGCGGGACTGGAAAAGAATATGCCGCACGTACTCTGCATATGCAGAGCAAACGAAAATCCATGCCCTTCGTGGCCATTGACTGCGGAGCACTTTCAAAGGAGCTTGCTGCCAGTGAGCTGTTTGGCCATGTTAAAGGTGCATTTACGGGAGCTTTAACTGATAAAAAAGGGCAATTTGAAGTTGCAGCCGGGGGGACCTTATTTCTTGATGAAGTGGGAAATCTGAGCTATGAAGTACAAGTGAAGCTATTGAGGGCCCTCCAGGAGAAAACAATACAGCCAGTTGGCAGCACTAAGTCTATAAAGGCAGATGTCCGTATCATCACAGCGACTAACGACGATCTCAAAACAAGCGTAGGCAATGGTACATTCAGGGAGGATCTTTATCACAGGCTGAATGAATTTAAAATACAATTACCAGCATTACGAGACCGTGGCAAGGACCTTGATCTTTTTATCAAACATTTCGTATCACTTTCAAACAAAGAATTACAAAAAAATGTTCAGCACATTTCCCCCTCTGCAATGGACCTTCTTTTACAATATGACTGGCCGGGCAATCTGCGTGAGCTAAAAAATGTGATCAAAAGAATGGTACTGCTCACGACCGGTGATACAGCAGATATCGAAACGCTGCCGGATGAAATGATCATCGCGATCCATAAAGAAGCCCGGCCGCTTGGGTCCGATCTCAAAGCCATTAACGAGATTAATGAAAAAGCATTGATTTTAGAAACACTCGTAAAGGTCAAATACAACAAATCAAAAGCGGCGAAAATATTAAACATTGACAGAAAGACGCTTTATAGTAAAATGGAGCGCTATGAAATTGAATAGCACAATTGATTGAGTTTCGTCAGCAACAGCAAAATATCCTTTGTCAGCTTATCTGTTAATGTAGCACTTTGTCTCAATTCCATTTCACAAATTCTAAAGGCGGAGGAAAGATCCTTTGATCCAATTTGAGCTATTCTTCCGGCTAACCTGTGGATGATCAAACGGATTATATCCATATCAGATTCCTTCAACGCTTTTTTAATCTCTATATCGTCACTATTACAGTCCTCTTTAAATCTTAAAAGCACTTTATTAAGCTGCTCTTCATCTCCATAGGTCATCTTTCTCAGTGCAGTAAGATCAATACCCTCATCCAGATAAACCGATTGATCTTCACCTGCATCCGCAGAAAGCGCAGACAAAAGCTCAACTTCTCTGAAAGGTTTCATTACCAATCCATCAAAACCATTCCTAAGTAAAAATTCCCGTTCATCAGGCAATACCTGCGCAGTGATAGCAAATATTTTCACCGGATCTTTTATCCTTTCTCTTAGAACATGGCAGAGTTTAAGTCCATCCATTTCAGGCATTCTGATGTCCATCAAAATATATTTTACAGCATCATCCCATTGCTCGTTTAAAAGTGCCGAAGGGGTATTAAAACTTTTATAGTCGATTTTATTCTTTCGAAGTATAATTCCGCACAAATCAAGAATCAGCTGGTCGTCGTCTACAATCCAAACCCTTCCCGATGGCAACTTAGGTTTTGAAATCTGTATCCTCCTGCCCTCAGGGTCCGCAGCCGCTGTAAAAGTAAGGTATACCGTAAACACACTTCCAATTCCCAATTTACTTTTTACATAAATGCGCCCCCCCTGACTCTCAATAAGAGACTTGATAATTGTCAGTCCCAGTCCGGTACCTTTATGACTTGCTTCATCATTTTGAATAGCGTTGCCTTGTTCAAATTCATTAAAAATCTGCTCACATTCTACCTCAGAAAGTCCAATTCCAGAATCTTTTACTTTAAATGTAAAATGCAGATCATCATTTTTTCTTTTATAGAATGATGACAACACAACTTCGCCTGAATGGGTAAATTTGATCGCATTGCTAAGTAAATTATACAATATTTGTTTCAGTCTGAATGGATCACCGTTGATATGGCCAATGCCTTTAAAGTCAAAATCTGTCGTCAAATTAAGCGCCTTTAATTCTGCCTGCGGACGCATTCCCGAAACCACTTCATCCATCAATTTTCTGATGTCAAAAGACGTATTCGAAAATGTAAATTTCCCTGAGGTGATCCGGTTGTAGTCCAGAATTTCATTCACAATCTGTAACAGGTGCTCAGAGGACTGGGATATTGCCTCGATATGTTTACGCTGCGGCCGATCGTCATGCCTGATGATATCTGCATAGCCAATTATTGACTGAAGAGGGGTCCTGATCTCATGACTCATGTTTGAGAGGAAACGCTGTTTCGCCTTACCGTGATATTCAGCTTCATCTTTGGCACGTTCAAGTTCATTTCTATACCGCCCGCTCCGCGTAATATCAGTTAGGATCAAATACAAAAGCAAACCAGTTAAAACCACAAAAACCAGCATAATTACACCAATAGTTGTGATCCCCGTAGTCACGACTTTTTTCGCCTGACCACCGCTGATCTCAATTTGACTAACGACTTCATTTTCAACCTTCCTAAGTACGTCAAGCATTTGAGTGATCAGTACATTATTCGCATTTGCGAGCACAGCTTCCCTGTTTAAAAAACTGGCGTTATTCTTCCGCTGTTCATTTGCAATCACCTGAATTGATTGCTCCAGATTTTTGGTCATGGTGTCTTCAGCAGACAATGCAATAGTATCACGTTTAACCTTTTCCTCGCTAACAATTTTAATTGATTTATCACCTTCAGACTTCTTCTTTCCAAAAATTTTACCAAAAAAACTTCTTGATTTTTCCTCTGTGGGGTAAATTGTAGTGGTAGAGGTTTTTTCTTCTGTAGCCAGCAAAGTACTATCCGCCTGAGACGCTCTTTTAGCGACGATGCTATTTATGTTTTTTACTTGTTCAGAGAAAGACTTGTTGCTAACCAGGCGCGCTCTGACCTTTAAGTAATTCACAAACTGCTTATCCCTTTCGGCTAAAAGTTTTTTGATTTCCTTTATACGTGTCAGCTGAACAGAGTCATGAGCATAGAGAAATCCAAGAGTATCCAACACTCTTTTCAATTGTCCGGATTCTTTAAAACCTTTACGATAACTCTCCGGATTATTAAGGGCCTGACCTTTTTGCAATTGATCAAGAGTGCCGATTTTACGTGATATGACGTTTACAATTCGTAATCTTTCACTGGGAGCGGAAATATTTTCAACGGTTTCCAGCATTTCATTAAATGCTACCTTACTAACGCCCCATGCCATGAATAAGGAAAAACAAGCAAATAGCAAGGCGATGATCACTTTGCTTTTTGTTGCTTTTACAAAACTATTTCTGGGGGCACTGGTCATTTAAACTTCTCCATATAACGATAAGTCTCAATGTATATTACCACATTGATTTCTCCGCATCAATACAAAACAACAACGAAACCGGTCAAGTGTTTTTCAAATCAGGCAAGCCTAAGAATTACAATACGGCAATTTCCCGGTTATATTTTGTTCTGTACTGAATCGGAGAAAGTCCCGTTATTCTTTTAAATGTGGTGCGGAATGCTTTTGTGTCTGTATAGCCAACCTTGTACATCACCTCGTTGACATTCTCACGTGACGATTCCAAACTAACCTTAGCCGCTTCCATTTTTACACGTTGAATGTATTCTACAATTGTATTCGCAGTAGCCTTTTTAAATCTTCTTTCCAGGTTTCTTCTTCCAATGGCCTGCATTGCCGCCAACTGATCAATAGTAATTTTCTCCTTAAAATTATTCTCAATAAATTCCTGAATTTTCTTTATCGGTTCGTCTTCATGCTCCTTTTGGCCCTGAAAAATGGTGAAAGACAATTGGTTTTCTCTGTCAAGCTCAATAGCAAAAACTTTAGCCGAGAGTACAGCGATATCTCTCCCGGCATATTTTTCTATAAGGTATAAGATCAGGTTCAAATAAGAAAAAGCACCTCCGCTCGAATAAATACCCTGTTCATCCGTAATTATTTTCTCTGTAACAAGAGTTACATCCGGAAACATTCTTCTAAAATCATTCTCAGCCAGCCAGTGAGTGGCGCATTTGCGCCCATTTACCAAACCGGTCGAAGCAAGCAAAAAAGCTCCGAGACAAAGACTTGCAACCTCAGACCCACTCTGATACTGGGCTACAATCCATGGAATAAAGTCTCTATTATTCTCGATTGCATCATTAATTTCACCGTCAATTGCAGGTATTATAATCAAGTCTGTTTTGCCGGCATCCTTTATTGTAACATCAGAATTTACAGTGAACAATCCCCCGCTTACCGACGTTTCATTGGACAATCCGACCAACTGAATTTTGAACAAAGGGGGTTGACCCTTCGCTTTAAAAAATTCATTCACCTGACTGAACAATTGTCTTGAGCCTTCAAGGCTACCCAATATGGCCCCTTTCGGAACAAGGATTGAAATGTGTTTCATAAATTTTGTTTACTGACTACTACAACTCCGGTGCATATAAATCCATCCTAAGATAAAAACCTTAATGTTACATTACAATGGCAGGATCTTAATATTTCTCCATTGACTAGAGCCCGGATGCTCCTGCAAGGCAATTTTTCCTTTGGCCACCTTTGCAAAATCTGCAAAAGCCTCGCTCTTAAATTTACTGTTGGCTACGAGTTTATTCCATTCCTCGCTTCCTATCTGACCTTCAAAAGTTTTGATGCCATTTAAATAAAACGTCAGGTGCCCTTTATTTTGGATCAGTCTGACTTTATTCCATTCACCGACTGGTACAGGTTTAGAAACTGTAGCATCCCCGGACATGTCGTACAAGCAGCCTGCAAGGTGGTTCTCTTTTTTATTATCACTTGCGTCAATATTATCCAGTACCTGCATCTCCGGCCCTGTTAAATAAGTCGCTCCATATTTAGGATCTTCCTGAATATCGAATATGATACCACTATTACTTCCTTTGGCTACTTTCCACTCCAAATTAAGTTCATAATTTTCATACATCTCGTTGGTAACAATATCACCGCCACCGCTCCTTGGCTTCGTCTGGTCAAAAACCAGTGCCCCGTCAACCACCTGCCATTTCGAGCCAACAGTATCTCTCAGATAAGTGTGCCAGCCCTTAGTGGTTTTGCCGTCAAATAATAATTTCCAGCCTTGTTTCTTTTCTTGTTTAGTCAGCGTATTTGGCGTTTGCGCCACAGCAGCACCACTTAGCAATGCAAAAGCGGTAAAAACAATTAGTGTTTTTTTCATAAATTTCATAATTTGTGCGTACTAAGGTAATAAATAATCCAATTCCTAGGATGGATACTAAATCGATTTTTAAACTATCCAGAGCAAACAAATGTCAAAGTTTTTCTTTCTTTTCAAACCGTAACGTTAAATTGCCCTTTAAATCCCTAAAGAATCCAACCCATATTCTACCTTAAGCGATGAAGAATATATATTTACTTTTCTATTTGTTCCTTTTAACGGCCGTTCTTTCCTGTCAGCCAAATGCGGAAGAACAGACGCAATCGGCTGTCAACACTGACTCCCTGGCGACCTGTTCCAGCAATCTCCCGAAACGTTATGGGAGCCTTCCGGCTCAGGCAGACATCACTTCAAATAAAGCAAACCACAAGGACATGGTTCTCATACCTGCCGGAGCCTTTACTATGGGAGCCTCAGACCATGACGGCAGAGCTGACGAGTATCCGCAGCATAAAGTGAAATTATCTGCCTTCTGGATGGATGCCACAGAAGTAACCAATGCCAGCTTTAGCAAATTTGTTAAAGCCATGGGGTACATCACTACCGCCGAGCGCAAACCAGATTGGGAAGAAATCAAAAAACAGCTGCCTGCCGGCACACCCAAACCACCCGATAGCGTTCTTGTTGCCGCCTCACTTGTTTTCAAAGCACCCGGAAAAATCAGCGACCTGGACAATGTGGCGCAGTGGTGGAAATGGCAAAAGGGTGCAGACTGGAAGCACCCTCAGGGTCCTGGCAGCAGCATCAAAGGCAAAGACAACTATCCCGTCGTCCAGGTCTCCTGGGACGATGCAATGGCCTATTGTAAATGGACAGGAAAAAGGTTACCCACTGAAGCTGAATGGGAGTATGCAAGCCGCGGCGGCCTGTCAAACGCAACCTATCCATGGGGGAATGAAGATATAGAAAAAGGCACACACAAAGCCAACACCTGGCAGGGCAGCTTTCCAGTCAAAAACACAAGTTGGGATGGCTTTTACGGGCTTGCCCCCGCCATGCAATTTAAAGCGAACGGCTATGGCCTTTATGACATGTCCGGTAATGTTTGGGAATGGTGCATTGACTGGTACAGACCCGATTACTATAAAACCAATGAAGGAAAAACAAGTATAAACCCATCCGGACCAGCCGACAGTTTTGATCCAATGGAGCCCGAAGCCTCCAAAAGATCAGTGCGCGGTGGTTCATTTATGTGCCATTCCTCTTATTGCAAAGGATACCGGGTGAGCTCCAGAATGAAATCTTCACCAGACACCGGCCTGGAAAATACAGGTTTTCGATGTGCAGTATCTGCAGACTAATTCATTTTCATTTCTCTCAGCCAGGCCAGACACAGGTCCATCCATTTATCTGTCCGGGTTGCATTATTAAGGCCAAATCCATGGCCGCCGGTAGCGTAAATATGCATTTCAGCTTTAACACCATTTTTTTTAAGCGCTTCGTAATAATGAATGGAATTTAACACGGGGACAACTTTATCATCACTGCAATGAATTAAAAAAGCAGGAGGGGTGTTTTTATCTACCCGAAGCTCATTAGAAAAAGCATCTGTTTTTTCCCGGCTCGCATCTTCTCCAATCAAAGCCTTTTTAGAACCTTTATGTAAGATCCCATCCTGGAAACTTACAACAGGATAAATTAAAATAGAAAAATCCGGTCTTAAATTTGTTCCATCAGGACTATCAACAACGATATCCGAATAATGGGTTGAAGCAGTTGAAGCCAGGTGCCCGCCCGCTGAAAATCCCATTATTCCAACTTTGGCCGTATCTATACCCCATTCCTTTGCCCGTTCCCTAACCAGTTTAATAGCTTGTTCGGCATCCTGAAGCGGCCCAATGGACCTATCCTTCATGATCAGATCATTCGGCAACCTGTATTTTAGTACAAAAGCCGCAATGCCATGCTTAGTCAGCTCTTTTGCCACTTCAGTGCCTTCGTTGTTCATCACTAAAAAGGAATAACCCCCGCCCGGGCAAATGATAACCGCAGTCCCGCTGGCAAGTTTTTTTTCAGGTAAAAAAACAGTTAGCGTAGGTTCAGTCACATTCCTAACCATAATTCTGCCTGTTTTTGAAGTATCTGTCTTCTCCGCCACATCTGCAGCGACAGAATTGGGTACCTTTTGGTAAAGATGAATGATATTTTGTGCAACTGCCTCCTGCTGCTTCAATACCAGAAGAATAAGTATTAAGAATAAATTTTTCATATCAATGATTTAATCAAAAATAAAAAATATTCTCACATTATGTAGTACATAAATATCTGTTTATTAGCAGCGGGGCATTTTTATAGGATGTCATTTGTATAATGTCATTAAACATAGAAAAGTAAACAATACACTGTGATCTTCTAAAGTATTTCTCAAATGCTTTAGTGCATGAGTGATCTGATTTTCGACAGTTCGTTTGGAGATATGAAGCTGTTCGGCTATTTCTTCATTTGTCAGATTATCTACGCGGCTCATTAAGAAGATCTCCTGGCAGCGTTTTGGCAAGTTGACCAGTTGTTGTTTCAATGAGCAGACTATGTCGTATTCAGCCTGTCTGGTTTCTGCCTCGTTCAAAGTTGAAGTCTGATCGAGAAGGTTGTAATCGGCTGTCAATACGATTGGAGACTTAGCAGCCCTGGTGCGGTTATAATATTGGTAGCGAACTGATGTCAGCAGAAATTTCGGAATCGAATTGATTGACAATACGTGTCGTCTATCCCAAATGTTTATAAAAATATCGTGAACGATTTCCTTACTGGTCTCCATATCTTTAGTAAGTCTGAAAGCCGTTTTGTAAAGCCGGGTCCAGTACCGGTCGAAAAGTAAACGAAAGGCATTCTCGTCATCCAGTTGAATGGCTGACCATAATTCGACATCACTTATTTCAGAAAAAGACATATTTTTTGGTTGTTACAAATAACAATAATTTATTTGTCATATTCAAAATCAGGGGTTTAAAAGGAATTAAAAAAATATTCTGCGAACTTATGTGTGTTGTCGGGTCCTTTACTACACTATCATTATAGACGACACCAAATATATGACCAAAGCGGAATTCCTAACCCTGTACGAAAAGTACCAGGATGGTAAATGCAGCACAGATGAAATAAATTTACTGTTCAGCTATACCGACCAGATCAATCTTGAAGATGGAGAATGGGAATCAGATATGCCTGATAAGCAAGCAATCTATGCTGATCTTTTTCAAAGGCTCGATCATCAGACAGGTTTTGGTTCACAAGACAAGAAGCATCAGACGATACCATTCAGTAACCTGGTCAAAAGAAAAAGGTATCTGTTGCTTTTCCGCGTGGCTGCAGTATTGTTTATCGTAATTTCAGCAGGGATGATATGGTTCAATTTCCGGTCAGGATCAGCGCGCTTTTCCGCGAAAACGGATACTTCAAAATTTCAGGAAGTAATGCCCGGAGGCAACAAAGCGACATTAACATTGGCCAACGGCACAAAGATTGTCCTTGACCGGCTTCAGAATGGTCAAATTGCGCAGCAGGCCGGTTCCATAGTTCAAAAGATCAATGACGGGCAATTGGTTTACGCATCAGATTCTGAAAATGATCAGCATCCGTCATCAACTACCGAATGGAACACCGTTACAGTACCAAAGGGCGGCCAGTATAAAGTTATCCTGTCAGATGGAACATCAGTTTATCTGAATTCGGCGTCCGTACTGAGCTACCCAACTAGTTTTACCGGAAAAAAGAGAGCTGTAAAACTTACAGGAGAAGCTTATTTTGAAGTAGCAAAAAACCCAAACAGACCTTTTATGGTAATGGTCAGTAACCGGCAAAACATAGAGGTCTTAGGTACGCATTTCAATGTCGAAGCTTATGATGGCGAGCAACAGATCAAAACAACTTTACTGGAAGGTTCTGTTAGAATTATTTATGGAAAGAAAGAAACTTTGTTGAAACCAGATCAAATGGCGCTAACCGATTTTTCTGCTTCCACTATTTCTGTCAAATCTGCAGACACCGACGAAGTCATGGCCTGGAAAAATGGCATGTTCATTTTTAGTGACGAAAATATAGTCAGTATAATGAAGCGGTTATCACGCTGGTACAATATCGACGTAACTTTTAAAGGAAACGTAAAGGGCTTAAGTTTTGGAGGCAACTACTCACGTGACAAAACCCTGTCTAACTTATTGAAAAATATTGAATTAACGGAAAAAGTGCACTTTGTAACAGAAGGAAGGAGGGTGACTGTAATAGCCGAATAAATGACTACCAAAATCCAAAAAACCGGAAGTGTTGCAACCACTCCCGGCATTGTTAGCTAGCCGTACTAAGCTGCTAACTGGATAAAGCAAATTGATATTCCAACCAACTACTATTAATCCGAAACAAATGTATAAAAATTTTACTGCACTAAAATGCAGGAATAAAACCTGCTGTAATTTAAAATTCCTGCTGATTATGAACCCTGCTTTTTGCAGGCTCCATAAGGCAAATAAAAACAAATGGGTACTACGAATGAAACTCACTATAATTTTATTGGTGTCCGCTTTTTTACAGGTAAATGCATCCGGCTTTGCTCAAAAAGTAAGTCTGAATGTAGAAGACGTTACCATTAAAAAAGTATTTTATCAACTAACCAAACAAACCGGGTACAATTTTATTTATGATTCGGAACTGCTCAAAGATACCCGAACAATAACGCTTCATGTCGATAACCAAAATCTAAAAGACGTATTGGATAAGTGTTTTGAAGGACAATCCCTGGACATCATTTTCAATACCGATAAGACGATCGTTATTAAAAAGAAACAAAAACCCGGCATTGATGTTCCTGCCGCCGTTCCAATTGTAGTAAAAGGTGTAGTAACTGACGAAAATGGGCAGCCCCTTCCCGGTGCGGTAATCCGGTTGAAAGGAACGGCGATTGGAGCTGCTGCCGGAAATAAAGGCGAATTCACCATTAATGTTCCCGACAATAACAAAATATTGGTCATCAGCATGATAGGCCATGAAACCATAGAAATCACGGTTACTGGTGATAAACCATTGCAAATCGTTTTAAAGCAACAAAGCAACCGCTTGAACGATGTAGTAGTTGTTGGCTACGGGGTTCAGCGAAAAGGTGATCTAACCGGTGCGATATCTGGCATCTCAGAAAAGGAAATACAGCAATCCAAATCCATTTCCTTTATGGAAGCCCTCCAGGGACGCTTAGCCGGAGTACAAGTTACCTCCTCTTCCGGAGAACCGGGAGGAGCGGTTTCAGTGAATATCCGTGGCACGAATTCATTTAATTCCGGCACGCAGCCTTTATGTGTTATTGACGGAGTACAGATTGATGTGAACAATGCTGAAGCAGCCGCTTCGGGTATTGGCAGTACATCATTGGCCAATCCTTTATCCGGCATCAACCCCACAGATATCGCTTCGATTGAAGTGCTTAAAGATGCTTCTGCTACGGCAATTTTCGGCTCAAGGGGTGCAAATGGCGTCATCGTAATCACCACCAAATCCGGCAAGAACAACTCGTCGGCCCTTGAAGTAAACAGCTATACCGGTATTTCATCGAATCCTAAAAGAATCCCAATGCTAGGTGCTCAGGATTATGCGAATTACAGGTTGATAACCGGATCTGCAGATGACACCTGGGCAGATGATTTAAATAACGATGGTGTATTTGACCGGGTAAAGGATTTTTCCGGGGTAAAGAGTCACGATTGGCAAAAGGAAGCATTAAGAAATGCCATCATTCAAAATTATAATGTGAGTTATAGCGGAGGCAGTGCTAAAACAAATTTCTCCACTTCTGCTACGTATTTGAATCAGGAAGGGCTGATTCTGAATAACAAATATGAACGCTACAGCTTATTGATGAAGGTCAATCACAATGCGACAGATCGATTAAGGCTTGGCGCTAATATCAACTTGTCTCACGCTATAGGAACGGGAGTTGCCTCCAATGGAGGTAACGATGTAAGAAATTACAACGGTTTGATTCAGAATTTGATGCTTACCCGGCCAGTTAATGTGCCAGATCCATCGCTGCTCTCGCTTGACCCGGATGGCGCCACTTTTTCGAGCCCGATCGATTTCGTTAACCTATCCTACAAAAAAAGCCCGCTTTCAAGGGTGCTTACAGACCTAAGCGCCAATTACAGAATTATACCTGGACTATATTTTGATACACGCGTTGGCGCAGTTCTTACCATGTCATCAAATGGCGAGTTTTATCCTTCAACAGTGTCCTGGGGCATTGGTACTAACGGACTCGCAGCGATCAACAGAAGCAATGCGTCCAACTGGTATCAATCAAATACACTGACGTGGAATAAGCGAATAGCGAAATATCATTCCATCACTGCGTTATTGGGCCTGGAGTTAAATTCCTACATAATTGATACCTACCGCTGGCAAGGACAAGGATTTGACATCCAAAGCATCAATCCCTTAGACAATATTGCAACGGCAAAATTACTGCCTTTTCCCCCTGGAACCGATAAGCAAAAGTTCAACAGGCTATCAGAGTTTGCCAGACTTAACTATGCCTTCAAGGATAAATACCTGCTGACAGCCACACTCCGGAACGATGCGTCTTCTAAGCTCTCGGCAAATAAAAAATCTGCTTTATTTCCAAGTATCGGGGCGGCATGGAGAATGTCAAGCGAAGCATTCCTGAAGAAACAGCAGATCATCACAGATTTGAAGATCAGAGGGAGTTTTGGTGTTACCGGTAACGAAAGGATTCCGCCGTACCAGTCACTTGCAACCCTGTCAAATGTTTATTATTCGTCTGCTTCAGGCTCACAATCACTTGGATTGGCACCCGGTCTTATTGCGAATCCCAATTTAACATGGGAAACAACAGTTCAATACAGCACTGGCATAGATTTAAGTTTATGGAACGACAGAATTGCATTGACGGCTGATTTCTACTTAAAACAAACCAAAGATTTACTCATTCAAGCAGACATCCCGTCTCAAACCGGCTACATGAAGCAATATCAAAACCTGGGACAGATAGATAACAGAGGCATTGAACTGGCTTTGAATACGATCAACATTAAAAAAGGTGACTTCAAATGGTCCAGCAATATCAGCTTCACAGTCAACCGAAACAAAGTGGTATCACTTGGTACTGTGAAATTCATACCTGTGAATGCTGCCGGCGGGGCAATTTCGTCTATTGGACGCGTAATAGTCGGGCAGCCGATCGGTACTGGCTATGGTTATGTTTTTGACGGCATCTATCAAATCAATGATTTCAGCCTGATCAAGGACAGGAATGGCAATACGGTGGACCCTTCTACCTTAACGGGCAGTAATTACCCAAACTATATTTACACGCTAAAACCCGGCGTTCCCGGTATAAATGGGCGTGTGGTAAGACCGGGCGATCTGAAATACAAGGATTTGAATGGGGATGGCAAAGTGGACAATACCAATGATTACACCACAATCAGCAACAGTAATCCCAAACACTATGGTGGTTTGAGCAACACATTCACCTACAAGAATTTTGACCTTAGTTTCCTGTTAAACTGGTCCTATGGAAATGACATACTTTATTTAGGCAAGTACAGGATAGAAGCTGGCGGAGGTTACTTCGCAAATGTTACCCAGGAATATTTCGATAACAGATGGCTGCCGGAAAACCCAACCAACTCCTACCCGGGTCTAACCTCACAGGGAAAAACCGATATATCTTCTTACTACACTAAAAGTGGTTCCTATTTAAGGGTAAGAAATGTGACATTAAGCTATACATTGAAAGCCGCGGCATTGAAAAAACTGGGTCTGGACAATGTACGTTTTTATGCAACTGGCGAAAACCTTTATACATGGACGAACTACCCTGGCTTTGATCCTGAGATCAGCTCCTACACCCAGCTATTGTCAGGAGTAGATAATATCACTTATCCAAGGGCAATAACGGCGATTTTTGGTTTAAACTTAAAATTTTAACTATGAAACTTAAACATATCATCATACTCATAAGCATTTCAATTTTTTTCTGTGGATGTAAAAAATTCCTGGAAGAAAACCCTTACTCGGTCCTATCGACAAACAACTTTTATAAGACGGCAACAGACGCCGAACTGGCCATCACAGGTTTATATGATATCTTAAATGCCCAATCGATCCAGGGGCAAACCAATCATCCGCTTTGGGGCAAAGGCATGCAGTATCTCACAAACTCAGGTGTCGACGAGGTGACGGCCAATACCAATACATTAGCCAGCGATCCCAATGCACTTGCACTATGGAACCACACCTATACCGCGGAAAACCCAAACATTTGGAATATCTATTTCGCCTTCTATGCGGGCATCAACAGAGCTAATTTCATCATCGAACGTGTACCAGCGATCAGCATGGATGAGGAACGAAAAAAACAGATTGTGGCCGAAGCCTACTACATGAGAGGAATGTTCTATTTCTACCTGGGCTGGCTATGGGGCGGGGTCCCCCTGGAGACCTCAACAGTTCCGAATCTCACATCACCGAGAGCAACCTTAAAGGAAGTGCTGCAACAGGCAGAAGCTGATCTGAAAAAAGCCTACCAGGCACTTCCCCCGCGAAATCCGCAAGCCGGCAGGGTAAATAAATACTCCGCCGGGGGATTTCTTGCAAAACTTTACTTATATGAGGCCAGCTGCAAAGAAAACAACGCCGGTCAAAATCTTAATTTTCCGCTTAACAGCTTTGATTGGGTAGATCCCGCATTGTGTTATCAACAGGCTTTAACTGTATGCCAGGATATTTATAGCAACAGCAGCTATACGCTGCTGCGTCCATTCAGCTATTTATTTTTATCTGCAACCGAAGCAACTGCACGCAATGAGAACATGATGGTTGTACAAACCGGAACGGGTGGTACGCTGGAATCCTTTCTATATCCCTCCTATGCCGGACCTGTTGGGAACTACCTTACTATGGGAGGAACGCTTAACATGGTCAGACCAGTCAAGGAAGGGTATCTTCGCTATAATGCAAATGATGGCAGGAAAAATGGTTACAGCGGTTACCTGAGCAGTACCACCAACTTTACCACACTTAACGGACATAAATACTATACGCCAGACCCCATAAATGCCCAGCTTACCAACTTATGCATCAATAAATGGCGTGAAGACGATGCAGCCGCACGCCAAAGCAGAGGTATATCGCCATTTGGAGGAGAAACCGACTTCGCCCTGCTGCGATTTGGCGATATCCTTTTGATGTTTGCCGAAGCAAAATTCAAGACCGGGGACGAACCTGGCGCACGCGCATTGTTTCATGAACTTCGACTTCGCGCCTGCAGCGACGACGCAACGAAGGTCAATGCCATCACTACCGTCTATCTCAAATCAGATTTCATGGCGGAGTTGCTGGATGAACGTTCACGTGAACTGATGGCTGAGGGCTGGCGCCGATTTGATTTGATCAGGTTTGGTAAAATAAAAAGCGTCATTGCCGCGCTCGATGCCTCATTTTTCTTTAACGGCGGGGATATACAAAGTGTCAAAACTAATTTCCAGGATTACAAAATCTGGTTTCCTATTCCCAGCAGGGATATTGCAACCAATCCAAATCTGATACAAAATCCAGGCTATTGATCATCAACAAAACACGACAGGTAAACAGCTAACAGACAGAAAATGATTGATCATCTCATCAAAAAATACACCATACTGATTGTAATATTTTTAGTTGCAGGAGCGGGCACCATAAAGGCCCAAACCTACAACATACTGGATTTCAAAGCAGTTCCAGGTGGCAAGGTTTTAAATACGACAGCTATACAGAAAGCTATCGATAAATGCGCTGCCAACAGCGGCGGTACTGTACTTGTTCCCGCCGGTACATTCCTTACAGGAATGATCAGATTAAAAAATAATGTAGAACTGCACCTGAGTCCAGGTGCAGTTCTACAATCTGCGATTACGGACAAACCATATGTCAGTCTGGTTTTAATTGATGACGCGGTTAATGTTTCTGTTACCGGAACAGGGGCCTTACTTGGCGATGGTAAAAAATATGACATAAATTACAATGGTCTCCGGCCCTATCTGCTCTTTGCCAAAGGCAGTAAACGTGTTAAAATAGAAAACATCAAGCTAAGTCAGCCATCCATGTGGACCATGCGCCTTTATCGGTGTGAAGGCGTCGTGGTGACCGGTATTGACATCTACGCACATGCGAACTTTAATAACGACGGGATTGATATCGACAGCAAAGATGTGATCATTTCAGGTTGTACAATTGATAGCGGTGACGATGCCATATGCCTTAAAAGCGAGGATCCAACCCGCTTATGCGAAAACATAACCATTACCAACTGTGTCATAGCTTCCACATGTAATTTTATCAAGATGGGAACGGGCTCGGTCAGCGGCTTTAAAAACATCACAATCAGTAACTGCGTATTGAAAAAACCCGCAGAATCTCCGCTTCATAACTGGAAAGACCCGAACGGCGCATTTGCCAGCGATAAGCAGGACCACTTCATTACCGATGCCATAACCGGCTTAAGCGGAATAGCGCTGGAGGTGGTAGACGGTGGTACAATGGACCAGGTAAGCATTTCCAATATTAGCATGACGGGCGTACAGACGCCCATCTTCATCAGATTAGGCAGTCGTTCAAACCCAACCGGTTCCCTCAAAAATGTAATGATAAGCAATGTGACCGCAACTTCAAGCAGCCGGATGTGCAGCATCATTTCTGGTGTACCTGGATTTTACATAGAAAATATAACGCTGCGTGATATGATCATGACAAGTCCCGGTGGCGGAACAGCAGAAAACGCAGCGCGTATCGTTCCTGAAAATCAAACCGGATATCCCGAAAACCGGATGTTTGGATGGTCATTGCCAGCTTATGGATTGTATGTGCGCCATGCAAAAGGAATTGTCCTGGACAACATCAGGTTCAATCTGCAAAGCAAGGATAGCCGCTCCGCCCTATGGCTGGAGGATGTCAAAGAATTAAGCACGAACAGACTCAAACCAGACATCATGGGAAGCAGCGAAAACTGGATGAAGCTGGTAAATGTAACAGATCATAATAAGAACAATTAATACAAACCAGCTAAACAATATGCAAAAAAAAATATGCACACTTGTCTTATCAGGAGTACTGCTTTTAGTAATCAGTGCATTTATAAATGATAGTCCCAGGCAATTATTTTTGCTCGGCGACAGTATCTCACTTCAGTACGGGCCTGATCTCGAGCGGTTTCTGATTGGAAAGTATAAGATTGAGATAAAAAGCAGTGATTCTTCTGCTTTCAAAAATTTAGACATCCCTGTTGGTGCAAACGGCGGTGATTCTCGTATGGTATTGAACTTCTTAAAGCAGAAAACTAAGGAAGCGGGTTTTAAGCCGGATGTATTGCTCCTAAATTGTGGCCTGCACGATGTAAAGCGGGATCCGGTTACCCATGAAATAGCCATTAATGAAAAAGAGTATCGCCAAAACCTTGAAAACATATACAAACTGGTTTCCGGTAAAAAGATACCGATGATATGGATACGCACTACGGGTGTCATTGACTCCTTACATCGGAAAAATAAAGGATTTGATCGTTATCTTAAGGACATAGAAAAATACAACTCCATCGCCAGCGAGGTGTTCTCCAGCCATCATATTCCGGAGATTGATTTGTTCAGTTTCACAGCAGCTCAGGGTAGTAATAGATTTGCGGACCATGCACACTATAGCCCCGAGGTTAGGGTGCTTCAGGCCGCATATATAGCGGGGTTCCTTGATCTATGGAATAATAGGAGATAACATTAATGCCTGTAGCCCAAGAGTTAATTTATCGAACACCTTTCAGGAAGATTTGATGCTTTTAGCTAATTTAGATGGCAGTGGCATTGAGCCCAAGTGTTACAGATAACTTGAAGTTTTGAGAGTTTTCTAAATTCGATCAGTCTTTTCACTCTTAAATTAGCCTCGCATTAATTAACCAAAGACCGCTTATACTTAAATAGCCACCTCCTTATTTAAGTTTTTTTGCCGTTTACTTAAATAAACATACCTTTATTTAAGATTTATTGAAAATGAACAAATACAATTCAGGAAAGCAAATAAACCAGGGATATTACAAAAGTTTCCAACCGAACCTGATAAACAGAGAATGGCATCTTGATAACATGGAAGTAATACAATTGTTGAGTAGAGCTGATAGACATGTAGGACGGCTAGATATGTATTCCGAATATGTGAACATAGAATTATTCATACGAATGCATATTGCAAAAGAAGCTACACAATCTTCGAAAATTGAAGGTACTCAAACAAATATGGAAGAGGCCTTTTTAAGTAAAGACGAAATAATTGCTGAGAAAAGAGATGATTGGGAAGAAGTTCAGAATTACATAAGCGCCATGAATGAGGCCGTAAAATTACTACACCGCCTACCTTTTTCGTCTCGTCTAATTAAGCAAACTCATAAGATATTATCACAAGGGGTTAGAGGAGAGCACAAGCTCTCAGGGGAATATCGAAGTAGTCAGAACTGGATTGGTGGGGCAACTCTAAATGATGCAATTTTTATTCCACCAGTACATACATCAATTGATGAACTTATGTCTGATCTAGAGAAGTTTGCAAATGATGATTTAAACCCATTACCCGATCTGATAAAAATTGCTATTATTCATTATCAGTTTGAAACTATTCACCCATTTTTAGATGGAAACGGCCGTGTAGGCAGGCTTCTTATCACGATTTACCTGGTAAGTAAAGGAATTCTTAAACAGCCTATCTTATATCTTTCAGATTTTTTCGAAAATAACAGGCAATTATATTACGATAACCTGATGTTGGCGAGGACTCAAAACAACATATCCCAATGGCTGAAGTTTTTCTTAACAGGGATTATAGAAACCGCCAAGAAAGGCGTCACTACATTCGATGCAATTCTTCAGTTGCAAAAAAGCTTAGAAATAAAACTGAAAACATTAGGTAACCGAAATATAAATGCACAGAAGGTAATCGATTATTTATATAACCAGCCTGTGATTAATGTCGGCAATGTTGAAGCAATCATCCAAAAATCTTATGTAACAGCTTATAAGCTGATTAATGATTTAGAACAACTAGAGATTTTGAGCGAGATATCCGGTGCTCAAAGAAACAAGCTTTATGTTTTTAAAGATTATCTTGACTTATTCAAAAAATAGATTAAAGCCCAACACCTGTCAAATTATAGTCGGCTCCCATTACCTTCGACAAAAAAGCCTTCAGATTTCTGAAGGCTCTCTTAATAATTTTCATGAAATAAATTCCCATGTTGTTCCCAAGATGGGAGAAGTAGCCCAAGCGTTACATTTATCGAACACCTTTCAGGACGATTTGATACTTTTGGCGAACATGGGAGATGATCTGTTGACCAGCCTATGAGACAAAATTCGCTATGTACCACTAAAGCTAGCCAATGCTTCAGTCGGTGTGAGAACGGCAAGTTTGCTCTTTTTAAAATCTTTGGTATTTCGAGTAACAATAAAATCCAAATCGGGGATGCTTAAGGCACTATGGTATTGAATGGCATCTTCATAATCTTTAAAATCCGTTTTAAGCGACTGACGAATAACCGTAGCTGTTACGTCTGTTATTTCCGTCATATCAGCCAGTTCCTCCAGCAATCTCAAAGTAGCATTTCCGGGCATAGACTGACGAAGAATGTAATATATGTTATTGTAAGAGACAGCGGCTATAAAAATCCGTACTTTACCATTTACAGCTAGATCAAAAAGCTTTGCAGCATCCATTGCAAAAGGCTGCCGGTTTGCCAGAAAATCAATAACTATGTTGGTATCCATGAAAACTTGTTTCATGCTTACCCGTGTTTCTCTTTCAAAACCTTGCCTAGCTCCTTTTTGTAATCAAAATCCTCAGGAAGTTTTACTGATCCCATTAATTTGGCCACCCTTGGCGATAATGTCTGCACAGATTCCTCTGAAACACTGATAGATTTCAGGTAATTTTCTACGATATCAGATAAACTTTTTCCTTTTTGGCGGGCATATTTTTTAGCCGAATCAATTACTGTATCCTCTATCGTTAATGTGAGTTTAGTAGTCATAACACGTGTGATTAATAAACCAAATATACGTGTTTAAAATTTCATTTAAAAAGACTGCGCTAAAAAAGTCAACAAAAAAAGCCTTCAGGTTCTGAAGGCTCTCTTAATAATTTTCATGGAATAAATGCCCATGTTGTTCCCATGATGGGAGTTTTTGTAGCCCGCAGGGGAATCGAACCCCTATTTCCAGAATGAAAATCTGGCGTCCTAACCGGTAGACGAGCGGGCCATATTTAGCAGAGCGACTCACATTGCTGCTTATGCTCTGCTTTTGGTAGCGGGGACCAGACTCGAACTGATGACCTTCGGGTTATGAGCCCGACGAGCTACCAACTGCTCCACCCCGCACTATATTTTAAAGCCCCTGACATACAACGATATTCTCAATCGTCATAAAAAAACCGCTTAACTATCCGTAAAGCGGCCCAAGTAGCCCGTAGGGGAATCGAACCCCTGTTACCAGAATGAAAATCTGGCGTCCTCACCCCTAGACGAACGGGCCATTAAGATTGCCTCAGCTGGTTAAAACTGCGAACCTTTTTTGGTAGCGGGGACCAGACTCGAACTGATGACCTTCGGGTTATGAGCCCGACGAGCTACCAACTGCTCCACCCCGCACTATATACAATTTCGTAGCTTCTGTTAAATCCTTAACTCTTCTCCCGAATTGGAATGCAAAGATATAATTCGTTTCTTTGCAGTGCAAATTTATTTCAAAAAATATTTTCATGTCGCATAAAGCAGGTTTTGTAAGTATCATCGGTAAGCCAAATGCAGGCAAATCGACCCTAATGAATGCCCTGGTGGGCGAAAAGCTCAGCATTATTACACCCAAAGCCCAAACCACCCGTCACCGGATTTTGGGGATTGTCAATGAAGAAGCCTATCAAATTGTTTTTTCAGACACCCCGGGAATCATAAAACCGCGTTACGAACTTCAGAATTCTATGATGAGTTCCGTAAAAGGCTCCATAACCGACGCAGATTTAATCCTCTTTGTTACAGACATTAACGAGCAATACGATGAAAACGACGTGCTGGAAAAGATCATCAATACCACCATTCCTCTCATCGTACTGATCAACAAAATTGACAACGCGACACAGGAACAGGTAGAAGAAAAAATAAACTTCTGGCAAGAGCAGTTAAGCCCAAAACACATCTTTGCCATTTCGGCTTTGCAGAAATACAACCTGGACGGTATCATGAACACTGTACTTGATTACCTGCCGGAACACGATCCTTTTTACGACAAAGAAGACCTCACAGACCGCAACCAGCGCTTCTTCGTTTCAGAGATCATCCGCGAAAAGATCTTCAACAACTACCAGAAAGAAATTCCATACAGCACCGAAGTGGTCATCACAGCTTTTAAAGAAGAAGAAACCATTACACGGATCAGCGCCGAGATCATCGTAGAACGCGACTCTCAAAAAAATATCCTGATCGGCAAAGGCGGGGCCAGTCTCAAAAAAGTCGGCACCGAAGCCCGCAAAGACATCGAGAAATTCCTTGATCAAAAAGTATTTTTAGAGACCTTTGTAAAAGTGATCCCCGACTGGAGAAGCAAAAAGAACTATTTAAAAAGTTTCGGGTACGAAAATTAAGCTTACCTTTGCAACCCCTTAATAATTAATACCATTCACAATACACCATGAGTAACATAATCGCAATCGTCGGAAGACCAAACGTAGGCAAATCCACCCTCTTTAACCGCTTAACTGAAAGCCGTAAAGCCATCGTCGACGATTTTAGCGGTGTTACACGCGACCGCCATTACGGCTCCGCAGAATGGACGGACAGACAGTTTACAGTTATCGATACCGGAGGCTATGTAGCAAACTCTGAAGATGTTTTTGAAGCCGCCATACGTGAGCAGGTGATCATCGCGATCGAAGAAGCAACAGTACTCTTGTTCATGGTCGATGTAACTACAGGCATTACCGACCTTGATGATGAAATTGCCCAATTGTTAAGGAGGAGTAAAAAACCAGTCTTCACCATTGTAAACAAGGTGGACAATACACAACTGCAAAACGAGGCCGCCGTATTTTACGGATTTGGTCTGGGTGAGATCTATCCCATTTCTTCCATGACAGGCTCCGGTACAGGAGATCTGCTCGACGATGTCATCACTCACTTTGAAGACCTTCCGGAAGAAGAGAATGCTTTACCGAAGATCACGATTGTTGGTCGTCCAAATGTGGGTAAATCTTCCCTGATCAACGCGCTGATCGGTAAGGACAGAAATATTGTAACCCCTATTGCCGGGACAACACGCGATTCCATTCATATCCATTACAACCAGTTTGGCCATGAGTTCATGTTCATTGACACTGCAGGTCTGCGCAAAAAGACCAAAGTAAAAGAGAACATCGAATTTTATTCCGTTATGCGTACAATTAAGGCACTGGAAGAAGCCGACGTGGTCGTCCTGATGATAGACGCCATGGAAGGGCTGGAGTCACAGGACGTCAATATATTTCACCTGGCAGAAAAGAACAAAAAAGGAATTGTCATCCTGGTCAACAAATGGGACCTCGTAGAGAAAAACAGCAAGACCATTAATGTATTTGAAGAGCAGATCCGTCAAAAATTACAGCCTTTCACCGATGTTCCGATTCTCTTTACGTCAGTAGTCAACAAACAGCGTATATTTCAGGCTATAGAAAAAGCTTTGGAAGTATTTAAGAACCGAGGCAAAAAGATCCCTACTTCCAAATTGAACGATGTGATGCTGCCGATCATCGAAAAGTATCCGCCACCGGCATTAAAAGGAAAATACATCAAAGTAAAATACATCACCCAGATCAACGGGACCTCACCAATGTTTGCTTTCTTTTGCAATCTTCCCCAATACATCAAGGAACCTTATAAACGGTTTATAGAAAACAAATTAAGAGAGAACTTTGACTTTAGCGGAGTACCTATCCAGATCTATTTCAGACAGAAATAAACACTATTGCAAGCTTGTTAAAGCTTGTTTTACAACAGGATCACTTAGGTTAACCGCCTTATAATAGCCTGCTTCTCCTAAATGATACTTACATAAAAGCACCTTCAGGTCATTTAAGATCACCGGCTTTGACGACAGCAGCTGCTTTGCATCCACGACAATGTTCTCCTTTTGCACATACTTCACGAAATCCCTGAAATCGGTTTCATTGATGGCAAAGCCGGCCAGGTTCTGCTCTATAAAAGAAGCCGTGTATCTGTTTGCCAAAACATCATATACAAAATCCGGGAGCACCCTTTTTTCCGCCAGCTTAGCATAGAACCTGTTGTATCCCATGGTATCCACCTTCACATAAATATCCGGCTGGATGCCGCCCCCTACAAAAGCTTTGCTTTTTATAGTGTCTTTGCCCGCCAGTTTCTTCGAATTGGTCATCTCACCATCACTGTATCTGCTCTCAATCTCATCCTGATAGGCTTTATATCCATTTTTATAAGATTTCTGAATGCTCCGGCCGGATGGCGTATAATACCTCGCAATAGTCAGGTTCAAGGCCGATCCGTCCCCAAAAGGAAACTGTTCCTGCACCAGACCTTTCCCAAATGAACGTCTTCCTATGATGATCCCCCTGTTCAGATCCTGTACAGCCCCGGCCAGTATCTCACTTGCCGAAGCCGAATTCTCATTGATCAGTACCGCCAGTTTACCTTCCTCAAACTCACCCCCACCGGTAGCCACATAATCCGTGCGCGGTTCATGCTTGCCTTCAGTATACACGATCAGTGCATTCTCCTGAAGGATCTGGTTTGCCAGGCCGGTTGCAGCAGTAAGGTACCCGCCGCCGTTGTCACGCAGATCAAGCACCAGTTTTTTCATCCCGCTCGCTTTCAGTAACCTTATGGACTCGACAAAATCTTTATCTGTCTCCGCACCAAATTTACTGATCCTGATATAACCCACATCATTGGCCAGCATATACGAAGCGTCAACACTGCTTACCTTTACCCTGTCGCGTTTTATAGTGAGTACCACAGCCTCATTATTTCCCGGGTGCATGATGGTCAGCTTCACCGGAGTTCCCTTCTTACCCTTAATCTTCCCGACCATCTGTTCCCGCGGCAAAGCCTTCCCGCTCACAAAAATGGTGTCTATTTTCAGGATCTTGTCACCCTGTTTAATACCCGCCATATAGGCCGGGCCATCTTTGATTACATCAGTAACCAGCAGGGTATCCTTCAGAATATAATACTCTATCCCAATCCCATCAAAATTTCCGCCCAGACTTTCCGTAAATTCACTGGCTTTTGCAGGAGGTAAATAAATGCTGTGCGGGTCCAGTTTGTGCAGCAAACTGTCAATGGGCAAATGGTTGAGGCTGTCGGCATTTACCTCATCAACGTAATTTTTATTGATGATATGGATAATTTCATCCACCTTTTCAGCGTTATTGTCTGCGTAACGTGCAGCACGTTGAAACTGATACCCCTGGTCCTTCAAAAACCGGTAGCCCATAAACATCCCACCTATCAGTGTTATGGAATAAGTGAGCGCAATCAGGATATTGTAACGGGTATTCTTTTTCATAGATCAAAGGCTCTGTAAAGTTAAGTAATTACAGGCTCATTTAATTAATTAACCCCTATGATTTTTAATTGTTTTCATAATTTTTAATGGCTTTTATACCAATTATTACCTGATGTTGATCTTTTCACAGGCAATTTTCTTTTTTTCCTTCGAAAAAGTCCGGTTTCAGGGCTGGCAGTCATCCATATTTAGTCATTTCGAAGCCGTCACGAAATCATCAAAAACCAATTGATTTTCTTATTATTTCTCCTTTTAAAAAGAAAATAACGAATTTTAACAAACCATTATAAGCTTTACAAATTACAAATAGATAAATTTGCAGATAATGGCTTCCTAGCAAGTAAAATATTAACCAAGGAAAAATAGAACGATGATAAGAGTAACCGAGCAAGAGTCGAAGTACAACGACATAGACCAAATGTCTGTACTGGAAATTCTGAAAGGCATAAATGATGAAGACAAGACCGTACCTCAGGCTGTAGAAAAAGTGATCCCGCAGATAGAAAAACTGGCATCAGCAGTAGCAGAGCGAATGATCAGTGGCGGCAGGTTATTTTATATCGGCGCCGGCACCAGCGGCCGTCTGGGCGTAGTAGATGCCTCAGAGTGCCCCCCTACATTCGGCGTACCGTTTGACTGGGTGGTAGGCATCATTGCCGGCGGCGATACTGCGATCAGAAAAGCAGTAGAAAATGCAGAAGATGATGCAGAACAGGCTTGGATCGATCTGCAGGAATTTAACATCAATGAGAAAGACTGCCTGGTCGGACTGGCGGCCTCAGGCACTACTCCATACGTGATCGGCGGATTGAATACCGCACGTAAGCGCGGTATCCTTACAGGATGCATTGTATGTAATGAAGGCGGCCCCATAGCCAAAGAAAGCGACTTCCCGGTTGAAGTAGTCGTAGGCCCGGAATTCCTGACAGGATCAACCCGTATGAAATCAGGCACAGCCCAAAAACTGGTGCTGAATATGCTGAGCACCACCGTAATGATCAGGCTGGGCCGTGTAAAAGGAAACAAAATGGTAGACATGCAGCTGACCAACCACAAACTGGTAGACCGCGGCACACAAATGGTAATGGATGAACTGAATATAGACCATGACCATGCCGCAGACCTGCTGATCCGCTACGGAAGTGTGCGCAAGGCGGTAGAAGCCAGCAATAAATAGATCCGTTTTTTTATGCATGAAATAGAGCCTTTTTATCTCTGGAGGGATGATTATATAGCAGCGGAGGATGAGCGTTCGCCCTTTTACAATACAGAATATTCTGAATTCTATTTCGACAAGCAGCTCTATAACTTCCTGATCCATCCCCAATGGGACGACTTTGGATCCAGCACCATGTATATTAAAGTGCTGTATGCCGATTATGACCGCAATTATGCCATTATCGAGCTTATCGGCGAATGGAACGACGCCATCAGCAATGACATCATGATGCTCAAACGGGAGATCATCGAACTGATGATAGATGAGGGCATCAATAAATTTATCCTGATCGGAGAGAACGTGCTCAACTTCCATTCCTCAGAAGACAGCTATTATGAAGAATGGTTTCAGGACGTAGATGAAGGCTGGATCACTGGCATCAACTTCCAGGAACATGTCATCAATGAATTCAGGAGCAGCAACATAGATTACTACATTAACTTTGGCGGTCAGCTTGACGATTTGGCATGGCGCTCCCTCAAACCGCTCCAGTTCTTCAAAAAAGTTGAAGAAATACTGACAAAAAGACTAGGGGCATAGCTTTTGCAGATGTCAAAGTATTACTATCTTTATATAAAATTTTAAACAAAATGGATAACAACAATAATTTTGACTGGTCACAAAAATCTGTTTTTGTGCAGGAACAAACAGGCGGTGTTGCTAAAAGATTCTTTGCAAACGTGTTTTTATGGATGTTCGTTGCTTTAGGCGTGTCCACATTGGCAGCAGTTTTCATGGCCAACACCCCTGCGGCGTTGGATTATATTGTAAGAACTAATGAATTTGGCGTCAGGAACATGACTGGCTTAGGTTATGTTGCGACTTTTGCACCACTGGGACTTGTTCTTCTAATGGGCGCGGGATTTAACCGTCTTTCCTACGGTGCATTGCTGGGTGTATTTATCCTGTTCTCCCTTTTACTGGGGATCAGCCTAAGTACCATTTTATTAACCTATACTGCCGGATCAGTTATAGCTTGCTTTGCCGCAGCTGCCGGAATATTTGGTATCATGGCAGTCCTGGGATATACAACAGATACAGACCTGAGTAAATTCGGACCAATTTTAATGGTTGGAGTTGTAGGATTAGTGATTGCCAGCGTAATCAACTGGTTCCTGAAAAGTGCCCAGTTTGACTATATCATGAGCTTCTTCGGCGTAGCCATCTTCACCGCTTTAACTGCATATGATGTTCAGAAACTGAAACGTATCGGCGCCGGACTTGAAGAAAACGGAAGCCAGATTGCTGCAGCAGACAGTGGCAAGTTAGCCATCATGGGCGCACTTTCTCTGTATCTCGACTTTATCAACATCTTCCTGTTCTTATTGAGAATCTTCGGAGGAAGGAAATAAAATATTCCACTAAATAAAAAAAGCCCCGGTTTATCCGGGGCTTTTTTTATTCATCGTCATTGCGAGGCACGAAGCAATCTCCGCTTGACAATGAGATTGCTTCGTGCCTCGCAATGACGTAATACCTATAACCAATCCGCAAACTTAGCAACTCAGCCTGAGGCATTAGCGCTTGGGGACAAAGACCTTTCCCAAATATACACTATGTGACTGGCAGGATCTGTCCTGTGCAAGAAAGCCTAAGTAGACATGATAGTCAAGATCAGTGCCAGCGGGGCTTAGCTGCAGCACATCGGTTCCTGCCTTCCTGAGAACTCCTGTAGTTACGCCCGCTATATCGGCACTGACGTTATTTTCATCGGCTAAAGCATAAGCTAAGAGCATTGCCTGATCATACCGGCTTCCTTTGGTGCTGATTTCAGTACTCCAGCTGAAGCGCAGCAAATAATTCTCATCCATCAGTGCCTCCGAAAATACCGGGACGTGGAGGTCACCACCACTGATCCGCACCAGTTCCGGATTTATCTGCTGGTTCGGGTATTCTCCTGTTACAGCATGGTTAAGCGCATAAGATACTGCAGCCCTGTAACCACCCGTTTTGGTTCCATAATCCTTAAAACCTAATTTTAAGAAGGCACTGATAGGCTTCATAAAAGCCTGGACCTTAGCGAATTTTCCAGTGTTGTTCTTTTCTTTTTCCGTTTTCTCTCCTCTTCTTTTCGACGGAGCCATCCGTATAACATTTTTACCATACATGGTATACCATACCAAATTGCCGACCTTACCCTTGACCGGGCCCAGGATTCCTTCTGTTGCTTTTCCCATAAATTGAATACTAAATTAGTTGATAGTGAAGTTATATAAAAAACTTTAAACAGACATAATTCATACTTAATTCATACATAGTTTAAACAGATATTGATTGTATAAACTATGTATGAACTTTGTTTAAACTATGTATAAAAACTGTAAAAAATTAAAACACAGATCAAACAGATCATAGAAATATAATCCATGGTATTGATCGAATTGCCAAAATTTAATTCTTAACCACCCCTTATAAATACCAATTTTTGCAATTTAATGCGCTTTAATCACCGTTTTTTTGGAATTGATTTTTCTTTGTTGCATTTTTGTAGTGCTTATAGAGAAAGACGGAGGGATTAGACCCTGCGAAGTCTTAGCAACCTGTGCTTACAAGGTGCTACATTCTACCGGAGTCATTGGCTCCCGAAAGATAAGTTAAAGGTAGCATTAGCTGTTCACATAGCTGGACCCGCAACTTTCCCTTAAGCTTTGTATGTAATAGGTTCGGCACTTGTTTAGGCCCCGGCCTCTATCAAAAATAGCTTATTGCATACTCATATTGTGTAACCGTTAAATGAACATTAGAGAAGAATTAGAGAAACGTATCTTAATTATCGACGGTGCGATGGGCACCATGATCCAGCGATATGTCCTGACTGAAGAGGATTTCAGAGGAGAACGTTTTAAGGATCACCCCTGTGATGTAAAAGGCAACAATGATTTGCTCAACATCACACGCCCTGATATCATCAAGGCCATCCATACCGAATATTTAAAGGCCGGTACAGACATTATTGAAACCAACACCTTCAGCACCCAGCGCATTTCCCTGGCCGATTACCAGATGGAAGAGCTCGACTATGAAATGAGCTATGAAGGGGCTAAAATTGCCAAAGAGGCGGTGAATGAGTTTATGGCCGCCAATCCTGACCGCAAATGCTTCGTGGCCGGTGCTGTAGGGCCTACCAACAGAACTTTATCCATCTCACCGGATGTGAACGATCCTGGTTTCAGGGCCCTTACTTTTGACGAGCTGGTAGATGCTTATTACCAGCAGGTCCGTGGTTTGGTAGACGGCGGCTCAGACTTGCTGCTGATTGAAACGATTTTTGATACCTTAAATGCCAAGGCTGCGATTTTTTCCATAAAAAAATACGAAGAGGTCATTGGACGAAAAATAGAGATCATGATCTCCGGCACGATTACCGATGCCTCGGGAAGAACTTTATCCGGACAAACGGCTGAAGCGTTTTTGAACTCGGTCATTCATGCCAACCCGCTGAGCATCGGCTTTAACTGTGCTTTGGGTGCCAAAGACATGAGGCCGCACATCGAGGAGCTGTCCGCGAAGGCGGGCTGTTATGTTTCAGCCTATCCCAACGCCGGATTGCCCAACGAATTTGGCGCTTACGACGAGATGCCGCATGAAACTGCCCACCTGGTAGAAGATTTCATACAGCACGGCTTTGTCAATATCGTAGGCGGCTGTTGCGGTACTACGCCGGAGCACATTGGCTGTATCGCCGAAAAGGCCAAGGGTGTGGCGCCAAGAAAGATTCCTCAGATCGATAACAATATGCGCCTGAGCGGACTGGAGCCTGTAACCATCACTCCTGAAAGTATCTTTGTAAATATAGGTGAGCGTACCAACATTACCGGTTCGCCGAAATTCTCTAAACTGATCCTGAGCGGTGATTTTGAAGCTGCACTGGCTGTGGCGCGCCAGCAGGTAGAGGGTGGTGCGCAGGTGATAGATGTGAACATGGACGAGGGAATGATCGATTCGGAAGCCTCAATGACTAAATTCCTGAACCTGATCGCTTCTGAGCCGGATATTTCCAAACTGCCGATCATGGTCGATTCATCCAAATGGACGGTCATAGAGGCCGGACTGAAGTGCCTGCAGGGCAAAGGAATCGTCAACTCGATCTCCCTGAAAGAAGGTGAAGACAAGTTCCGGGAAAGTGCACGCAAGATCATGAACTACGGGGCGGCTGTTGTGGTAATGGCTTTTGATGAGCAGGGACAGGCAGACAATTACGAGCGCAGGGTAGAAATTTGCAGCAAGTCTTATCATATATTGGTGGATGAGCTGGGTTTCCCGCCTCAGGACATCATTTTTGACCCGAATATCCTGACCGTTGCTACAGGACTGGAAGAACACAACAACTATGCGGTAGATTTTATCAACGCTACCCGCTGGATCAAAGAAAATCTGCCCCATGCAAAGGTAAGTGGAGGTGTTTCCAACATTTCCTTCTCCTTCAGGGGAAACAATACCGTAAGGGAGGCGATGCACTCTGCATTTTTATACCATGCCATACAAGCGGGACTGGATATGGGGATCGTCAATGCGGGTATGCTGGAGGTTTACCAGGAGATCCCTCCGGAATTGCTGGTACTGGTCGAGGATGTATTGCTGAACCGCAGAGATGATGCCACTGAAAGGCTGGTTGAATTTGCAGATACCATCAAAACCAAGGGAAAAGAAATCGTTCGTAATGAGGAATGGCGTCAGGGAACGGTTGAGGAAAGGTTATCGCATGCCCTTGTAAAGGGGATCATTGAATACCTCGATGCCGACGTGGAAGAAGCGAGGCAAAAATATGCCAGACCTATACAGGTGATCGAAGGCCCGCTGATGAACGGAATGAACATCGTGGGCGACTTGTTTGGCGCTGGCAAGATGTTCCTGCCGCAGGTGGTAAAATCGGCCCGCGTGATGAAGAAAGCCGTGGCATATCTGCTGCCCTTCATTGAACAGGAAAAACTGGACAACCCCGATCAGGATCAGAACTCTTCCGCTGGAAGAATATTGATGGCCACTGTAAAGGGTGATGTGCATGACATTGGCAAAAACATTGTAGGTGTGGTACTGGCTTGTAATAACTTCGAGATCGTAGATATGGGTGTGATGGTGCCTGCACAGGATATCATCAAAAAGGCCAAAGAGATCAATGCGGACATCATTGGGCTGAGCGGGCTGATCACACCTTCACTGGATGAGATGGTACACTTTGCCAAAGAAATGGAACGTGAAGGTTTCACCATTCCATTGATGATCGGCGGGGCTACAACTTCCCGTATTCATGCGGCGGTAAAAGTGGCACCGCATTATTCAGGTCCGGCAATACATGTGCTGGATGCGTCAAGAAGTGTGACGGTAGCGAGTACGCTGATGAACAAGGATACGAGGAGTGAATACATTGCCGGTATCAGGGCGGAATATGATAAAGCACGCGAGGCGCATTTAAATAAGCGGTCTGACAAGCGTTTTAAAACAATTGAAGAGGCCCGCAGGGATAGTTTCAAAATAGATACTTCGCTGGTAGCGCCTGCTCCTCAATTTCTGGGAACGAAGGTTTTTGAAAATTACCCGCTGGAGGAACTGGTGCCTTATATTGACTGGACACCATTTTTCCAAACCTGGGAGCTGAGGGGAAGCTACCCCCGCATATTGGAGGATAAGGTAGTTGGTGATGAGGCACGCAAACTCTTTACTGACGCTAAGGCGCTTTTGAAAAAAATAGTGGATGAAAAGCTGCTGACCGCCAAAGCGGTGATCGGTTTCTGGCCGGCGCAGGCAGTCGGCGATGACATTGTGCTTGATGTGGAAGGCAAGGAAGTAGTCATCCATACCCTGCGTCAGCAGGCAGAGAAAACTGCTGATCAACCTTATTATGCGCTTTCCGATTTCGTAGCGACAAAAGAAAGCGGAATACCTGATTATTTTGGTGGTTTTGCACTGACTACGGGTATTGGTTGTGACGAGCTGGTAGCGGAGTATGAGAAAAATTATGACGATTACAACAGCATCATGGTCAAAGCCCTGGCAGACAGGCTTGCTGAAGCTTTCGCAGAAAAGATGCATGAACTGGTGCGCAAGGATTACTGGGGCTATGCTAAGGACGAGTCGTTGAGCAATGAGGAACTGATCAAGGAGGAATACGCAGGGATCCGTCCGGCACCGGGATATCCGGCATGTCCGGAACATACCGAAAAAGGGACTTTGTTTGAATTGCTGGATGCAGAGGCAAAGATTGGCCTGCACCTGACTGAAAGCTACGCCATGCACCCTACCGCAGCGGTAAGCGGATTTTATTTTGCACATCCGCAGTCCAGGTATTTTGGACTGGGCAAGATTACCAAAGATCAGATCGAAGACTACGCGGTCAGAAAAAACATGTCTGTTGATGATGTGGAAAGGTGGCTGGGGCCAAATCTTGCTTATTAATTATTTAATTTGAATATCTTGGCAGTGCAATGGCGACTACTATTGCGCTGCCTGAATATAGACCGACAACACTAAAATGAAAATTGTAGACCATATAAAGAATGCGAACGGCAAGACCTTGTTTTCATTCGAACTTTTACCGCCTATAAAAGGACAGAGCATCCAGGGCATTTTCAACGCCATTGATCCTTTGATGGAGTTCAATCCGCCATTTATAGACGTGACCTATCTTCGCGAAGATTACATTTACAAGCAGCACCCCAATGGCTTGCTGGAAAAGGTGGCTTATCGCAAACGCCCGAGTACTGTGGCGACCTGTGCAGCCATTATGAACAAATATAAAGTAGATGCGGTCCCTCATTTGATCTGCGGTGGTTTCACTAAGGACGAAACTGAAAACGCATTGATCGATCTCCAGTTTCTGGGCATAGACAACGTTTTGGTATTGCGGGGCGATGCCCGCAAAAGCGACAGTGCTTTCGTCCCTACTCCTGACGGGCATGCCTATGCTTCTGAACTGGTACAGCATGTGTCTGATATGAACCGGGGCAAATACCTCCATGACGATATGGCCAATGAAAAAACCGATTTTTGCATCGGTGTGGCCGGTTATCCCGAAAAACATTTTGAATCTCCAAACCTGGATACAGATTTTAAATACCTGAAACATAAAGTTGACCTGGGTGCCGAGTTCATCGTGACCCAGATGTTCTTTGACAATAAAGCTTACCAGGCCTTTGTGGAAAAATGCCGCAGCAATGGCATCAATGTGCCCATTATCCCGGGTCTGAAGCCCATCACCAGCAGCAAACAGCTGATCAGCCTGCCAAAGATCTTTCACCTCGATATTCCGTTGGAACTGAGTGAAGCCATACAAGCCTGCGGATCGGAAAAAGAGGTGAAGGAAGTGGGTATTGAGTGGATGATCAACCAGTGCAAAGAATTGAAAACCGTGGGTGCGCCGGTATTGCATTTTTATACCATGGGAAATCCGGAACCCACAAAAAGGATCGCACAGGCAATTTTTTAATGTCTGTCTTGTTGAGATTGCTGCAGCCTGTGCTGAACTCGTTTACCTTTGGTGAGCTCGCTGAAGGGTTCGGTTTGCTTCGCAGCTACTTCGTGGTCAGTATCGCTGCGCTTCCCCCGCAATAACAATGTTTACAAAGCATGTTATTTTCTCTTCGTTTTTGGAATACTCTTTGTATCTTTCATTTCTCAAAATACAGTAACGCCATGAAAAAACTGATCATACTTGCTTTTGTTGTTACGATGGCTTTTACAGCTTGTACCACCATGAAACCGGGAACTATTGGAAACGGCGGCCTGTCAGGTCTGAGCGGCACCTGGGAATTAAATTACATCTCGGGGCCGAGAATTGCGTTCAATGGTTTGTATCCTGCCAAAAAACCTGCGATCAAGTTTGACATCACCGAGAAAAGATTCAGCGGCAATACCAGCTGTAATTCTTTTTCGGGAGCGTTGATCGCTGATGATTCTACAATAAACTTTACCGGGCCTATTATGATGACAAAAATGGCCTGCCCTGGTGAAGGAGAAGCCGTTTTTGTGGAAACGCTGAAAAAAGTGAGTCATTATGCCATTACAAGTGACACCACGCTGAACTTTATGATGGGGGATATCGCCATTATGCGGTTTACCAAGAAATAGGGGATCGTCATTGCGAGGCACGAAGCAATCTCATCAGGTGGGGATTGCTTCGTGCCTCGCAATGACGAATTGGGTTAATACCAAATGGGCTAGTAATTGTTTAAATACGCTTTGAATGACTCAAAACCCGTGTCCATTTTAGTGGAGTGCTTTTCTTTATTGAACAACTCTCCCACTTGCGCCGGGATTTCAATCTTATCTTTTATTTCTTCAGGAAATACATCCGGAAATTTGCAGGCATGGGCAGTGGATGAAAACACACCTGTATAGCCGCCTTCGTTTTCCAGTCTGTACTTTTCAAGTGCCAGCCAGGCGATGGCCGTATGCGGGCAGGCGATATAGTCAAACCGGGAATAAATGGCCTTTATTCCGGCTAAAGTCTCTTCATCGGTAAACCTGTAACTCGCTATGATGTTGCTGATGGCTTTGAAATCGCTACTGAACAGGTCCATGATCCTCACCCAATTGCTTGGCGCCCCTACATCCATCGCATTTGCATAAGTCTGTACCGAAGGTTTGGTTTCGTAAACCCCGGTCTCCAGGAAACGCGGAACGGTATCGTTAACATTTGTCGCGGCGATAAACTGTTTGACCGGCAGACCCATTTTGTATGCCAATAGCCCTGCTGCAATGTTTCCAAAATTTCCGCTAGGCACAGAAAATACAAGTTCTGTTTTACCCTGTCTTTTTAATTGCGCATATGCATTGAAATAGTAAAATGTCTGGGGGATCAACCGTGATATATTGATGGAGTTTGCGGAAGTCAGCCTCAGTTTACCATTCAGCTGCTCATCAGCAAAAGCTTGTTTTACCAGGGCCTGGCAGTCGTCAAATGTTCCGTTTACTTCGATGGCATGGATGTTCTGTCCATTGGTACACAACTGCAGCTCCTGTATGTCGCTTACCTTTCCTTTCGGATACAAAATGGTAACACGGGTATGCGGCACGCCTAAAAACCCAAGGGCAACTGCGCCGCCGGTATCGCCGGAAGTGGCGACCAGGACATCCAGTATTTTTTCATTGTCCTTCAGGAAATAGGCCATTACCCGGCTCATAAACCTCGCGCCAAAATCTTTAAATGCTAATGATGGGCCATGGAACAGCTCCAGTACATAGGTGTGGTCATTGAGGGCAACTACCGGTGCATCAAAGTTGATGGCATCGTCGATCAGGCTTTTCAGATCACCTGCGGGAATGGCATCCTGAAGCAATGCAGAAGCTACCTTAAAGGCGATCTCCGGCAGGGTATATTTCTCAATATTGCTGATAAATTCCTGATCCAGTTCAGGAATGCTGACCGGCATATAAAGGCCTTTGTCTAAGGGCATGCTGTTGAACACAGCGGTTGCAAAGTCTACTTTTAAATTATGGTTGTTGGTACTGTACAGTTTCATTGGTGTTGTCAATCTAAAATAATTGGTCCTCTTTTATTGACTTCAGACACGAATGACAGGCTGTTGATGGCCAGGCCTTTCAGGTGCTGCTGAAGTTTTTGGGTAATGTTTGCTGCAGTGACGGCATCCCTGGTTAAAGCGAAAACCGACGGGCCTGAACCGGAAATTCCGAAGCCCAGTGCTCCATGTTCCAGCGCCAGAGATTTTAATACTGCAAAATCAGGGATCAAAATGGACCGCGTTGGCTCTACCAGGATATCGGTCATGCTTCTGCCGATCAGGGCATAGTCGTTCATGAACAGTCCGCTCACCAATCCGGCTACATTGCCCCATTGGGTTACTGCATCTTTAAGCAATACCTTAGACCGGATCATCTGCCGGGCATCTTTGGTAGGCACATCTACTTCCGGATACACAATTGCTGCATGCAGGTCCTGGGGAAAGGGCAGGCTGATGATATCCAGCGGCTCATAGCTCCTGATGAGTACAAAACCGCCCATTAAGGCCGGTGCTACGTTATCGGCATGGCCGTAACCACAGGCCAGCTCCTCTCCTTTCATCGCAAAAGGAACCAGTTCTTTGTTGCTCAGCTGATCGTTGAGCAGCGTATTGATCGCAAACAAACCTGCCACGGTACTTGCGGAGCTGGATCCCAGTCCGCTGCCTATCGGCATTTTCTTGTGAAGCTCGATATCAATGCCCAGATCCGGGTTGCCGATGTGGTTCAGATAGTGCTGCACGCTGGCACTTACTGTATTTTTTGCAGGGTTGAGGGGCAGCTTGCCGTCATCACCTGTGATTTTGGAGATGGTGATGCCTGTTCTGCCTGTAAGGCGCATGATCACTTCATCGCCGGGCTGGTTTACAGCAAAGCCCAATACATCATATCCGCATACTACATTGGCCACTGTGGCCGGAGCGAAAACTTTAACGGAATCTTTCATGATTATCTTTTACCTACGTTTATGATGTCTGCAAATACACCTGCTGCAGTGACCTCTGCGCCGGCGCCCGGTCCTTTGACTACGAGCGGGCGGTCCTTGTACCTGTTGGTCGTAAATGAGATGATGTTGTCACTGCCCGACAAGGTGAAGAATGGATGGTTTTCATCGACCATCTGCAGGTTGATGGATACTTTGCCATCTTCCATTTTTCCAATATATCTCAATACTTTGCTGTCTGCGGCTGCCTTGTTTTTCAGGCCTTCAAAATATTCAGCGTTGTTTTCCAGCTCTTTGTAAAAATCGGCCACAGTTTCGGCGGCCATACAAGAGGCAGGCAGCATGTTTTCAAGATCAATATCTTTCTCTTCAAGAGGATACCCGGCGTCACGGGCGAGGATGAGCATTTTGCGCATAAAATCCTTACCGTTCAGGTCATCGCGGGGATCTGGTTCGGTATAGCCTTTTTCCTGGGCTTCTTTTACCACTTCATGAAAGCGTGTTCCTCCTTTGTAATTGTTGAAGATGTAGGAGATGGTACCTGAAAGAATGGCTTCTATTCGTTTGATCTTGTCTCCGCTCAGCATCAGGTCTTTTAAGGTGCGGATGATCGGAAGTCCTGCGCCTACATTGGTTTCGTAAAAGAAATCTACTCCATAGGTTCTGGCTGCCTGTTTGAAGGCTGCATATTGTTCGTAATCGGCAGAGTTTCCAATTTTATTGCAGGTCACTACTGAAATACTTGACTGCAGAATATCCAGGTAGTACTCGATCGGGTTGTGACTGGCGGTATTGTCTACAAACACGCAGTTTGGCAGGTTCATGGACTTCATTTTCTTGATGAAATCTGACAGGCTTGCTTTGATGTCCTGGCTTTCCAGCTCGGCTTCCCAGCTGGTCAGGTCGATTCCATCAGGGTTCAAAAGCATTTTACGGGTATTGCTGACACCCATCACTTTTACCTGCAGGTCGTTGTTGTCGGCCAGGAAGGGCATTTGGTCCTGCAGCTGGCTGAACAGGGTTTTACCGATGTTACCGGTACCCAGGCAGAAGATATGCAGCGTTTTTTTCAGGTCCGCATAAAATGCATCATGCACGGCGTTGACTGCCTTGGAAAGATCTGTTTTGGAAATGATCACTGAGATGTTGTATTCGGAAGAGCCTTGTGCGATGGCCCTGACATTGACACCATTACGGCCCAATGCACTGAACAGTTTGCCTGACATCCCCGGAGTTCGTTTCATGTTCTCGCCGACTATAGCCAGTACGGAAAGTCCGTTCTCTACTTCAGGATATTCCAGTTTCCGGGCCTGTAGTTCCAGTTCAAATTCTTTATTGATCAGTGACAAGGCTTTTAGTGAATCAGAAGGTTTAACCGCAAAGGTGATGCTGTGCTCAGATGAGGATTGGGTGATGAGCACTACGTTTACCTGTTCGCGTGAAAGCATCGAAAACAAGCGGCCGCTAAATCCGGCCTTGCCGACCATCCCGCTGCCGGAAAGGTTGAGTACGCTGATCTCATCTATGGAAGAGATCCCTTTGATGGGCAATGTAGAAGGGCTGGTGCCATGTTTGATATAAGTGCCGGGAAAATCTACGTGGAAAGTATTTTTGATGACGATAGGGATCTTTTTTAAAAATGCCGGGATCATGGTCGGCGGATAGATCACCTTTGCTCCAAAATAAGAAAGCTCCATGGCCTCTGTGTAGCTAAGCTCAGGTAATGAGAATGCTTTTTTGACGATGCGCGGATCGGCTGTAAGCATGCCGTCAACGTCTGTCCAGATCTGGATCTCTTCCGAATTTAAAGCGGCACCCCAAATGGCTGCTGTATAGTCACTCCCCCCACGGCCCAAAGTAGTTACCCTGCCCTCATCGTTGCTGGATACAAAACCGGTAACGAACAGCAGTTTGTCCTTGTTGGCTTCATGGAAGTCCCTGATCAGCATTTCGGTGAGATTGGTATTCACTTTTGCCTGCCCAAAGTTGTTGTCGGTCTTGATCAGCTGGGCGCCTTCTACGTATAATGCATCCGGGAATTGCTGTTTGGCAATGTGGCTGATCATCACAGTCGAGCAGCGTTCACCGTAGCTCAGGATCAGGTCTTTGGTCTGGGGGCTCAGTTCACGGAGGTTATAAACCGATTGAAGGATATCCTCCAGTTCGTTAAAATAAATTTTTAGTTTGGTAAGTACAGGGTTTTGGGCGCCGGCAGGAAGCAGCGTACGGATGACATGGAAATGCTTTTCTTCTACCTTTTTCAGCTGTTCGCTGTAATCCTGAAGGTTGCGGGCATGCTCTGCCATTTCCAGCAGGATATTGGTCACTCCGCCCATAGCTGACAAAACTACAATCGGGTTTTGCTGTTCCCTTTCAGATTTCAGTATTTCTATAAGTGTGCTTATGCTTTCAGCAGAACCAACAGATGTACCTCCAAATTTTAAAATGTTCATAGTATGTGGTTAAAAAAAAAGCACCTTCCTGGTTAGAGGAAGGTGCTTTTCGTGGTTTTTATCTTTTTTCAGTTACCCCATTAGCTTACCTTCCCCGGTTTATACCGGTGGTTGTGGTAGTAATGGTTGTAATTGATGAGTTTATATACATTGTATCTTATACACTAACTGTGCTGAGGGCCAAAGTAAAGCTATATTTTTCTAAATACCAAATTTATTTTGGCAGATAATAGCTGCTATTCGTCATTGCGAGGCACGAAGCAATCTCCCGGGACTTTGAGATTGCTTCGTGCCTCGCAATGACGGGAACTATTTCTTAACTTTACAGCTTCATATGCAAGGATTAGTATTAAAATCAACAGGAAGCTGGTACCAGGTACGTACGGAAGACGGTTCCAATTACGATTGCAGAATCAAAGGCAAATTCAGGATTCAGGGGATTCAAACGACCAACCCCATTGCTGTTGGCGACCGGGTACAATTTGAACTGGAGCCGAATTCTGATAAAGGAGTAATTGATAAACTGGGGGAGCGGAAAAATTACATCATTCGCAAGTCCATTAATCTTTCAAAACAGGCCCAGATCATTGCGGCAAATATGGACCAGGCTTTTCTGGTGGTAACACTTTCTTCTCCGAGGACTTCTTTAGGTTTTATAGACCGGTTTTTGGCTACTGCGGAAGCCTACAGCATCCCTGCTGTACTGATTTTTAATAAGCTCGACCTTTTTAATGAGGAGGGCCTTGCGGTACTGGATGAATATAAAGCGATCTATGAAAACATAGACTATCCCTGTTATTCTGTTTCTGCACTGGAAGGAACCAATATCCCGGTTATACAGGCGCTGCTTAAGGATAAAGTAACCTTATTTTCAGGACATTCGGGTGTAGGTAAATCTAGTCTGATCAATGCGTTATTGCCCGGAAGGGAAATTAAAACGGGCGAGATTTCGGAATCAAGCGACAAAGGCCAGCATACGACTACTTTTGCGGAGATGCACCTGCTGCCTTTTGGGGGTTATTTAATAGATACACCCGGCATTCGGGAACTGGGAGTTTTTGACATCAGGCCGGAGGAACTGGGCCATTATTTTAGAGAAATGCGTAACCTGATGAACCAATGCAGGTTTAACAATTGCAGACATGTGAATGAGCCGGGCTGCGCAGTGGTTAAAGCTGTAGAGGAGGGTGAAATAGAGCTGAGCAGGTATGAAAGTTACCTGAGCATTTTTCACGGAAACGAGACCAGGGCGTAAAGATGAGAGCAATCATACAGCGGGTTTCAGAAGCGGGATGTGTTGTAGACGGTGTAGTCACCGGAACCATCGATGTAGGTTTTCTTGTGCTGCTTGGCATTGAGGATGCGGATACTGATGAAGATGCAGCATGGCTTGCCGGTAAAATTGTAAACATGCGGATTTTTGGAGATGAGCAGGGCCAGATGAATAAAGCACTGGCTGATGTTGATGGAAATATACTGCTGATCAGCCAGTTCACTTTGTTTGCATCGACAAAAAAAGGAAACCGTCCGGGCTTTACCAAAGCAGCCAGACCGGAAAAAGCAATCCCTTTGTATGAAGCAATGATCAAACAGTTATATTTATTGCTGGGCAAAGAGATACAAACCGGAATATTTGGCGCAGATATGAAGATCAGTTTGGTTAATGACGGCCCGGTTACCATTATGATGGACACCCGGAACAGAGAATAAGCTAATTTACTGCTATGCAAATGCAAAAACCAATACTGGAAACTTATGTTCTGGCCGCTTTTGTTGTTTTAAAGCTTTTACTTCATTGTATCCTGGTCAATCCTGTTTATGAATTGCACCGTGATGAATTTTTGCATTTGGATCAGGCTGGTCATTTGGCATTGGGTTTTCAATCTGTACCTCCCGTAACCTCTATGTTTGCATGGATCATAAAGCTATCAGGCAGCAGTACTTTTATGATTCGGACGACCACTGCTGCTATCGGGGCGGGCACCTTAGTCTTTTCCTGGTTTATTGTTAAAGAGCTGAAGGGTGATCTGTATGCAAAAATTTTATGCATGACTGCCCTGTTTTGCTGTGCCATTGCCCGCTTAGATTTATTGTTCCAACCCAATGCTTTCGATATATTCAGCTGGACTATGACTTATTATTTTCTATTAAGATATGTCAATACCAACAGGCCCGGATTCCTCTATTATACCGCAGCAGCAATTGCCTTTGGCTTTTTAAACAAATACGGCATCGCGTTCCTGGTACTGGGTCTTGTTGCGGCACTGGGCATATCCCGGCAACGGTATATTTACAGGCAGAAGCATTTTTATATGGCTGTTGTTCTGGCTTTCGTCCTGGTTTTGCCAAACCTCATATGGCAATATCAGCATCAGTTCCCGGTCATCTGGCACATGAAGGAACTGAGCAGGACCCAGCTGGAAAATATAAACCGCTTTGATTTTCTCAGGGAACAGTTGTTATACTACATTGGGGATCTGCCGGTCTTACTTGCTGCGGGCCTGGCCTTCTTTCTCTACAAGCCGTTCAAAAATGCAAGGTGGATTGGATGGAGCTATTTGGTTGCCATAGCGCTCTTTACATGGTTTAAAGGCAAAGCCTATTATGCAGCCGGGCTTTATCCTGTCTTGCTTGCTTGCGGATCTGTTTATATTGCTGCAATATTGAAAGACGGATTTTTAAGATATTTGAAGATCATTCCTCCGGCTGCTGCAATAGGGATGTTTGTGGTAGTATTGCCTTTCGCTTATCCGGTACTTGAGCCCGCTGAAATTACCAAAAGGCATGAAAAATTTGAAAAGACCGGGATGCTTCGCTGGGAAGACGGAATGAACCATCATTTGCCACAGGACTTTGCAGATATGCTGGGCTGGAAAGAATTGGCCGGAATTGTTGATGAGGCCTATGCAAAGTTGCCTGATAAGGAAAATGTGATGGTTCTTTGTGACAATTATGGACAGGCAGGGGCCATTAATTATTATTCCAGGTTTAAACACATCAATGCGGTTGCATTTTCTGCGGATTATATGACATGGATGAAGCTTGAAAGGCCCGTTAAGCATGTTGTACTGGTGGTAGATACCGGCGATGATGATCCTGACCGAAAGGAGGAAAGACCTTTATTTGAACGTGTAGATCAGATCGGCTATATTCATAATAAAATGGCCAGGGAATATGGCACAAAAGTCTATTTACTGGAAAATGCAAAGGCCGATATCAACAAAAGACTGAAATCAGAATTAAAAGAAAAACAACATGACGATTAAAGAAGCTCAGGACACTGTAGACCAATGGATCAATACCACCGGGATCAGGTATTTTAACGAACTCACCAACACGGCCATTTTAATGGAAGAGGTTGGCGAGGTCGCACGGATCATGTCCAGAAAATATGGTGAACAGTCCTTTAAGAAAAGTGATGAAGCGGTGGATCTGGGTGATGAAATGGCTGATGTGCTTTTTGTGCTGATCTGCCTGGCCAATCAAACCGGTATAGACCTGACTGATGCGCTGGAAAAAAACCTGGTAAAAAAGAACATCCGCGATGCAGAAAGGCATAAGAACAATGAAAAATTGAAATAACCGCTGAATAAAAAAGAGCCTGAAATCATAATTTATGATACAGGCTCCAATGGAATAAAATTAAAACTCTGCAGCCAGATTTGATTTTTGAAGGTCAAATAAGTCCGTTAACTCCTGATTTAAAATCTGAGCTAATTTCACATATACTTTCCTCGACCTTAGTTTACTGCCTTTTTTCTCAGTTATATAGCTTTCAAGCATAACGTCCCTGGTTAATTCGTGCTTTAAACTGTCCGTATAGGTTTCTCCGAAACTTATTTCGGAAACGATTACCTGATATTTAAGATCCTTCAGCTGAACGAGGACCATAGCATTTATTGGTTTATTTAGTATATCTGAGGTAGCGTACTTATTCATATTAATGTTGTGACGGGAAAGTCTGCCGGTAATCTGATCAACTGCCCGATAGCGTTCATCATTGGGCTTAAACCCCTTTATCAGGGAAAGCAATGTGTACAGCTGATCACTCAAAGCTTCCTTTTCCAGGTTTGAGGCGTAGGCCTTTTTAAAAAGAATGTTCCCGTCTTTTAAAATAATTGAAGTGCCGGGAATACTGTCCTGAATGACCTGCCGGCTCGGCGGGTCATTTTGGCTTGCTTGCCCAAAGCCATAGATGGGCAAGAAAAGCATTAATAATAATGTTCTCATATTGTTTTATTTGTGTGTATTACAATATACAAAATCTAAGATAGGTATCAACAAAAAAAGGCAGCATTTTTAGATGCTGCCTTTCAGATATTATAAATAATGTTTTCAATCGCGGGCTAGTGCGGCCTTAATTTTCTCAGCTGCTTCTTCCAAAGCTTCCTGTGTGGGCTGCAGTTTTTCTTTACTGAAATTCATGTCACTCACATTATTCATCGGAATGAGGTGAATGTGTACATGCGGAACTTCCAGTCCGATAACTGCAACACCAACTTTTTTGCATGGGAATGCCTCTTTCAAGCCTGTTGCTACTATTTTGGCAAACAAGGTCAGTCCGAAATAGCTTTCTTCGTCCATATCAAAGATGTAATCGATTTCCTTTTTGGGAATGACCAATACATGTCCCATTACCAATGGACTTACATCCAGAAAGGCGAGGTAATCTGCTGTTTCAGCGACTACATGCGCGGGGATCTCTCCGTTTACAATTTTTGAAAAAATGCTTGCCATGGTATCTGTACTATCTGCTGATCTCTAATATTTCAAATTCAATCTTGCCTGCCGGAACCTGTATTTCTGTGGTGTCGCCTACAGACTTACCGAGTAAGCCCTGTGCTATTGGGGATTTTACCGAGATCTTGCCTGTTTTAAGGTCTGCTTCTGATTCTGCAACCAACTGATAAGACATGGTAGAACCGTTTTTTACGTTCTTGATCTTTACTATAGAGAGTGCCAGCACCTTGGTCAGGTCCAGTTTTGACTCATCGATCAGCCGCGCCGTAGAAAGTGTATTTTCCAGCTTGGAGATTTTAGCCTCATGCAGGCCCTGAGCTTCTTTAGCTGCATCGTACTCTGCGTTCTCTGAAAGGTCTCCTTTATCTCTGGCTTCAGCTATTGCCTTCGATATTTGCTGTCTGCCCGTAGTTTTTAAATACTGTAGTTCTTCCTTCAGCTTCTCTAAACCATCTTGGGTATAATATGTTACCTCTGTCATAGCTCGTTTATTTTGTTAGTTACTCTAAAAAACAAACAAGACTACATCGGTTTTAACCTACATAGTCTTGTTTCATTGGAAACGAAGATAATTGGGTAATACCACAAAAGCAAATAATTGTAACGAAAATGATGAAGTAAACATAAAAATAGCGTTTATTTTAGCGTTCTATTACAAATCAGCTTATTATGCAATTGAATGTTTTGAAATTATCTGTCCTTTTTCTGCTCGTTTCTTTAGGTGCCGGGGCCCAGGACTTGTACATGCCCAGAAATATAAAAGATGCTTATGCTAACGGTACCAGGGCATTTGACGGAAAGCCCGGTAAAAATTACTGGCAGAACCAGGGCAAATACAATATTGCCGTCACCGTCGATGCTGACACTAAAACGGTAAGCGGAAATGAAAATATTATTTACACCAATAACAGTAAAGACACACTAAAAACGGTAGCCATCCGGTTTGTAAATAACATCCATAGGCCTGAAGCTCCGAGATCGGGACAGGTGGATGCCGATTTCCTCAGCGCCGGTTTAAAGATCAGTTCGTTTAAAGTTGATGGCGTAGTCATTGAAGTTAACAGTTCGGGCTGGGGCACTGTTGCGGATGTGAAACTTCAGACGCCGCTGCTCCCGGGTGGTAAGGCAACATTTGACATTGAATGGAGCTATCCTTTATCCAAGCAAAGCGGCAGAGAAGGCCAGATAGATCCTGCAACTTTTTTTGCGGCCTATGCTTATCCAAGGATCTCGGTATACGATGACTACAACGGCTGGGATAGAATCCCGCATACGGACAGGACAGAATTTTACAATGATTTTAACGATTATAAGGTCTCTGTAAAAGCTCCTAAGAATTATGTGGTATGGGCAACCGGTGATCTGTTGAATGCAGATGAAGTTCTGGATGCTAAAATTGCTGCCCGCTACAGAAGATCGCTGGTTTCTGATCAGGTGATGCACATTGCGACTGCTGAAGAGATGAAAACGGGAGCTGTTACCAGGCAAAATGCCTGGAACACCTGGAGGTTTGAAGCGAGTCACATCACGGATTTCACCTTTTCATTGAGCAGCAGCTATGTCTGGGATGCGGCAAGTGTGGTGGTGGATCGGAAAACCGGAAGAAGAAGCAGTGTACAGGCAGCTTATGCCGCTACAGCAAAGGACTTTACACATGCGGTGGAGTGGGGTCAACAGGCTTTATCCTGGTTTTCCAGCAACTGGCCGGGTGTGCCTTACCCTTTCTCTAAGATGACTGCCTTCCAGGGATTTGCGGATATGGAATACCCAATGATGGTGAATGATTCGAGCACTCCTGATCTGGAGTTTTCTCAGTTTGTCCTGAACCATGAGGTGGCCCATACTTATTTTCCTTTTTATATGGGCACTAATGAGACCAGGTACGCTTTTATGGATGAAGGCTGGGCGACAACACTCGAATATTTAATCGGGATCGATCAGCTTGGCAAAGGGAAGGCTTCTGAAAACTACAAGAATTTCCGGGTTAAAAGGTGGATCAGTGATGCTTCAACTGAACAGGATCAACCGATCATTGCGATGTCTACCCAGGTATCGGGGCCGGGGTATGGCAATAATGCCTATGGAAAGCCGTCTCTGGCGTATTTAGCTTTGAAGGATATGTTGGGTAATGACCTGTTTGGGAAGGCACTTCGCGTATACATGGATCGCTGGAACGGGAAACATCCGATTCCCTGGGATTTCTTTTATTCAATAAATGATGGCTCTGGTCAAAACCTGAACTGGTTTTGGAACAACTGGTTTTTCAGCAATAATTATATTGACCTGGGGATTGAAAAAGTAACGGTAAAAGGAAATGATTATACGGTTGCAGTAAAGAATATTGGCGGTTTTGCGGTGCCGTTTGATGTCAGGGTGATTTATAGCGACGGGAAGGAACAGGTGACGCACATTTCTCCGGTCATTTGGAAAAGCGGGGAGAAACAGGTTGCGGTTGAAGTGAAAGCCAGTCAGGCTGTGAAATCAATTGTATTGGACGGGGGAATTTTTATGGATGCGACGCCTGTTGATAACAATTGGAAAATGGCTGGACAGTAAAATGATTGCGTTGATTGACTGGAAATAAAAATTATATATTGTTCTCCTCCTCGCTGAATTTCGGAAGGGAAATTCAGCACATGTCGTCTCACAACATATAATTTTTCTGGGCGCCTAATCTAAGCGTACCAATATAGCCGCCATGCTTCTGCGCTTAGAAAAACAACTCTTTTTCGAAGACATGTGCAGATTTTCCCTTCAGAAAATGTGCGAGTCTGAGAAGAAGAGTTGTTTTTTTAGTGCAGATTTTTTAGTTTCTCTGCAAGCACTTCTGATATCTTCCGGTAAGAATCAAAAGTCCAGCCTCCGACATGAGGACTCAGCAAAACCTTATCTGATTTTATCAGTTCATCGTACCACTCCTGTTCCGCCAATGCAGGAAATTTCTCTGTCTGCAAAACGTCTAGTCCGGCACCAAGTATCTTCCCCTCCCTGATTGCGTTTAATATTGCTTTGACACTTGCTATTTCTCCACGTGCTGTGTTGATGAAAAATATGGGCTTACGAAAATGGAAAAAGTATTCCTCATTGACCATTTGACGGGTTTCTGTGGTAAGGGGAATGTGTAAACTGAGCACATCGCTTTGCCTTACGATCTCTTCCATGCTTACCTCATTTGCGTATTCATCAGAAAATCCGGTTTTGTATTTATCGTAAGCGATGACATTGACATCAAAGCCCGACAACCTTTTGGCAAAGGCACCGCCCATATGGCCGTATCCGATGATGCCTACTGTTTTGCCTTTCAGTTCGTATCCACGGTTACCTTCCCTGTCCCAGACGCCATTCCTGATCTCCTGGTCTCCTTTACTAAAATTGTTCATGAGGGAAAGCAGCATGCCTAGTGCATGTTCACCTACTGCATCCCGGTTGCCTTCAGGGGCATTCAACAATTGAATCTGCTTTTGACTGGCATAGGCTTCGTCTATATTGTCGAGTCCGGCGCCAGCGCGTGCTACGAATTTCAATTTTACCGCGGCGTCTATGAGTTCCCTATCAATCAGAAACTTGGTACGCATAGCAATACCTTCATAGTCTCCGATGATGGCGATGGTCTCCGCCCTGGTGATGTCGGGCCGGTCATCAACCTGGTAGCCCATTGCAATTGCATTTTCTTTAAATACCGGGTGCAGATCGTCTACAATTAATATCTTTTTTATCATGGATAGTTCGTTTTGATATATTTTATGGTCTGTGAGATCCAGTCTTCGGTAAATGCGTCAAGGCTTACGTCAGGTTTGACACCGATACTTTCGAAGACGAGATCTTCAGCTCTGCCACTCATATCTGTTGGATAGAATAGGAAACGGTTGCTTGGCAGTTCGATTGTCTTGCCATAATTGCTGCCATAGGTAATGGTGCCTCGTGTGGATTCTCCTAGAGTTGTGACATCTTTTTTGTCTTTAATATCAATAATAAACTGCTCAGCATTGCTCATCGTAATACCGTTTTGTAAAATGAATATTTTGCCTTTATAGTTTTTTAAAAATTTGGCAAACTGCCCTGATGTTTTGTTACCGCCCCCTCTATTATTTCTGAGGTCAACAATAAGCTGATCAGTATTTATAGTTGGCCTGACTTTAGTAAAAAAATCAGTCGCGACCTTGATGTTTTCGTTACTGGAAAGAAAACTGGTTAGCCTCAAATAACCTATTCCCTGCTCAAGATCTTTATACTCGTAGTTACCGTAGCCAAAATTAACAGGAGCGTAAGCTCTAATTGGGAGCTTTTGATAACTAAGACCTATAAGCATGCCGTTGCTTAACTTTATATTTCTATACAATATGTATGAAAGCGGAGGATTTAAAAATCGAATGGCATCTATGGATTGGTCGCCTGTTTTATTTAAGAGTGCCTCAACTAAACCTGTCTTTAAATTTTGAAGGTAGTAAAGGTTCTCTTTCTGTCTGAATACCACATATTTTTCATCAGCATTTGATCTAAAATAAATCCCTTCAAGACTATCCTTTGGATAATTTTTAAATTTCGCTTCTAGCTCCGTTGGATCTGTCTTTAGCCTTAAATATTTAAACCTAAAGGTGGAATCCGGCTTTCTGTAAAAGCCGAGGTGATTGTCTTTAATTGGATAAATTAATTGCAATAATTTTTGGTAGACTTCGAATTCATCGTTAGATGTCAGGTCTTTGCGGATCCGTTCATAAAGTTGACGATACGCGGTGTCATTTTTCAGCTGATCCCTATAGGATGGCAATGTCTTAATTGATTTATATAAAAAGTCCAGATCAGCAATATTTTGGACTTCCTGTGCATCGATATTATCAGCTGTTAGCAAGAAAAGTGCAATTAAAAAGAATTTCCTCATATTAAAAAAGACGCAGAAAGGTGGTTAAGGTTGCATAAGCATTGCTAAATGCTGGGTTAAAGTGATAAAGTCTGCCACAGTGAGCTGTTCTGCCCTTTTGTCAAAGAAAGGATGGTCATCCATTTTATCTTTGGGGACCAGGCCGGACAGTGCGTTTCTGAGTGTCTTTCTGCGCTGGTTAAATCCTGCTTTTACGGTACGCCAGAAAAATTTCTCATCGCAGGGAAGTGTTTCGACATTGTTGCGGCTGAGTCTGATCACTCCTGAATTGACTTTTGGCGGTGGGTTGAATGTGCCTGGTTTTACGGAAAACAGGTATTCTATATCGTAATAGGCCTGAATGAGCACGCTCAGGATCCCATAGTCTTTGGTACCGGCTTTTGAAGCACAGCGCTCGGCAACTTCTTTTTGAAACATGCCAACCATTTCCACTACGTTTGCACGGTTTTCCAGTATTTTAAAAAGGATCTGCGAAGAAATATTGTAAGGAAAGTTGCCGATAATGGCATATTTTCCGGGAAAAGTATCAGAAAGGTTAAGCGCAAGAAAATCACCGTTAATCAGCCTGCTGCCTAACTGGGGATATTTTTCCTTCAGAAAATGATAGGATTCCACATCGATATCGATAAGAAAAGTTTCAAGATCCTTGCGTTCAAGCAAAATATCGGAAAGTATGCCCATTCCGGGACCTACTTCAAGCACCTGCTTATATTTATCCGTATGGACAAGGCCATTTACGATTTTAGCCGCAATGTTTTTATCCGTTAAAAAATGTTGCCCTAAATGCTTTTTCGCCTTTACCAAACTCATATCCAGATCTGTTATCACCTGCAAAATAAGTAAAGTTTTACCAGTATCGGACTAACATTCTGGTGAAATTCTGTAATTTGCGCTAAATTTCTAATTGGATATGAGCAATAAAATCAAAATCGGGATAAGTATAGGTGATGTTAACGGGATTGGACTGGAGGTGATCATTAAGGCTTTGTCAGAAAACCAAATCCTTGACTACTGTACACCCATAGTTTATGGCCATTCTAAAGTAGTTTCTTATCATCGCAAGGCGCTTGGCATGACCGATTTGATTTTCAATGTGATTGCAAATCCCGACGCAGCGAATCCAAAAAAAGCCAACCTGATCAATTGCTGGGAAGAGGATGTAAAAATAGATCTGGGCACCTCAAACGAGACCGGAGGAAAGTATGCATTGCTTTCACTTGAAAAAGCTACAGACGACTTGATAAACGGCCGCATAGATGCCTTGGTTACAGCCCCCATCAATAAGCACAATATACAGTCAGATGCCTTTAAGTTTCCCGGACATACAGAGTACCTCCAGGAAAGAAGCGGTGGAGGTGATGTACTTATGTTCATGATCAGTGAGGACCTCCGGGTAGGAGTGGTAACCGGACATATTCCTGTTGGCCAGGTTGCTCCTAACATCAGCAAAGAAAAGATCCTGAAAAAACTGGTCCTGATGAATGAAAGCCTGAAAAAGGATTTTTGGATAGAAAAGCCAAAGATCGCAGTCCTGGGTTTAAACCCTCATGCGGGAGATAACGGATTGCTGGGCAAAGAGGAAGGCGATGTGATCATTCCGGCAGTACAGGAAGCATTCGACAAGGGAGTGATCTGCTTTGGTCCGTATCCCGCTGATGGTTTTTTTGGCAACGGCACCTATAAACAATTTGATGCCGTCCTGGCTATGTACCACGATCAGGGCCTGATTCCTTTTAAAACCATTGCTTTTGGAAGCGGGGTAAATTATACCGCAGGACTAAAGTTTGTGCGCACCTCTCCGGATCATGGAACAGGGTATGATATAGCTGGTCAGAATATAGCTGATGCGTCGTCGTTTATAGCGGCCATTTTCGCTGCAACTCATATCATCAGGAACAGAAAAGAACAGGAGGAGCTGCTTAAGAACCAGCTGAGGACGGGCGGAAAACTGATTGAAACTGCATTTGATCTTAAAGATGATGCAAATTAACATTATTGATATTTTTTAAATAACATTTTAGGATTATCAAATTAATCCTTACATTTGCGGGCTAAAATTTTGTTACAATTGAAACCATTAAAACAATTTTCAATCCCCTTCACCGGCTTAAAAATTGGCAAACATCAGTTTGATTTTGAGATTGATAACAGCTTTTTTGATGCCTTTGAGTACTCTTTAGTAAAAAAGGGATCTTTAAAAGCAGAGGTTGAATTAGACAAACAGGAAACGATGCTAATCCTTCAGTTCCGGATAGATGGAACGATAGTATTGGATTGCGATAAATGTTTAGCTGAATTTAATTCACCAATTGGCATACAGGAAAGGCAGATTGTAAAGTTTGCCGAAGATGAATTGCAAAGTGATGACCTGGAGATTATCATTTTGAATAAAAAGGAAAGTGAGATAGACATATCGGGCCTTATGTACGAATTCATTACTGTTTCTGTTCCTTACATCAAAATATGTGAGGAAAACGGCGACGGACAACGATGTGACCAGGAAATGATAGCAAGGCTGGAAAGTCTGGCTGTAGGCGCACAAAAAGAAGAAGAACAACAACAGGATGAGGACCCGCGATGGGCCGCATTAAAAAAATTAAAATAAAATAATTAAATAAATCAGCAATGGCACATCCAAAACGCAAGATTTCTAAGAGCAGAAGAGATAAAAGAAGAACGCACTATAAAGCGGAAGCTCCTTCTTTAGCTACTTGTCAAACAACTGGTGCAATCCACACTCCACACCGCGCTTACAACGTTGATGGTAACTTGTACTACAACGGTAAACTGGTTATTGAAAACACCTCAATAGGTTAATTTTCTGAAAAATAGTTTGTGTTTTAAGTCTTTGAAAGGTTACCTTAGAGACTGGAAACAAGGGCACGTTGCCTTATACACAAACTGATTTTTACTATGAAAATAGGTCTCGATATAATGGGCGGAGACTATGCTCCCGAAGCAAATGTTTTGGGAGCAATAGCAGCCCATCCATTGTTATCACCAGATGAGCAAATAGTGCTGATCGGCGATACAAAGCAGATTAAGCCACTTATATCAGCAAACGGATTCGATCCGGAACTTTTCGGGTATGTTCATACCGAAGAGGTGATTGGTATGGGCGAGCATCCCACAAAGGCTATTGTTCAAAAGCCAAATTCAAGTATTTCTATAGGTTTCAATTTGCTGAAAAATGGTGCGCTGGATTCATTTGCGAGTGCCGGCAATTCGGGTGCTATGCTTGTGGGTGCAGTGTTTAGCGTAAAAACTATACCAGGCATTATCAGGCCGTGCCTGTCTACCTTTTTACCGAAACTCAGCGGAGGCATTGGCCTCATGCTGGATGTGGGGGCCAATGCCGATTGCAAGCCGGATGTATTGCTGCAATTTGGTGTCCTTGGGAGTTTATATGCGGAAAACGTAATGCAGATCAATAACCCTAAAGTGGCATTAATGAACATTGGCGAAGAAGACGAAAAAGGCAATATGCTGAGCATGGCTACATTTCCATTGATGAAAGACACCCGGTTGTTTAATTTTATCGGTAATGTGGAAGGCCGGGATCTTTTTAATGATAAGGCCGATGTTATTGTTTGTGACGGTTTTACCGGCAATGTGATGCTTAAGCTGGCTGAATCTTTTTATGTACTGACCTTAAAAAGAGGATTAAAGGATGAGTTCTTTGATCGTTTTAATTATGAAAACTATGGCGGCAGTCCTGTTTTAGGCGTAAATGCGCCGGTAGTTATAGGCCATGGTATTTCCAGTCCCACTGCTGTTAAAAACATGATACTGCAGTCAAGAGACATGATTACTACTGGCTTGGTAGGAAAAATACAGGCCGCATTTAATACTTAGGAGATAAAAATGAGCAAAATTCACGCTGCTATTACAGCTGTTAATGGTTACGTTCCCGATTACGTACTGACAAACAAGGAACTTGAATCTATTGTAGACACTACAGATGAATGGATCACGACCAGAACAGGCATAAAAGAGCGAAGAATACTAAAAGGCGAAGGACTTGGAACTTCAGATATGGCAGTGCATGCCGTCAACGGGCTGCTTAAAAAGCGTGGGATCGGCGCAGAAGAAATAGAACTGATCATCTTTTGCACTACTACTCCGGACCTGCCTTTTCCTGCTTCGGCCAACATTTTAGCAGATAAGATCGGGGCTAAAAATGCATGGGGCTTTGATCTCCAGGCCGCATGCTCGGGCTTTATATTTGGCTTATCTACGGCCGCTCAGTTTATTGAATCAGGCAAGCATAAAAAAATATTGGTAGTGGGCGGCGATAAAATGTCCTCAATCATCAATTATGCCGACCGTACTACTTGCATTATCTTCGGAGACGGATGTGGTGCGGTTCTGTTAGAACCCAATGAAGAAGGGTTTGGAGTGATGGATTCCATCTTGCGTTCGGACGGCTCCGGCAGGCAATATCTGCATCAAAAAGCAGGAGGTTCGGCAAGACCGGCAACGCACGAAACAGTCGACAATCATGAACATGTAGTTTACCAGGAGGGCCAGGCTGTTTTTAAATTCGCTGTGACGAATATGGCTGATGTTGCCGCGGAAATCATGGACCGCAATCAGCTCAGTTCAGATGATGTTGCCTGGCTTGTGCCACATCAGGCGAATAAACGCATTATCGACGCTACAGCAGCGAGGATGGGTCTCGGATCGGAAAAAGTAATGATCAATATACAACGTTATGGCAACACCACAAATGGTACTATACCGCTATGTTTATGGGAATGGGAAAGCCAGTTGAAAAAAGGCGATAACATTATACTGGCAGCGTTCGGCGGCGGTTTTACCTGGGGATCGGTTTACTTAAAGTGGGCTTACTAATGTTTTTTATCATAAATAATCATACCTTAGTTAATTCTAAAAACACATTGTTTTCTTAAAATAACACCAAAAAATGGATATCAAACAAATTCAGGAACTCATTAAATTTGTTTCTCGTTCGGGCGTAAATGAAGTGGCTATAGAGCAGAAAGACTTCAAGATAACTATTAAAACGAATCAGACTCCGACAGTTGTTCATGCTACTGTTCCAGCTCCTGTTGCAACATCTGCAATTCCTGCAGCTGCGGCCCCACTACCGGTGTCAGCTACAGAAACTAAGGCGGCTGCCGCTGAAGATACTTCTAATTACATCACTATAAAATCTCCAATGATCGGAACATTCTATCGTTCTGCAGGACCGGATAAAGCTTCTTTTGTTAATGTTGGTGATGAGATTTCTACCGGTAAGGTCATTTGCATTATCGAAGCGATGAAATTGTTTAACGAGATTGAAAGTGAAGTTTCCGGTAGAATCGTTAAAGTACTGGTGGACAATGCATCTCCGGTAGAATATGATCAGCCTTTGTTTTTAGTAGAACCAATTTAATATTTGCTTAAAGCAAATAACATTATATCAAAATATGTTTAAGAAAATATTAATTGCCAACCGGGGCGAGATCGCTTTACGCATCATACGTACCTGTAAAGAAATGGGCATTAAAACGGTCGCTGTGTATTCTACCGCTGACCGGGAGAGTTTGCACGTGCGCTTTGCTGATGAAGCAGTATGCATAGGGCCGCCACCAAGTAAAGATTCTTATCTGAGCATCCCTAATATCATTTCGGCCGCGGAACTGACAAATGCTGATGCCATACATCCGGGTTACGGGTTCTTATCTGAAAATGCAAAGTTCTCCTCAGTCTGCCGGGATTACGGGATTAAATTTATAGGGGCAACACCTGAACAGATCAATTCTATGGGTGATAAAGCATCGGCTAAAGAGACGATGAAAAAAGCAGGTGTTCCAACAATTCCGGGCTCTCAGGGTCTGCTGGAAAATGTTAAAGAGGGTATAAAACTTGCCAATGGCATGGGTTATCCTGTTATTTTAAAAGCAACTGCCGGTGGCGGTGGCCGGGGAATGCGTGTGGTATGGAAAGATGAAGATTTTGAGAATGCCTGGGACAGCGCACGCCAGGAATCAGGTGCAGCTTTTGGTAACGATGGTTTATATTTAGAAAAATATATTGAAGATCCCCGACATATAGAAATCCAGATTATTGGAGATCAGTATGGCAAAGCTTGTCATTTATCTGAGCGCGACTGCTCAATACAGCGCCGTCACCAGAAATTGGTAGAAGAAGCGCCCTCCCCTTTTATGACTCCTGAATTGAGGGAAAAAATGGGTGAAGCGGCGATCAAAGGTGCGATTGCAGTTCAGTATGAAGGTGCGGGTACTATAGAATTTCTTGTAGACAAACACCGCAATTTCTATTTCATGGAAATGAATACCCGTATTCAGGTAGAACATCCGGTAACAGAGGAAGTGATCAACTATGACCTGATTAAAGAGCAGATCAAAGTGGCATCCGGTGTTCCGATATCAGGCAAAAACTACATGCCGGATATGCATGCCATTGAGTGCAGGATCAATGCTGAGGATCCGTTTAACAACTTCAGGCCATGTCCGGGCAAGATCACAAACTTCCATTCACCTGGCGGACATGGAGTAAGGGTGGATACACACGTTTATGCAGGGTACCAGATTCCTTCTAATTATGATTCGATGATTGCCAAGCTAATCTGCGTTGCGCAAACACGTGAGGAAGCCATCAGCACTATGGAAAGGGCACTGAGTGAGTTCGTGATAGAAGGTGTAAAAACTACGATACCATTTCATTTAAAACTGATGAAAGATCCTAACTTTAGAGCGGGTAATTTTACCACGAAGTTCATGGAAACTTTCGAATTTTCAGAATAGAATCATATTGGAAAACTATTTATAAGATTTAAAACGTAAATACCATTCTGAATTAAATAGAATGGTATTTTTGTTTTACAAATAACGTACATGAGTGATACTAAAAAACGGGACCTGATAGGTGCTATAAAAGAAAAAGGAAAAACACTGGAGGCTGAGATGTCTTTCTTCGACCACATTGATGTGCTTAGAAAACATTTACTGCGTGCTTTGGCGGTTGTCTTGGTGTTTACTGCAGGCGCATTTTATTTTACGGACTTTATTTTTAACACCATCATTATGGGCCCGAAGAACCCCAGCTTCTGGACTTATCGGATGATGTGCAAATTATATGAGCGGTTTCCCTCGATCGGCGAAGAGTTTTGTATCAAAACGATTGACGCAAAGATTATCAATACAGAAATGTCCGGTCAATTTACCCTCCAGCTAAACTCCTGTGTGATGGCAGGGATCATACTCGGGATCCCATATCTGTTATTTGAACTTTGGCTTTTTATCAAACCAGCATTGCATGAAAATGAAAGAAAGTCGGCAAGTGGCTTTGTCGCTTTTGCTTCCATATTATTCTTTACGGGTATCCTTTTTGGATATTACATTATCTGCCCTTTATCCGTTAATTTTCTGGTCAACTTTACTGTCAGTCCTGAGATTCAAAATACTTTCACTATTGATTCCTATCTTTCATCAATCATGACATTAACGCTGGGTTCTGGTATTATTTTCCAGTTGCCCGTGATCATATACATATTGTCAAAACTTGGAATAATGACTCCTGCTTTTATGCGTTCGAGCAGAAGGTATTCAGCGGTGATTATCCTTATCGTCGCAGCCGTAGTTACACCTACCGCAGATCCATTTACTATGCTGATAGTGGCTTTACCTTTATTCCTGTTGTATGAGGGAAGCATTTACATTTCCGCCAATATAGAGCGCAAAAGAAAGAAAGAATTGTATGGTGTAACTAAAGTAAATTAGTCGGGCCAGATTGTTTATTGTATATATTTTTAAAGATGTCAACAGATAAGATTAAGATTGCAATTGGCTCGGATCACGCAGGTTTCGAATATAAAGAAATGCTCAGGTCCTACCTTACAGATTATGAAGTGAAAGATTTCGGGACCTATTCACCGGAATCTGCTGACTACCCTGATTTCGCACATCCGGTTGCTTCGGCGGTGGAAAGTACCGAATTTACTTTTGGCATACTGGTTTGCGGCAGTGCCAATGGCGTGGCTATTACCGCCAACAAGCATCAGCAAATACGTGCTGCGATCTGCTGGCTAAACGAAATAGCGGCATTGGCCAGACAGCATAATAATGCAAATGTACTGTGCATTCCTGCAAGATTTGTTTCGGAGGACCTTGCAAAAGAAATGACCACCACCTTTCTCCATACACAATTTGAAGGAGGAAGACACCAAAACCGGGTAAGTAAAATGTCATGCTAATGAAGACACATTTTTTATACGTCAGCTTTATATTGTTCCTTGGCTGTACTGCAATAGCGCAAAAGAAAGACGCGGTAAGATTTAGCCAGGGTATTTCTAAAGACAATGCCTATAAGCACTTGTCTGTACTGGCTTCTGACGAATACGAGGGCCGGGAAACAGGAACCCGGGGAGGCTGGAAAGCAGCTGATTACATCAGGGATCATTTTAAAACCATTGGACTAAAAGGGCCGGTAAAAGGCGACTACTTTCAGCCGGTAGACATGGTCCGTTATACCCTTTCTCAAATATTGACGATAGACGGACAGCCTGCCGAAGCATTAAAAGATTTTTACATCATGCCACAGACGGTTTCAGCTAAAGGCTTTATGTTCAATACCCCAACCATCTTATTTGCAGGCTATGGTCTGACAAAAGACGGCTATAATGATTTTGACGGCCAAATTGTGGCAGGCAAAGTGGTGATGGTGCTGAGGGCAGCTGGGCCAGGTATGACTGCCTCTACACCTGCATCCGCAAGGGTTGCAGGTGCGGCTTTAAGTACCAAATTAAAGTACCTGAGCGAGAACAAGGCAACAGCCGTACTGGTGATCGACCCGGCAGTAGACAACCTGTCTGAAAATTTGAAGAACTATCTTCAAACTGAACAGCTGGTGATGAAAAGCCAGGAGAATGCAGAACGCTTAAATGCAGCACAGGCAATGCCGGTTATCACTATTGGTTCCGGCACAGCTAATAAAATTCTTGCCGGGACGGGCACAAATCTTGAAGCCCTGATCAAGAAAATTGCAGATGCCGGCAAACCTGCGACACAGGAAATAAAAATAGGCGTGAGCGTAAGCGCAAATAAAATCGAAAAGGCGGTAAGGGCTGAAAATGTACTGGGATTCCTGGAAGGTTCTGATCCCAAACTTAAAAAAGAAGTGCTGGTAGTGACCGCTCACTATGACCATATAGGAATTACGCCCAATGCTAAAGGTGATGATAAAATCAACAACGGCGCGGACGATGACGGATCAGGCACAACAGGCGTTCTGCTGATCGCCGAAGCATTCGCTAAAGCGAAAAAGGCAGGAAAGGGCCCGAAAAGAAGCATTTTATTTATGACTGTAACAGGTGAAGAAAAAGGTCTTTTAGGTTCAGAGTGGTATTCCGAAAACCCGGTCTTTCCGCTGGAGAAAACCATTACGAACCTGAATATTGATATGATAGGCCGCGGCGATAAAGATCATGAAAGCGATAACAATTTCGTATACATCATCGGTTCTGATATGCTAAGTTCTGATCTGGACAGGATTGGTAAAAAAGCCAACAAGGATTATGTCAATATAAAACTGGACGAAAAATACAACAACAGGACAGACCCCAACAGGTTCTATTACCGTTCAGACCACTATAATTTTGCCAAGCATGGCATACCTGTAATATTTTATTTTAACGGGGTACATGATGACTATCATCAGCCTGGTGACGAAGTCAGCAAAATAGATTTTCCAATGCTGGCCAAGAGGGCGAAACTCGTATACTTTACTGCATGGGAACTTGCGAATGGCATAAAACGCCCTGTTGTGGACAAGAATGACGATGGTACGTTTAAAAAATAACAGTGCCCGTTTTACATTCAATTATTCAGGTTTTTACATTTTTTTTAAATTGAGTTAACAAATCCTGCACAGTTTTATCTAAGTTTGAACATGACTAAGATTGCTGAAGATTTTTTGATAAAGGCGGATGAGAAAGCTTTCGATTTAGGCCATCGCAAAACCATCAACCACAACATAGGCAAATATAATATTGCTGTAGAAAGAGGTTTGTCCAAATTTGAGAACCTCGAAAACTCTAAGAAGAAGGCCCATGTGATCAAGTGGCGGGTAATGGAAAACCTGGACAAATTCCTTCCCGAATTTGAGTCTAATTTTCAGCGCAGGGGCGGGAAAGTGATCTGGGCAAACGATACTGCCGAAGCTCAAAGAGAAATTCTTAATATCATCAACCGAAACGGCGGCAAGACTGTCATTAAATCAAAATCTATGACCACCGAAGAAATTCATTTAAATGAGTTTCTTGAAAAAAACGGCATAGCGTCTTTAGAGAGCGATCTGGGTGAATATATCGTTCAGCTGCTGGGTCAGCATCCTTATCACATTGTTACACCGGCAATGCACCTGAGCAAAGAGGAGATCGCTAAATTGTTCAATGAAAAATTCGGTACTCCCATTGACTATACCCCGGAACAACTGACCGCAAAAGCAAGAGAGCTGCTGAGAGACAAATACCTCAATGCGGATATTGGCATAAGCGGGGGAAACTTTCTGATTGCAGATACAGGAAGCATTGCCCTTACAGAAAACGAAGGAAATGCCAGGCTCTGCACAACTTTTCCCAAAATCCACATCGCCATTGTAGGCATAGAAAAGATCATCCCTTCTATGGCTGATCTTGACCTCTTCTGGCCTTTGCTGGCCAGTCACGGAACGGGTCAGAACCTGACTGTTTACAACACTATTTTAAGCGGTCCGAAGCAGGCAAACGAGACTGATGGCCCGGAAGAAATGTATGTAATCCTGCTGGACAACGGCCGCACCAATCTGCTCGCCCAAAAAGAACAGCGTCAGAGTTTGTACTGCATCAGATGCGGTGCTTGTTTAAACGCCTGTCCGGTCTATAAAAATATCGGCGGCCACACCTACAACACCACGTATAGCGGCCCGATCGGCTCTATCATTACCCCGCATCTAAAGGGGATGAAAGATTTCAAGCACCTCAGCTATGCTTCGAGCCTGTGCGGCAAATGTTCAGAAGTTTGTCCGGTAAAGATAGACATCCACAAAATGCTGCTCTTAAACAGACGCGATGCGGCGGCCGGGCATGAGAACACAAAAGCTGAAGAAATAGGCTGGAAAGTATGGAAAGCCGGGATGCAGAAACGATCCAGGATGGACATGATCAGCGGTAAGATCAAGAACTTTCTTCTTAAAAATCTATTCCGTAAGAAATGGGGGAAATACCGTTCCATGCCTGTAATAGCTGAAAAGTCCTTTGCTCAGCAGTGGGAGGAAAAAAATAAGGAACCCAAAAAATAAAGCTATAACATGACCTTTGACCGAAAAGATAAAAGTAATGCCTTTCTTATGGAAATCTACAGGCGGTTGCTTTATCCAAGAATGGTCGAGGAAAAAATGCTCATTTTACTTCGCCAGGGCAGAATCGGTAAATGGTTCTCAGGAATTGGACAGGAAGCAATTGCTATCGGAAGTACCATGGCGATGCAGCCAGCAGAATATATTCTGCCGATGCACAGAAACCTGGGTGTATTTACTACCCGGGATGTCCCTCTAAAAAAATTGATGGCCCAGTGGCAGGGCAAGGTTACAGGGTTTACCAAAGGAAGGGACCGGTCATTTCACTTTGGCACTCAGGACCATAAGATCATTGGCATGATCTCCCATTTGGGACCGCAGATGGCTGTGGCCGATGGGATAGCACTCGCAGATTTGCTTGCCGGAAGGGAAAATGCTACACTGGTATTTACCGGAGAAGGCGCGACCAGCGAAGGCGACTTTCATGAGGCCATAAACGTAGCTGCAGTTTGGAACCTTCCCGTTATCTTTCTGATTGAAAACAATGGCTATGGCCTTTCCACTCCTGTCAGCGAACAGTATAAATGTGCGCACCTGGTTGATAAGGCCATTGGATATGGGATCGAAGGTGTTCAAATCGACGGAAATAATATTCTGGAGGTTTACGACCTGTTAAATTCAATCGCCGGCAGCATCAGAAAAGATCCAAGGCCAGTTCTTGTGGAGTGTCTGACCTTCAGAATGCGCGGACATGAGGAAGCTTCAGGAACCAAATACGTACCTCAGGAATTATTTGAACAATGGGAAAAGAAAGACCCTATAAGGAATTTTGAACAATATCTTTGCGAACAGCGCATTCTTAACGATGAGGTCATCTCTCAAATTAAAAGAGAGTTCAAACTGCACATCGAGACAGAAGTTGAAGCTGCATTTGCGGAAGATGAGCCAGTAGCAAACCCTGCTCTGGAATTGGCAGATATGTACTTCCCCTACGCGGCTAGTCCTGTTGAACCAAAAGGGGAATCAAAGGAGGTCCGGTATATCGATGCCATAACAGACGGCCTCAGATTAGGAATGCAGCGGCATGACAACCTGATCCTGATGGGCCAGGACATTGCAGAATACGGCGGCGCATTTAAGATCACAGATGGATTTGTTTCCGAATTCGGAAAAGCAAGAGTTCGCAATACCCCCATTTGCGAATCAGCAATCGTAGGTGCGGGACTGGGACTGTCGATCAATGGTTTTAAGTCTGTAATAGAAATGCAGTTCGCTGATTTTGTAAGCTGTGGTTTCAACCAGATCGTTAACAACCTGGCAAAGAGTCACTACAGGTGGGCTGAGAAAGCAGATGTAGTCATCCGGATGCCTACAGGTGCGGGGACAGGCGCCGGCCCTTTCCATTCTCAGAGCAATGAGGCCTGGTTTACGAAAACACCTGGACTGAAAGTTGTCTATCCTGCGTTTCCGTATGATGCAAAAGGCCTTTTAATTGCAGCCGTTGATGATCCGAATCCAGTGATCTATTTTGAACACAAATACTTATACAGAAGCCTGACGGGCCTCGTCCCCAATGGGTTATATACACTTGAAATCGGGAAGGCCGGTAAGCTGAAAACCGGAGATCAGTTATCTGTCATTACCTATGGACTCGGTGTACACTGGGCACTGTCCTATTTGGATAAACATCCGGAAATCTCCGCTACCTTAATTGACCTCAGAACTTTGCAGCCCTGGGATAAAGAAGCAGTGTCTGATGCTGTTAAAGCGAGCGGAAGGGTACTGATCTTACATGAAGACACCCTAAGCTGCGGCTTTGGCGCGGAACTCGCAGCATGGATCTCTGAACACTGTTTTGAATACCTGGATGCACCGGTGATGCGCTGTGCAAGTCTCGACACCGCCATTCCCATGAATAAAATCCTGGAGGACAGTTTCCTGGCCAAAAGCAAGCTGCCTGAAACAGTCAGTAAACTTCTGAGCTATTGAATCAGCTGTTGGCACGATAATGGTCTTGCTGTTAATTATAAAAGTAAGAACCATATGAAAACCAAGCCTTATCTGCTGCTGCCTTTTGCAAGTATGTTATTTTTTGCCTGCAACAACCAGGCGAAACATCCTCAGGCCGATCTGGTCAACCAATATTCCCCAATTCCGGAAACGGAGCAATCCATTTTACAATATGCCGATTCAACTGACACACAGCAAAACAGCATGGAAAGACAGGTAAGTCTCATCTATCAGCTGGAAGGTCTTACTTTATATGTGGAAAAACTAAGCTGGAACGGCAAACCTGCACTATACATAGAACACACCGGCGATCAGGGACTGACTGACAGATCCGTCAGGTATTATTTTAAAGAAGACAGCCTGCTGCTGATCAGGGAAAGTATTAAGCGGACTAAAGCACAGGAAACTGTGTTTGAGGAAAAGCGAACTTATCTGAGGAACAATACTCCTTTCAGACAGGAACGTCGCCTGGCGACCTCTGCCTCTTCGCTTCAAACCAGGCCCTTTACCGATATAAAACCCTCCGGAAAGATCGAGGACTATACAGAAAAGCTGACACTTCTGAATGATGCGCTGGCCGGGCAAAACAGATTTGAGACCGTGTTTGATCAATACATGCCTGCTCCGGAAGGACAATATTTGTTGCTCAAAAGCAAGATCCCCGGAGGTTACAACGCCAGTCTCCTGGTAAAGGAAGAGGATGTGCTTATTGACAGCATCAAACAATATCCTTCTTTATTTAAAGACGCCAAGCTCAATCTGAAATGGGAAATCAATGAAAAGGAAGCCATTTATGTTCCCGTTGCAGCTAAGGTAACTTCCGCCAGCGGATTAAACAGGTAAGTATTTCCATTGTCAAGGCATATGCATCTGTATCTTTTACGCAGCTTTTCGCCTTTTTTAAACTTACGTCCATCCTTAATGGTAAATACGGTATTCAAAGGCAGCTCCTCCAGTCTCGAAACATCAAAGGACAGGTCATATTTCTTTAGTGCCCTGGACAGCTTCAGATCAGTACAGCTCGCTGCCGATGGATTGTTCAGGTAACTGACGATGGCTTTGTGTATGTCTTCCGGAAAGATCTGTTTATCCATGAACGGTACCATCATCCGCTTAAAGTTCCGCTTCCATTCTTCGCCGTGGGGCTTCACTTTATTTTTGTGGTCGTTCCAGGTCAGCAAATGTGCAAACTCGTGTACTGTCGTAACCAAAAATGCGTAGGAATTCAAATTATTATTTACGGAGATCTTGTGGCCGGCACCCTTAAAAGGATGCCGGTAATCTCCTAATTTAGTCGCCCTGTTTTTGGATATTTTAAACTCACACTGAAAATAATCGATCCATCGCGCTATGATCGGGGCTGCTACGGCCGGCATATATTGTGCTAAGACGTTCTCCTTTTCCACAATGACCAAGATAAGGAAATTACTTCAAAAGCTGGTAAGCGATCAGGCTTGCCACATAAGCCATACCTGTCATGTATACCAGCTGGATGACCGGCCACTTCCATGACTTGGTTTCCCGGAATACAATGGCCACCGTACTCATGCACTGCATGGCAAATGCGTAAAACAGCATTAAAGAAAAAGCTGTGGCAAATGTAAATACAGGCAGCCCGGTGTCCGGGTTCCTCGCCCCTCTCATTTTATTTCTGATCGTTGCTACTTCCCCGTCATTATCGACGCTGTATATGGTTGCCATGGTCCCTACAAATGCTTCTCTCGCCGCAAATGAAGTAATCAGTGCAATGCCTATTTTCCAGTCAAAGCCAAGGGGCCTGATGGCCGGCTCTATCACATGGCCTAAAATGCCCGCATACGAATTTTCAAGCCGCTCAGCAGCTTTATCTCTTTCGAGCGTACTCACTTGCAGACTATCCTTTTTTGCTTCTATAGCAGCGTATTTCTTGTCTATGGCTTCAAATCTTTCCGATGGTCCATAGGTAGCTAAAACCCACAGCACAATAGAGATGGCAATGATCACCTTACCCGCTTCAAATACAAAGGTTTTTGACTTTTCATACATCGTATACAGTACGTTGGTCCATCGCGGCATCCTGTAAACAGGCAATTCCATAATGAAATACGACTTCTCCCTGGCCTTGATCATAAATTTCATAATGAAAGCCACAAATACCGCTGCCAGAATACTGATCACGTACATCCCCATCAGGGTAAGCCCCTGTAAGTTGATAAATCCCCAAAGCATTTTCTGGGGAACCACCAGGGAGATCAGTAAAGTATAGACAGGCAGCCTGGCCGAACAACTTACCAAAGGGGCTACCATTATGGTGATAATGCGGTCTTTCCAGCTTTCTATATTCCTGGCACTCATGATCGACGGAACAGCACAGGCCAGGCTTCCGATCATGGGCACTACGGATTTTCCGCTCATGCCAAATTTCCGCATGACCTTATCCATCATAAAGGTCACCCTTGCCATATATCCCGTATCCTCAAGAATAGAAATGAAGGCAAATAAAATGGCAATCTGGGGAATGAATATCACCACTCCGCCCAATCCGGCAACAACGCCGTCCAGCAATAAATTGGTAAGCAGGCCATCCGGTAAATGCTGATGACCATATTCTGTAAGCCATACAAATGCATACTCGATCATATCCATTGGATAGGTTGACCAGGAGAAAATAGAGTTAAAAATAAAGAACAAAATAGCTATGAAGATCAGAAAGCCCCAAAACCGGTTGGTCAGCACGGCATCCAGCCCGTCACTAATGGCGAACTTCCTTACCGCACCGGTGTCCTCAATCACTCCGCTCAGTACAGTCCCCAGATAGCGGTAACGGGCTATGGTTTCTGCGGCCTGAAGCTTTGAAGATTCAAAATGATGTACTTTTTTTATCTCCTCAAGAGACACATGCTGCTCAGCTGAAAAAATACTAAGCGGCTCATGCTGGTGAAGCAATTGCAGGGCAAGGTAGCCATTGTCTGTTTTTAATACTTTTTTAGCAGCTTCAACAGCTTCCGGCGCCATCAGGTGCAGATCCGTACCCTCTGCTTGCGTGGCTATGCGAGTGGTGTTGTTAATGGCCTGCTTCAGCAGATCCATTCCGGTATTGCTCCTGGCGGAGATGGGCACAACCTGTATGCCCAGCCTTTCAGAAAGTTTATTGACATTGATGTCGATACCTTCCTTTTTGGCCATATCTGTCATGTTCAATGCCAGTACAGTTGGTATCCCCATATCTGCAACCTGCGTATACAAGAGCAGATTTCTTCTGAGGTTGGTCGCATCTGCAACCACAACTACTATATCAGGATGACTCGGATTATTTGAATCAGCGAGAACCTGCAGTACGATACGTTCATCCTTACTCTTAGGATACAGGCTATAAGTTCCCGGCAGATCTGTGATCTCTGCCTGCCGGTCACCGGGCAGTTTACAGTAACCTAATTTCTTATCAACTGTGATCCCCGGAAAATTCCCTATCTTTTGATTTAGTCCCGTAAGGAGGTTAAAAAGTGTAGACTTTCCTGTATTGGGATTTCCAACTAATGCAATTTTTATATTTCCAGCCAAAGTTATTGTTCGATTATAATAATAGATGCCTCGCTTTTACGCAGGCAAAGCTGATAGCCCGCCACGCGGATAGCAATAGGACAGCCCATAGGCGCAAAGCGCTCAATTTCCACCTCTTCGCCGGGCAAGCAACCCATTTCCATTAATTTAACGGACATTTCCAAATCTGTAAAAGACACTATGGTTGCCCGTTCTCCCGGACTCAGCTGCGAAAGTTTCATCTGTATATAATGATGTGAATTGACGCGCAAGTTAGCCTTTATCTATAATAAATCCAAATAAGAAAAGAATATCATCCGGTCAGGAAAAAGATGGAGCTTTACTGGTGAGGGTAGCTCTTATAACTGACTTTCGGGCATTTGCAGCCGCCGCCAAAAATACCGCAACCACTCATTATGCCCGCGGAAAGCAGTAATACCAAAACTATTAGTCGTCTTTTCATACGGTCATCTGTTAATATCAGGGTTTATTATAATTGGATTTATGTAAAAGTACAAAACTAAAGACTCCCATAAAAACACCCAGCATATCACATCCGAAATCCCACCATTCAGCAGACCTGTAGGTAAATATTTTCCATTGCAGCAGCTCTATCGTTCCGCCCAGACATGCTCCGATCAGGATTACCTTAAATATGGTCAGTGAGCGAAAACTGTAGTTGTGCTGGTGCCGGATCTTTCCATAAAAAAGGAATATGGTCAGCACGTAGAAAAACCCCAGGTGTACCATTTTATCAAAACCTTCAAAAAAAATGCCTGATCCGGATGTATCAGGCATTTTCACGTTACAGAGTACTAAAATAACTACCGTCCAGAATATGGCCCAGCTCTGGTATTTTAATTCTTCAAATTTGTTCATCAGCCTATGCTCCTACCAATGCTTTATACGCATCTGCATCCAGCAGGCCATCTATGTCAGCCGCATTTGAAACTGTTACTTTTACCATCCATCCCTGTCCGTAAGGATCAGAATTTACCAGTTCAGGATTGTCGTTTAAAGCAGCGTTCACTTCCAGTACGGTTGCGGTAACCGGCATAAACAGATCAGAAACAGTTTTAACTGCTTCTACAGTCCCAAAAACCTCATCCTGGTTTACTTCGTCGCCAACAGTATTGATATCGATATAAACAATATCACCCAGTTCACGCTGTGCAAAATCAGTAATGCCTATAAAGGCTTCATTACCTGCTACCTTAAGCCATTCATGGTCTTTAGTGTACTTTAATTCTGATGGAAAATTCATTTGTCTTAGTTTATATTATCTTAAGTTAATTCTTTCGCAAAGCCAGGTCCGGCTCTTCGCGTTCAAAGGTAATTAATCTGCAGATGTATAACAATCCTAATTCAGTGTTATCCGCAAACTAAAACCAAAATTGCTGAAAGAGGTATTAAACGTCTGCGAAGTATAAGGCTTGGTGATGTTTGAATCGTAAAACAAACGAATGTTAAACCTCTGGTTCAGCACATAATCGACACTTGGCCGGAAGGTGATGTTTTGTGCCCCGGACGAAACTTCCGCTTCCGTAATATCCGGTCTGTAGATCACGGTCTTGTTGTCCCTGACGGCAACATCCAGTTTAAAATCCATGTTATTATCCGTTTTTAATCCTTTAAACAAACCAAAAGGAAACCTGAACTTATTGGTACGATAGCCCAGCCCGAAGATCAGGTTATTTTCAGACAGCTGGGCCAGCTGACTGTTGGCAAGACTCAGTCCCAGCATCCTGGACCTGCCCAGTTCAAAATTTGCCGTCAGGTTATTTTTAAACCTGGTATCCACTCCGATTAAAGGAGCAAACTGCTCTGCTATTGTCACCTGGGCATATTGGTATTGCGGAAGAAAATTGCCGTTCACATCCCTGCTGCTTACTTTTCCATTCGTTTCACCATACCTGATCAGCGAATTGAAACCATTTACACTATATACCGAACGGTAGGAATGTCTGAGGTCAATAGAGCTGAACCTGTCGGCAAGGAAAGGAATTCTGGTTAATCCGCGATAGTTAACACGCCAGTTTGGCAATGGAATCCTCGGAAACGAATTTAAGCTCACAGACGATGCGCTTTTTCCAGAGTAGGCCGCTAAAAATGAAGAAACCACTACGTCCTGCGAAGCTCTGTCATAACCATCTGCAAATCCCGATGAGGAACCTGATGAATTGGGGTTAAGCGCTCCCAAACGCTGGGAGATCACTTCCCTGTTGGCCATGAACTGGTTGTAAAGTTTTGAAACCGTATTGCCGGAGCCTTCAGAAAAAGCAGTCCGCAGCGTAATGAAAGACACACTGTAATCCCCCTGCGTATACGGACTCTGGTTCTGGAACTCCCGTGCATTCGGATCATATCTTAAATTGGTAGAAAAGTTCAGTGTCCTGTTCTTATTTGCTGTCAGGGTAATCGTCAGGTCTTTCATTGGCTCTATCAAACTCGTAAAGCTCAGGTCTTCCCGGAGTGTATTGATATAAAGCTGGGACTGAAGTGTATCCGCTGTGATCCAGCCTTTACTCAGGGCCATGTCCCTGATGTCCCGCTGACTGCCAAATACAAATCCGAGTCCGGGAGCTCCGGTTGCCTCATCTAATCCAAAGTAGCTCGTCCGCGGTAAAAAGCCCGGCAGGAATATCCCTTTGTTTTGGGTATACGCACCTACAATATTCTTCACCCCGGTAAGCAGGCCGACCAGAAAACCAGGCCCTGTGCCGTCTTTCCCGGCTTTTCTCACAAAACCAAATTTATTGTACAGGCTTGCAAAATTCAGGTTGGGATTGATCTGTATGATCCTTGAATTTTGAATGGTATTGCCCAGGTCGATGGCAGGGTTCCTCAAAGTAGACAGCGGTTCAGTTTGCCAGTTAAAGTTGGTACCATAACGGGTGGCCACATTTACCCAATCCAAACCAGGAATCTTGTTGACTGGAAGATTATAGGTCACATTCATATTGTGACTATAATCTGTAGTCCGTCCCAGTTTTTTTAGATTCTGCCACAACGTGTCCCGCTTCGTTCCATTGATCCTTCCCTCAGGCTCATCAATGATCGAATAATTGGTCGCATCAAAATCCAGTGTCAGAGACCTGGTCAGATTCCAGGAAATGCCATAAACCCTGGTCACCAAAAAGTTCTTATTGAATGTCGTATTGATAGGGATAGAATTGTTAGGATCATTATTTCTCAGGCTATTCTCCGAATAATAGCGGTCCACGTCAATCCTGAAGTTGATCGAACTCGGCAGCAAACTAAAATTAAACTCTTTTAGCAGCGCCAGCATATTCGACTTAATAAGCTTATTAAAAGGTTGGTAGCTTTTCGACTGCCCCGAGTAATTATAAGCCAGGGAGGCCCTGTAAGTCTCCTGTATATTGTTCTGATTGATGAAGTCCCTGTGGGCAAACTTCGTATACGCATAACTCGCATTCAGGTTTTCCACATCCCAAAGCTGTGGTTTTTTCTCAGGATCCGTCCTTTCCTTACGGACATTGGTAAAGTTGATGCTATTTCGTGTCGTATAATCCTGTGCGTAATTCAGGATCTCTTTTTTCTCCGCCTTAGTTGCCGCATCCAGCGCATTTTTCAATTCTATATCCGGTGTGCGCGGATCATACTGCGGCGTACTGATCTGGCTGGAATAGCTCACAAACATCGGGACCTTAATCCCGCTTTTCTTTGGCAGGAATTTACCCAGCTCCATGCTCGATGAGATGTCAAAGAAAACATTATCTGCCCGGTTCCGCTCACTCACCCTTTTCTCCAGCGAACCAAAACCAATTGTAGATTTACTTCCTGAAACGTTCACATCCGCAAAATCGGCCAGCTGTGCATTCATTCTTGCCGTAGCCGCCCAGCCCCCGCGTTCATCAAATTCAGTAAGGCGCAGCTCGTTAAACCAGATCACGGCGTTCTTGTCCAAACCATCGTCACGGCCCGGGCTTGCCCCGTTCCGCAGTGGATTTTTAACTCCCATCATATAGACCCGCACCTTACTCATATCAGGCTGTCCCTTTATCGTAATGGTCCTGCCGTTCTCTATGTAATCAAATGGAATATTTACCGGCCAGGGCTGACCGTTCAGCAAAGCCTTGTTCCTCGCCAGCTTGGCATTTTGAAAGACCTCAAGCGCAATATCCAGCTTATTCTGATCAGGCCAGATGGCATACGGATCACTCGTCCCCGGATTGGTCACCTTCAGCGGCTGCGTGTATTCATAATAGTTGTCCTGGTTATCTGTTCCAATACGCAGGAAGGCATTCACATCATTGTCATTCAGCACAGTATTGCCCAATGCTTCCAGGTGAATGTACATCTCCAGATGCTTATAAGACCTGAAATCATTTATTGAAGTTTTGAACGCTGCCCTGCCATATCCATCACGGAGGTTCCTTATCGTGACCGCCAGTGACTGCTCATTCTGCCTTGTATCACCGCGGTAATTGCTAAAATCCCGCTCTCTTTCTATGCCCGGCGGAACCACATAAGGGATCGGCGTACGTTTTCCGTTCTCCTCAATATTCACAGTAGCCACCTCGATTGTCGAATTGTCGGCACCAACCGGCACCAGTGCCTGATCAACGATCACCTTATCCGCATCATTGCTGGCATTGTACTGCCTCCATTCCCCTCTCACCAGCTGAATTTTTCCAAATCTCAATATGGTAGTATCTGCGAAATTGGTCATGAACAGACGCACAAAACGGATCGATTTAAAATCCTGGATATTTCCAACTTTCTGTTGGTACTGAGCCAGAGGAATTCTGATCTGGTACCAGGTCACAGGCTGCGTCAAACCGTTTGCCAGCTTTACCTGAGAGGTTACCTTATCCGTCACAAAGTTCTGCCCCACCATCAGGTCACCCGGGCGCATAGAAACTTTGTACTGAAAATATTCATCACTCTGGGTCATGTTGTTGTCCCTGTTGATATCCTCCCCGTCCGGCAGCGATGTTGAAGCAGAATTGTCTACACCAAAATCTTCCTGGCTTTGCTGAGGTGTTTTGGAATTGCCCTCCGGGCCATTGTATTTCTGATACCGTTTCAGCAATCCGGCATTTGCCTGGTCCAGCTCCCTGCTTCTGTAATAGGAATAATCATCAGATGCCGGGTCATTGTCCAGCGTTGCGGCAGCATCAGGATTCAGCTGTCCTTTGATCTGGGTGATCTGCGCAGCAAATTTCGCCCGTTCATCGGGATTGGACAAACCGTCCAAACCCGCGTCCTGGATCCTTCTTGCATTCGGGTCATTGTCAAAAGCCTGAACCACAGGCTGCAGCTTAGGCACCCTTCCCCAGCTCGTTTCATCATATTTCGATGCATCACCGTCTGCCGGCAAGCCATTCTCGAGCGATTTACGCCCGTCTTTCAGGATATCTTCAGAGATGTTACCGATATTAAAGTACAGGTCACCGCCAGCAGAATTAGGCTTATAAATGTTCGGATCCATTACCCAGAGCTCGATAAACTCTATATTCAGCGCTTCAAAATCATTGGTCTCAATTCGCCTGAACAGACCTCCCCATCTCGTTCTGGGATTGTTCAGCGCACCAGTGGAACTAAAGCCGGTAGGTGTAAAGTTATACGGTCCCCTTACCGTCGGATAAAAAGCAACATCCAGCGTAGGCAGGCTAATGGACTGTCCGGTACTAGTCTCCTTAAACGGAAACACCTCCTGTTCAATGATCTCCCGCACATAATGATTCGAGAATTCTGCTCGGTCATTTCTCAGGTTGGCAGGCAGCGTACTTGCATTCCTGTTATAAAAAGTAGGATCAATATTATAAAAGGCAATCCGTGCCCTGTTGTATCCATAACTCAATTTGTCAATATCCTGCGACTCAGGAAACAACTGCGGCGTTCCCGACAGCTGCCAGGCAACCGCACTTTTCAGGTCTATTACAGACCTGGAGGCTTCAAAATCATCCAGATAACTCACCCCGCCTTTTTTGCCGCCGAAGTTCAGCGCATTGGGGTGCCCCGGAATCAGCTGGGCGAACTCTCCTGAAAAGGTCAGGCTGGAAGGTGCCTTAGTAGAGATCAGAGGCAGCTTGTCCACCAGCTTTGTCAGGAATCTGGAAGGCGAACTGTAATTCACATCCATTCCCCAGATCGTATTGGATATCGGTTCTTCACCCACGTTTACCTTTGGGGTCAGTGGTTTTTCAGTCAGGTTCATAAATGTACCACCCAGGTTCAGCTTATTGTTTACCTTATAATCCAGCCGGGTACCAAACAGCGAACGCTGCTGCAAACCAAACAGCTCATTATTTTCGGTAGAGATCCTGACCGGCTGTCCCGAAAGCAAGATCCCCGTATTCAATATCTTCACACGCCCGCCCTGGTAATCCACCGTATAATCTGTGCCCTCCTGCAAAGGAATCGTACCGGCAAAAACTTTCACCGAACCTTCCGGAACATTGATCGCATTCAAACTAAATTCAGAAGAGATTTCCGACTGGTAGCTTCCCTTGATGATATACCGGTTCTGTTTCTGGAACAGCTGCTGGGCAATCACCTTCGTAGAATCATACAAGGCTGTATAAGTATACTTGTCCTTAAACGCCTGTTCTGATGGCAAAAACTGGTCGGCCAGGTCTTTACCAAAAGGCTCCACAAGCGGCAAAATGATCCTGCCGTTGAGCGGATCAATGGTCACATAACCATTTGTCGCATTGGTCAGCAGCGCATTGGTATTCGAACCACTATTGCTGATATTTCCGTTATTCATGGATGATCCATCCAGCGAACTGTTCGTATTTGCACCAAACGGCTTATTTTCTGCCTCGAAATCAAAGATTCCGTCAGGTTTCGCTTCATCCTGCTGGTTCAGGCGGTCCAGCCCTACCACCTGGATCCACAATTTATCCCGCAGCGGTTTTTTGAATACATCAAGTTTCTCGCCCTCGGTAATTACAGGCCTTTCTATACCCGTCTTTTCATCTATCCTGAAGATGTCCAGTTTAAAGTTCTGCGAACTGATCTGATAGCCACCTATCGAGTAGATGTTTTTCATCATCAGGTCCCAGGTCGGCAGGTTCACCTTCGTAGTTTCATTCTTCAGCAATTTGGCAAACAGCACTTTTGGTGCAGCCTGGTCAAAGGGAACATCAGTAGAGAACTCCCCAACCTGATATTCCACACCATTGACCGTGTAACGGTAAGCAACTGCGAGCACCTCATCGGTGTTCAGTGCATTGTTCAGTGAAATGTATCCCAGCTTAGGATGAAAGGTAAACTCCCTGTCCGCCAGTTTACGTGCATAAGTTAATTTGGCAAAGTTATCTGTACCCTTATTGGCCTGAAAAAAAGAGATTACTGCATTGGAATTGGTCTGCCTCGCATCCGGCGGCAGCAACTCCAGCAAATTATTGGAAGGTTTTGGAAATTGCGGGTTACTAAAACCTGAAGGCAATGCCGAATAGCCGGCACCACTGATCTGTGCAGTGTTAAACGGCTTATTTTCACCCAGATCTATAAAACCAAGTACATCCCTTGAATCCTGCGTACTGCCCGCCTTGTTCGTGATCCATACCTCTATTTTGGTGATGATCACACCAGAAGTAATGGTAGGCGGATTTGACAACGCCCTGTTATAATTGTCCCTGAAATACTGCGCAAGGAAATAATGCTTATTCGCCTCATAGTTATCCGCACTGATCCGGTACTCATTCTGCTGGGCGCCATTATTGATCTGGATTTCTTTAGACTGCGATTTTTGTTGTGTAAATACCGTATTCACCATCAGCTTGCCAAACTGCAATTGCGTTTTTATTCCAAAAAGCGCCTGTGTACCATTGATCAGTGTAGTATTCAGCGGCAAACTCACATTTCCCGCCTCTATTTTCTTGATGATATCGTCTTCTCCGCCGGTATAGTCCAGTTTGATCTGGTTCTCAAAGTCAAACTGAGCCTCTGTGTTGTAGTTCATGTTGACCTTCAGCTTGGTCCCGATATTACCGATCACATCCATCTGGATGCGCTGGTTAAAGTCAAAATTTCCCTGTACACGCTGACGCTCATTAAACAGCGGGTTCTCATTCCTGTTGATCCGGCCAAGAAAAGTAAGCTCTGCTTCCCCTCTCGGCTGTATATTAATAGTAGTACCGCCAAATATCCTTTCAAACGCCTTGCTGTTGATCTGCAAACTCGGTATGATGCCAGTCCGTCTCACATCATTGATCTCCTGGTCAGACAGTTGCCGCCAGTTTTCCCTTTTGATCTCACTGCTGATCAGCCGCTGGTATTCTTCCACAGTCAGGTACTGCGGCGGTGCGTACATCCTGCCGCCTATCAGCTGTCTGATCACATACCGTTTATTGACCGCATCATATTCCACCTCACGTTTTACGTTATCTGGCAGGGGAGCAAAAGGACTCTTCAGCGACCTGATGCCCAGGCGCTGTTTTTCCTTCAGACTAAAGGGATTTTTGGTCGTATCACTACTGCTCCTTGGCGGGGTAACCTGCGAAAAGGCGCTGCTTCCGCCAAAGCAGATCAGTAAAAAGAGAATTAGCGTTAATAAGTGTTTCAAGGGTAAGTTATAAGTGTTTTAAGGCTAATTTTATCATTTGTTCAACCGTCAGTTCCTGGCCACCTGTTTTCACCGCACCATCAATCGCTTTTTCAGACGCCGGCTTCGCAAAACCCAGCATAATTAAAGCAGACAATGCCTCCTCCTTTACCGTACTTCTCAAAGGCGCCGCGATCAATGATCCTGAGCCTTCTTTTTTCAATTTATCCTGCAGCTCCAGTACCAGTCTCTGTGCAGATTTCACGCCTATCCCTTTAATCCTTTGGATGAGTGGAAGGTCAGCGTTCACTATTGCAGTCTGGATCTCATTAGGCGTGATCGACGAAAGCATCATCCGTCCAGTATTCGGGCCAATGCCCGATACCGAGATCAGGTGAAGAAATAACCTGCGCTCTCCCTCATCTGCAAAACCATAAAGCGTGTGGGCATCTTCCTTTACATGCAGCCAGACATACACTTTACAGCGTTCTGCATCGCCCAGGCTGCTGTAAGTATTTAATGATATATTGATGTGATAACCTATACCTCCGGCCTCCACAACAATATATGCGGGGCATTTAAAGGTCAGTTTACCATCTATATATTCGTACATAACTTACTTTTTAGAAATTCGTTTCAATATACTACCTCTTTTTGGATTTGCATCCTGTGCTTTCCCCTGCACGTCTAATACCGCGATGGTCACCATGTTCACGATCTCCCTTACCGAACTGCCCAGCTGCACGATGTGCACCGGTTTTTTCAATCCCAGCAAAATAGGCCCCACAGCCTCCGCCTCACCAAGTTCCTGCAGCAGCTTATAGGCAATATTACCCGATTCCAGGTTAGGGAACACCAAAGTATTTGCCGGAGCATCGATCAGTCGGCTAAATGGGAAATTGTCATTTAGCAAGTCATTATTGATCGCGAAATTTGCCTGCATCTCTCCGTCGACCATGATCTCCGGATGCTTATCGTGCAGGATTTTCACCGCCTTTCTTACCTTTTCAGGCACTATTCCTTCGTTTGAACCAAAATTAGAATAGGAAAGCAATGCAACTCTTGGCTGTATATTAAATTTGCTCACCGCCCGCTCCAGCAGCAGGGTCAGGTCCACCAGTTCCTCAACTGTAGGGTCAACATTCACAGTAGTGTCTCCAAAAAAGACAGGACCCTTTTTGGTCATCATCATGTACATACCCGCCACACGGTTTACCCCTGGTTCCGTGCCGATCACCTGCAGCGCGGGCTTTATCGTAGTCGCATAGTTCTTGGTCAGTCCCGAGATCATTGCATCAGCCTCACCAAACTCTACCATAAACGCTCCGAAGTAATTCCGGTCACGCAGCAGTTTGGTAGCTTCAAACAAAGTCACACCTCTCCGCTGCCTTTTTTGATACAAAGCTTCAGCATACTTATTCATACGCTCCGGCTCTTCAAACGAGTCAATAATCTCTACCCCATCCAGCTCCAGCGCATTTTCTTCAATGATCTTCTCAATGATCTTTTTATTTCCGAGTAAAATAGGAATGGCAATATTTTCATCCTTAACGATCTGTGCCGCCTTCAGGATCTTATAATTATCCGCCTCCGCAAATACAACCCGTTTAGGATCAGATTTTGCCTTATTGGTAATGGCCCTCATAATGGCATCATCACCACCCAGCCTGCGCTTCAGCTCTTCTTCATAAGCATCCCAGTCATTGATCACCTTACGGGCCACACCCGATTCAATAGCAGCTTTTGCAACGGCGATAGACACGTTCGTCAGCAACCGCATGTCCATTGGCTTTGGAATGATATAATCCCTGCCAAACTTAATGTTATTCTGATTATACGCCATATTCACCGCTTCCGGAACAGACTTTTTAGCCAGCTCAGCAATCGCCCTTACAGCAGCTATTTTCATGGCCTCATTGATGCTCGTCGCGCGCACATCAAGCGCCCCCCTGAATATATATGGAAAACCCAGCACATTATTGACCTGGTTCGGATAATCCGATCTCCCCGTTGCCATGATCAGGTCCTTACGCGAACCCAGAGCCAGCTCATAAGCTATTTCCGGATCAGGGTTAGACATGGCAAACACGATCGGATTTTTAGCCATTGACTTCAGCATATCCGCAGTTACACAATTGGCCGATGACAGGCCAATGAACACGTCCGAATCTTTCATCGCTTCTTCCAGCGTATCCAGTTTCCTGGATGTTGCAAATTCAGCCTTAATCTCATCCAGGTTATCCCTGGTATCTCTGATCACGCCAGAACGGTCGCACATCACCACATTTTCTTTTTTAGCACCCAGGGAAACATAAAGACGGGTACAGGAAATGGCCGCCGCACCTGCGCCGTTCACCACGATCCTGATCTTGTCCATTTTCTTTTTCTGCAATTCACAAGCATTCAGCAATGCCGCCGCCGATATGATGGCAGTACCATGCTGATCGTCGTGCATCACAGGAATGTTCATTTCCTCCTTTAAGCGGCGCTCTATTTCAAAGCACTCCGGTGCTTTAATATCTTCCAGGTTTATACCCCCAAACGTTGGTTCCAGGGCTTTCACAATCTTTACAAAATCATCAACATTTTTAGTATCCAACTCCAGATCAAACACATCTATGTCTGCAAAGATCTTAAACAACAGACCTTTACCTTCCATTACCGGCTTTCCGGCTTCCGGGCCAATGTCTCCAAGGCCCAGTACCGCCGTACCATTGCTGATCACCGCCACCAGGTTACCCTTTGCGGTATATTTATAAACATCGTCCTTATTTTCAGCTATTCTTAAACAGGGTTCTGCAACACCTGGTGAGTAAGCAAGCGCCAGATCTCTTTGAGAATTCGTAGGTTTGGTAGGCACCACCTGTATCTTTCCCGGCCTGCCCTGCGAGTGGTAATCTAAAGCATCCTGCTTCCTGTTAATTTTACTCATAAATGATCAAATGTCAAGCGGCAAAGTTACAATTCTTTTATTAGCCGTTAAAGTAAAAAAAGGAACGAAGATGTGTCTGATGAATTATTCCCTACAGCCAAAATGAACAAAGTGAACAGAAAAAACAGCTGATCAATCAGCCCCTTTCCGCCCTGCGGGCACTACCCTCTCCGGCGGTATCATAAACTTTCAGTTTTTGTCCCGGAACGATTGTTGATCCCCGGAGTTTATTCCAGACCTTCAGGTCCTGAACCTCCACATGATACTTGTTTGCTATGGTACCCAGATTTTGACCTGATGAGACCTTATGATAGAAGAAAGCAGGTCTGGATTTTGTCCGCGATTTTTTGACAGTTTTTCTGTCGCTGTTTGAGGCCAGGATCACCCGCATACTGCCGGTGCCGCTATCCTCATTAAGAATCTCATAGATACTGGTAAAATCCTCAAGGCTGATCCTCGGAATGACCAGCCGCTTGGGCGATGTCTCCGTCCCGTTCACAATCTTCTTTTTATAAGAAGGATTGAGACTGCACAACACATCCAGGTCCATGTCCAGTGCCTCGGCCAGCGCAGGGATAGACACAAAATGGTTCACCTGTATCGTATCTGTATATTTTTCAAAAGGTGAGGATGCGCGTTGTATCTGATGCTTATCAGGACAATTCATGACATAAACCGCAGCGATGAATGCCGGTACATAATTCCTGGTTTCTTTTGGTAAATATCTTCTCAGTTCCCAAAAATCCATAGAATTGGATTTTTCCATTGCCCTTTTCACATTACCCATTCCGCAATTGTAAGCAGCAATGGCCAGCAACCAGTCGCCAAGCTCTTCATAAGCGTCCTTAAAGTAGGCCGCCGCCGCATAGCTCGCCTGTACAGGATCTTTCCGTTCATCGACAAAATTGTCCATGTTCAGTCCGTAACCTTTTGCCGTTGCAAACATGAATTGCCAAAGTCCGGTAGCCCCAACACGTGATACCGCATAAGGATTCATGGACGATTCTATGATCGGCAGGTATTTAATTTCCTCCGGAATATTGAAACTCTTCAAAGCCTTGGCAAAGATGGGAAAGTAATAATCTGACAGGCCAAGCATTTTGCCCATCATATCCTTGCGGCCGCTATAGATGTCGATATAATCCTGCACCTGCTGGTTATAACTCAGGGGAACAGTCTTTTGGATCGAATCCAGTCTGTTTTTATATGTATAATTGTAATTGCTGAACTTAGGCAGTTCTAACACTTCCGGTACGGAAGTAGTATCGTTCAAAGGAAGCACTTGTTGCCGGGCAACCGCCGAAAAGCTTATCAAAGCCAGAATGCAATAGGATACAGAGAGTATTTTTTTGTTCATAGGCCGGTATTGGTTTTGGTTTTAATTTACGGGCTCATTTAAAAACTCATGAGCCAGTGACAGCAGTACTTCCTCGTGGAAGTGTCTGGCCATTAATTGAATACTTAACGGCAAACCTTCTATATTATTGCCCAATGGAAGGGCCACGGCCGGAATTCCTGTCAGCGATGCCAGTACCGTAAATATATCCGCCATATACATGACCAGCGGATCATCCATATTTTCGCCTATTTTAAATGCAGGGGTCGGAGTCACAGGAGTCACGATCACATCAAAACTATCCAACATCTGCTCCATTTTCTCCCTGATCAGCTGCCTCACCTGCTGTGCCTTTTGATAATAGGCATCATAATACCCGGCACTCAGCACAAAAGTACCCAGCAGGATTCTTTTCTTAACTTCCTCTCCAAAACCCTCAGCCCGCGAACGCTTGTACAGCTCGTTCAGACTGGTGGCTTCCAGATTGCGGTGGCCATAATGTACTCCGTCATAGCGCGACAGGTTAGACGATGCTTCGGCAGTCGTCAGCACATAATATGCCGGCACCAAATAGTCCAGCAGGTCAAAAGAAACATATTCAACCGTATGGCCCTGCGCTCTGAACCGATCAATGGCTTCCAGGATGGCTGTCTTAATATCAGGATCCAGCGCCTCACTTTCCAGCGTTTCCTTTAAAACAGCGATCTTCTTTCTACCGCCGCCGTGTTCCAAAGCATCCGAATAAGCGGGAACAGGCAGTTTAGAAACCGTGCTGTCATAATCATCGGCCCCCGCCAGTACCTCCAGCAGCAAAGCCGCATCACTTACAGATGATGTGATCGTACCCACCTGATCAAATGAAGAGGCGTAAGCGATCACGCCATACCTGGAAATCCTCCCGTAAGTAGGTTTAAAACCAATATTTCCGCAAAAAGCAGCAGGCTGCCTGACAGAGCCTCCGGTATCAGTTCCCAGTGCCGAAAGGCAAAGATCAGCCTGCACCGCAACAGCAGAACCGCCTGATGATCCGCCGGCTACCCTTTCGGTATCCGCCGCATTTTTCACCGGCCCGTAATAGGAAGTCTCATTGGAGCCGCCCATTGCAAATTCATCGCAATTCAGCCTGCCTATAATCACCGCATCCTCAGCGAGGAGCCGCTCGGTGACCGTCGCCGAATAAGGCGACACAAATCCTTCCAGCATTCTTGACGAAGCGGATACTTTGTGGTCTTTATACGAGATATTATCTTTCAAGCCTACGACCATACCTGCCAGCTTACCGGCAGTTCCCTTATCGATTTTCTCTTGTACCAGCCTGGCCTGCTCAGCCGCGGAATAAAAAAACACCTCATTGAATGCATTGAGGTGTTCATTGCCGGCTATTTGTTTAAAATAGTAATCCAGCAGCTCAGGCAAGCTCAGCTTTTTCTGATCAATAAGGGATTGTACCTCTGCTAAGGAGTTATACTTCTTCAAATTTCAAGAATACATTAAGATTAAAAACCGGATTCAGATACCTTACAAAGGTTTGTTGGTATTTGAGCTTTTTGGGTCTGCCGGATCAGATCCGTCAACACCATCTTTACCGTCTTTAAATTCTTTAATGCCTTTACCCAGGCCGCGCATTAATTCAGGGATTTTTTTACCTCCGAAAAGTAATAGTACAATTACCAGAATGATAGCGATCTCCGTGCCGCCTAATCCGGCGATTAATATAGTTGTGTTTAACATGATACTTTAGTTAAAGATTAGTTTTATCTGTTTCTATTTTCGTGTGTGCTTCTTCTTTATGAAGATCTATACCGCTGGCCTTTTCCTCAGCCGGATGCAGCTGTTCATCAAGGTAAGTTTCAGAAGGATGATGATAGTCATCCTTCACATCGCTGATCACGGAATTTACCTCTTCTTCAATACCTGCGGCATTTATATTCCTTTGGATTTCTCTTTTAACACCATCTGAAGCATCCTTAAATTCCCTGATCCCTTTCCCAAGTCCCCTTGCCAGTTCAGGTAATTTTTTACCTCCAAATAACAAAAGTACCACTGCAAGGATGAGCATGATCTCACCGCCGCCCATGTTCAGGAATTCAATTATTGTCCCTCTATACATCGTTCTGCCTATTATTGATTAGTTTATACAAATATATGAATTAATACCCATTTTTATTTCGCAATCCAGGCTTCAGGGTTCTGGGCAGCCATACCTCTTCTGATCTGGAACTGAAGCTGAGGCACACCTTCCGTTTCCGCAACTACTCCAATGGTTTGTTTGGTAGTCACATTATCTCCCTTTGACACACTCACGGATCTGAGATTTTGGTACACCGTAAAATATTCACCGTGTTTGATCAGCACGTAATATCTGCCCAGCTGCGAATCTACAGCTCTTACCTGTCCATTAAATACGGCCCTTACCGAGGCTCCTTCAGCGGTAGAAATGTTTACTCCGTCATTAGTATACGAAGCCTGTCCCTCCATATGGCGCCCAAAGTCTTCAGTTATCGTCCCAACTGCAACCGGCCAGGGAAGTGAACCCCTGTTACCCTCAAACTGCGCAGACAATCTTGCAGATTCCGGAGTAGCCGTCAGATACCCGCCGCTTGTTTTAGGCTTTGGAGCCGCGGCGACAGGTACAGGCTTATTTTCCGCCTTTGCTTTTGCAGCCGCCGCCCTTTCAGCAGCACGTTCTTCTTCTTCAGCCTTTTTCCGTGCCAGTTCGATCTCCCGGTTAATAGCCGCACGAATGCTCCTGTCCAATTGTATCTGCTGACGCTTGCGCGCCGCGATGTCCTGTCTCAGCTGCTTCTCTTGTCTGCTAAACTTGTTCAGCACCTGCGATTGCTCAGATTTGTTCTTACCCAATACATTACGCTCATTCTCCTGTTCCTGCAGCAGACTGCTTTTTTCACGCAGGTTCTTATCCAGGATCACAATTCTATAGTTCAGGTCTTTTTGCTTACCCTGAATATAATCAGCCTGTTTTTTTCGGTACTGCCCAAACTGCTGCAAATATTTGATCCGCTTATAGGCCTGGTTAAAATCTTTTGATGCAAAAATAAACATCATCTTATCGTATCCGTTTTTGTTTCGCTGCGCAAACCTGATCATACTTGCATATTCTTTTTTCAGCTGCCCCAGCTGTCCTTTGAGGTTATGTACGGTATTCGTATTCTCATGGATTTGGTTGTCCAGGTTTTTGATCTCAGAGTTGATCACCGAGATCTTGTTCTGCATCAGCCGGATCTTGGCATTCAGTGCGTTGATCTGGCTCAGGGTCAGCTTTTTATTACTTGCCGCCTTGTTTGCGTTCTTCTGCAATAAATCGATTTCACGCTGAATGGCTTCCTTTTTTCTCTTCAGCTCGGCGCTGCTCTGGCCAAAAGCGACAGAAACAGACCCCACCAAAAACAAGAATAGTAATAATTTATATGGCTTCATTTGGATCAAAAGTATAAAAAAATCAGTTTATTACCTCATACTTAACAGGAACACTAAACGGAAATTCGAGTGGAACATTACTTTCTATTTTTAAAAAATCAAGATCTATGCTGACCCTTTGCTTGCCCGCTATCGAATTGATCTTTATGCTCGAGGGGAAAAGCGCTGCATTTACTTTCTGATATGCTCCATACTCCACCTTCAGTGCCCGCCCGGTCTTCACATCGTTCAGGTTATCTTCTGCTGCTTTCAGCAGGGTATTGAACAAGACCCTGTAGGCCAGGTCCTGCTGCTGCCCGTTCAGTACCCATAGCCCATTTTCCTGTACAAGTACCGCATCCTCTTTCATAAAAGCAGCAATCGTATTGCCGGAAAAAATGGCCTGCAGCAAAGAAAAATCCACCTGGTTATTGGTATACCTATGGACGTAGCTAAACGGCTTTTTCAGATAAACACTCTGAAAATTATTTCTCACTTTGATGCTGTCCGGAGTGATCAGCGCCCTGGCCACCTCTATCCCTGCTATAGCCGTAATGCTCACCCAGATCTTTTCATCTTTCTGTATCCTGAAGTTCATCGTCACATTATTGCTGTTGCCATTGATGTTCAGACTGGCCTTTGCTTTCAGCGAAAGCGTATTAAAGGACAGATCGTTCGCACGCAGCATTTTGATGTTTTCAGATTTTTTGGTGGTGGACACCGCCGTACTGTCCGCTTGTTTTGGCAGGGACACAATTGCTTTCTTCGCCCTGCAGGCAATGGTCGTCGCAACTACAGCGATCAGCAGGAAACTATTTAATGTATTTCTTTTCATTGATCTTCTTCTTTAACCTGCCAGAGTTATTGCCTCCGGCCTGTGCCTTCTTCCATTGCAGCAGCGCTGCCTCTTTATCTCCTTTTAAAAAAAGAACATCTCCGTAACATTCCAGCACCAAAGCATTACCTTCGTCCAGCTGCATGGCAGTTTTGATATTGCTGAGCGCCTGGTCATGCTGCCCGTCATTCATCAGCGCCACCGCCATCTGGTAATATAACCCAGCCTGGCTCGGGTACAGTGATAACGCCTCCTCACCCGTCTTAATTGCATCCTTATAAGCAGCCAGGGCAATCTCCGCAGCCATCGTATGCTCCCAGGCCGCATACAACTGGTCGGTTATCTTCAAAATTGCCTTAAACTGTATCAGCGCTCCGTTCAGATCACCCTGTTTAAACAGCTTTTCCCCCTCAATCAGCATGGCCTGTTCCGAAGTGACCGCAGCCTCAAGGGCTCCCGTACCCATCAGTTCCGGCCCGGCAGTCTTTTCCTTTCCGGCCCGCGTCCTGGCCCTGATCAATGCTTCCGAACTGCCAAACTTCTTTTCCAGTTCATCATAACTTTTCAAGGCCTCTTCTGTTTTTCCTGCCAGCAAATAAGCATTTGCCCGGTCAAAATAAAATGAATCGTCATCAGGGCTCAGTCTGATCATCTGGTTAAAAACTTTCACAAGAGCATCCATATCGCCCTTACGTTTATACAGCTCGGAGAGCAATCTCCAATACCACAGATTATTGGCATCAATAGCGACAGCTTTTCTGATGGCAATCTCTGCCTCAAGAGGTTTGTTCTGCCTGAAGTTGATCACAGCCAGCTCGTAGTTTGCAGGGGCATTTTCCGGATCCAGGGCAATGATTTTACTGAAACTCTCCCCGGCCCTTGCATAATCCTCCTTGAGCTTATCCCGAAGACCTGCAAAGAAAAGTATTTTTATGGCATTTGTATCCGGCACGGACACCGCGGGTTCCTGAGCAAAAACAGCAGGCAATGCTGCTAAAAACAATACAGTTAAAAACCATTTCCCTTTCATCTTCTGTTTTTTATTTACCCGTATGCCCGTACCCGCCCGCACCGCGTGTGGTATCCGTCAGTTCGCCAACACTATTCCAGCTTACCGTTTCATGTTTGGCAATCACCATCTGTGCAATCCGGTCACCGTCGTTTACCACAAAATCAGTATCCGAAAGATTGACCAGCAGTACTTTGATCTCTCCCCTGTAATCTGCATCGATGGTGCCTGGCGAATTGACAATGCTGATCCCGTGTTTATAGGCCAATCCGCTGCGCGGACGAATCTGGGCTTCATAGCCCACCGGCAGTTCAATATGCAAACCAGTTGGAATCAAAACACGCTGCAAAGGTTTAATCGTGACTGCATTTTCTATAAAAGCACGCATGTCCATACCCGCAGCATGCTCAGTTTCGTACTGCGGCAGCGGATGTGTAGAGTTATTGATAATATTTATATTCATTTCTTTCCTAAAATAAGCTTCAGCTGATCCTTTTCAAAATAAAATACCCCGGCAGCAAAGATCAGCAGCAAGGCATTTCCAATAAAAATATTCCGGTCAAACACCCAGAATGAAAGCACCACCATGATCACCGAAACGATCAGGTAGCCAATGATCCTTTTCAGATCATAAGGTATCGGGTAGTATTTCTGTCCTAAAATATAAGAAATCACCATCATCACAAAATAAGCCAGCATAGAAACCCATGCCGAACCCATATAGCTGTATTTGGGAATCAATATAAAGTTCAGCACAATGGTGATCAGCGCACCGGCAACAGAGATGTACAAACCAAACCTCGTCTGGTCTGAGAGCCGGTACCAAATTGATAAATTCATATAAATACCCAGACAGACATAACCAAACAGCAGGTAAGGTACCGCAGGCAAACCTACCCAGTATTCGGCGATATGTTCATTGTCCCTGCTGATGAAATACTTAAGAATTTCAATATTAGCGATCAGCGCCACAAACAATAAAGCCAGGGCAATTACAAAATAATGAAGGATCACCGCATATGTTTTTTTTGCATTGGCGTTTTTAGCGTGACTGAAAAAGAAGGGTTCCGCCCCCAGTCTGAATGCGGTAATAAAGATGCTCATGAAAATGGCGATCTTGCATACCGCACCATATATACCCACCTGCCCGTCTGCTATCTCTTTTGGCAGCAGTTCGCTCAGCACGATCTTATCCAGGTTCTCATTGACAATAAAGGACAAATTTGCGACGAGTATCGGCCAGGAATAGGAAAACATTTTAACAAAAAGCGGTTTATCAAATTTAAGCTGCAGCTTTAAAAACTCCGGCACCAGCATTAACAGCGTAGCCAGGCTGGCGATAAGGTTGGAAATGAATACATAGCCTATCCACTTTTCGCGGTACCAGGTCGCCATCCAGTCTCCCAGGGGCCAGTCACGTGTGATCATTGCCGGTACCACATAAATAAACAACAGGTTAAACCCCACAAAGCAGCCGATATTTAAAAACTTAATGGTGCTGTATTTAAAAGCCTTGTCCTCCGATCTCAGTTTGGCAAAAGGGATCACACAAATGGCATCCACCACCAGGATCCAGATGAAATACTGAACATAGTGCTTATAGTCCGCAAACTGCTTTGGACTGGCTGACAGGTAATAGACTATACTGTCAGAAAACACCAGTCCGCTAATCAGGAACAGCAGCGAAATGAAGGCAATGCACAGAAATGAATTGTTGTACACCTCCTGCTTTTTATCTTCATGCTTATTCAGGTACCGGAAATAGGTACTTTCCATTCCAAATGCCAGCACCGCATTCACCAAAGAAGCATAAGCATACATTTTGGTAAATATCCCGTAAACCATTTTGGAATAGGCCTTGGTAAAAATCGGCGTTAATATAAAATTGAACAGCCTGGACAATACCGTGCTGATCCCATACACAGCCGTCTGACCAAGAAATTTTTTCAATACTGACATCCGTTACTTCTTAAGGACCACAAAATCGGTAAAATTTTTCAGTTCCCCGGGCACTGCCTCGCAGTGCTCCACCTTTGCCCGGTCCGGGCCCTCATTGCACCATTCTATAAAAGAATCCAGCTCCCATTGCTCGGCCTCGGCCTCAATATAAACGGAGCCATCTTTTTCATTCCGTACAAAACCCCTTATCCCCGACTGGTCAGCCACATACTTGGTCGTTTCCCGAAAGGTAACCCCTTGTACTTTTCCCGTAAGTGTAATATTAACGTGTACTTTCTTCATTGTATATCCTTAATCATCTTTAAAACCTCATCTCCGAGATCCGTTCCTTTTCTGTCAAAAACTCTTTCCAGATCGCGCTCAATATCTCTGCCGCAGGACGTATCTGGTCCAGCATCGCCGAAACTTGTCCGATCTCGAGCTCTCCCTGCTCCATATCCCCTTCAAACATGCCCAGCTTCGCCCTGGCACGACCCAGCAATTGCACCAGAACCTCAGTACTGGCACCCTGTGCCTCAGCCTGGCCCACAGCATCAGCAAATTCATTCTTCAGCAGCCGCACAGGAACCAGTTTCTTCATCCTGAGCCTGGTATCCCCTTCCGCAGCACCAACGATGCTGTTCTTGAAATTCGGATGCGCCGAAGACTCCTCAGCCACCGCAAACGCAGAACCGATCTGCACAGCATCAGCGCCCAAAGCCATTGCCGCCAGCATGGCTCTGCCGCTTCCGATCCCACCTGCGGCGATCACAGGAATTTTCACGCGGTCACAGATCATAGGCACCAGGCACATGGTCGTCGTCTCCTCCCTTCCATTGTGGCCGCCGGCCTCGAATCCCTCCGCCACGACTGCATCCACACCGCAAGCCTCAGCCTTCAGCGCAAATTTGCTGTTGGCTATGACATGCGCCACTGTGATTCCGTTCTTTTTCAAATATTCCGTCCAGGTCGCCGGATTTCCCGCCGAGGTAAATACGATCCTCACCTTTTCCTCCACGATGATCTTCATGATCTCTTGCACATCGGGGTACAGCAAGGGCACATTCACCGCAAAAGGCCGTTCAGTAGCCAGCTTACACTTTTGAATGTGTTTCCTCAGCACCGCCGGGTACATAGAACCGGCACCGATAATACCCAGCCCTCCGGCATTAGACACAGCCGAAGCCAGCCTCCAGCCGCTGCACCAGACCATGCCGGCCTGTACGATGGGGTATTTGATGTTAAAAAGTTCAGTGATCCTGTTGCTCATGTCATTGCAAAACTATGTTAATCTGTGCAGCTATCGGTAACGAATCCGATTTTAATACAAACGTCTCATTTCTCTTCCCAATACAATCCTCCCGTTCACTTCCTCAAAATCAAGCAGATTGATGCCGGGCCGTTTACCAGTTTCAAAACTGCCGTACCTGTCACTGATCCCTAAAAATTCTGCGCCGTTCGCGGTAGCCCACTGGATCAGCTCCTCCACCGGAATGTCAAAATTATCCTGGAGGCACAGCATCTCCGCAAAAATACTCAATCCGGTATTGCTGGCCAGGCTATCCGTTCCCAGCGTAATTTTCACCCCGGTAGCGCGCAGCATATCCACATCAGGCAACTTGTTCTCTATATATAAATTGGCATTCGGGCAAAGGCACCAGTACAAAAGCGGGTGCAAGGCTTTCGCAAACACCACGTCGGCATTACTGCTCATCGTATTGTGCACCAAAAGGGTCTTTTGCCTGTCCGACATCATCGGCAGCACCGTTTGCAGTGAGGTCTTACCGCTGGGTTCATAAAAACCGATATCTAGGCCCAAAAACTCATACAATTTTAAAAACCCGCCTTCTTTCCGCTCGAAAAAGGCGTTCTCATCAGGCGTCTCCTGGTTATGGATACTTACCGGCCCCGGCAGTTCCTCTGCCACCAAACGCAACTCTTCAAATAATTCCGCAGAAACAGAATAAGGCGCATGCGGTACGATACTGAGCGGAAAACCCTCAAATTTCTGCTTAAATTCCAGGGCCCTGTTTATTGAAGCCTTTGCTGTTGCCGGGTTAAAGCCCATCACTTCCAGGAAAGTATGGTAATAGATCGGGCTGCCGCGTTTAATCCCCGACGAAATGGCTTGATTGGAAATATCCCCGACAGCCACGATCCCGTTCTCAAGCATCTCTACATCCGCCCGCAGCATGGCCAGTTCTATGGCAGAATCGTCAGCACCCCGCAGTTTCATCACCGTCTGCACAAAATCCGTCAGCCCTGTATGCTGTTCTACCTTGCCCTTCAAGTGGGAAAGCTCCAGGTGACAGTGGGTATTGACAAATCCAGGCACCAGCAATCCTTCGTAAAAAGTGACCAGTTCTATATTTTGATTTTTAGCTTCTTCCGCGCTCAGCACCGTCCGGATCAGGCCGTCGGGGTCAATACCGATCACCCCATTTTTCAATACAGGGCCGGTAACAGGGTAAATATAGGAAGCGGACAAATACGAAATCATCCTGATATTCTCTTAAATTTCATGCCGATAAAATTACACTTTTATTTAAGTTTGCAATACCCGCCAACTCAGCAATCATATGAACCGCATAGACAGACTTTTTGGAATCCTCATCTTATTGCAAAGCAGAAAATACGTAACTGCAGAAAAAATTGCCGGTCAGTTCGACATCAGCGTGCGTACGGTCTACCGTGATGTGAAAGCACTTTCAGAGCAAGGCATCCCCATCAGTTTTGAACAGCCAAAAGGCTATTTTATTGTACAAGGTTATTTTCTTCCGCCTGTTGCTTTCACCTCAGAAGAGGCCAATGCCCTGCTGCTTATGGAGCACCTGGCGTCCCGCTTTGCCGATAAATCCATCCGGACCCACTATAACAATGCGCTCAACAAGATCAAGGGTGTACTGAAGAATACGCAAAAGGAGAAGCTTGAACTGCTCAACAAAAGCATCAAAACCCAGCTGCACCATTCTATGGACAACGAATTTGACCATTTATCAGACCTTCAGAATGCGATTTCAGGGCAGTGCATCATCCAGATCGATTATGAAAACAACAATGCAGAACCCAGCAAACGTGACGTAGAAGCTATCGGCCTGATCTTTTATGCTTTCAACTGGCACCTGATCGGCTGGTGCCACCTGCGAAATGAGTACCGGGATTTCAGGGTTTCCAGGATCGTAAAAGTTAGAAATTTAGGCATTCCATTCAGGAAAAAGGACCACATGCCCCTCAGTGATTATATGAAATTTCTCCCGGTAACTTATTAAGGCAGAACAATTTTATTAAGGCTGGACAAAGACCTTTTTGCCTTCTGTTCTGAAGTGCACACCCCCGGTCAGTTCCAGCATCTCCAGCACCTCATGCAGTTTTGCCTGACTGGAGATACTGCCGCCAAAGCGCTGTTTCCTTATCAGTCGGTCTTCATAAACTACCTCCACATTATACCTGCGGGCCAGTTTTATCATGATATTTTCAAGAGGTTCTTTCCGGAATACAAAATCGCCGTCCTTCCAGGCCACCATATCTTCAGTCTCAACCTGAACAACGTCAATTGTTTCGCCTGAACCCAGGGCCTGCTGATCTGGTCTCAGGATGACTGAACTGAATACTTTTCCGTCCTTAGCCAAGGATGATACTTTAACCGAGCCTTCCAGCAAAGTTGTTTTGACAACCAGCTCATCAACATAAGCGGATATGTTAAAATGTGTCCCCAGGACTTCTACCACCTGATTTTGTGCCGAAACTACGAAAGGATGTGCTTTATCTTTAGAAACTTCAAAGTAGGCCTCGCCGCTGAGGGAAAGCCTTCGCTTTTGTATGTCAGCGAAGACAATAGGGAATATGAGGGTTGTAGCGGCGTTTAGCCATACTTTGGTGTCATCCGACAATAAGATTTCCATTTGACCATCCCGGGGGGTGGTTATTGTATTTAATGCTCCCGGATCCATCTGGCTTACCGGGCCTGTTATTTTGCAGGTGATCAATTGCTCACCTGCCTTAATGATTTCCAGTCCTGGCTGCCGCACCAGCAGACCAATCCTGGCATCAGTTAAATTAATTTTTCTACCATCAGCCAATGTCAGCATTGCCTTGTCAGCGATCCTTCCATTCTGATCTGTCACCTGTACCATCTGCTCTTCCTTTCTGTTTTTCAGTCCGTCACCCGGTTTAAAAAACAGAACGGCGCCAAGCAAGGACGCAAAAACCGCCGCAGCCGTTCCAACACGTACTATCCACAATCTCCTTGTCCTTACCTCAGCCTCCTCCGAAAGCGTACCATATATTTTCTTGCCCATTTCTGATATTCTTTGTTCAGAAATGTCAACTTTATGTTCATTAAACTGCATATACCAGCGCTCCACCAATGCCATCTCGGCCTCAGTGCACTCTCCCTTGCTGTATCTTGCAAGTAAATCTCTAACGTTTATATTTTCCATTAAGAGTTTGAGCTATCTGATTTAAAGGTAAAACGATTCAGAAAGGAGGAACAGGAAGATTTTCTTTGAAAAAAATTGAAATAAATTACAAATTTCTGTAAATCAATATATTAAAAAGGACCGTATAAGAAATAGATGAGAATGAAAATATCTGTTTTCTTTCTCAGTATTTTGATTGCATTGCTGATCTGCTTGCTCACATTATGTTCCGAAGTATCCAGTTTTGCAGCAATTTCCTTATGCGTCAGGTTGCCTTTCCTGCTCAGCTCAAATATCTCGCGCATCTTCTTTGGAAGGGCCTGTATCTCCCTTTCAATGTAGATCATGAATTCCTTTTCCCTGATCAGGTGATCGGTATTTGAATAGCTGTTATGGAGTGCAAAATCCTGCAATGAGGTTTCCACATAATTTGAGCGGACCTTTTGATGGGCAAAGATATCCAGGATTTTGTTTCTGGCGATGGTATACAGGTAACCCGCCAGGTTGGTCGAGTTGATTTCCTGCTCCCTTCGCATCCAAAGGCCCGCAAAAAGTTCCTGGATTACATCCTTGGCCAGTTCCTCGTCCCGTAGTTTTTTATAAGCGTGGTTGAGCAGGAGATAATGATACCTGTTATAGATCTCGGTGTAGGCACGGCGATCGGATGCTTTGAGCATCCCAAGTAATTCCACATCATTAAATCTTTTATAATCAATCATTATTCCCAATTCCCTGTTTTACAAAAATCAATTATTCAAATTGAAAAATGAAATATTTCAGCCACGCTTTTATTAACAATAATCGCATTATTAAATTGCTTCTCTTTTTTGAAAAGATCCTTTTACCTTTAACTGACATTAAATCCCTTTAAATTTTCCGAATTCGATATGCCTGTTATTTTCATAGTAGCTGGATTTGGTATCCATTCTGACTGAGTGCAGGGTGAGTGCACCCTGAGTCCACGGTGAGTGCGCCTTTCTCTAGGAAAAAGGCGTACTCAGGGCGTACTCACCCGGTACTCACAGCGTACTCAGTAAGAGCGCATGTACTATTCGTAAAAAAGAAAATCACACTGCCATAGGGTTGTCAGTGGCCTGCCTTTTCTTTGTGTTATCAATCTGAAATCATCATAAATAATATAACAAAACAACAAAAGTCATGAGCAGAATTAAGCAATTTTTGAACGAACTGAACGAACAGGCATTAGTAACCCGCAAAATGCTGGAAAGGGTACCGACTGATAAATTTGGCTGGCAGCCACACCCAAAAAGCATGACCGTCAAAAGACTGGGCACCCACATTGCAGAGCTCCCTTCATGGGTCACGATGGCACTGACCACCGACGAACTGGATTTTGAGAACAACCCTTATCTGCCGGTTGATGTCAATACGACTGAAGAATTACTGGCTTATTTTGAAAGGTCCCTGGAAGATGGCAGAAGCCACCTGACCGCTGAGTATGAAAATGTACTCGATAAAGGCTGGACACTGAGAAGCGGCGAACAGATCTTCAGTGTAGATCCTAAAACTGATGTGATCAGGATGAGCATTAACCAGATCATTCACCACAGGGCCCAGCTGGGGGTATTTCTCAGGCTGCTGGACATACCGATCCCGGGAAGCTTTGGTCCAAGTGCTGACGAAATGAATTTTTAAACTCATGAAAAGCGTTTTTAAAATGGTATCCGGCATTTTAAAATGGGGTCGGATGGTCTTCAAGTTTAGCCTTTTTTGTTTTTGAACAAGGTGGTAGGGCGATGTGATTTTAAAAATCACGAGGTTTCATAGCATATGTGGTTATAAATTGATTCCTTTGTAAATTATTAGGAAATCAATTTATAATCCATTACTCATGTCTGATTCTACAACCCGGTTAAATAAATACATCAGTGAAAGCGGCCTTTGTTCAAGAAGGGCGGCCGACAGGTATATTGAACAGGGTAATGTTATTATAAACGGTAAGAAGGCCAAAGTCGGTGACAAGGTATTCTTTGGCGATATCGTGACCGTAAACGGTCAGACCATTGAGCCAAAAGAAGTTGAAAATACGGTTTTGATAGCTTACAACAAACCGGTGGGCATTACCAGTACAACTGAAGCCGGGGTAAAAAGCAATATTGTAGATCACGTAAACCATAGTGAAAGGGTATTTCCTATCGGTCGTTTAGATAAAGATTCGCAGGGGCTGATATTTCTGACCAATAATGGAGATCTGGTCAATAAGATCCTGCGTGCAGGAAATAATCATGAAAAGGAATACCTGGTTACGGTGAGCAAGCCGGTTACCGATACTTTTCTTGCTGGTATGGCCAAAGGGGTTCCGGTACTGGGCGTGATGACCAAAAAATGCAAGGTCAGCAAAGAAGGCAATAACGTGTTTAAGATCACATTGATCCAGGGATTGAACCGCCAGATCAGGAGAATGTGTGAGCATTTTGGATTTGAGGTGACTAAACTGGAGCGGGTGCGGATCATGAACGTCAGCGTGAAAGGGATCCCATTGGGAGAATGGCGTGAGCTGACTCCTGAAGAGCAAACAGAAATTTACAATATGGTTGCCAAATCAAGTTCACTTGAGGATGCTTCTAAACCAAAAAAGAACAAAGGCGAGCTTGAAGACCAGGGCAAAGGACCAGCTGCCGGGAAGACAGCACCTGCTAAAATCGGAGTCGCTAAAAAAGCCGCACCGGCCAGAAAACCCAATGCAAAATTCATGTCGATGAAAGAGGAAGACCTAATGGAGAACATTACTCCGGGCAGGGCTTTTGCCAAAGGCAGGTCTGCAGCAACAAAAGGCGGAGCCAGCCCGTATGGCAGTTCTGGTCCAAGAAAGTCAACAGGAAAATCGGCCGCTTCAACAAGCAGGGCAGACAGACCGGCAGGTGGGAAAGGAAAAGCTGTAGGTAAAACGCCGGGAAAAGTGAAAGGTACTGCTGCTTCGCAGGGCGACTGGAACAGGACCGGAGGGCCGGACAGGAAAGCTAAAGCAAAGAACAAAAGACACTAAAAATATTTTTGGTACCTTTGCAGGCAAATTGCCTTGCTATTCATAAATGCTTCCAACTAAAATAGACATCCGTTCGCTTGATCTTCCCCAATTGCAGCAGCATTTTACTGCGATGAAGGAACCTTCCTACCGGGCCAAACAGGTTTACCAGTGGCTTTGGGAAAAATCAGCGCGGAGTTTTGAAGAGATGAGCAACATTTCTAAGGAACTGAGGAACAAGCTGGATGAAAACTATGCCATCAATGTGGTGGAAGTGAACAATTCCCAGTTCAGCAATGACCATACCATCAAAAATGCATTCAGGCTGTACGACGGCAACATTGTAGAAGGGGTGTTGATCCCGATGGACGACCGCATGACGGCCTGCGTAAGTTCCCAGGTAGGCTGCAGTCTGACCTGCAAGTTCTGTGCTACAGGCTATATGGACCGCAAGCGGAACCTGAACGCAGATGAGATTTATGACCAGGTGGTGCTGATAGACATACAGGCCAAAAAGAACTACAATGCACCACTTACCAATATTGTGTATATGGGCATGGGCGAGCCCCTGCTGAATTACGCCAATGTCATGAAGTCCATTGAACGCATCACTGCCCCGGATGGACTGAATATGTCTTACAAGCGCATTACGGTTTCTACAGCCGGTATATCCAAGATGATCAAGAAGCTCGGCGATGACGGAGCCAAGTTTAATCTGGCATTGTCACTGCATGCGGCGAATGACAAGAAGCGCAACGAGATCATGCCCATTAACGAGCACAATTCGCTGAAAGCACTGGAAGAATCACTAAAATATTATTTCTCCAAGACCAGGAATCCGGTAACCTACGAATACATCGTTTTCAATAATTTTAACGATGAGATCGAGGATGCGATGGAACTGGCCAGATTTTGTAAACACATCCCCTGCAAGGTCAACCTGATCGAATACAACCCGATCCAGTTCGCTGATTTTATCAATGCTGAAGGGGATAAGATCGATGCTTTCTCCAGTTACCTGAAAAGCCAGGGTGTCAATACCAATATCCGGCGCAGCCGTGGTAAGGACATTGATGCAGCCTGCGGGCAGCTCGCTGTTAAGGAACAAAATTAAACCAAGACCAGAATTAATGTAATTACCGCCGGATCTGATTACCGCTATGTCCGGCAAAGGATCTAATTTAGGCGATGAATTTCATTACCCGGGTTTTTCAGCGCCTGCCCTTCCTGGCGGGAAATCTTTTAAGTTTACTGTTTCCCAGCCTCTGCAGCGGCTGCAGCAACCATTTAAATCGGGGGGAATCCGGCATTTGCAGCGGCTGCCTCTATCGCCTCCCGTATACAGATCATTACCTGTACAAAGACAACAGGGTAGCCAAACATTTTTGGGGGAAAGTACCATTTCATGCAGCAATGGCCCTCCTTCGCTATAAAAAAGGCAGCAGGGTGCAAAGGATCATTTATAACCTCAAATACAACGGACGGTCTGAAGTGGGTATAAAGCTGGGAATGATGATGGCAGAACGGCTTTTAAAGTCGGAGTTTTACAGGGATGTCGAGGTCATTATTCCGGTACCCCTGCACAAAAGCAAGGAAAAAAAACGTGGTTATAATCAAAGTGCATTTATAGCAGAAGGACTGTCCGCGATATTGGATATCCCTGTAAACGATACGACCCTGATCAGAAATATAGCAACGGAAAGCCAGACCCTCAAAGGGAGATACAGCAGACATCAAAACATGCAGCGTGCATTTAGTGTGATAAAACCAGGGGAGCTGAGCGGGAAGCACATTTTGATCGTCGACGATGTGGTCACTACGGGCGCTACCATTACCGCCTGTGCAATAGAACTGCAGCGATGCGGTATCCGAAAATTGAGCATTGCCGTGGCGGCCTGCGCGGAATAATAAAAACAGGAAAATAAAAAAATGCTGCGGTGCAAAACAATTTGCAGTCCGCTGCGTTTATATATATGAGAGCGTTAATTTAGATGGTAAGAGTCGATATTTTCTTCAAAGAGATATCGGCTCTTTACTTTTATAATCCCTGGCTCTGACCCGCAATACCCGCAGTTGAAATTATTTTTAAAATTATTCTTCGCATCCGGGGTCGCTAAAATGGATTAGCAAAATTAATTTACGGATAACAAAAAAAAACAGTAATTATTTTTTGCAGATTCAATAATAATTCGTTTCTTTGTCGTGAGAGCGTTAATTTAAGGGTCGATACTTCCATGCCTATGGAATGTCGGCCCTTTATTCTTAACAAGAAATCCGGTAAAATTTTCCTTGAAGTTTATTTAGAAATATGAGCCGAAATTATATTCCTGATGTCGGCCGGCTTGAATGGTTTTAAGATATGTCCGTTCATTCCAGATACTTTGAACTTGAGATTCTCATCTTGCAGTGTTGAAGCGGTAAGCGCTATGATAGGAACAGACTTGAAGTAATCACCTTCGATTTTCCGGATGATGCTGGTGGTCTCGAAACCATCTATACCGGGCATTTTGATGTCCATAAAGATGAGGTCGTACTTATTGCACTTTACTTTTGCTATAGCTTCCACGCCGCCTGATGCGAAGTCAAGTTCGAAACCCCATTTGCTCAGCATTCTGCCCGCTACCAAAATATTGATCTCGTTGTCATCTACGACCAGTATCTTTTTGCCGGCAAAGGATTCGGGTCCCTCCAATGCCTGAACAGTGCTGCTTCCGGCTGCTGCTTTCTTAAAAAGTATGGTAAATGAAAACGCCGTACCTACACCTTCTTCACTTTTTACCATGATATCAGAATTGTAAAGCCTGAGTAATTTTTTGGTAATGGCCAGGCCCAGCCCGGTCCCCCCGTACTTCCTTGATATGTCGGTCTTGGCTTGAGTAAAGGTTTCAAAAATATAGGAAAGTTTGTCCTGCGGGATGCCTATCCCATCGTCTTTGATCTCAAAATAGATCTCAGTTCCGGTGGCTGTTTCCTGTTCGAGTCTGGCAAGCAGCAGGATCGTTCCTTTATTGGTAAATTTAACGGCATTACCCAATAAATTCATCAGTATCTGATACAATCTTGTCTTATCTCCAAGGATGTTTTCCGGGATGCGCTCGTCAATGGACAGTTCCAGCTTATTTTCCTTTTTCTTCGCACTGACCTTGAGGGAGATCAAAATATCTGCTGCAAGCGCCTTTATGCTAAGCGGCATATTTTCCAGCTGCATGTTACCGGTCTCGATCTTGGTAAAGTCCAGTATATCGTTTATGATGTTTAAAAGGTTCTCCGAAGAAAATTTGAGGATATTGAGGTCTGCCATTTGCGAAGGTCTGGGATTATTGTCCAGCAGCAAATGGGTCATCCCTATGACGGCATTCAACGGGGTCCTGATCTCATGGCTCATTACAGAAAGGAACATCTCCTTGGCTTCGCTCAGCTGCAGCGCCTGTTCCTTTGCCTGCAGCATTTCGGCTTCGGCCTTCTTCTTATCGGTGATGTCGATGATGATCTCGACCTCTATATCTACGTTGCCCTCATCGTTTAATACCACGGTATTGTATATGGATAGCCAGATTTCTTTTTTGTCCTTACGGTATGCCAGCAGATCGACGGTAAAAGATTTGTTCTGCCTGGTGAACCCTCTGGCTTTGCCCAGCAATTCCAGATCAGTTTTAGGACCGGTAATCAGGTCACCCAAACGCTTGCCCCGCAGATCTTCGAGTGTAAAGCCGGTGATCTTCTCAAAAGCATCGTTTACCCAGGTTACGTGGTTGTTGGCATCGTTGATCACCACCGCATTGTTGACCTTGCTGGCCACGAACGACAGCTTCATCAGTTCATTTTCTACACGCTTGTTTTCGGTAATATCGCGTCCGTAGGTATACCAGCGTCCTGCCTTGGCTACCATGTTCCAGCTCAGCCAGCGGGTGATTCCGCTTTTGCTGACGATCCTGAAATCGATATTGAACTGCTTGACACCCTGCTTAAGCCCTGTTTCAATCTGCCCGACCACTCCGCCCGCATCCTCTTTATTGCAGAACTCCCACATGTTAAGTCCTGTCGCTTCTTCTGCAGAATATTCAAGGATACTCGTCACCGCATCATTAATGAACAGGATCCTGCCCTCATAATCAAGAATGCAATGGATTTCGGGGGATACGGTAGAAAGGTTAAGCATCTCCTCAAAGCGGCGGGTCTTGGCATCAAGTTCTGCGCTTTTCTTTTTGAGCATGATATGGGTAATGATCTCTTTGGCGAGGATCTTCAGGCCGTCTTTCTGTTCCCGGGTAATTGTCCTGGGCACAGTATCAAACACGCCTACTACACCCAGCTTATACCCGTTTGCATCGATCAGTGGTGCGCCGGCATAAAAGCGTACATACGAACCGCTAATAACGCCGGGATGACTGCTGAACCTTTCGTCGAGTAAAGCATCCGGGACCTCCAGCACGTCATCGCCCTGTATAGTGAACGCACTAAAGGATACTTCACGGGGAACCTCCTGTACGGGGGCCCCTACCAGGGATTTAAAAAAAAGACGCTCTTCATCAACCAGTGTAATCAACGCTATCGGTGCGTTACATATTAAACCTGCAAGTTTGCTAATGTTATCGAACTCATACTCCTGGGGAGTGTCCAATATATTATAATCATGCAATGCTTTAATACGTTCATCCTCACTGGCCGATGAATTGCGCTTAGGTAACATTAATTTGTGATCACCATCTATTTATATAGTGGAAAGCGGCTTACAAGGGCAATAACCTTTTGTTTTACCTGCTCTAAATTCTTTTCGTCTTCAGGGTTACTGATCACCTGATCAATAAGGTCAACGATCTCTTCCATATCGGTTTCTTTAAATCCCCTGGTGGTTATAGCTGCGGTACCTACGCGGATACCTGAAGTTACAAACGGGGAACGGTCGTCGAAAGGAACCATGTTCTTGTTTACGGTAATGTCGGCTTTTTCCAATGCATTTTCTGCAAGTTTACCGGTTATATTTTTGTTGCGCAGGTCAATCAGCATCAGGTGGTTGTCTGTACCTCCTGAAATGATGCCGTAGCCTCTGCTGACAAATGCTTTGGCCATCGCCTGTGCATTGATCTGCAGTTGTTTTGCATAGGCTAAATACTCATCGGTCAGCGCCTCTCCAAAAGCAATGGCTTTTGCGGCTATGATGTGCTCAAGCGGACCGCCCTGGGTGCCTGGGAACACAGCCATATCCAACACAGACGACATCATCCTGATTTCGCCTTTGGGTGTTTTTAATCCGAAAGGATTTTCAAAGTCTTTGCCCATCATGATCATACCGCCTCTTGGGCCTCTTAGTGTTTTGTGAGTAGTAGTGGTCACGATGTGACAGTGCGGAAGCGGATCGTTGAGCAAACCGCGTGCGATCAAACCGGCAGGGTGTGAAATGTCTGCCATGACCAATGCGCCGATCTTGTCTGCCACACTGCGGACAAAAGCATAATCCCATTCCCTGGAATAAGCTGACGCTCCAACAATGATCAGTTTAGGCTTTTCGGCAAGGGCCAGTTCTTCGAGCTTTTCATAGTCGATAAGACCGGTTTCTTTCTTTACTCCGTAAAATAACGGGCTATATAATTTTCCTGAAAAGTTTACAGGTGAACCATGTGTAAGGTGACCGCCATGGGAAAGGTCAAAGCCCAGTATTTTATCTCCCGGCTGGATCACTGCCAGCATTACAGCAGCGTTGGCCTGTGCACCGGAATGGGGCTGTACGTTTACCCATGCTGCACCAAATAATTTTTTAGCCCGTTCAATAGCAATGGTTTCTATTTCGTCAACTATCTGGCATCCGCCATAATAGCGCTTGCCCGGAAGGCCTTCGGCATATTTATTGGTTAGGCAAGAGCCCGCAGCTTCCATTACCTGCTTGCTTACAAAGTTTTCTGATGCGATCAGTTCAAGACCGTGTTCCTGACGGTTCAATTCCCTGTCAATCAAATCAAAAATTAAAGTATCTCTAGTCATTTATCGAAGTATATTTTTGTAAAATTAAGATTTTCCTTCTTAGTTTGGTAACAAAATCCCTTACTTTGTACTTTCTATTCTACAATTACTGCATGGAAGACATCAACAGTCCGTTATTATTGCCGAACATAAATTATCCCGCTGATCTCAAGCAGTATAAAGAACAGGACCTGGAGCAGATCTGCAAGGAACTGAGACAATATATAATAGATGTAGTCAGTGTAAACGGCGGTCATTTTGGAGCAAGTCTGGGTGTGGTAGAACTCACCGTAGCCCTGCATTACGCATTGAATACCCCATATGATAAGCTGGTTTGGGATGTTGGCCACCAGGCCTATGGCCATAAGATCCTGACGGGACGTAAGTCTGTATTTCATACCAACAGGATCATCAACGGCATCAGCGGTTTTCCCAAGATCAGCGAAAGCGAATACGATACTTTTGGTGTAGGACACTCTTCCACGTCTATTTCAGCGGCATTGGGGATGGCTGTTGCTTCTCATTATAAGGGAGAAACTGACCGCCAGCATGTCGCTGTGATTGGTGACGGAGCGATGACTGCAGGCCTTGCTTTTGAAGGCCTGAACCATGCTGGTATTGAAAATTCAAATCTGCTGGTGATATTGAATGACAACTGCATGTCCATAGATCCGAATGTAGGTGCATTAAAAGAATATTTAACGAACATTACCACTTCTAAATCTTACAACCGCTTCAGGGATGACATATCCAATGTGCTGATCAGGCTTTCTGAGCTTGGCCCGAATGCGCATAAGTTTGTTAAGAAAATAGAGAAAAGCATAAAGGGCACTTTGCTGAAACAGAGCAACCTGTTTGAGGCACTGAACTTCCGGTATTTTGGTCCGGTGGACGGACATGATGTCGTCCGTCTGACCCAGGTGATCAAAGACCTGAAAGACATTCCGGGGCCTAAGTTACTACATTGTGTAACTGTGAAAGGCAAGGGCTTTGCTCTTGCTGAAAAAGATCAGACCAAGTGGCATGCACCTGGCCTTTTTGATAAGATCACTGGAGAGATCAAAAAACCGGTAGCTGACAAGCCGCAGCCGCCGAAGTACCAGGAAGTTTTCGGACATACGCTGGTTGAACTCGCTGAAGCCAATAAAAAAATAGTTGGGATTACCCCGGCGATGCCATCCGGATCATCAATGAACATCATGATGAAGGCTATGCCGGAAAGAGCATTTGATGTAGGTATTGCGGAACAGCATGCCGTCACCTTCTCGGCCGGACTGGCCACGCAAGGGCTTGTGCCATTTTGCAATATCTATTCCAGCTTTATGCAAAGGGCGTATGACCAGGTGATCCATGATGTGGCCATACAAAACTTGAATGTGGTCTTCTGCCTGGACAGGGCCGGACTTGCAGGTGCCGACGGTGCCACGCATCATGGCGCTTATGACCTTGCTTTTATGCGCTGTATTCCAAATATGACGGTATCGGCGCCAATGAACGAAGAAGAACTGAGGAACCTGATGTATACGGCACAGCTGGAGAACTCGGGTCCTTTTGTGATTCGCTATCCGAGAGGAAACGGCACAATGACAGACTGGAAACGTCCGCTGAAAGCACTGGAAATCGGTACCGGAAGAAAGATCAGCGACGGTGAGGATGTGGCCATACTGACCATAGGACATGTTGGCAATTTTGCGGTGGAGGCCTGCCAGGAACTTAACAGTGAAGGTATACATCCGGCACACTACGACCTCCGTTTTGCCAAGCCCCTCGATATGAACCTGCTCCACGATGTATTCACCAGGTACAAGTACATCATCACAGTAGAAGACGGGTGTCTGCAAGGCGGAGTAGGGAGCGCGGTCCTTGAATTCATGGCAGACCATAAGTACAATGCGCAGGTGATCCGTTTAGGCATTCCTGATGAATTCATAGAACACGGGGAACAGCCTGAACTCTGGGCGCTTTGCGGTTATGATACGGTATCGATCATCAGCGCAGTCAAGAAGATCGCTATAGGCAGGACAACCAAGATCATGGCCTCATAACAGATGCAATTGAAAAAATCAGCTTTATCATTTTTCATGCTCCTTTTTGCCGGGTTTGCAAATGCACAGGAAAATCACTCAAACAGTATAGAATTTAGTCCGCAAGTTTCTGTAGGGGTTTTTACTGCTAATCATAAACTGACCGGCACCGCATATGGCGGCGAACTGCTATATCACCTGAATACCATTGACAACCCCAGCAAATGGATGCGCGCCATGCGCCTGAAAAGCATAGATCTGGTGTTCAATTATAAGAACATGGGTGATGTTAAGCTGGCAGATGATCCTAAAGAAGGTGTATTTGGCGACTCCTATGCACTGCTGGGCGGACTAAACATCTCCGTAATAAAACTAAACAAAACAGAACTCTTATTTTCACCGGCGTTTGGGATCGGGTACGCTGCAAAGACGTTTTTTACAAACGGGAATCCACTGATAGGCAGCCACACCAATTTTACTTCCAGAGCAGGGTTAAAAATAGCCACGACGATCAGCCCGGCTACTCAGATCACAGCAGGTATCGACATTCTCCATTACTCTAATGCGGCCGTCAGGGTACCCAATAATGGCATGAACACGGCAAATGTAAGTTTAGGTATTGTTCAGAGTATCGGTAAAAGTGTAAGTCGGGATTCTGTCAGGGTCAGCACTTTCCAGCATAAGACACATACTGTGGACATCGGCATTAATATGGGACGAAGAGGGGTGTATCAAAGCAAAGAAGGGTATTTCAGAACAGGCTTATATGCAGGGTATAACTACCGGCTGAATTCTATTTTTGCCTTGAGCTCCGGGATAGATGCGGTTTATTACCACTCTGTATTTGATCCGGCAGATTTCAACAGAACATATCAGTCGTTTGCGACCTCTTATGAGCACTGGCGGATTGGAGCTGCTCTAGGTCCGGATATTTGGATGGGCAGGCTGGCTCTGATGATGAAATATGGCTATTATTTACACTACAATAGCTACCGGGACAACCATACTTACTGGACAGCGGGCATGAAATACAGCGTGCTGGACTGGGTGGCTGTGCAGGCTAAAATATACATCCACAAAACAGAAGCGGATTTTGTCGGGTTTGGTTTCATTTTTACGCCTTGACACCGGCATACCTAAAATTTTTTACAAATACTTTTTGCTATGACAACGTATAATCTTGAAGCGCTTCATGCAGACTTAAGGGATTTACTTACATCTTATGCGTACCATATCTGCGGGTCGGTTGAGGAAGCTGAAGATGTAGTCCAAAACGCATTCATCAAGTTTTTGCATGTTGACCATAGCGATCAATTCCTGGAACCGGGTTGTAAAATCTACCGGTATCACACCTGGCAGCTTCCAGATCGTCGAAAGCTAAATGCCACACCGCGTCATTTCCTTTCCGGCCATCGGTCTGACCGGAAAGGAAATGCCGGTATACCATTATTATTCTGCAGATTGGTAACCGGATAATTTGTAAAGGCATAACGGACTGCGACAGGTCTCTTTACTTTAGCTGATACAACTTTGATCGTTTTCCCGTCGATAACTGCCCGGGCATCATAAAAAACACCATCACTACCGGCAAGGGTGAAAAAAGATGGCGCCTGATGATCATTGGTACTGAGGCCGCTGTTTATCGTCTTTTCGTCAAAAAAGACAGTTACTTCCTTACCTTTGATAGCGATGTGATGGTAATGCGGCCCAAGATACGAAACACTATCTATTCCATAGGTCCGGTTCAATGCGGTCTTCGCCAGCCGGAGACCTAAGGGTTTTTTATTTTTTGGGTGCAGGTCTTTTGCTTCGCCAACGTCCATACTAACTATCATTGCCGTATTGTTTATTTCGGAGACTTTCTCCTGTGCTTCTCTAAAGAATGCATAATCGTTTAGCGTTGGGTCTTCTTTATCATAGAAGAACGGTGCTACCTGAACATAATAAAAAGGAAGGTCACCCTGGCCGAAGTTCTTTCTCCAGCTCTTGATCATACTTTGTGTTGCGAGGGTATAAGTATGCCTTTCCATGCGGTTGCCTTCTCCCTGATACCAGCAAAAACCTTTAACAGATAAATTGATGAGCGGGTTGATTAACGCATTGTACAGTAAAAACGGCCTGGTCACTTTTTCGAAGCTAAAGCCACCATTGATAACCTCTTTCGATTTCGGACTGTTTAAATAGAGTTTCAGATAGACTGAATCTAGCAATGGATTGGCGGAGAGCACATCTCTGGGAATAAATGCCTCGACTTTTGATGCGCCGATCCCGGAAAATATAATGCCTACCGGGAGATTTAGCCGCTCCTGAAGCAGCTTCCCGAAATAATAACCGACCGCTGTAAAATTTTTCACATTTTCGGTTGTACATGGCAACCATTTTCCCTTTATGTTCTGAATAGGCTCTGCACTAAAATTAAGTTCGGCGTTGAACACCCTGATGTTGGGATTATTGGCGAGTGGAAGTTCTGTCGCTGCATTTTTATCTTCCGATAGTTTAAACTGCATATTGGACTGTCCGCTGCAGATCCAGACTTCGCCGATGAGAATATCCTCAAGGACGACCTCAGCAGTATTGTTTTTTACCGTGATTTTGTGTTTGGTAAAATTGCCCGGTACTACCTGAGGTACATTTACGATTGCCATAAAACTTCCATCCCCTGCAGCAGTGACCTGTGTAGATGTTGCCGTCCAGTCTGCTTTAATAGTTATGACAGATCCGGCCACAGCTCTGCCCCAAACTTTAAAAGGCTTGTTTTGCTGTACCACCATATTACTTTGCAAAATGTCAGCAACTTTAAGAGATGTTTGCCTGGCCATTACCAGATGAGCGGCAAAACAAATGGGGAGCAGCAGGTAAATCGTCTTTTTCATGTTTAGCTTTATTTTTTTGCCGGATCATATATCGCTACCGCGACTTTTGAGTCCGCGCAGCCATAATAGAGCATGTATTTATTCTTATAATACACCAGTCCTTCTATGAAAACTGTACCTGCAGGGTATTGCCCGCTTTTTTCAAAAGGCGCCGTTGGGACCAGGAATGGTTTGTCGAGCCTGGTAATAAATTTAGAAGGATCTGAAGCACTAAAAAGCATCTGACCTGCACAATAAGAATTGGATGTATAGTTTGGATCACTGTCTTTACCTCCATGGTTCTTACCATTATACAAAAGCACTATTCCTTTGGAGGTCAGTATTGCAGGAGGGCCACACTCCGTTAAGCTGCTGTCAAAATAACCTTTACGCGGGGAAACAAGTTCTTTAAGCGCTCCATTCTCATTGATCACCGGCTCCCAGTCGACCAGGTTGGTTGAAGTCGCCGCATATACATGGTTTTCTCCCCAGTACATCCAGTATTTTCCTTTATGTTTGGTAATGACCAGTTTGCCATTTTTTAATTTAGTGAGTATCGAAGCCGATTTGGAAGCGATGTTATGAAACTTACCCTGATAGGCATCCTGAAATATTGGCCCGTGTTTTTTCCAGGTAATGAGGTCTTTAGAAGTTGCGGATCCCAGGCGCGGAGTTTTTTTGTTCCATTGCGTATACAACAAAAGGTATGTGCCGTCTTCCGTCATCGCTACCCGGGGATCTTCACAGCCACCAGTCCATTCAAACTCCTGCTGATCATCGACACCCGGATAGAGTACCGGTTTTCCGGTTCTTTTCATGGTGGTGCCGTTGCTGCTTTCGGCCAGGCCTATCCTGGAGGTCCGGTGACCGATGCCCACACCAGATTTGTCTTCAGCCCTGTACAAGACGTATATCTTTCCGTTTTTTACAGTTGCAGCCGGGTTAAAGGTATCATTGCTTTCCCAGTCCAGCTGTTTTTTTTGCATAGGATCATAAAAGCTGGTGGTAGAATCAGGAGAAATGACAGGGTTGACACCTGCAGGGCGCACAAATGGGCCTAACGCCCAGTCCGGTAGTTTTGTGCCAGGTGTCTGGGCCTGCATCTGAACCTGAATGAGCAGGAATAGCCCAAGTATGCTAATTAATTTCTTCATCTGTTTATATTTAATTTATTCCCCAGTTCTTGTTCGGCTGACTTCCCATCTGCAGCTCCAGCTTTCCGCCCGCTACAATGTCTTTGTGGTCTATGTAGCACTTGTTATAAGGCTTCCCATTGAGTTTTGCGGACTGGATATAAATGTTTTGCGGGCTATTACCGATAGCTGTTATGCTAAATTGTTTGCCTTTGTAATAGGCAGGGTCCAGCTGAATAGCTATCCTGCTGAAAACCGGACTGGTCAGCTCATACCGGGTACTTCCGGGTGTGATCGGGTGAAAACCGCTGGCGGCCAGCACGTACCAGGCCGACATCTGACCAACATCCTCATTACCTACCAGGCCTATTACAGAATTGCGGTAGGCTTTACTGCATATCGCCCTCGTCCACTTTTGAGTAAGCCATGGTGCACCCAACCTGTTGAACAGGAACGGCACATGGTGAACAGGTTCATTTGCGTGGTTGTAATAGTCATTCCACATCATGCTTTCAGGAACCTTATCGAAAAAATTAGTGAGGTCAGCAAGCGTTTTTTCTCTGCCGCCCATCTGGCTGATCATTCCGTCAATATCCTGGGGAACAAACCAACCCTGCTGATAAGGGTTAGATTCTACAGAACCGTAGCCCTGCGTAAGTCTGCCTTCCTTCGGCCAGGGCTCCCAGCTGCCATCTTCATTCCTTGGTCTGAACCAGCCTTTCTCTGCATCCCAGATGTTCTTGTAAGACCTGGAACGTGCAGCATATTTTTTTTCATCGGCCGGCTTGTTCAGCATTTTGGCCATCTGAGCAACGCACCACTCAAAATAAGCATACTCAAGGGTGGAAGAAATGCCTCCTGCGTTGCCCTTTTTACCATTGCCAAATTTCTCCACACTGTTTACCGCAAGCTGGTAACCACGATCGATATTGAAGTTTCTGATCCCTTTGGCATAGGCATCGGCCATGACAGAAACTGCGGGATTACCGATCATGCAGCCGCTGTAAGCATTCAGAAACTCCCATCTTTCCAGGTAGTCTTCTTTCTTCTCATCCGCAAGGGTGACCAGGGAATTGAGCATGTCATTTACCAGGGCCGGATTAATCACGGTTTGCAAAGGCATCTGACTCCTGAACACATCCCATCCGCTAAAAATCGTACGCTTGGTAAAGTTTTTTGCCTGATGAACCATTTCATCGCCGCCGGTATAATTGCCATCTGCATCGGAAAAAGTCCGCGGGTCGATTTGTGTATGGTACAAGGCGGTGTAAAATACCTTTTTTTCCTCTTCAGTGCCACCGCTGATGCTTATTTTGGAAAGCGACTGGTTCCAGAGTGCTTTGGCTGAAGTCCTGACCTTATCAAAATTCCAGTCTTTGATATCCGTTTGTAAATTACTCCTGGCACCGGCAATGCTCACAAAAGAGATTCCTGTTTTCAGGATCACCTCCTCATCTTTATTGGTCTCAAATTCAGTATAAAAGCCAAGGTGTTTCCCTTCTTTTTCTTTAACTCCTCCCAGAATATCAGCGCCGGCAACCCGCTGCTGGTATTTATCACTGGTCACATCTTCGAGCTTACGCTTCCAGTCCAGGGGGATATTGGCAGACCAGATGCCATATTTTTTTAGCGGCTTGCTAAATTTCGCATGAAAGTAAACTGTATAATCTGCCTTCCCGGCACCATTGCCCCAGCCGCCTCCTTCCGGCGTACATTTCATCCAGCCCTCTATTGTATTTTCATTGACAACTTTAACAGACTGAAGTATGGACGTACCGCCAACACGTCTGGCCAGATCAATCTGTATACGTGATTGCTGGTTCTGTGGAAAAGTGAACCTCAGCATCCCGCTTCTTCTCGCGGCAGTTGCCTCAACCTTAATATTCCCTTCGGTCAGCTGTACTGAATAATAGCCCGCAGCAGCCTGCTCTGAATTCTTTTTGTATCCTGAACGATAACCACTTTCCGGATGATCTGCTTTGCCTGCAGCGGTTTGAAGTTTACCGACTGTTGGCATTACCAGGAAATTCCCCAGGTCCCCGTACCAGCCGATCCCGCTCATCTGTGTAAAAGCAAAGCCTTCAATAGTCGTATGTTCATCGCTGTAACCGGGCCCGTTATCGCCGCCGGTTATGGTATTTGGGCTCACCTGTACCATTCCGTAAGGAGTTGTGGCACCGGGGAATGTTTTTCCCAGACCATGGTAAGTCCCGGCGGCCTTTTCACTCGTACTGGCACCAATAAATGGGTTTACATAATCAGCAGGTTCATTTGGCTTGGTTTGGGCAAATAGCACGGCCGGCAGGGTACAATAAATAGCGGCCGCAACAATGATATTTTTCATCAATTCACGTTTGGTTTCATTCAGTACATAAACATAAATATATAAATCGATTTGGCGAAATGCGGCTAACTTTCAGTGTCCTTATCAATCGCAGGCGGAATCAGCTCATAAATAATCGGTGTTACGATCCTGGAAAGCAAAGTGGAGCTGATCAGTCCGCCGATCAATACAATGGCCAGTGGCGCGACCAATGGGTTTGTAGAGATGGCAATAGGTGTAAGCCCCCCGATCGCTGTAAGTGAAGTCAGCACAATCGGCAGGAACCGGATTTCCCCGGCTTCGCGAATGGCTTCCTGCAGGCCTTTACCCTGACGCCGCAGCTGATTGGTAAAATCGACCAGAAGGATGGTATTTTTCACCTCTATTCCTGCAAGCGCAATTAACCCGATGATGGCCACAAAGGAAAGTGAATTGCCGGTGAGCCACAAAGCCACCGCAGCACCTACTACACCGAGCGGAATCACTGAAAGCACAATCAATGTGCTCTTAAATGTCTTAAACAGCAAGATCAAGACTGCAATAAACAGGAACACGGTAACCAGAATGATGCTCATGAAACCTCCGAAGGAGTTATTTCTCGATTCTACTTCCCCACCCATTTCATAACTGTACCCCGCAGGCAGCTTGAGGCCATTCATCTTAAGCACCACGTCGTCGATGACACGGCTTACCAAATAACCTTCCTGAACATTTGCCTGCACAGATACTACCCGCTTTTTCTCCTGATGGTTGATTACCGCAGGAGAAGCCTCAAGCTGCAGATCAGCAACCTGATTCACCGGCAATGACTTGCCCTGGGCATTGTTTACATACAGGTTCCGAAAAGCATCCATATTTGGCCGGCCGTCTTTAGTACGGGTTAACAATACAGTGTAACCATTTTTATTGTCATTGTTGTAAAATGTACCCATGTTCAGGCCGGTGATGGCAAGCCTGGCCATCTGGTCGACACTCAAGGCAGAAACGCCCAGTATCTGTGCCTTTTCTTTATTGACCACAACCCTGATGTCGCTTTTCAACAATGAAACCGGATTGTTGACGTACATACTGCCGGGCACCTGGTGCAGTAATTGTTCGACCCTGGCCGATAAACTCCGCAGGGTATCGAGGTTATCCCCAAAAAGACGGACTTCAATAGGAGCAATCACGGGAGGCCCCTGTTCAAAGTTTTTCACTTCAATCTTTGCATCCGGATAATGCGCCCATTGGTGCTGCAGCTTCTGGATCAGTTTCAATTTTTCATCGGGAGGCGTGTCGTCATGCAGCTGAACGAACAGCTGCGAGAAATCACTGCGGTCATTTTCCGGTATGACATTATAATAGATCCTCGGATTGCCCTTCCCGACATTGGTTGAGTAATACTTCACTTCCGGCTGCTGCGCCAGTTGCTTTTCAGTGGCTCTTGCCACTGTGTCTGTATATGGAAGATTCGACTGGTTCGGCGTAATGATGTTGACCAGGAACTGCGGTTTCTCTGATGCGGGAAATAAACTAAAACCGATCACTTTGAACAAGAAAACGGAACCGGCAAAAAGCAAAACAGCAATTGATATCGTCAGGAAAGGTCTTTGAAGTGCTTTCTCCAGCAACTTCGCATAGCTGCCATGGATCAGTTTTTTTAATCCGCGCATCAGGAAATTTCCTTCCGGGTTTCCGGTATGGCTCTTCAGCAGGCGGCTCGATAAGAAAGGAATGATGGTCAGCGAAACCAGCATAGAAGCCATCACGCAGAAGATCACTGCCAAAGGAAGGGAGCGGATGAAATCACCTGAACCCTCGGGAAGAAATACCAAAGGCATAAAAGCAATGATCAATGTAATGGTACAACCCACAACAGCCAGTCCAATTTGTTTGGTTGCTTTTAATGTCGCTTCCAGACGGCCGTGTCCTTCGAGCATCCAGCGTTCTATATTTTCTACCACCACGATACTGTCATCGACCAGCAAACCCAGGGCGACCACCAGTCCGACAATACTCAATTGATTCAGGTTAAAACCAAACAACTGAAGCAATACGATGCCAATTGCCAGGGACAGCGGAATGGAAATCATTACAATGATGGCTGGCCTTAGCCCCAATGGGAGCAAAGTAACAGCGACCAGCAAAATGGCAATGATAAAATCAGTCCCCAGGCCCGACAAACGTCTGTTCACGTTATCTGCCTGATCGAAATTCTGCACCAGGTCTATGTTTGCAGGCAGTGTCTTCTTAAACCGGTCCAGCACAGGCTGGTATTCCTTTTGCGTTTTACTGATGTTCTCTCCCTCCTTCTGGGCCGCCGTTACAAATACCGAACGGTGTCCGTTTAACCGGGTAATGTGTTTTTCTTCCTCGTAGCCATAATATACTTTTGCGATGTTCTTTAAAAAGACGTTTTTTCCGCCTGCAGAATACACTATTGTGTTTTTCACCGCATCAAGGCTGCGGTATTCATTGATGATCACATTGAAAGTCTGCCGGGATGCATCAATGGCTCCTCCAGGGATACTAGCCATTTCATTTTTCAGACTGTTGGTGATTGTAGTTAAGGGCAAATTCATCTGTGCGACCTTCTCCAGGTCAAGTTCTATGCGGACCTGCTGTCCCGGAACACCGAAGATCGATACTTTCTTGAGCGCAGTTACCTTTTCCAGTTCATCCTGAAGTTTCTCTGCATAGTATTGCATGCGCTGGCTCGCTGCATTCTCAGAAATCAGTGCGACCTGGAGAATATTGACATCCGAAGGCTGCTGTTTTTGAATTTCAATGCTGTAAATATCGGCAGGCAGTTCGGCACGTTTGCTGTTTACTTCCCTTACGACTTCCTGATATTTAGAATCTACATTGCTGCTGTACTTGTATTCCACCCTGATCACCGCAACCCCGTTTGAAATGCTGCTGCGCAGTCTTTTAATGTCATCAAGACCAGATATGGTCTTCTCCAGCGGATTTACTACCCGGTCCTCAATGTCGCGCGGACTAGTCCCCGGGTAAACGACAATCACATTAAACATAGGAGCATGCATCTCAGGGTCTTCAGACCTGGACATGTTGAGCACAGTGGTAACTCCCAAAACAATGATCATCAGGAAGATCACAAGGGTAAACTGGCTGTTCTTTACTGCATAATCTGAGATTTTCATAAGATTATATTTTTATTTAATTGCCATGAAGCCTGCTTTGCAGGTTTCATTTTGCAGTGTTTAATGGTGAATGAATAGAGATTTTGCTGTTGTCTGTCAGATAAGCCGAACCGGAAACGATCAGCGACGTCGCGCCCTGCAGCCCATTAGTAATGGTCACAGTATTCTTTTCGATGCTTGCGATGGTCACCATTTTCTTTTGTGCCCTTTTATGATCATTGGTAATGAAAACATAACCGCTGCTGCCGTTGCCATCCAGCAAAGCTTCGTAAGGGATCTTCCAGCTTCCGCTGGTTTGCCCTGACGGATTGACTACTGCCTTGCCAAACATACCTGTTGCTATACCCTCCGGTCTTTTCCCGGTCAGCGTGATGTAAACAGCAAATGTTCCGGTGGCGGCGTCAGCACCCTCAGATTTCCTGCTTACGATGCCCTCAAAAGATTGGCCGGGCAATGAGGCAATCTGAACCTTTGCCTTGTCATTCAATTTCAACAGTACCCATTCCTGATCACTAACTGCAGCTTTGAGCATCCATTTTCCTTCACCGTTACTTTGCAGTACGGCGGTACCCGAAGAGACCTGCTGACCGGCGTCAGCCAGTTTTTTCAGGATAAAGCCATCCTGCGGGGCATGAATTTCGGAGAATTTCCTGTTAAACGATACGAGATTCAATTGCTGCCGGGCAAGCTGAAGCGCAGTCTTTGTATTTTGCAGCTGCTCGAGCGTAGCCACACTATCGGCGTACAAACTCTGGGTGCGTTTATGATCTCTTGCTGCTTTTTCAAGTGCCAGCTGTGCCTGCTGCACCTGCGCATTGATTTCGGTAAGGTTTAATGTGGCCAGAAGCTGTCCCTTCTTTACAGGATCACCCTCTTTTACCAGTACCCTGTTGATGATGCCGCCTGTTTTGAAAGAAAGTAATACCTCATCATCTGTGGTAAACTGTCCGGATAATGCGATCGCAGCATTTCCTGTCTGCTGGTCCAGTGGTATGATCCGGACAGGTATGGTATCCTTGTCCGTCAGTTTCTTTGCCGGCTCCTTTGTAGTGCAGCTGAAAAAAAGCGGAGCGGCTAACAATATGCTGATGTAGTGAATGGCTTTCATGTCTATGATTTTTAGTTTGAATTGTCAATTGGATAAGTGGCTTGATTGCGTTCAAGTTCTGCGATGGAAATCTGCAGATCAGCCTGAGTTTCTGCAATACGAAGTTTGGTGCTGATGAGCTGGTCCTGAGCATCAAGCAGTTCGAGGTAGAGCAACTGCCCTGCCTGGTACGCCTTAAGCTGATCCCTGAAATATTTTTCGGCAAATGTTAATGCTGCCCGGGCACTTTTATCTGCCGCTTTTACCGAACGGTAGTTATTTAAGGATTGCAGGAGTGTCAATTTGAGTGCATCTTCGGTTTCCTCCAGTTTTGCGGCTGTTGCGTTTAAGCTTGCTTGTGACTGTGCAGCGCGGTATTTATTTTTACCCCCGGTAAACAGGTCCCATTGCAGATTTACGCCCCAAAGATAGTAACGTGTATTGCCGTTAAATGTAGTTCCGGTACCCTGCGAGCCCAGATCCAAAAAGGTATTGAGCTTTGGAATGATCGCGGAGCGCTGCAATTTATAATCAAGCGAATTCACTTGTTGCGTAGCCTTTAGCTGTTTCAGTTCCTCCCTGTTGTCTACTCCCCTAATACTATCAGGCTCGCTGGTGAAGACGATGGGGTGTATACCTGAAGTATCTATCGAATCTCCAAGCGGCCGGTTTAAAAGAAAATTAAAATAAGCTCTGGCATTTTCTGTGTTTTTTTGGGCCGAGATTAAAGCTGCATTTATTTTTTGCTGCTCCGTTTGAGCACGCAGCAAAGCGGTACCGTTCCTTACACCGTTTTTTAACAGACTGGCATTTACCCTGATGTTTTCATTGATCAGCAGCAAGGCACTTTTATAAGCTTCCACCCCCTGCAGTGATTGATAATATTGATAATAAGCTGTTTTAATATCTTTTACCAATGCGCGTTTATAAACATTGACCGATGCCTGCTGTATGCTGATCAGTTGTTGTTTAATGAGCTTGTTGTAACGGATCTCCGCATTAATGAGTGGAAGAGAGGTACGAAGCTTCACATCATAGAAATTGTCAGGATTTAGCTGTTCAGAAGTATTGCTGAGCTGGGGAAATTTTGAGGAAGAAGTAAGTTCATTAAGTGCCGTATAAATTGGATTGATGAGATCGCCGACCGGCACATCAATGGTCCTGCCACCCGAGGCTTTGGTATAGCTGCCTAGCATACTTACTGAAGGCAAATACATGGACTTGGCTTCCCTGAGCGCAAACATAGCCCGGTCAAGATCAAATTTCTGTTGCTTCAGCCCCTGGTTATTAGAGAATGCATCAGAGATATATACATCTAATCGAGGATCTTGTTGCTGCGCGCTAGCCATTCCTCCGGTCAGGATTACCCAGGCTGTAACAAAAGAAAGTATTTTAATAAATGACGTGTACATAGTAAACAGTGTTTAGTAAAAGGGTAAAAAATATAGGGATTATTTAAACATGTATTTTAGCAAAACTATAAATGATGTATACATAATAAACGGTGTTTAGTAAAGGGTCAAAAAAATATTATTTTCTAATGCAGCTTAAATATTCTTCCATGCTTTGATTTAAGGTTTCGCGAATTGTTACATCATTGATCATCATCACTTTCAGGCGGCAGCGCAGATCAAGAGACACCAGACCGTGAGCCATTGCCCAAACCTGCAATGCTGCCAATTGTATGTCGTTAAAAACAATCAGGCCCTGAGTGATACATTCTGCAAGTGTATCCACAAGAAATTTAAATGAATCTTCACCATTGCTTTTAAACTGGCTCTCATCTGCGTTCATGGGAGCGCGGATGATAAACATCAGGTCGTACAGTTCAGGGTTTTCCAGTCCAAAAGAGATGTACGTCTTACAAACCTGCGCTAATCGTTCGAAAGGATGTTTACTCGTCGCGTATGTTTTGAAAGCTTCCAATAGTTTTCCATAAGCATGGCGCTGCACTTCGAAAAGCAATTCATCCTTATCCTTATAATACAGGTAGATGGTTCCCGGACTATACTCTATGGCATCTGCTATATTGCGAATAGAAGTCTTCGCATATCCATCTTCAAGAAACATTTTTAGTGCGGCGCCCATGATCAACTGCTTCATTTCTTCTCTTTCCCGCTCTTTTCTTTCAGATATTCCCATGATTTTCCATAAATACACTGCAAATATAATGAATGGTGTTCAGTAAATGAAATAATTTATGATAAAATAACATAATCAGCGCCTAATGTAATTTAAGCGAAGATATTCAGCCAAATGTCAATAAATAATTAAAGTCTATGGATTTAGTAGATTATTTATATATCTTTGCCTCACATTGAGTTCTTAAACATAATACTTATAAAGAAAGACTGAGGGAAAGGCCCTATAACGTCTTAGCAACCTATACTAACCGGAAGTAAAAGGTGCTAATTCCTGCTCTGCAAAAAGAGAAAGATAAGTTTGAAAATCAACTGTCCGCACTGTTGATCCTGCTATTGCTTTGTCTACTTTTTTCTTGTTAAGTATTTGTCTGCTCATATTTTGATGGAAACTATGGATACACACTTACAAAAATCAGCATGAAAAAAAATGTTGTATTACTGACCATATTCGCATTGGCCAGCACAGAACTTTTTGCGCAACAACAAAATCTGAAAGGTTTCTCACAGAAATCATCATCTGCGCAGCTGCAACTGGAAAAGCGTTTTGACCAGCAGCTGAGTAACATCAGCATAGGAAACACGATTAAAGAGTTTTCTGCTAAACCTCACCATTTAGGCTCTGCCCAAGGCAAAATTGTAGCAGAATCTGTATTAAAAAAATTCAAGGATTATGGATGGGATGCTAAAATTGAAACTTATCATGTCTTGTTCCCTACTCCAAAAACACGGATACTGGAGCTAACCGCGCCCACAAAATTTATCGCACTACTAAAGGAGCCGGCTTTTGCCGAAGATGCCTCTTCGGGACAGGAAGGACAGCTTCCCACTTATAATGCCTGGGGCGCAGATGGTGATGTAACGGGGGAATTGGTATTTGTAAATTTTGGATTACCTGAGGATTATGAGAAACTGGAAAAACTGGGCATCAGTGTTTCCGGAAAAATTGTAATTGCCCGCTATGGACGTTCCTGGAGGGGGATCAAACCAAAAATTGCCTATGAACATGGTGCAATTGGCTGTATTATTTATTCCGACCCCAAAGAAGACGGGTACTATCAGGGAGCCGAATATCCCAAAGGGCCATTTAAAAACGAGCATACCGTACAGAGAGGTTCTGTAATGGATATGGTCATCTACCCTGGAGATCCGCTGACACCGAATACCGGAGCTACAAAAAACGCGAAACGCCTGGAAAGAATGGAGGCAGTTACCATTTTAAAGATCCCGGTACTGCCGGTAAGCTACCATGATGCCCTGCCCCTGCTCTCCGCACTGGACGGGCCTGTGGCACCTGAGGAATGGCGCGGCGCCCTGCCCATCACTTACAGAATCGGTGGTGGCAGGGCAAAGGTCCATTTGAAAGTCGAATCCAACTGGGATATTGTTCCTGCCTACAATGTAATTGCTAAAATCAAAGGATCCGAGTATCCCGGCCAATGGATCATCAGGGGAAATCACCATGACGCCTGGGTAAATGGCGCCGCAGACCCTGTAAGCGGACTAGCCGCAGAACTGGAAGAGGCCAAAGCAATCGGAGCACTGGTGAAATCTGGCTACAGACCTAAAAGGACGCTTGTTTATTGCGCCTGGGACGGCGAGGAACAGTCGTTGCTTGGCTCTACCGAATGGGTGGAAGACCATACTGCCGAGCTGAATAAAAAGGCGGTGGCCTACATCAATACTGATGGGAACGGGCGTGGCTTTCTTGAAGCAGGTGGCTCACATGCGCTTGAGCAATTGGTTGACGGAATTGCAAAACAGATTCCCGATCCCCTTTCGCAGATCAGTATCTATGAAAGGAAGAAAGCGAGGGCCATTGTCAATGCTTCATCAGCAGCGCAGAAAAAAAACCTGCTCAAGAAAGACAGTCTGACTCTTGGCGCTTTGGGAACCGGTTCAGACTATTCTGCTTTCTTACAGCATCTGGGCATTCCATCGCTTAACCTGGCTTTCGGTGGTGAAGATGAAGGTGGTGAATACCACTCTATATATGATTCCTATGACAATTACATCCGGTTCAAAGACAAGGATTTTAAGTATGGTGTTGCTCTGGCTAAAACTGCGGGAAGGGCTGTACTGAGACTTGCCGATGCGGAAGTTCTGCCCTTTGATTTCAGCAATCTGCATCAGACGGTAAGCGGCTATGTTACGGAAGTATCCAAACTGGCAGAGCAGCTCAGAGAAACCTATGCGGTAGAAAACCAGTTGATCTCCGAAGGAAAATATCAGTTCGCTGCTGACCCGACTGATACATTTATAGCGCCTAAAAAGAAACCCGAAGTTCCAAAATTTGACTTTAGCAAACTTATCACCGCACTGGATTCCTTAAAAAAATCCGCAGCTGCTATCGTTTCAGCTGCCAATACTGCAACTGAACAAAAAGCCAGCCGTACTAAACTAAATGAGGTCTTGTTTCAGGCCGAAAAGCAACTGCTCAATCCAGATGGCTTACCACTGCGCCCATGGTACCGGCACACGATCTATGCGCCGGGATTTTACACCGGATATGGTGTAAAAACTTTGCCGGGTATAAGAGAAGCAATAGAACAAGGCAACTGGGAGGAAGCGCAAAAGCAGATCGAAACAGCTGCTGAAAAAATAAATAACCTTTCCGCCTATCTGAATTCAGTGAATGCGGACCAACAAACAAATCAATAAAGCAATGAAATTAAGAATTATCATTTTGGCTTTACTTTCTATCTTTCAACTGGCTGCATTTGCCCAGGACAGGAAAGTAAGCGGGGTCGTTACCCAACAATCAGACAACAAACCATTGCCAGGTGTAGTGGTAAAAGTTAAAGGATCCAAGAAAGGTGTATCTACAGACACGGACGGAAAATATGTGATCACATTGGGATCATCGGAAGATACCCTGGTATTTTCTTTCATCGGATATCAGACCAAAGAACAGGTCGTTGTTTCCGACATTCAGAATATCCAGTTGGCTTCAGCCGACAACCAGCTGAACGAAGTGGTGGTCGTTGCCTATGGAACGGCCAATAAAGCTACCTATACTGGTTCTGCATCTGTGGTGAATGCAAAAGAACTGGAAAACCGACAGGTATCCAGTGTATCACGGTCCCTGCAGGGCCTGGTGCCAGGCCTGCAATCGGTAGCCTCAGCGGGGCAGCCAGGAAGCGATGCAACGATCAGGCTCAGAGGTATCGGATCTGTCAATGCCTCCAGTGCACCGCTCTATGTGGTAGATGGAGTTCCGTTTTCGGGGAATATCAACTCCATTAGCAATAACGACATCCAATCGGTTTCTGTGCTGAAAGATGCTTCCGCAAGTGCGCTTTACGGATCAAGAGGCGCCAATGGGGTGATCATCATTACCACTAAACAAGGTCAGCTGAACAGCAAGCCAACTGTGACTTTAAATGCATCTACCGGAGTGTCAACCCGGGCATTCAAAGATTATGATTATCTGGACAACAAGCAATATTTTGAACTCTATTGGGAGGCCATTAGAAACAACCAGCTGGACCAGGGTAAAAATGCAGCACAGGCTGCGCAATATGCGTCTGCGGAACTGGCGGGTGCTTTAAAGGTCAATCCTTTTGGTTCCGCATACCCCCAGCCAGTTGGCCTCGATGGCAAATTGGTGCCGGGCGCTGTTTCCCTATGGAATGACGACTGGACTGAATCATTGTCAAGAAACGGGATCCGTACGCAGGCGGAAATCGGCATTAGCGGTGGGAGCGAAGATTCCAAATATTTTGTGTCCGGAGGATATCTTGATGATAAAGGATTTATAGTGGGCTCAGGATTTAAAAGATACAATGCCAGGGTAAACTACAATACAAAAGTAAACAAGTGGTTTGAAGCAGGAGTAAATGTTGCGGCCAATACCACCAGCCAGGACTCGCCTCCCCAATCAGACAGCAACCAGGGCAACTTTGCCAACTTCGGGAGACTGGTGTCTAATATTTATCCGGTCTATGAACGCAATCCGGACGGCACCTACAAACTGGACAGCAATGGCGAGAAGGTCTATGATTTCGGAAATTACAGGCCAAGTGCTGCAGCAACAGGGAATAACCTGCTGGGAGATGCTGACCTTAACAAGTACAGCAGCAAGCAGGATGCAGTAATCTTCAGGGGGAATGTCCAGTTCAATATCCTAAAAGGATTAAAACTAAAGAGCAGCATCAATACGGACTACGTAAACCGCCTGAACCACTCTTATACCAATCCCGGATTCGGTTCCGGACTGTCTGGTAAAGGATCTGTAAGCAAAAGCAGTTCACGCTCGATCGGTGTAACGGTAAATAATTTGTTAGACTATACTTTTGACTTAGGAGCCCAGCACCATTTCAATGTGCTTGCAGGACAAGAGCTTTATACGCTGAACAGCTCCGGGCTTTCTGGTTCCAGAAGTAACTTTGGTTTCCAGGGGAAAGATGAACCGGCCGCAGCATCACTTTTAAATAGCTTTACAGGAAGTTCTGATGAATATAAGCTGAGCAGCTTTCTCGGAAAACTAGATTATAATTTCGGTCAGAAGTATTACTTCTCGGCCAGCTTTCGCCGTGATGGCTCATCAAGGTTTAGCCCGGGTTCCAGGTGGGGTAATTTCTGGTCACTTGGTGCTTCATGGAATGCAACTTCTGAGAATTTTCTTAAAGACATCGACTGGCTGAATAACCTGACGATACGCACGAGTTACGGAGCTCAGGGTAACGACAACCTCGGTGGATACTATGCATACCAGGATCTTTATTCAATCTACAATAGCCTCGGTGAAGCCGGGCTGGTCACTTCCAGACTTCCGACTCCCGGTCTGAAATGGGAATCCAATTTAAACTTTAACAGCGGAATCGATTTCGCCCTCTTTAATAACCGCCTGACCGGCACATTTGAAGTCTATCAAAGAAGATCTAAAGATTTGCTGTTCAGCAGGCCCCTGTCCCCTTCTCTCGGTTTCATAGAGATTGATGACAATATCGGTTCACTTAGAAACAACGGGTTTGAAGGACAGATCAATATCGTCCCCGTCATCACTGACGATTTCCGCTGGGCCTTCGGACTAAACTTTGGACACTTTAAAAATAAGATCACCGAACTTCCCCAGAAAGAGATCATTTCGGGTAGTGTGGGCCAGCTTGGATCAACCAAAAAACTGGTTGTAGGAGGTTCAGTTTATGACTTCTTTATCAGAGAATGGGCTGGTGTTGACGCTTCCAACGGAAAACCGCTCTGGTATAAAAACACCTACACAACCGATGGTGCCGGTGTCAAAACCATTACCGGCAAAACCACAACTTCTGTGTTTGCAGAGGCTGACCAATATTTTCAGGGATCGGCATTACCGGATGTATATGGAGGTGTGAGCAGTAACTTTAAATACAAGAATGCAGAACTTTCCTTTTTGTTTTCTTACAGCATCGGGGGGAAAATACTGGATCTTGATGAAGTCATGATCTCCCACAATGGAGATAATCCTGGCAGGACCTGGTCTAAAGACCTGCTGAGCCGCTGGACACCTGACAACCCAAATACTGATGTACCAAGATTGAACACACAAGCCACAAACTGGAACAGCATCTCTACCCGCTTCCTGTATGATGCGACCTACGCCAGGCTAAAAAACCTGACATTAAGCTACAGCCTGCCAGATCAATGGGTTTCAGCTATTGGCTTTAAAAACTTCAGGATCTCAGCTTCAGGAGAGAACCTTCTTACGCTGTTTGGCCGCGACGGATTAGATCCGGAGCAGGCCGTGGATGGAGTTACTTTTTACAGATATCCGGCTCAGAAAACAATATCACTTGGCTTGAATGCATCATTTTAATTTTTAAGATCATGAAATTACAAAAACTATTATACACACTATTGTTTGCTGCATCAATTGCCTTTACAGGCTGCAGTGACGATTTTTTTGACACCGCTCCTGCAGGTGATTTAACGGGAAAAGAAACATTTGCTTCTACTACAAATATAGATGCGCTGATGAACGGCACATTGCGCTACCTGATGGAGTCCAGCACTTCACAGGATAACCCGGGCTATTCGGCTATTCTTTTATCCCAGGAGGTAATGGGCGATGATGCCATTGCCCGGGACGGAGTTTATGGATACAGGGATTCTTATCCATATCGCGATCCCTATGACAATACCACAAGAAGGGCTCTTTTCTTTTGGAGCTTTCAATATAAAGTGATAGACAACTGCAACAACATCATTGCAAATGTTGATCAGGCAAGCGGCCCCGAAGCAGATAAGAAATATCTTAAAGGACAGGCACTGGCATTAAGGGCATTTGTTTACCTGAACCTCGTGAGACAATATCAATACACTTATGCTAAAGATAAAACGGCTAAGGCAGTCCCTATATATACCGAACCGACAAGCCCCTCTTCACAGCCTAAACCAAGGGCAACGGTAGAGGAAGTCTATAGCCAGATAATCGCTGACCTTACACAGGCGGAGACACTACTGCCTGGATTTAAAAGATCGGTTAAAAACAGACTGGACATCAATGTGGTCAAAGGGTTGTTTGCCAGAGCCTATCTGACCACGGAGAAATGGGACCTCGCTGCAGCTAAAGCTAAAGAGGCAAGAACAGGCTACAACATTATGGACCCGGCACAATACCTGCAGGGCTTTAACGACGTGAGCAATGTCGAATGGATCTGGGGCCATCCCCAAAAAGCAGATCAGACGTTAGGGGGTGCCTCGTTCTTCGCCTATATAGATGTAACCCCGGCTACCGGATACAGAAGCATTATGCCTGATCCTTATTTCAGAAAATTATTTCAGGATCAGGACATCAGGAAAAGTTTGTTTGAACTGGTTACCACGACTACGGATCCAATGTACAGATGGTACAAGTATAAAAAATTTGTAGATAAAACTGACAAGTCAGGAAACATCGTACTGATGCGATCCTCTGAAATGGCACTGATCGAAGCGGAAGGTAAAGCCAGATTAAACGACCTGCCGGGAGCGGTTGCGGCCTTGAATGAGGTACGGATAAAAAGAAATCTGACGGCACTGACCGCCGGAGCATATAATCAAACGGACCTTATCGAGGAAATCCTGGTGGAAAGAAGAAGAGAACTCTGGGGAGAAGGTTTCCGCTTGCCGGACATTCTTCGCCTGCAGCGCAAAGTTGTCAGAAATGAAACGACAGATACATTTAAATCAGGGGCCGCAGATGTGGTAATCAAAGGGCATTACATCCGTGTTTTTCCGGACAATAGTGCTTTTATTCCCAATAGCCCTTATTATTTATTCTCCATACCAGTTAATGAAATCAATACCAATCCCAATTTATAATGAAAAAACTGAAAATAATAGCCGGTATCTTACTGCTGAGCAGTGGGCTGGTAAACGCACAGCAAAAAAGTGATGTGGCCATAACAGGCACGGTAAAAGGAGTGCGCTCAGGCAAGATCTATCTGCAAAAGTTTAACAACAAAATGTTCTTTTCCATTGACTCAGCAGAGATCAAAGATGGAAAGTTTCAGTTTACGGAAAAACTGCTGTTACCTGAATTATACGGACTGACACTGAATAAAGACAAAAGTCCACTCTATGTTTTTCTGGAAAGCGGGAAGATCGCTGCTGATATTGATACTGCATCCTATTATGAAGCCTCAGCTGTTAGCGGGTCAAAGAGCAATGACATTTTCACCGCTTACAAGAAGCAAAAAGGCGTAAAGATCGATGAGTTCATCAAGCAAAACCCGGCTTCTATCGTTTCCGCGTATGTACTGTACAGAGACTTTTCATACCGGCTGAGCCCTGAGCAAATCAAACAAAACATTAGCTTGCTGGATCCGTCATTACACAATACGCCTTACGTTGCTGTCCTAAACGATCTGGTAAGCGTACTTTCTTCGGTAAGCATAGGTAAAAAAGCTCCGGACTTTACAGCTCAAAGCCCAGATGGAAAATCGATAAGCCTTTCACAGCACAGAGGCAAATATGTATTGCTTGATTTCTGGGCCGCATGGTGCGGGCCATGCAGAAGGGAAAACCCAAATGTGGTGAAGGCCTGGAAGAAATATCATGCAAAAGGATTCGATGTCTTTGGTGTATCACTGGACAAAAAAAAGGCCGACTGGATCAAAGCAATACAAGACGATCAGTTGACCTGGACCCATGTATCTGACCTGGAATTTTGGAACAGTGCGCCTGCCAAGCTCTATGGAGTTAGAGCAATCCCCTCGAATGTCCTCATTGATCCCGACGGGATTATTGTCGCCCGCAATTTAAGGGGTGCAGAGCTTGACAAGAAACTGGAAGAACTCATAAATAAAAAAACCACTAAGTAAAAAGAACCGGGTCAAAAGGCCCGGTTCTTTTTTATCAAAACATATTACTGGATTATTTTCTAAATTACGTGCATGGATAAATACGCTTTAGTTACAGGTGCCAGCAAAGGCATCGGCAGAGAGATTGCTATTTTGTTAGCTGAAAAGGGATACAATTTACTGCTGGTCGCCAGAGCCGAAACAGAATTGCAGCAACTCTCGCAGCAGCTTGTTCAGCAGCATCAGGTTAAGGTGCATTTCCTTCTCTGCGATCTTGCTGAACCGGGTGCGGCAACTAAAGTATCAAATTGGTTCAGGGAGATCACTTCTTCCCTGTCTGTACTGATCAATAATGCCGGCTATGGCGCCTGGGGCAATTTCAATGACCTGAAACTGGAAACACAGATGAATATGCTTCAGCTGAATGTAAATGCGGTAGTAGAACTAACTTATTTGCTGCTGCCGGATCTCAAACAGCAGGATACGGCATACATCCTAAATGTAGCCAGTACAGCAGCCTATCAGGCTATGCCAACAATGGCATTATACGCGGCGAGCAAATCATTTATACTTTCTTTCAGCAGAGCACTGCGTTATGAACTGCTTAAAACACCGGTATCAGTAAGCTGTCTTTCTCCCGGCCCTACTGCAACAGGTTTTGTCAGCCGTGCCGGACTGGAGGCTCTGGCTGACCTTGCGGATAAATTCAACATGTCACCAACGGCCGTTGCTCGTATCGGTCTAAAGGGCATGTTTAACAAAAAAGCAGAGATCATTCCCGGATTTATCAATAAGGTATCAGTGTTTGGTGCCACACACCTACCCAAGTCACTAATAGAACGCATTACAGCAGGCCTTTATAAGCATTAAAAAAATTTAAATTTATTTTCAATATTAATTTGATATAAAGATTTTATTACTACATTTGTAATGTCTACTAAAATAGTAGTCTTTTTTAAATGAACACTAAGCAACTCATATCCAATGCATCCCGAATGCGAATGCCCCTTTCTAAATGGGCAGGTTGTTGCTGTTGCTGTTGTTGATCCATACGCAATTCTATTGATCAGTATCGCTAGTTAACTATTGCCCCGGGGCCAATAGCGCATCATTTTACACCATTACTTTATTTTAAAATTTACATCCATGGAAACTTCATATCCAAAATTCATATTAGGCAATAAAATAACTTCAGAACAGCAAGAGTTCTTTAACCAGCACGGCTTTATCCACTTCAAAGGTTTCATTGAGCAGGAAACAGTTAGCGACATCATTCAGGCATCTGAAAAAGTCCAGCAACGGTGGATTGACACCGAAAAAACAAAAGTGAACGGTATTCCAATTAAATATGGGAAAGACATTGATGGTTCGACAATAGTTCAGCGTTTTGCATTCGTAAACAAGCATCATTCCTTATTTGAAGAACTGACAAAAGATCCAAGATTCGAAACATTGCTGGACCTGATCGGTCCCGGCGCAAGACTGGGTACCGAAGAAAAAGATGGAATGGTACTGAACCACTATGTCAACAGCAGCGAAAGTAAATTCACCCAAATGGGCTGGCATACCGATGGCTTACGCGATATCTTCCACGGACAGAAGCTCAACCCGATGCTGAACGTCGGCATTCACCTGAGCACGCTAAAGCCGGAAAACGGCGGTTTAAGAGTTCTGCCGGGCACACACAAACAGAGTTTGTACCAGATGCTGTTCCGCAAGAAATACTTTTTAGACAATAAAGCAGACCATGCGGAAATCGCAATTGCCCCAAGTGCAGGTGACCTGACCATACACGATGGCAGATTGTGGCACCGTGTGGCGCAGTCATCAGTTATTGGAGAAGAAAGCCGCAGACGGGTGATTTACGTACCGATCATTGCAGGAAAATACGAGCCGAAAAATGAAAACAGTCCTACAGCGTTCTATCAGCGCTTTGCCGGTCTGGTTAAATAATTGGCCTATGTTAATTGCATTGATCATAGGTTACCTCATCCGAACGGGCAAATTCGAAGCTTTTAAACAATGCTTCCGCTCAAAACCCATCTAGCAGAATTATTTGGTTTAATTATATACTTGGTTAGTAGGAAGGCCCCTCAATAGAGCGGGCTTTTTTTATAATTAATACTACTGTTTTAGTAGAATTAATTTACTACATTTGGGTTCAAGCCTTAAGGCTGTTTAGATCTGATCTCAAAGGATCTGAGTTTTGTTCAATAGGCCAGACCGGATGGTCTGGCTTTATTAAACCAGTCATCCATTTAAGGTCAAGAAATATAATTGCATGAAATAATGATCCAGCATTTTAATTATTTAGCTTTTGCCATTCCTGCGTTTTTTGTTTTTCTCTTTCTAGAATATCAGCTTGCTGTACGCCTAAAAAAAACGGATGTCTTTAAATATGAAAGTTCGATCTCCAATTTAAGTATAGGTATTGCCGAGCGGCTGCTCAACCTTTTCATCTCTGCAAGTTTCTACAACTTGTTTTACTGGATATATCAAAACTATGCTATGTTCAATATTCCAAACACCTGGTGGGTATGGATCCTGCTGATATTGGTTACAGATCTCGTATGGTACTGGTATCATCGCCTTTGCCATCAGGTTAACTTTCTATGGGCCGCTCATATTGTCCATCATCAGAGTGAAGAGTTCAATTTTACAGTTTCTGCAAGAATTACGGTCTTTCAGGCGCTCATTAGAAATCTCTTCTGGTGTGCAATTCCCCTATTGGGCTTCCATCCTGCTATGGTGATCACCATTCTGATTGTCCATGGTGCGTATTCTTTCTTCACACATACCCAACTGCTCAAAAAATCCAAATGGCTGGAATATGTATTTGTAACACCCTCCATACATGGTATCCACCACGCAAGCGATGAAAAATACCTGGATAAAAATTATGGTGATGTGTTTGTATTCTGGGATAAACTATTCGGGACTTTTCAAAGAGAGGAGGAGGCGCCAAAATATGGCCTGACGCATCCTGTGAAAAGCTATAGCTTTTTATGGCAGCATTTCCACTATTATCTCGAAATTATTGAGGCCTGCAAAAAGGCAAATGGCGTAAAAGCCCGCTTAAAGATCATTTTCGGAAATCCGGCTCAGCTCGACCAGAACATCCGGCCCTCGCTCGAAAGGAAATACCTGCAGCATAAGGCTTCCACATCTTACCGTTTCAAGTTCAGGGCCTACTTAAATATTCAGCTTGCTATAAGCGTCATTTTACTGATTTTCATGACTGGATTATATAGGTATTTAGAAACGAGCGACAGGTTTTTTATAGTGGCTTTTGTATTATTAACGCTGGTAAATTGTGGCGCACTTATGGAACAAAGGAAATGGATCTATTACCTGGAGTGTATACGTTTATTTTTGTTGCTTACCTACTTATTTTGGAAAATTGATGCTATGGAACTGGTTTCCATTTCAGCGATAATTCTTTTGGTACTGGAACATATTTTTCGCCTCAGTTATCTGTATCGTCACTACGTGCTCAGGTATGAGAAGGTCCAGGTTAAATCTTAAAATTTCTTTTAAAAAAAGGAAGTGTTTAAAAGCACTTCCTTTTTTTAAATCAGGCTATGTTACTTACCTGCATTTTTCTTTTCTGTAACCTCTGCACGAATTTCCTGGGCAAGGCCTTTAATCTCCTGCAAGGCTTTTCTAACACGCGTTCCGGCTGCATTGTTGCCGGAGTTATAAAACTTTTTTACGTCTGTTTCAACTGATGTTACCACTTCTTTTAGTTTTGCGAATTTACTCATGATATGTATTTATTTAGGTGATTAAAATGTCATCGGGGGTAAACATATAAGTTTAAAAATATAAATGCAAATAAAATCTACTAATTTAGTATACTTTATTATTCTTGTTCAACCCTTCTTAAAATGGGTTACCAAAATACCATGCTTTGTTTAAAATTTAGCCTGGCCGGATAGTCAGGCATTTTTCCCCAATAAATTTCTATATTAAGGCATGATTAAGAAGACCTTCGTGCTCTATACGGTAATTTTGATTTATCTAACATCATGCAGAGCCCAGCAAATCAGTGAATATGACCATGCAGCAGTAGTCACTGCACATCCTGAGTCAACTAAAGTCGGTGTAGCCGTCATGAAACAGGGCGGCAATGCCATAGATGCTGCCGTGGCAGTCCAGTTTGCACTTGCAGTGGTATACCCCAATGCCGGCAATATTGGCGGCGGCGGGTTCCTTGTCTATAGGAGCGCCAAAGGCCTTACCAATGCTTTGGACTATCGCGAAAAGGCACCTGAAAAAGCATTTAAAGATATGTACCTGGACAGTCAGGGAAATGCCATCACAGAAAAAAGTCTGTTTGGTGCCCTGGCTGCGGGAGTACCCGGCACCGTTGACGGCATGCTAAAAGCGCATGCCAAATACGGCAAACTAAGCTGGATAAAAGATATACAACCCGCTATTGATCTTGCGGAAAAGGGGTTTGCACTTACAACACAGCAGGCTGAAGAACTCAACAGGACCAGGATAACTTTTTTAAAATACAACAGGAAACCCATAGCATTTGTAAAAGACAGTCTTTGGAAAGCCGGAGACCTGCTCATACAACCAGAGTTAGCAGCCACTTTAAAGCTGATCAGGGATAAAGGACGGGCAGGATTTTATGAAGGCCCGGTTGCAAAAGCGATCATTCAAACAATGGAACACACTGCCGGGGTAATTACCGCTGCTGACCTCAAAGCATACCAGGCCATTTGGCGCAAACCGGTATCAGGGATGTACAAAAACTATAAAGTAATTTCTATGCCTCCCCCATCCAGCGGCGGCATCGCTTTGTTAACCTTATTGAAACAAGCAGGCAAGTACCCATTAAGCCGCTGGGGCTTCCAAAAAGATTCCACGGTACAGCTAATGATTGAAGCAGAACGCAGGACTTATGCCGACAGGGCCAGTTACTTAGGCGACCCTGATTTTTTTAAGGTTCCGCAAAAAGAACTGCTGGACACCAATTACATCATCAGCAGGATAAATGATATAGATTTCACAAAAGCAACTCCGAGTTTAGAGATCAGGCCAGGAAGTATCCCCAATTATGAAAGCGAACAAACGACACATTTCTCCATTGTTGACAAGGAAGGAAATGCCGTCTCCGTAACTACAACGCTCAACGGCTCCTATGGATCTTTTGTGGTAGCTGAGGGCGTCGGTTTTATTCTCAACAACGAGATGGATGATTTTTCTGTTAAACCCGGCTCACCAAATGTTTATGGGCTTGTTGGTGGTGCGGCAAATGCAATTGTTCCCGGAAAAAGAATGCTGAGTTCTATGACGCCAACTATCGTCGAACACAATGGAAAATTATTAATGGTCGTGGGCACTCCTGGTGGCTCCACTATTATCACTTCTGTCTATCAGACCATTCTCAACGTACTCGCCTTTGGTCAGGATATGCAGTCAGCGGTTACAGCACCGAGGTTCCATCACCAGTGGCTGCCCGATGAAATCTATGTTGAAGATGGCGCAATTGATCAGGAAACCCGGAACAGATTAAGCGCAAAAGGCTATAAATTTGTATCAAGAGGAGGCATAGGACGGGTAGACGCAATTTTAGTTAAGACAAATGGCAAACTGGAAACCGGCGCTGATCCAAGAGGAAACGATACCGCAGGAGGATTTTAACTACGAACCCGACACCAGCATATCGTCAAGCCCCCACTTAGCCATTTCATTTAAGACCGGCGTCAACCTGTCTCCAGCTTCCGTTAGTCTATAACTCACGGATGGAGGCACAAGCGGCAGTGCAGTCCTGATGATCAGATTATCCTGCTGCAACTGCTTCAGATGCTGGATCAGCATTTTTTCAGTAATCTCCGGGATAGCTCTTCTTAGTTCGCTGTAACGTTTTGAACCAGACATCAGTTGATACAGGATGATCGGCTTCCAGTGCCCTCCTATCTTGTTCATTACATAACTCACAGGACAAGAAGAAACAGAAATCTGCTTGTTAAAATTACGGGTAGAGCTTTCTTTAATCGCGGTCATGATACATACTTTGGAGTAAGTACTTGTATAAAAGTAAGTACAAATATACCTTTGTCTGCGACAATTAAAAATAAATATTATGAAATTTACATTAACAGGGTCACTGGGGAATACCAATAAGCCATTGGCAGAAATACTAATCGCGGCCGGACATGAAGTGACCATCATCACCAGCAACGCAGACAGGGTGACAGAAATCGAAGCACTCGGCGCTAAAGCTGCCGTTGGATCTATAGACGATGTTGCCTTCCTTACAGCAGCTTTCAGCGGTGCCGATGCTGTGTATACCATGGTGCCACCCAACTATACCGCAGACGATTACAGAAAATACATGGCGGGCATCGGACAGAATTTCGCTGCCGCAATAAGGGCCTCTGGCGTAAAGCAAGTCGTCAACTTAAGCAGCATTGGCGCACATCTTTCAGATGGAACAGGTCCTATTGCCGGAATACATGACGTAGAAAGTATCTTCAGCACATTAGAAGATGTTGCAATAAAACATGTTCGTGCGGCATTTTTCTATACCAATTTCTATGGCAACGTTGACATGATCAAACATGGCGGCATCATCGGGGCAAATTATGGCGCAGATGATAAACTGATCATGGTTCACCCCGCAGACATCGCAGCTGCTCTTGCAGAGGAAATACAAAAACCCATTTCCGGTAAAACTGTCCGCTATATCAGCAGCGATGAACGCACATTGAAGGAAGTAGCCGCAGCTTTAGGAACAGCCATTGGAAAACCTGATCTCCCATGGGTGGAATTCGGCGACGAGCAAGCTTTACATGGCATGATTGAAGGTCATCTTCCCGAAGAAATCGCCAAAAAATACGTAGAAATGGGCACGGCAATCAGAAGCAAAAAGCTCTGGGAAGACTATGAGGCCAGAGATGAGCATCCGGCTGGAAAGATCAAACTTGAGCAGTTTGCAAAGGAATTCGCTGCAGGCTTTTAATTAAATGTTTGTATGGCCCTTTCATGAGGGCCATACAAATGTTACTGCATTAGTTTATCTATTTCCTGGGTGCCTATTTTTCCGTAGTTGTCAAATACATGGCCGGTAATATATTCTTTAAGTTTCTTCTTATCAGCAATACCCGAGTGGGCTGCAATCAGCTTTGCCTCCTGCCGGAGTTCTTCTTTACCTGCCAAAACAGGGACAAATTCCGCAAGCATAGCAGATCTTGGTCCCGATGTAGTCTGTTCCTGGTAGCAAAACTTTATACTGGAAGAGATACCCGAAAAATCCGCATCGCTAAAAATAACACCTTTATCCGTATGCGCCAGTTTCTTCGTTACCGTTTTACTGTCGGAAACATATTGTATAAAGAAAAAATTGACATTGTCCATTTTATAGGAAGGAGCAATTGGCAGCACCTCATCTCTAAGCAGCAAAATACGATCATGGGTCTCAGAAGATACAAAATATGATTTAGGGTCATATCCCTCAAACATAAGTGATCGGGTGCTCAGTCTGTAGGTGCTTGTAGAAGGCACCAGATTGCTCTTGAGCACCGCGAGAAGTTCATTTTTGTTCCCTCCGCTAAGCTTCGCCGCACTAATGTCAAACCGGCCTTTACCAGGACTGATACAGGACACCTTGCCGGAGTTTTCTTTAAACACAAGGGCATCCGTAGGAAGTAATGCATCACCGATCTTAACTGGCTTACCGGTTTTTTTAAGAAGCACCGTGCCTTTAATAAAAGTTACGTAATAGCGTTCGGTCTGAACAAAAGCCAGACTGATCATGATTAATGCGGCGAATGGTAATTTTTTGAACATATCATTTGAAATTAAAATAAGTTTCTCTTAGTTCCAGCAGCCATTTTTTAAAGTCATCTTTACTCCATTTCGCGTTGCGCTGCTGGATAATGAAACGGAGTAAATTTATATATAAGGTAATTATTAGGACCTGCAGGTGCTGATTAAAGAGCAAATAGGACACTATTGAAAACACGGCAAGAAAAGTTGCGCTTCCCAACAATGGACCAAACCAGGAAGGAGGATGATCTTCATCATCTTCAGGAGGCGGAAAGAGCATAATCCTGGAGAAAATCAGGTAGCCGGTCAATAAAAACAACAGCCACCAAATGCTGATCAGGTGCTGCCCCGCCGTCAGGCTCAGATAAACATTGATCAAAATGAGTGTCCCTGGTGTCGATCCGAATACAGTTTCATGAACATCCGTATTGAAGTCGCCGAGAATGACAAAGCGTCCTCTTAAAAACTCGTTCACTACAACTTCCTCCGGCAATAAAAGCAATTCCGACAAGGTGACCACAGGGTATTCACCTTGTTCAAATAACTCATGGGCACGGATCTGGTAGTCAATGATCATTGAATTTAGTACCGGTTTGTTGTGGTCCAGGTAAAACCCCTTGCGATGAACAAACTCTTTTTTGTTGAGCTTCTCATAAAGCAATACCGGAACGGTAGGCAAAGTATCGCTTTGAAACAATTTAAATTTCATGAAACCACTGCTTGCCATGCGATAATCGGCTATTGCCCTGGGCACATTAATGTCTAATTTTTCAATATGATCCTTGCTGTCAAAATGAGTTGGAAATACAATGTTGTGAATACCGCTAACAGCGGACTGTAAAAGGCTGTCGTTCTCAGATCTTCCCTGCAGGAATACATCACAAAAAGTAAACTTAATCTGCTGCTGGTTTTTTTTAACAATCTGAAAAAAACGGCCCAGCTTTTCCCGGTCAGTAATTACCTCATTACCCAATCCGTCTTCCCTTGGTATCAGGGCCTTCTCATAGGCGAGATTTATAAAAATGAAATCTTTTTTTGGCGGGTCCTTATCAATCTGAAACACGACGCGCTTTAGAATAGATGACCACTTGATCAGTAACTGCTCATCTCCATAAGTGAAACCGGTATTCATCCACCAGGCTGTAAAGCCAAGCAAAAGAAATGCATGGGCAAAACTAATGAGCCATTTGATCGAAGTCTTCACCGGTTATTTATCCTTTATTTTTTAATAAAAATAAAATCGCCACCCTCATCACCTGCTTCTTTAATTTCCCCGTATTGTGGTACCTGTCCATTGGCACTGTTATTAATTACTGCATCCCGGAAACTGGAATACAACCGCTCGGCTGAAAGGTATTTTGCCGCATTTTGTGTCAGGCGTTTCACTAAATACTCAATAAATACACTCTTATCAGGAACTTCTTTTAACGTTCCGCTGGTCATGGCCTTACGGCTTTGCATCTCATATAGTTCCTTTATTGCCCGGGGTGCACCCGTTAATATTGCGCGGCTTTTAAAGATGCTTCCTGCAAAACAGGCATCTGTTATCAGAAGCGTATGTTTAGACGGAATTGCTGTAATGTATTCTTTCAGATCTGCATTGGTGACCCATGAAGAGCGATCCCGTCTGCCGGCATCAGAAGGAAACCAATAACCTTGTTTCCGAACCGGGTCCCATAAACCATGTCCTGCATAAAAAATAAGCACGTTGTCCTCCGGCTTTATCTTTTGGGACAGAGTCTCCAGTGCACTGAATATCTGGGAACGTGTTGGATTTGCGAGCAAGGAGACGTCTTCCCGTTCAAATGTATAATTGTTAACCAATATGTCCCGCAAAGACTTCGCATCTGCTACAGGCTGATCAAGATCAGCAATGCTTTCGTCATTATATTCCTGGATACCAATAATTAAGGCATAATATTTTCCTCCCGAGCTCATGCTTCCAGCATTTACCGGCACAATAGGTACGGGCTGTGGATTGTTGTTGGCGGCCGGGTTCCTGTTGATCACAAAATCAAACTCAGCAGTGTTCATTTTAACATCAGTAGCCTTCACCCTAAGCTTATTGTCGCCAATCGCCAATGGAATACTTGCAGAAAAGTTTCCCGAAGCATCTACAGTTGCACTGACACCATTCACCTGTATGGCTTTGATCCCGCTATCGTCGGCAGCCGTACCCGAAACCGTAATTTTACTACCACTCTGTACAACTTTTAAACCCCTGGTGACGACCGGATTTGTAATGTTTATAACAGGAGGATCTTTATCAGCATCTGCCAACGCAGCATTGAGAGAAGATGGGACAGAAAGCAAATAATTTATGGTTAAATAATCAACACCCATGGTCACTCCTTCGCCAATGTCGAAGCCTATATTTCCGCCATATATTCCAATACCATTCTTTTTATAAACTAACACATCATTGATATAACAGATCAGTGATGCACCGATACGCACAATCTTTATTTTATTGTATTGGCCCGGCTCCGGTTTGATACTTTTGGCAGCCGTCGTATCCTCATCCCGGGTATATGTGTCGCTTCTGTCGTAAGAAGCAAAATTGATCACGCCACTGGAAGAGATGGTAAGGCTGTTGTTTACCGAAGGCTTGGCCGGGAATCCCCCAAAGATAATTCCGAACGTAGATCCTTCATCTCCACCTTTTATACGCGCTACCGAAGCTTCAATGCTAAAATTTCGGGTCACATCTATCTGATAGTCAATCACCTTCTCAAAAAATTTGTTTACATTTTCCTCGTTCAGCAACAGGAAGCCACTCTCTGTCCGGACAGTAAAATTATCAGTGGGCTGTTTGTCCCATCCATCCGGTGCGGTAAAGTCGGTATGGAAAATCAATTCCTCGTTTACTTTGGATTGCGCTAGCAGCATGCCTGATGAAACGAGCATGAAGAATAAGAGTGAGATACCTGATTTTATCATCTTATGATTAATTACTTCTTTATAAAAACAAATTGCCCGCCTTCATCTCCCACATCCCGTATGGCTGCAAACTGAGGGGAAGTGTCAGAGTTATTCAATATTGCTTCGTAAAAACTGTCAAAAAGCTTTTTAGCGGTTAGGTATTTCTCCTTATTCTCGTTCAAATTCTTTTTAAGGTAAAACAGAAATTTGCTGTTATCAGGTACCGGCTCCAGATTGCCGCTTGCCATGATCTTCCTGCTGGGAACATCATACTGTTTCTGAACACCTAGGCTGGCATCCGCAAGGGAACGGGTGAAGCTTCCGCTAAAACAGGCATCAGCAATTACCAGAATATGCTTGGAGTTGCTGCGTTTTAGTGCCTTATTGATATCATCCTGGGAAATATAGCTTGCATTTATTCCCTTTCTCGCAGAAGAAGGTATCCAGTAGCCATCAATATCACCAAATTTGTCTTTTTCAGCGATGCCGTGGCCGGCATAAAAAATGATAAGGTTATCATTTTGTGTCAGAACATTGCATTTCTGTACAATTGACTGTAAGATATCTTCGCGGCTTCGATTAAAAAGGGTATCAATATTATCTCTATTAAAAGTATACTTACTTTCCAGAATATTTTTTAGATCCTGGGCATCCCTCACAGGATTTTCCAAATCAGGAATGGAAGCATCTGTATAATCTTGTGAAGCAATGAGGATGGCATGATATTGTGGTTTAATTTCTGATACTGGCATTACAATTTCTACAGGCGTATTATTCTGTCTGGCTACCACATTCCCTGTTATACTAAATGTTTTTGAAGTTTTATTCCCCTGTTTATCCGTTGCTGAAACTAGAATTGCATTAATTCCTGCTTTTAAAGGGAGTGATGAAACAAAGAGACCATCTTCCTCAGCCTTTATAATTTTACCATTAATAGTGACTTGTGCTATGCCTGAAGCATCTTTTGCCCGACCAATAATTTGAGTAATTTCATTGATCGAAACGATGTTTAGCCCTCTTGCTGTTTGCGGACTGATCAGTTCAATAGCTGGCGGAGTCTTATCAGTTTTGGCTACAATGCCTGATCTTTTTTTAATATCAGCCAAAGCTTCCAGAATATCAGGTTGATTTGGATTAATTACCAGAGCTTGTGTAAATACTCCCTCAGCTTCATCAAAGCGGTTTAATTTATCTAACGCATATCCTTTTAATGCGAGTATGTCTGCATATTGCATTCTGGATTCACTATTATTACTTTCCCCGATATCAAACTTGTCAATGGCAAAATTTATATTAGTCAAGCCTTGTTCATACAGATTTTTTGGAAGATCATCGCCAACAGCTGCTATGTAAAATTTATAATAATCGCGTAGAAAGTAGGTTTTGTACTCTCTTTCATTTTCTTTAGCAAAGACATCAGATGATAAAAACTCTTTATAAAACTCTTTTGCTTTTACGAACTGTCTGGTACGGACAAGAGGAGAGATCATGTCTATATAAAAATCACCCATAAAAACAGGAGAGGTAAGCCTTAGTGCCTGTGTGAAATTATAAATAGCCAACTCATACTCACCTTTATTGTTATAAACCCGCCCAAGTATAGTATAATAATAACCTACATTCGATTTTAAGCGAATCGCTTCAGACATATCTTTTATGGCTAAACTATGTTCATTGGTTTCCAGGTAAGAAAGCGCTCTTGAAAAATAGAAATTATCATTTTGAGGTTCAAGGCGAATTGCTTCACTTAAATCTGGAACAGCCAATTTATATTCGCCAATATTTCTGTAATAGCTCCCTCTTGTATGGTAATACTCGGCTTTAGGATTAATTCGGATAGCCTGAGTTAAATCAGCTATAGCTAAATCACTATTTCCATTAATTAAGTGAACGTAGGCTCTCTTTGTGTATGCATCTGCATGATTTGGCGCTAAGAGAATAAAATCATTATAATTTTGAAGGGCCCGTTTTATATCTTCTTTTCCAATGTACGCATTCCCAAGAAAATCCCATGCCTGAAAGTTTTTTGGATTAATCGCAATAGCCTTGGAACAATATCCTATCGCCAGATCAAATTCTCCCTTTGAAAGGTGTTCACCTGCAAGGTTTAGGAATTTTTGTTCCTGCTGTTCCTGGGCTTGCGCCGTACTAATTTTTAAAAGCAACACCATTAAAATGTACGCTATTTTTTTCATCTGTTACTTTTTAGTAAATATAAAATCACCCCCAACATGGCCTGCTAATTCCAGTGTTCCATACCTTGGTTCTGTTTTGGTCTCGGTCATTACCGCTTCAATAATCTGGGTAATGAACATTTTCTGGGCAGTCAGGTATTCTTCCTTATTTTCAGAAAGTGCTTTTACCAGATGTTTCATGAACACGCTCACATCCGGCACTTCGGTATCGTTTCCGGAAGTAATGGCAACACGGCTGATCTTTGCATCCATTTCCCGTAAAGCGATTGGTGCACCTGCTTTAAGTCCACGTGTTTTAAAAACGGAACCGGAGAAACAAGCATCGGTGATTAATAAAGTATGCCTGGAAGGGAGTTTGGCAATTAAGTCGAGTACATCTTTATTGGGAAGCCAGGTATTCACATCGTTCATTTTAGCATCCGTCATTAACCAATAGCCTTTCTTTTCTTTTTCTACCCAGATACCATGACCAGCATAAAAGATTAGCAGGTTGTCTTCCGGTTGAATGGTATTGGTTAATTCTAATAACTGCCGTTTAATATCATCACTTGAGGGATTAAATAGAGTTTTAATTTGCGCCTCTTCAAAACTGTATTTTTCTTTCAGTATTAATTTTAGTTTTATAGCATCCCCAATAGGATTTTCTAAAGAAGGGATTTGGGTGTCGGTATAGTTCTGTGCGGCGACCAATAAACAATAATTTCTCCCTACTTTTTCAGTAACCGCAATTACTTCTGATTGAACTGTGTTTACTGCAGGCTGTAATTTTTCAATCTCAAAAACCTGTTCTGACTTGTTGTCTGCCATATCAATAGCAGCAATAGTAATCTTATTTAAGCCATTACCCAATGCCACATCAGACCAGAAATCGCCGCCAGTTTGTGAGTATATTTTCTTTCCATTTATGAGCACTTCTTTAATCCCGGAAGGATCATTCGCTATGCCTTTTACCATCACATTCGCACTTGCGGAGGTTATTTTTAAGCCTCGTTTTGGGCTCGGTTCAAGTAAAGAAATAACTGGCGGAATTTTATCTTCAGAGACCACTGAAATATATCTCACCTTCAATTTGGCAAGTCCGTCTATTGCAGGCTGGTATTCGGGATTAGACAAAAGAGAAATGGTATAATTATCACTCGCTTTATCAAATTGCTGCAAGCCAGCATAGGCATCTCCTATCGATTTATAAACACCTGTTCTATCTGCCAGGGCCATTTCAGCCAAATATGACATGGAGCTGGGCAGTCTATAATTTAGCGCACTGTCCAGATTTAGGAGAGCATTGTTAAAATCTCCTTTATTGATGTCTATTATCGCGAGGGAATGAAAAAATCCGTTTAAAGGGGTGAAAGGTTTTTTATCTTTAAGAATTTTATAGTTAGCTAATGCTTCTTCATTATTACCTAGTAAAGCATTTATAGAAAACAGTAGTGCTGCCCCTCCATGTTTCTCACCTATTTCAAGAGCCTTTTGATATTCTCCCTTCTCAAGATAAACACTTACCAGGTAACCATATTTTGCGTACTGAGGAGAAAATTTATTTATCGGCATTTGCTCAACCAGCATAATTGCTTTATCATATTCTTTCATCATTGCTGCCAGCATGACCTCGAAGCCTCTCTGCAAAGTATATTCATAATCATACTTAGTTTCTGATCCAGTGTTCTTGATATTAACTCCCATCAATTTTTGCAGTATGCTTTTAGATCCTTTAACCCCTCCATACCCTTTGTTAAGGAAAAATGCCTCGCTTCCAAACTGGAAAAGTGCCCTTTCCTTCTCATATTCTTTTATCCCTTGTATCATTTTCCCATTCTCAGGCTGGGAAGGAAAAGCTTCCAGCATGACCACTTTAGCTTCAGGTAATAACTTAACAGCTTCATATAGCTTTTCCATTATTGCTAAAGCCTTATTTAGATCAGGCATCTTGAATACTTCCCTTACATAGTTAAATACAGTCCGTGTAGGGTACATTTTAATAGAACTATCAATTAAAGAATCAGCTTTGTTAACCTCCCCGATATTCAGCATCTCAATTGCGCGTTGAACTAAGGCTTCAGCTTCTTTATATTTTCCAGGCGGGATCACTGCCTTGCCATAAAAATTTCCCATTTCACTGCTCAAGTGTGTATCAGACACCTTTTGGGCACTAGTACTTATTGCATTAAATGATATCCATACAACAAAAGCAACCTTGAAAATTTTCATAACTAATATTATTTCTTTGTAACCAGGACCGCTTTCATCACCTACATTATTGCAGCGTATTGATGGATCAGTATTTTCATTATGTAGCCTTTATTTCTTAGTAAATATAAAATCACCCCCAATATGCCCGGCCAGTTCCAGCGTTCCGTACCTAGGCTCTGTTTTAGACTCAGCCATCACCGCTTCCAGAATTTGTGTAATGAACATCTTTTGTGCGGTCAGGTATTGCTCCTTATTCTGGCTCAAGGCTTTGACCAGGTATTTCATAAATACGCTTTCGTCTGGAACTTCAGTATCATTGCCTGAAGTGATGGCTACCCGGCTGATCTTATTGTCCATTTCCCTGATTACCGGAGGTGCGTCTTTCAGTCCGCGGGTTTTGAATACAGATCCGGAAAAACAGGCATCCGTAATCAGCAGGGTATGTCTTGCAGTAATCTCGGTTATCAGATTCAACATTTCTTTATTAGGCAGCCAGGTATTCACATCATTTCGTTGCGCGTCTGTAAGGAGCCAGTAGCCTTTCTTTTCTTTTTCCACCCAAATACCATGACCAGCATAAAAGATCACCAGGTTGTCTTCTGGTTGGATCACCTCTTTCAATTCCAGAAATTTCTTTTTGAAGTCTTCACGTTTCGGGTTGAAAAGCTGAAAAACATTCTCATCTGTAAAATTGTAACTGCTTTTCAGAATCAGCTTGAGCTTGATGGCATCAGCTATGGGATTTTCCAAAGAAGGTATTTGTTCATCATCATAATTCTGGCTTGCAATAAGAAGTGCATAATTCTTCCCCTGTTTTTCTGTTACTGCAGCGATCGGCAGCGGTACCGCCTGACTCACAGACCTGTCAATCTCTATCACCTCTTCTGCCTGGTTTCCGGACATATCCGCAGCTTGTATCCTGATCTTATTGAGCCCCGTCTTTAACCTCACTGCACCCCAGAACTCTCCGTTTTCTTTCGCATATACCAGAGTATCGTTAAACCTGACCATCTTGATTCCGGACGCATCTGTTGCCCTTCCCTTGATCATGATGTCATCTCCCGTTCTGGTGATTTTCAAGCCCCTTGTATTTGAAGGCTCTGTAATTAGGATCACCGGAGGGGTTTTGTCTGTACGCATCTCTGTGATCACCGTGGATTCAAGTTTGCCCAGTCCTTCAATTGCCGGTTTGTAATCCGGGCTAAACGTAAGTGCCGCCTCATAATCTTTTCTGGCATTTATATAATCCTTTAATCCAGCATAAGCCTTTGCCCTGTTGGTAAAGTATTTATACTTGTTGGTCTGCTCCACTGTAGTCCACCCCACACGAAAAGGCTTCAATCCCTCATTAAACAATCTTAGCGCGGTATCGTAATCCCTTTTATGGAGCGCGACCAAGCCATTATAATAACTTAGAATATTCTTGTCTACGGAAGGGTTCTGCTGAAGGAAAGTTTCCATATTTCCGTAATCTTTCTTCAGTTCATACACGGTGATCATGGTCATTGCAGCAAAGTGCTTAGAAGAGTTAAAGTTTGCCCCATTGGCGGCTGCATCCTTTAGTATTGCAAGTGCCTCATCATACTTCTGATCAGCCAGCAATATGTACACATTTGTAATAAAAAGTCCCAATTTAGAATTCAGCCGTTTTGCAGCGTCATTAAAGTAACGTACACTTTCAAAATCACCCATTAAAAAAGCATATTCTGCGGCTGAATAAATAATCCCATCAATATATGCGGTAGATCTGCCGTCAATCTGTTCTAAATAATCTTTTGATACCTGAACTACCACCTTAGGGCTGCCATAAGTGGCATTGTTAGTGATTTGAGCCCCATAATAAATGGCAAAGTTGCTCTTTATATCCAGTCGATTGTAGGATTTATGGTCTACGGCATATTCCTTTAAGCTACTGAACAATGCGCTCCAGATCTTGTTAGCACCATTGATATCACCTGTTTTAGCTTTATTTAATGCAACTTCATTTAGATGAGCAGCAACCGGATAGATCTCATTGGCTTCCAGCAATAGTTTATCTGCCTGGAGTTCTTTTTCTTCCCTCCTTAATTTTTCAGACTGCTTTATAAGCGCATTGGCATCCTTCTCTGTTTTTCCAGCAATTTGAGCTTGAGCTTCCAGGTTTCCACTCTGAAGCCAGATCAAAAGCAAAATGAAAACTAATTGATATAAGCGCATAATAAATTATTTCTTGCTAAATATAAAATCACCGCCCACATGCCCCGCCAGTTCAAGTGTTCCATACCTTGGCTCTGTTTTTGATTCCGTCATTACCGCTTCGATAATCCGGGTGATGAACATTTTCTGTGCAGACAGATATTTATCCTTGTTTTCGCTAAGTGCCTTCACCAGATGCTTCATGAAAATACTCACATCAGGCACTTCGGTATCATTGCCCGAAGTGATGGCAACGCGGGTTATTTTGTTGTCCATTTCTTTCACTGCTGCAGGGGCATCAGTTCCAATGCTTCTGGATTTAAAAACTGACCCTGAAAAACAAGCATCCGTAATGAGCAGGGTATGTCTCGAAGGCAATTCTGCAATCATATCCAATACCTGTTTGTTTGGCAGCCAGGTATTCACATCGTTGCGTTGCGCATCGGTAAGCAGCCAGTAGCCCTTTTTCTCCTTGTCCACCCAAATCCCGTGACCAGCATAAAAGATCACCAGGTTGTCTTCGGGCTGCAGCGCTTCCTTCAATTCCAGGAACTTCTTTTTAAAATCGTCGCGCTGTGGATTGAACAGGCTATAGATGTTATCATCTGCAAAGTTATAACTGTTCTTAAGGATGAGTTTCAGCTTGATCGCATCAGCAATGGGATTTTCCAGGGATGGAATCGTCGAATCATCATAATTCTGACTTGCGATAAATACGGCATAGTTTTTACCAATTTTTTCAGTTACCGCAATAGGCACCGCTGCAACCGCTGTGGCAGCTTTTTCTATTTCGAAGATTTCTTTTGTTGTATTGCCTGCCAGGTCGGTTGCTATGATCTCAAACTTGTTTATACCATCGGCCAGAGTTACTGTTCCCCAAAAATCACCTGCCTCTTTCGAGTATACGCTATGTCCGTTAATGGTAGTTGATTTTAGACCCGACGGATCTGAAGCCATTCCTTTGATCATGACATCTTTTCCCGCAGCTACAATTTTCAGCCCCCGCGTATTGGCAGGCTCCAATATTTTTATTTCCGGTCCGGTTTTGTCAGCTCTAAGGGCGACAACATGGCTTCCTTCCAGCTTTGCAAGGCCATCTAATGCAGGCTGGTAGTTTGGATTATAAACCAATGCAGCCTCAAATTCTTTTTTGGCATTTACATAATCCTTTAAACCCAGGTAAGCTTCAGCACGGTAAGTATAGTACCGAAATGTCCCTGTTCTTTTATTTTGTCCGAATATGAAAAATTTTGTTGGCTCCATCGCCTCAGTAAACATTGAAATTGCCTGGGCATATTCTTTCTGGCTTAAAGCCAGTAATCCCAGGTAGTAGGATAGTGATTCAAAAACTGTAATCTTGCCAAGTCCGTCAATACTTTTCTTTAAATTTTCCGTATCACCTTTGCCATAATAGGCGAAAGGGAGCACTGATTTTAACACGTCTTTGGCAAGCCTGTAGTCTTCGCCTTTAGTGCCAGCTGCATTCAATGCGATCACTTCATCATATTTTTTCTCTATTAACAGGCTATAAATTTTTGATTCAAAAATACCTCGCTCATGACCAGCTTTTTCACTCAATGACTTTATAGTTTTCAGGCTTTCCAAGTCATTTGTCTGGTAACATACTCCAATTGCAAGTTTACATGATACTTTCTGATAATGTGAAAATGATTTTCTGGTTCCAAACCGTAAGTGTCCTATGGCCGCTCGTATTCCTACAGCCGGGTCGCCGATCGTAAGGTTACCCACAGCCTGATGATTATAAAAAGGCTGGTCCAGGAAAATTTCCAGAGTAGCCTTCACTTCCTTGTCTTTAGTAGTTGACCATTCTCTTTCAGCACTCGCAATCAGGGCATCCCAGCATTTGTTTGCCCCTTTAATGTCACCAGTATTTAACTTCTCATTTGCAATCCAGTCCAATTTTTCATTAGGAAACTTTTCATTACTTTCAAATAACAATTTCTCCGCTTCCAGCGTTTTTCCTTCCTTTCTTAAATGATCGATTTTAGCATTTAATGCTTTTCCTTCTTTAGTGTAATATCCAAATTGAGCTAATAAATTGCCACTGCAAAAGGTTAAAAGTAATATCGTTAGTAGTTTTAATTTCATCAGGTTACTTCTTAGTAAATATATAATCTCCTCCAACATGTCCGGCCAGTTCAAGTGTTCCATATCTGGGTTCGGTTTTGGACTCTGTCATCACGGCCTCCAGAATCTGTGTGATGAACATTTTTTGTGCGGTCAGATATTGCTCCTTATTCTCGCTCAAAGCTTTCACCAGGTGCTTCATAAAGACGCTCTCATCAGGCACCTCCGTATCATTGCCGGAAGTAATAGCTACCCTGGTGATCTTATTGTCCAATTCTTTGATAGCCGCAGGCGCCTTATCCCCCAAACCCCTTGTTTTGAACACCGAACCGGAAAAACACGCATCAGTGATCAGCAAAGTATGACGTGAAGGCAGCTTTGCAATTAGATCCAGTACATCTTTATTGGGCAGCCAGGTATTGACATCCTTATACAGGGCATCCGTCATCAGCCAATATCCTTTCTTTTCTTTTTCCACCCAGATGCCATGGCCGGCATAAAATATCACCAGATTATCTTCAGGCTGAACGGCGCTGCTTAGTTCAAGCAATTTACGCTTGATGTCATTGTTTGAGGGATTGAACAAAGAGGAGATATTACTTTCTTCATAGCCATAATTATTTTTCAGTATCAGTTTCAATTTTACTGCATCTGCAATCGGATTAGCAAGAGAGGGGATGGCCCCATCAACATAATTTTGTGCAGCAATCAGCAGACAGTAGTTCTTGCCTTCCTTCTCTACCACGGAGACTATGTTTTCAGCTACTACAACAGAAGCTGCCTGTTTCTCAATTTCAAATGTTTGCTCTGCTTTATTGCCTGCCATGTCGATGGCTGTGACCACGATCTTATTCACCCCGTTCACCATAGGCACATCTCCCCAAAAAGCGCCCGATAACTGAGCATATATTTTCACCCCATTAACCAGGACCTCTTTGATCCCCGACGGATCGGTTGCCAACCCTTTTACCATTACGTTCTCTCCCTTCGCCGTTATCTTCAACCCGCGGTTTGGCGAGGGTTCTGTAATGGCGATCAGAGGAGGGCTTTTATCTTCATTGATCTCTTTCTGATACTGTACACCCAGATTTGCCAGTCCAGTTATCGCCGGTTTATAATCCGGATCAGAAAGTAACGCCATGTTATAATAGTCCTTTGCTTTTTCAAATGCTTTCAGCCCGACGTAAGCATCTGCATACGCCTTGTAAAGCCGCCACTTATCAATCACAATCCTCCCCTGCTCACTGGCTGCACTGCGCAGCTGGAAAGATTTATCAATATGCTGAACAGCCGTAGCATAATCTTTCTTCGCAAGTGCGACAAGAGCCAGGTAATAATGGGTATCATTACTTTCCTTGTCCATTGGGAGCATTTTTTCAAACTCCTCCATAGCCCGTGCATGATCTCCCATCAGCGTGTAACCCCTGAACAATCCCTCCGTTTTGAGATACCTGTTGCTATTGTCCTTTGCCATTTCGATGACATTTGCATAGTCTTCCGCATATTCGTAAACCCGAATCAACTCGTAGTTTTTCTGAGGTTTGGTGTATAGCTTATAAGTGGGTTTCTCTTTAATCATGCTTATCGCCTTAGCATAATCCCCTTTAAGGGTAGCGACGGTCTCACGGAAATATTTCTGGCTTTCCAGATCCTGATCAATTCCTTTCCCCGGATAAGGCTTTAGATTCATGCTGGTCATTGCCTCCATGCTTTTCACAATCCTGGCTTTTTCCCCGAGCGTATTGTTCAGCTTATAGGTCTCCATCAAAAAGATGAATAAAGCCCTTTCATTGACCAGTTCATTATTGATCAAGGCACCAAAAGGCGTCGCATAAACAACAAAAACATTACCCCCCGTCGATTTAATTTTGTCAATCGCCTTATCTGCTATGAGGTTGGCACCAACGACATCCGAAAGCTTGCCCAGTGTCTTTGCGTATTCAAAAATAGCAAGCGTAGGATAGACTGCAATAGATTTATTGATGAGAGAATCTGCTAACTTGATGTTACCCGCGTTTAATTCCTGCGCAGCACGCTCCGCCAGTGCTTTGGCTTCCGTATATTCCTTAGGTTCCGCCTGACCAGCTTGGCCTGCATTCATGATCTTGGACATCTTTTCAAAAAGATCAAGTCCCCCCTGTCCATTGGATGCAAATCCTGAAAAGATGAGCATCACAATAATAGCCGTAATCTTTTTCATTATATATTTTCTATTTATGGTCCATTTCCACCATCATCGACACTATACTTTTCCCTTTGCTAAATCCTTCAAATGCAATTTTGTCTTTAGAAAACCGGGTGTTTTCCGGAGCAACCATTTTTTCTCCCAATACTTTGAAGATCCGTTCGCTGAAGCTTCCCTGCTGACTGCTAATTTTTGTGACCAGTTCATTGATATTGAGTTCGTCCCTGCTGTAAAGTACACACAGGAAATCTTTCCCCGGCTTATCGTCAAATTCGATAAAATGGTCTTCATCCGGAATGGCGATGTCATTGCGTTTATCAGTTAAAGCAGCACTGATCCCATCTTCATATGGAAATATTTTCGTCACCTCATTGCTTAAATCAGTGCTGATCGCATACACATAAGCTGGCTCATTATTGGAAATGTAAATGCGAAACCTGGTTCCCGAGCTGTAATTTGATGCAGTTTGATATACAGACAGCGGCTCAGCAGTTTTTTTTGCCGGTACTACCTTTAAACCACGTGTAGAGGTGAACAGGCTTACAGGCATTTCGTTATTGTCTGCAAGAACCAGTCTGATATTTCCCGAGAGATCAGCTACTTCTGGTTTAGCCTCAGGAAGGTCAATAAATTCGTACGCATAGGCAGTGAACCCTGCAAAGTCAGCATACTTTATCCATATATATCCCTCATTCCCCCATTTGGTGCCCCAGCTATTTTGGATTTCAAAAGCACCGCCTTCTTTATTATCATCATACCCAACCACACACATTGCATGCCCGCCGACTTTTGGATCAGCTTCCTCAACAGGAGCCCAGACCCCTTTTGCGTTGAAAAATGACGGCGGACATATCATCCCGAATACAACCGGCTTTTGCTCGGAAATAGATTTCTTCACAGACTGCACCTTTATATCCCGGGTTGCATTAAGATCAAAGAGGCGCATAAAATCCTTTATTCTACCAGTCTGGGCGCTGGCAAGCTGAACATTTGAAACAGAGGGAATGCAGGAAGCAGAAAGCGCACTAAAAGGAATGAGACCTTTAGTCTTCATTACACTGAAAGCCATTGATATATAAGAACCGGACTTGCACGACTGGTCATCAGGGCTCAATAAGCGAAATAAAAAGGCCGGCGAATAGGCGTGTTCGGTGATGTATGTTTTATCCAGCCAGTTATTTTTTACCGCGTCTACTATTGTTCTTCCGCAATAGGCCGATGCCCATGCGGTACAAGTACTGTACATCCCCTGATTGCCCGGGATTGGAGAAAATTGTTTTATTGAGGCTGACTCCGGCAACGACTCCAGACTGCGCGTAAGTTTGGCCTTCTTTTTAACAACACGATAAGACTCGTTGTCAAAGTTCATACCCATTCTGTATGGCTGCTGTGCATCGGATTTGAAAGTAAAAACAACAAATACCGTAAAAACCAAGAATATCAATTTAGTCATCGAGCGTATGTATTATAAGAGGATAAGAGGGGCCCTATACCCTATGCTAAGATGATTAAAGTATTTGGTTAAAACAATACCCATTAATAGGCATTTTCAAACATCACCTCGGCTTAGTTTTTCAGCTATCCGTAAGAACTATTCTGTCCGAAACGCAAAAGCCAGCGCAGGCAAATCCTTAGCAAGATCTCCCGGCATCAAAATCCTGACCTCACCATCAACCATATCCCATTTCAGCTGCTGCTGATTTTGAAGGAAAATGACCTTTGAGCCCTTCACCGGAACATTGCCTTTCCAGCTGATGTATTCCGGCATTGGCTGCTCCGCCTTCAGGCAAGTCAAAGCATATTTTGTTTTGCCATCCTTTGACTGCGTAAACCAGGTATCGCCATCATGATAATCCTTCGTGATCCGCGTGTTGTAGATCGCTTTGCCGTTAGCATTAAGCCATTTTCCAATCTCTTCAAGCCGGCCGATCGCTTCAGCAGGAATCGTCCCGTCAGCCTTTGGCCCTACGCCCAGCAGTAAACTTCCTCCCTTTGCTACAATTTCAATCAGGCTATGGATCACCTGTCCCGCCGGTTTATAGCGTTCATTATTGCCAAAGCCCCAGGCCCCGCCCAATGTGATACAGCTTTCCCAGGGATGATCCAGCTGTCCTTCCGGGATCTTTTGCTCAGGCGTCTGGTAGTTTTCGTATGGCCCGTGCACTGTTCTGTCTACTACCAGGAGGCCGGGCTGCGCTTTTCGGGCCATACCCACAATTTTGGGCATGTCAATATCCTGGCTCCAGGCCGGGATGGCAGCACCCCAGGCGCGTACCTCATCATTAACAGTTTCCAATGGCCTTACCCAGCCACCGTCAAGCCAAAGAATATCCATACTCCCATAATTGTGCATCAGCTCGCTGAGCTGCTTATAAGTATAGTCTTTGAACTTATTCCATCTCCAGGAATGTTTGCGCAGGTCATAATTGTTGTTCCTGTCTGCCGTCGCATATTTGGGCCACCAGTAATATTCGGAGTGCCAGTCCGGTTTAGAAAAATAAGCACCAATCATGAAGCCCTCCTTCCTGAAAGCGTCAAAGACATATTTGGCCACATCCTTTTTCGGATTATTGGCAAAAGGTCCCTTAGCGATGCTATAATCAGAAGTTTTAGTATCAAACATGGCAAAGCCGTCGTGATGCTTGGTGGTAAAGACCAGGTACTTCATTCCCGCATCCTTGCCCGCTTTGGCCCAAATCGATGGATCAAACTTAACCGGATTGAATTCTTTATTCAGCCCAAAGTACCATTTCTTGTAGTCATCATAGCTTTTAGTGCTGTCACGTTCTATCCAGTCTTCAGAACACACCGACCAGGATTCAATAATACCGGGCACCGCATAAATGCCCCAGTGAATGATCATTCCAAACTTCTGGTCCTGCCATTTGTCCAGCTTGGCCTTTACCAGCGAGTCGGCTGGCCATTCATAAGACGAAGACTGCTGATGCAGATTGCCCTGTGCAGAACCGCGTTTAGGAAAAATCAGGAGAAACAGCAATACAAGGATCGCAATCAAAAGCTTAAAAAACGACCACTTATTGTGAATAGAAAATAACATAATACCATTTAAATAAAAAGTGCGGCAGAACATGCCGCACTTCAGGTTAAAATTTAGGAATTGTTAGTTTACGTCCCAGAAAATCTTGGTTTGTAAATTGTCTTTAGCCTGAACCGCCTGGTAGTTTGCAGTATTGTAGGCAACCTCACTCGAAGGATAGATCCAACGGTTAGGCGGTAATTTTTGAGCACTTGAATTGTCAGATTGAAAAGTAAGCACCGGCGCGTCCATTCTTCTGATCTCTGCCCAGCTTTCCAAAGGCTGTACAACACCATAATGCAGCCATTTCTCCGTAGCTATTAGCCGCAATTTAGCCGCATTATTTGGTGCCGCTGTCCACAATACAAGCGGGTGATTGGTATAAGCAGCAATTTGTACATCATTTGTTGGAACGAGTGCCGGTGAAGTCCCGTCTTTACTAAAGCTTCTAAGCCAGTAATAATAATTGACAGATTGTTTAATTCCCGCCTCATATGCCGTTTTTGCCGCACCATCATTGCCCGCTCTCAGGTAATACTCCGCTTTAAGATAACTAACTTCTGCCGCTGAGATCAATACTCCAGGGAAGAATTCATTACGGCTAAGTGTAGAGCGGTTATAGATCGCTATAGTACCCCCATTAATCAAATCAGTTTGTGTACCCCCGTTTAATGTCTGGTCAAGACCATTATAAACTCCACCTGCCTTTTCACCAGGTTCATACATTGCTCTCAATCTCGGATCAGCAGTTGTTTTCATCCTGTCGATCGTCACTTTGCCTGCAATATTACCATTCCAGTCTTCAAGGCCAGTTCTAAAGCCTTTCGCATTGATGTCACTTCCCAGGTCAAAAACTTTAAGCGCAATGGTTTCATCATTAGTGGTCACCACAGGATATTTCGCAGGATCATTAAATATTGCCCCCATTTCCTGGCTAGCCCTTGCCTGAAATTTAGTCGTACCCGAAACCCTGTTCAGCATTCTTAAACGAAGCGAGTTGCAGTACCTCTTCCAAAGTGTCAGGTTTCCCTTATTCACCAGGTCCTGGGTCTCAAAACTCTTTACAAGTGCTGCCGGAATTACCAGTGTGTTCAGCTCATCAGAAAATTTCTGAAGATTGTCAAGCATGGTGGTATAAATGTCCTCTGCATTCTGATACTTGGCATATGAAGCAGAATAATTGCCATTATTAGTGCTTAGCATACCTGCTTCAGCCCAGGGAATATCGCCGTGCAAATCGACTATTTTTTGCGTATGGTCATAAAAGTAGATCGTGGCCGTCAGCATAAAAACACGCATTTCCGCTTGCTGTTCAGCGGTTAGCTTGCCGTAAAGTTTCTGCAGCTCCCTGTATTGGGTCAGAAAGTTGTAGTAGTTATTCCATCTGTCGGTAATACCGGCGCTGCCAGGCACATATTGTCCCGGAGCATTAACCCACCCTGCAGCCTGTATATAGTGATTTACCGAAGTGCGCAGCACAACAAAGTAATTCCAATAACTGGGAACCACATATTCTCTATTGGTGAACATCATTCCAGTGTACTGTTTTTCAACAGAGGAATTTGTTATAAGTGAGGGGTTTGCATAAGAATCCTCATACGTTGATTTTTTACATGAGACCACAAGTATCGCAGGGATAAGGGTCACCATTATAAGTGATAATATCTTTTTCATATCAATAATTTTTTTCTGCCTGCCAATTAAAAACCAGCTCTCAGCATTAAACCATATGTTCTTGTCGCCGGGTTTGAACCTGCGTTATTTACAGTCTGTGTCCATCTCGATCCCGAGGTCATTTGTTCAGGATCAAGATCTTTCAATGTCCTGTACACAAAGAACAAGTTCCTGCCAAAAGCAGAAAGCTGTATGTTCTTGGCGCCCAGTTTACTCGCGAAGCTAACAGGGAGCTTATAACCAAAAGAGATCTCCCTCATTTTTACATAAGAGTTTTTCTTTACATACAATTCGTACCTCGACGCACCATATTGCGGACCACCCCAGTTATAAGTGTTCCAGTAATAATACGCCTGAGATATTACATTTGTGTTAGGTGTGCCATCGCCATTTACACCCTGCATCAGCATACCGTCAGTATATACTTTTTCGCCGTTAGGCCCCTGAACAGCGTTGGTCTGTACACCTTTTCCACCCGACATATAATAGCTTAAGCCGCCATGTTCCGCATCCATGTAATTCAAACTTTCTTCGAGCAAGCCGCGGCTGATCATCCAGTTGATACCTGTTGGCATCACATGCCCACCTATTCTAAAGTCCAATACCACATCAAGAGAAAAGTTTTTATAATTGAAATTGTTGATGAAACCACCAGTCACCTTAGGCATGGCATTACCGGCCTTAACCATCTTATTGGCATCCAGCTGATAAAGTCCGTCGCTGCTGATCAGTTGTTGCCCGGCATCATTAGTAGCAATCGGGTGAACATAGATATCTCCCATCGGTTGGCCCACTATAGATTTTAACTGAGCCGCGTTTCCATCATAATCCGCGTGCAGCAATTCAGTCGCGCCACTATTAAGGCTCTCCAGAACATTCTTGTTTTTCGCAAAATTTAAGATGGTATTCCAGTTAAAGCCTGTAGCATACTTAAGCGGACTTGCTGTGAACGCGATCTCAATACCCTGATTGCGCAAAGTACCGATGTTTGCAAGGATAGACTGAGCTCCGGAAGATCCAGGTAGAGTAAGCGGCAGGATCTGGTTCTTGGTCTGCGTGTTGTAATAGGTGACATCCACTCCCAGCCTGTTATTGAAAAATTTCGTCTCCAGTCCAAATTCATATTCATTTTTACGTTCCGGAACAATCAGGTCATTACCGTAAGCGGTCTGAGTAGTAGTATACAATACAGAACTGGTTCCTCCCTGCGAGCCAAGTGTATTTTGCGTATAGGCCACATTTGCAGCATATATTTCAGGATAATTTCCTACAATTCCCCACGAAGCCCTTAAACGTCCATAGTTAAAAAATGAAGGCAATTTAAACGCATCAGAAAAAATAAAACTCGAATTCACTGACGGATAAGTGAAACTATTTTGTTCCGGTCTCATTACCGAGATCCTGTCTTTACGGAGCGTACCTTCTAAATATAGAAACTCTTTATAATTAGTACTCAATGTTCCGACAAAAGCAGTTTTAACTAGGTAATTTCTGAAATTATATCGATCGCTCGAACCCGCCAGATCTACTGAAGATTTCAGGTCAAACCAGTTTTCCACACTCAGGCCAGTACGCGTTTCGCGCTGCAACGAAGTATAAGTTTCCCTCGTAGCAGTTACACCGCCCATTGCGCTGATCCCAAAATCAGGAGTTATTTTTTTACTATAGGTTAGCAAAGCATCTCCATATAATATTTTGGCCATATAACTTGAAAAGGCAAAAGAGCCCGAATTTCCAAAAGCCAGGGGCTTTTCATTAGGATTAGAATTCTCAATCCTTCTGGAAGTATTGTCAGTTGAAAACCTCGCTCTCAATTTCAGATCATCGATGATCTGCCAGGTATTTGTCAAGCTCGCTATCAATCTGTCGCTGTATTCATTCTCCTGATTCTCCCTTACATTCCACATGTAATCTGCAACATCTGGCTTAAAACCAGGATATATGATATTCTCCCCGGGTGTTAAGCTCTGAGTCCCGGCACCGGATACATATTTATATCCCCTGCTGGTTTTATATCTTGCAGCATACCAGTCAGGATTGTCAAACCTGCCAATCATACCGGTAAAGTTATTGATCATGCGATCAACCATGAAAGGACGGTTATGAATATATTGGTTGTTGTAGTTGACCATCAGGTCAGTAGTCACCTTTGGGCCAAACTTAAAAGTACTGTTTAAATTTGCGATGTTCTTCTGATGAATTGCGCCATAACTTACACCCTCATTGTCCTGCCTGGTCAACGAAAACCTCACATTCGAATTCTCTCCCCCATGGGCTACTGCCACATTTACATTAGAGTTTTGAGCTGTCTGAAAGAAATTAGAATAGTTGTCTTTCTGCGCTTCATAAGGTCTGATCTGTCCATCCCAGCTTAGTGTAGGCTGACCATCAAACTTAGGCCCGAAGTTGATACTAAATGCACCAACACCCCTGGTTTCCTTGCTACCATTACCATCCAGATCCTGCCACACAAATCCGGCTTCATCCTGTCCGCCATCTGAAAGGAAGGAATGGATACCAGGACCCCTCACATCCTGATATCTTGGCAGATAAGCAACCTGATCTGTTGAATAATTTGCATTTACATCAACAGAAAAACCCTTATTGCCTCTGCCGCTTTTAGTAGTTACCAATACCACACCATTTACCGCTTCCGAACCATAAAGTGCAGCAGCCGACGCGCCTTTTAGAATAGTAACACTTTCTATATCCTCAGGGTTAAGGTCTAATAAACCATTTCCACGCATACGCTGATCACCCCAATAGTCATTATTATTGAATTCCCCGTCTCTGATCGGAACGCCATCTAATACGATTAGCGGTTGCGTTTTACCGGTAACTGAGTTTACTCCCCTGATGTTGATGTTTACACCACTGGTAGAACCACCTGTAGCCGAAGCAATTCTCACACCCGGAGCCTTACCGTACAATGCCGAAGCAAAATTGGTTGCACCAGCCTGGGTAATATCCTTGCCGGAAACTGTATTCACCGCATATCCAAGCGATTTCGACTCACGTTTCACGCCCAAAGCCGTCACCACCACCTCAGATAACGCATTCGCGTCTTCCACAAGCGAGACATCTAAAGTAGCTGAAGTGCCGACTGTTACCTCTTTGGTGACCAAACCTACTGAACTAAAGGTCAATATACTCCCGGGTTTCACAGTGATCGAGAAATTTCCCGCAGCATTTGAGGAGGTTCCGTTTTTAGTCCCCTTTTCGTGGACGCTCACCCCTGGCAGCGGCAGTCCTGACTGATCCGTTACCTTTCCGGTAACTGTTTGTTGTGCATAGGAGACTGTCGTAATGCACATGCATAGCAACAGCACCAAACACCTTAAGTAGAAATGTTTCATGGTTATTTAAGTTTAGTTTGTCAGAATATATTGCTAAGAAGCCCCTACATTCAAAAATTAAGTTTTTAGTTAGGCTAAACTTAAAATATTTTTTCAAAGAAACCTAGAAACTTTATAAATTATTTTTTAACTAATATGCACTTTAGCACTAAAAGCATTTAGCATTCTAAAAAAGAGTGATTAAATTTAAAAGGAAAATGGGGAAATTGTACGATAATAACATCAGCACTGCACACAGAGCGCCTCCCAACGTCATATTTCCATCGGAATGACACCGTTATTTCAATAAAACTGGAGAAAAACTAGGTGAACTGGCAGTTTTCTACTACCAGTATCGCTGCACCAAGCAGCTCAGATTTTATACCAAGCTGAGACACAGAAATGGTAGTCTGCTCGGCCAGCATCGGAATACAAAATTCATTGATGGCCTGCTGCACCGGCGCCATCAGGATCTTTCCTGCTATGGAACCACGGCCGCCAAGCACAATCACCTGCGGGTTCATGATGTGGATCAGTGTCGCTATGCCTTTGCCGATCAGCAAGCCTGCTTCAGAAAGTATAGATACCGCCAGCGGATCCCCTGCTTTCGCCGCATCGAGAAAATGATCACCGGCAGATTTTCTGTCGTCAGCAAATAAATCCTGCAATCTTGAACTTACCCCTTTGGCCATTTCCGCTTTAGCTTTATCGACCAGTACCAAAAGAGAAGTATCTACTTCAAGACAGCCGCGTTTTCCGCAAGAGCAGATCTTGTTGTTTTGAGAAATGGGAATATGACTAAACTCACCCGCATATCCGCTATGGCCTCTGAACAAACTCCCGTTAATGACCATGCCCAATCCTATACCCCAGCCAATATTAACTACCAGCAGATCACTTGCCGCTTTTCCCGCGCCAAATCTCAGTTCCGCAAGGGCAACCAGGCTCGAATCATTGTCAATCATAACCGGCAAAGCAAGCTCCTTGCTCAAATGATCCCTTAGACTCACATTGCCTTTCAATTTAAAGAAAGTATGATTTAAGCCCAATTCCGCATTTACAAAGCCTGGCATCCCAATTCCGACGCCCAGAATCTGCTCCTGCGGGATTCCTGAACGCAAAATGTAATCCTTTAAGAAATCTATCAGGCTCTTGACCAGAGCAGGATCGTCAGACAGCGGCAAGCTAAAAGACGCTTCCTCTACCTTGATGTTGTTGTGCAGATCATAGATGGCAGTTCGCGTAACCAATTGGTCCATAGCCACTGCAACAATATATTTTTGTTTATCTTTGTTGAGCAGGAATGTAGAAGCTCTCCTTCCGCCGGTAGAAGGCGCAAGTCCCGACTCCAGAATATAGCCCTCCTGCAGTAAGTCGTTGACAGCGGTGGTTATCAGCGGCAAGCTCTTTGCAGTCAGCCTGCTGAGATCCGGCAAAGTGAGCAGCTGATTCAAGTACAATTGCTTGATCACATCACGGCGAAGCTGCTGATATTTCTTTAGAGTTGCTGTCAATTCATCTGGATTATATAACCAAACATATAAAATTTTATATTAATTACATCATCCTTCATAAATATTTTACGAAGCTATTAGTAGCTGCACCGCCAAGTCCTTTATTTAATAAGAATTGTCTGCTATATTTACAAAAGTAATCTCAAGACATTATGGCTAATACTCAATCACAAAACAAGCTAAAGCACGGACAAGTCCAATACATTGAATTTCTCTCCAAAGATCTTAAACAGGCCAAACAATTTTATACAGAGAGCCTGGACTGGAGCTTTACTGACTATGGCCCTGAATATACAGCTTTTGAAGGCGAGTACGTTGATGGTGGTTTTACTACGGGGAAACCGGCCAAAGGAAGTATATTAGTTGTTATTTACTCCGAAGATATCGAGGCAACCAAGAATAAAGTATTAGCGGCGGGTGGTATAATTGTAAAGGACATTTTCAATTTCCCCGGTGGGAAACGCTTTCATTTCACAGATCCGGACGGTAATGAACTTGCAGTATGGTCAGCATAAAATTCTCCCTCCACATCTGAGCATTTGAGGTTACTAAGTTATGAGAATCGGGATGTAACTATTTAGTATTCAATACTTTAATAATGTCCAGCTGAGCAACCATTTGCTAATTCTCTTTGGTTTTCAATTCATTTTCTATCTCTTCGATTGTAGGCAGGCTTGACTGCAGGTTTTTAGGTAATGATCTCGTCAACTCAAACTCAGAAATGCCAATGGGTTTGTTCATATCCCTCAAAGCATATTCGGCCATAACTTTGTCTTTAGTCTGGCAGAGAATCAGGCCAATAGTGGGCTTATCTTCTTCGTTTTTAATCAAATCATCTACAGCTGAGCAGTAGAAGTTCATCTTTCCTGCATATTCCGGCTTAAAGTCACCCTTCTTTAAATCAATCACAATAAAGCATCTCATTTTTAAGTGATAGAATAGAAGATCAAGATAAAAATCCTGATCACTAACTGTCAATTTATATTGTCTTCCAACGAAAGCAAACCCAGCACCCAATTCTAATAAAAACTTTTCTACATGCTTGATCAGTTCTGTTTCTAATTCTCTTTCAGTAAAAGGTTGAGTGAGTGTTATGAAATCAAAAATATATGGATCTTTTAATGTTTCCCTCACCAAGTCCGATTGCGGATCTGGCAATGTTTTCGGGAAATTATTGACAGTCTCTCCTTGCCTTAAATGAAGATTGCTCTTTATCATCAATGCCAGGACATCTCTGCTCCAGCCGTTGACTATCGCCTGCTCCATATACCAAAGTCTGGCTTTCTTTTCCTTGACCTTCTGCATGAGTAAAATATTGTGCCCCCAGGGAATTTGTGAAACAGGCTGTTTCATAAACTCAGCTTTTAGAATGGCGTTATCTTGTAATTGTGAAACAGCCTGTTTCGCAATTATATTTTCAAAAGTATATTCCTTAAAAAACTGAACCATGAACTGAAGATTTCTTTCTGAAAACCCTTTAATTTCTGGTAATTCATTTTTGATATCTCTGGCCAATCGAGATGTTACCGTCGCTCCCCAACCTTGCTCTATCTGTTGTTGATGGATTAATTTGCCAATGTCCCAATAAAGCATGATCATTTCAGCATTAGCTGAAAGAGCAGCCTTTATTTGAGCACTACGAATACGAGCTCGTATATTCGTCAATAAAGATTGATAGATGTTGATTTCCATGTTGCTAAACTATGTATCTTAGATATAAAAAACCAACTAAAAAAGGGGCTCCCGGGTTTCCCCGGGTATGCCCCCTTACCTTCTTGCCTTACATTACCACTGTTGCCCCCAGATAGTAACTCTCAGAAACCAGATTTTTGGTTTTCACAGAATTAAGGCTCAGGTAACAATGCACATTGTCGCCACTGAAGTTAGACGGCAATGCCAAATCGTACTGCTGCACTGACCTCGCTACTACATCCTCTACGCTTACAAACTCCATTTTGGAAGGATTGTAAACCAGTAGTGTAACCTTGTCAGTCGCATCCTGATACTTGCCATCATTACCGATATTTGTCCAGCTAATGTCCAGCTGTGCATCAACTGTAGTTGCCATCGTGATATTCGAAGGCAATTTCAGCTTACCGCGGCTATATTTCACCTTCGGATAATCAATGGTGAAATTGGGTGCCACACCAGTTATTGCATTGCTCAAGTGATAAGACACCGCCAGATTCATTGGAGTTTCTACACTGCTTAATGCTTTGTAGCCCACATCAATCAGCGGACTGATCCAGCTTAGAAAGCGGGTGATGAGCCCAAACCTGGCACGCTGGTTCAGCTGATCTTCAGTTGGCGGCTTGTTGCTTTTACGTGGCAAGCCTTTGATCACGTCTAATGAGCGCCAGTAAGCTCCGATTACTGACCCTGTTTTGTTGCGAAATCCACCCAGGATTCCTTGTCTGATAATTCCCATTTTGTTAAGAATTTAAAAATTGATAAATCTGTTAATTCGACATGCGGTCCGAAATTCAGCCAGGCTTCCCGGGAGCAAGACATCAGATCTGAGCAGCATGACGATACAAATGGAAAAAATATAAACAGCCCGTGGCAGTCCCGCGGGTACCGTACCTTGTATGAAAAACCCCTGTAAATCGAGTTTTCAGGGGTTCTAGGGAAATAAAAAATTACATCTGCCTCGCCTTGTTAAAATCCATCCTGACGAAGCTTCTAAGTCAACCATTCCACCCTACTGTCGCTAGCTATAAAATTGGCAGATGTCTATTTTTGTCGATACAAATTGTTCTTCTTTAATGACAATGATCGTTATCTTTAACGCCATCCAATAAAGCAAATGACCAAGAAATTGTAAATGTTATGCGTCTCTCACTGTTCTTATTGCTCATATTTTACACCATGCGCTCTTTCTCACTGCCCCCTGCAAATGACGAACTAAGAGACGCAATAACACTAAACTCTGTTATAAATTTTTGCTCGGATGACGCCGCTTTTTCAAATGTAGATGCTACAGAAAGCCCCTATAGAAAGGGCAGCTTCTGGCCCTCCACCGGCAAAGACATTTGGTATAAATTTACGGCCGTCAGAACTGACATCAGTATTTCAGTTACCGGGAAAACTTCAGGTTCAGGCAGCAATACCCTTTTGTCACCCCTTGTGGCCATTTACCAATTTGATGGCACTGTTTTAACAGAGATGATTGGTTCAATGACCACCAGCAATAACCTGACAACTGCATATAAAGGCGGCCTTGATGTAGGGTCAGAATATTACATCAGGATAAGTGCTGACAACGATCAAACCGGACTGTTCAAACTTTGTATTAACAATTACAATCCGCCAACCAGACCCGGACAGGACTGTTCCACTGCAAGTATCCTTTGCAGCAAAGAGACATTTACAGAAAGAAATATTTCAGGTCCCGGAGACAACAACAGAGAAATAGCGGGCACTTGTTTGACTACAGAGTCCAATTCTGCCTGGTATAAATGGACTGCAGATGACAATGGAACGCTGACATTTACCATTACACCAAGTTCAAATACCGATGATATAGATTGGGTTTTGTATGATCTGGGTCCAAACGGAGATTGTTCAAAAATAGTTCCTGCCAATGCGATAAGATGTGCCGCAGGAAACGGAGTCAATTGCTCCCCCAGATATTACATCACCGGACTAAACATGACTTCAACAGACCTTTCGGAAGCAAGTAGTTGCCCGCCGGGTCAGGATGGATGGCTAAAGTATGTGGATATGATCCAGGGCCACAATTACGCGCTCATGATCGATAATTTTTCAAGTGGGAACAACGACTTCACCGTCGCTTTTGGCGGGACTGCTGAATTCAAAGGGCCAACAACGGATATACTGGTAACAAAGAACAACGTATGCAGCCCAACCCAAAGTTTTACCTTTTTAGCAGGAGCGGTCAACAACAGAACACTGGAATGGAATTTTGGAGAGCGCGCCAGTATTGAACAATCCATATCGCCCGGTCCTCATGAGATCACTTACAGTACAGAAGGCCCAAAAAATATTTCTTTGAAAGCCACCAATGACGTTGGTTGTAGCGTAACCACTTATTACAACCTTTTTGTAAGTACTACTCCTGAGAAACCAGTCATTACCGCATCAAAAACCAAACTATGCCCAGGGGATGTTTTGGCCCTCAGTACAACTGCCGTTACCACCGGGACATATCATTGGACGGGACCCAACAACTTCTTATCCAGCGATCAAAATCCAGAAATAGTTATAACTGGTCCAGAAAATTCAGGGGAGTATACGCTGACCATTAAAACAGGCGATTGTGAAAGTGAGCCTGCCATACTAACCATACCCCCTATCTTTAAGACACCTGTAGCCGCCTTTGAGACAGACCCGATATTGCAGGCCAAATATGGAGCCCCTATCCCGGTCAATTTCATTAATCTTTCACAAGATGCAGATACGTTTTTGTGGAATTTTGGAGATGGAAACAGGTCAACTGAAAAATCTCCCCAACATACATATACAACTCCTGGAAGTTACGATATAACCCTTACTGCGTCTAATCAGAATGAATGCACCAATAGGGTGACCCAGGGAAAAATAGTAGTCCTTAAAGATGCTTCTATATCCATACCCGGGGTTTTCTCTCCAAATGGGGATGGTATAAATGATCAATTTCAGGTTGGTATAGTTAACCTGAAAAGTTACTTCATAACAATCGTGAACCGCTGGGGTAGAAAGGTATTTCAAAACTCCAGTATCCTTTCCAACTGGGATGGGAAACTCAGGGGAGAAGATCTTCCTGTTGGTGTTTATTACTATGTGATAAATGCAAGGGACATCACCAATAAAAACATCCGGCTAACCGGATCCATCACACTCATCAGGTAAAATTATTTCTTTTCCAGTTTATCCAGTCTTTCCTTTAACGTTTCATTTTCCTTTTTCAGATCAATAAGGTACAAGGTCAGCTCCTCTATCTTCTTCAATAATTTTGAGTCCATTTCGCCCAGGTCTAAACCTTCTTTTTTGACTTCAGCCGCAGCCGGAACTTCCGGCAAGTGCTTATTTTTCACAATAAATGCTTCCAGCTCTCTTAATGAAAGCATCGGATAGCCCTTCTCAAAAACATAATCCGGCCATTCAGTCTGAGGTTTCACTTTTACGCTTTCAGCAATGATGCCACCGCCTACCGCAAGTTTGTACGCCGATGGAACAGTTGCAGCAAGCAGACCGATACCTACACCGCCATTAAAAAACTTAGTACCCATTATTGTTTCAATTCCCGTTTTATGAACGGCGTTACCATCCAATGTCGTAACTGAACCCTGCACTGCCGTGACGGATGCAGCAGTAGCACCATCGGTAATTCCATATCCCGTTAAAGTAGTTGGCCTACCTTGCAAGTCACTAAAATTTCTCATCGTTATTTGGTTCAAATTGGTTAGGTTGCTGCTGTCCCAAACTTTTCTCCACGCTGAATATGTACCACTATGTCGTGTTCTATATTGAATACCGTCAGTAGCATCCGGACTGTAAGGATAGGCGAGCTGCGTTATGTTACCGATACCTGTTTTGCTAGAATATTCGAATGTAAAAGGATGATAATAAGTTGAAGAACCAAATCCATTGGCAGCATTGCCCCGCAGCAATGTAGGACCAGATCCCGGCTGGGTATTGGTTATATCACTCCAGTCTAGAACACCGGTGGTAGCACCAGTTCCAAATGCGTTGGTCAAATCACTTCTCTGCAGCCTTCTGAGTGTTGGGGCAGCAGTCCCAGTTGCTGGTCCTGCATATACAAGATTTGCGCCGGCAGCAGTTGTTGTTAGCTCCTTTATCGCATTCAATTGGCCCTGTAATTTGCCAAATGCCGCTATTTGGGTATCACTTGGAGATAAGGCATTATCTGCGCCGGCAGCGAATCCGGCAAGAGGCTGGTTCAAGTTGCTAAATGGTAACGTATTCAACTGCGTGGCACTTAAAGTTCCGGTGAAAGCTGTATCAAGAGAAACTGACCAGCCAGTTGAAGCAACGCCAACAGTGGCTGCCCTGAAAGATGCCTGAACTTCATCGATACTCACAGCTACATAGCGCCACGTACTGGTCAAATCTCCAATATAAATTGCCGGTGTTGTTCCATCTGTATACCATCTTACCGGATAGCTGGGGGCATTGTTTCCTGTAAAGGTAGCTGAATAACCATTACCCATGTTAGAACCATAACATGTAATCAAGAATTCTGTTGACCGATTATTAGTATTCGTCGCATCATACTGAAACAGTGTTCCCTTTATGGCGTACATTACGGATACATTGGATGGTAATTTTATCTTGATTACTCCGATGGTTGTAGGAGCTCCTTTGAATTGTCCTCCTGGTGGATTAGATATCTTTAATATTTTAAGATCACTTCCATTAGTCCCAGTTTCGTATCCGGAATATAAGGTCCCTGCGCTGGTCAGTCTCAGTCCTGAACCCAGCGGAGTGAGCGGCTGAAACTGGTCCGTGGCCCATTCTCTTGAAGCCACAGTCTGCCAGGTACTAAAAGTAGATGCGCCCGTGCCCACTCTATATTGAAGTGCGTCCGTTGATGTTCCGGCCTTATCGAATTCAAAATAACCTAAGGCTGTACCGTTTGCTCTTATGAACCTTATCCCACCCCCTATTTCTGATGGATAATTGGTGCTACCCGTTGTGTGTACATTAGGGAATAATCCAGCATCCCCTATAGCATTGGCATCTAAAAACGCATTGGACGCGCCTTTACTTAAAGAAGCCAGACTTATATTATTGCCTCCGCTTAATACGATATTCCCGGGAGTAGCACCCAATGACAGGGTCTGATTAAAAGATGATGAAGCTATTTTTTCAACATTGCCATTGGTGTCATTTCTTGTCAAAATACTATATCCACCAGCAGAAGTAACGGGAGCCGCCGTCAAAGTAAGTCCCGCAGCAGAAAAGTTTCCTGCCGGACTCACATTGCTTACAACTGTTCCCGCACTGTTTTGCCATTCTTGTATATTGGCTGATTGAGTAGGAGAAAATGCTCTGGCAGTAATGGCTTTAAAATTATCCTGTTGAGGCTGTACAAAAATAGCTGTACCAGCAGCTGGTAAAGTTCCGAATCCTGTTTGACCTGCAAAGTAATTATAAGCACTTCCGTTCGCATAAAAGTTATATCTACCTGTTGCTTGTGGTATACTGCTATAAAATCCATAATTATTAGTTGCACCTGTTAGTGTCGCAGCCGCTACAAATCCATATTGATTAGTTACAGAACTTCCAGCGCCAAGCACATTCTGATTTGCAGCATAATGTTGAAGATCAGTAAGCGCAAAAGAAGTCGCCTCAGTCCCTAAACTTGTTCTAAACCCAAAAGCCGTAGTAGTTACATCGCTCATTATGGTTGAGTTGGTGTAGTTACCGTACGCTGTTGTACCTCCTGTAATATTAAGATTATTGTAAAGATTGATTACACTTGAACTTGTTGGACCTATTCTTAGTTTACCTGATAACGCAATTGATGTGCCAGTTAAACCTCCCGTAAGTGTTCCGCCTGTTAATGGTAAGTATGTTGCTGATACGTGTGTTCTGGACTCTGCTTGAAACCATGAGCCCCAAGCATTAGACAATCTTCTTCTAAACCAAAAACTATCTTCCATCCCATTATGACCATACATCTGAAATGTATTGTCCGGTGAATTTAAAGATGCAGTATACAATACCCCACCTGACCCAATTACTGTTGGTAAGTTTGTTGAGGCAGAATTACCATAAGTAATATTAGTTTGGAATACTGTATTTGCATCTAAGACAGATACAGTCAACTTACCACCGCTGGTTGGTAATAAACCTACTGTCGCAACATTCATTACCAGGAAATTTGTCCCATCATAATAAACTGCATATATCTTATTAGCAAGGAGATCATCACTGACCAGTGCTGTATTAATGTCTTTTACCAGGGCTTTTGCGCCTAGACCATTTAAATTCAGTGTAGAGGCCCCCGTATTTGCTGTAGTGATCTTAATGTAAAACACTTGCCCGGTGCTATACGCAACTATTGCCGGCGATATAGCTGCTGTGTAAGTATTTGCACCTGCTGCAGTCGCCGCATAAAGCTTCGCCCCCGACTGATCAAGGTATTTAGATCCCTGGAGTGCCAGGGGTGTCGCAAACTTGGCATCGTCAGTCCCGGCGTTAAGTTCTGCAGAAGTGGCCTTTACCTGTCCATACGCAGTATTCATAGCCAGTACGGCCAACAGAGAGAGCAATATTCTTTTCATATGCCAATTTAGATTACAGCAGCATTAATTATTTTTTTATTGTTTTGATATCTTCATTTAGCTTACCTACCATTTCAGCCAATTTCTTTATTTCCTTGTCTTTTTCAATCAGATATAATGTCAGTTCTTCTATTTTTTGCAGGAGTTTCACATTCATTTCCCCCAGGTCCAAACCTTCCTTTTTGACATCAGCTGCAGCCGGAACATCCGGCAGGTGTTTGTTTTTAAGAATGAATTTCTCAAGGTCGCCCAGCGAAAGCATTGGATATGCCTCCTCAAAAACATAATCAGGCCATTCTGCATAAGGTTTAACTTTTACGCTTTCAGCAATAATACCGCCGCCAACAGCAAGTTTATAAGCTGAAGGAACGGTGCCTGGCGGAATACCTATACCTACAGCGCTACTAAATGTCTTGCTACCGGTTACCGTTTCGGTTAGATTACCGTCTTTGTGAACAGCAGTATTGTTCGCAGTATTAATTGCTGTTTGAGTTGCTGTGCTTACAGGCTTACTGGCATCTGGGGTGTTGTCTACGCTTCCCAAACCAACTGCCGCTTTAGTTAGTGACAAGGAGATCACCGGAGTGGTCCCTGCGTTTGAAATGCTCCAGGTTTGACCGGTTCCATTGGTGGCAGATATTGTAGTTAGTGTTCCTGCATCGATAATTCCGTAACCAGCTAGAGTTGTAGGTTTACCTTGCAAATCGCTAAAGTTTCTTGTCGCCAACTGGTTTAGATTGGTAAAGTTGCTGCTGTCCCAGACTTTCCTCCATGTCGACCAAGTGTTGTTATATCTCCATCTCCAGGTGATTCCATCCGCTGCACTCGGGTTATATGGATAGCCGATTTGGGTCAGATTACCACTGCCAGTCTTACTGCTATGCTCCATTGTAAATGGGTGATAATAAGTACTGCCTCCAGGTCCGTTAATCGAGGCTCCAGTAATCAAAGTTGGTGAGAAACCTGGTTGTGTGTTAGATATATCATTCCAGTCCAGTACTCCTGATGTAGTAGCCGCCCCAAAAGCCTCTTCGATATCACTCCGTTGCAGCTTTCTAAACGTTGGGGTCGCTGTTCCGGTTACCGGGCCCGCGTATACAACATTAGCAGCAGCGGCTGTTCCTGTTACCGTTCTTATTGCGTTCAATTGTCCTTGTATCTTACCAAAAGCAGCGATCTGGGTATCACTTTGAGACAAAGCATTATCCGCTCCGGGGGTGAACCCCGCCAGGGGCTGGCTTAAGTTACCGAATGGCAGCGTATTCAATTGTGTTGCAGCTAAAGTTCCGGTAAAAGCCGTTTCCATGGTTACAGCCCAGCCAGCAGCGGCAAGATCTATGCTTGCACCATTGAATGAAGCCTGGACTTCGTCTATACTAACTGCGGCATAACTCCATGTGTTCGTTAGTTCTCCAATATAAATTGCCGGAGTTGTTCCATCTGTATACCATCTTACAGGATAATTTGGTGCATTGTTTCCTGTAAAAGTAGCTGAGAAACCGTTAGCCATTGCTGAGCCGTAGCAGGTGATCAAAAATCCTGTTGACCTATTATTTCCATTAATGCCATCGTATTGAAATAAGGTACCTTTTATGGTATACATGGCGGCAGCATTAGACGGCAATTTAATTTTAATTGCCCCGGTTGTTGCGGGAGTCCCCTTAAACTGGCCACCGGCTGGATTAGATACCTTCACCATCTTTGTTCCGCTTCCGTTTACCCCAGTTTCATATCCCGAGTGTAAAGTCCCTGTACTTGTCAGTGTAAGCCCAGAGCCTAAAGTTATATCCTGCGCAACACCGCTTCCTGCCGCATACCGGCCCAGTAACTTATTATTGGCCACAGGAGCCAGAGGCTGAAACTGACTTGCTGCCCATTCTCTTGAAGCTATGGTTTGCCAGGTACTAAGCGTAGATACGCCAGTACCTACCCTATAATGAAGTGCATCAGCAGATGTCACCGGTTTATTGAATTCAAAATAACCAACAGCAGTATTATTTACTCTTATAAATCTTATTCCACCTCCGGTTGCTGTAGGATAGTTAGTACTTCCCGTGGTTTGTACATTAGGAAATAATCCAGCATTCCCGATAACATTTGCATCTAAAAAAGTATTAGCCGCACCCGTACTTAAGGAAGCCAGACTGACATTATTGCCTCCGCTCAATATTATATTTCCCGGAGCAGTCCCCAATGACAATGTCTGGTTAAAAGCACCGGATGTTGTCTTCTCGATAGCCCCTGTTGTCGTATTCCTTGTCAGCACATCATACGTTCCTGCTGACGTTACCGGAGCCGTGGTCAAAGTCACTCCTGCAGCAGATATATTACCAGCAGGAGTAATTTGGGCAACAGCAGTTCCTGCACTGTTTTGTACCTCCAATAAATTTGCTGACTGCGTAGCACTAAAACCTTGTATCACTACACCTTTAATTGCATCAGTTGCAGGTTTGACTGCTAATTGCGCGGACAAGGCACTTCCCGTCCCTACAGAAGTGGGGCCGGCCAGATAATTTTGAGCTGTACCATCCATAAACAAATTGTACCTGCCTCCACCGGAAGGTATGCTGCCCCGAAAACCATAGTTACTTGTCGCACCTGTTAGCGTAGCCGGCACCCAAAAACCCGTTTGAGCAGTTACAGTAGATCCAGCCCCAAACACACCCTGTTGCGCGGTAAAATGATTGAGATTAGGCAAGGTAAAAGTGGCCGCCTGCGTTCCAATATAAGTACCGAACCCATATCCCTGGACTGTGACCTCACTGCCAACTGCACCAGCCAGCAAACTACCGTAAGCGGTAGTGCCGCCGCCTATCGTTCTGGAATTGTAAAAACCCACGCTAGGATTAATTGGGATACCGCCCAAAGCAACACTACCTGTGGGGCCAACAGCAAACTGCTGAGCCCCGGCACTATTCTGTACCTCAAACACGTTCGCACTTTGCGTGGCGCTATTGCCCTTTATGATCAGTCCTTTTTTTGCATCATGACCTGTAGACACCTGAACCTTTCCGGCAGGTGAATTGGTACCAAAGCCAGAATCTCCATTAAAGTAATTCCATGCTGTACCATTAGCATAAAAGTTATACCGGTTCGTACCTGATGCTATGTTACCATAGAAGCCATAGTTATTGGCCGCACCAACCAGGGACGATTCCGCGACAAATCCCATTTGCGCGTTAACAGTAGAACCAGCACCAAAAGCTGACTGTGAAGCGTAATAATGAAATATAGCAGGCACTGTATATGTTCCTGCCGCAGTTGTACCGATAGTTGAATTATAAGTTGCAGCGACGCTCACATCCGACTGAATCTGCCCGGCATTGACAAAACCATAGGCGAGTCCTCCGCTCGCAGCACCAGATAAATTCCTCGTGTTAAAAATCCCGGCATGGGGATAAGCCACTGAGCCAATGCCCAATCCTCCGCCAATAGATCCATTTCCGCTCAAAGTTAAATTAGAAGCAGAGGCAACAGCATTCAGCACCTGGAAATTTGTACCATCATAGTAAACCGGATAAACCTTACCAGCAAGCAGGTCGCCGCTGACCAGTGCCAGGTTCCCATCCTTTACAAGAATCTTGTAACCAAGGCCATTCAGGTTAAGCGCGGATGCACCAGTGTTTGCAGTAGTTATTTTAATATAAAAAACCTGTCCTTCCGCATAAGCTGTTATAGCCGGAGTAATACTGGCCGTATAATTATTAGTACCAGTTGTAACAGCCGCCTGCTTCGCACCTGACTGATCGAGATATTTTGATCCCTGTAATGCCAGTGCAGTCGCAAACTTGGCATCATCAGTTCCCGCATTAAGTTCAGCAGAAGTTGCCTTTACCTGACCATAAGCAGTATTCAAAGCCAGAGCGGCAACCAGAGAGAGTAAAATTCGTTTCATATGTCAATTTAGAACTTAAGGGTTCAGTTTATTTTTAATCATTTTTATATCCTCGCTCAACTCCTTCACCCTTTCAGAGAGCAATTTTATTTCTTTATCTTTTTCAGAGAGCTTTTTTATTTCCTTATCCTTTTCAATAAGATACAAAGTCAGTTCCTCTATCTTTTGCAGGAGTTTCGCATTCATTTCGCCAAGGTCCAGACCTTCTTTTTTGACTGCAGCAGCAGAGGGAACATCCGGCAGGTGCTTATTCTTAATAATGAATTTTTCAAGATCACCAAGCGAAAGCATCGGGTAGTCCTTTTCAAACACAAAATCCGGCCATTCAGTCTGAGGTTTAACCTTCATGCTTTCAGCGATGACAGCACCGCCCACAGCAAGTTTATAGCTACCTAATTTGCCTGGATCACTTAGACTGATACCTACACCGCCGTTTAAAAACTTGGTGCCCGTTATCGTTTCGGTGCCTGCTTTATGAACCGCATTACCGTCCAGTGTAGTTAGGGACGCCTGAACTGCTGTAACAGAAGCGCTCGTCGCTCCGTCGGTAATTCCATATCCTGTTAATGTGGTTGGCTTACTTTGTAAATCACTAAAATTCCTGGTGCCAAGCTGGTTCAGATTATTCAAATTGCCTGAATGATACAGTTCCTTCCAGGTTGTAAATGATCCATCGTTCTTTTGTGTACGAAAGGCTATACCACCACCCGTTGTAGTGCTATGGCCCCAACTGTAATTCAGTTGCAAATTACCAGTCGTCGATGTCGAGTATGGAAAGGATATTAATCCTCCATATCCAGCAGTTCCCGTAAAATAGCCATTCGAAAGCCAGCTGCTGCTATAGTAGCTAGCTGTATGTCCATTTAAAAAAGTGTTAGCATCTGTTCCGCCCGCTGAATTAGGAGCTGAAAGCGCCCTAAAATTTGTAGAAGAATAAGCATCGGTAATCCCGTAACCTACCAGCGTTGTTGGCTTTCCAGTTACACCTGTCCATGGGACATCTAAAGCGCTGGAAGCTATTTTCTCAACTACGCCAGTAGTGCTGTTGTGTGTCAGAATGTTATAAGCTCCTGCCGACGTAGCCGGTGTCGTACTCAATGTCAGATTTCCCGCAGCACTCAAAGACATTCTGCTCACCGATCCAAATTTCCAGTTCTGAATATTACCTGTTGAAGTAGCGTTAGAATTCACCACACTCAACACATCTACTGCATCAGCAATGCTTCTGCTTATTACAGTTCCGGTAGCATTTACTGAGACCATTGCGTTGTTGGAACTCACCGTGTTCGCCAAAGCAGGTGCATATACCGTATTGGTACTAAATATAGATCCACCGTTACTTATACCACTAATCACGGTGCCTGCGCTATTTTGAGCCTCCAGAAGATTACTTGCTTGTGTAGGACTAAATGCCTTTACAACGATCCCTTTGATCGCATCTGAAGCTGGAACCGTTGCCAATTGAGCAGACAATGCCGAACCAGTACCGATGCTTGTTGGGCCTTTTAAATAGTTTTGTGCTGTTCCATTCATGAAGAGATTGAAGCGACCACCCCCTGAAGGAATATTACCATAAAAACCGTAATTGTTATCAGCTCCTACTAAGTTGGCTTCAGCATAAAAACCAAACTGACTAGTCACCGTAGAACCCGCGCCAAATGTACCTTGCGTGGCCCAATTGTGTATGATTTGGTTTACTGTGAAGGAACCGGCTGCAGTCCTTGCAGTAGTTCGGTTATAAGATGCCAATGCGGTTACATCGCTTTGGACCACACCCTGATTTACCGTACCATATGCTGCTGTCCCACCTGTGAGATCCTTGATATTGTTAAAATTAACACCCGTATTTTGAGAGCCTATGGCCAGGCTTCCTGCAAACGTTCCTGAACCAGTAGACGATATCTGGAATACCTGTACTGCTGCGCTTGTTTGTGCCTCAAATAGGTTTCCAGTTTGAGTCGCAGAAAACCCTTTTGCTACAATTCCTTTAGTTGCATCAGTGGCAGGCCTTACAGATAACTGTCCACCCTGGTCATTTAATCCAATTGTGGTATTGCCCGCTAAAAAGTTATTTGCAGTGCTTGCCATATAAAGATTATACCTGTTTGCACCACTGGGAATGCCGCCATAAAAACCATAGTTATTAGTACCTCCAACTAATGTTGCATCCGCCCAAAAGCCTATCTGATTGTTTACCGTACTCCCTGCACCGAAGGTTCCCTGAGTAGCATAATTGTGAATGATATTACTAAGCGTGAACGATGCCGCTGCGGTCTGAGCAGTAGTCCTGTTATATGCAGCAACTGATGTGACATCACTCTGAACTATACCTCTGTTCAAGAACCCATAAGATGAAGCACCACCGCTTAAACTAGTTGCGTTCTCAATTGCAATATTTGAAGCAGGTACTGCACTTAAACCTAATCTGCCCATAATACCACTACCACTGATATTAAAATTGGATGAGCTTTGCAATACACTTGAATTCTGAATATAACCGCCACCAATTCCCGTGATCGCTGCTTTGACAAATGCCGTAGTTGCCAATTGGGTATTGTTTGTTGTTGGATCAGCTGTAGGTGCCGTGGCAGTTCCGTTAATGGTTAAGTTTTTAACCACATTTTTATATGGAAATAGTGTAATATTAGTTCCTGCTGCTGCTTCATCAACAACCGTCCATCCCGTGAAGTTGGCTGCTGTTTCTGCAGGCATACCTTTAGCAAATGCCGAGACTTTAAACCTTGGGAAGTAGGGCTTATCTGCTAATGTGATGCAAACCAACCCACTTTCATTAGACAAATAAATATCCGGTGTGTAAGCCCCCCATGAAGAAACGGAGTTGTTTACAAAAGCATCATTATAGATATAGTAAACAATGTTCAATCCCACAGCCGCAGCAGTCCCATAACAATACCCTTCAATTTTCACATTGACCATCTGGGTACTGTTTGTGTAAGGAAGATTCGTTTTGATCTTCATACCGTTTGCAGGAGTGCCGTTCAAATTGTAGCTCACAGTCTCATAACTCTGGGCATAACAAAACAACCCTGTAAACAGAAGGAATATGGTGAGTAAAGGTTTAGTCAATATGGTGTTGGTTTCCATCTTTTAAGCATTAGTTAAAACTATCTCGTATTTCCTATCTGTCACAACATATTATTTTGTCCTAACCAACATTATATGAGCCCACAACTTCGATTAGAATTGATTTCATAAGGTTAATATCTTGCGGGACAAACTTTATATTCTAGGATCTGCTGATTGGTTGCTGGAAAGAGTATATCATTATTCTTAAACTTTTCACCAGCTATATTTTCAATATAACCACACACATCACAACAAAAGAAAACGTTTGCCCTATTCTTATCGGTTAATAATCTAAGATTATCTATTGGTAACACTTTACATTCACGATCTGTCTTAAACGCGATTATCTCCCACAAAATATCTCTGACATTGTGAACGACATTCTCTAGGTTCTCAAGTGGCATCTTTAAAAAGTTAGTATTTATTAATTCGTCAAAATCATACCAAAGAGGATCAAATAAATGATCCCGAATATCTATGTTCTCAAAATATGAAATATAATCAAGGTACATTTTTCTTATTTCACGATCCTTAGTTTCCTTTAAGCTACTGCTCCAATTCATCATCTCTACGTAGAATTTTTTTGGCATTATCGACCCGCTACGTTGCCTAATATCACTTTGTATTATTGCAAATTCGTTTAGATACTTTTTTCTCATTATTTTACCGGATATGTTGTTATTAGGTTGCCTGCCTTATCTGTTAATACTTGTAATCGCGATGTTGGCACTCCACCTTGTTTTAGAGAAGTCGTACCAATAGTTTTGCCAACATCAATAGTTCGAACATATTGTCCACCATCTATTGCAGTTACAGGAGCTTTCACAACAGGTTCGCTCTGAAGAATTGATTTTAACTCATCTTGTGCGATTGTAAAAACAGATCTATTATAACTAACTGCTCTGTCAAAATGGCCTTCGACAACATGTTTAAACCCTGCAGATACTGGTTGCCCTGTGGAGCTTCTCAATGGGGTAAATCTAGTTCTTCCATTTGCTACATTAATTCTAGATCGAACAATTCCTTGTTCAACCGTTGGAGGAACGGAATTTAACATTGGTGTTTCAGCCTTCATTAATGGCCCTATAACTTTGCCTAATTTGCGAGTAACAATTAATGCAAAAATACCCTCATAAGTATGGGGATTTGTAACGGCAGCTTTTAAATCTTCCCCTTTCTGTCCCCAACTGGTATTTGTTGTCCAATCATATGCACCTACAACCGTGGTTTTTGCACCATCATATATTCTACCATAGCCTTTTCCCTTAAAGAAAATGTTTGGTATAGGATTCATATTTATGCTCATCTCGACCATATCAACCGCTCCATTATAGAGCGACATTGCAGTATTTACTACAAAGGTATTGGTCTTAGTTTCTAAACCATCATCTTTATAATAGTCGAGGAGATTCACTTTTCCTTTGCTAAAATCCGCTTCTTTCCCATCTAAATCGCTAGCTTGAATTGGTGTATTACTTGAGAACTGATATGGTGTTAACTCCGGATATTGTTTCTGCAAAGGATCCACACTCAAAAACTTCCCTATCCTTGGATCATAAATCCTCATTCCATAATCCTGTTGGTTACCTGTGCCTTTTCCTACATCATTATCATTTTCCTTACCATTAAAACCATAGCGATAAGCAGTCGAGCTCGAGCTCCTTCCCGGCTGAATCACACCAAAAGGATAATAATCCTGGGCACTCAGCACAGACGGCGTCCTCATGCCATCTGCACCTACCGAATCCTTATCTGTAATTACCGCCAGCACATTGCCCAAATGGTTCGTCAGCTCATAGT